>PPYE01432366.1_pt1 | contig 244805 bp, 228 predicted proteins | sample 1559881 | NCBI WGS metagenome assembly PPYE01 (sample SAMN08240022, study PRJNA423297) | Human gut metagenome, whole genome shotgun sequencing project. | reverse complement strand
CTTTGGTGACTTTCCCCGCGACGGGAAAGTCACCCGGGGTGGAGGGGCGGAGCGCCCTCCCCATGGGGGCTGTGGGGGCGCAGCCCCCCAAAAAAACCAGGGTCGCGTAGGGGCCCCCGCCCCTCGCTCTACAAAACGACGTAGAACACTACCGCCAAGAAGTGGAAGAACGTCCCCAGCAAAATAAAGACATGAAACAATTCGTGGAAGCCGAAGACCGGCGAGGGATTCGGCTTTTTAAGAATGTAAAACACCGCCCCAATCGAATAGGAGATGCCGCCCGCAAGCAGCAGGGCAATCGCTCCCGCTGGAATCAGCTCCAGCGCCTTCCAGTCAAAGACGATGGCCCAGCCCATCAAAAGATAAAACCCTGTATACAGCGCCCGTGGGGCGTTCATCCAGCAAAGCTTGACCAGGATGCCGCACAGCGCCACCGCCCACACCCCACAGACAAACAGGATGCCGTGCATCCCCTCCATGAACTTGAGGCAGATGGGGGTGTAGGAGCCCGCAATCAGCACGTAGATCATTGCGTGGTCCAGCTTGCGCAGGTACTCCTGCTTAAAAACGGGGCCGTTGTAGTAGTGGTAGAGCGAGCTTGCACTGTACAAGGCCAGCATTGACCCGCCAAACGCTAGGATGGAAACCAGCATCCGCACCGAAAAATCTCCGGTCACGTTATTCAAAATCACCAAAAAGACGGTGCTGACAGCGGCAAAGATCACCCCTAAAAAGTGGGTGTAGCTGCTCATTGGTTCGCGCGCGTTTTTAAAAAAACTATACATAATCATCCTCCTTACATAAAGTAGTTTTAAAAACTACTTTATGTAATCTATGATAACAAATACAGAGGAGTTTTTCAAGATGTCTTGCGAAATGTTCAAAAATAATATAAAATAGAAAACAAGATATTCCCTTAAGGGGCAGGCCGGGAGGTTGCAAGATGGAAATTGAAAAAACACAGCTGGAACAGATCATTGCCCAGGCGGCAAATCCGGACCGGTTGGAGCCGGACCAGATTCCGGAGCTGGATCTCTACATCGACCAGATCCTGATGCTGTTCGAGGACAAGCTGGGGGACAACCGCCGGCACGAAAAGGATAAAATCCTGACCAAATCGATGGTCAACAACTACAGCAAGGAGCGGATGATCCGCCCGATGCGCGGCAAAAAGTACACCCGCGAGCAGATTTTGCAGATTCTGCTGATCTGCTCGCTGAAAAATATGCTCTCAATCGGCGACATCAAGCGCCTGATGACCGTCCTGATGGAGGAGGGAGTGCAGGCTCAGGGCCTGGAGAAAATCTTCCGGAACGACCGCGACAACCAGCAGTCGCTCCGGCAGGATGTCGAGGTTATTATTCAGCATTTGCATTCTGACTATGCAGAGCAAATGGACACCACTGAGCTTGTCTCGCTGCTGCTCGGCCTGGCCCGCATCTCCAACTGCTGCCGCCGCGCCTCCGAGACGATCATCGATCGTTTCTTTGTGCAGGACGAACACGGGAAAAATTCAAAATAGACAAAATAGGGAAACGCCGCATCCATCCCTGGACACGGCGTTTCCCTATTTTTTATTACACAACATGAGAAAGAAGTTAGCCTTTTAAATTTTTTTAATATTACCAACTGTGCAGCAAAAAATCAAGGGGCGCACGCAAAAAAGTGGGCGGCTGCGGCAAAAAACGTCAAATCAATCAAAAATGCGCGCCCCTTCCCAAAACTTTTTGGAAGGGTGGAGCGCAGCCTGCGGTGGAGGAATCCGCCGTACAAAAACAAAGCGGCTCCTGTGTTTTTGCACAGGAGCCGCCCGCGGCAAAGCTGCAACTTTTGTAAAGGAATCCTGCGTAGGCTATCCTGTAAAGGTTAGCCTGCAAAGGTTAGCCTGCAAAGGCTATCCTGCTTACCGTTGCGCGCAGATCAGGTCGGCGACGTACAGTCCGTTTGCCGCCGCCTGGGAGAGCGAGCGGGTGAAACCCGCGCCGTCCCCGATGGCGTAGATGTTCTGGCAGCCGCTGATCTGGAAATTTTCCGTCTGCGGCCGGGCAGAATAGTACTTGCACTCGATGCCGTACAGCAGGGTGTCATAGTTGGCGGTGCCGGGCGCGACCGCATCCAGCGCGTGCAGCGTCTCGATGATGTTGTCCAGCTGGCGTTTTGGCATGCACAGGCTCAGGTCGCCGGGCACAGCGCTCAGGGTTGGCCGGGTGGTGGAGTTTGTCAGGCGCTTGGCGTCGGTGCGGCGGCCGTTTTCCAGGTCGCCCAGCCGCTGAACCAGCACGCTGCCGCCCGAGATCAGGTTTGCCAGGCTCGCCACATGGCGCGCGTAGTCGATGGGCTGCTTGAACGGCTCGGTGAAGCGGATGGTGGAGAGCAGCGCAAAGTTGGAGTTTTCGGTCTTGCGGCTCTGGTCGCGGTAGGAGTGGCCGTTGACGGTCAGAACGCCGTCGGTGTTTTCGGTGACGACGCTGCCGCGCTCGTTAAAGCAGAACATCCGGGTCTTGTCGCCGTACTGCTTGGAGCGGTACCAGATCTTCGGCTCATAGATGCGCTTGGAAAAGTCCTCCCAGACGATGGCGGGCAGCTCGACGCGAACGCCGACGTCCACCTGGTTATTTTCCAGCGGGATGCCGTTGCGGCTGCACCAGCCGGAGAAGAAGCGGCTGCCCACCCGGCCCACCGCAAAGATCACCTTGCCGGCGTGCAGCTGCTGCTCGCCTTTGGCGCTGCGGGCGGTGATTTCCAGCGTCTGCCGGTCCACGTCGGTGACCTCGGTGTCGGTGAGGATGTCACAGCGGGTGCGCAGCTGCTCGATCAAACGGCGCATCGTCTCAAAGTTGGAGTCGGTGCCCAGGTGCTTGAGCTGCGCCTGGTTCATGTGCAGATCGTGCGCCAGGCACAGCTTTTTCAGCTCATTGTCCGGCAAAAAACGCTCGGTCGTCGCGCCGAACGAGACCAGAATCTGGTCGGCCTGCTCGATGTAGTCGATGACCGTTTCCGGCTTTAAAAAGTCGGTCAGCCAGCCGCCGTACTCGGTGGAGATGACATATTTGCCGTCCGAGAAGGCCCCGGCGCCTGCCAGCCCCTCCATGATGGCGCAGGACGGGCATTTGATGCACTTGTCCACCTTTTTGGCGACGATGGGGCAGGTGCGCTTCTCGATGCTGTGGCCCTTTTCGATGATGCACACCGAGAGGGCGGGGTCGCGCTCGGTCAGGCGCCAGGCAGTCATCAGCCCGCCGATGCCGCCGCCGATGATGGCGATGTCGTAGTAATTTTTCATGTTTTTTCGCCTCCAGACAAAAATAGGGAAGTGCAATAACTTTTTCTGTGTCCAATTTTCTCTTCACTTTTTTGCCCAAACGATTTTAGTTTAGCACACAAGGCGGGTAAAATCCAGCAATTTTTAAAGAGAAAGTGTAACAAGAAAAATAACTTTTCTGCCATGCAAATGCAATTGAAAAAAAGAAGGGAAGATGGTAAGATAAAAGTCAGAAAAGAAAAAGGGAGGACGAAAGATGAAAAAAATTCTGCGCTTTATTACCCAGCGGGTGGTTATCACCGCGCTGCTCATTGTGCTGCAGGCGCTGCTGCTGTTCGGCTTTATCTGGAAGCTGGACAACTACTTTGTCTACTTCTATGCGGGCAGCGTCCTGCTGAGCCTGCTCATCACCTTAGGCATCATCAACAGCAAAAGCAACCCCGCCTACAAGATCGTGTGGCTCATCCCCATCCTGCTGTTCCCGGTCTTTGGGGGACTGGTCTACCTGCTGTTTGGCTCGGACAGGACCGGCCGCTACCTGCGCAAAAAGCTGCAGGGCATCGGCACCGAGATGGACAACGTCATCGGCGAGGCGTACCGGCGCTCGGGCGCGGAGCAGCTGCCGCCGGACGCGGCCAACCAGTCCCGCTACATCTCCCACTGCGCCTACTGCCCGCCCTACCAGAACACCACCACCGAGTATCTTCCGCTCGGCGAGGTTAAGTTTGAGCGGATGGTGGAGGAATTAAAGAAGGCCAAGCACTACATCTTCCTGGAATATTTCATCATCCAGGAGGGCAAGATGTGGAACACCATCCTGGACATCCTGCGCCAGAAGGCGGCGGAGGGGGTGGACGTGCGGGTCATCTACGACGACATGGGCTGCATCATGATCCTGCCCACCGGCTACGACAAGACCCTCGAGCAGATGGGCATCAAGTGTCGCATCTTTAACCCCTTTGTGCCGATCCTGTCCAGCCGCTTCAACACCCGCGACCACCGCAAGATCTGCGTCATCGACGGCAACGTCGGCTTCACCGGCGGCATCAATCTGGCCGACGAGTATATCAACGCTTACGAAAAGCACGGCCACTGGAAGGACACCTCCATCCTGCTCAAGGGCGAGGCGGTCTTTAACCTGACCGTCATGTTTTTGTCGATGTGGGACTACCTCGACGGCACCACCGGCAAGACCGACTACAGCCGCTACTACCCCACCGTCTGGGACGAAAACGCAAAGGGCTACGTCCAGCCCTTTGCCGACAATCCGCTGGACGACGAGGCGGTGGGCGAGACGGTCTACCTCAACCTCATCAACAAGGCCAAGCGATACGTCTACATCACCACGCCGTACCTGATTTTGAGCAGCGAGATGTTCACCGCCCTCACCAGCGCCGCCAAGTGCGGGGTGGACGTGCGGATCATCACCCCACACGTCCCGGACAAGTGGTATGTCCACGCGGTGTCCCGTTCCCACTATCAGCCGCTCATCGAAGCGGGGGTGAAAATTTACGAGTACACCCCCGGCTTCATCCACGCCAAGACCTTTGTGGTGGACGACGACTACGCGGTGGTGGGCACCATCAATCTGGACTACCGCAGCCTCTACCTGCACTTTGAGTGCGCCGTCTGGATGTACCAGACCCCCAGCGTGGCGCAGGTGCGGGACGACTTTTTCAAAACCCAGCAGATCAGCCAGGAGATCACGCTGGAGGAGTGCAGGAGCCTCTCCTTCCCGCGCAGACTGGGCCGCTCGGTGCTGCGGGTGTTCGCACCGCTGATGTAAATAGAAAAGAGACAGGGCAGCCCTCTTGTGCGTCAGGCGCAAAGGGGCTGCCCCTTTCTTTTTGGGAATAGCGGGCGGCGCGCCTTCATAGGATGCAGTATCCATCAAAAAAGGGAGGGAGATCGATGAAGCAAGCGCCTGCATACCGCACCGAGAAGGAGAAGCTGTCGGAGGGAAGGATGCAGTTTTGGGTGCTCAACCGCTGCCCGCAGTACCCCGCAGGGGAGAATATAAAGGTCCGCGCACAGGTGGAGCAGCAGCTCTTTGCCGCCTTTGAGCAGCAGCAGGAATCCAGCAGGAGGTGAGAACCGATGTACGACGCGCTCTATGCCCGGCAGTCGGTGGAGAAGGTGGACAGCATCTCGATCGAAAGTCAGCTGGAATACTGCCGCCACGAGGCCCGGGGCAATCCCTGCCGGGAATATATCGACCGGGGGTACAGCGGCAGAAACACCAACCGCCCCGCCTTCGAGCAGCTGCTGGCCGACGTCCGCCAGGGGAAGGTGGCGCGGGTGATCGTCTACAAGCTGGACCGTATCAGCCGCTCGATTCTCGACTTTGCCAACATGATGCAGCTGTTCCAGCAGCACCGGGTGGAGTTTGTCTCCTCGACCGAGCGGTTTGACACCTCCACCCCCATCGGCAGGGCGATGCTGCACATCTGCATCGTCTTTGCCCAGCTAGAGCGGGAGACCATCCAGAAGCGGGTCACCGACGCCTACTACTCCCGCTGCAAAAAGGGGCTGTACATGGGCGGGCGGGTGCCGTACGGCTTTGCCCGGCAGCAGACGGTGCTGGATGGGGTCAGGACCTCGATGTTTGTCCCGGTGCCGCAGGAGGCCCGGCAGGTCCAGCTGATCTATTCGCTCTACGCCGACCCGGCAAACTCGCTGGGCGACCTGGTGCGCTACCTCAACGCGCACGGCCACAAACAGCTGCGTGGAGGCATGTGGAGCACGGCGCGTTTAAGCGAAATGCTGCGCAACCCGGTCTATGTTCGGGCGGACGCCGCGGTCTACGACTTTTTCAAGGAGCAGGGGGCGCAGATCCTCAACCCGGCCGCGGACTTTACCGGCTACAACGGTTGCTACCTCTATAAGGGCGCTGGCGGGGAGGGGCGCAGCCCGTCGGATTTAAGCGGCAGGGAGGTCGTGCTGGCCCCGCATGAGGGGCTGGTCTCCTCCCGCGACTGGCTGCGCTGCCGCCTTCGCTGCCAGCAAAACCGCCGTTCCACCACCACCTGCAAGGCCAAAAGCTCCTGGCTGCTGGGCAAGGTCAAGTGCGGCCGGTGCGGCTATGGGCTGAGCGTCGTCAAATCCGATACCCGCTGGCAGCGCTACTTTGTCTGCTCGGCGGCCTTGGCCTCCAAAAAGCAGAGGTGCCCGGGCACAGGCGGAACGGTCTATGCGCAGCTGCTGGAGGCCTATGTGTCGCAGGAAATCCAAAGGCGGCTGGGCCTTTTCGATAAGCTCTGCCAGCGGGAGGAGCCGCAGCCTGACCGAAAGCGCAACGAGCACCGCATCCGCCTTGCCGAGATCGAGCGGGAGATCGAGCAGTTGCTCTGCAAAGTCAGCGGCGCCAACGACATCCTGCTGGCCTACATCAACAGCCGGGTGGCCCAGCTGGATGAGGAGCGCCGCCAGCTGCAGACAGAAGCCGAACGGCTGGCGCACCAGGAGGGCACAGTGGCCATCTGTAACCCCGCACAGCTCTGGACAAAGGCCAGCTTTGCGCAAAAACAGGCGGTGGCCGACGCGCTGATTGAAATAATCAAAGTAGCGGACGGCGAGATTGAGATTATCTGGAAGATTTAAGTCAGAGCGCGCCGGCGCTTTTTTCGGGCCGCTTTGCTTTAATCTTCCCGCTTTGGTGAAATGCTCCGTTATACACAGGAGCAGCTGGACAGCAAAAACTTCTATGCGTTTAATCCGTCCTACGACACCGCCACCAAAGCCCGCCGCACCGCCAGCAGCGGCAATAGCACCACAACCCGCCGGTAACGGCAAAACAAAAGGGCCTGCTTTTTTAAAAGCAGGCCCTTTTGCTGTTGTGTTGGTAATAAGAGAGAAAGCTCTATCGATTTTCCTGCCGGTCAGGCGGACATCTGGGGGAGATGCTCTGCTGAAAAGCAGGAACAGACATTTTTGAGCGTTTGGTCCGAAAGCTGTGAAAGCAGCGCCATCGAGCACTCCTGCGCGTCATATTCGCTCAATCCCAGCTGCTGAAAGATTGGACAGAGCGTTTGGTACTGCTCCTCGTGCTCGCGGGTCAGCTGGTGGCCCAGCTCGGTGATGCGAAGCGATTTGTCCGGCAGCTGTTCCAGCAGCCCCTCCTTGGTCAGGGAGGAGAGCATCTTGCAGACCGAGGCACGGGAGATGCCCAACTGGACCGCCACATCGATGCAGCGCACCCGCGGCAGCGACTTTTCCAGCGAATCGATTGTCAGAAGATAACGCAGTTTTCCAGAGGTCAGTTTCATAAGTACCAGGGCTCCTTTCACCGGCATCCCACCTGCTCAAAAGGGGGGATTATGCCGCAGCTTTTGCGGATTTTAATTTCTTGGCGCGGTCCTCCGGGTTTGGACGAACCAGCAGGTAGACCAGGGCAGCAACCAGGATGATTGCCACGATGGTGCCCAGGCCAAAGACGCCGGTTGCAAACCAGGTGCCGAGCTGATAGATGATGAGCGAAACGATGTAAGCGAAGATGCACTGATAGCCGATGGCAATCCAGGTCCACTTCGCACTGCCCATCTCTCTGTGGATGGCGCCGATGGCCGCAAAACACGGTGCGCACAGCAGATTGAAGACCAGGAAGGAGTAGGCGGAAATGGCGGTGAAGTTCTGGGCAAAGACGCTCCACATCTCGTCGCCGTTCTCCGCCACCTCGGCAAAGCCGTACAGGATGCCCATGATAGCGACCAGGTTCTCCTTTGCAACCAGGCCGGAGATGGTGCCGACGGCGGCCTCCCAGTGGCCCCAGCCAAGCGGCGCAAAGATCGGGGCGATGACGCGGCCAATGGCGGCCAGGATGGAATCGCCGGTGTCGACCATCTGCAGCTGGAAGTTAAAGCTGGACAAGAACCAGATAACAACCGAGGACAGGAAGATGATGGTGCCGGCCTTGCGCACAAAGGCTTTGGCGCGGTCCCACATGTGAATGAGGACGCCTTTTACGCTCGGGATGTGGTAGGCGGGCAGCTCCATGACGAAGGGGGCCGGTTCACCCGCGAACAACTTGGTTTTCTTGAGGATGATGCCGGAGATGATGATGGCGGCGATACCGACAAAGTAGGCGGAGGTCGCTACCCAGCCGGATTCGTTAAACAGCGCGCCGGCAATCAGGCCGATGATCGGGAGCTTTGCCGAGCAGGGGATGAAGGTGGTGGTCATAATGGTCATCTTGCGGTCGCGGTCGTTCTCGATGGTGCGGCTTGCCTGTACGGCAGGAACGCCGCAGCCCAGACCGATCAGCATGGGGATGAACGACTTGCCGGAGAGGCCGAAGCGGCGGAAGATGCGGTCCATGATGAAGGCGATACGGGACATGTAGCCGCAGTCCTCCAACAGGGCAAGGAGCAGGAACAGCACCAGCATCTGCGGCAGGAAGCCCAGCACCGCGCCGACACCGGCGACGATACCGTCCAGAATCAGCGACTGCAGCCAGTCGGCGGCGCCGACGGATACCAGCAGGCCCTCAACGGCAGGCGGGATGATCTCGCCGAACAAAACGTCGTTTACCCAGTCGGTCATCATGGTGCCGACAGTGGTAATGGAAAGATAGTAAATCACGAACATGACCACTGCAAAGATGGGCAGCGCAAGAATGCGGTTGGTGACAATTTTATCAATCTTGTCGCTGGTGGTCAGCTTCTGCTTGGACTGTTTGCGGTAGCAGGTTTTGAGCAGGTCGGCAATCACGACATAGCGTTCGTGGGTGATGATGCTCTCGACGTCATCGTCAAATTCCTTTTCTGCCTCCTGGCGCAGCCCTTCGATCTCTTCCAGAGCAGCGGGGCTGAGTTTGAGCTGCTCGATCGCCTTCTCGTCTCGTTCAAACAGCTTGATCGAGTACCAGCGCAGATTCTGCGGCTGGCAGGCGCCCTGCAGGAGCCTTGCAATCCGGGCCAGGATATTTTCCAGTTTGTCGTTAAACTTCAGCGGCTTTGGCGCGGCAGCCTTGCTCTGAGCCAGGTTCAGGGCAGCCTTGGCGACCTCGGTGCTGCCCTCGCCCTTGACGGCGCTGGTCTCGATGATCTGGCAGCCCAGCGCATCGGAGAGCTTTTTGACGTCGATCCTGTCGCCGTTCTTGCGGACCATATCCATCATGTTGAGGGCGATGACCATTGGCACGCCGATCTCCAGCAGCTGGGTGGTCAGGTACAGGTTGCGTTCCAGGTTGGAAGCGTCGATGATGTTGATCATCGAGTCTGGGTGCTCGTTTACCAGGTAGTTTCGGGTGACAACCTCCTCCAGTGTGTAGGGGGAGAGGGAATAGATGCCCGGCAGGTCCTGAATGATAGCCTGCTTGTTGGCCTTGAGTTTACCCTCTTTTTTCTCAACGGTTACGCCCGGCCAGTTGCCGACATACTGGCTGCTTCCGGTCAGGTCGTTGAACATTGTCGTCTTTCCGCAGTTGGGGTTACCAGCCAGCGCGATTTTATACTCCATTGTCCATCCTCTTTTCTGTTACAGTTTAAATTAGTTTTTGCTAACTCTAGCGGCTTGAAAACAGCGCCGTTTTGCAGGCGCCGTCTGGTTCGCACTTTTGAAAACTAGGCAGTCACTTCGATCTGTTCGCAGTCTGCTTTACGCAGCGAAAGCTCATAGCTGCGGACGTTGACCTCGATGGGATCGCCCAGCGGAGCTACCTTTCGAACATAGACCTCGGTGCCCTTGGTCAGCCCCATATCCATGATCCGGCGCTTGACAGCACCCTCACCATGGAGCTTGACGATGGTGACGGTCTGACCCGGCTTCACATCTTTGAGTGTTTTCATCGCAATATCCCTCCTATATTCCATTGGCTTTGCCGCACAGGCGGCGCCAATCCAGACAAAATGTTGGGGTAGCTTTACAGCATTACCCTGCGTGCCATCGTTTCGTCCAGAGCAATGCGGCTGCCCTTGACATTGATGATCAAATTTCCATTTAAAGACGAGACAACGGTCACTTCCTGCCCAGCTACAAAGCCAAGCTCCGCCAGATGCTGGCGAACGTCATCCTTTCCGGTGATTTTACGGATGACACTGGGTGTGCCGATGGGCGCAAGTGTTAATGGCATCATGATACCTCCCTCTTTCTATGGAATCTCAAAAAGTTGGCTGGAAAAGTGTTGTTTGACATCAGTAATTAGCTCTAGCTAACTTTTGAATCTGGTGTTAGTTTAGCACAGACTAACTCTCATGTCAATAAAGCTTGCGGGAATATGTTGTCCATGGCTAACATTGTGCTTCTCGCCTGCATTTTTTCACAAATTTTCTTGACAACAGCGGGGCGAGGTGGTATACTGAGCTTGTAAATATATCGGTAAACGATATATCGGGAGGTGATTGTTTGAAGGAGGCGCACCAGCCGCTGACCGATGCTGTTTTTTACATCCTGCTGGCGCTGCGACGCCCCAACCACGGCTACGGCGTCGTGCAGCAGGTGGAGCAGATGACCGGCGGCAGGCTCATTCTGGGGCCGGGGACGCTGTACGGGGCGCTCAGCCAGCTGACCGAACGGGGCTGGATCGAGGTCTACAGCCAGCAGACCACCTCCCGCAAAAAGAAGGAATATGTCATCACCCCGCAGGGGCGGGAAGCCTTTGCCAAAGAGGTGGAGCGATTAGAGGAGATGCTGCGCAACAGCGCGCTGATGGAGGAGGATGCACAATGAAACAACTGCACCGCTGGAAGTTATACTTTGACAAGGACCTGGAAGAAAGCTGGCTCAACCAGCTGGCGCAGCAGGGCTGGGGAATGAGCTCCTTCTGCCTGGGGCGCTATACCTTTGAGCCGATCGAGCCGGGGGAATATATCTACCGTGTCGATCTGCTGCCCAGCGACGAGGAGAAAAAGCAGGAATACTTCTCCCTCCTGCGCGAGATGGGGGTGGAGGTCGTCCAGCAGTGGGGCTTCTGGTTTTTCTGCCGCCGCCGCGCAAGCGAGGGCCCCTTCGAGCTGTACAGCGACGCGCCCTCCAAAGCCAGCCACTACGGCCGCATCGCCAGGATGTTTTTTCTGGTTGCGCTGCTGGAAATTGTCTGCGGGCTCCTTCAGATACCCGCCATCCTCACCGGAGACGGCCAGATCAACCTGGCTGCGATGGTACTGCTGCTTTTATTGGGCGCAGTGCTCCTGCGGCAGGGGATGCGGTTTCAGAGAAAGCAAAAGGAACAGCAAAGCTAAAAACGGAGCACTTGCCAAATGCGGCAAGTGCTCCGTTCTTTACTTTTTGAGGATTCGTTTTAAGGCGGCAAGGTCCAGCAGGTTGACCGTCTGGAACTGCCCCTTATAAAAGACCGCCCAGTTGTTAAAGACACAGGGCAGCGTCTTTGCCTTCTCCAGCGTGTCCACCTCGATCAGGTGAAAGGGGACAGCGTTCTGCTCGCAGTGCTGCCGCACCGTCTTGAGGGCTTGCTCGGTGTAGGGGCACTGGCGGCTGAAGTAAATGGTCAGCTCCTGCTCCTCGATGGTCTGGAGCTTTGCATTGGGCAGAAAGTACGGCTCGGTTCCATCAAAGGAGAGGGCCAGCAGCTCGTAACCGTCAGCGGTTGTGTCGACGGGGACAAAGCCAAACTTTTTGGCAAACTCCTGGTCGGAGAGCCATGCCTTCTGCTTTTGCGCGCCCAGCATGCAGACACCGGATTTTCCCTGCTTGCGGGCGTCGTCGATGCAGTATTCCATCAGCGCCCGGCCATAGCCCTTGCCCTTATAGTCGCCCAGCACCCACAGGCAGTAGATGTACAGAAAGTTGCTGCCCGCAACCGGGACCCACGCGGTCTCCAGCGGGGCGTACTCGATAAAGACGGTCGCCTTGGCGTCCAGCTTGCGAAAGACGTGCCCTTCCCGCAGGCGCTGGGCGAGCCATTGCCGCTTTGCCTCCACGCCGGGATGCGGCTTTTTGCTGCGGATGATGCAGCACAGGTGCTGCTCGGACAGATTTTCGGGAGAAAGATTGATAAACTGCTCGTCCATACGCTCCTCCTTTTGTTCTGCATGTGGTTAAATCCGCGCGAACTGCGCCTCGTACAGCTCCTTGTAGATGCCGTTGCCGCGGGCTAAAAGCTCCTCGTGGGTGCCGCGCTCTTCGATGCCGTCGCGATCCATCACGATGATCTCGTCGGCATTTTTGATGGTGGACAGGCGGTGAGCCACCACGATGGTGGTGCGGTTTTTGCACAGGTCATCCAGCGAATCCTGGATGTAATTTTCAGTGACGTTGTCCAGCGCGGAGGTCGCCTCGTCCAGCACCAGGATCGGCGGGTTCTTTAAAAAGACCCGTGCAATCGAGATGCGCTGCTTCTGTCCGCCCGACAGCTTGACGCCGCGCTCGCCCACAAAGGTGTCGTAGCCCTCCGGCAGGCTCATGATGTAGTCGTGGATATTCGCCTTCTTGGCCGCCTCATAGACCTCCTCGCGGGAAGCGCCCAGCTTGCCGTAGGCGATGTTGTCGAAGATGGTGCCGGTGAAGAGGAAGACGTCCTGCTGCACAATGCCGATCTGGCGGCGCAGCGAGGCGCGGGTGACGTCGCGGATGTCGTGGCCGTCCACCAGGATGGAGCCGCCGGAAATCTCATAGAAGCGGGGAATCAGGTGGCACAGGGTGGTCTTGCCGCCGCCCGATGGGCCGACGATGGCAACCATCTTGCCCTGCGGGAAGGTCAGCGAGATGTGGGAGAGGACCTCCTTATTCTCGTCGTAGTGGAAGGTGACATCGTCAAAGACGATCTCGCCGCGGACGTCCTTGAGCTCAATGGCGCCCTTCTCGTCCTGCTCCGGCTTCACATTCATCAGCTCCTGGAAGCGGACGTAGCCGGTGATGGCGTTCTGGAACATCTCGACAAACTGGATGAGCTTTTTGATGGGGTTGACGAACATGTTGATAAACAGCATGTAGGCCACCATGTCGCCGACGTTGATGACGCCGCGGTAGACGCAGTAGCCGCCCGCCGCCAGGATGACGACGTTCATCAGCGAGGTCAAAAAGTTGGTACCGGAGAAAAACTCCGCCATGACGCGGTAGGAGCGCTCCCGCACGGTGACGTAGCGCTGGTTATTTTCAGCAAACTTTTTCTCCTCTTCGCGCTCGCCGGTGAAGGCGCGGGAGACGCGGATGCCGGCGATGCTGTTTTCCAGGCTGGCGTTGACCTCAGCGATCTCGATGCGGTTTTTGCGGAAGGCCAGGGTCATGGCGGAACGCTTTTTGATGATGAACAGCACCAGGAACGGCAGCACCGCAAAGGTGATGAGCGTCAGCGGGACGTTGACGGTGCACAGGATGATGAAGGCGCCGACCACGGTGACCAGCGAGATGAACAGATCCTCCGGGCCGTGGTGGGCAAACTCGGAGATGTCCATCAGGTCGTTGACGATGCGCGACATGATGACGCCGGTCTTGTGCTCGTCAAAGTAGGAGAACGGCAGCTTCTGCAGATGCTCAAAGACGTCGCGCCGCATGTCTGCCTGCATGCGCACGCCGACGATGTGGCCCTGGTACTGCATGAAGTACTGCATGATGGTCTGGATGATGTAGATCACCAGCAGCGCCGCGCACCAGGTCAGGATCAGCCGGATGTTTTTGTCCGGGATGTAGGTGTTGATGATGTTGCGGGAAACCACCGGGTACACCAGGTCGCAGCCGGCGGCAACCAGCGCGCAGATCATGTCGAACACAAACAGCTTCCAGTGCGGCTTGTAGTAATGGGCAAACGATCTCAGCATAAAAAAACACTCCCTCATGATTGTCTTACATCTAATCAGTTCTTTTATGATACACCTTTTTGCATTTTTTTGCAATCCGGCAGGGAAGCAAAAAGAAAATTTTGCTGCGCCGAACAATCAAAAAAGCCGGCAGCGATGCCGGCTTTCGGGAGAGAATATGAAAAAGAAATGCGATTTAGGGAAAGAGAAATTTTACAGGTAGACGGAGATCTCCTCTGCAATTTCGTCCGCGAATCGAACTTTTTCTAAAAGTGCCTCGATCTGGCGGCGGTACTCCTTGGGGTTGGTGCTGTAGCAGTTCATGTGCTTGGCGCCCTCGATCAGGCAGAGGGTGATGTCGGGGTTTGCCTTGGCGATCTCCTGGCTCATTGTATAGGGCACCAGCGGATCGGCCGTCCCGTGAAAGAGCAGGACCGGAACCTTGATGGCAGCGGCGGCCTTGACGGCGGAGACCTCGTTCATGTCCGCCCCCGTGCGCCGGCGGATGATCGACTTGACCAACGGGAGCAGCGGGGAAGGGTTAAAGCCAAAGCGCTTTTGCCCCTGCAGGACCATCTGGCTGTCCCAGTCGGAGAAGGGGCAGTCGGCGATGCAGAACAGCGGGCGGTTTTCCAGCGGCAGCTCGGAGAAGTTCACCTTGGCCATGCTCATCAGCGCGGTGACCGCGCCCATCGATTCGCCCATGATGCCGATGCGCGCCCGGTCAAAGCCGTTGGTCTGGGCGCACTTCTGAATCTGGGAGAGCCATTCCAGACAGTCGTCGCTTTCCAGCGCGCCGAAGGTGATGTAGTCCCCCTGGCTTTCCCCCTGCGCCTGCATGTCGGGCACAAAGACGTTGAAGCCCAGGTCCAGCAGCATCCGCAGATATTTTAAAGCGCCAATCCAGGGATAGTTGTAGCCGTGCACAAACAGGATGTACCGGTCGGTCTGGCTGGCCGTTGGGTAAAGGCGGGCGGTCAGCTCCTGTCCCCGGCGGTTGGTCAGAAAAAGTTTGTCATATTTTAAATCCATCAGGGAGGCGTCCAGGTGATTGCGGGTCACTTCCTCACTGAGCACCGCGCCATAGCGCACTGGTTTGGGGCGGATGGCCTGCAGGGCAAAGTTAAGTGCCAGGCGATAGATGGCAATCGCGAGCGCCAGGACAAGGACGATCAGGACAACAAGGATGATAGCGGCAGCCTGCCATGTAAACATTCAATCACCTCTACACGATTTTAATAGAATTTTTATCCTGATGTATTATAACACAGATGCCTGTAGAAAATAAAAACTTTTTGTGAAATATCCTTCCCTTTTTCTGTAAATAAAATCCCTCCCCGTGGCAATGGGGAGGGATGAAAACGAGCAATCTATTCCTTGATCTGTCCGTCGATCGAGATAATCTCTACCTGCCAGGGAATCAGCTTGCCGCAGGCGGCCAGCGCCTTTTTGAGGGCGTTTTCCAGCCCGCCGCAGCAGGGGACCTCCATCCGGACCAGGGTGATGCTCTTGATATGGTGCGATTTTAAGATTTCGGTCAGCTTTTCCGCATAGTCCACCGGGTCCAGCTTGGGGCAGCCGACCAGCGTCACCCGGTTGCGGATGAAGCGGTTGTGGAAGTCGGCATAGGCAAAGGCGGTGCAGTCGGCGGCGATCAGCAGGTGCGCGTCCTCGAAGAAGGAGGTGTTTGGCGCAACCAGCCGCAGCTGCACCGGCCACTGGGAAAGTTGGCTCTGCGGAACAGCTGTAGAGACGCTGACGGCAGGCTGCGGGTGCAGCGCCCTTGCCATCGAGCCGGGGCAGCCGTGCGGACTTTGCTCAGTGGAAGCTTTCGCCGCCTGACCTGCCAGAACGGCCTGCTCGTCATAGGCGGCAGCCTCCCGCTCAATGATGCTGATGGCGCCGGTGGGGCAGGCCGGCAGGCAGTCGCCCAAGCCGTCGCAGTAGTCGTCGCGGATCAGCTTTGCCTTTCCATTCACCATCGCAATCGCGCCCTCGTGGCAGGCGCTGGCGCACAGGCCGCAGCCGTTGCAGAGTTGTTCATTGATCGAAACAATTTTGCGGATCATCGTTTGATTCCTTCCCTTTCTTTTATCGCATGATTGTAATTTTTGAATTGACCTTCTGAGAAAAGGATACTATAATGGGGAAAAAAGATCTGTTGGATTTCCAACAAAACGAGGTGAAGAGATGGATTGTCAAAAACTCACAGCGGTTTCGCTGTTTGCCGGGATGCAGCCGGAGGAGATCGAGGCGGTGCTAAACTGTTTTGGCGTTCAGTCGGCGCAGTATGAGCGCGGGGAGGTGATCTTTGCCGCGGGGCAGAAGATTCGCCAGATTGGGATTGTCCTTTCCGGAAAGGTGATGGTCGAGCGGGACGACTATTGGGGCAACCGCTCCATCCTGGCAGCGGTCGGGGAGGGGGAGGTGTTCGCGGAAACCTACGCCTGTCTGTCCCAGGCAAGGTCGGACGTCAACGTCGTGGCGGCGCAGCACAGCGAGGTGTTGCTGCTGCAGGTGCAGAAGGTGCTGACCCTCTGTCCCACCGCCTGCCCCTTTCACCGGCGCATCCTACAAAATCTGCTGGAGGTGACCGCAAACAAAAACCGCCAGCTCAGCCTGAAGCTGGAGATCCTCTCCCGCAAAACCACCCGCGAAAAGCTGCTGGCCTACCTCTCCTATCAGGCAGGGATGGTTCCCGGGGGTGGGAAGGCGGCCTTTGTCATCCCCTTTAACCGCCAGCAGCTGGCGGACTATCTCTCGGTGGACCGCAGCGCCATGACGGTGGAGCTGGGGAAACTCAAAAGGGAGGGCCTCATCGACTTTGACAGAAACACCTTCCGCATCTGCTAAGGGCAGCTCCTTGCCCGAAAAAATTTTGTCGGGAATTTGCGGATGAACGTTTGGGGCAAGAGCACAAAATAAGGCCAAAGCTTCACCGCTCCGGCAGGGACAGGCGCCATTCACTGGACGGTCTGCCGGCACCGGCCCCCGCTGCGGCGCATAGTCTGGGAATGTAGGCGCTGCCTGCAAACCATTTTCAGACAAAGGAGCGGTGAGATACCATGCTGTTTCATCTGAACAACAGCGAACAGGAGAGCGGCTGCTCGGTGTTTACTGACCAGCCGATTTCGCTGGCGATGGCATATGTCCCCACCCAGAAGTGGGAAGATTTATACGAAAGCAGTCTCGGCTTTGCGCGCGGAACCATCTTCGCCCAGCTGGATAAGCCATTCATCGGAGAGGAGGCTGTTCCAAATGGCTCAAAATAGCACCAGACAAACCCTGATGAAGCGGGTGCAGATGTACGAGTTTGCGCTCGTCGAGGCAAACCTCTTTCTGGACAGCCACCCGGACGACCAGGAGGCGTTAAAATACTACAGCAAGTACGCAGGCCTTTTGCAGGAAGCCAAGGCGGCGTATGAAAAGCAGTTCGGCTCCCTGACCCCGGCTGTCGCCGACGGCGCGACCCGTTGGAGCTGGGTGGACGATCCGTGGCCGTGGGATCTGCAGGCCAATACAGGGGAGGAGGCATAACATCATGTGGAGTTATAGCAAGAAACTGGAATACCCGGTGAAGATTGCGCGCCCCAATGCGGCGGCCGCAAAGGTCATCATCTCACAATTGGGAGGACCCATTGACAACACCCGGTCCTGAAAAAAGCCAGCGCATTTTCTGAAGGCGCTGGCTTTGCTATTTTTTACAGATAATAGTGGATCTCGATGCAGTTGTTCTGCCGGTCAAAGAGGATCTGCCGGATCAGTGCACGCAGCAGCCGATTTTTTTCTGTTCCGGAAATGGCGGGGTCGGACAAAAAGGGAAGCACCGGCTGCTCCCGATAGAGTGGCAGGCGGGATGCTTGCGGCTGAGGGCTTTCCTGCGCCTGCAGGAGGGCGAGCTGGCGCCTTAGCTGCTCGAGTGTGGCGGAGAGCTTTTCCTTGTTTTGCCGGTACTCCTCCAGCGAGTCGATGCTTGCTTCATAGGCATTGCGGACGCGCTCTAACCGGCTTTGCTCCCGCGCAATCTGCCCCTGCAGCAGGGCAATGGGGTCGGCAGCGGGAGCGGGTTGACGCAGATGCAGCGAAAAGGCAGCTTCTCCCAGGTCTGCCCGCAGCGTTTCGATTACCCAGCGCACGAGCTTCTGCTCCTGAATCGAGTGGGAGACGGTGCACCGGCCGCGGGCATAGGCGTTGCACTGCAGGCTGTTGGCGTTTCGGACCAGCGTTGCGCCGCAGCTGCTGCACCGCACCAGCCCGCGCAGCATAAATTCGCAGCCGGGCCTGACAGACGGCTTTGCCTTTTGCGGGTACAGGCTTTTGAGCTGGGCAATGCGCCTTTGTGCGGCGTCCCAGTCCGCCGGGGAGACAAGCGCCTGGTGCTGGCCGTCGACGAGGATGGAGGGGACAGAGAGGGATTTGCTGTGGGGGTTCCAGCGAATCTTTCCTGCATAGACGGGGTTTTGCAGGATGTAGGCGACGCCACGGCTCTCCATCCGCTTGCCAAAGCGGGTGCGCACCTGCAGGGTGTCGAGCTTCTGCGCGATCTCCCGATAGCCCATCCCGGCCAGAAAATCGGCGAAGATCATCTGCACCAGCGGCGCCGTGACCGGGTCGGGCAGATACCGCTTATCCTCGATGCGGTAGCCGAAGGGGGCGTAGGTCAGCGGCTGGCCGCGCCGCGCCTTCTCCGCCATGCCGCGGGTCACCTCCTCGGCGAGGTTGACGCTGTAAAACTCATCCATCGCTTCGATGATGGCCTCGGTGATGATCGCCATCTTGTCGTCGCCCAGATATTCGCTGACCGAGATGACGTCGATGCCCAGCTCCTTGCGCAGCATCGACTTGTAGACGATGCTGTCCTGCCGGCTGCGGGCAAAGCGGGAATATTTCCAGACCAGGATGGCGTCGAAGGGCTTGGGGCTCTGTTTTGCTGCAGCAATCATCCGCAAAAATTCGGGCCGCTTGCTGCTCTGCCGCCCGGAACGCCCCTCCTCCTCGACAAAGACCCACTGCTGCGGCAGCAAAAAGCCGTTGCCTTTGGCGTAGCGGCGAATCTGCAAAAGCTGGCTGTCCGGGGAATATTCCAGCTGGTCGTCGGTCGACACGCGGATGTAAGCGGCGGCTGTCCTCACAAAAACCACTCCCTTTCACTTTAAAGGTATGCGGTGCGGGGACGGGAAAGAAGCAGAACTGCGGTATCGGACAACCTGCCCAATCCATACAATAGAGCCAGGAGGTGAACCCGAATGGGCAAACAGAAGCTGACGTCCAAAACTTATGTTCATCTGCCGGACGGAAGGGTGCTGCCGGTCAGCACGGTACACGACGCCGGCGGGGCAGAGATGCAGATCGAGCGCCATCTGCCCTGCGAACAGTGGGAACAGATGGTCCAGAAAATGATGGAGCGGGCGGGGGAGGTGATGTCGGACTGCTACAGCGCGCAGATGGGCAGGCGATAACGCAAGCGTTCGCACGATTCTTTCTCTTTAAATTTTTTTGTCGAATTTTGCAAAAACCGCAGGATCCTGCGGGGACAAATGCGCCGAAATCTGGTATGCTCTAATTAGTAAATTTTGGAAATTTTTCCGATGTGGCAAGGAGGATTTGAGGATGAGCAATCCAAAGAAAAGAAAGCAGGGGAGCGTCCTGAAACAAAAGCGCATGGAAGCGGGTTTGACACAGGAAAAGGCGATCGAATATTTAGGGTTTTCCCTGAGAAGTCTGCAGGCTTATGAAAAGGGAGAATCCACGCCTTCCCTGGCGAAAGCGGTGAAGATGGCTCGGCTTTATGGATGCAAGGTGGATGATCTGACCGAGAGAAAAGAGGATGAGGAAGAATGACGCTATACTATGTGGTCCCATCGCCCCACCCTGCGGCGGGGTGGAGCTACAGCATCGTCGGGCAGGAATTTGACCCGCAGGGGTCGACGATACACAGCGTGCTAATTCCGGATATTTCCTGCGACAAAAATTTTGTCGCAAAGCTGGCGGAACGCTGCACGACGGGACAGCTGCTGGTGGAGCAGCTGTGCGAGGTAGTCTACGACGCGCTGCCATAAAGGGGGATTTTTCCTGCTTTGCAAACCGCCAGGCTTTTGAGAACCCGGCGGTCTCTTTTTTTGCATACAAAAAGGCAGCCGCTTTGAGCGGCTGCCTGCAATAGTGGTGCGGAAACAAAAAATTCGCTGCCATTCCGGAAAATACCAGGCATGACCTTTCTGAGCCGAAAACGGCGATTTTAAAGGTGTTTTAAGGGTTGCACACCCCGCAGGGGATAAACCCTTGGGCGATTGCCTCCTCGCGGCTGGAGCAGGTCCGGTAGTTCTCGGGGCTGATTCTGGAAGCATAGCGGCAGTTGGCGTGGTGAAACTTCATCGAGTTTGTGTTGAGCACATAAGTTGCGGCGGCAGTGTTGTTTTCGCTTCCCAGGAGGTCGCCGCCCTGGCCGGTGGATTCACTGCCGGTTTGCGCTTCCGGGACAGTGGCGGCAGGGGACTGCACGGCCTGCGATTCGCCGATGACCGGCGGGTCGTCCTCTTCGGGAATTTCCTCCTGTGGAGAAGTCGGCGGGATGGAGGGTGTCTGACCCGCCATCGCCTGCATAATGAAGGAGGAAAGCAGCTCGACGCTGGGATTTTCTTCTGCGGGCATTTCCACAATGACCTGGGGAGGGGAGCTTTGTGCCGGCAAGGAGGTTTGCTCGATTGTCTGGGAAGGCGCGGCTGTCTGTGCCGAATAGACGGGGAGCGGCGGCGGCAGGATCAACCGGCCACCGGCAAAGAGCAGCAAGGAGAGTAGGCAGAGGCTGGATTGAAAGCGGCCGCGCATGATTTTTTGTTGCACGGGAGGCGCAGCAAGCACAGCCCCCGCCAAAAAGCATAGCGAGCTGAGTGTAAAGAAGGAATCCAGGAATTCCCCCAGCAGCAAAATGCAGATCCCCCACTGGAGCAGCCGGATTGCCAGCTGGACCCAGTCCGGGTGTGGTTTTTTGGAAACGGGCAAGACAAATCCCTCCCCTGAGCAATCGCTTGATAAGCCTATCATATCACAAAAGGAGGGAGAAGGAAATAGGAGGGCCCGGCAAATTTCATCTCTTGCTGCAATTGGGAGGGCCCGATGGAGAGTTGGGCGCGGCGACGCGCTACCTCAGCCAGCGTTATGCGGCGCCCTGGGGCCAGGTGAAGGCGGGGCTGACCGACATCGGCACCGAGGAGCTGGCCCACATCGAGATTGTCAGCGCCATCCTGTACCAGCTGACCAAGGGTCTGAGCATCGACGAGATCAAGGAGGGCGGCCTGGAAACATATTTTGTGGACCACACCACCGGCATCTACCCGCAGGCGGCTTCGGGCATGCCGTTTTCGGCAAGCACCCTGCAGTCGACCGGCGACATCATCTGCGACTTGACCGAGGACCTCGCTGCCGAGCAGAAGGCCAGAGTGACCTATGACAACATCCTGCGCCTGGTGGATGACCCGGATGTGCGCGATCCGATCAAGTTTTTGCGCGAACGGGAGATTGTCCACTTCCAACGCTTCGGTGAAGCAAACAGGGCAGAGAAAAGCATCGGCTTTTCCTCATCTTCCGGTAAAAAAGAGCAATAAAAAATCGGAAGGAATCCCTTCCGATTTTTTGCTGCTGATAAAAATGCTGCCTTTATGCGGTAAACAGTCCCGCGATATATTCGGTCAACGTTTCGGTATCGGAGAAGTCGATAAAATCTCCGGCGGTGAAGGTGACAGTGCCGCTTTCTTCGGCGCCGCTTAACAGTTCGTCCCGCATGGCGTCAAATTCCTCCAGAGAAATTTCCTGCGCGCCGGCGACGATGCTGTCATAGTAGGTGTCCACTCCGTCGTAGGTGGTAGAGAACAGAATCTCCTGCAGCACCTTTCCATCCTCCAGCGTGATGTAGCTCTCCTCGGTCTCGCTGCCGCTTTGACCGGAAAGCTCCCGCACCGCGATGTGGCGCAGAATGCTGCCCTCGCTGCCGTCAAAGATGGTGAAGTGCAGCTCCGGAGAGGTATTGGAGAGGGTAAAGCTGCCCAGCTCCTCGGCGCTGTCCCCGCTGACGCGGTAGACCACGGCGTCGTAGTGGATGTCGTTGTCGTAGAGGAAGATCAGTTCTCCCAAGCCGTCCCCATCCAAATCGGCCAAAAAGCCGCAGCCCGTCATGGTGCTGGTGACGCCGTCCTCCTCAATGGCAATCCACTTGCTTGCCCAGGTTTGGGTAAAGTCCTCGGCGATCTCCTGCGCGCTGCGGGAGTAGCTCATTTGGGTGCTGGAATCAGCTGTTTCCGTCTCGGCCGTCTCTTCGGTCTGCTGTGATTCGGTTTGTTCCTGCGTCTGCTGGGTAGTGTTTGATTCACTTTCAGCCTGCTGGGTGTCCTGTCCGCAGCCAGCCATTCCAAAGGCCAGCAGGCAGGCCAGCAGCAGAGCGCACCATCTTTCTTTATGATTTTTCATGGCCATTCCCCCATTGCAATCGTTCTGTTACAAGATTATTGTAGCAGATTTTCTGCCAGGAAGAAACAGCCCAATTATGAATTTTCCCGCTGCAGAATCAGACAGCTCAGCCCGGGAAGGGAAATGCTGTCGGAAGAAAGCGGCTCCTTGTCCACCTCCTGCTTCGACTGGCTGTCCAGCAGCAGGCGATAGGCAGAAGGGGTGGCGGGAAGATGGGCAGAAAGCGGATAGTTTGGGCAGTCCCGGTCGGAGAGGTTGAGCAGCAAAACCAGTTCCTGCCCGCTGCCGTCCCGCCGCTGGATGGCAAAGATTTCAGGGAATACGCTGCCCATGTCCAGCCACTGAAAGTAGCTGCTGTCAAAATCCTGCTCCCACAGGGCGGGGCAGGTGCAGTAAAGGGTGTTCAGGCGCTGCAGGAAGATGTGGAAGCTGCGGTGAACCGGATAGTCCAGCAGGTTCCAGCCGGGCTGGCGCTCCTCGCTCCACTCCATAAATTCGGCCAGCTCGTTGCCCATGAACGAGAGCTTTTTGCCCGGATGAAAGAGCATATAGCAGTACAGGCAGCGCAGCTGGGCAAACTTTTGCTCATAGCTGCCCCAGAGCTTGTCGATGATTGTCTTTTTGCCGTGCACCACCTCATCGTGGGAGAGGGGAAGGATGTAGTTTTCCTGATAGAAGTAGCTCATCGAGAAGAGGAAGCGGTTTTTCATCCCGACCCGCTCGGCAAAGGGGGTGGCCAGATAGTCCAGCGTGTCGTGCATCCAGCCGAGATTCCACTTATAGTCAAAGCCCAACCCGCCGTAGGCCACCGGTGCGGTCACCTTGAGGTAGTCGCTGGAGTCCTCCGCAATCAGCATCACCTCGGGGTGGTCCTGCTGCAGGGTGAAGTTGGTGCTCCGCAAAAACCACAGCCCCGGTTCGTTGAGGCCCTTGTCCTTGCTGCCGCCCTGGTAGATCAGATTGGAGACCGCGTCGTATCGGATGCCGTCGAAGTGGTAGACGGTGATCCAGAAATCCAGGGCCGAGCGCAGAAAGCTCAGGACGTGCGGCTTTGTGAAGTCGAACAGGACGGTGCCCCATGGGCTGTCCCGCAGGTTTGGGTTATCCGGCTCGTACAGGCAGGAGCCGTCAAAGCGGGCCAGCGCGTAATAGTCCGGGACAAAGTGGGTGGGAACAAAGTCCAAAATTACCCCGATGCCGGCCTGGTGGCAGCGGTCGATCAGCGCCATCAGTTGGTGAGGGGAACCGTAGCGGCTGGTGGCAGAAAAGTAGCCGGAAACCTGATACCCCCAGGAGGCGTCCAATGGGTACTCGGTGAGGGGCAGCAGCTCGATGTGGGTGTAGCCCATCTGCCGGATGTAGGGGATGAGCTGGTCGGCCAGATCGTCATATTGGAGGAAGCGCTCGCTGCCATCCCCATCCTTCATTCGCCAGGAACCGGCGTGCAGCTCGTAGATGTTGAGCGGGCGGTTAAAATTTTTCTGCCGGGTGGATAAAAAGGCGCCGTCCTGCCAATGATATCCGTCCAGCCGCTGAATCACCGAGGCGGTGTTGGGCCGCAGCTCGGTGAAGAAGGCAAAGGGGTCTGCCCGGTCCCAGATTTCGCCCCCGGCGGTGGTGATGCGGTATTTGTACCGGTCCCCCGGCTGTGGGTCAGGGGAGGTCAGCACCCAGACGCCGCAGTCCAGCTGCTGCATCGGCCAGGGGTTCCAGACGTTGAAGTCGCCGATCAGAGAAACCACCTTTGCCTGTGGAGCATAGACGGCAAAGCGCACCTGCGATTGGTTGTTTTCCCAGACAAAGTGCGCGCCGAACAACTCATAGCCCTTGGAGGAGCGTCCGCGCAGATAATCGATCATGAGAGAAAAGTCAATCATACAATCTTCCTTTCAAAAGAAGCTTGATTTTATCCATATTCTACAATATTTTGATACAAAAGGCAATAAACAAAAAAGGACGTTTGATAAGAGAAAGCAAAATCAGAAAAAAATAGTTGATATTTTTTTATCAACTATTGAAAAAATTCTATAAATATTGCATAATAAGAAGGGGAAAAAGACGCGTTTTTCTCGCAACTGTAATTAGAGAAAGAGAGGCAAGATTTATGAAGATCGGAAGCGTAAAGGAAATCAAAAAATTTGAGTACCGCGTCGGCCTGACACCGGACAATGTCCGAAGCTACGTCAACGCTGGACACCAGGTCTATATCGAGCGCAACGCCGGCGTCGGGTCAGGCTTTATGACCGACGATTACATCAAGGCGGGCGCCACCATTCTGGAAACGGCGCGCGAGGTGTGGGAGACCGCTGAGATGATCGTCAAGGTCAAGGAACCGCTTCCGGACGAGTACCAGTATTTCCGCAAGGGGCAGATCATCTACACCTACCTGCATCTGGCGGCGGACCGCGCGCTGACCGATGCGATGTTGGCCGCCGGCGTCAAGGGCGTGGCCTATGAGACGCTGGATCAGAACGGTTATCTGCCGCTGCTTGCCCCGATGAGCCAGATTGCGGGCCGCCTGAGCGTGCAGGAAGGCGCCAAGTATCTGGAGAAGATTTACGGCGGATCCGGCGTTCTGCTCTCCGGCGTGCCCGGAACCCCGAAGGCGCACGTCGTCATCATCGGCGGCGGAAGCGTCGGCACCAACGCCTGCAAGATTGCGGTCGGCATGGGCGCGGACGTCACCGTCATGGATGTCAACATCCACCGCCTGGAGTACCTGGACGACATCTTCGGAGCGCGTATCCAGACCCTTTACTCCAACGACGTCAATGTCGAAAACGCGCTGAAGACAGCCGACCTGGTTGTCGGCGCGGTGCTGATCCCCGGCAAGAAGGCACCGAAGATTATCAGAAAATCTTATCTGAAAGAGATGCGCCCCGGTTCGGTCATCGTCGACGTCGCGGTTGACCAGGGTGGCTGCTGCGAGACCACTCACATGACCTACCACGACGATCCGATCTATAAGGTGGATGGAGTCGTCCATTACTGCGTCGGCAATATGCCGGGCGCTGTTCCGCGCACCTCCACCATTGCGCTGACCAACGCCACCCTGAGCTACGGCCTGCAGATTGCCGCGAACGGCTTGGAAGAAGCCTGCCGCAGAAACGAGACGATTTATTCGGCGATCAACACCTACGACGGCAAGCTGACCTGCAAGAACGTTGCGGACAGCTTCAAGATGGAGTATACTGACATTCATAGTTGCTTCTAAAAATATTCTGACAGCAAAAAAGCTGCCCTTTCTGGGGCAGCTTTTTTACTTTGTCTGATTTTGCAAAAATATTTTTCCGAGAGTGTTGTCCAGGAAATGAAAAAAAGAAGGCTTTGCCAGGGGAGATTCCCCAGCGCATTAGGTTGCCTCAGGGGATTCCTTTGCCGACCTGCACAGCTGCAGAATCCCTTCGACGCTGCGAAAGCAGCTGCGGTCCACCTGGGTGGGCTGGATTTCGATGCCCATATCCTCCAGCCCGTCCAACAGGGTAATGAGTCCGAGACTGTCTAATAATCCGCTTTCCAGCAGGTCTATTCCCGGCTCCAGGACACGACGGCTGCTGCACGCCTCGACCAGTAGCTTCTTGACCGCCTGTTCCAGCTCTTTTTCATCCATTTTGCAACATCTCCTTCAAACCCTGCAGATCACACTTTCCATTTTGATTGACCGGCATCCGCTCTACCGGGAGCCAAACCTTTGGCAGCATATACGCCGGCAACGATTTTCGCAGCTGCGCATCACAGTCAGCTGTTTTTGGAGGAGGTCCCATCCACTCCACCACAGCGGCCAGGGCAACCACCTGACCTCCCGCTGTCATGGGCAGCACTGCCGCTGCCTGTACCTGAGGCCAGGAGCGGATGACGGCTTCGATCTCTCCCGGCTCGATGCGATAGCCCTTATATTTGAGCTGGCGGTCCAGCCGTCCGCTGTACCAGAGCAGGCCGTTTTCGATCCTGCCAATATCGCCGGTGCGGTAAAGCCGCTGCCCCTGCCAACTGCCAAACCGTTCAGCAGAAGCGTTGAGGTATCCGCTTGCGACACTTTGGCCGGCGATGGCGATCTCCCCGCTTTGCCCCGGCGGCAGCTCGTTCCCGTCCCGGTCTAAAATCAGCAGCTGGCAGGCCGCATTTGCCAGCTGTCCGACCGGCAGTGGTTCGCCTGCTCCCGTCACCTCCACGGCACAAACCGCACAGGTTGCCTCAGTGGGGCCGTAGGCGTTGAGGACTGTGACATCCGGAAAGCGCTGCCTGAGCTGCCGGACGGTTCTGGCAGGCAGTGTCTCGCCGCAGAAAAAGACGGTCTGAAGCGCTGGCATCAGCTCGCGCTGAAAGCTTTTATCGCACAGACAGAGCCGAGCGAAGGAGGGGGTGCAGCTCATCCGCGTGGCCCCGCTTTCCCCTAGCGCCCGGTAAAGCTTATCAAGGTCAGCTTGCTGAGAGGGTTCCAGCGCAAAGACAGTCTCGCCCATCATCCAGGCAGGCCAAAGGTCGGCCACCGACAGGTCGAAGGAAAACTGCGCCTGATTGAGCGCGGCTCCCGGTTTCTTTCGGGAGCGGATGGCTGGGAGCGCACAAAACCAGCGCACGAAATTTTCCAGCGCGGCAAGAGAGATGCGCACCCCCTTTGGGCTGCCGCTGCTGCCGGAGGTGAACAGCCAATAGGCATCCCGGGAAGGGTTGCCTGGAATCAAAAAATTCTGCATGGCAGGCTCCCGTTTGAGCCATTGTTCCGCTTTTGCCTCCCGACAATCGATCACAGTGCCGGGATTGGCCTGGGAGAGAATGCGCTGCAGCCGCTCCTTTGGCTGGTAGGAAGAAAGTGGCAGGTAGGGCCGGCCGGCAAGCAGGCTTCCCAGCATCCCCACTGCCATCATTGGCTGCTTTGTCCCGATCAGCGCCACCGCACCGGCACCGTCCTGCAGCTGCGCGGCCAGCAGAGAGGCAGCATTCCACAGCTGGGAATAGGTTAAGCTATCTTCCCCGCAGCGATAGGCAGGGTGCTTTGCAAGGAGAGAAGCGTTTTGTTGAATCTTTTCCAGCAGCATCCTCATCCCTCGCTTTCTGTTCTCGATTGAATCTGATCGGCGGGGATCAGGGCCGGGTCATACATCACCTTGGAATGGTTGTCCAGCACCAGTTCCTTGGCAATTTCCCGCCCGCTTGCCCGGTCAATCACCCTTCGGTAAACCTTGCTGACCCGGTACCAGCCATCCGCCCCCTCGACAAATCCGCTGTCCTCCTCGATGATTCGATAGCGGTAAGGGAAGGGCTGGGTGGTGCGCAGCTCCCCGCACAGGTCGGTGTCGTTTAACCAGAGAAGCAGCTGCACCGGCTGATCGGTCGTGTTGCGAAATTGATAGTCCACGTTCTTGTAAAAGACAGAGGTGCCCGTCCCAAACGGCACGGTGCGGCGCTCGTCAGGAAACAGGGCATCGGAATGGTGGTGTAGCTCGGTGACGGTGAGCGGACTGTTGAGCACCAGCCAGTGCACCATGTTGGCCAGCTGGCACAGGCCGCCGCCTACGCCGGAGCGAAAGCCGCCGCTGGAAATCATCAATCCCTCGGTGTATCCCTTTTTGCGGGTTGCTTTGCCGACCAGTTTCCAAAAGGAAAAGGTTTCCCCGGGCTGAACAATAATTCCGTTAATCCGAGCGGCCGCAATCCGCAGGTTGACCGCTTTGCCCTCCTGCAGGCGCATGTCCACCCCATGCAGCCGGCGCAGCAGCAAGGAGGTGTGTCCCTTGACCAGGCAAGGCAGAGGGGTGGGGTCAATTTTGGTAGCAAAACGTTCCCTGCTCAAAAGATTTTTGATATCCCGCAGCAGATACTCCTTGTGCAGTGAAAGCCAGTAGCCGACAGGGCCCATCTGGCAGAGCAATTTACGATGTTTCATGATTCTCCTCTTTTCCTGTGAAACAATCTGCTTGCTTTGTAAAATCTGCTCCTTCGTCTCCATTATAGCACAAGAATAGAATAAATGCCAGATGATTGTAGAAAAAAGAAGCAAGAAGAATGATCTCGAAAAAATAGGGAGGAAAGCGCAGTATGTAAGGGCTCAAGAAGCTCTTTTTACCCACACCTTGACGGATATAGTGGCCTGTAGTATACTGATACTATCGAAGAAGAAAAAATTGTAAAGGGGTCCAAGACCGGGAACTATAAATAGCTCAAATTCTGCAACGAAAAGGAGCGAGAGAAAATGAAAAAAGAAAAGGCGATCTTACTTGCCATCTTGGGAATCGGCGTTCTGGGGGTACTGTGTTATTGCCTGCCGGTCTTTTCGTTCGGAGAGGTGCTGACGAAAGAAGGGGTGGAAGGGTACCGCGAGACCGAGGTGTGGGACTTTGATACGCGGATTTCGTATGAGCCAGATGCGCAGAAACTGCTCGAGCTGCTGGAGACGCTTCCGGTACGCAGAAATATCGGTGACAACCACTGGCGTGGGAAGGAGCACCAGCGGGAAAAAGGTCCACAATATGCAATTGCCATTCGATACGGGAAGAAGGGGAATTTCTGGATGCAGTTCTGCGAGCGGGAGGTCAGCTTCCAGAGTCCGAGCGGCGGCCGGTTTTCCGATTTTGATTTTAACACCTATCTGATCGCAAGCTCGGAGGACTACGAGCAGTTTATCGGGCAGCTTGGAGAGCTGCTGGAACAAAGCCCATCTGAGCCGCTGTAGAAATGGCTTCGGCAAGAGTTTTTTTGCCTTGACGTACGCTGTGCCCTATGGTATACTCATACCGATTAAAAACAGAACGGAGAATGTATTCATGATTACGGTCAACAACGTCAGTCTGGATTTCAGCGGCCAGAAGCTGTTTTCCGATGTCAATCTTTTGTTCAACGCTGGCGAGTGCTACGGCGTTATCGGCGCAAACGGCGCTGGAAAATCTACCTTTTTAAAGATCCTCTCCGGCGAGCTCGAGCCCTCCACCGGCACGGTGGAGATCCCGGACGGCGAGCGCATGTCGGTATTAAAACAGGATCACTTTGCCTACGACAGCTTTTCGGTGCTGGACACCATCATCCAGGGAAACCCGCGCCTGTATGAGATCATGCAGCAGAAGGACGCCCTCTATAATAAGGAAGATTTCACCGACGAGGACGGCGAGCTTGCCGCCGCGCTGGAGGCGGAGTTTGCAGAGCTTGGCGGCTGGGAGGTTGAAACCGAGATCAGCAAGCTGCTCAAAGGTTTGGGCCTTGACCAGAACCTGCTGTATGAGCAGATGGGCTCCCTGCCGGACAAGGACAAGGTCAAGATCCTGCTGGCGCAGGCGCTGTTTGGCCAGCCGGAGATCATCCTGCTGGACGAGCCGACCAACCACCTCGACCTTGCCTCCATCACCTGGCTGGAGGAGTTTTTGATGGACTATCAGGGAACGGTCATCATCGTTTCCCACGACCGTCACTTCCTCAACAACGTTTGCACCCACATCGTCGACATCGACTACAATAAAATCAAGATGTACGTCGGCAACTATGATTTCTGGTACGAGTCCAGCCGCCTGATGCAGCGGATGATGGCCGACCAGAAGCGCAAGGCGGACGAGAAGATCAAGGAACTGCAGAACTTCATCGCGCGCTTTGCCGCCAACAAATCCAAATCCAAGCAGGCGACCTCCCGCCGCAAGCTGATCGACAAGCTGACGGTGGAGGAGCTGCCCGCTTCTTCCCGCAAATACCCCTATGTCGGCTTCACCATGGACCGCGAGATCGGCAAGGATGTGCTGACCGTCGACCGCGTCAGCAAGACGGTGGATGGGGTGAAGGTGCTCAACGACGTCTCCTTCACTGTCGCCAAGGGGGACAAGATTGCCTTCATCGGCGACAATGAGATTGCACTGACCACCATGCTGCAGATTTTGGCCGAGGAGCTGGAACCGGATTCCGGTTCGATCAAGTGGGGTGTCAGCACCTCCCGCTCCTACTTCCCGAAGGACAACTCGGAATATTTTAACGGCTGCGACCTTTCGATTCTGCAGTGGCTCTCGCAGTACTCCAAGGACATCACAGAGACCTATCTGCGCGGTTTTTTGGGCAGGATGCTCTTCTCCGGCGACGATGTCTACAAGCCGGTGCAGGTGCTCTCCGGTGGCGAGAAGGTGCGCTGCATGCTCTCGCGGATGATGCTCTACGGGTCCAACGTCCTCATACTCGACCAGCCAACCAACCACCTCGACCTCGAGTCGATCACCGCGGTCAACAATGGTCTGGTGGAGTTTAAGTCCAACGTGTTCTTCACTTCTCACGACCACGAGTTTGTGCAGACGGTGGCCAACCGCATTATCGAGATCACCCCGGACGGCATCGTCGACCGCCGCTGCACCTTCGATGAATACCTCGAGTGGCGCGCAGAAAACGGCAAAGCGGTCCGCAACTAAAAAGCTTATGAAAAAAGGAAACGTCCTCGAAAGACGTTTCCTTTTTTGTGTGAAGAAAAACGGTTAAGCCATCACTGCCTGCGCGCCAAAATAGAGGATGACCACGATGCCCAGCACGATGCGGTACCAGCCGAAGGCGGTGAAGTCGTGCTTGCGGATGAAGTTCATCAGGAACTTGATGGCAAACAGCGAGACGATGAAGGCTACCGCCGAACCGATCAGCAGAATACCCCACTGTGCCCCGGTGATGGAGGAGAGGCCAACCTGCAGGATGAACTTGAGAATCTTGTAGGCGCTGGCGCCGAACATGACCGGGATGGCCATGAAGAAGGAGAACTCGGTGGCGACAAAGCGCGAACAGGACAGCAGCATGGCGCCCAGAATGGTTGAGCCGGAACGGGAGGTTCCGGGGATGATGGCCAGCAGCTGCAGGAAACCGATGCAGGCGGCGGTGCGGTAGCTGAGCTGCTCAAAGGAACGGATGCGCGGCTTGACCTGTTTGTTTCGTTTTTCCAGCAGGATGAACAGCACGCCGTAGATAATCAGCGCGGCGGCGACAACAGTTGGGGTGTAAAAGTGCTCGGTGACCCAGTCGTCGACCAGCAGGCCGATGACGCCGATGGGCAGCACCGCAACCAGTACTTTGAACCAGAGCTGGAAGGTGGAGAGCCGCTCGGCGCGGGACTTGGAGGGGGAGAAAGGGTTGAGCTTTTGGAAGTAGAGCACAACCACCGCCAGAATGGAGCCCAGCTGGATGACAACATAGAACATATCCATAAACTCTTTGGGCTGGTTGAGGTTTAAAAAGGCATCGGCCAGAATCATGTGGCCGGTGCTGCTGATGGGCAGCCATTCGGTGATGCCCTGGATGATGCCCAAGACAACCGTCTTGAGAATCTCGATCACAAATTCCATAAAAATCAGTCTCCTATCCAATTGTTAAACATGCTGTTTTATTATAGCATACCTGTCGGAGAATTAGAAGCCCCCTTTTGGAAAAAAGCAGAAAAATAGGCGGCAGTTTCTGCCGCCTATTGGGCGCTGTTTATGCCAGTGCGGAGGAGCCGACCGTCATCTCGGAAGCGGCATCTTCGCTGGAAATTTCGGTGTCCTCATCGTAGCTTTCTTCATCATATTCGTCGGATTCGGCATACTCCACATCCGGGTCTTCCTCAATCAGGTTCAGCAGACCGTTCACGTCCAGCCGCATCGAAAAGCGGTCGTTGAGGTAGGCGATGTACCGCCCGCCCTCATAGTCGGCAAAGACACGGGCAGAAAGGTTTGGATATTGCTCCGGGTCAATGCTGTCGAACAGGGCGCGGATCTGCTGGGCAAAGCTGGTCTTGTCGGTCTGATTGCCCAGGGTGATGTAGAGAACGACCCTGTCCGCAGAGGTCAGTTCCTGCGCGCTCATGCTTTCTCTGGCCGGGGTGACGCTGCGGATTTCGCAGTCGACGTCCAGTGCCTGCACGTCGAGACTGGAAGGGATCTGCTGGTACAGCTCGTCAAAGATTTCACCGCTGACCTGCTGCTCCACCTTCCAGCTGGCAGGGCCAAACTCCATGTACAGCGGGTAAAAGACGCTGCAGAAGCAGGCGACGCAGATGACCAGCAGACAGAACAGCGTTCCCCAGAAATCGTACCGGAGCTCCTCGCCGTGGTGGCGGCTGTACTGCCAGATGATTTCGATGCCCAGTAGGATCAGCAGCACCGGCGAAAAACGCATCAGGCTAAAGAGGTCGAACGGCTTAAAGAAAAAGACCAGCAGGATGATGCCAACCAGAATCAAGGTGACGCCCATCGTCAGGGTGCCGATGCGGCGCGTTGGACGCTTGGGCGGTTGGTGCGGCTGATATGGATTGGGGGTTGGGCCGCTGTTTGATCTGTTGTTTTGTTCTCTATTTTGATTTGATTCGGAATAATCATTCTGATTTAACATGATAGCACCTTCCTTTTGGGAATAGAAACGGAGGGGGTGATTGTGTAACCGGAAATCCTTCCCGGTTACACAATCGTTCGTCCGTTAAAGAGATTGGTTTTCCTGGTGAGAGGAGCCTTCGTGGTATTCCTGGTAGTCGTCCTCGATTGCTTTGTGAGAGACGGTACTGCGAATCAGATGGACGCCCAGCAAGATAATGGCTGCTGCGACAACCAGTGTTGGCAAGCTCTCGAAGAGCGGATAAAGGTCGATTTGAAAGGTGAAGTAAAAAATTGGAAGAACAAAGTTATGGAGGAGGATATAAACTCCCAGAATAATCAGCAGCACACCGGCCAGCAGATGGCGGCGCTGGAAAAATTTAACCAGTTCCGGCGCGTTGATCGAATCCAGATGGAACAGGAAATCGTCCTGCGGGAGGAATTCATAGCTCATCGAGCGCAGATTCATCGTATCAAAAAAGGCATAAAACCAGATGATAGGCAACAAAAAAGCAAGAAAGCTTAATCCAAGAAAACCCATGATGGCAAATATCAGAAAGAACAGACCCATCAGCGAGACGCCACGCTTCATGTATCCCAGATACATCTGGCCGGCGCCGGGCCACAGTGCGAACAAGAAGGTCAGAATCCTACTTTTTCTCATAACAAAAACTCCTTTGACAGAAAACTATTCCCAAACCCCTTTGGGAATTTGGAAGAACCTGGTTCTTCCAAGCATACTATTCGATTCATCCATAAAGAAACTCTTTTCAATTGACTGTATTCCGTGATTCATCCATCCGATTTTGATTCATCCTGTAAAAGAAACCCAGTGTTGGTGTAGCCGGCTTACTGGTTTTTGGGGGAGAAGGAAAATTTCCATTTCAGAAAATCTCCCTGCAGAGAACGGAAGAAATCTCCCAAGCTGCTGGAAATCTCCTCGGTCTGTTCCAGAATGGTCTGGGAGGAGCTGTGCAGTCCCTCCACCATGTTGTCAACAACTCCGGACAAGGTTCCGGAAGTGAACAGGCCGCCGGACCAAAAGACCAGCGCCAGTGACGCGGCAAGCACCAGGGAGGTGGCCTTCTTCAGATAAAAGACCTGCGCCCTCTGCCGCAGCTTTTGCAGAATGCCGGGCAGCAGCGGCTGCGGCGGTTCGATCAGGTGGGCGGTGACGGGAAGCGCCTGTTCTGCGCCGCCTGCATCGGGGATCGGCTCTCCGCATAAAATAGCGGTGTATCGTTCCAGACAGCGGTCGCAAAAGGAAAGGTGCTCCGAAACCTCCAGGCTTTGCAGAGGATCCAGCTTTTCCTGGATCAAAAGCGCGAAGGCGCTGTCTGTCAGATGGCCGTCAGCGGTGAAGAGCTCCAGATTTTCCAGTGGCATCCCAACCGACGACTCATCGATTTTTTTCATAGCTGTATACCTCCTTAATCTGTTTTTGTAAGATCGCTCTTGCGCGGTAAAGCTGCGTCTCTACCGTTTTCTTGGGCCGGCCGAGAATCTGCGCGATCTCCTGCGTGTCCTTTTCTTCCAGAAAACGCAGGATGCACACCTCCCGGTACGGCTCCTTGAGGGAGCGGATCATTTGCTCGATGGCGTTGGAACCCTCCTTTTGGATGTACGCTTCGTCCGGCTGTTCGGAAAAATCCGCCGCCCGCATACTGGCCATATCCTCCACCGAATCCTCCTCGCTGGAGGCCAGCATCACCCGCCTGGAGTAGGCGCTGTTGAGGTAATCCTTAGCTTTGTTGGTGGCGATTCGGGCAATCCAGGGTTTGTAGTTGTCACCCTGATAGCTGTCGATGTGGCGGTAGGCGGAGAGGAAGGTTTCCTGCGAAAGGTTCTGCGCCTCGTGATAATCTTTGACAAACTGGTAGCAGATGGTGAATACCAGCTTTTCATATTGGGTGACGAACTGACTAAACTCCCGTTGTGTCATGCAAAGTATTCACCAGCTTTCCGTTTTACAAATTTGTTCCTTCCGGAACCCCTTACACTTATGAAACGGGGCGGGGAAGAACAATACTTCAAAAAATAAAAATTTTTTCCCTTTTGTGTCCACAATTAGGCAATCTATCGTAAATTGTGAAAAAAGGGAAAAAATTGACAAGATTAGATTGACACTTGACAAATTTTGTAGTAACCTGAAAATGGATTAAATTTTTTTAAGGAGGAAGGTTTATGAATGGCAAAAAGATCATTTTGATCACGACCCTTGTCGCATCCATTATCCTGATCAGCCTTACCATGCTCTTTGCCCGATTTGTTCTGCAGATAGATTTTACCGGGAATGATACACAGCAAACACTGGAGAACACGTCCGGGGAAACATCCTCGCAGCCGCAGGAGGAGGACCAGCAGACCGAGCCGTCTGTCGATCAGCCGCAGTCCCCCCAGTCGGAAGAGGAAAATACCCAGACCGAAGATGAAAATAAGGATGAACAGGACGCGGATCAACAAGAAAATACAGATGAGGAGCAGACAGCCTTTGCTCCAAAATCCACCATCACAACCGCGCAGATCACCATCACCCAGGACGATGGCACCGAGCAGCTGACCATCGGTCAGGCGGAGGAGGAAGCGGACCAGCAGGCTGAGCAGGCCAAACTGGACCAGCTGCTGCAGGAGATTCAGAAGCTGCAGCTGGTGAGCGTGGGACAGTCGGTTGCCCTGCAGGACGCCAACTGGGAGGCTTCGCTCAACCTGAGCATGGAGGACGGCACCGCCCTCAGCTGCAGGCTGTACGATTCCACCCTGTCCGGCAGCAAGACCACCCTCTCCACCGGCTCCACCACCTATGAGTCCACCGAGTCGATCAGCAGCATCCGTACCCTGCTGGAGGGCTGGCTCGAGGAGGAGACACAGAACGGCTTGAACATCGCCGCAGACGAGTTTGAGCAGGCCTCTCGCGTCCTTGCACTGGATCTTGGCAGCATGGAGGTGCAGGACATTGCCGCCAGCAAAGCGGCCCTGCAGGAGGCGCTGGGCGCGCTGAAGGTCACCGATACCCTCACCGGCAGCATCAACCCGGGCGTGGAAAACACCGACCTCACCATGATTAACCTCGCCGACGATGAGCACACCCTCTTTACCTTTGAGTTTTATGAGACCGGCATCCTGGCCTACCGCTCGGAAAATAATCAGGAATTTTACGTCTGCGAACCGGCCAGCCTCGCCAGCTTCTACCAGACGGTGGAGCAGATCTGTTCCCAGTACTCCTCCACCCCGGCCAGCCTTGCGCTGATGGACTACGGCGCGCTAAACAGCATGACCATCTCCAGCACGACCGGCACCTCCCGCAAAGAGGTTGGCCTGATCCGCGACCACGCGCAGACCCTGTTCTCCTTCCTGCAGCAGCTGCATGTCAGCAAGGGTAGCGTGCGCGAGGAGAGCGTGATGTTCAGCCGCCCGGAATATCACGCCGACATTGAATTTGCCAGCGGCATGGTGATCCGCCTGGACATCAACAGCGGAAGCCTGCTCATCGACGGCGGCGACGGCGTCATTCTGCACTACACGATGATTGGCGACAGCAATATGGATCGTGTCCGCGCCGAATTTGAGCGCCTCATCAACGACTAGTCCAATCTCACCAACGGAATATTCATAATTCTGTTAGATTACACAAAAAGGTACAAAATCGGATGACTTTTACATCATGCTTGTGGTATGATGAGGTTAGAAGGTTTTGTGCCTTTTTGTTTTTCCTCCCAATTCCTCCCCATCGAATCGCACAAGCGACAGCGGCCTGTTTTGGCAAAGAGGGAGAATTGGGAAAAACAGCAGAGAAAAAGTGAAGCAATTTTTCAAAATTTGGACACCGAAACAATAGGAGGGAGAGAAATGAAGAAAAGATTTTTCCAAAAGATGTTTGCCTTTGTTTTTGCTCTCACAATGCTGGGATCGATCTTCTGCGGAGCGGCGGTCATTCCGCTGGACAAAGAAACAGAAGCGCCAGCGCCCTTTGCGCTTTCCGATGTTTGAAGCGTCACCTATCGAAACGGGAGCGGTCAGCAAATCACCATCACCAACCGACCGATGCTTGAACAGTTTGTTGCCTTGATGAACGCCGCCGGTGCAAAGCCGTCGCAGGTTAATCCCAACCTTCCGAACGGCATCGGCTTTGCGGTGCGTGGGCAAGGCTGGGAGATTGGCTACACGCTGGGCAGCCTGCCGCAGGATGTGCAGGAACAGCAGATTATTTTTACCAGCCAAGGCGCCTATCAGGTGCAAAATGGCAAGACGATAATCAAGTTTTTGGAGGATGCCCTTGCAACCCTTGACCCCTACGGCTGCTTTGCGATGGGGAGAAGGGTCCAGCAGCTTCGCATCCTCGACAATCAAAAGCGGCAAGCGGCGCTGCTGGATTATGAGCGGGAGGAGAACTTCGCGCCCATCCTCGAATCCCTAGAGTTGCTCAAACCTCAGAAGATAGAGAAGGAGCATCTGGGTCTGCCGCTGGCCGGTGCCTCCGAACTGCGGATTGAGACGATTGGCCGGGACAGCAAAGAATACAGCTATCAACTCTACCAGTATGGAGTAGCGGTTCAGTCGAATGGCGAAGAATTGGGATGTTTTCTCTGCGACCTGCCGGTCAGAAAACAGCTCTATCGCGAAATGCAAAGTGTTTTTGACGGGAGTTCCAAGCACGCATCCTGGATGGCCCTTGCAAGGGCGGGCCGCATACGCGGCATGGAAGTGATGGTGGACAGCAAGGTGATCGAAGAGGGCGTGACGCATCTGGAGAATTGGAAGGGTCTGAGGGTTGGTTCCGTCACCGAACGGGAGGCCCTCTGGACGGCCCCGGAGCTGGAATGCCGCATCCACTTTGTCACCGGGGTCGATTACCGTGTGCAGATTTTAAACGGCAAACTGCGCATTTGGGCCTCGGATATGCCGCAGGTTTTGGAATACACCATTGGTACCCAGCAGCAGGAAGCCCTGCTGGTCACCTTGCAAAACGCCTAACAGGGAAAACGGAATCCCTTTTGATAGAACAACACAGAGAGGAGAAAAAAATATGAAGCAGAAGAAAATGTTATCGCTCCTGCTGGCAGCGGCGACGCTGGTGAGCGGCCTGTCGCTCACCGCCTTCGCGCAGGAGGAAAACCCATTTGTGCTGGAGGACCCGTATATGATCGAGTACAGCGTCGGGGAACGGGGACTCAACTTCAGCAGCGAGCAGGCCATCCAGCAGGTGAAGGAAGCCTTTGCCGGTCTTGACCCGACACCTATCGGTCAAGATACGGTGGTGGAGCAGGACGCCCGCTATCTGGAAATCTGGCAGGATTCAATGCCGGATCGGTTTATCTTTCAGGACGACAAGCTACTGACCTACCCGAATGACTACAAGCCCCCGCAGGCGCTGCTCGATCTGGAAGCAGACCTGCAGGCGCAGATGAGGGAGCTCGACCCCTACGGCTGCTTCACCTGGTCGGAGGACTATACCTGCATCTGCCTGCTGGACAATACCAGCCGCTATGCGGTCTTTAACGAGGAGACGGAAAACAAGATTCTGATGCTGGAACGGCTGCAGTCGCTTGAGCCCTCCAAGATCAACGCCTCGCAAAATGCGACTTTAGGCAAGGAGAGAACCGGCGCTTCCGAGCTCCGTGTCAACGTTACCCCCACAAATGTTCTGGCGGAAAATGTGACCTACTCCTACCAGTTTTATGACAAGGGCGTCGGCGTCACCGCATACACCGGCGACGGCGCGGGCGTGACCCAGTATTTTTCCTGTGACCCGACGGCGATCGGCAGCCTGACCGCGCAGATGCAGAAGTTCTATGACAGCCAGCAAAAATCCGCCACCTGGCTTGCCATCATCAACCCCGCCCGGGTGGAGAGCCTTCACGTTGGACGAAAGGGAAAAGAGCCGGGCGAACCATACGGCGAAGCCTTCCCACTGACCAATTGGAACAGTGCTGCGATTATCGACTTGCTGCGTACCCTGCCGGTGGAGGGCGCTGCGGAGACCAACCGTCTGTGGACAAGGCCGGACGTCGAGTACCGCCTTGGCTTCACCAACGCCCTGACCTACCGCGTTCAGGTGCAGGGCAACCAGCTGCGCGTCTGGGCTTCGGATATGCCGCAGGTGCTGCAGTTCACCGTCCCACAAAAAGAGGTGGACGAGCTGCTGACCGAGACGGACAACCGCATCACCTACGAGAAGGAGAACATCGAGAAGCCAAATCCGGAGACCGCAAAGCCGGTCATCTATCTCTACCCCGAGCAGGAAACGAAGGTCAACGTGCAGCTTAGCTTTAACGGTACCCTCACCAGCACCTACCCAACCCTGCCGCCGGAAGGCTGGACAGTTACCGCGCAGCCGGACGGCACCCTCACCGATGAGGAGGGCAGAAGCTACCGGTACCTCTTCTGGGAGGGCGTTGCGGATGTCGACTGGAAGCAGGACAGCGGTTTTCTTGTCAAAGCGGAGGACGCGCGCGAATTCCTCGAACAAAGCCTCACCCAGCTGGGATTAAACGAGCTGGAACAGAACGATTTCATCACCTACTGGCTGCCCAAGTTGGAGAAGAACGGGGAGAGCTTTGTCACCTTCGCCGCGGAGCAGTACACCGACAACGCCGTCCTCACCGTCACCCCGCAGCCGGACAGCGTCCTGCGGGTGCAGATGCTGATTTCCAAGGTGGACGACAGCAACCGCGCTGCCTTCCAAAAGCTCCCGGAGCAGGAGCTGCCGCGTTTTGAGCGGGAAGGATTTGTCCTGGTCGAGTGGGGCAGCACCGACCTTGGTACCGGCAAAACAGCCTAAAAGATTGACCGGGAAATAGCCGCACAAACCAAAAGGCTTAGAAAGCAAACGCTTTCTAAGCCTTTTTTGAATCTCTTTCAAAGAGCGGTTATTCTTCCTGGTTTGCGTCCGGGTCGATACCGCGGCTCTGCAGGAAGATGCGCACCGCGTGCTCCACCAGGTCGCAGCTCTTTTCGATGCCCAGCAGCGAGGTGTTCAGGCACAGATCGTATGTCCTGGCGTCGCCCCACTCCATGCCGGTGACGCTGCGGTAATATTTGGCGCGGTCCTTATCCATCTTCTTGATCTTCCGCTTGGCCTCGTCTTTGCTGACGCCGTAGATTTCGGCGATGTGGTCGATGCGGTCCTCCATGTCGGAGGAGAGGAAGATGCGGATGCAGTTGGGATTGTCCCGCAGGAGGTAGTCGGCGCAGCGTCCAACGATGACGCAGCTTCTGCTGCTGGCAAATTCACAGATCAGCCGGCTCTGCACACCGATCAGCTCCGCCTCGGTGGTGACATAATTAAAAGCCATGCTGTTTCCGCCATAGGCGACAGGGAAGACGTTCTGCATAAAGTTCATCGACCGCTCGTCGATACTGGCCAGATATGCCTCGTCCACGTTGAGTTCTTTGGAGGCGCAGGCCAAAATTTCACGGTCGTAATAATGAATGTGAAAGCGCCGGGCAAGCTCCTTGCCGACCATTCTGCCGCCGCTGCCGCGCTCTCTGCCGATGGTGATGACAAATCTTTGGTTTTTATTCATACGAACACCTCCTTTATATCCATTATAGCATAAAAGAACAAAAAATCAATCAAGACAGCGTGAAAATTATATCTTTTTTCCAAAAGCGAAAAAGGTAAGGTGACAAAGAAGGGGCGCAGCGAATTTCGCCGCGCCCCTTGCGCTCTCATTTTCAGAATGAAATTTTTATTAGTACAGCTTTGCACCGGCCGGGATGTGGTCATCAACCATCAGCAGGTGCAGGCGTTCTTCACCTTCCTCGGAGTGGACGGCGGAGATCAGCATGCCGCAGGAGTCGACGCCCATCATCTTGCGTGGTGGGAGGTTGACAATAGCGATGCAGGTCTTGCCGATCAGCTGCTCCGGCTCATAGTAGTTGTGGATGCCGCTGAGGATGGTGCGGTCGGTGCCGGAGCCGTCGTCCAGGGTGAACTGCAGCAGCTTCTTGGACTTTGGAACCGCGACGCAGTCCTTGACCTTGACCGCACGGAAGTCGGACTTGGAGAAGGTGTCAAAGTCGACAAAATCCTGGAAGAGAGGCTCGATCTGGACTTTGGAGAAGTCGATCTTTTCCTCCACCTTTTCCGGTGCGCAGACAGGCGCCGGTTCGGCAGCTTTTTCTGCCTTTTTGGAGCTGGAGCCGTCGAGATTCTTCATGGTCGGGAAGAGCAGGACGTCGCGGATGGAGGGCTGATTGGTTAGGAACATGACCAGACGGTCTACACCCATACCAAAACCACCTGTTGGCGGCAGGCCGTATTCCAGTGCGGTGATGAAGTCGTTGTCCATGTCGGTGGCTTCCTCGTCGCCCTGTGCCTTGAGCTCCAGCTGATGCTCGAAACGCTGCTTCTGATCGATCGGGTCGTTGAGCTCCGAGAAGGCGTTGGCAAACTCGCGGCCGGTGATGAACAGCTCGAAGCGCTCGGTGTAGCCCGGGTGAGAAGCGTCCTTTTTGGACAGCGGGGAGATCTCCACCGGATGGCCGGTCAGGAAGGTTGGCTGAATCAGCTTGTCCTCAACAAACTCGTCAAAGAACAGGTTGAGGATATCGCCCTTCAGATGGCGCTGCTCGTACTCGATGTGGTGCTCCTTGGCGACCGCTCTGGCTTCCTCCAGGGTGTTGATCTGGTCGAAGTCGACGCCGGTGTACTTCTTGACCGCCTCGACCATGCTGATCCGCTCAAACGGTTTGCCCAGGTCGATCTCGGTGTCGCCGTAGAGAACGGTGGTGGTGCCCAGAACCTTGAGGGTGACGTAGCGCAGCAGCTCCTCGGTCAGGTTCATGATGTCCTCGAAGTTGGCGTATGCCTGATAGAACTCCAGCATGGTGAATTCCGGGTTGTGCTTGGTGTCCATGCCCTCGTTGCGGAAGACGCGGCCGATCTCATAAACCTTGTCAAAGCCGCCGACAATCAGACGTTTCAGGTGCAGCTCCAGCGCAATGCGCAGGTACATGTCCATGTTCAGGGTGTTGTGGTGGGTGATGAACGGCCTTGCGGCGGCGCCGCCTGCGACGTTGTGCAGGACAGGGGTCTCCACCTCCAGGTAGCCCTTGGAGTCGAGGAAGCTTCTCAGCTCGCGGATGATCTGGGAGCGCTTGACAAAGACGTCGCGCACCTCCGGGTTGACGATCAGGTCAACGTAGCGCTGGCGGTAGCGCAGGTCGGTGTTGGTCAGGCCGTGGAATTTTTCCGGCAGCGGCAGCAGCGACTTGGACAGCAGGATAGCTTCGGTGGCACGGATGGAGATTTCGCCATGCTTGGTGCGGAACACCTCGCCCTTGACGCCGACGATATCGCCGATGTCCCATTTTTTAAACTGATTGTAGGTCTCTTCACCGACAATGTCCTTCTTGATGTAGATCTGAATCCTGCCGGAAGCGTCGGCGACGTCGAAGAAAGAGGCTTTGCCCATCGAGCGTTTGCTCATGATGCGGCCTGCAATCGAGACAGACTGCTCCTCCAGCTCCTCAAAGCGGTCGGCAATTTCCTTTGCATAGTGGGTGCGTTCATAGCGGGTCTGCTGGAAGGGGTCGTTGCCGGCCTCCTGCAGCGCAGCCAGTTTTTCTCGGCGGACGCGCAGCACCTCGGAGAGTTCTTCCTCAGAGGACTGAGCAGCCTGCTGGTTCTGGTTTTCCAGGTTTTCTGCCATTCTATTTTTCCGTCCTTTCGGTCAATAAAATAAGATTACAAGGGTGATAGGGAGGGCGCTGTGCAAGGGCGCCCCCAACAAAAAAGATACTTCTATATTATAGCTTTTTTTTCGACGAAATACAATCAAAAAAATACGGGCATTTTGTGCCGCACTTTCGTAAGATTCTACCAAAAGAGCGGCTGCAAAATGCCCGTTTTCCATCGTGAAACAAAAAGGGATTTATTCTACCTTGATGATCTGGTACTCGATCTGAGCGCCGGAGGGGATGGTGACCTCGACTGTCTCGCCGGCCTTGTGGCCCAACAGCGCCTTGCCGACAGGGGACTCGTCGGTGATGGTGGACATATCGTTGCTGGATTCGACCGAGCTGATGATGCGGTAGGTCATCTCATCGCCGAACTCCACGTCACGGATGGTGACAAAGCTGCCCAGGGAAACAGTGCCCTTGACGGTGTCGGATTTTTCGATGATCTTTACGTTTTTGAGCTGATTTTCCAGAGTCAGGATGCGGGCCTCCACAATGGCCTGCTCGTTTTTCGCTTCATCATATTCGCTGTTCTCAGAAAGATCGCCGAAGCCGCGTGCAACACGGATTTTTTCGGAGATCTCTGCGCGGCGGGTCGTTTTCAGCTCGTTGAGCTCCTTGACCAGGTCGTCGTAGCCCTCTTTGGTCATCACGATCTCGTTTGCCATGATACATGCTCCTCTCAGCGGTGGTTGCCGCCGTAAAAATATAATCCGCCGATTACCTTTCATCGACATAAAAAAACAGCCGGATTTTACAGCCGGCAGCCTCAAATATGGATGGGTAACCTTTGTGATAAGTAGTATTATAATCAAATCCCGCTTTTCTGTCAAGACGGAACCGGACAAAAGCATTAAAAAAGAGGGGGGAATGTGCGAGGAAATTGTAAATTTTTTGTAGAACCGCCCCGATCTCACATCCCCCTCTTTTCATGGAAGAGCTGCAGCAGGATGCGAGAGGCTTCGGCGGGGGCAATTTCTTTTTCCACCTCCCCATTTTTTCGCAGGTACAGCGAAGCGGGGCCCTGCTTTTCCAGCATTTTGCAGCGTTCCAGCGCATAAAGCGCTTCGAGCAAATCCCTACTGTCCACCCCTTCTGTAGTTAGCGCGGCGAGCTGTTCGGGGAGAACGGGTTTTGGCGAATAAAAGATGGGGGCAGTCCAGGTCATATCAGATGCTGGCTGGGTTGGAAAAAGCAGCGGCAGATTCCGCTCCGGCAAAATCCCTTCCGGCGAGAAGGTCAGACCGTCCTCCGGTAGGACATCGAGGTTGTCGCTGAAGGTGACCGGCGCGCCGTACTCCGCCATCATCTGATGGGCAAACTGCTGGGCGGCGGGAAGGTTATCGGTCAAAATGCGCACCTGGGTCAGATGGAGCAGCGCATGGCGGGCCAACGCTGCATGATGAAAGTGCGGATCGATGATGCCCAGCGCCTGACAGGGGAAGGGAATCCCGCTTTGTTCCAGCAGCTCGATGGCGCAGTTCACGCACAGCCGCAGCGACAGGGGAGAAACGGCGGGCGCGGCGTACAGGCGCATTCCAGCGCGCGCAAGTAGTTCCCGCTGTTTTTCTCCAATCTGGGAGGAGAGCAGGACCGGCATGTTCTGGCACAGCGCTGCCAGCTTGCGGGCAGGCAGGCGGGAGGCGCGGTTTAAGCAGAGCAGACGAATCTTTTTTCCAAACAGTTCTACCTGCTCCTGCTCACAATGAAAGCGCAGTCGCTGCCGGAATCCACCCTCTTGGCACCGGATAATCAAGAGCATCCGCCTTCCCCCTTTGCTGTCAATGTTGGGTTTTCTATTTATTTTATATGAGAAGGAAGAAAAAGATATGATACAAAAAATCAGCCTTCCCTATTTGGACAGCAGGGAAGGCTGATTTTTTGTGTACCGTATCGGAATTACTCAATGACGTCGTAGCCCAGGTCCTCAATGGCCTGCGCCAGCTTGTCGCGGTTGAGATTTTCGCCGTTGACAACGACTGTTCCGTCAGAAGCGGTGGCGACGACCGAGGAGACGCCTGGCATCGAGGAGAGGCGCTCGGTTACTCTGGCCTCGCATTTGCTGCAGGCCATGCCTTCGGTGATGAATTTGATTTCCATAACAAATACCTCCAAAAATGATTTATCTGTCACAGCCTATTTTTTGCTTTTGTCAGGCTGATAACGGGTCAGACGAAGCGAGTTGGTGACGACCGATACCGACGAGAAGGCCATTGCCGCGCCGCCGAATACCGGGGAAAAAGCTGGGCCGCCGAACAGCACCAGCAGACCGGCTGCAATCGGGATGCCGATCATGTTGTAGATGAATGCCCAGAACAGGTTCTCACGGATGATGCGCATCGTCTGTCGGGCCAGTTTGAGCGAGTCGACCACTGCATGCAGGTCCTCGCGCATCAGGATGATGCCGGAAGATTCCGCCGCGACGTCGGTGCCGGAGGAGAGGGCGATGCCCACATTGGCGCCCGCCAGCGCAGGGGCGTCGTTGATGCCGTCGCCGACCATCGCGACGATGCGGCCGTTTTCCTTAAACTCCTCCACAGCGCGGTGCTTATCCTGCGGCAGCACCTGCGCCTTGATCGAGGAGATGCCCGCTTCTTTGGCGATCAGACGGGCGGCGCCCTCGTTGTCGCCGGTGATCATGACCGTCTCGATGCCCATTGCATTCAACTGCGCGATGGCCTCGCGGGCGTCCGGGCGGATGGTGTCGGACAGGGCGATCATGCCCAGATATTTTCCATCCACCGAGACATAGATGGCGGTGCAGCCTTCCGGCACCTTGGTGTCGGCGTTTTCTGGAATGGAAATTTTCTCCAGCTCCATCAGCGCCATGGTGCCGGCGACGATCTTCTTGCCGCCCAGGTCGGCGATGATGCCGCGTCCGGGAACACTCTGGGTGGAATCCGGGCGGGCGGCTTCGATGTTGTCCTCCTGCACGCGGTTCAGTACCGCTTCGGCAATCGGGTGCTCCGAGCCGTATTCGGCGGTGGCACAGTAGGAGAGGACATCCCGCTCGTCGACACCCTCCATTGGGACGACGGCGGCGGTTTTCAGCTTGCCGTAGGTGATGGTGCCGGTTTTGTCAAAGATGACGGTGTTGACGCCGGCAGCAGTTTCCACGACGTCGCCGCCGCGGTAGAGGATGCCAAGATTTGCACCGCGGCCGGTGCCGGCGATGACAGCGATCGGGGTCGCAAGGCCCAGCGCACAGGGGCAGGCGACAACCAGAACGGCGACAAAGTTATTGAGAACAAAGGAAATGTCCCGCCCGCTGATTGCCCACAGCAGCGAGGTGACGACGGCGATGGTGACAACCGTCGGGACAAAGATGCCGGAAATCTTGTCGGCAAGGCGCGCGGCAGGGGCTTTGCGCTCCTGCGCTTCGGTCACCAGGCGCAATACCTGGGAGATAGCGGTGTTGCCGCCGACGCCGGTCGCCTCGATTTTGAGCATGCCGTCCTTGCAGATGGTGCCGCCCGAAACGTGGGAACCGGCCTCCTTGTAGACCGGCAGGCTCTCGCCGGTCAGCATCGACTCATCCACCGAGGCCTGGCCGGACAGGACGGTTCCATCGACTGGGATGCGGGAGCCGGGTTTGATGATGACGGTGTTTTTGACCCGGACATTTTTGGCGGGGATCTCCACCTCCTCGCCCTCCTTGTTGAGGATGATGGCGGTGTTGGGGATCATCGAGACCAGCGAGTTGATCGCCTGCTTGGCGGAATTTTTGCTATTTTCTTCCAGATACTTGCCCAGCAGCACCAGCGCGACGACCACAGCGGCGGATTCAAAGTAGAGGTTGTGCGCGCCATGCGCGTTGCCCTGCACGATGGTCCAGGTGTTGTACAGGCTGTACAGAAAGGCGGTGGTGGTGCCGATCATCACCAGCGAGTCCATGTTCGGGTGCAGCTTGACCAGATTCTTGGTGCCGTTGATGAAAAAATTGCGGCCGCAGATCAGCACCGGGATGGTGAAGATCAGCTGGATCAGCGCGAAGTTTAAGGGGTTGTAGCGGTCGTCGATGATTTCCGGCAGCGGCAGGCGCACCGGCAGCATGTGGGACATGCCGATATACAGCACCACCGCGCCGCAGATCAGCGCAACGATCAGCCGCTTTTTGCTGATGGTGTGGGTGATGGCGACGCTGACGTCGTCCACATCGGCCAGTGCTCCTTGAAAACCGGTTTTGTTGACGATGTCTACCAGCGACTGCTCGGCGACAGAAGGGTCACACAGAATGGTGGCGCTGTTGGTGGCAAGGTTGACGTTGACCTGAACAACGCCGTCGGCACGGCGCAGTGCGCGCTCCACCGAAGCGGAACAGGCGGCGCAGGTCATGCCCTGAATATTAATTTTGACATGTTTTGTTTCGGTCAAGAAAACTCATCCTTTCCTGTTGGAGATGGTTTATAGGGAAGAGGGTTATCGGAAATAAAGATTGGATGCTGGTTTTATTATACACCAATTTCCTATCTTTTCAAGGAAAGAAAGTTTCCCAGGGCAAAAGCCGGGCGGGTTGTTTTTTCTTGCAGAGCATCCGACAATCCTCCTTTCAGCAAAGTGTATATACACAATAATGATAAAATCTTCCACCGAAGGAAGAAAGAAAAGCATGGGGTTAGTTCAGTTCCAAAATGGCGGAGATCAGGTGGTTCAATTCCGCAATCTGCTCCTGGCCCAAAAAGGCTTCCAGCTCGTCCTGCGCCTGCTGCCAGTAGATGCGGGCCCGGGCAAAGGTTTCCTTTCCCTCCACGCTGAGCTGAAGACTGCGGCTGCGGCCCTTGCAGGCAGCGTCCACAATCAGCCCGCGCGCTTCAAGAGGTTTCAGGTTGCGTACCAGTGTGGTGCGCTCCAGATCCATCGTCTCGGCCAGGGCGCTGACGCTGATGCCGGGGTTGCGCTCGATGTTGGCCAGCAGCGCGTACTGTCCGCGCGTGATGCCCGCCTTTTCCAGGTGGCGGTTGTACAGCGCGGTGATTTTGTTTTCGGCGCGCTTGATGTTGGCGCAGTAGCAGTTGCTGCTGGCGCAGTGGCATCGCTCCAGAGAATAATCCTTCATCCCGCTTGCCTCCTTCCTTATCGTGTATATACACATTATAGCCGCCGCTAACTGATTTGTCAAGCAGAAAAATAAAAATTCCCGCAGAGTTTGTGAACTTTGCGGGAATGAAGAAATATGAAGGATTTACTTGTCCTGTACCAGGGTCTCGCAATAGATGCAGCGGTAGGTCTTTGTCGCCTCGTCTGCCAAACGGAAGGACTGCGGCAGCTCCTGCTCGATGGTGGTGATGCAGCGCGGATTAGTGCAGTGCAGGTGATGAACCACCGGCGCGGAGGTGTCGCGTTCAGGCGCAGGCAGCTCCTGATTGAACGGTTCCGGGATCAGGTCCAGCAGCTTCATAATCAGCGCCATACGGATGATCTTGCCGCAGAATACCTGGGTGAAGTAAGCGGCGCGAGGATCGTTGTCGACCGCAACCGAGATTTCGTTGACGCGCGGCAGCGGATGCAGGATGTACATGTCCGGTTTTGCTTTTTCCAGCTGCTTGGGGGTGAGGATGTAGCTGTCCTTCAGGCGCTGATACTCCTCCTCGCTGGCAAAACGCTCCCGCTGGATGCGGGTCATGTACAGCAGGTCCAGCTGCGGCATCGCGTCGTCCAGGCTGTGCACCTCGGTGTAGGGGATGTGGTTTTTGTCCAGAACCTCCTCCTTGATGTAGTCCGGAACCTTCAGCTCGTCCGGGGAGATCAGCACAAAGCGGATGCCCATGTAGCGGGAAAGGGCCAGGATGAGCGAATGAACGGTGCGTCCAAACTTCAGGTCGCCGCACAGACCGACGGTCATGTTATCCAGACGGCCCTTCAGACGGTGGATGGTCATCAGGTCGGTCAGGGTCTGAGTGGGGTGCTGATGGCCGCCGTCGCCTGCATTGATGACCGGAATGGGGGAGTTCATCGCGGCGACCATCGGCGCACCCTCTTTAGGATGACGCATGGCGGCGATGTCCGCAAAGCAGCCGATGACGCGGATGGTGTCGGCGACGCTTTCGCCCTTGGCGGCGGAGGAAGAATCGGCAGAGGAAAAGCCGATGACGCTGCCGCCCAACTCCAGCATGGCCGACTCAAAGCTCAGGCGGGTGCGGGTGCTTGGCTCATAGAACAGGGTCGCGAGCTTTTTGCCCTTGCAGATTGCGGCGTATTTGTGCGGATGTTGGATGATGTCGTCGCCGACCGCAAGCAGCTGATCAATTTCCTCAACGGTGAGATCCATAGGATCGATAAGATGACGCATAAGATGACCTCCCATAATTTCAACGTAAAACAAAAGCCCTCTCAAGCCGGAGGGCAGGAAAGGGCAGAAGGATATTGTGCGGTATCAAAGCCCTTTTCAGCCTCTCGGTGCTGTTTTTAAAGGGGGATTTTCTTTAACATAGGATACTATAATCCCACTAAAAAGTCAAGTATAAGGGCGCGTTTTTCGGGATTTTTCGTCTCGGAGAGCTTCTTCTTTTGTGCGGGAAGCAAAGAGGCTGTTTGATAAAAACAATCTATTTTGTAAAATCGATTGAAAAAATCGATTTTACATATTCTCAAAAAATGCTATACTGATTGTGAGAAAGCATTATACTCAAAATATACAAAAAGAGGGGTGCATTTTTATGATGAAAACACAGATCCCCGGCTGGGGCGAGCTTGAAATCAAAAATCTGATCCTTGATTTCAATGGAACGATCGCAAAGGACGGCAAGGTGCTGGAAGGCGTCAAGGAGCTGCTGGGCAAGATCCACGAGGCAGGCATCGAAATTTATGTTGTCACCGCTGACACCAACGGCACTGTGGCGGCCGAGTGCGAAACCTTGCCGGTTCATGTCAAAATCTTTGGCAGCGACACCGTTGCCAGAGACAAACGCTGCCTGTGCCAGGAACTGGGCTGCCGGAACACCGCCAGCATCGGCAACGGCAGAAACGACATCCAGGTATTCCCGGCAAGCGTGCTTTCGATTGCGGTCATCGGCAACGAGGGCGCTTTCACCAAATCCGCAATGCTGGCAGACGTTCTGGTCAACGATGTTTGCCAGGCACTGGAACTGCTGCTTTCTCCAAACCGTCTGATCGCCACCCTGCGCGAGTAGACAAGTTCCCCCAAAAAGGGCGCCGCAACTCCGGCGCCCTTTTTCTCTGCCAGGAACCGGGGAAGGGGAGAGGGCATAGAATGGTGGTGTAAGAGACATCCCCAAACGTCTCTGCAAACAGTAAGGAGGATTTTCATATGAGTTATTGTAATTCCTGCAATCAGTCTTCGCAGAGTTCCCAGACCAATACGTCTCTCTCTGACTTTTTCCCGGCCGGCTACCGCGTTCAGGCGGCGCATCCGGATTATCCGTACTACATCAGTGTCCCGGTTTTCCTTTCCGAGGAGGAGGACACCGATAGCTGTGGCTGCAACTGCTGCTGTTGCCACCCGTGTTGCTGCAACTCGTGCTGCTGCAATTCTTCTTCTGACAGCTCTTCTTCCAGCTCTGGCAACTGCTGCTGTGGCTGCACAAGCTCCAGTTCCAGCAGCTCCAGCAACGGCAACTACAATCGCATCCGCTGCACAACCCGTTTCTGCCGTTAGCCGTTTTCCCGCACTGCCGCTGGCTGAAAAACCAGTGACAGAAAAGCGCCGCTTAAAAAAGCGGCGTGTACTTAGAATCGAAATCCTTCCTTACAAAAAAAGACTCCGCTTTTTAAGCGGAGTCTTTTTTACAATGCTATTTTGGCAGATTTGCTTTGATGCGTTTGACCGCTTCCTCGACATAGCTGCGTGGGCAGGCAAGGTTGATGCGGACAAATCCGCTGCCTTCCGGTCCGAAGAAGGTGCCGCCGTTGAGCATCAGGTGGCATTTTTCTTTAAAGAAGGCGGTGAGCTCCTCGTCGGTCATGTTCAGGGCGCGGCAATCGATCCAGCCGAGGTAGGTAGCTTCTGGGCAGTGGATCTTCAGCGGGGTGCTGCCGTTGATCTCCTGGCAGAAGTAGTCCATGTTGCCCTTGATGTAGGCGTTGAGCTCGTCCAGCCACTGGTCGCACTGGGTGTAGGCCGCGATGACAACGTCGTTTACAAAGGCGTTTGCACCGCCGATGTGCAGGTTGTTCAGCAGGGTCTTGAACTTGTTGCGCAGCTCCTCATTCTTAATAATGATGTTGGAAGCCTGCAAGCCAGCCAGGTTGAAGGTCTTGCTCGGTGCGGTGCACAGGATGGTGCGCTCGGCCAGCTCGGCGGAGATGTTGTTCATCACGATGTGCTCCTTGAAGAGCAGGTCGTTGTGAATCTCGTCCGCAATCAGATAGAGGTTGTGTTTCAGGCAGAAGTTGGCGATGCCTTCCAGCTCCTCTTTGGTCCATACACGGCCTACCGGGTTGTGCGGGCTGCACAGCATGAAGGCTTTGGTGTTTGGAGTGACGCGCTTTTCCATGTCCTCAAAGTCGATGGTGTAGTAGCCGTCGTTGTTGACCAGCGGGCTTTCAATCAGCTTTCTGCCACAGGCGGTGGTGGCTCCGCGGAACGGGCCATAAACAGGGGAGAGAATCATGACTTCCTCGCCTGGCTCGGTGACAGACTGAACGCCGAGGGTCAGCGCAACAACGACGCCAGGGGTGAAGACGATCCAATCCTTTTCTACATGGAAGTTGTGGCGGCGCTGCATGAAGTCGATGACTGCCTGATAGTACTGTTCGCTCAAGCGGCTGTAAGCGTAAACGTGGTGAGCGGCACGGTTTTCAAATGCTTCATAGATTGGGGCCGGCGCCTCAAAATCCATATCGGCGATCCACATCGGCAGCATCTGCTCATCGCTGAAGATGTCCCACTTGGTGCAGTTGGTGCCTTTGCGGTTATAGGGTTTGTCAAAGTTATACATTTTTATGACCTCCTGTTTCGCGGAAGAACCGCAGTCTTGACATAAAAAAGTATATTCCTTCTTGCAAAGAATGTCAATGAAGGAACGGAGAAGATCAGGACAGATCCTATCGATCAAAAAAGGGGAAGTTATTGCAAAAATAAATAAAACCTCCGGGAAATTCGCAAAAAGATGCCCTATAGCATAGGTAGAAACCACAAATAAGGAGCTTGTTTGTTTTGCATTTTCACAAGGGAAAAGGTTGATTTTACACAGCTTTAACAAAAATCCGATTTTAGATTTTACGCATACCCCTTATACTAAGAGACAGCCTGAGAGGTTAAAAAGAAAAAACAGACACAGGTAAGTAAGGAGATTTTGAAAATGATTTACAAGAAATTATTGGCAACCGTACTTGCAGCAATGATGGTAATGAGCATGGCAGCTTGCAGCAGCGAAGGAACTTCTTCCACAAGCGACGAGGGCAGCACAACCACCACTACCAACGAAACCGAGGCTACCACCGAAGAGTCCACCACCGAGGAAGCACCGGCTGAGGAAACTTCTTCCCTGTCCGGCACCGTTTCCACCAACGGCTCCACCTCCATGGAGAGCGTAATCGGTATCCTGTCTGAGCAGTTCATGGCGGACAACCCGGATGTAACCGTTACTTATGACCCAACCGGTTCCGGTACTGGTATTGAAGCTGCTTCTTCCGGTTCTGCAGATATCGGCCTTTCTTCCAGAGCTCTGAAAGATGAAGAGACTGCTGCTGGCCTGGAAGGCACCACCGTTGCGCTGGATGGTATCGCCATCATCGTAAACGCTGAAAACCCGGTTGAGGATCTGAGCGTTGAGCAGATTGCCGGCCTGTTCACCGGCGCTACTGCTGACTGGAGCGAAGTAGGCGGCGATGCCGGTTCGGTAGCTGCCATCGGCCGTGAAGCTGGTTCCGGCACAAGAGATGGTTTCGAATCGATCACCGGCACCGAGGATACTTGCGTACTGTCCCAGGAGCTGACCTCCACCGGCGCTGTTATCGAGGCTGTTAAGAGCAACCCGAGCGCAATCGGCTACGCTTCCCTGTCCGCAGTAGAAGGCCAGGAAGGCATCAAAGCCATCACGGTTGGCGGCGTGGCCTGCACCGAGGAAAACGTGCAGAACGGCAGCTACGAGATTCAGAGACCATTTGTCATGGTCACCAACAGCGCTACCGAGCTGAGCGAGCCTGCGCAGGCCTTCATGGACTTCGCTACCTCCTCTGACGCTGACGACCTCATCCGCGAGGCTGGTGCTGTACCGGTAGCTGAGTAATTCAGAAAGAACATTCAAAGCAGAGACCACCTGATGCAAGGAGCATGATTTATGCAAGACCAGAATGTAGCAAATGTCCCTTATGATGCGAGCGAAGCTCGGAACGAACAACGAGCTTCCCGCAACGGTGGTCAAAAGTACAAAAACATAAGAGAAGCGATGGAGATGGCGATGCACGCCATCTTCCTCTTATGTGGCGTAGTTGCTGTCGCCTTTGTACTTTTGATCAGTATCTACCTGATTATTTCCGGCATCCCGGCAATCAGGGAGATCGGCCTGGTGGACTTCCTGTTTGGCCAGACCTGGGCGCCAACCCACAGCACCAATCCATCCTACGGAATCCTTCCGTTTATCCTGACCTCGATCTACGGCACCGCTGGTGCGGTTCTGATCGGCGTGCCGGTAGGACTGCTGACTGCTGTTTATCTTTCCAAATGCGCTCCGCCGAAGGTTGCGGCGGTTGTCCACACAGCAGTTGAGCTGCTGGCCGGTATTCCATCGGTTGTTTATGGCCTGGTTGGCATGATTGTTCTGGTTCCGGCAATTCGAGATTTGTTTAATCTTCCGTCCGGCGCCACCCTGCTGGCGGCCATTGTGGTTCTGGCAATCATGATTTTGCCTTCCATCATCAATGTTTCGGAGAGCGCACTCAATGCGGTTCCAAAGGAATACGAGGAAGCTTCCCTGGCGCTGGGCGCCACCAAAATCGAGACCATCTTCAAGGTAAGCCTGCCTGCTGCCAGAAGCGGCGTTGCTACCGCGATTGTTCTCGGTGTTGGCCGTGCGATCGGCGAGGCTATGGCAATTATCATGGTGTCGGGCAACGTCGCCAATATGCCGGGCCTGCTCACCTCTGTTCGATTCCTGACCACCGCTATTGCGTCCGAGATGTCCTATGCGGCTGTCGGCTCTCTGCAGAGAAACGCTCTGTTCTCGATCGGTCTGGTGCTGTTCTTGTTCATCATGCTGATCAATGTAATCCTCAATGTCTTCATCAAGAACAAAAAGGAAGGGGACTAATCGATGAAGGAACTTGATTTTCGCCGGAAGGTCTATGACCGCACGCTCAAGGTTTTGATGTACCTATGTGCGGGCATTACCTGCGCCCTGCTGATTTTCCTGATCGGCTATATCTTTTATCGCGGCGTGGGCAGCGTCAGCTGGGAGCTTTTGACAACCCAGAGCAGCTACCGCAACGATACGATTGGTATTCTTCCTAATATTTTAAATACCGTTTACATTATCCTTGTTTCGATGGTCATCGTGTTGCCGCTTGGCGTCGGCGCGGCGATCTATCTGACTGAGTATGCAAAGAACCGAAAGCTGGTTGCAATCATCGAACTGGCGACCGAGATTCTGACCGGCATCCCGTCGATTATCTTCGGCCTGGTTGGTATGCTGTTCTTTATCCAGATGATGGGCCTCAAGCAGGGTATCCTGGCCGGCGGCCTGACGCTGGTTGTCATGATTCTGCCGACTATTGTGCGCACTACCCAGGAGAGCTTAAAGACTGTTCCACAGTCCTACCGCGAGGGCGCTCTCGGCCTGGGCGCAGGCAAATGGCACATGATCCGCACCGTCGTCCTGCCAAACGCGGTGGACGGTATCGTCACCGGCTGCATTCTGGCAATCGGACGTATCGTCGGCGAGTCTGCGGCCCTGCTGTTTACCGCCGGCTTTGGTCTGGTGCTCAACGGCTTTGTCGAGTCGCTGCAGTCCTCTTCCGCAACGCTGACCGTCGCGCTGTATGTCTATGCCAGCGAGCGCGGTGAGACCGCAGTTGCATTTGCGATTGCGACCATCTTGATGGTGCTGACCTTTATCATCAACTTCGCGGCGAATCTGGCGGCGAAAAAGCTCAAAAAAGTATAAGAGCAACGGCTTGTATAGAAGAAACCAACAGGATTTTATAAGAAAGGCATGGTTGACAGAATGTCTACTATTATATCGGTCCAGGGGCTGAACCTCTGGTATAGCGCAAATCAGGCGCTTTATGATGTGAGCATGGAGCTGCCGGAGCACGAGATTACCGCCTTCATCGGCCCATCCGGCTGCGGTAAATCCACCTTCTTAAAGACACTCAACCGCATGAACGACCTGATCGAGGGTGTCCGCATCGAGGGCAAAATCCTCTATGAAAATCAGGACATCTATGCGCCGCAGGTTGACACCACCTGGCTGAGAAAAGAAATCGGCATGGTGTTCCAGAAACCAAACCCGTTCCCAATGTCCATCTACGACAACATTGCTTACGGCCCCAAGCTGCAGGGCATCCGCTCCAAGGTAAAGCTGGATGAGATTGTAGAAAATTCTCTGAAAGGCGCCGCTATCTGGGACGAGGTCAAGGACCGCCTGAACAAGAGCGCCCTGGGCCTTTCCGGTGGTCAGCAGCAGAGACTTTGCATCGCGCGTGCGCTGGCTGTAGAGCCGAAGGTTCTGCTGATGGATGAGCCGACCAGCGCGCTGGACCCAATCTCCACTTCCAAGATTGAGGAACTGGCAGCGGAGCTGAAAAAAGACTATACCATTATCATGGTTACCCACAATATGCAGCAGGCAGCCAGAATTTCTGACAGGACTGCGTTCTTCCTGCTGGGCAAGATGATCGAATACGGCGAAACCGAGCAGATTTTCTCGATGCCAAAGGATAAACGCACCGAAGATTACATTACAGGAAGGTTTGGTTAATCATGAGAACAAGATTTGATGAACAGCTTCGCCAGCTGAATGTTGAGTTGATTCGCATGGGAAGCCTGTGCGAGGAGGCGATCTCCATCGCCGCAAAGGCTTTGGAGGGAAATGAGAAGGTCGATGCCGGACGTGTGTTCTCTCTGGAAAACGACATTGATCAGATGGAGCACGACATCGAGTCGCGCTGCATGAGAATGCTTTTGCAGCAGCAGCCGGTTGCGACCGACTTGCGCGTCATCTCCGCGGCGTTGAAGATGATCTCTGACATGGAGCGCATCGGCGATCAGGCGGCGGACATCGCCGAGATGGTGGACTATGTCAAGGACACCGTCGCGCAGGGCAAGGTCCACATCACCAATATGGCGCGCGCTGCTGTCTCGATGGTCACCGAAAGTGTTGAAGCTTTCGTCCAGGCGGACATGAAGCTGGCCCAAAAGGTCGTACAGGATGATGATAAAGTTGACGAATTGTTTAGCAAAGTCCGCAAGGAGCTCATTCAGAGCCTGAAGGACGAGAGCGGCAATCCAGAAGCGATTCTGGACCTGTTGATGATCGCCAAATACTTTGAGCGCATCGGCGACCACGCTGTCAATATCGCTGAATGGGTGGAATATTCCATTACCGGGGTACATAAAAGTAGTGAACATCACCAGGAAGTATGATACAATATCCATGAGGTGATGATTGATGATTTATGTCCTGGAAGATGACGAAAGCATTCGTGAATTGATTATTTATACGCTCAACGGCCAGAGCATGGAAGCCAGGGGCTTTGCAGCCCCCAGCGAATTCTGGGCCGCGATGAGCGAAAAGACGCCCTCTCTGGTGCTGCTGGATATCATGCTGCCCGAAGAGGACGGCTTTTCTATCTTGCAAAAATTGCGTGCTGCGCCGGCCACCAAGCGTCTGCCCATCATTATGCTGACCGCAAAGGGAAGCGAGTATGACATTGTGCGCGGGCTGGATATTGGCGCGGATGACTACATCCCAAAACCGTTCCGGATGATGGAGCTGCTTTCCCGCATCCGTGCTTTGCTGCGCCGCAGCGGGGGAGACAACGGGAAGATGGAGGAGTACCGGGTCGGAAATCTCTATGTCAACCCAATTAAACATGTGGTCGAGGTGGACGGCAAGGAGGTCATCCTGACGCTCAAGGAGTTTGAACTGCTCAGCCTGCTCATCTCCCGGCAGGGGATTGTCTTTACCCGCGCCCAGCTGCTCGATGAAATCTGGGGCTACGGTTTCGACGGCGAAAGCCGGACGGTGGATGTCCACATCCGTACCCTGCGGCAGAAGCTGGGTTCGGCCGGAAGCTACATTGAAACGGTGCGCGGCATCGGCTATAAAATAGGCGGGGAAAAAGAATGACAAAACGAATTTTCCGCGCTTTGATAGGAATTTCTCTGGTCGTCTGCCTGGTTGGCATGGCGACCGTCTTTGCTGTCCTCTATTATTATTTTGAAAACCAGATCACCATGGAGATGGAGAGCGAGGTAAAATACTTAGCTGCTTCAGTGGAGGAATATGGCCAGCAGGCCCTGGACAATCTGCCGTCGGATGCGCAGCGGGTGACGTTGATCGCGCCGGATGGAACGGTCTTGTTTGACAACTATGCCGACCCGGCCCAGATGGACAACCACCTGAACCGGGAGGAGGTGCGGATGGCGCTGCAAAACGGCTACGCCGAGTCCACCCGCCGCTCCGACACCTTCCGGCAGCAGATGGTGTACTGCGCTATCCGCCTGGAGGACGGCAATGTTTTGCGCATTTCCAGCACCCAGTACACCGCGGCGGCTGTGCTGGAGAGCATGATCCAGCCGGTAATTGGCATTGTGATCTGTATTTTGCTGGTGGTGGGCTTTTTGGCGGCCCGCATCTCCCGCAAAATCGTCGAGCCGCTTAACCAGCTTGATCTGGAAAATCCGGAGAAAAATGAGAGCTATGATGAACTGACGCCGCTGCTGACCAAAATCAGCTGGCAGCAAAAGACGATACGCGAGCAGCTGCTGCAGGCGATGCAGCAGCAGGAAGAACTGAAGATGATTACCGACAACATGCAGGAGGGCCTGCTGCTGATCGACAACAAAGGAGACATACTCTCCAGCAACACCAGCGCCCTGAAGATTCTGGGCGTTTCCCCACAGATGCAGCACATGATGGGCAGCCACAAGGAAAATGTGCTGGCCCTCAATCGCAGCGAAGCCTTTCGCAAAGCGGTGGACAATGTGCTGGCAGGAAAACATCGGGAGACGATGCTGGAGGTGGACGGCGGCTATTATCAGATGACGGTCAATCCTGTGCTGCGCAGTGGCAAGGTGGAAGGCGGCGTTCTGCTGTTTGTCGACATCACCGAGCAGCGCCAGAACGAGATGCTCCGCCGGGAATTTACCGCCAATGTCTCCCATGAGCTCAAAACCCCGCTGACATCCATCTCCGGTTTTGCAGAGATTATGAAGGATGGCTTTGTCCGGCCGGAGGATATCCCGCAGTTTGCCGGCAAGATCTTTTCTGAATCGCAGCGTTTGATCGACTTGGTGGGCGACATCATCAAGATCTCCCAGCTCGACGAGGATATGCTCCCCTTTGACCGGGAGCCGGTCAATCTTTTTGCGCTGACCCAGGAAATTGTTTCCCGTCTGCAGGAGCGTGCGGACAGAAAAGGCATTACTATCCGTCTCACCGGTCAGCAGGTGATGGTAAACAGTGTGCGGCAGATCACCGACGAGGTGATTTATAATCTGTGCGACAACGCCATTAAATATAACGTCCAGGACGGCAGGGTGGACATCCACATCCAGATGGAGCAGGAACAGGCGGTCCTCACCGTCAGGGACACCGGCATCGGCATCTCGCCCGCCGACCAGCGCCGCGTCTTTGAGCGCTTTTACCGGGTGGATAAGAGCCACTCCAAACAGATTGGAGGCACCGGTTTGGGCCTTTCGATTGTCAAACACGGCGCGGCTTATCTCGGCATCAAGGTCGCTCTGGAAAGCGTTGTGGGGAAGGGCAGCACCTTCTCTTTGATCTGGCCCAAAGAAATAATCTGCCCGCAGGACAGTGCAGAATCGAAGAAAGGGCTTGAAACGGCGGCCAAGATGTGATATAATAGAACAACAGACAATGGGTTTACCAATTTTTGAAAGGAATGTTGTTGCATGAAACACGTAAAAACTTTAAATAAGGCGAATCTGAAAGAAACTGCTGCAAAGGGTGGCTGCGGCGAGTGCCAGGCTTCCTGCCAGTCTGCTTGCAAGACCTCCTGCACAGTTGCAAACCAGAAATGCGAGCACGCAAAATAAGTTTGCGTCAAGATTGAGGTTAAAACAGATAGGGGCAGCAGTGCTGTCCCTATTGTTTTGCGTATCGGGATTTTTGAAAATGGGCGTCCTTTGGGGCAGGAAAGGAAGAAATAATGTTACATAGCTTTCAATTAAATGGATACAACATCGTCATGGATGTCAACAGCGGGGCGGTCCATGTCGTCGACGAAATGGTATATAATATGATCCAGCTGTTGGACGCGGAATTTTTGGCGCGCTCCTTTGACGGCAAAGTTGCAGAAAAGCTGGAAAAGGCATATCCGGCGGCAGTTTTTGCGCCGCTGGAAGCTCGCTTTGGCCGCGATGAGCTGGAGGAGGCCTACGGCGAAATCTACGAGATGTACGATAATGGTCAGCTCTTCACGGCGGATGACTATGAGCAGTTTGCGGACATGATGGTCTCCGCGCCGATCAAGGCCATGTGCCTGAACGTCGCGCACGACTGCAACCTGCGCTGCTCCTACTGCTTTGCCTCCACCGGCGATTTTGGTGGCGAGCGCAAGCTGATGACCCCGGAGGTGGGCAAAAAGGCGATCGACTATCTGCTCAAATATTCTGGCGACCGCCACAATCTGGAAATGGACTTCTTCGGCGGCGAGCCGCTCATGGCTTTTGATGTCGTCAAAGAGGTCGTCGAGTACGCTCGCTCCAAGGAGAAGGAGTACAACAAAAACTTCCGCTTCACCATCACCACCAACGGTATGCTGCTGACCGACGACAAGATCGACTACATCAACAAGGAAATGTACAACGTCGTCCTCTCGCTCGACGGCAGAAAAGAGGTCAACGACCGCATGCGCTTCTGCGTGAACGGAAGCGGTAGCTACGACATCATCCTGCCCAAGTTCCAGAAGCTGGTTCAGAAGCGCGGCGATGGGCAGTACTATGTCCGTGGAACCTTCACCAAATACAACAAGGACTTCACCAACGACGTCCTGCATTTCTTTGACCAGGGCTTTGAGCAGATTTCCATTGAGCCGGTCGTCACCGATCCAAAGCTCCCTTACGCGCTGACCGAGGAGGATCTGCCGGAGGTCTTTGCCGAGTACGAAAAGCTGGCCAAGGTCATCATCGAAAAGCGCAAGAACGGCGAGTTCTTCAACTTCTTCCACTTCATGATCGACCTCGATCAGGGCCCGTGCGCCATCAAGCGCCTGCGCGGCTGCGGCTGCGGTAACGAGTATGTCTCGGTCACCCCGGAGGGCGACGTCTACCCGTGCCATCAGTTTGTCGGCAAGAAGGAGTGGATCATGGGCAGCGTCAATGACCTGTCGCTGAACACCGAGATCAAGGATTCCTTTGCGAAGACCACCGTCTACACCAAACCGGAGTGCCGCACCTGCTGGGCAAAATTCTACTGCAGCGGCGGATGCAACGCCAACAATCTGGAGTATGCAGGCGCAATCAAAAAGCCGTATAAGCTGGCCTGCGACCTTGAGAAAAAACGTCTGGAGTGTGCGATTATGATTAAAGCCGCTCTGGCCGATCTGGAAATCGAATAATCAAAAATAGGGCGCCGCCGGAAAGTCTGTTATGGGCAATCCTGGCAGCGCTTTTTTGTGTGTCACCTTTTGTGCTGATGGCTTTCACGGAAAGAGTACTTGACAAATGACGAATAAGAGGGTATTCTAAACAGGAGAGAATCAAGGACGAGGTGCATCTTGAATATGAAAATGAAAAAAACAGATTATATTCGAATATTATCGCTGCTGCTGGCAGCGTCGGTGCTGATGGGAGGCTGTTCTTCCCGCAGCGCACAGCAATCTGAACAGACCAGTCAGCCTGTACAGCAGGAAACGCAGGTGGAGGAAGAGCCGTCGGAAACTTCCGAACAGGACCAGCAGCAGGAGCAGGAACCGCAGGAGACCTCCGAGGAGGACCAGCAGCAAAACGACTTTGCTCAGGAGGAAGCGCCGCCACAGGATGAGGTGCAGACTGGGGAAGAAGCGGATAATCCATCGGAGCAAACGCCGGAAAATACAGAGGAAACAGAAGAAAACGCAGAGCGAACGGAAGATGCTGCATCCAACGGGTCGACCTATACGGCGGAGCAGTACATGCAGTACGACCAATTTGTTGAGCCGCTGCGCACTTCCCAGATCCTGCAGCAGGATTTTTCGCCCGAACAGCCGCCGGCTTTTGGCAATCATGTCTGGTACGGCCTGACGGTGTATGGCTTTGATCCCACCCTGAGCGCCTATGCGGGGCAGGACGGCAACGGCCACTTTGCAGCGGAGACAATCGAAGGGCTGATTATGGAACATTTTGACGTCACCCCCGAGCAGATTCGGGCGGACAACGATGCCTACTCGGAGGAGTTTGGCACCTATATCGAGCCGCAGGGTCTGGGGGGATACACGCCGGACTTTGGCATCAGCGGTGCGGACCGGGAAGGGAACACGCTGGTGCTGGTGGTTGACCAGTACACCGACCAGAACAAAATCTTCCACACCTCGGTGCTGACCATTCAGCTGGAATCGGAGGACACCACCGAGACCGAAGATGTTGAAGAAACCGAGGAGACGACAGGAGGCGGCGAGGACACCTTCACCACCTGGAAATACTTCTCCAACCAGACCATCTACGACAACCAGGCAGCCTGGGAATAATTTGGACAGGCCGCGCATAACCATGAATCAAGAAAGGACGCCAAAAGGGGTTGGGCTTGATGGTGAAAGCGATGGACAAAATGCGTTACCCCCGCAAGAAGGGTTACGCGGGTCGCTATGTGCGGCATGAGCTGGGGAAAAACAAGCTGAATCTGTTGTTAGGCTGTGTGTTTTTGCTGGGGGCACTGGTCGGCTGCCAGCTGGCCGGGCAAGATCCGGAGACAATTTTGTCCCAGCTGGGCAGCCTCTTTGCCGCAACAGGACAGAGCGCAGGATTTTTGGATACGGTGGTTGCCTCCTTTGCGGCCAATGCCGTCCTGCTGCTGATTCTTTGTCTGTGTGGGCTGGGGGCAGTTTTTCAGCCGTTGGCGCTGGGGGTGCTGTTCTGGAGGGGCTTAGGGCTAGGTGTGCTGGGTGTTTACTCCTACAGTACAGGGGAACGTGCGGCGGTGCTCTATTATCTTCTGGTGCTGCTGCCGCAGGCGCTGCTTGAGGTGCTGCTGCTGGTGAGCGCCGCCGGGGAGAGCCTGCACTTTTCGGTCCGCTTTTTCACCCAACTGTTGCCGGAAAGGGTGACCGAAACGCTGCCTGCCCCGCATGGAAGTTTGGGTGGATACCTGGCAAAGTTTTTGATTTTTTATCTGCTCAGCGGAACTGCTGCTCTGCTGACAGGGGTGTTGCGCCTTGTCTTCAGTTCTCTCGCAGGTTGAGTGTGTGCCGAATGGCTTGACCGGGCTTGCAAAAATGAATCAAAATGCGAATGCTCGGCTTATCAAAAACACAGCAACCGGACAACAAGAGAAGGAGTGATTTTTATGCCAATTCCAGGAATCGAGCAGCCGGAGCTGCTCCCCGTTGACGAGGAACTGCGGCTGCGCAGATATGATGAAGAGGACGAATTTGCCCTCGCCTGGTATCAGGACGAGGAGACGCTGATGCTGGTGGACGGAAAATTTCAGCCGTACGATCGGGAACGGTTAAAGAAGATGTACCACTATCTCAACGACCGCGGGGAAGTTTACTTCATCGAGCTCAAGGACGAAAACGGCTGGCGGCCGATTGGGGACGTCACCTTTTGGCAGGAGGACATGCCCATCGTGGTGGGAGAAAAGGGACTGCGCGGCAAAAAGATTGGCCGCCGCGTGGTGAAGGCACTTATTGAGCGGGCAAAGCAGCTCGGCTACAAGGAGCTGTATGTGGATATGATCTACCACTACAATACCGGCTCCCAGCGCATGTTTGAAAGCGTGGGCTTCACCGCCTATCAGACAACCGAAAAGGGCAAAAAGTATAAGCTGAAATTGTCGTAAGAAAAAAGCTGGAAGAATCGTTCTTCCAGCTTTTTTGGTGATGAGATTTTACAGGGTGATGACCTTGTCCGCCATGTGCATCCGCTCGCTGATGTCGTACATGTTGGAAACGGTGCCGATCTTCTGCTTGCCTTCCAGGTCGAAGAACTTTAAGCAAGTGCCGCAGACCAGAATCTCAGAGCCCTTTGCCTGCAGGGTCTGCAGGTGCTCGACGACCTGATCGTTCTCCACAACCAGCTTAACGCCGCTGTTCATAAAGAGAATGTAGCGCGGAGCGTCGTTGGACTCGGCCAGGGTGTAGAAGAACATGGTCATCAGCGATCCGCCCAGCTCCTCGGAGCCGTCGCCGATAAAGTTCTTGCCGATAAACAGCGCCCAGTTTTTCGGTTTAGCGGTTTCTTCCGCGGCCGGAGCGACAGCGCTGCCGTCGCCGGTGAAGGAGACGTGGAAGTTGCCGTCCTTGGTCTCCACGCTGGCCTGATAGCCCTGGCTCTCCGCCAGACGTTTCAGATTTTCAACCGCGGTCTGATTGTCAACGGCGACAACAAAGGAGGTGTTGCCGGCGTCGATTTCCTTCTTTGCCATAATGACAGGCATTGGGCAGGCCTTGCCCAGCGCATCTACGAACTGATTCATAAAGCTCAATCCTTTCGGTTTTGATTTCGATTTTAAGTATACTATTCCCGCCAGCTTTTTGCAAGAATATTGATTTTTTCGCATGGCTGCCGCTGAATGATAGATTTTATCGATAAGATTCGATGGAGAAACTCTGCTTCTTTGCAAAAAATTCATATTGTTTGTGCAGGAAAATGCCAGAGAACGTACACTTTATCTTTGAAGGATGGAGAAGGAACATCGCTTCCCAAAAGGAATTTTGATAATTAAGAAATGGAGATTTACATCGATGAAAAAAATAATGATTATTTGCCTGACCTTTGCCCTGACCCTGACCATGCTGACCGCCTGCACCCAAAACCAGAGCGGCTCGCAGCAGGACGGGCAGACAGCGCAGGAAGAACAGACCCAGCAGCCGGACCTGCAGGAGATTGTGCAGGCGGTCAAGGACGCCTACGGCGACAATTATCTGCCGTCGATGCAGATGGATGAGCAGATGATGACCGACGTTTACGGCGTCGATATGGACAATGTCGAGGAGTTTGTCGCGGAAGGCCCGATGATCAGCGCCCATGTCGATACCTTCATCGCCGTCAAAGCCAAGGAAGGAAAGGGCGAGCAGGTGCAGCAGGAGCTGCAGGCGTACCTCGATTATGTTCAGGAGAATGCGCTGCAGTACCCGATGAACACCGCAAAGGTGCAGGCGGCGCAGGTGGTTCGCCACGGCGACTATGTGTTCTATGTCCTGCTGGGCGGCTACGATGAGCGCACCGACGTCACCGAGGAGGAGAGCGTCACCTTTGCCAAGGAGCAGGTTCAGATTGGCCTGGACGCGATCGCTTCCTTCTTTTAATAAGGGGTTGTTCCCTGCAAGGGTGTAGCTGGAACCGAAAAAATGAATGGAAAAAGGCAGCTTTTCGTTGACGGAAAGCTGCCTTTTATTTTATAATAGATAAAGAAAGGTTTAAATAGCAAGTTCAAAAGAAAAAGGAGAGTGGCCACAATCGAAGCTTCTGACAGCAGTAACAGCAGAATATCAACAACCGCATTTAAGATTGAGCGCATTTTGTGGTGCACCGCAATCTCGATGATGCTCTTTGCCTTTGTGTTCGACACCCCTGTCGGCATTGCCCGGGGAATCTGGCGCCTGATTTTGCACCCCGATGCCCTGATTACCGACTACAGCGCGGTGGGCGGCTTCGGCGCCACCTTCTTTAATGCCGGGCTCATCATGGCCATTTCCACCGCGATTTTAAAGCTGAGCCGCGTCATGTTTTGCGGGCCCACCATCGCCTGCGTCTTTTTGATGTCCGGCTTTTCGATGTTCGGCAAAAATATCGCCAACATCTGGCCGATTATCTTTGGCGTCTACCTTTTTTCCCGTTTCCAGCGGGAGAGCTTTTCCAAGTATGTCTACATCGCCCTGTACGGGACGGCCCTCTCGCCGATGATCACCGAGGTCGCCCTGCAGTTTGGAAACTACTGGCAAAAACTGCTGGCGGTGATGCTTTGTGGCATCATCATCGGCTTCATGCTGCCGCCGCTGGCCACCTACTGCCTGCGTGTGCACCAGGGCTACAACCTCTATAACGTCGGCTTTGCCGCGGGCCTGGTGGGGACGCTGCTGGTCTCGATCATGAAATCCTTTGGCTACGAGGTCGACAACAGCCTGAGCTGGACCTATGAAAACAACTGGATTGTCGTCGCGTACATTCTGACGCTGTCCTTTGTCCTGATGGCGATGGGGTGGTTTGGCATCGAGGATAAGAAAAGCGTCAAGCGCATCTACCGTCATTCCGGCCGTCTGGTAGCGGATTTTGTATTGATGGACGGCTTGCCGGTTACCCTGTTTAACATGGGGTCGCTGGGCATTGTGGCTACCCTGTATATTCTGATTACCGGCGGGACGATCAACGGCGCGACGATGGGCGGCATTCTGACCATCATCGGATTTGGCGCCTTCGGCAAACACCTGCGCAACGTCATTCCGGTGGTGGGCGGCGTTTACCTCGGCTCGCTGGTCAAGGTGTGGAACATCAACGACCCAAGCGTCCAGCTGGCAGCGCTGTTTGGAACCTCGCTGGCTCCGATCAGCGGACAGTTTGGCTGGCCGTATGGTTTGCTGGTGGGGTTCATCCACTCCTCGATGGCGCTGAATACCGGCATCCTGCATGCGGGACTAAACCTTTATAATAACGGATTTTCTGCGGGTATACTCGCGCTGATTATTGTTCCCATCATCGAAACGTTCAAGAAACATCGGGAACAGTTTGTGATAAAAAGAGAGGATTGAAAATATGTTTTTTACCAGAAAGAAGATCACGACGATTGTCGATGAGTTGACGACCTTCTTTTTTGCGGTCGGCTCGGACGACATGGTCGTCAAGATTAAACAGACCCCCGAGGGCTTCCAGATCTTTTTTGCCAGCAACTTTGATAAGCGGATGCAAAAGACGGTGGAGCGCCTGCAGGAAAACCTGACCTGCGGCCGCGCGCCGGAGATTGAGGAAAGCTACTGGGGGCTGAATGGCAGCGGAGACTTTCAGGATGAGAACGAGCTGATTCTGGTCGGCGCCATGATCGACTCCGCCAAGGTGGAGATCTGCGACGGCTATGCGACCCTCCATCTCTTCCGCGCATTTTAATTTTCGGATCATCAAAAAACACCGGCCAATCGCCGGTGTTTTTTGATTGCCTCTAAGCCTCCACCCGCAGAGTGCTGCCGCTGACCGAAGGAGTGACGACAATGCGGGAGGGGACGCGCTCCAACAGCTGCGGCACATGGGAGATGATGCCAACTAACCTGCCGTCCGCCTGCAGGCTGGTCAGCGTTTGGACTGCGCTGTCTAGGCTTTGCGGGTCCAAGCTGCCAAAGCCCTCGTCGATAAACATCGTCTGGATGCGGATGCCGCCGGCGTGCTGCTGCACCACCTGCGCCAGCCCCAACGCCAGCGCAAGGGCAGTCTGAAAGCTCTCGCCGCCCGACAGGGTGGAGACGTGCCGCGGCAGGCCGGTGTAGCTGTCCAGGATCTCCATGTCCAGTCCCGAGGAGGTGTTGCCGCGGGAGCGGTCCTTTTTACGCAGCAGCTGGTAGCGGCCGTGGCTCATCTGGAACAGATGGAGGTTTGCCGCCGCGATGATCTGCTCGAAGTAGCTGGAAAGCACAAAACTCTCAAAGGAAAGCCTCTGCGGATTTTTGCCGCTGGCAGTCAAAAACAGCCCTCCCACCGTCTCGTACTCCCAATTGAGCTGGTCGAACTTTTTGACCTGTTCCTCGATGCCCTGCAGCAGCCGCAAGTTGAGGTTGTACCGCTCCTGCAAGAGGGAAAAGTGCCGCCTTTCCTGGTCCTGCTGCTCTTGCAGTCTGCTGTGTGCAGAGCGCAGGGCCTCCAGATCCGGGCGGTTCTGCGGCCCAATCTGTTCGTTGAGCTGGTTTAAGCGGCTGCTGACCGAGAGCACCTCGCGGGTGTGCTGCTCTACCTGCTCCTTCATTTGTTGCTGCTGGGGCAGCCCGGCGGCAAGCTGCTGGAAGGCGGCCTCGTCTGCAATCTGGCTGTTATTTAAAAGCTTCTCGAAGTTCTGCTGCAGCTGCTCCTTCCGGCCGGACAGGGCGTCGAGGTCGCTCTGCGCCTGTGCGGCGGCGGTCTGCAGCTGGCTTAGCCGGGTGCTGGCCTGATGATAGCGGTCGGTGACCTGCTGGATGTTCTGCTTGAGCGCCGCTTCCTGCGCGGTCAGCAGCTCCTGCTGTGCCTGCAGCTCCTTTAAGGCGGGGAGGGTGGATTCCCCTGTTGCCTGCAACAATTCTCCGGTCAGGGCTTTCTGCTGGTCAAGCAGCATTTCCAGCCCCTTCTGATGGGAGCCCACCTTGGCCTGTGCCGGCAAAATCTGTTTCTGCAGATACTGCGGGTCAAAGTAGCGGGGCAGCGAAACCTTTTGCAGCGAGATCAGCGGGGTGATCTGCTCCTCCAGCTGGTGGATGGCAAGCTCGGTCTGCTGCGTCTGCCAGGCTATTTGCTCCGGGGAGGGCGGAGCATCGAACAGGTCACTCAGTTGGGAGAGCAGTTCCTCCAAAAGTGCCTGCTGGGAGGAAAGCTCCCCATAGGCGCGCTGGGCCTGTGCGGTCAGCTGCTCGATCTGCTCGTCTGTGACGCCGGGTGTCTGCATCGCGGCGGGCGAAGGGTGATGGACAGCGCCGCAGACTGGACAGGGCTTACCTTCCTGCAGCTGCTGTGCCAGGTCGGCAGCCTGCATCGAAAGGCGACGCTGCTGGGCCTGCCGCTGCAGCTGTAGGGCGGTGTTGAAGGCCTGCTGCCGGTCCTGCACAGAAGAAAAGAGCTGTGCAACCCGCTCCAGCTTTTGCAGCTGGGCGGCGTGTTGGGCGCGGTGCAGCAGCAGCTGGCTCAACGCCGCGCTGCGTTTGGCCAAGGAAAGCGCCTTTTTCTCCTCCACGATGCGCTGCCCGATCTCTTCCAGCTTTTGCAGCTGCTGGATGTCCCGCTCGTTTTTCTGCAGCTGCCGGTAGAGGGTGTCGCGCTGTGTATTCAGCTGCGGGAGGGTCTCAAAATCCTGCAGCACCTGTGCAAAGACCGCCTGGTGCTGCTGTAGCTGGAGCTTTGCCTGCTGCAGCTGTGCATCCTTCTGCTGGCTTTGCCTGCGGCAGTCCTGAAGCAGGGTGTAGGAGGGCAGGATGGCAGCGGCGGTTTCGAGGCGGCGCAGCTGCTGCTTTAAGGCGAGCATCTCCGGTTCCCGCGCCTGCATGGCGGCAAGGGTTTGCTGCAGTTGTTCGCGGGTGGAAAAGAGCTGGGCAAGTTCCTCGGCCTTTTCCAAATCCAACCGGCGCAGCTGCGTCTCCAAAAGGGTGAGCTCCTTCTGCAGCAGCTCGAGCTTGTGTTGCTCTGCCGGCAGGGTCTGGTGTAAATAGTCGCAGACGGCCTGCGGGGAGGGATATTCGGCCTGCACCAGCTCCTGTAAAGCTGGGTCGTCCTGCCAGTCCAGCTGTTCGAGCATCGAGAGGGCGGCCTGCCGGGCGCTTTCTCCCGCGCGCTTAATCTCGTCGGCGCGGCTGCCCAGCCGGGCGGTGAAGCGCTCGTAGAGGTCGGTCTGGAAAATCTTGCGGAAAATCTCCTGCTTTTCCCGGCTGGAAGCGTCCAGGAATTTGCGGAATTCCCCCTGCGCCAGCATGACGATCTTGCGGAACTGCTCGCAGTTGAGCCCCAGCAGCTCCTCGATGCGGGCGTTTGCCTCCTTGCCGGAGAGAACTTCCCCGTCCGGCATCGTCAGCTCCACCGAGCCGCCCGACTCGATCATCTCCTTTTTGCGCTTGGAGTAGACCATCTGCTTGGGGGTGCGGCGGATGTGGTATTGCTTGTCCTCCAGCGAAAAGGCAAACTCGACATAGCACACCTCCTGCTCGGAGGCGTGCTGGCTTTTAAAGGAATCGGTGGAGCGGGTGTTGCCGCTGGCGTGGGCGTACAGCACGTAGCAGATGGCGTCGAAGATGGTGGTTTTACCGGCGCCGGTCGGCCCGCAGATGAGGAAGATGCCACTTTCAAAGCGGGTAAAGTCAATCTCCTCGGTGCCCGAATAGGGTCCAAAGGCGTGAAAGCGAAGAAATATGGGTTTCATCCGGGTCCTCCTTTCCGGCTACAACAGCTCCTGCGAAACCTGCCGCAGTGTGCTTTGGACAATTTTTTGCTGCTCCTCGCTCAGCTCCTGCTGCTGCACCTGCTGGTAGAAGCGGTCGAACAGCTCCTCCGGCGGCAGCGAAGCGGGGTTCTGCGACAGAATCGCGCTGGGGGAGGGCAGCGTCTGGTGAAAGGAAAGCCCCAGCGTATGCGGGTAAACCTCCCGCAGGCGGCTCATGGCGTTGAGCACCGGCCCCTGGGAGATCAGCTGTGCAAAGACATAGTCGTCGCTGGCAAGCTGTGGGTCGCACAGCTGCTCGATGGTGCCGGTGATGACCCGCAGGTCCCGACGCGGGGTCAGCGGAATCAGCCGGGTGGAAAGCTCCCCCATTTCTCCCAGCTCGACGATGGTAACCGATTTTTGACTGTTAGCCTCGTCCACCGAATATTTGAGCGGGGAGCCGCTGTAGCGCATCCGCTCGCTGCCGGCGGACTGCGCACCGTGCAGATGCCCCAGCGCGACATAGTCAAACAGCCCGTCGCAGCAGGCAAGGTCGGTCAGGTCGCTGGTTCCCACCGAGGTCTCGGAGCCGGAACACTGCGGCAGCTCGGGCTGCTCTTTTTTTGCGCTCGAAGAACGGTTTTGCCGCATAAAAAAGCCGTGCGCCAACAGGACATTGCGCTCGTTGGGGTCGATCTGCTCCCGGTTTTGGTCGATCAGCTTTTCAAAAGCTTCGCTGGCGGTGCGGATGGAACTGTCCTCCAGCGCAAGCCGCACCTGCTGCGGAATAAAGTAGGGCAGCAAGAAGAAGTTGACCGAACCAAAGGCATCCTGCAGGGTGACCTTTTTCATCTGCATCGAAAATCCGCCCGCCAGATAAAGCCCGCTCTGCTCAAACAGGCGGCTGCCGTAAGCCACCCGCCGCGCCGAGTCATGGTTGCCGCTGATGGCTAAAATGGGCAGATGGTAGCGGGAGATAAGGGTGGTGAACATCTCGTCGAGCAGCGAGACCGCCTGCGCCGAAGGCATCGAGCGGTCGTACAAATCGCCGCTGATCAGCACGGCGTCCACCTGCTCGCGCTCGATGATGGAGGCGATTTGCCGGAATATCTCTTGTTGATCCTCCAGCAGCGAAAATTCGAACAGGCTTCGTCCGATGTGCCAGTCGGAGGTGTGCAGTAGTTTCATGGTGAATGCTCCCTTGTCAAGATTGGTGCGGCGCAAAGGGTAGGCGCGCCGCGGGAAACTAGCTTCCATTATACCATAAATTGTGCCAAAAAAGAATAAGGCGGCGGACAAATGGCACACTAACGGTATGTCAAAAACAGGAAAGCTTTGATAAAGGAGGCGGACCTTTGGTCAAGATGGGTGGAAAAATCTGGGAGAGGCTGCTGCCGCTCAGCCTTTTTTTGGTGCTGTATGAGCTGGCGGCGGAAAGCTCCTTTTATCTCTTGGAGCTTTCGCTGGTGCTGCTGTTTGTCTGCTTTGTCTGGGAGGAGCGGCAGGCGCTTTTGCACCCGGTGGGGACGATGCAGGAGGGAATCGGGCTGCTCAAACCCCTGCTGCCGGCCTGGGGGATGTTGGCGGCCTATCTGTTGTGGGATCTTGTCACTGTTTTTTATTCGCCGCTGCGGGAGGGGGTGCTGGCAAAATATAAGGTTGTTTGCCTGATGCTGTTTTTCTCCGCCCTGATTTTGTGGTACGCGCGAACAGAGAGGCGCAGAAGGCTGCGGCTGTTGCTGCAGGTTTTGGTGGCGGCAGGGCTGACCGCCGCAGTGCTGTCGCTGGTCAACTTTACCTTTCCCATCCTGTATCCGGTGATCTATGGGCGGCGGCTATCGCTGCGGTTGGACTACAACGTCTTTTCCACCGTGGTGCTGATGGGCCTGATTGTGGGCAGCTATCTGCTGGGGAGGGAAAGGCCGCTTGCGCCCCGCTGCTTTTTCCTTTATTTAATTTGTGCGCCGGCCATCATCCTCAGCTCCTCGCGGCGCAACGCCATCTTCCTGCTCTGCTTTTCTGCCTGGCAGTTTGGCAGCGGGCTGTGGCGGGCGCGCAAAGGGGAGCGCCGCAGCTTTGTGGGCGGCTGGTTGGCAATCGTTTTAAGCGTCACGGTGCTGACCGCGCTGCTGCAGGTCTATCTAGACTGGCGGTATGAGCGGCTGCTGCAGGAGGATGTGCCGATGGTTTCCGGCGCACAGGGCTCGGCGCTGGAGCGGTACGAACAGATAGGGCAGGAGGGCGGCAGCTCCAAACGGATGCTGATCTGGTCGGTGGCGCTGCGGGAGTATCACGGCTATGACGGGGGCGAAAAGCTGTTTGGCAAAGGCTTTGGCTACGATGTGCTGCTCTACCGACTGAGCGACGACCCTGCCCTTGCCGAAAGCTATGAGCCGCAGTCCCGGCAGCTACTGTGCGCGCACAGCTTTTTGCTGGCCGACCTGCTCAACGGCGGCCTGGTGCAGGCGGTTCTTGGTGTGGGGGTGTGGTTTTTTATCGGCGCGTTTTTGCTGCGCTCGCTGCTGTTAAAGCGCCGGGGCGCGATGTTTTTTTGCATCGCGCTGGGAATCACCTTTGTCAACAATGCCATCTCCAACCGCTACGGCTTTCTGTACGACAAATATTTCTGGCTGCTGCTGACCCTGCTGACCGTCTGGGCGGGATTGCGCCGGGAATGAGGACATGGTATAATCAAAAGCATAAATTTGTATCCAAACAGGACGGACAGAAAGGGGAGGAGAAGGTGCTCTCATTCATTTTGGGCCGCGCCGGCAGCGGCAAAACCACCGCCGTGCTGCAAAAAATTGCGCAGGCCGCAGGGGAGAAAAAGCGTGTGTTGCTGATTGTGCCGGAGCAGTTTTCCTTTGAGATGGAAAAGGCGGTGGCGCGCCTTGTGCCAAACGGCGCGCAGCAGGTGGAGGTGTACAGCTTCACCCGGCTGTGCCACAAGATCTTTGCCGACTGCGGCGGCATGGCGGGGGAGGTGGTCACCGAACCGGCCAAGCAGATTTTGATGAGCCTGACGCTGGGCCAGGTGCGGGACCAGCTGGAGCTGTACTCCCGCCAGGCCAAAAACCCCGCCTTTGTGGGGACGATGCTGCGCCAGATCGACGAGTTTAAAAACGCCGGCGTTCTGCCGGATCAGCTGCGGCTTTTTTCCCGCCAGACCGGCCTGCCGCAGCTGGCGCAGAAAACAAAGGAGATGTCCCAGATCTACGAGTCCTATCAGGCGCTGCTGGAGAGCCAGTTTCAGGACGAGAAGGACTGGATCATGCGCTGCTGTGCGCTGTTGGAGGGCAGGGGATATTTTCGGGACTGCGTCATCTTTGTCGATTCCTTCATGACCTTTATGGCCGGGGAGAAAAAGCTGCTGCAGCTGGTGCTTGCCGAGTGCGAGCGCATGGAGGTCAGCCTTCCGCTGGACGCCCTGCCTGAGATGGACGACGGGCAGCCGCTTTCGGACGGGACCTTTTCGGTGGCGCGGGAGACTTTTTTGCAGATGCTGGGCTGGGCAAAGGACCAGCAGATCCCCTACGATTGCCCCGACCCGCTGCCGCAGTCGCCCCGCTTTCAAAATGAGGCGCTGCGCTTTTTGGAGAAAAATGTCACCACCATCAGCCCCCCATCCTTTGCGGGGGAAAACAGCGGGGTGATTCTGACCCGGGCGGCCAACCCCTACGAGGAGGTGCGCTGCATCGCCGCCCAGATCATCCAGCTGGTGCGCCGGGAGGGTGTTCGCTATTCGCAGATTGCGGTGATTGCCCGGGACATCGACCCTTACCTGACCGCCATCGAGGACCTCTTTCCAAAGTACGACATCCCCTGCTTTTTTGACCGTCGGGAGGATGTGCAGACCATCCCGGTTTTTTCGCTCCTCTTTTCGGCGCTGGACGCGCTACATACCAACTTCGACACCCAGCACGTCCTGGCGCTGGGTAAAAATCCGCTGATGGGCCTTGCCGAGACGCAGGTGGCGCTGCTGGAAAACTACTGCTTCCTCTGGGGCGTCGACCACAAGCTCTGGCTGTCTGAGGAAGGCTTTGCCAACCATCCGCGCGGGCTGGTGGAGGAATTTTCGGAGGAGGACCGCCAGCAGCTCGAGCTGATTCGTCAGACGGCGCAGGCCATTGTGGAGCCGCTGCAGCAGCTCAAGGAATCGCTCCCCGACCACTGCACCGGAAAACAGTTTGCGCAGGCGCTCTATACCTTTTTGCTCAGCACCGGCGCCAGGCAGCGGCTGGAGCAGATGGCCCATGAGCAGACTCTATCGGCGCAGGAACAGTGGGTGCTGCACCTCAACCAGAGCGCGTGGGAGGTTTTGATCGACCTGCTGGATGTGTTCGCGCACGTCCTGCGGGACATCCCGCTGCCGCCCGCCCAGCTGCGGGAGCTGTTTGTGATGGCCTCGCTTTCCAGCGACATCGGCTCCATCCCCAATACGCTCGATCAGGTCTCGATTGGCAGCGCCGACCGCATGCGCCCCAACCAGCCGAAGATCAGCTTTGTCATGGGATTAAACCTCGGGGAGTTCCCGCCGCAGCTTTCGGAAAACGGCCTTTTCTCCGAGACCGAGCGCGACCGCTTGCAGGAGAGCGGCATCCAGCTCAACCCCTCGGTGATAAAGCTGAGCGACTATGAAAAATATTACCTCTATTCAGCTCTGGCCAGCCCCTCGGACCGGCTGTATTTGAGCTGCCACTCGGCAAAGCTCAGCGGGGAGGCGACGCCCGATTCGCCGGTGCTTTCCAAAATTCTGAGGATGTTCCCCAGCTGCGCCAGAAGCGCCGAAGAGCTGCCGGAGGAGTTTTACATCGCAAACGACCAGACCGCCTTTGAGACGCTCTGCCGCAACATCCGCAAGGACACCCCCTTCACCGCCTCGCTGATTGCCTATGTCCGGCAGACCCCGTACGCCGCGCGGCTGGAGCAGGTGCTGGAGATGGTGCGCTCCGGCGGATTCTACATTCGGGACCGGGAGATTTCCCGGATGCTTTTTGGCAACCGGATGCGCCTTTCCCCTTCGCGGGTGGAGCGGTACTTCACCTGCCCGTTTGCCTATTTCTGTGCGGGCGGGCTCAACCTGCAGCCGCGTCGCAAGGTGGAGATTTCCCCGATGCAGTCGGGCACCATCATCCACTTTGTGCTGCAGCGGATGGTTTCCGCCCACGGCGGCAAAGGGCTTGGGGAACTGAGCCAGGAGCAGATGCAGCGGCAGGTGCAGCAGCTTCTGCACGAATTTTTGGCCGAGCGCGTCAGCCGCGCCGAGGCGCTGAGCAAGCGCTTCCACTACCTCTTTGAGCGGTTGAGCATCACCCTGACCCGCCTGCTCATGCAGCTTGCCCGTGAGTTTGCCCAGAGCGAGTTTGAGCCGGCCCGCTTTGAGCTGCCCATCCGCCAGGGCGGGGAGGTCGCGCCGCTCGAGCTCTCGCTGCCGGATGGCACCCGGGTCAGCGTCGAGGGTATCGTCGACCGGGTGGACCTGATGGAAAAGGACGGCAGGAAGTATGTGCGGGTGGTCGATTACAAGTCGGGCAGCAAGGCCTTCCGGCTGGACGACGTCTACTACGGATTGAATTTACAGATGCTCATCTACCTCTTTTCCATCTGGAAAAATGGAAAAGGGGAGTTAGCCGACTGCCTGCCGGCGGGTGTGCTCTACCTGCCGGCCAAGGACCACATCATCAGCACCTCCCGCGAGGCCAGCGACGAGCAGGTGGAGCGGGAGCATCAAAAGCGATACAAGATGAGCGGCCTGGTGCTGGAGGACCCTACCTGTGTAGCGGGAATGGAGGAAAAGGTGGCCGGTGTCTTTATCCCGGTCAAGACCAAGTCGGACGGCAGCTTTGATGCGCGCTCCAGCCTTGCAACCCTTGAGCAGATGGGACGCATCCAGCGGCACATCGAGCTGGTGCTTACCGAAATGGCACAGAACCTGCAGGACGGGCAGATCGACGCAACCCCCTCGGTGGGGTTGGGGTACGAGCCCTGCCAGTACTGCGACTACAAGCCAATCTGCCAGCACCAGCAGCAGGACCGCCAGCACAAGCTGACCGAGATGGGAAAAGAAGGCTTCTATCAGGCACTGAAGGAGGAAGAGGATGGAACAGCAGAGTAGACCAAAATGGACCGAGGCCCAGCAGAAGGCCATCTCCTGCCGGGGCGGCACCGTGCTGGTGTCGGCGGCGGCTGGCAGCGGCAAAACGGCGGTGCTGGTGCAGCGGGTGATCGACATCCTCACCGACCGCCAGAACCCAGTGGACGCCAACTGCATCCTGGTGGTCACCTTTTCCAACGCTGCCGCTGAGGAGATGCGCGGGCGCATCCAAACCAGGCTCAACGAGCTGATCGTGCAAAATCCTGCCGACAGCTATCTGCAGCGCCAGCAGACGCTGCTTTCGGCCGCGCACATCAGCACCGTCCACTCCTTCTGTCTGGAGCTGGTGCGCGCCAACTTTCAGCTGCTGGACATCCCCGCCGATTTCCGCCTTGGCAGCGAAAACGAGATCAAGCTGCTCGAGGAGGACATCGCCCAGCAGACCATCGAGCAGAACTATGAAAACAACGACGGCCGCTTCTCCGACCTGGTGGAGCTGGTCTCCTCCGGGCGGGACGACAAGGGCTTACAGGACACCCTGCACCGGCTGTACGGCTTTGTGCGCTCCCACCCATTTTATCGGGGCTGGCTGGACGAAAAGCTGCTGATGTATGACGACACCATCCCGGTCGGGGAGACGGTGTGGGGCAAGGTGATTTTGCAGTACGCGATGGATGCGCTGCGCTACGCGCAGGCGCAGCTCAAGCGCGCCATCGAGGAGATTACCGGCGACGAGGCGATGGAAAAGGCCTACCTTTCCGCCTTTGAAGGAGACCTTGCGCAGGCACAGCGCATCTACTACCAGATGAACACCGGCCGCTGGGACGATGTCTGCCGCGAGCTGGACAACGTCTCCTTCCAGCGGCTGGGGGCGCTGCGCGGTTATGAGGACACCGCCAAAAAGGAGCTGGTGCAGTCGCTGCGCAAGTCGGCGCAAAATATCATCAAGCAGCTCGACGAGGACCTGTTCTGCGTCGATGAGGCGGGCTTTTTGGAGGATATCCGCTTTCTGCGCCCGCGCATCGAGACGCTGTTCGACCTGGTGCTCGACTATGACCGCCGCCTGATGCAGGAAAAGCGGGAGCGCCGGCTGCTGGACTTTTCGGACCTCGAGCACTTTGCGGTGCAGCTTCTGGTGAAGGAAGAAAAGGGAAAACGGGAAAAGACCGCCCTTGCAAAGGAGCTTTCCGAACAGTTTGCCTTTGTGCTGGTGGACGAATACCAGGACACCAACGCCACCCAGGACATGATCTTCCAAAGTGTCTCCCGCCCGGACAATCTCTTCATGGTCGGGGATGTCAAGCAGAGTATCTACCGCTTTCGGCAGGCGATGCCGGAAATCTTCATCGAAAAGCGCAACACCTTCCACGACTACGACGGCCAGCACTATCCGGCAAGAATTGTCCTCTCGCACAACTTCCGCTCCCGCAAAGAGGTGACCGAGAGCATCAACTTCCTGTTCCAGGCGGTGATGAGCCGGGAGGTGGGCGAGATCGATTACGATGGGACCGAGGCGCTCACCGCCGCCGCAGTTTATCCGGAAAAGGAGGACGCCGTCACTGAGGTGCACCTGCTGCAAAACGCCAGCGAGGAGCTCTCCGACCAGCTGGCGGAGGCCTCCTATGTGGCTAAACAGATTAAGAGAATGCTCGACGAGGGATTTACCGTGACCGAAAGCGGCGCCCTCCGTCCGGTGCGGCCAAAGGACATCTGCATCCTGCTGCGCTCAATGAAAAACCGGGCGGAAATCTACAGCGACGAGCTCTCCAGACAGGGCATCGAGGTGTGGACCGACACCAAAAACGGCTTTTTGGAATCGGTGGAAATCTCCACCGCCCTCTCGATTCTGCGCGCGGTGGACAATCCCCTGATCGACATCCACCTGACCGCGGCGATGATGTCGCCGGTCTACGGTTTCACAGCGGACGACATGGCGGTGCTGCGCCTGCGCGACCGCAGCCGCCACCTCTACTTAAACTGCCAGGAGATTGCCGCCGGGGAAAATTTGAGCGAGCAGGAAAAGCCCCGCCAGCAGCTTTGCCAAAAGTTCCTGGATTCCTTTGCGCAGCTGCGCGTGATCGCCTCCGCCAGCCCGGCGCACCAGCTGATCCAGCAGCTGATCGAGCGCACCGGCCTGTGGGATCTGGTGCTCGCCATGAAGTATGGGGAGGTGCGCAAGGCGAACCTACGCCTGCTCATCCAGTATGCGCAGGAGTATGAGGCGGGCGGACAGAAGGGTATCGCGGGATTTTTGCGGTTTGTGGACAAGATGATCAGCCGCGGGGAGGACTGGTCCTGCGCCAGCTCGGTCACCGACCGCTCCGACGCGGTGCGCATCATGAGCGTCCACCACTCCAAAGGGCTGGAATTCCCGGTGGTTTTCCTGTGCGACACTTCCAAGCGGTTCAATACCCAGGACCTGCGCAGCAACATGCTGCTGCATTCCCAGCTGGGATTTGCCTGCTGTGCCCGGGACTTTGTCACCCGCAAGCAGTACCCCACCGTGCCGATGGAGGCGCTCAAGCTGGAGCTGCAGCGCTCGATGCTCTCCGAGGAGATGCGCATCCTCTATGTCGCACTGACCCGCGCAAAGGAGAAGCTCATCATCACCTCGGTGCAGAACGACCTGGAGAAAAAGCTGTCCGGCTACGGCAACGCCCTCACCGAGCGGGGAACCGTTTCGCCCTATGTGGCGCGCAGCGCGTCCAGCTATGCCGACTGGATTTTGATGAGCCTGGTCTTTCAGCCGGACTTTACCCGTCTCTGCATCGACCTTGGCTGTATGCCGGAGGATGTTATCACCCTTCCGGTCTGCCGGTTCCAACCGGTTCTGGCGGAGATTCACGACCAGCAGGAGGAGCAGGCAGGGGAGCAGCTCACCTTTTCTGAGACGCCCCAACAGCCGCTGGTGGAGCATATCCGCGCCCTGTGCAGCGACAGCTACCCCGACCGGCAGGCGCGGGAGATCGTCACCAAGCTCTCCGTCTCCCAGGTGGTCCATCAGGGAGAAGGAGGATTTTCTGAGGTGCCCTTTTCCAAAGAGCCGGCCTTTTTAAAGGAAGAAGGTGCCCTCTCCGGCGCGCAGCGCGGAACGGCGCTGCATACCTTTATGAGCTGCGCCGACCATGCGCACGCCCAGCAGGATCTGGAAGGGGAGATCGAGCGGATGACCCACGAGCATTACCTGACGGCGCAGGAGGCGCAGAGCCTTGACAGAAGGGCAATTTCGCGGTATTATCAATCCGACCTGTTTTTGCGCAGTCAGCGTTCCCACAACCTGCGCCGGGAGTTTGCCTTCCAGATGGAGTTGGGGCGGGAGGACCTGGAGACGGTCATCCCCAATATCGGCGAGCACCTGGTCACGGTGCAGGGCATCGCCGACATGATCTTCGAGGAGGGCGGCGCATGGGTGCTGGCCGACTTTAAGACCGACCGTGTGGACGCTGACGTGCTCTGCGACCGGTACCGCCGGCAGCTTGCGCTGTACGCCAAGATGATTGCCGGCAGCACCGGCATGCCGGTCAGGGAAAAGGTGATTTATTCCTTTTATCTGGGCCGGGCCCTACCGCTTTCTTAGCGCATATATCTTTTTCAAGACAGGAAAAAGAAAAATGAAAAAAGGTGTTGACAGAACCGGCAAAGTGTGGTAAAATACCATACGAAAACAAAGCAGAACACGGTTCCGTTCTCACCGGCTCACGTTTTGGGTGCAGTCAGGTCAATACCAAAGGCAGTCTTGGCGGTTTACCGCTGGCTGTTGTCTGTCCCGGCAGGGACATTGTGATGGTTATTGAGCGCAGGCGGATTCCGTCTGCGCTTTCATTTTGATTTGAGGTGCTTTGGAGGTGCTTTACCATTAGCAAAAAGGAAATGCCGATCAATGAAGAAATCAGAGAAAAGGAAGTCCGCGTAATTGGTCCCGACGGCAGCCCGCTGGGAATTATGAGCTCCAAGGAAGCTCTCCAGATTGCGCAGAGGGAAAACCTGGATCTGGTCAATATTTCGCCAAAAGCAGTGCCGCCGGTGTGCAAGATCATGAACTATGGCAAGTACCGCTTTGAGCAGGCCAAACGTGAAAAGGAAGCAAAGAAAAAACAGAAGACGGTGGAAATTAAAGAGATCCGTCTCTCCCTGAAGATCGATACGCACGACTTTGAAACAAAAGTAAATCAGGCTAAAAAGTTTCTGGAGCACGGCGACCGCGTCAAGGTTGCAATCCGTTTCCGTGGACGCGAAATGGCTCATCCGGAGCTTGGCAACGCGACGATTAAGCGCTTTGCGGATGCCTGTGCAGATGTCGGCGTCATTGATAAGCTTCCGAAGATGGAAGGGCGCAGCCTGATCATGTTTATCTCTGCAAAACCCGCGCCGAAAGCAGGCGGCAAAGCCGCTGCGCCAAAGCCGGAGAAGCAGAGCGAGCAGCCTGCAAAGCAAGAATAAGGAGGAAACAACAATGCCAAAGCTGAAAACACATTCTGGAGCGAAAAAACGCTTTAAAGTAACCAAAAACGGCAAGGTAAAACGCGCTCATGCTTTTAAGAGCCACCTGCTCAACAACGGCCGCAAGACCACAAAACGGAAAAGAGGCCTGAGAAAAGCGACCTACGCTGACAAGACCAACGTAGCAGCTCTCAGACACCTGCTTCCATACGAATAATCGATCATTACTAACCTACACGGAGGGATATAACCATGGCTCGAGTTAAGGGCGCGATGATGACTCGCAAAAGAAGAAAGAAAATTCTGAAACTTGCTAAAGGCTATTTTGGCAGCAAATCCAAACATTTTAAGATGGCCAAACAGGCTGTCTATAAATCTGGCAACTACGCTTACATCGGCCGCAAACAGAAAAAACGTGACTTCAGAAGACTGTGGATCACCAGAATTTCTGCTGGCTGCCGCGCAAACAACATCACCTACTCTGTATTCATCAATGGTCTGAAAAAAGCCGGCATTGATCTGAACAGAAAAATGCTGTCCGAAATCGCTATCCATGATGAGGCAGCGTTTACCGCTCTTGTTGAGAAGGCAAAAGCAGCTCTCTAATCTAGGACAAAACGCCCGGGTCGTATGACAACGGGCGTATTTTGTTAAATGGAAGGAAAGCTTATTTGATAGAAAAGGAATTGTCCGCCATGCAGATACAGCAGATCACCTCAAAAGAAAACGCAAAGCTCAAAGCCGCTGCCAAGCTTGTACACTCCAAAAAGGAGCGGGTGGCCACCGGCTCCTTTTTGGCGGAAGGCTGCCGGCTGTGCACCGACGCGCTGAACAGCGGCAGAAGGCCGCTGCGCGTCTTTGTCACCGAGCAGCTATTGGAGCGGGAGGATTGTCAGAGACTGCTGGCGGCCTCTCCCGAAAATTACCTGATTACCGAGCAGTTGGCTCATAAACTTTCCGACACGCAGACCCCCCAGGGGGTGTTCTGCGTTTTTCCCGTACTTGACAATTGCGCACAGCTTGATACAATAAAAAAGAATCGAATCGTCATCCTCTCCTCGCTGCAGGACCCGGGGAATATCGGCACCATCATCCGCACAGCGGAAGCCTTCGGCGTGGATGTGATCCTAATGTCCGCCGATTGTCCGGATCTGTATGCGCCCAAGACGCTGCGCGCCACCATGGGCGGTGTGTTCCGTCTGCCGGTTATAGTGGTGGAGGATCTGCGCGGGGAGATTCTCTCCCTGCGCGATCAGGGGGTGCAGGTTTATGCGGCGGCGCTGCATCGGGACAGTGTTCCGATTACCGCGCTTAATTTCCACCAGCCCAGCGCGGTGGTCATCGGCAACGAGGGCAACGGACTGACCGAGGAGATCATCGCCGCCTGCACAAAGCCGATGGTCATCCCGATGGCGGGGCGCGCAGAGTCGCTCAACGCGGCGGTCGCGGCGACGGTGGCGATTTGGGAGATGTGTAAAGGACAGTAATGGACAGCAGAGGGGGCGGCAGCGTGAAAAACGATGCGGTATATTGGATTTGGCTCAGCCAGGGAATGGGCGTCGCCTCCACGGCGGCGCGAATTGTGCTGGAAAAGGGACTGGACGCAAAGGCACTCTATCAGATGGATTTGACCGCCCTGATTCAGCTCGAACTGCTTGCGCCGCGCCTGTGCAAAAAGCTCAAGGCTCTGCCGCTGACGGCGGCTTACAATGTCCTGGAGGACTGCGCGCAAAAGGGCTACAGCGTCATTACGCCGGAGGACGACAACTATCCGCGGCAGTTTTACGCCCTGCAGGACCCGCCGCTGGTGGTGTATGCACAGGGGAATGTCGCCCTGCTGGGACAGATGCACAATCTGCCGGTGCTGGCGGTGGTGGGAACCCGCAACGCCTCCGAATATGGGAGGCGGGTGGCGGAGAATATGTCCTACGATTTGGCACAGGCAGGATTTATCATCGTCAGCGGATTGGCGCTGGGCATCGATTCCTACGCCCATTCCGGCGCGCTGCGTGCCGGGAAGCGGACGGTTACCGTTCTGGGTTCGGGCCTGGATACCGACTACCCGCCGCAGAGCGCCCCGATGCGCAAACAGATTCTGGCGACCGGCGGCGTGGTGCTCACCGAATTGGAGCCGTCTGTTCCGGTGCGGGGAGCGTACTTTCCCGCCCGCAACCGCCTGCTGGCAGGACTGAGCCAGGGAGTGCTGGTGGTGGAAGCGCCGCAGCGCAGCGGTGCGCTTCTGACAGCGAGCCATGCGCTCGAACAGGGCAAGGAGGTCTTTGCGGTTCCGTCGGATATCTATGATCCCAACGCGGCCGGTACACTGGGTCTCATCCGCGACGGGGCAATCCCCGCCATCAATGTCTTGGATGTGGCCTATCCGTATTTTTCACACTTTGCCGCACAGATTCGCACCCAGGACTTGCTGGTGGAAAAGCAGGCCCCCTTCCGCAAGAAAAAGCCGCTGCAACAGCGCAGGCCGGCTTTTTGGGAAAAAGAACAGAACCCGCAAGCACAACAGAATAAACCCGAGCAGCAACCTCCGGCTCCCCAAAAGGAGGAGAAGCCGCTGCCTGACCCGCTGAAGATGCGCGAGCAGGACAGCCGCTTTACCCGCGAGATGCCCGGGGATGTGCTGGACGAACAATGGAAATTGGAGAAGGCCCGCATTCTGGAAGAAATTTACCGGAATACCAGAACAAATGAGGGCACAGAAATAAGAAGAGAGCAAGAGACCGCCCAAAGCGGTCCATCAACGATAGAAGCGGTCAGCCGGGCAGCGCCTGAACTGACCGAACAGCAGAAAAAGGTGTACGACGCGCTGACCGGGCGCCCGCAAAATCTCAACGAGATTGCACAGCACTGCGGAATGAGCGTGGCGGAGGTGACCGCCCTTTTGTTTGAAATCGGCGTCCCCGACCCGGTGCGGATGTACCCCGGCATGCTGTTCAGCATTTGAGAAAAATAAAAACGACTTCCCAATCTGACTTTGTAAAACAGGGAAGAGAAGTGGAGGTTTCCATGGCAAACGAAATACCAGAGGCTTTGGAAAAGGGCAAAAAAACCGTGACAAAAGCCTCTGCGAAAAAGACAACAACCAAAAAGACGGCGGCCAAAAAGACCGCTGCCAAGACAACCGCAAAAAAAGCAACGGCGAAAAAGGCATCCAAGCCTTCCTCCAAGCTGGTGATTGTGGAGTCCCCGGCCAAGGCCAAGACCATCCAGAAATACCTCGGCAAGGGCTATGAGGTGATGGCCTCGATGGGCCACGTCCGCGACCTGCCCAAAAGCCGCCTGGGTGTGGATATCGAACATGACTTCCAGCCGGAATATATCGACATCCGCGGCAAGGGAGAGCTGCGCAATCAGCTGAAAAAAGCGGCCAAACATTCCAGCTTTGTCTACCTCGCGACCGACCCGGACCGCGAGGGCGAGGCCATTTCCTGGCACCTTTCCAACATGCTGGGGCTGGACAACGAGGAAAAGAACCGCGTGACCTTCAACGAGATCACCAAGACCGGCATCAAAAACGGCATGGCTGCGCCGCGCAACATCGACATCAATCTGGTCAACGCCCAGCAGACCCGCCGCATCCTCGACCGGCTGGTCGGATATAAGCTCAGCCCGTTTTTGTGGAAGACGGTCAAACCCGGCCTCTCCGCGGGCAGGGTGCAGTCGGTGGTCGTCAAGCTGATCGTCGACCGCGAAAAGGAGATCCGCGATTTTAAACAGGAGGAGTACTGGACCATCGACGCCAAGCTCTCCACCTCCCGCTCCAAAAAACAGTTTCCTGCCCGCCTTGCTTCCTTCAAGGGAGAAAAGGTGGAGATCAAAAATGAAGCGCAGGCAAAACAGATTCTCTCCGAGCTGGAGGGCGGCGATTTTGTCATCACCGACATCAAAAAGGGCGTCAAGAAAAAGACTCCGGCTCCGCCCTTCATCACCTCGACCCTGCAGCAGGAGGCTTCCCGCCGCTTAGGATTCCAGGCAAAGCGTACCATGAAGGCCGCGCAGGAGCTGTACGAAGGTATCGACCTGCCAAAGCTGGGCGCGGTGGGTCTGATTACCTACATGCGTACCGACTCGCTGCGCATCTCCGACGAGGCTGTGCAGGGAGCACGGGAATATATCACCGGCAAATACGGGGAACAGTATCTGCCGGAAAAGCCCCGCGTCTATAAAAAGAAAAGCAACACCCAGGACGCCCACGAGGCAATCCGCCCGACCATGCCGTCGATGACCCCGGAGCAGGTCAAGGCGTCGCTGACCCTCGACCAGTATAAGCTCTATAAGCTCATCTGGGAGCGATTCACCGCCAGCCAGATGGCCGACGCGCTGCTCGACACCGTCTCCGCCTCGATCGACTGCGGCGACTACACCTTTAAGGCATCCGGCTACTCGGTCCGCTTCGACGGCTTCACCGCGCTGTACGAGGAGTCCAAGGACGTGCCGGAGGAGAAAAGCCCGGCGCTGCCGGAGCTGCTGCAGGGCGAGAAGCTCAAGGTCAACCAGCTCGACCCCAACCAGCACTTCACCCAGCCGCCGGCAAGATACACCGAGGCGACCATCATCAAGGCGCTGGAGGAAAACGGCATCGGCCGCCCCAGCACCTATGCGCCGACCTTAACCACCGTCATCCAGCGCGGTTATGTCGAGCGCGACGGCAAGAGCCTGGTTCCCACCCAGCTGGGCGAGGTGACCAACGACCTGATGGAGAATGAGTTCAGCAGCATTGTCAACGTCGACTTCACCGCCCAGATGGAAACCGATCTGGACCGGGTAGAGGAAGGCACAACCGACTGGGTGCAGACCCTGCGGGAATTTTACGGCGAGTTTGAAAAGAACCTGGAGGACGCGGAAAAGAAGATGGGCTCCACCCGTCTGGAGGTTCCCGATCAGGTGACCGACATCATCTGCGAAAACTGCGGCCGTCACATGGTCATCAAGGTTGGCCGCTACGGCAAGTTCTTGGCCTGCCCGGGTTATCCCGAGTGCAAAAATACTAAGAAGATTGTGCAGGAAACGCCGGGCGTCTGCCCGGTGTGCGGCGGCAAAATCCACGCCAAAAAGTCCAAAAAGGGCAAGACCTATTTTGGTTGCGAGCACAATCCCCAGTGCCCGTTTATGACCTGGGACAAACCGACCGAAGAAAAATGCCCGAAATGCGGCTCCACCCTGTTCCAGAAAGCGGGCAGGGGCGGCAAGCTGCATTGTCTGAAAGAGGGCTGCGGATATGAAAAGGAGTAAATGCCTTTGATGAAACAGACAGACACTATGCCGCCGGTCAGCGTGGTCGGCGCGGGACTGGCCGGCTGTGAGGCGGCCTGGACACTGGCCAATGCGGGCGTGCCGGTTTCTCTCTACGAGATGAAGCCGCAGCAGTACACCCCCGCCCACCACTATCAGGGCTTTGCGGAGCTGATCTGCTCCAATTCGCTCAAGGCGGCCCGCATCGGCTCGGCGGCCGGGATGCTCAAAGAGGAGATGCGCATCCTCGGCTCGCTGACCATGGAGGCGGCGGCTCACACCGACGTCTCCGCCGGCGGTGCGCTGGCGGTGGACCGGGAGCGCTTTTCCGACTACATCACCGAAAAGATTTTGGCACATCCGCTGATTCAGGTGATTCACCAGCGGGTGGATGAGATTCCGCAGGGCAAAACGATCATCGCCTCCGGCCCGCTGACCGAGAGTCACCTGGCCGGGAGCATCCAGCGGCTTTGTGGCGCGCAGTACCTCTCCTTCTTTGACGCCGCCGCACCGATCGTCACCTTTGAGTCGCTGGATCAGGAGAAGGTGTTTTTCGCCGCCCGCTATGGCAGAGGCGAGGCCGACTACATCAACTGCCCAATGGATAAGGAGCAGTATGAGCGGTTCTATCAGGCGCTGGTCACAGCGGAATCGGTGGAGCTGCACGAGTTTGAGAAGAAGGATTTTCAGGTCTACGAGGGCTGCATGCCGGTCGAGGTGATGGCAAAGCGCGGAGCGGACACCCTGCGCTACGGCCCCTTAAAGCCGGTGGGCCTGACCGACCCGCGCACCGGCCATCGCCCCTGGGCGGTGGTGCAGCTGCGCAGCGAAAACCGCGAGGGCACCCTGTACAACCTGGTGGGCTTCCAGACAAACTTAAAATTCCCGGAACAAAAGCAGGTGTTCTCGCTGATTCCGGGGCTGGAGCACGCGGAGTTTGTGCGCTACGGCGTGATGCACCGCAACACCTTTTTGAATTCTCCCAAACTGCTGACTCCGGCCTTTCACCTGCGGGCAAACCCAGACATCTACTTTGCCGGACAGATGACCGGCGTGGAGGGGTATGTGGAGTCGGCGGCCTCCGGTATTCTGGCGGCAAAAAATCTGGTGCGCGCCCTGCAGGACAAAGCGCCGCTGCTGCTGCCCGCCGACTGCATGCTGGGGGCGCTGAGCCGCTACATCAGCGACGAGAGCGTTGCCGACTTTCAGCCGATGGGCGCCAACATGGGAATTTTGCCGCCGTGGCCCGAGCGTGTTCGGGACAAGACGGTTCGCTATGAAAAAATCGCCCAGCGGGGCCTAGATTCCCTGCGGGCATACCTGCAAATGGTGAATGAAACCGCAACGAACTGACAACAGAGAGAGGGGTTTTGACGATGAAAATCATAGTAGATGCCTTCGGCGGGGACAACGCGCCGCTGGCAATGATCGAAGGCTCGCTGCAGGCGCACCGGGAGTACGGCGTGCAGATCCTGCTGGTGGGGGAGCGCGACAAGATTGAGCAGTGCGCCAAAGAGCACAATCTGCCGCTGGACGGCATCGAGATTTTGGAGGCGCAGGGGATGATTCCGGTGGAGGCTGACCCGACTACCCTGCTCAAGGAGTACGCGGACAGCTCGATGGCGGTCGGCATGCAGGCGCTCAAGGACGGCAAGGGTGACGCCTTTGTCTCGGCGGGCAGCACCGGCGCGCTGGTTGTCGGCGCCTCGCTGATCGTCAAACGCCTCAAGGGTGTGCGCCGCACCGCCATCCCGACCATCATCCCCAGCGAAAAGGGATGCTTCATGCTGATCGATTCGGGCGCCAACGCCGAGTGCAACAGCGACATGCTGCTGCAGTTTGGCCTGATGGGCAGCGTTTATATGCAGAAGATTATGGGCATGTCCTCACCGCGGGTCGGCTTAATCAACATCGGCACCGAGGAGCGCAAGGGCCTGGAGGTGCACCGCGAGACCTACCACAAGCTGCAGAATGCGCCGGTCAACTTTATCGGCAACGTCGAGGCCAGAGGTCTACCGCTGGGCGAGTGCGACGTGGCGGTCTGCGACGGCTTCACCGGCAACGTTGTCCTCAAGCTGATCGAGGGCATGGCCAAATTCTTCTCCCACATGCTCAAAGATATGCTGCTGCGCTCGACCAAAACCAAGATCGCGGCGCTGCTGCTCAAGGATGGGGTGCAGGAGTTTAAGTCCAAGATCGACGCCAGCGCCTACGGCGGCGCGCCGCTGCTGGGCATCTCCAAGATGGTGATCAAGGCGCACGGCAACTCGGATGCGCGGGCAATTCAAAACGCCATCCGTCAGGCCAAGGAGTGCATCGAAAACGGTGTCATCGAGGCCATCGCTGACAACCTCTCCCAGCTCAAAGAGCAGGCAAAGGAGCAGGAAGAAGCGCATCACAACCGTTAATCAAGGAAACCTCCAGGGGGATTTGGGCCGGGCAATTGCCGGGAAACCAAACCCCCTTGAGGTGTTTATGAAAAGGTGGGCGTTTTTGAAAAATGACCGCAAAGGCTCTTGCAGTGATTTTTGAGATATGCCCGCAGGATTTGGAAGATATGAGAAAGGGAAAGGAGAACATATGAAATCGATTCAGCAGCTTCAGGAGACGATCCACTACCAGTTTCGCAATCCGGCATTTCTGGAGGTGGCGCTGACCCACTCCTCCTATGCCAACGAGGTCAAACATCAGATCAAATACAACGAGCGGCAGGAATTTTTGGGTGATGCGGTGCTCTCCATCATCGTCTCGGACTACCTGTTCAACAACTACACCGTGCCGGAAGGGGAGCTGACCAAGCTGCGGGCGGCCATCGTCTGTGAAAAGTCGCTGGACGTCATGGCAAACAAGATCGGTCTGGGGCAGTACCTGCGTCTGGGCCACGGGGAGGAATTGACCGGCGGCAGAACCCGCCCCTCCATCATCGCCGATGCCTTTGAGGCGCTGATCGCCGCCATCTATCTGGACAGCGGCATCGAGAGCGCGCGAAAATTCGTGCTGCCCTTTGTCACCGAGATGCTCGAGCACGAGGACAGCCTCTCCTTTAAGGATTATAAGACCATCCTGCAGGAGATCATCCAGCAGAACCCGGAGGAAAAGCTGGTCTATAAGCTGGTGGGCGAGAAGGGCCCCGACCACGACAAGCGCTTTCTGGTGGATGTCATGCTCAACTCCAACGTCATCGGCAGGGGCGAGGGCAGAAGCAAGAAAAACGCCGAGCAGATGGCAGCCAAAGAAGCGCTCGAGCTGATGGGCAAATAATGGGACACGCCAACATCTCGGTCTTTGTCCCGCACATCGGCTGCCCGCATCAGTGCAGCTTCTGCAATCAGCGCAGCATCTCCGGCCAGCAGATGGCTCCCACCCCGCAGACGGTGCGGGCAACCTGCAAGGAAGCGATGCGGCTGCGCGCAGGAAAGCTGCGGGACACCGAGCTTGCCTTCTTCGGCGGAAGCTTCACCGCCATCGAGCGGGGGTATATGGTCTCGCTGCTCGAAGCTGCGCAGCCCTTTTTGGGGAAAGGCGGTTTTGCAGGCATCCGTATCTCCACCCGGCCGGACGCGGTGGATGAGGAAATTCTGCATCTTTTGCAGCAGTACGGCGTTACCGCCATCGAGCTCGGCGTGCAGAGCATGAGCGACCGGGTGCTGCGGGCAAACGGCCGCGGCCACACCGCGCAGGACGTTGTCCAGGCGGTGGATATAATCCGACAGGCCGGCTTTGAGCTGGGGCTGCAGATGATGACCGGCCTTTATCAGAGCACCGTCGAGGACGACTGGAACACCGCGCAGCAGATTGCAGCCCTCTCTCCCAAAACAGTGCGCATCTATCCGACCATCACCATCCGGGGCACCGAGTTGGAAAATCTCTACCGCCGGGGTCTTTACCGCCCGATGGAGCTGGAGCAGGCGGTGGAGGAATGCAGCGGCCTGCTTCGTTTCTTTACTGAGCAGGGAATTCAGGTGATCCGGTTGGGGCTGCACGCGCAGGAGTCGCTGATGCAGGACTATGTCGCGGGGCCTTACCACCCGGCCTTTCGGGAACTGTGCGAGGGACGGCTCTATCTGAAGCAGGCTCTTTGCCAGGCTGAGCGGTTTCCGCAGGGGACGCCGCTCTGGCTGTGGGTAGCGCCCAACGCTGTCTCCAAGATGGCGGGCCAGCGCCGCTGCAATCTGGAAGTCTTGCGCCGTCGAAACCCGGTCAAAATTCGCACCAAGGTGGATGTAAAGCCGCTGCAGGTTGTGGTGACGGCGGCAGATATAGAAGGATAGGAGGAAGCAGCATGAAGGTGGAGCGCTTTTTCAGAGATGTCGTCGAGCAGAACGAACAGGCGCTGTACGAATATTTCACCCCCGACGCCCAAATTCTGTGGCACTGTACAAACGAGCGCTTTACCGCACAGGAATTTATTCGCGCCAACTGCGAATATCCCGGCAGCTGGGAAGGGGAAATCGAGCGCCTGGAACAGCTGGACGGCCGCTACGTTCTGGTGGGGCGCGTCTTTGCAAGGGACCGGAGCTGCTCCCACCACGTTGTCTCTTTTATTCAGATGCGGGAGGACAGGATCTGCCGCATCGATGAGTATTGGAGCGAGGACGGCCCGGCGCCGCAGTGGCGGCAACAAAAACAGATCGGCCGTCCGATTGCAGAATAGAATATTACTGATTTTCAATAGATTGTTTGAGAGAAAGGAGGAGAGGTGGAAACTTGCAGCTGAAATCGTTACAGATTCAGGGGTTTAAGTCCTTCCCGGACAAGACCGAGCTGATCTTTGGCCGCGGCCTCACCGCCGTTGTGGGACCAAACGGCAGCGGAAAGAGCAATATCTCCGACGCGGTGCGCTGGGTGCTGGGCGAACAGTCCACCCGCAACCTGCGCGGGGAAAAGATGGAAGACGTCATCTTTCTGGGCACCCACAACCGCAAGCCGACCGGCTTTGCCAGCGTCTCGCTGACTATCGACAACACCGACCGGCAGCTTGCCGTCGATGCGGACGACGTCACCATCACCCGCCGGCTCTACCGCTCGGGGGAAAGCGAGTACCGCATCAACAAGACGGCGGTACGCTTAAAGGACATCACCGAGCTGTTGATGGATACCGGCCTTGGCCGCGACGGCTATTCGATTATCGGGCAGGGCAGGATCGAGGAGATTGTCTCCTCCAAGCCCGGCCAGCGGAGGGAAATCTTTGAGGAAGCCGCCGGCATCAGCAAGTACCGCTACCGCAAGGCGGAGGCGGAAAAGAAGCTGGAAAACGCCTATGAAAACCTGCTTCGCCTCAAGGACATCATGGGCGAGCTGGAAGGCCGCCTGGAGCCGCTGCGGGAGCAGTCGGAAAAGGCGGGGCGCTTTCTGGAACTCTCCAAAGAAAAAAAGACGCTGGAAATTTCTCTCTGGGTGCGCTCGATGGAGCAGTCCCGCGCCCAGCTGGAAAAGCAGGAAAGCGAGTATCTGCTGGCCAAAAACAACTGCGCCGACATCGAGGCGGTGCTGGAGGAGCACCAGCTGCGCATCCAGGATGGATACGAGAAGGTGCAGGAGCTGGCGGTGCAGATCGACCGTTGCCAGCAGCAGGTCTCCCAGATGAAAAACGAGCAGGCCGACTGCGACGCGCAGATTGCGGTGGCGCAGAACGACCTGCACCACAACGCAAACGCCATCGAGGAGACGCACGGCCAGATTTTGACCTACACCGAAAATAAGGACGACTTCAAGGGCAGGCTCAAAGAGAACCAGCAGGAGCTGCGCATCAAGCAGGAAGAGCTGCAAAAGGCGCAGGCCGATGAGAGCCAGGCCCGGCAGGAAATCGTTTTGATAGAGGAGGAGCTGGCGGCGCTCAACACCGAGATCGCCCAGATGAAGGGCCAGCGCGCGGCCTACGAGCAGGACATCACCCGCCAAAAGCTCAACCGCGTTTCCTCCGCGGCGCTGTTGGAGGAAACCTCCCGCCGCATGCAGACTTTGCAGGATTCCCAGAGCGAGCGGGATGACGGCATTTCCGCCCTGCAAAAGGAGCTGGAGGAATGTTCCCAATTGCTGTCGGACATCGAAAAGCGCCAGGAGGAGCTGGGCAACGCCGCTTCCGGCTACCAGTTAAAGCTGCAGCGCCAGCAGCGCCAGCAGCAGCAGCTCGAGGAGGAGTGCCGCAGTCTGCGCGGGCAGTCCGACCAGTTGGAGCACCGCGCCCGCATCCTCACCGAGATGGAAAAGAGCCTGGACGGCTACTACAACAGCGTCAAGAGTGTGCTGTCTGCTGGGGCGCAAGGCAGGCTCAAAGGCATTGTCGGGACGGTGTCCCAGCTGATTTCGGTGTCGCCGCAGTATGCGGTTGCCATCGAGACGGCGCTGGGCAATGCGATGCAGCAGGTTGTCACCGAAAATGAGACAGCGGCTAAGAACGCAATCAACCACTTAAAATATGCCAAGGCCGGCCGTGCCACCTTTCTGCCGCTGGACGTCATCCAGCCGCAGCGCCTTTCCGCCGACGGCATCGAGCGGATGGAGGGCTTTGTGGCGCGGGCCGACGAGCTGGTCAGCTGCGATGAGTGCTATCGCGGCATTGTCGCAAACCTGCTGGGCAGGATTGCGGTCGCACAGGACATTGACGCGGCGGTCGAGATTGCAAGGAAGTTTCGCTACCGTTTTCGCATCGTGACGCTGGACGGGCAGTTGGTCAACGCCGGCGGCTCGATGACCGGCGGTTCGGCCTCCAAGACGACCGGCCTGCTTTCCCGCAAGGAGGAAATCCACACGCTGGGGCAGCAGATTAAAGGGCTGCAGCAGAAGATCGAGGCGCACCAGCCCCAGCTGACCCAGCTGCAGCAGACCACAGCGCAGCTGCAGGCCCAGCTGACGGCGGTGCAGGCGCAGATCAAATCCTGCCAGGAGGACAAGATCACCTACACGGCGGAGCACAAGCGCCTGCAGCGCAGCTTTGACGAAGCCTGCAAGACCCGCGATGAGATGAACCGCGAATACCAGCAGGTCAAGCAGAAGCTCGAGCAACTGCGTTCCAGCAGCTCGGACGCGGACGCCCTCATCGAGCAGGTGACCGAATCGCTTGAGCAGCTGCGCACCCAGCTGGATGAGTCCAAAGAAAAGCAGGAACATCTGGAACAGGCCAAGGCGGCGCTGGGCGAACAGCACAACGCTCTGCGCTTTGAGATCTTGGGGCTGCAGAAGGATATTGAGTCGCTGACCGGCACGCAGAATCAGCTGGACGGCATGATTCGCCAGCAGGACAGCCAGGTGCAGACGTTGGTGGACAAGGTCAACGCCCTGCAGAACGCAGGCCGGCAGCTGGAGAAAAAGATCGAGCAGCTGCAGGAGAAAAAACAGGCTCTCTCGCAGGGAATCGAGCAGCAGAACACACTGATAAAACAGACCATGCAGCAGCGCAGCCAGGCGGAGCAGCATCTTTCCCAGCTGCGCACCGAGGAAAAGGAGCAAATTGCCCGCCGTGAGCGCGCGGCAGCGCAGCTTTCCCGGTGCGAGGAGCGCAAGGTCAGCCTGCAGACCGAGTATGACAAGCTGATAGCGCGGCTGTGGGACGAGTACAGCATGACCCGAACCGACGCGCTGGAGGCGGCGATTGAGATTGAAGACGAGCCGCGTGCTCAGGCAAGACTGTCCGAGCTGCGCACCAAAATCCGCTCACTCGGCTCGGTCAACGTGGCGGCAATCGAAGAGTACCGCGAAGTTTCCGAACGCTACCGCTTCTTAAAGGAGCAGTCGGACGACGTGGAAAATTCCCGCACCGAGCTGCTCAGCATGATTCGGGAGCTGACCGCCCAGATGCGGCAGCTGTTTTCGGAGAGCTTTGAGAAGATCAACCAGCATTTCCAGCAGATCTTCACCGAGCTGTTCATGGGCGGACAGGCGCGCTTGGAGCTGACCGACCCGGAAAACATTCTGGAGTCGGGCATCGAAATTCATGTGCAGCCGCCGGGCAAGATCATCAAAAATCTGTCGGCGCTTTCGGGCGGCGAAAAGGCGTTTGTGGCCATCGCCATCTACTTTGCAATCCTCAAGGTAAAGCCCTCGCCCTTCTGCATCCTCGACGAGATCGAGGCGGCGCTGGACGAGGTCAACGTCAGCCGCTATGCGCGTTACTTAAAGAACCTTTCGGACAAGACACAGTTCATCGCCATCACCCACCGGCGCGGAACAATGGAAGAAGCGGACATCCTGTATGGCGTCACCATGCAGGAAAAGGGCGTTTCCCGCCTGCTCGAGCTGGACATCACTCAGCTGGAGAGCCGGCTCGGCATGAAGGCGTAAGATAGAGGAGGTTAGGATATGGGATTTTTTAATAAAATTGCGGAAGGCTTAAAAAAGACAAGAGACTCGATGATGGGGAAGGTCGATGCACTGCTCAATTCCTTCACCAAAATTGACGAGGACTTTTTCGACGAGCTGGAAGAAAGCTTGATTATGGCCGACGTCGGGGCGGTGACCTCGGCGCGCATCTGTGAAAACCTGCGCAAAAAGGTAAAGGAAGAAGGCCTGAGCGACCCGACTGCCGTCAAGGGGGCGCTCAAGGAGATCATCGCCCAGATGCTTGCGGGCGACGAGGCACTCAACCTCTCCACCAAGCCCAGCATCATCCTGGTCATCGGCGTCAACGGCGTCGGCAAGACGACCACCATCGGCAAGCTAGCCCACAACCTGCACGAGGACGGCAAGAAGGTGCTGCTGGCAGCGGCGGATACCTTCCGCGCGGCGGCCATCGACCAACTGCAGATCTGGGCAGACCGCGCCGGGGTGGATCTGGTCAAGCACGGCGAAGGCTCCGATCCGGCAGCGGTGGTGTTTGATGCGATCAACGCCGGCAAGGCCAGGGGCTGCGATGTGGTCATCTGCGACACGGCAGGCCGCCTGCACAACAAGAAAAATCTGATGGACGAGCTTTCCAAGATCGCCAGGGTCATCGACCGAGAAGCGCCTGGCAGCGCCAAGGAGGTGTTGCTGGTGCTGGATGCGACCACCGGCCAGAACGCGCTCAACCAGGCAAAGCTGTTCCAGGAGGCAGCTGGCCTGACCGGCATCATCCTGACAAAGCTCGACGGTACCGCCCGCGGCGGCGTGGTCATCGGCATCAAGGAGGAGCTGAACATCCCGATCAAATATATTGGCGTCGGCGAGCAGATCGACGACCTGCGCCCGTTCGACTCCAAAGACTTTGTCGAGGCGCTGTTTGAGGACAGCCCGATAACGAAGGAGGAATAGGCGCGATGAAACTGGTTTTGGCGACCAACAATCCGGGCAAGGTCAAGGAATTTGCGCGCATCCTCGAGCCGCTGGGCATCGAGGTCATTACCCAAAAACAGGCGGGTGCCGACCTGCATGTGGAGGAGAATGGCGAGACCTTTGCAGAAAATGCGCGCCTGAAAGCGATGGCAGTCTACCGGGCAACCGGCCTGCCGACGGTGGCGGACGATTCGGGGCTGTGCGTCGATGCGCTCGACGGCAAGCCGGGCGTTTACTCCGCCCGCTGGTACGGGGAGGACACCCCCTACGCCGAAAAGAACGCAAGACTGATTGCGGAGCTGGAAGATGTCCCGCAGGAAAAGCGCACCGCCCGCTTTGTGGCGCACATCACCTGCGTGCTTTCCGAGACGGAGATTTTGGACTGCGAGGGCGTCTGCGAGGGCTGGATTGGCTATGCCCCGGCAGGAGAAGGCGGCTTTGGATACGACCCGATTTTCTATGTGGGTCAAAAGAGCTTTGGCCAGATGAGCGCCCAGGAGAAGGACGGCATCAGCCACCGCGGCAAGGCGCTGGAAAAGTTATATCAGGAGCTTAAACAAATCAAGGACAATCAGAGATGAAAGGAAACAAAATATGCTGACAAGTAAGCAAAGAGCAAAGCTGAGAACATTGGCGAATCCGCTGGAAACCATCCTGCAGGTGGGCAAAGGCGGCATCGGGGAGCAGCTGGTCAAACAGGTGGACGACGCACTGCGCGCCCGCGAGCTGATTAAAATGCGGGTGCTGGAGACCGCTCCGGGCTTCCCGAGAGAGATTGCCCACGCACTGGCCGAGCAGACAAACGCAGAGGTGGTGCAGGTGATCGGAACCCGCTTTGTGCTTTACCGCAAAAATCCGAAGGAGCCAAAGATTATTCTGTAAGGCAGCATCTTGGTGGAAAGGCGGGTGAGCAAACCGGTCATGGAAAAGATAGGTATTTTTGGCGGGACCTTTAACCCGGTGCACAACGGCCATGTTCTGCTGGCTCGACACTATGTGCAGGCGCTGGGGCTGCAAAAGCTGCTGGTGATTCCGGCCAAGACCCCGCCGCATAAGCTTGCGCCGGAGCTTGCCGCAGAACAGCTCCGGTTGCAGATGTGTGCGCTTGCCTTTGCGGATCTGCCGCAGGCGCAGGTCAGCGATCTGGAAATTTGCCGGCCGGGCAAAAGCTACACCATCGATACCGTCTATAAGCTGCGGCAGCTCTATCCGCAGGCACAGCTGTATCTGCTGGTGGGCAGCGACATGTTTCTGAGCTTCACAAAGTGGAAGGACTGGCAGGGAATCCTGCAGGAGGTCACCCTGTGCACCGCGGCCCGCAACGCCGGGGAGCTCAGCCGCCTGCGGGGGTACGCGGCCTTTTTGGAGCAGTACGGCCGCACGCTGGTCTACGACTTTCCAGTGGCGGAAATTTCTTCCACTCAAATCCGCAGCCTGATGAAAGAGGGGAAGGATTGTTCGCAGCTGCTGCCGCCGGCGGTATATCGGATGATTTTGCAGAAAAACTTATACAGAGGACAGGATCACAATGAAGACAGAGCATGAAAAGTATGTGGAGATCATCCGCCCGCTGCTCAAGCCAAAGCGGTTTGAACATTCCTTAAATGTCGCACAGCAGGCGGTTTTTCTGGCGCAGCGGCACGGCGAGAATGAGGACAGGGCGTATGTGGCGGGCATCCTGCACGACATCTGCAAAAATATGAGTCAGCAGGAGCAGTTGCAATGGATGCAAAAGTCTGCTATAATTTGGGACGATAACCTGCTTAAGCAGCCGCCGGTCTGGCATGGATTTGCCGGGGCGGAATATATCAGGCAGGTTCTGGGGATAGAAGATGAGGAGATCATCAATGCCGTGCGTTACCACACAATCGCGCGGGCAGGGATGAGCCGGTTGGAGCAGATTATCTATCTGGCGGATCTGACCAGCAAGGAACGGGATTACCCGGACGTTGATCGGATGCGGCAGATTGCTGAGCGCTCCCTGCAGGAAGGAATGCGGGAAGCGTTGGCTTTTGCGGTGGAAAATCAGGCAGCGCGCAGGCTTCCGTTATGCAAGGATACCTGCATGGCCTATAACGAGTATCTGGAGGAGACTTCCACAGGCTCGCATCACAAAGAAAGCTAAAAATGTTTGGGGGCAGAAACTTTGAGTTTGCAGAAAAAAATCGCCGCTGCGGTTGTGGCTGCTATCTGTCTGATAGCATGTATCGCCGTTTCTTATATGGCAGGCTATGCCAGAGGAGCAGCCAGAAGAACAACGCTGAGCAGCACGGAGGGGACAAGCGGAGAAGTCGATGCGGAAAATGTGTCGGAAGACGACATTAAACCGCTCGAGGAGGACACCATTTCGGTTTTGTGCTGTGGTGTGGACAACACCCAGGAGCTGACAGACGTCATTATGTATGCGCTGTTTAACACCAAGACCGGCGAGGTCAACGTCCTGCGCATTCCAAGAGATACCTTTGTAGGTTCCGAATTTCCGACCGGCAAGATCAATGCCATCTACGGCCATCCCGAGGACGGCCTGACCGGCATTGAAACGCTGGAAAAATACCTGGAAGAAAACTGGAAACTGAACATCGATTACTATGCGACCATCGATCTTGCCAGTGTGCGCGACATCGTCGACGATATGGGCGGTGTCACCATGAACATTGAGCAGCAGATCAACTACCTGCCGGGCAAGGTGCTGTATCCGGGTGAGCAGACGCTGACCGGAGAGCAGGCCGAGTGGATTATCCGTTACCGTGCCGGTTACGCGGACGGCGACCTGGGACGCATCGACGCGCAGACCCAGTTCATCTTCGCCTGCATCGACCGGGTGCATGAGCTGGGAAGGCTCAAGTGCATCCCGATTCTGATGGAGCACTACAACGATGTGGACACCAACATGCCGCTGGACAAAATGCTTTCGGTTGCGAGCGCCCTGTTTGAGCTGAGCACCGACGACATCCAGATGCACGTTGTGCCGGGAAGCGGAACCATGTATTACTCCTATGCGGTTTATGGGGTGGACGAGGAGGCGCTGCTGGAAATCCTCAACGAAAACTTTGCAACCCAGGGCAGCCAGTACACGGCGGAGGATCTGAACATTGCCGGCACAGGCGGTTCCTCCTATGGCAGCAACTACGGCAACAGCAGCAGCAACTATGGAAACAGCAGCGATAATTACGGAGAAAGCTACGGCAACGGGGAAGAAACCCAGCAGCCGCAGGAGGAGCAGGACAGCCAGTGGGCTCCGCAATATCAGTACGACGAAAACGGAAACCCGCTGTACCGCCTGGACGAAAACGGTGATCCGATCTACGACTATGATGAAAACGGCAATATCGTTTATATCTATCAGCAGGCTGAACAGCAGGAGCAGGAACAGACGCAGGAGAACGAGCAGAGCTCGACCGTCCAGGAAGATGAGAACGGCAACCGCGTCATCCTTTCCAAATCCAACCGCGAAAAGGCGGAACAGGAAAGCCAGGAGCAGCAGGACGAGGAGAGCAGCCCCCGACTTGGAGAATAATTCCTGACCTTGCCCAACAGGGCATCAGACCAAAATAAAGGAGAGAAGAGAATGACATCCTTAGAGCAGGCAAAAGAGATCGTAAAGGTAATGGACAAGATGAAGGCAAAGGATATCCGCCTGATCAATATCCACGAGATCTCCAGTCTGGGCGATTACTTTGCAATCGCCTCCGCGAGCAATACAACCCAGGTCAAGGCGATTGCCGATGAGATTGAGGACCAGATGACCAAGCAGGGCATCGAGCCGAACCGGGTCGAGGGACGCCAGAGCGCGCAGTGGATCCTGCTGGACTACTACGACGTGATGGTCCACATCTTTTTGGAGGAAGCCAGAAACTTTTACAACCTGGAAAGACTGTGGAGCGACGCTCCGCAGGTGGACATCAGCGACCTGCTGACCAGGGATTAGTTGATTGTTGCATCCGCATTTGCGCGCGGCCTTTTTGTAAAAATAGGTGACGCCAAAGTGTGTTAAAACTCCCGCAAAGATGGGAGAGGAATGGAGGAAGAGCACTTGAAGTACGATTTTAAACAAATCGAAGCTAAGTGGCAGAAAAAGTGGGACGAAAACCACACCTTTGCCGCGACCAACGACTACACCAAGCCCAAATATTACGCGCTGGTAGAGTTCCCCTATCCGTCCGGACAGGGCCTGCACGTCGGCCATCCGCGCTCCTACACCGCGCTGGATATCGTCGCCAGAAAGCGCCGCCTGCAGGGCTACAACGTCCTGTACCCGATGGGCTGGGACGCTTTCGGCCTGCCGACCGAAAACTTTGCCATCAAAAACCACATCCATCCGGAGATTGTCACTAAAAATAACGTGGCAAGATTTAAGCAGCAGCTCAAGAGCCTGGGCCTTTCCTTTGACTGGGACAGGGAAATCAACACCACCGATCCAAGCTACTACAAGTGGACCCAGTGGATCTTCCTGCAGCTGTATAAGCACGGCCTGGCCTACAAGAAGGAGATGTCGGTCAACTGGTGCACCTCCTGCAAGGTCGTTCTGGCCAACGAGGAGGTCGTCAACGGCGTCTGCGAGCGATGCGGCGGCGAGGTTGTCCACAAAGTAAAGAGCCAGTGGATGCTCAAAATCACCGAGTATGCACAGCGCCTGCTGGATGATCTGGACCAGGTTGACTACATCGAGCGTGTCAAGACCTCTCAGCGCAACTGGATTGGCCGCTCCACCGGTGCGGAGGTGGAATTTGACACCACCGCCGGCGACAAGCTGCTGATCTACACCACCCGTCCGGACACCCTGTACGGCGCAACCTACATGGTCATCTCCCCGGAGCATCCTTACCTGGAAAAATGGGCGGACCGCATCCAGAATATGGACGCCATCAAAGCCTACCAGGAAGAATCTTCGAAGAAGTCCGACTTTGAGCGTACCGAAATGGCTAAAGAAAAGACCGGCGTGCGCATCGAGGGCGTCGAGGGCATCAATCCGGTCAACAACGAAAAGATTCCGATCTTTGTCTCCGACTATGTCCTGATGTCCTACGGCACCGGCGCCATCATGGCAGTACCGGCCCATGATACCCGCGACTGGGAATTTGCAAAGAAATTTAACCTGCCGATCATCGAGGTGGTCAAGGGCGGCGACGTCGAGAAGGAAGCGTTCACCGACTGCGCGACCGGCATCATGGTCAACTCCGGCATCCTCAACGACCTGAGCGTCGAGGACGCAAAGAAAAAGATTGTCGAGTGGCTGGAGCAGAACGGCAAAGGCCATCCGAAGGTAAACTTTAAGCTGCGCGACTGGGTATTCTCCCGTCAGCGCTACTGGGGCGAGCCGATCCCGATGGTCTACTGCGAGAAGTGCGGCTGGGTTCCGCTGCCGGAAAGCGAGCTGCCGCTCAAGCTGCCGGAGTGCGAATCCTTTGAGCAGACCGACGACGGACAGTCCCCGCTTGCCAAGATGACCGACTGGGTCAACACAACCTGCCCGCACTGCGGCGGCCCGGCCAAGAGAGAGACCGACACCATGCCGCAGTGGGCTGGTTCCTCCTGGTACTTCCTGCGCTACTGCGACCCGCACAACGATGAGTGCCTGGCCTCCAAAGAGGCGCTGGACTACTGGTGCCCGGTTGACTGGTACAACGGCGGCATGGAGCACACCACCCTGCACCTGCTCTACTCCCGCTTCTGGCACAAGTTCCTGTACGACATCGGCATTGTCAGCAACCCGGAACCGTATGCGAAGCGCACCAGCCACGGCATGATTCTGGGCGAGAACGGCGAGAAGATGAGCAAGTCCCGCGGCAACGTCGTCAATCCGGACGACATTGTCCGCGAGTACGGCGCCGATACCATGCGCCTGTACGAGATGTTCATCGGCGACTTTGAAAAGAGCGCGCCGTGGTCCACCTCCTCCATCAAGGGCTGCAAGCGCTTTTTGGACAGAGTCTGGGCGCTGCAGGATATCCTCAACGACAGCGAGGAGTACTCCAAGGAGCTGGAGAGTGCGTTCCATAAGGCGATCAAAAAGGTTGGCGAGGACATCGAGGAGATGAAGTTCAACACCGCCATCGCCACCCTGATGGCGCTGATCAATGATGTGGCGGACCACAAGAGCATCAGCCGCAAGGAGCTCGCGACCTTCCTGATTCTGCTCAACCCGTTTGCCCCACACATCACCGAGGAGATCTGGGAGGCGCAGAACTTTGGCGGCATGCTCAACCAGCAGAGCTGGCCGGAGTATGACGAGGCCAAATGTGTTGACGCCACCGTGGAGATCGCGGTGCAGATTTCCGGCAAGATCAAGGCCAGAATCAACGTCCCGACCGACGCTACCAAGGAGCAGCTGCTGGCTGCCGCCAAAGAAAACGGCGTGATCGCCTCCATTTTGGAGGGCAAGACCATTGTTAAGGAAATTGTGGTCCCGGGAAAACTGGTGAACATTGTCGCAAAGTAGGGAGATTTGCGCAGGAAATAAAAAAACTGCCTTTCTTTTTAACTTCACTTAAAAAAGGCTTGACATCTACTCCCAATATATAGTATAATCTTTTTTGTTACAGGTTTCTCCCATCCATAGCCGGGTGTGGCAGAATCCACAAGCGCTGTGGTAAGAGATAACTTGAATACTCCTGCCCAATGGCGTAAGGAGGGATAAGTATGGCAGAAATTCGCGTCAAAGATAACGAGTCTTTGGATAGTGCTCTGAGAAGATTTAAGAGACAGTGCGCACGCGCTGGCGTTCTCAACGAAGTTCGCAAGAGAGAGCATTACGAGAAGCCTTCCGTTAAGCGTAAAAAGAAATCCGAAGCTGCTCGCAAACGCAAATACAGATAAGCTGTATCAGCGGCATCGGGAGCAGAGGGCATAACAGGAAGTGTTTGCCGTTCTTATGGAAATGGTTGATGCGCCAAAAGCGCCAGCCAACTGATGAGATTAAAAGCGAGCCGTTTTTGGCTCGCTTTTTCTTATCCGGCATAAAAAAGGAGAGAACACATGAAAAACCTTTATCCGTCCGCGATGGCCGACCGGGTCTACCGGATTACGCCGCAGCTGCTCAAAAGCTGGGGGGTACGGGGACTTATTTTGGATATCGATAACACCCTCACCACCCACGACAACCCCATTCCCGACGAGGGAGTGGCCGATTGGCTTGCGCAAAACCGCAGGGAAGGCATCCAGATGATCGTCCTTTCCAACAATAAGCCGCACCGCGTTGAGCCGTTTGCAAAAATTCTGGGGCTGGACTACATCGCCGATGGAGCCAAGCCGCTGAAGAAGGGCTATCAGCGCTGCGCCAGGGCCCTGCAGATTCCCTGTGAGCAGCTTTGCATGGTGGGGGACCAGATTTTCACCGATATCTGGGGCGCGCGCCGTGCGGGCTGCAAGGCGGTTCTGGTGAGCCCTATCCAGCGGGAAGGGATGCTGTTTTTCCGCTTCAAGCGTTTTTTGGAGCGGATTGTGCTGCGGCTGTGCCCCCGCAGCATCAAGCAGCAGATTCTGTATCTGGGGGAGGAGTAGAGAATGGGAGCAAAATTTGGCCCGGCAGGAAATTCTGAAAGTTTTCAGGCGATGGGCTATCGCAAGACCATCCAGGTGCCGGAGTACATCATCCGCATGGGCCTGGACGCCTATGAATATCAGTGCGGACGGGGCGTGCGCATCAGCGGGGAAGCGGCCCGCGCTTTTGGAGAAAAGGCCCGGGAGCATCAGGTGACTCTGTCGCTGCACTCCCCCTACTACATCTCTCTCTCCGGCATTGAGGAAGAGAAGCGGCTGGGCAGCATCGAGTACATCCTGCAAAGCGCCCGCGCCGCCGACGCGATGGGTGCGCAGCGGGTGGTGGTGCATTCCGGTTCCTGTGCCAAGCTCAGCCGACAGCAGGCGATGGAGCTTGCAAAGGACACCCTGACCCGTGCCTATCAGCGGCTGGACCAGGAGGGGCTGGGGAACATCCGCCTGTGCCCCGAGACGATGGGCAAGCTAAACCAGCTGGGAACGCTGGAGGAGGTGCTGGAGCTGTGCCTATTGGACGAGCGGCTGATTCCCTGCATCGATTTTGGCCACCTGAACGCCCGTACCTTCGGTGCGCTCAACAGCTTTGAGGGGATCCGGCAGGTGTTTGAGACGATGGAAAATGTGTTGGGGCTGGACCGGATGCGGCAGTTCCACGCGCATTTTTCCAAGATCGAATACACCGAAAAGGGCGGGGAAAAGTGCCACCTCACCTTTGCCGACACCGTCTATGGCCCGCAGTTTGAGCCGGTGGCCGAGATGATTGTCCGTAAAAACGCTTCGCCCACCATCATCTGCGAGTCGGCGGGCACGCAGGCGGAGGACGCGGCTACCATGAAAAGAATGTATGCCCAGGCCCTGGTAGCCTGCGGGCAGGCGGAATAGGAGGATGACAGAGATGAAAAAAGTGCTGGTTTTGCACGGACCCAACATCAACCTCACCGGGATTCGGGAGCCGGATACCTATGGCAGGGTGACTTTTGAGGATATCAACTGCGAGATTATGCAGTACGCCCAGAAGCTTGGACTGGAATGTGAAATTTTTCAGAGCAACCACGAGGGCGCGCTGATCGATAAAATTCACGAGGCGCTCGACCTCTTTGACGGCATCGTCATCAACGCGGGTGCCTACACCCACTACAGCTACGCGATCCGCGACGCCATCTCCTCGGTGCACAAGCCCTGCGTCGAGGTGCACATGTCCAACATCCATGCCCGCGAGCCGTTCCGCCACGAATCGGTGATCGCGCCGGTGTGCGTCGGACAGATCTGCGGCTTTGGAAAGAACACCTATCTGCTTGGACTGCAGGCCATCAAGGAACTTTTGTAGCCCGTTTTCCAGCTTGGAGGATGGGGGCAGGCCCAAAAGAGCCCCTTTTTTACGGAAAACAGGGGAAAAATTTGTCCGACAGGGAGAAAAGACTTGAAAAACTTCCCGTTTTAAGATAAAATGATATTATCGAAGTATAGCGGGCAGCCCGCGAATGCTTCTGCTTGACAGGCCGTCTGGGAGTACACTGCGGCGGCCGGATGTCCGGCTGTGAGGAAAACATCTGGACAGCGAACATCCCTTCCGCTTTTGTAGGGGACTTAAAAAATTGATTTGCGCAGAGCGGATGCAGCAAAAATGGAGGATCTATACATGATTACAGCAGGCGATTTCAGAAATGGCGTAACATTTGATATGGATGGCAACGTTTACCAGATCATTGAGTTCCAGCACGTCAAACCAGGTAAAGGTGCGGCGTTTGTCAGAACCAAGATCAGAAATGTAATTTCCGGCGCGGTGGTTGAGAAAACCTTCAACCCAACCGACAAATTCCCGACTGCTTTCATTGAGAGAAAGGATATGGAATATCTTTACAACGACGGCGACCTGTACTACTTCATGGATCAGGAAAGCTATGAGACCGTTCCGATCGACAGAAGCAAGCTGGGCGACGCCTTCAAGTTTGTAAAGGAAAATACCGTTGTCAAAATTCTTTCTTACAAAGGCTCTATCTTTGGCTGCGAGGCTCCAAACTTTGTTGAGCTGGTCGTCACCCAGACCGAGCCGGGTGTAAGAGGCGACACTGCAACCAACGTAACCAAGCCAGCTACCCTGGAAACCGGCGCGGAGATCAGAGTTCCGATCTTCATCAACGAGGGCGAAAAGATCCGCGTTGACACCCGCACCGGCGAGTACATGGAGCGCGCTTAATTTATTGGCACCAAAACCCATCCAAATATATTTTTAAGGGGGATTTCAAAATGACTTTGACAGAAAAGGTAGCATACCTCAAAGGACTTGTTGAAGGAATCGGCGTGGACGAAACCACCAATCAGGGCAAGATCATGAAAGCGGTATTGGACGTGCTGGACGATATGGCTTTCACCGTATCCGATCTGGAGGACAGCACCTCTGAGCTGTATGAGGAATTAGAGGCTGTAGATGAAGACCTCAGCTCCCTTGAAGACGAGATTTACGGCACCGAAGAGGATGACGAGTGCGACGACGATTGCTGCTGCTGCGACGACGATGAGGACGTTTACGAAGTAAAATGCCCGAATTGCGACGAGGAGATCTGCATCGACGGCTCTGTACTGGACAAAGGTGAGATTCAGTGCCCGAACTGCGGCGAGACCCTGACCTTCGAATTCGAAGATGAGGACGACGATTGCTGCTGCGATGAGCACTGCGATTGCGACAAATAAGAAAACACAAAGGACGGCGGAATTTTCCGCCGTCCTTTCTATCAGGTCAAAAAAGGGAGCTCCGTTTTCGGAGCTCCTGCTGTATTTTTAAGAAACTTTTTTGGATGGCTGCCGCTGAGTGACAGCGCGGGTCTGGTTGAGCAGGGAAATGGTGCGGACAATATCCTCCTCGGTGGTTTGTGGGTTGAGGATGCACATGCGCAGTACCCGCTTGCCGTTGAGCTCGGTGGTCAGAATCTGCGCGTATCCGGTGTCATTGATTTCTTTGGCAATCTGCAGGTTGAGCAGATCAAGCTCCTGCTCTGTCGCGTGAGGCGGCGCGTAGCGGAAGTTGACGATACCCTGCTGCGCGTGGGAAATCATCTCCCAGTGGGGATATCCCATGATGGTCTTTTCTGCAAGCTGCGCCATCTTGCAGCCGTGCTCAATAACACGGCCCAATCCCTCGCTGCCCACCACCTGCAGGGTGATCCACAGCTTTAATCCGCGGGCGGGACGGGTCAGCTCCGGGCCCAAATCCCAGAAATTGGGATTGTCGTCGGAGGTTTCAGCGTCGCGCAGATATTCCGGATGGGTGGAAAAACTCTGGAGCAGCTTGCTGCGGTCGCGCAGCAGGACCATGCTGCACCCGTAGGTCTGCATCAGCCACTTGTGGGCGTCCCAGCTCATGCTGTCCGAGCGCTCGATGCCCTTGAGCTGTCCGCGGTAACGGGGAGAGAGCAGGAGGGAAGCACCGAACGCCCCGTCCACATGCATCCAGAGATTGTACTCCTGGCAGATTTGGGCGATCTGGTCCAGCGGGTCGATGCTGCCGGTGTTGGTGGTGCCGGCGGTGGCGATGACGGTAAAGGGCTTTCTTCCGGCGGCAAGGTCCTCCCGAATGGCTTCGGTCAGTTTGTCCAGCCGCATACGGAAATTGCTGTCGCTGGGCACCTTGCGCACCTGGTCGGCTCGAAAGCCAATGATGTGCAGACCTTTGGCGATCGAAGAGTGGGTTTGGTCGGAGACATAAGCGACGGCCAGTGAGCGTTCGCTGTCGGTCAGCTTGCTGTCCCGGGCAGCGGTGAGGGCGGTCAGGTTGGCCATCGAGCCGCCGGAAACAAACAGGCCGCCGCTGCCTTGCGGGTAATCTGCCAGCGAGCACATCCAGCGGATTAGTTCCTGCTCGACACAGCTTGCGCCGGAGGAGTTGAGCCAGGAACCGGCGTGCGGGTCGAAGGCGTTGGTCATTACATCGCCCATCCAGGAAAAGAGGGAGACGGGGCTGGGGATGCAGGCAAAGCATCGCGGGTGCTGCACGCGGGATATGTTAGGATAAATATCGCTGAGCATCTCCCGGTAGACCTCCTCGACGGGTCGGCCCTGTTGAGGGATGGACTGTTTGCGAATCTTCTCGAGCGTCTGCTCGTCTGCCATCTGGCAGACGTCCTGTTCTTTTATATTGTTGTAAAATGAAAAAACAGTATCCACAAATTCTTTCATCAGGATGTTGGTGCGGTCGAATTGTGCTTGCGTAGTGGGCTCCATTTTGCTTCCTCCTTAAAAAGACTTGACATTTTGCAAAATTTATTGTAGCATATGGATTATGAATTTGTAAAATTCATAGTTTTTATAATATCATTCAATTTTTTTAATGGGTGAGGATATGGAAATCAGAAATATCATAACCTTTGTGCGGATTGCGGAGCTGCAAAATTTCTCCAAAGCGGCCGAGCAGCTGGGCTATTCCCAGTCCGCAGTCACCATGCAGATCAAGCAGTTGGAGGCGGAGCTGAACACCCAGCTGTTTGAGCGAATTGGCAAGCGCATCAAGCTGACCCAGGCTGGCAGCAGGCTGCTGCCTTGCGCGCTTGCGGTGCTGGATGCGGTCCGGCAGGCGGAGGATATTACCCGCGAGCCGGGCAACCTGACCGGAAAGCTGCGCATCGGCACTGCGGAATCGCTGCTTATCAGCGTCCTGCCACCCATCATCATCGAGTTCAGCCGCCTGTGTCCCCATGTGGAGCTGAGCACCCACACCGCTTTGGTGTCGGATTTGTTCGATATGGTTCGGCAAAACGACATCGATCTGCTCTACTTTTTGGACCAGCGAACCAATTTCACCGAATGGGTCAAGGTGGTGGAGCGACGGGAATCGGCCTTTTTTGTCACCTCGCCGTACTCGCCGCTGGCGGGGAAGAAAAATATTCCGCTCGAGCGCCTGGTGCGGGAGCCTTTTCTGCTCACAGAAAAAGGGGTGAGCTACCGTTATACCATGGAGCAGGTCCTTGCGCAAAATGGTCTTGCTCTGCATCCCTTTTTGGAAACCGGCAACACCGATATCATCACCCGGCTGCTGCTGCAAAATCGTGGCGTCTCCTTCTTGCCGGAGTTTGTGGTGCGGGATTATCTGAAGAGTGGACGGCTGGTGGTGCTGGATACCCAGTGCCCGGAAATTCACATGTGGAGCCAGTTGGTCTACCATCGTGATAAATGCCTGACGCCGCAGATGGAACACTTCATGGAACTGATGGTCAAATATATCGGCTGAGCGCTCCGGAAAGAAAGGAAAAAGAACCGCATCTCCTTCCTGCCGGAAGGAGATTTGGAGCGTCACATGACGCAAGGAGCAGATCTTGTTACGAAATCCTTGAAACGATATATTTTATTTGTTCATAAATTCCCGCTATAATGTGTATCAGAGTGAAAAAGTGTACGTCTAAAAGAGAAAGGATGTTTTTTCAATAGATGAATCAGCAAATGTTATGTTCCAGATGTAAAAAAAGAATGGCCGTTGTCTTTATCACCCGGATGGAGGGGGACAAATCGGTCAACGAGGGGCTTTGTTTAAAGTGTGCCAAAGAGCTGAACATCAAGCCGGTGACCGACCTGATGGACAAGATGGGCATCACCGACGAGCAGCTGGACGCGATGGATGACCAGATGAACGGTCTGCTGGACAGCTTCGGCGACAGCTTTGATATGGGCGGCGCGCAGTCGATGCCGTTCATGCAGATGTTCAACATGCCTGCCCAGCGGGGCGAGGAGGATGAGGAAGAAGACGGCGAATACCCGCAGGATGAGCTCGCCGATGGACAGATGGAGCCGTATGAGAGCGGCGAGGAACAGGAGTCCCAGATGGGCGGCGCCAGAAATCTTTCGGCTAAGGAGCGCCGCCAGCAGGAGAAGGAACGCAAGAAGTATAAATTCCTCAGCGCCCACTGTGAGAACCTGACTCTCAAGGCAAAGGACGGCAAGATCGACCGGATCGTCGGCAGGGACAAGGAGATCGAGCGCGTCATCCAGATTCTCAACCGCCGCACCAAAAATAATCCCTGCCTGATCGGTGAGCCGGGTGTCGGCAAGACCGCCATCGCCGAGGGCATCGCACAGAGGCTGGCCGATGGCAACGTCCCGGCTATGCTGCAGGGCAAGGAGCTGTACCTGCTCGATATGACCTCGCTGGTGGCGGGTACCCAGTTCCGCGGACAGTTTGAAAGCCGCGTCAAGGGCCTGCTGGATGATGTGCGCAAGGTGGGCAACGCAATCCTCTTCATCGACGAGGTGCACAGCCTGGTCGGTGCGGGTGACGCAGAGGGCTCGATGAACGCTGCCAATATCTTAAAACCGGCCCTCTCCCGTGGCGAGATTCAGGTCATCGGTGCGACCACCTTCGACGAGTACCGCAAGCACATCGAGAAGGATGCTGCGTTGGAGCGCCGCTTCCAGCCGGTCACCGTCGACCAGCCAACCATCGAGCAGACGGTGGAAATTTTAAAGGGCATCAAAAAATACTACGAGGACTTCCACCGCGTCATCGTTACCGACGATATTGCGCGGCGGGCAGTACTCTATTCCGAACGTTACATCAACGACCGCTTCCTGCCAGATAAGGCCATCGACCTGCTGGACGAGGCCTGCTCCTGTGCCAACCTGCGCAACAAGGTGCTGGCCCAGTACGACGAGTACAACCGTCAGATCGGCGTCTACCAGCATGTGATCGACAGCGAGGAACAGAAGGAAAAGGACATCGACTACGAAAAACTGGCCGAGAATAAGGCCAAGGTGCTGCAGCTGCAGAGCCAGGCGGACAGCATCAAGCAGGAGGCCTTGGGCCAGAAGGTCACCGACGAGGACCTTGCCAAGGTGATCGAGCTGTGGACCGGCATCCCTGCCAGCAAGATTCAGGAGTCGGAGCTGCAGCGGGTGGCCGGATTGGAGGAGGCGCTGAAGAAGCGAATCATCGGCCAGGACGAGGCGGTGCGCTTGGTCAGCGCGGCGGTTCGCCGTTCCAGAGTGCAGATCAGCAAAAAGCGCCGCCCGGCTTCCTTTATTTTTGTCGGCCCGACCGGCGTAGGAAAGACCGAGCTGGTCAAGGCGCTGTCGGAGGAGCTGTTCGACCAGCAGAATCCGCTGATCCGCCTGGATATGTCCGAGTTTATGGAAAAGCACAGCGTGGCCCGCATCATCGGTGCGCCTCCCGGCTATGTCGGCTACGATGAGGCCGGCCAGCTGACCGAAAAGGTTCGCCGCCGACCGTACTCGGTGGTGCTCTTTGACGAGATCGAAAAGGCGCACCCGGACGTTATGAACATCCTGCTGCAGATTCTGGATGAGGGCAAAATCACCGACGCGCAGGGCAGAGTGGTTTCCTTTGAAAGCACCGTCATCGTCATGACCTCCAACTGCGGCAGCGAGCAGCGGTCCGCTTCGCTGGGCTTCAACAAGACCCCGTCGGACATTGCACGTGAGCGTGTGATGCAGTCCCTCTCCGAGTTCCTGCGCCCTGAATTTTTGGGCAGAGTGGACGAGATTGTTATCTTCAACCAGCTGACCGAGGAGGACTTTGTCAAGATTGCCGCCCTGATGCTGGGCGAGCTCAAGGAGCCGCTGGCGGACAAGGGCATCACCCTGGTCTGGGAGGACGAGGCGCTGCGTCTGCTGGCACATAAAGCGCATGGCAAGCAGGGCGGCGCGCGCGACCTGCGCCGTCTGATTCGCAAAGAGGTGGAGGATAAAATCTGTTCGCTTCTGGTGGACCGCTATCAGAACCAGCCTGCCGGCATCAGCATCGGCGCAGAGGAAGACAAGGTTGTTCTGCACGTGCTGGATTAAAGGAGCCGGAAAGCTGGCTGAAAGATGGACCTTTTTGGAAAGGTCCATCTTTTTTTGTGCTCACGCATTTTTGTGTTGTCACACAAAGGCAAATTTGGAAGAAACTGTGAAAATTCTTAAAAAAGAGAGCTAGAACTTGACAGGTGTAGACAATTGTGATATCCTGATTTTGTTATTATATCAAGGGAATATTTTCCCGGCAAGGAGGACGCTGGATGGCGGCGATCATCAAAATCGAAAACCTGTATAAGGTCTATCCGGTGGGAAAAGAAAAGGTGGTTGCGCTGGGCGGCATCAGTCTGGAAATTGAGAAAGGCCAGATCTGCTGCATCCTGGGCACCTCCGGTTCCGGCAAGTCCACCCTGCTCAATCAGTTGGCGGGCCTGGAAAAACCGAGCAAGGGCCGTGTGCTGATCGGCGGAGTCAACATCTCCACCCTGTCAGAGGGCCAGCTTGCAAAGTTCAGGCAGAAAAATGTCGGCTTTATCTTCCAGTCCTACAACCTGCTGCAATCCTACAGCGCGCTGGAAAATGTGGCGATGCCACTGATGTTTCGGGGCATCCCCAAAAGCATCCGCAACCGGCGCGCCAAGCAGATTCTCAAACAGGTGGGACTGGGCGGGCGCATGCGCCACAAGCCTTCGCAGATGTCCGGTGGACAGCAGCAGCGCGTCGGCATTGCAAGGGCGTTTGTGGCAAAGCCGAAAATTGTCTTTGCCGACGAGCCGACCGGCAACCTGGACACCCGGACCACCAAGGAGGTCATGGAGCTGATGGTGCGGCTCTGCCGGAAAAACAAGCAAACCCTGGTGCTGGTCACCCACGACCGGGAACTGGCGCTGTATGCCGACCGCATCATTACCCTGATCGACGGCAAGGTGGTGGACGACCGTCCAAACCAGTCGATTGCGCAGGGCCTGACAGAGGAGAGGGCAGAGCAGGAGGGAGAAGCGCAGCAGGAATCGGTGGCACAGCAGCTGCTTCCGGATGAACTGCAGCAGCCGGCGGCGGTTTTGGCCGCGCCGGAAAAACAACCGGATCCACCCAAAAAGGAAGAGGACAACCAGACACAAACGGAAAGGGAAGTTGAGGAGAAATAATGAAACAGAAGACATTTGTACGGGCAGTATGCCTGCTGTTGGCAGTGTTGATGGTGATGGGCGTGATGGTAAGCGCACTTTCTACCCTCTCAAGTGCTGCCGTAATCAAAAAGAAAAATTCGGTGCACACCGCCCGCCAGCCGGATCTGACCTTTTATGATCTGGAAGGCAACGTATTGGGAACCTTTTCTCATGCGGCAAGCTCCGACCTCATCGGCTTTAACGGCACCCGCGTCATCTATATCGACGAGAACGGGGAGGAGGTTGAGACAAACTACGGCCGCGTGGATGTCACCCTGCACCTGTGCGATGGCACCGGAAAATATTCCGAGATGACCACCACCCGTGAAAATTCCTATTACGTCAAATATAACATGGGCTCCTCGACAGGTGAGGCGTTCTCCAACCGCATCACCTGCTCGAAAGGGGAGGACGACACCATCAATCTGGATGTCGAACTGCCCAACGTGGTGTTCCGCGACTCCAACGAGATGAAGATGAACATTATCTATCAGTACCCGTATCAGCGCAAATCTGCTACCGGCAAGACCAGCAGCTATATCCGCACCCGGACCGAGACCCTGACCTTTGCTTTCAGCAAGGCCAAGATCGACCTGACCGTCACCAAACCCAAGAAGAACACGGTCACCACCGACAGCAACACCGGCTCGGCGCCAAGCTCCGGCTATGGGGACAAGGATCAGCTGGATAAAGACAAGACCCTTTCTGGAACAGTCAGTGTCATGCAGACTTTAGATAAAGATGGAAACCTCATCTCCAAAAGTGAAGTGCAGGACGGGGAAAATACAGACCAGGGTCAGAACAATGGAGACAACAACGGCCAGAACAATGGAGACAGCAATGGCGGCCAGAATAATGGCGGCTCCACGACGGATCCGAACACCGGCGGCGATACCGGCACGGACGGCGGCACCGACCAGCCTTCCAGCGCCCTGTTCGAGACCCCGTATCTGCTGCTGCAGGAATACTCCACCGGCAGCGGCCAGGTGGCAGCGGGCAGCGAGTTTAACCTCAGTTTCACCTGCCGCAACACCAGCCAGCAGATTGACCTGGAAAACATTATTGTCAAGGTCGCTCCCGGCGAGGGCCTGCAGGTAGTGGATAGCACCAATGTCTTTTACCTGCCTATCATCAACAAAAATGATACCTTTGACAAGGAGGTTCGGATCGCGGCGCTCACCAATGCGGAAGCGGGCTCCCACCCGATCGATATCACCTTTACCTATGAGTATGTGATGGGCGGCGTCCGCCAGAAGGGCGAGATGACCCAGCAGATTTCGGTCGAGACCATCCAGCCCGACCGCTTCAGCGTTGATCCGGTCTCCGATCTGCTGGAAAGCTCGGTCGGCGAGGAAATCTATATCACCAGCAAATATGTCAACAAGAGCCGCGGCGATATCTACAACCTCTCGGCGACACTGGTCGGTGACTTTAACGGCGCGGGCCAGGTGGAGCACGTCGGCAATGTGGCCGCGGGCGTTTCGGGAGAGATCGAGTTCTCTTTCACCCCCGATACCGCAGGAACACTGGCAGGAGAAATTGCCTATACCTATGAGGACGCTGCCGGCAGCGTGCGCAGCGTCAGCGTGCCGTTTTCCACCACCATTCTGGAAGCGCCGGCCGATGACATGATGACCGGAATGGACATGAACTTTGACGAGACGGTAGAGCCGGAGGTCCCGGAGCAGTCCTTCTGGGACAAGCTGAAGGACCCAAATAGCTGGCAGATGTGGGCTGCTGTTGGTGGCGTATGTCTGGTAGTGGTCATTATCATTGTGACCGTAATCAAGAGAAAGAAGGCTGCGGCAGAATTCGAGGACGACGATGAGACTGTTTGATTTGATTTCAATGACGCTGCGAAACCTTTTGCGGCGCAAGGCCAGGACGCTGCTCACCATGATGGGCGTTGTGGTGGGCACCTGCGCCATTGTGGTCATGGTCTCGCTGGGTCTGGCGATGACAAAATCGATGGAGGAATCGCTGGCGCAGATGGGCGACCTGACCCAGATCACCATCCAGAATTACGGTAATTCAAAGGACAAACCGGAGCTCAACGACGCCGTGCTCAGCCAGATCATGCAGCTGGAAGGTGTGGTGGCAGTGACCCCCTTTGCAGATGCCCCCTGGATGAATATGAGCATCGTCTCGGGCCGCAACGACAAGTACAAGATGTCAATGTACAGCGTCATGGGCGTCTACTCCGAGGCGCTGTCAAACTTTGGTTATAAGGCGGAAAAGGGGGAGCTGCTGACAGCAAGCACCAACCTTAAAAAGGAGGTCAACATCCTTTTTGGCAATCAGTCCGCCTATGATTTTGAGGATACCAAGCGCAGCTGGCGCAACAATCGGGTCAGCGCCATCCCGGACGAGAACGGCAACATGCCTGACCCGTTTGTGGACCCGCTCAACGACAAGATGACCCTGCAGCTGGAGTCTCAGGAATTTGACGAAAATGGCAATCCAAAATACCCCGCGATCACCCGGGACGTCAATGTGACCGGCATTCTGGTGGCGGATTCCAGTGTGGGATACGAAACCTCCTACTACTGCTTTATGGATATCAAAGATTTGCGGGAGCTGTATAAGGAGTACAAGCGGGTCAACAAAATCCGCGACGACAAAAACCAGAACAGCGGCAACACCAATACGCTGGAAAATTACAGCCAGGTCAAGGTGAAGGTGTCGGACATCGACCTGGTGTCCCAGGTGGACCAGGCAATCAAGGATATGGGCTACGACACCTACTCGCTGGAATCGGTGCGCGAGCCGATGCAGAAGCAGATGCAGCAGCAACAGCTGTTTTTGGGCAGCCTGGCGGCCATCTCTCTGCTGGTAGCGGCGATCGGCATCACCAATACGATGATTATGTCCATCTATGAGCGTACCCGGGAAATCGGCGTCATGAAGGTGCTGGGGTGCAAGATCGGCAACATCCGCGCCGTCTTTTTGATGGAGGCGGGGCTGATCGGCTTTTGCGGAGGGCTGGCAGGTGTCGGCATCAGCATCGGCATTTCCAAGCTGCTCAACTACCTTTCCATGAGCGGCGGCCTCAGCGGGGAAAATGGAAATTTCCTGACCAGCCTCATGGGCGGCATGGGCTCGATGACTACCGGTGCCGAGCTCTCCATCATCCCGCCGTGGTTGATGGCGGCAGCGATCGTTTTCGCGACAATAATCGGATTGGTGTCCGGTTTTTACCCGGCGAACAGGGCGGTTAAAATTTCCGCGCTGGAAGCTATTAAGCACGAATAAGCGACAAAAGAAGGGAGGCTGTTTTGATAAGACAGCCTCCCTTGCTACTGGGCCGCACTTTACAGGAACCACCGAAGGAAGTATAATGATAGTAAAAAGCGATTGGGAGGGAAGGAAAGATGAAACGTTTGCTTATTTTGGGGGCCAGCGGCCACATCGGCGGCTATCTGTTCAGACAATTTTGGGAGGACGGCTTCACCGTATTTGGAACAAGCAGGACGCAGGAGCGTTGCTGCCCGCAACAGGGAATGCTGTTCTACTCGTTGGAGAAGGGGGAGGAGGCCCTGCAATCTGTCTTGGATACAGCAAAACCGGAGGTTGTTATTTCCTGCCTGCGAGAGGATTTTGCACAGCAGCTGGAGGCGCACCGATTCCTTGCGGACTATCTTCGGGCTCGTCCGGGGACAAAGCTTGTCTACCTGTCGACGGCAAACGTCTTTGACGCCCTGAACGAGACGCCCCATATCGAAACCGACCCGCCGCAGGCGCAGAGCGAATACGGCCGCTTTAAGATTGCGTGTGAGCAGATGCTGACCGAGCGGTTGGGAGAGCAACTGCTCATCCTTCGCCTGCCGATTGTCTGGGGGAAAAACTGTCCTCGCCTGCAGATACTAAAAGGAGAGATCAGCCGGGGCGAAAAGGTGGTGCTCTACCGCGACATTTCGCTCAACTTCACCACCGACCGGCAGATCGGCCAATGGCTGCGCTTTTTGCTGGAAGAAAAGGTGAGCGGGATTGTTCACGTTGGGACCAAAGACGTCTGCAGCTATGCCAATTTTTATCGTGCGCTGATCGACCGGCTGGGTCTGGAGGGGGCACAGTTCGATATTAGGACCGAGCCGCAGCCGGAGTATCTGGCGGTACTGCCGCACCGCAGCGAGATCCCGCAGCAGCTGCAGATGAAAGTGGAGGAAATACTCGAAGAAGTGGTTTTGATGAACCGATAAGAGAAGGAGGAATAACCGTGATCGAATCGTGCATCACCTTTTTGCCGGTGAGCAACCTGGAAAAGACAGTCCAATTTTATACCGAGGTGGTTGGACTGACCGTTTGGAAGGACATGGGAAGCTGTGTCATCTTCGACTGCGGGAAGGGGTACTGGGGATTTTGCCAATACAATGACGGGCGGCCGCTTGCGACCGGCACCTGCATGTCCCTAAACTGTGGGAGCTGCGCCGAGGTCGACGAGCAGTATCGCCGTCTGACCGCGTTGGGTATTCAGACCCAGGGCCAGCCAAAGCGCCACGCGATCTTCCCGGTCTACTCCTTCTTCTTTGCCGACCCGGACGGGTACCTGCTGGAGTTCCAAAAGATTGTCGATGCAGAGTAAGATTGTGGTTCCACCCGAGCCGCTTGAGCTGATGGGGCGCCTGGAAGCGGCGGGGGAGGAATGCTGGGTGGTCGGCGGCTGCGTGCGGGACAGCCTGCGCGGCGTACAGCCGGCCGATTGGGACATGACCACCAGCGCCGCCCCGGAGAGGATGCTGCAAATCTTTGCGGGAGAGCACCTGATCACCGCCGGCCTGCGGCACGGAACGGTGGGGGTGGTGCGGCAGGGAAGGGTGTATGAGATCACCACCTACCGGGTGGAGAGCGGAATGCTTGATCACCGCCATCCCGACCACCTCTTTTTTACAAAGGATGTGCAGGACGACCTGGCACGCCGGGATTTCACCGTCAACGCGATGGCCTATCACCCGCAGCGCGGCTTGCTCGACTGCTTTGGCGGGGAGCAGGACCTGCAGCAGGGAATCATTCGCTGTGTCGGGCAGCCAGCCCTGCGTTTTACAGAGGATGCGCTGCGCATCCTGCGCGCCCTGCGGTTTGTGGCGGTGTTGGGATTTTCCCTGGAGGAGCAAACAGTACTTGCCGCACAGCAAAAGGCGGAACTCTTGCAGAATATCTCCGCCGAGCGCATCTGGAGCGAGCTGCAAAAGCTGCTGGAAGCGCCCTTTGCACCCAAGGCCCTGTCGATCTGTCTGGCGGTTTGGCGGCAGCTTTTTCCGGAGCTGCAGTGGGGAGAGAAGGTTTTCCTCAAAGCGCTCCCGGCGGATGCTGCGCTGCGTCTGATCTGGCTGTACTGCCGGCATGAACAGAATCCGCAGCCGGCCTTTTTGCGGCTGAGAACTTCCCGGCAGGAGCAGCAGCGGGCTGCGGCGCTCTGGGCTCTGTGGCAGAGAAAGCCAAAAAGTGCCGTGCAGCTGCGATATGCCCTGCGGGATTTTGGCCTGCAGCGGGTGGAGGAATACCGGCTGCTGTGTGACATCGACCCTGCCGAATGGCAGCGGGCAAAACAGGGCTGTTGGGAGCTGCGTCAGCTTTCGATAGATGGCAAGCAGCTAATCGAACTGGGGTGCCCGAAGGGCAAAGCGGTGGGCGAGCTGCTCGGGCAGCTTTTGTCCCTTTGCATCGAAGGAAAGCTGGAAAACACTTCCTGTGCGCTGCAATTAGAAGCGCGTCGCAGAATAAAGGCTCAATTTCCAGAAGGATAGGAGGAAACGGATGGAACGAATGTATTCGATCTCACAGGTTGCGCGGATGCTGGGGCTGGGAATCGACGCGGTGCGATTCTATGAAAAAAAGGGCCTGGTGCACCCGCAGGTCAACCCGCAGAACCGCTACCGGATGTATTCGCTCTATCAGATTATGGAGCTGCTGGATGTCAGCTACTACCGCAGTCTAGGGATGAGCATCGAGCAGATTCAGCAGCTGTACGAGAGCAGCAACGAGGAGCAGCTGATGGAGCTGCTGGACAAAAAGCGTCAGGAAACCGAGCACCGTATCCGCTACGAACAGCAGCTGCTCAAGAGGATTGAACACGTCGGGAGAATGGCGGCCCGCATCCGAGAACGGGACGGTGAGATCGGCATCGAAGTGTTCCCCGAAAGCTACGTCCTGTTTGAGCAGCAGGAGAACAGCCTGGAGCGCTACCTGGAGCAGGTTTCCGGCATGGATTACGACCATTATATTTTCTGTCAGATGGTGCGGGAACTGATGATCGACACTGAGGAGAAAGGCTGCAGCCAGACGCCGGTGCGGACCATGCTGCTGCTGGACCGGCGGGTGGCGGACGAGCTGAGCGAGCAGACCGAAAACCGAAAATGTGTTCCGGCAAAGCTGGCGCTGTACAGCGTAGTTCGGTTGGAAAACGCAGACGCAAAGCAGCTGGATCTGTCCGCCATGTTCCGCTACGCCAAGGAGCATGATCTGCACCTGCAGAACCGCCTGTTTATGGTGGAGGTGCCGCTGATCTCCTACACCGACCTCGACCACTACTATGCGGAGCTGTTTATCCCGCTTGCAGAACAATAAAAAAAGTGCAGAGAAACCCTCTGCACTTTTTTACTCTGCTTCGATAATGGGAAAGTATTCTACCTGGTTATCCTGTGCGCGGAGAAGCTGCATCAGGTCGTCCGCCTGCAGGTAAACCGTTGCGGTGTTGTCGTTGGGGTGGACTCCAATCATCGAACCGGAAAAGCTGCTGTCCATGTAGACGTGGACCCTGTGCTCCCGGTCGTTCAGGATACCAAAGGGGGAGACGGCCCCGGAATAAAGGCCGAGAATTTCCTGCAAATCCTCCTGTGAAGCGAAGCTTAGCCGGGTGGTTCCGGCGCGGCATGCAAAATCGGTCAGCTTGACCTGTTTGTCATGTGGGGCGACCAGAAGATAGTAGTTGCGCTTTTTGGCGTCGCGGACGAAAAGATTCTTGGCGACCGTTTCAAAATGAGGCAGGTGGAGCGCCAACATCTCCTCGATGGTGTAGACGGCGGGGTGTTCAACAAGGGTATATTGGATGCCGGTTTGTGTAAGCAGCTCGACAATCTGTTCTTTATTCTGCATGGAAGAAAACTCCTTTTTTTATTTTTTGGGTACTTTACTGCCATGATACCACAAGGGGTGGGCAGGTGGCAACTTTTCATCCGAAAAGAAAAATTCTGAAATATAAAAATAAAAGGCATAAATTTAATTTAAATAAAATTTTAGACAGAAAAATCCAGCATTGACATTAAATTTTTATTCTGATATCCTTTGCGCGAAGTGAAACGAAAAATTGTTTGTTATCAGAAAAAGGAGGATTTTTGGATGAAACAGATCGCATGGGAAAAAACAGCGTATGAAGCCGGACACACTTTCGGTCAGAATTTTGACATGCAGACCCTTCCGCCCTTTTTGTTTGACGGTCAAAGGATGGAATTTGGGAAGGCGTGCCTGCAAATTTGCCGCAGGGTCTATCCGTCGGTCGTGGAGGAGATGGAGGGGATTGCCCAGGGGGCGGGGGTGGAGTTGGAAAAGCTGTCCGCATTTCTGTTTGGTATCTACGCCTTCCCGCCCTTTCAGGGCTGCAGCTGCTTTGCCGCCGCGGATGAGGAAGAGATTTTCTTCGGCCGCAACAGCGACTTTCTGCCGGCGGCCAAGGAGCAGAGTCTGAGCAGCATCTACAAAATCGAGGGGAAGAAGTCGTTTTTAGCCAACAGCACCACCCCGGTTCAGGTGGAGGACGGTGTCAACGAGGACGGCTTGGCGGTGGGGCTGACCTTTTTGTTTCCAACGGTGCGCAAGCCGGGGCTGAATGCGGGCCTGCTGGTGCGCTACCTGCTGGAGCACTGTTCCAGCGTGCCGGAAGCGATTGCAGCTTTGAGTGCGCTGCCCATTTCCTCGATGCAGACGCTGACGATGGCCGACCGCCAGGGCAGGATGGCGGTGGTGGAGTGCAACTGCGAAGCGATGGAGGTGCGCTATCCCGAACAGGGGGAACGGTTTGTGGCGGCGACCAATCACTTCTGTGCGGAACGTCTTTTGCCGTATCAGACCACGATGCCAGACAGGATTCACTCGCACAAGCGCCTGGAGACGCTGGAACGGGCGCTGCGGGGAAAGGACCGATATTCCCGCACTTTTTTGCAGGAGCTGCTTGCGGGTAAGCACGGATTTCTGTGCCAGTATGAACCCTGGGAGGGGATGGACACCATCTGGTCGGGGCTCTACTGCCTGCGCTCCGGGGAGGCATTTTTCTGCTTTGATAATCCGTCGAAGGCACCCTTCCACAAGGGCGAACGTTTTTTCTTTTGACCCTCTTGACAAATTCCGCCACCCCGTATTATAGTAACCAGAGGAAAGGATAGGAGGTGTCTGATATGCAGGCAGCACAGAAACCGCGGCGGGTCATCCTGTTTGATGAGCTGCGGGGCGTGATGATTTTAAGTATGCTGGCCTACCACATCTGCTACGATTTGGCCGAGGTGGTGCGCCTGCCTGGCATGGGGTGGTTTTATTCCGACGCGGCGGGGTGGTGGCAGCTGAGCATCTGCGGAACCTTTATTTTGATTTCGGGGGCCTGCTGTTTCTACTCGAAGAACAATCTCAAGAGGGGACTGCGCCTCTTTCTTTTGGGGATGCTGTTCACGCTGGTGACGGCGCTGATAGTACCGGACTTGCTGATTATCTTTGGCCTGCTGCACTTTTTGGGAATTGCGGTGCTGCTGGCGGTGCCGCTGAAGCGGCTGTTTGAGCGCATCCCGCCGGTTTGGGGAATGGCGGCTTGTCTCTTGTTGTTCTGGCTGTTTTACCACGTGCAGAGCGGCTGGATCGGTCTGACACCCCAGTTGAGCCTGCGCGTACCGGACATTTTGTATCAGAGCAACTGGCTGTTTCTGTTTGGTTTTCACAACAGCAGCTTTCATTCTTCCGATTATTTCCCGCTGTTCCCGTATCTGTTTTTGTTTTGGGTGGGAATGTTTTTGGCAAGGCTGCGGCTGCCGGAACTCTGCTACCGTAGCCATTGCAGAGCGCTTGCCTTCCTTGGCAGAAACAGCATCTGGATTTATCTGTTCCATCAGCCGCTGGTCTACGGCCTGCTGTGGCTGATTTTCCGATTTTAAAATACAAACCCAATTTCCCCGTCGGATTTTCGAAGGGATCGTGGTTGAACCGGCGCGAGGATGCAGAGGGCCTGTACTTGTGATGCTAAAAGAAAGAGGGATTGCAGATGAAGTGTCCGACCTGTGGGCAAGAGATGGAAGAAGGGTTTGTCCAGAGCGCGCGGGAAATCTTCTTTACGATCGAGCCGCACCGCTTTTGGTTTAAGGTGAAGAAGGAGGAGGAGGTCCTTCTCAGCTCCCACAACTGGACCCGACCGACCTGTGTTGCCTATCTTTGCCGCAATTGTCAAAAGGTGGTCATTGATTATGCGGAGAAGGTCAAATAAAGCCGACATCAGCGAACCATTCAAAAAGAGCCTGTCCGAAAGGACGGGCTTTTGATGTTTCAGGGCAGAATGAAAGATGATGGAAAATTTATTTAAAAAGTAGGTGCCGGACGAGCAGTTTTATTTTATAGAAAAAGTTAGCCACCGGTATCAGGCAAGTTTGAAAAAGTTTTTGCCCAGAAAGTGCAATTTATCATAAAACTATACAAATTTGGGAGCTTATCAAAAAAGGGGCTTGCGTTTTTGGGGGAGGCTATGTTAAAATCAAGGCGCAACGGATTAGCAACTGCTAATTCGAACAGTGGACTGCAAAGTCCATTTTCTTTTTCGACGAAAGTTAGCTATAACTAACTTAACTTCTGTGCAAAGATGATAAGGAGGAGTTTTTATCAAAATAGGAAAAATAACGGTCATCCTTTTTCTCAGTCTAATGGTGCTGTCCATCCTCTCTTTGTTTGTCGGCGTCATCGACCTGGACCTCTACAGCCTGCTGACGGGGGACCTGGAGCAGCTGGAAATTTTTCTGATTTCCCGACTGCCGCGCCTGCTGGCGGTGCTGTGCACCGGAGTTGGGATGAGCGTAGCGGGCCTCATCATGCAGCAGCTCTGCATGAATAAGTTTGTGTCCCCAACCACCGGAGCCACCATCTCCTCGGCGCAGTTTGGCATCCTGCTGGCACTGCTATTCTGGCCGAATTCGACGCTGTGGGGCAGGGCGATCTTCGCCTTTATCACCGCGGTGCTGGGGACTTGGATCTTTGTCTTTTTTATCCAGCGCATCCAGTTTAAGGATGTGGTGATGGTGCCGCTGGTGGGCATCATGTTCGGCAACGTCATCGGCGGCGTTACCAACTACCTGGCCTACAAATACGAGATGACACAGGCGCTTTCATCCTGGCTGGTGGGGCACTTTTCGCTCGTCGTCCGGGGAAGATACGAGCTGGTTTATCTGGCAGTGCCGCTGGTTATCCTGGCCTTCATTTTTGCCAACCACTTTAACATTGTGGGGATGGGCAAGGATTTTTCCAAAAACCTGGGTGTCAACTACAATCTGGTCCTCTTTATGGGGCTGACCATTGCGGCTCTCATCACCGCCAGCGTGGTGGTCGTTGTCGGCTCGATCTCCTACATCGGACTGATCGTTCCGAACGTGGTTGCCATGTTTAAGGGGGACAAGATTCGCGGAACGCTGGTGGACACCGCCCTGTTCGGTGCCTTGTTTGTGCTGGTGTGTGACATGATTGGCCGGGTAGTTATCGCGCCGTACGAGCTGCCGATCGAGCTGATTGTCGGCATTTTGGGCAGCCTGATCTTTGTCCTGCTGCTGCTCTATCGCCTCAACCATGGACGCAAGGCGATCCGTTTGGGCAACCCGGGGCACAGCAGCTGCACTGCGGTGCCGGACCTGAAAGGAGGGGAATCTTGAACCGCACAGCCTATCGTTCCAATGTAAAAAAAATTACCGTTCTGGCCCTCTTTGTCCTGCTGGCAGCGGTGGCCTACATGCTGGTGGAGGTACATTTTGACTCCACGAAACTGTTCCAGTATGCGATGAAGATCAGGACACCAAAGCTGATTGTCATGCTGATTACCGCCTTTGCCATCGGCGGGGCGTCGATTGTCTTTCAGTCGATCATCAACAACACCATTGTCACCCCCTGCCTGCTGGGCATGAACTCTCTTTATACCTTGATCCACACGGCGGTGGTGTTCTGCGCGGGGTCGGCAAGTGCGCTCGCGTCCAATCCCAACCTCTCCTTTGCAGTTGACCTGCTGCTGATGGGGGTGGTGGCGACGGTGGTCTACAGCTACCTGTTTCGAAAGACCAACCACAACATCCTGTATGTTCTGCTGATCGGAACGGTGCTTTCCTCCTTTTTTTCCAGTATCCAAAGCACCATGACCCGCATTATGGACCCGAACGAGTACGACGCCCTGTTGAACACCCTGGTGGCCAGCTTCAGCAACATCAATTCTGAGATTATTGTCTTTTCGCTGGTGCTGTTGGCACTGCTCATCTTTTTCTTGCGCAAGGAGCTTGCCCTGCTGGACGTGCTGACTCTGGGCAAGGCGCAGGCCATCAACCTGGGTGTCGACTATGACCGGTGCGTGCGCCGCCTGCTGCTGGGGGTGACGCTGTGCATCGCCATCGCGACGGCGATGGTGGGGCCGATCTCGTTTTTGGGATTGATTATTGCAAACCTCGCCCGGCAGCTGCTCAAGACATACCGACACACCTACCTGATTTTGGGCTCCGCCTTGTTTGGCATGTTTGTTCTGGTGGGCGGACAGCTGCTGGTGGAACACGCCTTTGCTTACGCCATACCGGTCAGCGTCTTTATCACGGTGGGCGGGGGAATTTATTTCCTTTACCTTTTGCTGAATAACAGGAGGGCCTAAATGCAGATTGAAAATTTGACAAAACAGTATGACGGCAAGACAGTGGTCGATTCCGTTACTTTCAAGATCCCGCAGGGAAAGGTCATCTCGATGATCGGACCTAACGGAGCGGGCAAATCGACGGTACTCAACATCATCTCCCGCCTGATTGCCCGCGACAGCGGACTGGTGGAGTTTGAGGGACAGGATATTTCCCGCTGGAAAAGCAAGGAGCTTGCCAAGCGCCTTGCCATTCTGACCCAGAGCAACAACATCCAGATGAAGCTGACGGTGCGGGAGCTGGTCAGCTTTGGCAGGTTTCCCTATTCGGGCAACCATCCGACCAAAGAGGATCAGGAGATGATCGACAAGGCCATCCGGTATATGGAGCTGGAGGAGTTTGAGGACCGATTCATCGACGAGCTTTCCGGCGGGCAGCGGCAGCGCGCCTGCATCGCCATGGTGATTGCACAGGACACCGAGTATATCCTGCTGGACGAGCCGACCAACAATCTGGACATCTACCACGCGACCAACATGATGAAGATTGTCCGGCGCCTGTGCGACGAGCTTGGGAAAACGGTGATTCTGGTGCTGCACGAAATCAACTACGCGGCCTTTTATTCCGATTATATCTGCGCCTTTGTCGACGGAAAAATCGCGAAATTTGGAACGGTGGAGGAGGTGATGACCAAAGAAAATCTGGCCCAGATCTACAAAGTGGACTTTGAGATCATGCGCATCCAGGGAAAACCGCTGTCCATCTATTATTAGCAGGAAAATCTTCCGGTCCCCTAGGACGGAGGATCGAAGATAACATTCATTTTTATACAGAAAAGGAGATTAATCCATGAAGAAACTATCTGTCCTGATTTTCAGCATGCTGCTTGCTGTTTCTGTCGCCGCCTGTTCCGGTACGCAGACAAGCTCCCGGACCGAGGAGACAAGCGCACAGAATACACAGACAGAACAAACGACCGAGCAGGAGACCGCGAGCGAAGCTGCTCCTTCCACCATTACCATCACCGGCCTGGACGGGAACGGAGAAGAGACACAGCTGGAGGTCCCATATGACCCTCAGCGCATCGCCATCCTGGACATGGCGGCGCTGGACATGCTGGATAATTTTGGCCTTGGGGACCGGGTGGTCGGTTCGGCAAGCACCTCGCTGGACTATCTGCAGCAGTATGTGACCGACGAAACGGTTGAAAATCTCGGCACCATCAAGGAGGCCGATCTGGAGGCGGTTATGGCCTGCGAGCCGGACATCATCTTCATAGGAGGCCGTCTGAGCGCCTCCTACGATGCGCTCAGCGAGATTGCGCCGGTAGTCTACCTCTCCACAGACTCCGAGTTGGGCGTTGTTGAGAGCGTTCGGAAAAACGCACAGACCATCGCTTCCATCTTTGGCGTTGAGGAGCAGGTCGAGCAGAAGATGGCCGGCTTTGATGAGAGAATCCAGGCACTGGCCGATTTTGCCCAGGGGAAAAACGCAGTGATTGGAATGTGCACCAGCGGCAGCTTTAACGTGCTGGGCAATGACGGTCGCTGCTCGATCATTGGCAAGGAAATTGGCTTTGAAAATCTGGGCGACACCGGCAGCACCTCCACTCACGGAAACGAAAGTTCCTTCGAACTGCTGGTGGAATGGAATCCGGAGTACATCTTTGTGCTTGACCGCGACGCAGCCATCGGCACCGACGGCGCCCAGCTGGCCCAGGAGATTATGGAGAACGAGCTGACCATGCAGACCGCCGCTTACCAGAACGGCAATATCGTCTATTTGGAACACCCAGCTGTTTGGTACACCGCAGAAGGCGGCATCACCGCACTGGATTACATGCTCAGCGACCTGGAAGGCGCACTGTTGGCCGAGTAAAGCTCCACTTCTCATACGAAAAAATCCTCCGAGCAATCGGAGGATTTTTTTCTAGCAGGTTTTGAGTTGAGCTGCGTGGCTGCGGTGTTCCACCCGGATATACAGCGCGATACACAGAGCAGCCAGCGCCAGCTGCGCGGCGGGGTAGGCCGCCCAGACGCCATTCAGTCCCCAGAACAGGGGCAGTGTCCAAAGGGCAATGGGAAAGAACAGGCACGGCTCGATATAGACCAGCAGGGTGGAGACGTTGGTCTTTTCGACCGCGTAAAAATAGGCGCTGATGCAGCGGGTGATGCCGACCATCAGGAAGGAGCAGGCAGTGATGATCAAAGCGGGCTGCGCCTGCTGTGCCAGACTGCCGGTCAGGCCGAACAGGGTTGTGATCTGCACGCGCAGCAGCGAGACGCCCACAGCGGTCAAGAGCGAAATAATGATCGAGGCGCTGATGGCCTTTTTAAACAGGAAGCGAATGTGCTGGGTCTGGCCCGCACCGTAGTAGAAGCTCAGCAGCGGCTGAACGCCGTCGCCGACGCCCTGCAGCAAAAGCTGTACCGAAGCCAGGACATAGGAGAGCAGCGAAAAGACGGACAAAGCGTCGTCTCCGCCGTAGCGGATGCACTGCCAGTTGGTGAAGATGATGATGACCGAAGGAATCAGCGTCTGACCAAAGGGGGAGACGCCGATGCGGATGATTGTTTTCAGGCGCTGACAGGAAAGCTTCAGGCTGTCCAGTGAAAAGATGTTCCGGTTGTTGCGGAACAGGTAGGAAAGGTTGAAGGCGGCGACAACAGCCTGTGCGATAACGGTGGCGATGGCCGCTCCTGCCAGGCCCATTCCCATGCGGAAAACAAAGAGGTAGTCGAGGATGATGTTGGTAATTAAGCCGCTGCTCATAAACAAAGTGGCTTCTACCGTCTTGCCCTGGTTGCGGATCAAGGGGGTGATGCCGTTGCCCAGGACAGGGAAGATACCGCAGAAAATGATGATCGAGATGTACTCGTGGGCATAGTCCGCAATGGCTCCGCTGCCGCCCAGCATGGAGATGCACCAGTCGCGGCTCAGCCAGAAAAGTCCCATCAGGGCAAAACCAGCGACAACAAGGGTGGTGATGGCCGTTCCTGCTGCGCGGTCGGCCTCCTCATAATCCTCGCTCCCGCGGTATTTGCTCATCAGCACCGCGCCGCCGACGCCGAGGCCAAAGGCGGTCGCGTTCATGCAAGCCTGGACGGGGTAGACCAGATTGATTGCAGCCAGCGCCTGGCTTCCCACCGCGTTGCCGACAAAGATGCCGTCGACCATCGAGTAAAAGCCGCTGAGCAGCATCGAAATCATGGAAGGCAGGACGTAGCGGTAAAAATCTCTGTTCAGCTCTTTTTTCATAAACTGTTTCTCTCCTCCATATTCTTAAAAAATCACATGACAATTTCAAATTATAAACTATAGCCCTACACCAGGGTCAAGCCCTGCGGCAAATATTTTGTTGAAAAAGGAGAGAAAAAGAGAAAAATTTACCGGCGAAGGTCAGTTGATGGAACTGCTGGGGACTGCTCACCGTTTTCGATAATATCCTGTTTTGATGAAGGAATACAGCCAGACAAAACCAACGCCAGTTTTGCACAGGCAGGGCCGGCCATTTCATACAGGATGCCGGAGGAGAGAATGATGACCGACAGGGTGGTTCCCCATTGCCCTGGCAGGAGGCGCTGGCCCAAAGCCGCCAGACCAATCGAAACACCAGCTTGTGGAATGAGCGCCAAGCCGAGATATTGGGTAAGTGGTTTGGATGAATGGGAAAGCACGCATCCAGCAACAGCACCCAGATATTTACCGATGATGCGGACAAAAAAGTAAACAATACCGATAAGGCCAGCAACTTTTAAAGCAGGTACATCCAGGCGCATGCCGGAGAGGACGAAGAAAAGGAGGAGGATGGGAGGAGAGAAGCGGTCAATGAGATGGAAAAGCCGTTCGTTTCCACCGCAGTTGATATAAACGGCTCCCAGCACCATGCACGCCAGCAGGGGAGAGATGTCCTGAAAGGCGCAAAATCCGGTGATGGAGAGGATGACAGCCAAAGCAAGTACCAGGCTGTGCTCGTCGGAGCGGCCGGCGTTGATCCAGCGGGAAAGTAGGTGCCCTCCCAAGGCGCCGAGCACCAACGAAACAAGCTGCAGGAGAACCGGCAGCAGAACGATGCTTGGCGTGATGCCATCACCGTCCATCGCCTGAACAATGGCAGCGCATATACTGAAGGCGATCAGCGCAACGGCATCGTCCAAGGCGACCACCTGCAGCAGGACCTGGATGAATTCACCCTCGGCGTGGTATTGGCGAATGGTCATCAGGGTGGAGGCAGGTGCAGTGGCGCTGCTGATTGCACCCAGCAGCAGCGAGAAGGAGAGCGGCAGACGGAAAAGCAGCGACATCACCAAAGTGACCAGCACTGCAGCTGCAAGCGATTCCCAGAGGGTGATGACAAAGACACCTTTTCCATTCCGCCTCAGCTGCGAGAAACGAAAATATTTTCCTGTACCGAAGGCGATGAGGGCCAGGGCAATATCGGTGATAAAGTCCATGTCCTCGATGATAGAGGAGGGAATCAGGTCTAGCAGATAGGGACCAATCAAGACTCCAGCAAGGATGTAGCCGGTGACGTTGGGCAGATGGATTTTCTTGGTCGCGCGGGTTGCCAGAAACCCTGCGGCAAGAATGATAGAGAGGTTTAGAATTACACCGGAAGTGGAGTCAGGTAGGGTGAATAAGGACAACATTGGCAAAATACCTTCTTTCATTTTATAAAAATAATATAAAATAAGATTAAATTGTTAAAAAATTTCATCTGACTTGATTATATAGATAAAGTGTGATAAAATCAAATAATATTTTCTTAACCGCTCATCAATTAATTTTATAATAAGGGAGGGAACGGCGGTGATTGATGCAAAAATTCGGACACTGCTGGCGGTTGCGGGCAGCGGCAGTTATACCAGGGCAGCAGAACAGCTTTGTCTGACCCAGCCGGCTGTCAGCCACCACATACACCAATTGGAGGAGGAGTATGGGATCAAGATCTTTTTTCGCGATAAAAAGGCGCTTCATGTGACCGACGAGGGGGCAGTGCTGATCAAATACGCCCGCCGCGCAGCAGGTATTTCCAACATGGCGAGGCAGGCGATTGAGGACATTCAGCGCCAAGTTACCCATCTGAACATCGGGATGACCCAGACTGTGGGGGAGAATACGATGCCGCAGGTGATTGGTCTTTACTGCGAGGAGCATCCACACGTCCGCATCAATATTTGTACGGATACGATTAATAATATTTATACAATGATAAAATCTTACGAATTGGATATCGGGATTGTGGAAGGAAAATTACCGGTGTCGGATGTAAAGACAGTTTTGCTGGACACCGATTATCTCTGCCTGATTGTTTCCCCTCTGCATCCGCTTGCCAAGCGGACCAGTGTAGGCTTTTCGGAGCTGAAAAGGGAAAAAATGATTCTGCGCTCCCCAAAAACAGGGACCCGCCTGCTGCTTGACAGCTACCTTGCTAACCTTGGCAGCAGCGTCAAGGATTTGAATGTCATCATTGAGATGGATAATGTGACAATGATAAAGGAGCTGGTTTCATTGAATATGGGTATTTCCATCATCGCGCACAGTATCTGCCGAGAGGAGGAACAGCAGGGCAAGCTGGCAGTGGTTCCAATTGAAAATTCCAACATGATCCGACAGATCAATATGGTGCATCATCCGGATTTTTCGCACCAGGAAGTTCTGGACGACCTGCGTCATATTTATCGGCGGCTTAACCGGTAATTATGATTGTCAAAAAAATTGCGTCAAACCGGCCTTTTTTCCCACAAAGGAAAAAGAGGCTGTGAAATCACTGTAAATAATCACAAAAAAACTTGTGAAACGCAGCATTTTCTGATAAAATAAAAGACGGACTGGAAAAAAGAATCAATCCGCATTTTTCCAGAAAATTTTTTGAAAGAAAGTAGAGCTGATGAATTTTGGGCAGTAGCGGGTTCTCATACATATTGGTTGTGATTTTTATCATGTGTTCGGCCTTCTTTTCCGGGTCGGAAACGGCGTTGACCAGTGTCAACAAAATCCGTTTGAAAAACATGGCAGAAAATGGGGATAAGCGCGCGGCGCGCACACTGCGTGTGGCTGAGGATTATGAGCAGATGATTTCCACCGTATTGATTGGAAACAACATCGTCAACACCGGGTCCGCTTCCGTTGCAACCGTTTTATTCACCATGTGGCTGGGCGCAGATAAAGGTGCAGCAGTATCCACCGTTGTGATGACCATCATCGTTCTGATTTTTGGTGAGGTCGTTCCAAAAAACTATGGCAAGGCAAATGCGGATTCCCTTGCGATGTTTGTGTCGGGACCGATCAGTGTCCTGATGGTTATTTTTAAGCCGCTGTCCTTTATCCTCGGCAATATTTCCAAATTTGTTATCAAGATAACCGGCAGCTCAGAGGATGGAAAACCATCTGTTACAGAAGAAGAACTGAAATATATTGTGGAATCCATCGAGGAAGAAGGGGTGCTGGAAGAAAGAGAAAGTGATCTTGTCCAGTCTGCTCTGGAGTTTGATGAAATTGAGGTGCAGGAGATTGTTACTCCCCGTGTCGATATGATTACGCTCGATGTCGAGGACAGCTGGGAGGAGATCCTTTCCCTCGCCAAGGAAAGCAGGGTTTCCCGCATCCCGGTTTACGAAGATTCGATCGACAATATTATCGGTCTGGTCCATGTCCGGGATATTCTGGAGGATGAAATTGTTCATCAGCAGCACAATATCCGGGATCTGCTGACCCAGTGCGTGTTTGTCCATAAAACGATGAAGCTTTCTGCATTGCTAGAAAAACTGCGTAAGGAGAAGATGACGCTTGCCATTGTCACCGACGACTACGGTGGAACGATGGGCCTTGTCACCATCGAGGACCTGGTGGAGGAATTGGTCGGCGAGATTTGGGATGAGTACGATGACTTTGAGGAAGAACTGGTGAAAAAAGACGACAATACCTATGAAGTCAGCGGCGATTATAACATTTATGATTTGATGGAGGAGCTGGACGAGGACAACCGATCCTTCGAAAGCGATTACAACACTGTCAGCGGCTGGGTTTTGGAACAGCTTGAGCACATTCCGAAAGTTGGCGAAAGCGTGGTTTATGAGGATCGCATGCGCGTCACTGTCATTGCGATGGAGGATCAACGCATCACCAAACTTCGGGTTGAGCTGTTGCCCAAAGCAATACCAGCAGAAAACGAATGAAATGGGGCTGAGTAATGTCAGTGAAAAAAACAAATACGGAAAATACCGGATGGCAGAAGTTGGAACAGACGCAGCCAGCAGTTGCGGAAATTTCTAACGAGCCGCTTCCGGAAGCAGAAAAGGAAAACCAAAAAGAGACGCAGTCGGCTGCAGAGGAAAACGAAAACAAGCAGCAGGAAAAAGCGGTTCCTGAGGTCTCCTCGGAACAGAAAAAACAGTCCAGTCGGGATACAATGTCCAAAAAGGCACGCAGGAGAAAATATTCTGCCGCGATGCCGATTGGAGGCGTATTTGTCCTGCTGGCAGTGATAGGGCTCATTACGGTGATTGTTTTTGGCGTGCGCGCGACCGAAAATCTGATCGACAACTCCAAGCAAAAGGAAGAGTTTGAGCGGATTATTCTGCCGGTGCTCATGTTCGACCCGGTTCCGTTTGAGGACCCGAACGAGATGGGAAATCTGCCTCTGCTGCGCGCTTCCATCTGGTCGGCAATTCTTGATAACAGCGAAAAATATCTGGTCGGCGATGGAAACATGGTTTCGGTTCCGCAGAGCGACGTGGATGTAGCCTGTGCAAAGCTGTTCGGCTCCAGCGTCACCCTGCAGCATCAGGGATTCGAGGATTATCTTTCGATGTACTCTTATGATGAATCCACCAAGACCTACTATGTTCCGGTCGACGTCACCGCGCTGTATACCCCGCAGGTCGAAGAAATCACCCGCAACGGAGATACCTTTGAGCTGTTGGTGGGTTATGTCGCGCCGACCAACCAGTGGATTCAGAGCTTGAGCGGCGACACCACCGAGCCGTCCCCAAGTAAATACATGATCTATGAGCTGGAACGGGTGGACGACAACTATCAGTTGGTGGGCATCAAGGACCCGCCGGACGGCGTTGTTCCGGGTGTCCCGCAGATTCAGGAGGACTCTTCGCAGACAACCTCTCCTGCAACTGATCAAACGCAGCCGCAGACCATCGAGCCTGCGGAGCAGACCCTGCCACAGGAATCGACCGATGATTCCGAGCAACCGGAGACCACCGATACAACCGAAGAAAGCGCACAGATGTAGCGCAGTACAAAAGTTTCCAAGAGGACTTCCTTCTCCAAAGAAGGAGGTCCTCTTTTTGCGTTATACAGATATTGAGAAAGGGGGAAAAAGGTTATCAGGAAAGAGGATTTCATCATATAACACAAAAAAGAGAATCTTACCTCTTCCTTTTCTAAACAAAAAGTGCTATACTGGACAAGGATTGACGAATAGGGGGATAAAAGATGATGAAAAAGATAATTTCCATCTTGCTGGTCGCAGCCATGCTGACACTCTCCGGTTGCTCGGGTAACCCACAGCCGACGATGGAGGAATTGATGGCCGAGGTCAACGCGGAGCACCAGACAGTGGAGCGTTTTGAGGGGGACCTGTCACCCTACCTGCGTGAGCCGACCGAGAGTATAGAGTTTGAAAGGCTAACCCTTTTCCCAGAAGCGAAGGCTGAGTATCAGCCTGAGAAGCTTTTGACCTTCGAGCAGGCGAAAGAGGATATCGATTTTGTTTTTCATGTTTTCCACGACACCTATGGACTGTACGATTACTTTGGTGGAGACGAAACTTTTTCCCAGGCAAAGCAGTCGGTCCTGCAGCAGTGCGAATCTGCTGAAACGCTGACCTGCGAATTTTTGGTGCAGAGCCTGGTGCAAAATCTCTCCTTTGTGGAGGATGGACACTTTTCCATCGCGCAGCAATCTGCCGCACCGCGCATCTGTCCGTTTTTCTACCGGGAGGTGGTCTTTATGAAAACCGAGGAGGGCTATCAGAGCGAGGACGGCAAACAGGTGGAATCGGTGGAAGGCTACGAGGATCTGGATCAGCTGTTCCGTCGTTCCATCTCCCCAGAGGGCGAACTGGTCTATTACCCGGTTGTTTTAAAGGAGGTGGAGGACCCTTCTCTGCAAGGCATCTATCAGAACAATGAGCCGCTGGTGGTTCGCTATCAGGGAGGGGAAACGCAGACCCTCACTGCGGAAGCGTTTGAGATGTATGATGAACTGTTGCCGGAGCGGACAGTGACCGAGGAGGTGGAAGGAATTCCCGTTCTGCGGTTGCAGTTTTTCGATTCGCAGGGAAGCAGAGAACGGCGGGAATTTTTAGAGGATCATGCGGATGCGCCGGTACAGATCATCGACCTGCGCACCAACGGAGGCGGGTTCTGGCAGGACGCGCAGAGCGTGATGATGGATTATGTTGGGCAGGCAGTTCCTACCAATTCGGTAGAGGTCGATGCCTGGACAGGGAACTATCAGGATGAGCAGGATCAATTTGCAGAAAATGAAAAGCTGCTCATTGTCTTGACCGGGAAATATACCGCCTCCGCTGCGGAGCAGTTTGTGGATGCAATCCATAATGTGGAGAATGTTTTGATTGTCGGCGAAAACACAAATGGCTGCATCCTGACTGCGGCGGGCAGCTCCTATCTGCCCAACAGCAACGCCCCGATGGTGTTGGGGGCGAATCTGGTTCACGTTTTTCCGGGGGAAGGATTTTTCGAGGAGCTGCGGGGGCTTTATCCCGACATTTGGGCCCCGGCAGGAGAGGCGGAAGAATTGGTGATCAAGCTGGTGGAGCAGCTCAATCGGTAGGGAGGAAGAAGAATGAAAATGAAAAAGGCAATTTGTGTATTGCTGACTGCGGCTATGCTGAGCATGACAGGCTGCTCCACCATCCCACAGCCGATAATGGAGGAGTTGATGGCCGAGGTCAACGCAGAGCATCAGGCAATCGAAAAGCCGGAGGTTGCGGTTGAACCGTATTCGCAATATGTTGCGCCGAGAGGTTCTGTTGAGCAGGATCTCACACCGGCGGAGCCAAACCCGGATGGCAGTCTTTCGATGGAGCAGGCACAATTTGACATCAACTCTCTGTTTGATATGGTGCGCAAAAACTACGGCCTATACAATTTTTACGGTGGCGCGGAGGTCTTTGAGGCAGCGCGCCAGCAGGCGTTGGCGGATTGTGAAAACGCACAGACGATGGATGCCGATGTGCTCCAGCAAATCATTTTGGATAATCTCTCCTTCATCACCGACCAACACTTTTTGGTTGGTAGCGAGCGGCCATCAAGCAGTATCTATCCCTGCTTTTTTACGGAAGTTGCTTTCCAAAAAACGGAGGAAGGGTACAGTACTGCGGATGGAAAGCTGGTCGAATCGGTGGACGGACAGGATGATCTGGACGAGCTGTTCAAGCGCTCTCTGACAAGGGAGGGGGAGATTGTCTACTGGCCGATCACCTTTGCAGAAAGCGAGGAAGCAAAGAATAATCCACCTTCCTTGACCGTCCACTATACCGACGGCAGCGAACAGACCCTGACAGCTATGCGCTACGAATCCCCAGAAGCAGATCCGGAGGTGGAGGATGTTGAGCTGCGCGATGAGGATGGTATCTCTGTCCTGTACGCCAAGTGGGTAGTTTCCCGAGACTTTGTAAATTCTGCATCTGAAATGCAGGAAGGAGCAAACATCGTCAACCTCACTGGCAACGGCGGCGGCTATATGCCGATGGCGTCGGAGTGGTGGGAGAACTATGTAGGTGAAACAGTGCCGACAAATCATTTTTCAATCTACACCCAACAGAATATGGGAACGAAAGGATTTGTAGGAATGGAGGACGAGATGGGGGTGCAGGTGATGGACGGCTGGAGCTTGGTCAACACCCACCCGGACTCTTTTATCGAAAATGAGAATTTGTTGGTGATTTTGACAAGCAAAAAGACAGCGTCGGCGGCGGAGATGTTTGTTGATCTGTCGCACAATGTAGAGAATACGCTGGTGATAGGAGAAAACACGGCGGGGTGCTTGACAGGCAATGCTGCTTCGCCCTTCCAGTTGATGTACAGCAGAATCGAAGTTTCATGCGGAAACATGGTAACCATCTTCCCGGAGGGGGATTTTGCCGAAGGCTATGGCTACGAACCGGATCTCTGGTGCCCTGCGGTTTGGGCAGAGGATGCGGCTGTCCATTTTCTCAATAAACAGCTGTAATCTGGGCGGCGCGGAATGGTGATTTTTGTGGAAAGTTCCGCTTGCCCCTTCCATTTTCCTACAATAGATGATATAATAAGGGAAAAGAGCGCAGGGAGTGAAAGCGATGGAACAGAAAGCAGAGTTTAAAACGAGCCTTTTTGGAGGATATGAAAAGGAGTCGGTTTTAAAATATATAGACGACATGAGCCGAACTGCTGCCGAGTCGGAAGCCAAACTGCAGGAACAGATTGAACAGATCACCCGTTCCCGTCGGGAACTGGAGGAGCAGATAGCGGAATTTGAAAAGCGGATGCAGGACGCTTCCGAAACAATCGACGCGGAAAAGGGCAAAAATAAAAAGCTCAGCGAGATGATTGGGCTGCTGCAGGAGGAGATCGACCGCCAGCGCCGCCAGGGAGAGAGCAGAACCAGGGAATATCAGGCGGCTCAGGAAAAGAACCGCCAGCTCCAGGAGCAGGTGCGCCAGGTAGAGGAGAAGAGCAAGCTGTACGACGAGGCGGCCGCTTCCATCGGTTCGGCCATCCTGCAGGCGCAGCAGACAGCGCAGAGCATCGTCGACGAGGCGGGTGGCCAGGCCAAGGAGATTGTGGATCGGGCCAACACGCAGGCGCAGGCAATCACCGACGACGCGCAGCGCTTCATCGACAGGGTGCTGCAAAAGATGGACGATATGCAGCAGGAGTTTTTGACACTGCGGGGCCGCATGGATGAGTCGATCAACCAGCTCAACAACCGCTTTGCGCAGCTGGATGAGGACATCGTCCATGCGCGTGAGCTGGTGACCAATATCCGGGAACGGCTGACACAGCAGGAAGAGGAGCAGGACCTGCCGGGAAAACCGCTGGTCCAGCCACCGGAGCAGCGCAGTGGGCTGGACATGACAAGGTAGAAGCTGCAGGTCCCGCTGACTTTTGGAGTGAGGAGGAAAAAAAGCAGCTTTCCCGCTTCAAGGAGCAGCTCAAAGACAGAAAATTTTGGCTGCGCGTCGCCAAGCAATATGCGGCGCGCGGGAAAAAGGGCGTGAACGAATGATTGACAATGTAATGAAGATGAACATAGAAGAATTCCGTCAGCAGGTCAAGGAGCTTTCGGTGGAGCAGCACCTGCTGTTGTCTGGTTGGGTGTACGGTTTCACCGATCAGGCGCACAAGAAAATTCATGACCTGTTGGCCGACGAAAAGCCGCTGCCGGTTGATTTTAAGGGGAAGGTCATCCTGTACACCAATCCTTCTCCAGCACAAAAGGGTGGGATCATCGGTTCTGTGGGCCCCGCTACGGCCAGCAGTGTGGATTTTTACCTGCCGGAGCTGATGAATTTAGGTGTCATCGCCACCATCGGAAAGGGCGAGCGTTCCCGCGAGGCTTATGAGACGATCTGCACCCACGGCGGCGTCTATTTGACCGCTGTTGGCGGAACGGGCGCTCTGCTTTCCGGCTGCATCGAGCAGTGGGAGACGGTTGCCTTTGAGGAGTTGGGCGACCAGGCAATCCGGCGTTATTTGCTCAAGGATTTCCCTGTGACGGTGGCAGCCGACAGCGAGGGGAGAAACCTGTTTGATATCGGAAAATTTAAATACCGAAGATTCTAGAGAGGACAAATCGATAGAACAAAGGGAGGCGACAGAAGGAGTGAAGCTGAGGCTTTGCTCCTTTTTGCTTATTCGCCTTTTTCATTCTATTTTGAGGGGTTGGTTTCTTTTAAAAAACGACTTTTGAGGTAAAATGGAGCAGGGAGTGGATTTTGTGAAAAGATATTTAATCTTGCTGGCGACCGTTTTATTGGCTTTGGGCATCCTTTCCGGGTGCGCTGAAGTGAGGCTCGCCAATACGCAGGCAGTTTCCTGGCAGATTACGCCTGAGACCCAGCAAGAATCGGGGAAGAGTGTCGGGGTGGACAGCGTGTTTTTGCTGACACTGGACGGCAAACTGGATGAGGACCAGGTGCGGTCCTGCCTGCAGATTGAGCCGGCGGTGGAGTATCAGCTGCAGCAGCAGGAGGACAGTGTCTGGAAGCTGACGCCAGAGGAGGAACTGAAGAGCGGAAAGGTCTATGCCTTTCAGGTGAAGGATCGGCTGGGACAGGTTCAGCAGTCGTTCGCTTTTCAGACGCAGGCGCAGCTGGAAGTTTCCTCAACCTATCCCGAAGATGGGGCGAAATATGTCGAGCCCAATTCCGGCATCGAGATCACCTTCAACCGCCGCATCCAGAAGGGAGCAGAGGAGCATTTTCAGATCGAGCCGGCGGTGCAGGGAAAATTTGAATACAGCGGTGAAACCCTCGTCTTTTACCCTACCGAGGAGATGCAGGATGGGCAGATTTATACCGTCACAATCTCCCAAGGGGTCCAGTCTCTGGGGGATGAACAGCTGCGGGAGGATTACCGCTTTTCCTTCCGCGTAGGAGACAGGAAAGATAACGAGAATGCTCTCTATCTCTATCAGGATAAGCTGGAAACCTTTTTGCCGAACGATCCGTTGGTGGCGGTGATCTCGGGTGAGATCAAAGATGTGCAGAGTTTGGACACGCAGATCTACCGCTTTGATTCAATCGAGGATTATATTGCAGCTGTCCAGCAGCATCAGGAACAAATGGGCGAAACCGGATGGTACGAGGTGGACACCTGCCGCCTGGACTTGGGGCAGCTGAAGGCGCAGCAGGTCTTTTCCTCCCAGCTTACCCCTTACATCAACCAGAACAACAGCTGGAAGATGTACGCTCTGCTGCCAAACAATCTGCCACAGGGCTGGTACCTGGTGGATCTCGAAAATGCAGACCGGCCACAGGACTGGGTGCAGAAGTTTGTGCAGATCGGAAACGTCTCGGTCTATATACAGGCGGTGAACGGCAGCGTCCTGATTTGGCTCAACGACGCCGAAACCGGCCAGCCGCTGGCACAAAAGACAGTGGAGCTGCGCGATATCCGTACCGGCAAGACGGTGCAGGGACAGACTGACCAGCAGGGCCTGGTGACTTTGGAGACCGGCGAGATGGGCCAGTCCTATCTGACGGTGCTGGAGGATGGAAAGAAAATTCATTTTCAAGAGGTGGAGCTGCGGGAAGAGGTTGAGATCCCAGTGGATGAACGTTACTACGGCGTGCTTTACACCGACCGCACCGTCTATCGGGCCAGCGATACCATCCATTTTTGGGGAAATGTCTATCCGCGCCACGAGAGTGATCCGATGCCGAAAACGGTGACAGCCAACCTGGAGGGCCTGTACCGCCAGGAGGTCGCAGTGGACAGCGAAGGTTTCTTTACTGGAGAACTGCCGTTTTACAGCATGGAGAAGGGCGCGTATACGCTGTGGATTGAGGATGCGGAAGGAGGAATCTACCAGTCTGAGTATCTGCAGATTGGCAACTATGTCAAGCCGGCCTACATCCTTTCGGTGGAGCCAGAGAAGGAATATTATGCGTTGGATGAGCAGCTGACCTTCCTTGTCAGCGCGCAGTATTTTGACGGCACGCCGGTCCGCGGAGGAAGGGTGCGTGCGGAGAGCTATTATTTGGATATCCTGGACGAATATATCACCCTGGACGACGAGGGAAAGGGAAAGGTGACTGCTACCGTCATTCCGCGGGAATACGCACTCAGCTGGCAGGGCAGCAGTGCCGACTTGCTGGTGAGCAGCGCCGATGAACAGAATGTGGAGGTGCAGGCGAGGTGTGATGTCGACCTTGTTACCTCCCGGTACGGCGTAAGCACTGAACCGCAGGGGCAGGATCTGGTGATCCACGCGGGAACACTGGACCCGCAGCGCCTGTTTGAGGAAGTACCGGACGGAGAGGAATTGTTTGATCGCTGTGTTGCCCCAGGAGCAGTTGAGATGACGCTGCAATTGGAACGCAGCTGGTATGAAGACGAAGTGATTGGCACCTACTACGATCCAATCAACAAGGAGACAGTTTACAACACTCGGTACGAGCGCAAGACCGAGCAGCTTGATTTCCGCAAGCTGACGGTGGATGGGACGCTGGTGTTGGAAGATTATTTCCCGCAGGAAGAGGACGGCGTCACTGTCACCTATAGTATTCGTCTGGATGGCGGCTATGGGCAGCAGATTGTGGTGAGCGGCAGTGCGGGACAGATTAGCAGAGAGTGGTGGAATACCGTCTACAACTTCATCCCGCGCACCGACAACGATGATTGGCCGCCCGATTCTGTCTCGATGGGACAGGAGATTCCGCTGGGTATCTACCGCAACGATATCCAGCAGGAGAATACCGGCAGAGTGCTCTATTCGGTGGTGCAGAATGAGGTTCTGACCACCGGCATCTTTACCGAGGACAGCTATCCTCTGGTGATGCAGGAGGACTATCTGCCAAACTTTGTGCTGGTGGGAGCCTATTTTGACGGCCGGCACCTGTACCGGATGGAGGAGTATCCGTTGTGGTACGACTATGAGGAACGCAGGCTGAATATTGAGGTGGAAACCGATCAGGAGCAGCACCGGCCGGGAGATACGGTGCAGGTTCAATTGGCCGTCACCGACCAGGAGGGCAATCCTGCAGCCAATGCGCGGCTGTGCGTCGGCGTGGTGGATGAGTCGGTCTTTGCAATACAGGATCAGCAGGTCGACCTGATCGGCCAGCTTTACCGCAATGTCTACAGTCCGTACATCACCGCCAAGGCCTCCTATGTCGAATATGACCTTTCGGAGATTGATGGCGGCGGAAAAGGCGGCGGAGCGGGGGACGAAATGGGCCCGATACGCTCCGAGTTTTTGGACACGGCCGTCTTTCAGCAGCTAGTGTGCGACCAGCAGGGTAAAGCGTCGGTTAGCTTCCAGCTACCGGACAATGTCACCGACTGGCGCATTACGGCGGCAGCACTGTGCGGAAAAAAAGCCGGCGACAATATCGGCCACAGTGTCGCAACCCTCCCGCTTTATCTGCGGCCGCTGGTGACTGACCGCTATATCGAGGGGGACCAGATCACCGTCTCGATGGATGTTGGCGGCAGTCAGGTAGAGGAGGCTCAGCAGGTCAAGGCAAAGGTATCACTGCTGGATCTGGAAGGCAACCAGCTGGCACAGCAGGAGCTTCAGTCTCCAGCAAATGAGCGAATGGTGGCCAATTTTGGAAAACAGCCGGCGGGACAGTACCAGGTCCTGTTTGAGATGGAGAGCGGGGAATACCAGGATCGCGTTCTGCTGCCGCTGGAGGTGCAGAAAAATGGCTTGCAGGCGAAGGTGAGCCAGCAGCTCAGCCTGGAAGAGCTCTCCAACCTGCAAAGCCTGCGCTATCCGGTTGATGTACTCTTTTTCGATGCAGAGCGCAAGCCTTATATCGACGCCCTGCAGTGGCTGTCCAGTCAGGACGGCAAGCGAACCGAGATCATCGCGGCAAGCTATAAGGCGCAGGTGGCCTATTCGCAGCTGTTCGGTCCGGAGCAGCGATGGGAGGTCCCATACGATCAGCGGCTAGAGTTGGTGGAAGGAACCCGCATACTGCCAAACGCACAGCCGGATGCGCAGCTTGCCGCCAAGGTAATGGTGGCCTGTCCGGACATCATCGAATATGGAGCCGAGCAACTATTCCGCGAGTCTCTGGCGCAGAGCAACCACACGGTTGACCAGGTTGTGATGAGTTATGTCGGACTGGCAGCGATGGATGAGCCGGTGCTGGTGGAGATGCAGAACTTTTTGGCTGCCAATCAGGAAACTTTGACCGACCGGCAAAAGCTCTGGATGGCGGTGGGTCTGGCGGAGCTTGGCGATTTTGAAGGGGCCTGGCAGATTTATCGTGCGATGGAGGAGGCATTTTCAGAATCGGACGGACGCCTGTCCTATCAGAGCAGCAATCTGGACGATACAGCCGATACCACCGCGGCGGCGCTGGTGCTTCATTCCATCCTGGGATCGGATGAGGCAGATCAGCTGCTCTCTTACCTGCTTTGGGCGGATCAGATGGATCAGATGGGGCGCAGCACGGTGCCACATCTGGAGATTTTAGCTTACACCGTCCACTGTGGACAGCGGTTGCAGGAAAGTGAAGCCAGCTTTTCTTACACCTGCAATGGAGAGAAACAGGAGGTCTCGTTGGGGAGTTTGGGCCAGAAATCGCTCCGCTTTAGCTATGACGATTTCCAAGATATCTCCTTTGAACCGGAAAAGGGAGCCGTTTACGCCTGCGTCAACTACACCACCGACCAGCTTTTGGAACAGAGCGGGGAGAACCTGGTCAGCATCCGCAAGGTGGTAACACCGGTAGAGGAAGACAATGGCGTCGGCAAGGCGACAAGAGTTGAACTGATCATCAACTTTGAGGAAGACGCTCCGCTGGGATACTATACGATCAGCGACAGCATTCCGTCCGGCATGCGCCTGATGACCTACCAGAAGAATGAGGAGGACTACAGGAGCGTCTGGATCGAAAATGAGAACCAGCAGATCACGGCCCAGATTTACAGGGATACTCCGAGAGATGAGACGGAAGAGGAACAGCAGAAATGGAAGGAGAGGAGAATCGTCTATTATATCAGCGGCGTGCTTCCAGGAGAGTATGTTGTGGAGAGCGCCTGCCTGAGCAACCCGGCGGATGAGATTTTTGTATCGACAGAGCGCCAGACAATCATGGTGGAACCGTAACGTAAAAAAAGGCGGGGCAATGTGGGTCTTCACGTTGCCCCGCCTTTTCCGCAGGAGAGAAAATATTTTGGAAAAAAATACAGTTAGCTCTTGACCTCTTGGTGCAGATGCGGTATAATAATTTAGGCTTTTTAAAGTTGCTAGAGTGGCTCAGTCGGTAGAGCAGCTGATTCGTAATCAGCAGGTCGTGGGTTCGATTCCCATCTCTAGCCCCAGACAGCAACCCTCGAAAAATGGCTTTGTTATGCAATTTTTCGAGGGTTTTGCTTTGCCTAAAAAGCTGTTGGATATGGTTTTGACATTGGTTTTTATCATCGCTGAGAAAATCACGAAATCTATTTCACGTGTTTTGAGAAGAAGCCGGACGGCAGTATTTGTTTACTGCCGCCTGGCTTCTTTATGTGGATGATTATATAAATTTACCGGTCAGGCTTTCAGGCGCGTTTTTCACCTGCTCCGATGTTCCCGCAGCGACAATCCACCCGCCTTCGTGGCCGCCGCCCGGCCCCATGTCGATGAGGTAATCGGCGTTGCGGATCACGTCCAGATCGTGTTCGATGACGATAACGGTGGCGCCGCTCTGGATGAGGGTCTGGAAAACCGCAAGCAGGGTTTGGACGTCCAACGGATGCAGGCCGATGGTCGGCTCGTCAAATACAAAGACAGAGTCGGACTGGGGCTTGCCCATCTCGCTGGCCAGTTTCAGCCGCTGCGCTTCTCCGCCGGAAAGGCTGGGCGTCTCCTCCCCTAGGGTCAAGTACCCTAACCCGAGGTCCTGCAGCACCTGCAGCCGCTGATGCACCAGCTTCATCTCTTGGCAGAAGTCCAAAGCGGTGTGCACATCCATCGCCATCAGCTCGGGCAAGGAGGCGCGCCGGCCGGATTTGGTTTGATATTGAATTTGGTTGGCATCCTTACTGTAGCGGGAACCGCGGCATTCTGGACAGGGAATTTGCACGTCGGGCAAAAACTGAACGTCCAGATTGATCACGCCGGTTCCGTCGCAGACCGGGCAGCGCAGCTTGCCGGTGTTGTAGGAGAAATCGTTCGCCCGAAAGCCGAGCCGTTTGGCGTCCTCGGTTTTGGCAAAGATTTTGCGCAGTTCGTCGTGAATGTTGGCGTAGGTGGCGACGGTGGAGCGGACGTTGATGCCGATGGGCGTCGCGTCGATCAGCTTGACCTGCTGGATACCGTTAGCCTGAACGGAGCGGACATGGGAGGGAAGTGGCCGACTGTGAATAGCCGCATCCAGCCCCGGCACAAGGCTTTCCAGCACCAGTGTGGTTTTGCCGGAGCCAGACACACCGGTAACGACGGTCAGCCTGCCCTTGGGGATGTCCACCTCCAGCGGCTTCACCGTGTGGATACCGGCAGTGGAGAGATGAATTTTGCCGAGGGAGAAAAGCTGTTCCTGTTCGATTTGTTCCCTTGCGCGGATATTGGTGGATTTGGAAAAGAAGGGTCCGATTTGGGAGGCGCAATTTTGCTGTAGCTCGGCGGGAGAACCCTCCGCGATGACCCTTCCTCCACCAGCGCCGGCCTCCGGCCCCATCTCGATAATCCAATCCGCTGTGGAAAGGATCTGCGTGTCGTGGTCGACCAGTACAATCGAATTGCCGTCCGCGATCAGGTCCTGCATCACGCCGGTTAGGCCGACAATGTTGGAGGGGTGCAGCCCGATAGAGGGTTCGTCCAAAACATAAAGGACGCCGGTGGTTCGGTTGCGGACAGCGCGGGCAAGCTGCATGCGCTGCCGCTCACCGGTGGAGAGGGTGGAGGAGGCGCGATCCAGCGTCAGATAACCAAGGCCAAGTTCCAGCAGGCGTTTTGCAGATGTCTGAAAGGATTCGCAGATGCTTTGGGCCATCGGCCTCATCTCCTCGGGAAGGGAAGCAGGCACCGTATCCACCCAGAGGGCAAGATCGGAAAGGCTCATCTGGCAGACCTGATCGAGCGAAAGCCCTCGGACTCTGGGTGCTCTGGCCTGCTCGGACAGGCGCGTCCCGCCGCAGTCCGGACAGGGCTCCTGCTTTAAAAATTTTTCCACCCGCTTCATGCCCTTTTCGTCCTTGACCTTGGAGAGGGCGTTCTCGACGGTATAGATGGCGTTGAAGTAGGTGAAGTCGAGCTCGGTGGCCTGCTCGGAATTTTTGGCGCGGTATAAAATGTGCTTTTTCTCGGCGGGGCCATGAAAGACAATCTCCTTTTCGCGCTCGCTCAGCTCACGGAAAGGGACATCGGTGCGGACCCCCATCGCCCGGCAGACGTCGGTCATCAGCGACCACATCAGGGAGTTCCAGGGGGCCACGGCGCCTTCATCGATCGAGAACGATTCGTCGGGAACCAAGGTGGTGGGATCCACCGTCCGGACAATGCCGGTTCCGTCGCAGGTGCGGCAAGCGCCCTGGCTGTTGAAGGCAAGCTCCTCGGCAGACGGCGCATAAAAGACCGCTCCACACACAGGGCAGGTCAGCGGCCGCCCGGCAGCCACCTCCAGGGTAGGGGAGAGATAGTGCCCATTGGGGCAGCGATGGCTGGCCAGCCGGGAAAACAGCAGGCGCAGGCTGTTTAAAAGCTCGGTTCCAGTCCCGAAGGTGCTGCGAATGCCGGGAACACCCGGCCTTTGGTGGAGGGCAAGGGCAGCAGGAATGTAAAGAACCTCGTCCACCTGCGCCTTTGCAGCCTGGGTCATGCGACGTCTGGTGTAGGTTGAAAGCGCCTCAAGATAGCGGCGGGAGCCTTCAGCGTACAGCACGCCAAGCGCCAGCGACGATTTTCCAGAACCGGACACCCCGGCGATGCCGACAATTTTGTGAAGAGGAATATCCACGTCAATATTTTTCAGATTGTGGACCCTGGCCCCTCGTACCTTTATTTTATCAATCATCAAAATCCCCTCGTGTTCTGTCTGTATCGTTTGCATGAAATGTGATTTCCTTTTTCTAGTATAAGGGGAGCAGGGGAGGATGTCAATTGCCGTTTCTGTTCTCTATCGCTTAAAGGAAAGCAGTGTGTTTTTTGGCAAAAGAAACAATGACAAGGGTGAGAATTTGGACAAAACGGGGATCCGTTTTGTCTTTGCCTGCTATTTGAAAAGGAAGGATAATAGGAGAGAGGGGACCTCAATAAAAACAGGAGCTACCCACGACAACTTAGAAGAAGACGAACTTTTAAGGAATATTTTTGTCGCTTTTCGAAACTTTTTTTGCTTTTTTGTAGCTGCTGTTGACCGACTGGTCTCATTTTCTGATAGGATTTTGGCTTGCCCTATTGGGCTTCTACTCCAAAAAGTGGCTTAATGATGCGCTTTTTTCTGACAATAAAATAACACAACAAAACCTATTGATTATTTAGTCAAAATGTAGTACACTTAAAAATGTTAGATATTGTTAGGAGGTCGGGCGTGAAGCAAAAAACAAAAACGATTTTGCTGGGTACTGTAGTGCTGGGCCTTTTGGTTGGAATTGTTCTGGCGGCAAGATGGTATCAGCAGGAGTATCAACTGGCGGTGTCCACCTCTTTTGTGATGGATACGGTTGTTGAGCAAAAGCTTTATGGTAGAAATTCGCAGCAGGCGGTCGCAGAGATCGAGCGGCGTCTGCAGCAGTATGAGCAGCAGTACTCGATGTACATAGAGGACAGTCAGGTCAGCAAAATCAACGAAAATGCGGGCGAAAAATATACAGCGGTTTCCACAGAATGTTTGGAGCTTTTGGAACGTTCCATTTTGGTTTCGCAGGAGTTTGACGGTCTGTTTGACATCACCATCGCTCCGCTGACACAGCTGTGGGGGATTTCTTCCGAAGAGCCCCATGTCCCACTCCAGGAAGAAATCGATCAGGCAAAAGCACTGGTCAATTACCGCGACATCCTGATTGATGGCAACCAGGTAATGCTCCGAAACGAGGGACAGGCAATCGATCTGGGTGCGGTGGCAAAGGGAGCTTCCTGCGACATTGTTCGAGAAGTGGCCGCCGAATACGGCATCAAAACCGGCTATGCTTCAATAGGAGGCAATCTGGTGGTGCTGGGCGATGACCCTGATGGACAGCCGTATCAGTTTGCCATCCGTGACCCGCAGGGAGACGCTTCCGAGTATATCGCGACCCTCTCTCTGACAGGAAAGACGATGGCGACCACCGGCGGATATGAGCGTTGGTTTGAGCAAGATGGCAAGCGATACCATCATGTTTTGGATCCGCGCACGGGTTATCCGTCGGAGTCGGATTTGCTGAGCGTCTCGGTCATATCGGAGGATGGTTTGCTGGCTGACTGCCTTTCCACCGCGCTGTTTGTGGCGGGCAAGGAAGCTGCACTGGAACGGATGCAGCGGGAGGATTACCAGCTGGTCATCGTCGACACCGAAGGCAATATCTACTACTCCCCTTCTTTGGAGGGGAATTTACAGCCAAACAGTCAAAATGCTCGCGGCTATCAGTTTACCGCCTATGAAGGAGGAGAGGAATCGTGAGGAATCTGACCTCCAAAATCAGCCTGATGGGCCTTTTGTTCGCATTGGCGATGGCGTTTTCCTACCTGGAAAGCATGGTGACGATTCCGGGAATGCTGCCGGGGATCCGGCTGGGCCTTTCCAACCTGGTGACGATGTACTGCCTGTTTTTCCTGGGAAAAGGAGCGGGCTACACCATGGCGGTGATGAAGTCGCTGTTTGTTCTGCTCACCCGGGGGTTTGTCGCGGGGTTGCTGAGCTTGTCCGGAGGAATTCTGTCGGTGACAGCGATTCTCCTGGTCGATTGGCTGACCAAACGCACCCTGCACTATATCACGCTCAGCGTGCTGGGGGCGGTCTTTCACAATGTCGGGCAGCTAATCTTGGCCCGATTTTTGACAAGTGTTTTCCTTTATTATTATATACCCGTTTTGATTCTCTCCGGCTTGGTGGTGGGGATGCTGACGGGAAAAATCTTTGTTTGGATAATCCCTTATCTTCCGGAACGTTACCGCAAACAATTGAGGGAGCGCCCCGGAAAATAAGGATTATAGGAAGATATCCAGGGCGACTCTTTTGAAAAGGTCGGCCTGCTATCGCCTGTCTGGATTTTTTCAGGCAATCTATAGAAATGGGGGCTAAAATCGTGTCGAACAATGGTAAGAAGACATTGCCGGGCGCGCATGTGCCGCATCATAAGAACACCAATGACAGTGTTCCGCAGGCTATGCCGGTCCCGGCCAAGGTGTACATTTCCATGCATATGCACATGGGTGCGCCTTGTAACCCGCTGGTGAAGAAGGGGGATTATGTAAAGGTAGGGCAGCTGATCGGTTCTTCTGAGGCGTTTATGAGTGCGCGGACACACTCCAGCGTGTCGGGAAGCGTTGAAGCAATCACTACCATGACGACCAGCATCGGCAACGTCGATCAGGTCGTCGTCATCGCAACGGACGGGAAACAGGAGGTTTCTGAGGAGGTAAAGCCGCCGGTTGTTACCAACTATCAGGAATTTTTGGAAGCACTCAAATGTTCCGGTCTGGTTGGACTTGGCGGTGCGGGTTTCCCGGCTCACGTTAAGTTTAATCTCAAAGACATCAACGCGGTCGACACATTGGTGGTCAATGCTGCCGAGTGCGAACCATACATCACCACTGACCTGCGGACCATGCTGGACAAATCCGATATGCTGCTTAAGGGCATCAAGGCAGTGCAGCAGTTTATGCCGATCAAACACGTCTATATCGGCATAGAGGACAACAAGCCGCAGGCGATTGAGAAGTTGCGCAAGGAGTATGCGAACGAATCCAGCATCGAAGTGGTGCCGCTCAAGGCGATGTACCCGAAGGGCGCTGAAAAGGTCATTGCCTATGAGACGGCAGGCAAGGTCATCAAGGAGGGCCAGCTGCCGTGGCAGGCCGGGGTCATCATCAGCAACGTCACCTCGATGGCATTTATCGGCGAGTATTTGACTACCGGCATGCCGCTGATTACCAAGACCATCACGGTGGATGGCTCTGCGATCAAAGAGCCTAAGAATGTCATCGCGCCAATCGGCACCCCATTTAAGGACATTGTCGATTTCTGCGGTGGATTTAAGGAAGAACCTGCCAAGCTGCTGATGGGCGGTCCCATGATGGGTACCCCGTTGTATGACGTCAACTATCCGCTGGTCAAAAACAACAACGCGTTGCTCGCCTTTGCCAAAGCAGACGTCCCGGTCTATCAGGAGACGGCCTGCATCCGCTGCGGACGCTGTGTTCGGACCTGCCCAATGGGTCTGATGCCGTCGCTGATCGAGACTGCATATAAGATGAAGGATGTCGACGAGTTGAAGTCCCTGAAGGTCAACCTGTGCATCGAGTGTGGCTGCTGCTCTTATGTATGCCCGGCGAGACGCCAATTGGTTGTCGTCAACAAGCTGGCAAAGAGCTTGATCGCTCCAAAAAAATAGTTTGAGGTGAATTGCTTTGAGTAACAAATTGATCGTATCTCCATCGCCGCATATTCGGGACAGCGCATCCACCAGCACGATCATGCGGGACGTTTTGATTGCCTTGGCTCCGGCAATGGTTGCGGCGGTGATTATCTTTGGGTTCCGCGCACTTTTGATGACTGCGGTTTGCGTTGCGGCGTGTATAGTTTTCGAATATGGCACCGAGCGGATTTTGGGCAGAGAGGTCACCATTTCCGACCTGAGCGCTGCGGTCACCGGCGTGATTTTGTCCTTTAACCTTCCGGTACAGCTGCCGCTTTGGATGGCGGTTGTCGGTTGCTTTTTTGCTATCGTTATCGTTAAGCAGTTGTTTGGCGGCATCGGCAACAACTTTGCAAATCCGGCGATCGCGGCAAGAATTTTCCTGCTGTTATCCTTCTCTCAGCAGATGACTACCTGGCTGCAGGTGGAGAATGGACACGCTGTAGAGGGCGTATACGGTGCTACTCCGCTGGCATTAATCTCTGCAGGCGACACTGCAAACCTGCCTTCTCTGCTGGATATGTTCCTGGGTGTCAGAGGCGGCTGTATGGGTGAAACCTGTGCGCTTGCCCTGTTGATTGGCGGCATCTACTTGATCTACCGCAAGGTTATCACCATCACCATCCCGCTGAGCTTTATCGGTGGCGTCTTTGTCCTCTCTCTGCTGTTCGGCGTAGACCCTCTGTATCAGGTGCTGGGCGGTGGTTTGATGATCGGCGCATTCTTTATGGCGACTGATTACACCACCTCTCCAATCACAGAAAAAGGAAAGATTATCTTTGGTTTGGGCTGTGCCTTGATCACCATGGTCATCCGTGTATTCGGCTCCTATCCGGAAGGCGTGTCCTATTCGATCCTCCTGATGAATATCATCACCCCGCACATCAACAGGATGGTTCGCAATAAAGCGTTTGGAGGTGTGCAGCAGTAATGAACGCATCAACCATGAATGAATTTGTAAAGCCAACCCTCGTGCTGACCGTGATCTGCCTGATTATTACCCTGCTGCTTGCGATCAGCCAGAATATCACAGAACCAATCATCGAGGAGAACAACCGCAGAATTGCGGAAGAGTCCAGAGCGGAGGTCCTTGCGGAAGCAGATTCTTTTGAACAGGTGCAGGGCGAGTTCCCGGACGGTGTATCGGATGTATATGCTGCAGCGAACGGAACTGGTTATACAATCACTGTGTCTTCCAAAGGTTATTCCAGCGATCCACTCCAGGTGATGGTCGGAATTAAAGAAGATGGCACCATAGAACGTATCAAAATTCTGGCCAATAATGAGACACCGGGTCTCGGCTCCAAAGTTTCTAACGACGATTTTGTCAACCAGTTTGAGGGAATGGACAGCTCGATGGAAGGCTTTGAAGCAATTGGTGGAGCAACCATCTCCTCGAATGCGATGAGAAGTGCGATCGAAACTGCCTTCCAGGTCTATGATATGGTGAAAGGGGAGTAGAGAAGATGGAAAAAGAAAAGACAAATCTTCAAGTACTGACCAACGGTATTATTAAAGAGAACCCGACGCTGGTTCTGGTGCTGGGCACCTGCCCGACCATTGCGATCACCACTATGGCGATGAACGCAATCGGTATGGGCTTTGCAGCAACTTTTGTACTGGTTGGTTCCAACGTTGTGATTTCTGCGCTGCGAAAGGTGATTCCAGACAAGGTTCGTATTCCGTGTTTTATCGTCATCATTGCCGGCTTTGTTACCCTGCTCAGCTCGCTTCTGCAGGCGTTTTTCCCCAGCATTTATGACGCACTTGGCTTGTTTTTGCCACTGATTGTTGTAAACTGTATCATCCTGGGCCGCGCGGAGATGTTCGCAAGCAAAAACACTGTTGTTAAATCTGCTTTGGACGGCGTCGGTATGGGTATCGGTTTTACTTTGGCGCTCCTGGTAATCGGCTCTATCCGTGAGATTCTGGGTTCTGGTACCTGGTTTGGTATTCCGATTACTGCCAACTTTATCGATCCAATTTCCATTTTTGTTCTGGCTCCTGGTGGATTCCTTGTCTTTGGCTGTGTCATTGCACTGCTGAACAAGCTGACCAATGGTAAAGCTGTTAAGAGAAAGAGCTTTGATTGCGCGTCTTGCCCGAATGCTGCAGGCTGCGCCAATGCGGGGAAGGGAGAATGTGAATAATGGAAGTATTTAGAAATTTAATGTATATTTTCGTCACTTCCTCGTTGGTCGAAAATATCGTTCTAGCCAAGTTTTTGGGCTGCTGCCCATTCTTGGGTGTATCGAAAAAACTGGATTCTGCAGTCGGCATGAGCTCTGCGGTAATCTTTGTTTTGCTGATGTCCACCGCAGTCACCTGGCCAATCTATACCTTCCTGCTGGTTCCTTTTGGCTTGGAGTATCTGCAGACAATCGTCTTCATCTTGGTCATCGCCGCACTGGTACAGCTGGTCGAATTTGTTATGAAAAAATACATGAAGCCACTGTACAGGGCGCTGGGTGTTTACCTGCCGTTGATCACGACCAACTGTGCGGTTTTGGGCTGCGTACTTTTGAATGTAGAAAACAGCTACAACTTTATCGAGTCGATTGTTAACACTCTGGGTATCGGCATCGGTTTCATGTTGGCCATGGTTCTGTTTGCTGGTGTCAGAAGCAAAATGGAAACGGTTGAGTTTCCCAAGAGTTTTCAGGGTGTACCAATTACGCTGGTAGCTGCCTCCATTGTTTCCATGTCCTTTATGGGCTTTGCAAGCGTGGCAGACGGCATCTTTAAATAACGAGGAGGAGACGAAATCATGCTGCAAACAATTTTAGTGCCTGTCTCCATCGTTACTGGAACAGGTCTGATCGCTGGACTTTTGCTGAGCATCGCATCAAAGTTCTTTGCGGTAAAGGTGGATGAGACAGTCGCAAATCTGCGAGAAGTTTTGCCGGGAGCAAACTGTGGCGCCTGTGGCTGCGCAGGTTGTGACGAGTATGCTTCCAAAATGGCAGCGGGGGAAGCGCCTCCGAACCTGTGTCCGGTGGGCGGCGCTCCAGTTGCCGCAAAGCTGGGCGAAATTCTGGGCGTTTCGGTCGGCGATATCGAGCCAAAGCGTGCGGTCGTTAAGTGCCGTGGGCATTTGCAGACCTCTGAGTACATCATGGATTATGATGGTCCCAAGACCTGCAAGGCAGCAAAACTTTACTATAATGGAAGAACCAGCTGCAATTTTGCCTGCTTGGGATACGGCGACTGCACCAACGTTTGTGAATACGATGCGATTCATATTGTGGATCACATTGCGAAGGTTGATGAGGGTAAGTGCATTGGCTGCAGTGCTTGCGCACGGGTTTGCCCGAATTCGATTCTGGAGCTTCTCCCAAGAAGCCAGAAGACATATGTTGCTTGTATGAACAAGGACAAGGGAGTGGATACCAGAAAGGTCTGCTCCAATGGCTGTATTGGCTGCAAAAAGTGTGAGCGTGTCTGCGAGTTCGGCGCGATTACAGTGGAAAATAACTGTGCGCATATCGATCCTGAAAAGTGCACCAACTGTGGAAAATGCGCAGAAGGATGCCCGGTTCATTGTATCCATCTGGAGAACCTGCAGTAGTAATAGTAAAAAAAGGGGGAGTGTCAGTCTCCCTCTTTTTTTATCTACTTAAAACAAAAAAATTGCCAATTTTTGAAAAAAAAACACTTGAAACTTCCCTTTTTTGTGCTATACTGATAAAGGAAAGAGAAGAAAGTGCCCTCACTTTTTCCTTTTTCAAATTTCCATTAGGAAAATGGAGGAAATAGAAGAAATGACCACAAATGAAAAGATTGCAAAAGTCCGTGAAAAAATGGCGGAGAACAAAATCGATGCGGTGATTGTCCCAAGTGCAGATCCGCATATGAGCGAATACTTTTCGGATCACTGGAAAACCAGGGCATGGCTGTCCGGATTCACAGGTTCTGCAGGAACTTTCGTGATTACTAAATCGGTCGTCGGCCTGTGGGCAGATGGGCGCTACTATGTGCAGGCAGAAAGACAGCTTGCAGGCAGCGAAGGTGTCCTTTTTAAAATGAATGAGCCGGAAACTCCAAAGGTTCCGGAGTATCTTGCTAAAGAATTGTCGGAAAATGCGGTTGTTGGCATCAATGGAGAGCTTTTCTCTGCCGCTTATATCAAGAGCATGCAGGAGGCCTTTGCTAAAAAGAATATTCAGATCAACAACCAGGTTGATTACGCAAACGATCTTTGGGAGGATCGTCCGGCAGAAAGCGCTACGGAAATTTATACTTTGCCTGTAAAATATGCGGGAAAGACCGCTGCAGAGAAAATCGGCGAGTTGCGTGAAAAACTGTCTGAACATGATGCAGATGCCATTTTTATCAATGCTCTGGACGGCATTGCGTGGCTGTATAATATCCGCGCAAACGATGTGGCCTGCACACCAGTTGCAGTAGCCTATGCCTATGTTTCCAAAGACAATGCGATCCTGTTTACAAATACGAAACGTTTCAGTGAGGATGTACTTCGAGTCCTTTCGGAAAATGGAATTACTCTGCGCCCTTATGAGTCTGTCTTCGAATATGCAGCGGGTATCAGCAAACAACTGACTGTCCTCTGCGACGAAAAGGAAATGAACTACAGCCTGTACCATACCATCTGCGGCAACGAGAATCTGACCATCTGCTCAGCAGACGACCCGGTCAAGCTGATGAAGTCGGTCAAAAATGAGGTCGAGACAAAGAATACTTATGAGGCATATCTGCAGGATGGTATTGCAGAAGCGGAATTTTACGGCTGGCTGTACGAGACCTTGGAGAAAGGGGAAACCATCACCGAGTATCAGGCTTCTGAAAAGCTTTACTCCTTCCGTCAACAGCGGGAAAACTTCAAAGGAGACAGCTTTACAGCTATAATTGCTTACCGTGACAACGCTGCAATGATGCATTATGCTCCGAAAGCGGAGGGTTCTGCGGTGATCAACAGAAGCCACTTCCTGCTCAACGACAGCGGCGGTCAGTATCTGACCGGTACAACCGATACAACCAGAACCTTCCCAATGGGAGAGCTGACCGACGAGGAGCGACGCGATTACACCTTGGTTCTCAAAAGCGTTATCGCACTCAGCACGGCTGTCTTTAAGGAAGGAACTGTCGGTTACGGCTTGGATATTCTCAGCAGGGAAGTCCTGTGGAAATATGGCCTGGATTACCGCTGCGGCACTGGTCACGGCGTCGGCTATATGCTCAACGTACATGAAGGCCCACAGGGCTTGGGAGAGCGCACCGTGAAACTGCAGCCAGGTATGGTATTAACCATTGAGCCAGGAATTTATACCGAGGGCAGCCACGGTATCCGCACAGAAAATACAGCCGTTGTGGTCGAGGCAAACAAGACCGAATACGGTCAGTTCTACCGTTTCGATACCTTCACCGTAGTTCCAATCGATGCTTCTCCGCTGAAGCTGGAAATGATGACTCAGGAGGAAATCGATTGGCTGAATGCCTTTAATAAACGAGCCTATGAAGCTGTCGCTCCGTACGTCAGCGAGCGCGCAAAGAAGTGGCTCCAGAAGGTTGCTGCTCCGGTTGAAAAGTAAAAACACCTAAGAAGTGAGCAATAAAAAACGATTTTGAAGCTTATTTCATCCTTTAGAAAACTCCTGATCTACAGAATAAAAAAGGAGAAAAACATGCTGAGACTGGAAAAGATAACTGGGAAAAATGTGTGGAGCATTTTGAAGCTGCGTGTATCCGAAGACCAGGAAAGCTTTGTCGCGCCAAATGATATCAGCATCATCGAAGCCTATACAGCCATAACCGGAAATGGATATGCCTTTCCTTTTGGAATATATGAGGGGGAGACGCCAGTTGGATTCTTGATGATCGGATTTGATGCAGACGATTGTTGGGAGGACGCTCCGTCCATAGCCAGGGGGAATTACAATCTTTGGAGACTGATGATCGACAAAAACTACCAGAACAAAGGGTACGGAAAAGAAGCAGTCAGATTAGCATTGGAATTGATCAAAACCTTTCCATGTGGCAAAGCGGATTTTTGCTGGTTGTCTTATGAACCTGAAAATGAAATTGCCAGCCGACTATACCACTCATTCGGATTTGCCGAAACGGGAGAAATGGATGGTGATGAGATAATCGCCGTGCTGAAGCTGTAATTCTCCATCCGAAAAGCAAAGAAAATCTACATGAGAAGCCAAAGGCCCGATAAGGTTTTTACCTATCGGGCCTTTAGCTTCTCTGTCAACATGGTGATAAAAAACAGCAGGATTCATGGGAGTTGATGATACCGACCGCCTGCAGGTAGGAGTAGATAGTGACGCTGCCGACAAATTTCATTCCGCGCCTTTTTAAGTCAGCTGAAATCTGATCGGAAAGGGGAGAGCGGCTGCATCCAATTTCCCGCAACGTCTTTCCGCCGGTCCAGCCCCATAAGTAATTTGCAAAGCTGCCATATTCTTCACGGATTTTATAAAAGACACAAGCATTGATAACAGCAGCTTGTATCTTTGCCTTGTGCCGAACAATGCGGGAGTCATTTTGCAGGCGAATAAGATCATCTTCTCCGTAAAGACGAATTCGATCGAAGTCAAAATGATTGAATGCTTCTCGAAAACCTTCGCGTTTATTCAAAATACACTCCCACGATAATCCGGCCTGAAAAGATTCCAGCAGCAACATTTCGAAAAGCTTTTGATCTTCAAAAACAGGCACGCCCCATTCCTCGTCGTGGTAACGGAGATAGCGTTCGTTGTGAGGGTTTGCCCAGTGACATCTTGTTTTTCCATCAGGCCAATTCATCTTTGCAGCTCCTTTTTCAGCATTGCCATTGATGATGTTTGAGGTCGACACAGCCGTTGGCCTTTAACGTAACTCCTTCCTTTTCCAGCAGAAAACGCTGCTCTGGCCATCCGGGAGCAAGCCGACCCGCATGATTCACCACCCGATGGCATGGGTAGTCGCCGTAATATTCTGCCGTGCTCAGCACCCGGCCGACCAGCCGGGCATTTTTCTCCCGCCCAATGAGGCGCGCAACCTGTCCGTAGGTGGCGACATAGCCTTCGGGGATCTCCTCAACCACCGAAAGAATCTGATAAATCAGGTCCTCCTTCAGAATCGATTTCATTTTGTGACTTCACTACCTTTTCCTGAATTTATCACACCCCCCTCTGTATCATGCAGAGGGGGGTGTGGTATAAGGGGATCAGTGTTTTATTCCGAAAGAATCTTGATCAGCAGATCACCCATGCCGACGTTGTAACCGCTGGTGGCAAAGATGCCGTTCAGCCCTGGTTTTGTCACAATGATCAGAGGCAGCTTGTCCGGGTCGACATACATTCTTCTGGCAAGAGAGGAGACATTGTCGCGGAAATCGTCATAGCAGATGATGACCTTTGGCAACAGTTCCAGCGCCTTTGCGAGGGTGTGGTTCTGCTTGGCCTGCTCGCTGCGCAGAATGAAAATCAGCTGCGCGTCCAGCTTGTTATAGCGCTCGTGATGCTCGATCAGTTCGTTCAGGATATGCTCGGTCGGCTCTTTTCCTTCCTCCAGCCAGAACAGAATATTGGCGTGGTCGGCGGTCAGCTTTTCAGCCTCAATCTTGCCACCTTTTTCGTCTTTCAACGAGAACGGCAGGATGTCCATGTTCTCCAGCATATCGGAGATCTTGGTGTCGCGCAGACGGATGGTGATCGAATCAGCTTTGTCTTCCGCTACAGTAAAACGATACTCTTTGGTGAAAAGGCTGCCGTTCGGCATTCTTTTTGCGGTAATCAGGCGATACTCACCGGGGGTAAGCTCGACGGAAAGCTGATTGTTTTTCCATTCGCGCTCGCTGAGGTTGAGGGTGGTGTAGATGCCGTCCCGCAGTAAAGCGATGCTCCAGTTCTGGAAGTAAACCCACTTGGTATCGTCGCCGGATTGGATGGTGAAGGGGAGAACCTTGCCCTGTTCAGCCTGTTCCACGTTGTGGAAAGTGCCTTCGCTCCAGTACTGAACAGAATGGGTTTCAGGGTTGATGCGTGCGGGGATTCCCAGGGTACGGCAAACGGCGGTAAAGAGCACCTTCTTGGAGAGGTGAGAGCCAAAGCCAACTTTCAGCAGGGCGGTTGGAACGGCGATCAGGGAGCCGTATTCGCGGCTGTCGTGGGAGGAGATGTGCTCCAGAATCCAATTCCAAAGCTTCTGCGGATCAGCGGCAAAGGCTGCTTTCTGCTCTGCAGAGAAAGCCTTCTGGATACCCTCACGCCATCCGGTCAGTTTTTCGGTATCGACGCGAGGGGAGAGAACATAGGAAATATAGATTTCTTCCGGCAGGCTGTCCTGTGCAGGGGCCAAAGCCATGTGCTGCTCCAGTACATCGGCGCACAGGTCGGTCATGTCCTTGACAGTCAACACATGCAGCAGCTTTGCACGCAGCTCCATCTGGGAAGCATCGGAAGCAGCAGTGAGGAACTTCTTTACCGCTTCCGCATTGCCTTTGGCGTCAAAGAGGGCTTTGGCTGCGTAGTCAGCACAAACACCGCTAAGCCCAAGCGCTTTTGCCGCTTCGGCAGCAGAAGCCTCGGTGTGGAAGGTCGCTTCCTTCTGGTGCAGCAGGGCAGCGGCGGCGTCAAAGCGCTGCTGCTGACGCGCCTTCTGCTCGTCGGTCAGGCGAACAGCAAATTTCATGTTGTCCTTTGGTGGAACAACGTCGTATTCTTCACCCTGCAGCTCTTCAGTCTGGGTGGAGCTGGCAGCGGAGAAATCAATGGTGACCGACGATTCCTTGCGGGAATCCACCAGACGGGTAACAAATTTTCCATCCTTGACCGCGTGGATATGCAGGTCGCCCAGGCCCAATGTGATGGAGGCTTCTCCGTTTTCATCCGAAATCAGGGTTGAGATGGGGAAGAATTCAGAGTAGTTGAGCAGCTCAACGCGCAGGGTGACACCGGGAACCGGTTTGCCATCGTCGACAACCTTGATCGAGAATTTCTGGGTGTCGGCATAGCGGGGAAGCTCATTGCAGACGGTGGTCAATCCCTCGTGGGTGACAATTTCCTCATTCTCCACATAGTCGGAGAACATGCGGCTGTGAATAATCATCGCGCGGGACGCAGCTGCAGTAAACCAACCCTTGTCCAGCACTTCTTCCGGCTCACACGCGCCGAGGTAATGCCAGTCGCCGTCACACCAGACCTCGATCCAGGCATGGTTGTCGTCGCAGTGTGGCCATCTTGGGGTGTAGATCTGACGTGTTGGGATACCGACGCTGCGGAAAGCAGTGGTGGCGAAGGTGGATTCCTCACCACAGCGGCCGTAGGCGCAGCGCAGGACGGTCATTGGGTTGGCGGTTCTGCCATCGGTGGTGCGGTAGGTTGCGTTTTCAAAGCACCAGTAGTTGAGTTCGAGAGCGGCATCCTTCATGCTGGAAGTCTTGTTGGTCTCCACCAGACGAGGCCAGCACATATCGTAGAAGGCGCGGCGGCAGTCAACGATGTCCTCGGTGTTGACGCGGTAGTACAGCACATGGTTGAGGAAGATGTCCTCTGGAATGGTTTTGCACCAAGCCACATTTTCCCGAAGGAAAAGCGCGTGGTCAACATATTTTAAAAACAGGGAAAAGTCATAGTTGGCGATGTCGCTGATCGGCATGGTGCCGTACAAAAATTTCATGCAGATGCGCTGCGCGTCGCTGCACTGTGCAAGCCCTTCCTCGATTTCCTGCTCACGTCCGCCGAAGAAAGGACGGGCCGCTTCAAAATACTCCTCCGCTTTTTGAACAAGCTGGGAGCTGAATGGGATATCACAAGACATAAGATGTCCTCCTTGTTAAAGTAAACTGTCGAATCAGTAAAATAGGGGATTAGCGAACGGCCTGGTCCAGAACCTTGCGCGCCTTGGCAATTTCTTCGGCGCTGGTCTGCCAGATGGTGTATTCGCTCATCATCGGCAGGCCCATGCTGACGTCCTCTTTGCGGTAGGTCATAGGGCTGTCCAGCGTGATTTTGCCGGACATGTGGAAGGAGGTAGCGCCGGTCTGCGGCGCAAGCTGCTCAATCACGCTGGCCTTAACGCCGCTGCCGACCAGGATATCGACGTCGCCGTCAGCTGCTTTAACCAGTTCCTGAAGCAGCTGAGCGCCTTCAACGGCGGTGTTTTTCTGACCGGAGGTCAGGATGGTGTCGATGCCCAGTTCCTTTGCCTGCTGCAGAGCCTGCATGGGGTCGGCACAGACATCGAAAGCCCGGTGCAGGGTTACGCTCAATGTCCCTGCTTCTTCCATCAGAATCTTCATGCGCTCAACATCCAGGCTGCCGTCCGGTTTGAGGATGCCGATGACAACGCCGTCCGCTCCGGCTTCCCGAAACATTTTGACGTCGCGGCGGATGATTTCGAACTCTTCGTCGGTATAGCAGAAATCGCCGAAGCGGGGACGGATTAAAACATTGATCAAAATATCACATTGTTCGCGGATGCGGTGATAGAGGTTGATATCCGGAGTGGTGCCTCCAATAATCAGGTTGGCGCACAGCTCCAGACGGTCTGCGCCTCCTTTTTTGGCGGCGAGGGAGGATTCAACACAGTCGACACAACATTCCAACAGTGGTTTTTTCATGACAAACACCTCTCTTTAAAAGCGGTCGGCAGCAGTAAAATGGCGATCCAGCAAAAAGTACATGGTTGCGGCGGAGGCGCCGGTTGCCCCTTCCGACTGGAAGGGGTAGACCGGGCTGTCCACACGGGATACACCGGCGATGTCCAGATGGAGCCAAGGATGATCCTCCACAAATTCGCGCAGGAAAAGTCCAGCGACAATGCTTCCACAGCCGGTGCGGGTGGAGTTGGCCAGATCTGCAACCCTGCCGTTGACCATTTCACGGTACTCATCGTCGGTGGGGAGATCGACATACTTTTCGCTTGCTCTGGCACCGGCGCGCAGGAGCTCATCCTCAAAGCAATCGTTGTTGGTCATGACACCGGCACGAATTTTGCCGTAGGAATTGGCGATTGCTCCTGTCAAGGTAGCAACATCGACGACGCGGTCCGCTTTTTCTACTCGGACAGCGTAAGTGATGGCATCGGCCAAAATTAAACGTCCCTCCGCATCGGCGCTGAGGATCTCGACAGTCTTGCCGTTCATGGCAGTGTAGACGTCGCCCGGGACGGAAGAAGTGTTGGAGAGGCGATTTTCCACAATGGGAACGACGGCGACAACGTTGGTTTTTGCCTTGTTTTTGGCTAAAGCGCAGATGGCCGCGGTGACAGCGGCAGCTCCGCCCATATCGCCCTTGGTATTGAGCAGACCCTGCTTGGTTTTCAGGTTGTAGCCGCCGGTGTCCAGAGTAACGCCTTTGCCGACCAGCGCGGTGACTTCGCCGTCATCGGGGTCGCCCATATAGCGCAGTACCGCGATGCTGCATGGGTAGTCACTGCTCAGCCCAACGCTCAGGAAGAGGTTCATGCCCAGCTTTTTGGCTTGTTCGACATCGACAACCTTGACTTCACATCCGGCTTCCTTACCGGCCTCAACAACGTGCTTGGCCAGCGCAACCGGGTTGAGCAGGTTGCCAGGCATGTTTACCCAGTCCCTTGCCATCATGACGTTTTGCGCAACGACGACCGATTTGTTCACGAGCTCCTGAATCTCCGGCTGGTGCTGATCCTCAAAGCCCTGCAGAAAAGCGGTGTAGGAATACTTTTCCTTGGCGTTGCTGTAGCAGCCTTCGTACTGATATAGGCCCAGCTCGATGCCGGTGCACAGATCATAGACACTGTCGATTCCGTACAGGTCAATGATGCCGGAGGCCTCGATCTGATACTCGCGCTGCTTTAACTGGCGCATCATTTTGGCACCGATGGCCGCAGCGGATTTGACATGAGTCAGTGTTAAAGTTTCTTCATCACCCAGGCCGACCCAAACGTTCATCACGCCGTCCAAAAAGGTGTGGAACTCGGAAAAGCGGGAGGCGTCAAACACCTGACGCACCGGCTCCGGACAGCTTTCCAGGACGGGCTGTGTGATGAAGCGCAGGATGGCGGAGCATTGTTTGCTGTTGTCTACTAAGATCATAGCGATTCCCTCCATTTCGTCGCAGAGACAAAAATTTCTAATTAAAGAATAACACATTTTTAGCAAAAAGGGAATGAGGAAGGTAAAAAAAGATTCTTAGCGATTCTTGCTTTTTTCTTCTTCCAGGTGCTGGATGCACTCGGTGCAGTGTTTCAAATAAATCTGGCGGAAAGAGAGGTATTCGCCCAGCCCTTTTAGAATGGCCTCGGTCTGATAGCCTGCCTGCTCGAACAGATGCAGCCAGGAATCTTCGTCGGTGCACATATCGTTGATGGCGTGGTCTCCAGCCACCACCATCAGTGGGGCCAAAACAACCTTTTTGGCATGGATGGCGGCGACCTCTTTCATCACTGTCTGCAGATCAGGGTAGCCTTCCACCGTACCGATGAAGAAATTCCGGCAGCCTTCTGCCTTCAGGCGATAATCCAGCGCGGGATAGGTCGCGTTGGCGGGGTGGTCAGTGCCGTGTCCCATCAAGACAAGGGCGGTACTGTCGTCGCGGGCAATTTCATTAAATTCTTTTAAGAGAGCATCTACCACCAGACGGTAATCCTCAAAGGAGGTCAGTAGCGGCCAGCCACAGATGATGTGGGGGAAACGATCCTCCCAGCGGGCCACCTCCTGACGGACGTCGTCAAACTCAAAGCCATTCATCACATGGGTGGGCTGGCAGATTATGGTGCCGAATCCCTCATCATAAAGTTTCTGCAGTGCCTGTTCCACCGTGTCGATCTCGATGCCGTCTCGCTGGCGCAGCTTTTTAATAATCATACCGCTGGTGAAGGCGCGGCGAACGGTGTAATCCGGGAAGGCGCGGCGGAAATCTTCCTCAATGGCGCCGATGGTTTTCTCGCGGGTATCAGCATAGCTGGTTCCAAAGCTGACCACCAGGATAGCTTTCTTGTCTGGATTTGGAACAACGCTGCCGGTAAGATAAAGAGGCTTTTGTTCTGCCTGCTGTTTTTTGCGCAGCGCAGAAGCGCAAAGGCCTGCGGCGGCGCAGAGCAGACCAATTCCGATGATTTTTTTCAAAAAATCCCCTCCATAAAATATTGTTCCAGAAAAATATACCACGAATCTCTCAATTGTACAAGCGCGAAATTAGGAGGGGGTATTTGTCCTTACTTTTTTTGGGCAAACAGAACAAGGAAGAAGAGAAAAAAGAAACAAAATGACAGGTGGAAGATTGAAAAAAATTATGATATAATGGGAAGGCAAAGAAAAACAGAAAGGTGATTTTGGATGCTCCCAAAGAAAAAGTTTGCGATGATGCTGATGGATCAGCAGTATTGCTCCCGGAAGGATTATGCTGTGTTGGAGACCCAAGCGGTTGAAACACATATTATAACGGTAAATTCGCCGGAACAGGCAATTGAGATGGCAAAACAGTTGGCGGCCGATGGCTTTGGCGCCATCGAAGTTTGCGGCGCTTTTGGAGAAGAGCTTGCGCGTCGGATGTATGAGGCGACTGGGAAGACGGTCAGCGTCGGGTATATTGTCTGCCCGGAGGACGAAAAGGAACTGTCAGACCACTTTTGGGCACAGTAAAATTGCAGTATTCAGGAGGGGCTGCAAGACCAATCTGGTCTTGCAGCCCCTCTTTGCATCCGTGATTACGAGTTTTGTTTTTTCTCCTTTTTCTTTTTGCGCTGCTGGAATTCCCGGAATCCCAGACCGGTGATTTCGCCGGCTTCGTTGACGACAATAAAGGCATTGATGTCAATTTCATGAATGATATCGTAAATCTTGTGTACTTCCTGACGGCTGACAGCGCACATCAGGACGGTGCCCTCCTGACCGCTATAGGCGCCGCGGGAGCGCAGTTCGGTGACGCCGCGCTCTAGGTCATCCATAATGCGGCGGGCAATCTCCTTGTTTTTTGGTGATATGATAAACATCACCTTTCCGGTTCCCCGGTCTGTGCCGTATAGGACTGCGTCAATGACTTTGGAAGTGATGTAGATGACCAAAATGGCGTACAGAGGGCTTTCATATTCTTGATAAACGACGGCGGAAGCGAGGACGATAACCAGGTCGATGACCATGATGAATTTGCCCAGAGAAAATCCGTGGATGTGCAGGGAAAGCAGGTTTGCTGCAAGCTCGGTGCCTCCGGTAGTGCCGCCGCGCATCAGGATCAGTGCCAGCCCCAGGCCGGCAAGACATCCGCCAAAGACGATGGTGATCAGCGGCTCCCCCTGGTACTGTGGCAGGTAGGGGACCATCACGTCAATCATTGCGGAGGAGACGATGGTGGCGACGACCGTTTTGATGATAATCTGGTAGCCCATTTCGACATAAGCCCAGATCAGCAAAGGGACATTCATCAGTATGTTGGCTGTACCGATGGGGATGCCGAACATATGGTTGAGGATGGTTGCAACACCGGTCAATCCACCGGCTGCAATCTGGTTGGGAGCGGTAAAGGTATCGATGGAAACCGCGAACAAAAAACTGCCCGCCAGAAAGAACACGGCGTCCATCAAAAGGTTTTTTACTTTTTTCTGCGTAGTCAAGGGACATGCCTCCTTATCAAAAAAATCCTATTAATACCAGTATATCCTAAAAAGCAAAAAAATTCAAATAAAATCCCCATACAAAAAATGCCCCGACAAACACAGTCGAGGCAAAAAAGAAAAGAAAATCGGATTTTTTGAAAAGGAAAGCGAAGAAAAAGGACTTAGACTTTTTTAACAAATTCGTGTCGGCATTTTGGGCAGGTGATCTGGATCTTACCGCGACCTTTTGGAACGCGGATTTTCTGTCCGCAGGAAGGGCAGCGCAGGTGGCGGTGGGTACGCAGATCCTTCAAACCGGAAATTTTAGAGGAGATCGCGCGGACGATGGGATCGGTCAACTGCATGAATTTTTGGTTTTCCGCATAACGCCGGCTGATGTTGCGCGAAAGAATCCTCCAGACGCAGATAGCAGCCAGCACAAAGGCAAGGATGTAAAGCACATCCCAACCGGTAAAGGTAAAAATAATATCGAGCAGAAGCACGACAATCAGCATGAACAGACCAAGCCGGTCGGTGCCGTATCGCCCGTACATCAATTTTGTCAACCAATTCATAGAAAACATCCTCCTAAAAAACTCGAACATCCATTCATACCTTATTATAGACGAAATTCGTGAATGGAATATGTCTTTTTTGCTGTTGTTTTGAAAATATGGAAAAGAAAGGAAAAAGAGGACCGGAATATACACTTTAAAGCACCAAAATTTCTGACAAAAATATCGAATATCAATTAAAATAACTGTTGAAAAAAGAGAAATCTTTTGTAATTGTGCAAAATAGAAGCTTTTTGCTCTTGTGCTTTATCACAGTGACTTGCTCGGAAAAATGGAGGGTGCTATAATGGGAACGTTTGAGAGGACACACCATTGTGCCAAGAAAAAATAGAGGAGTGTTTTTGGCAAGATGAAAAAGAAAATAGAAAAGGTTTTGATCATGATTCTGGGCAACGCCGTTTTGGCGCTGGGGACGGCGGCCTTTGTAGTGCCAAACGGCCTGATCTCCGGCGGAGTCACAGGTATCGGTCTGATTTTAGAGCACTTTTTTGGCCTGCCGGTCGATGTCGGTGTTTTTGTCGGGGATGCTGTCCTGTTTTTGCTGGGCGCAGCGGTGATGGGCAAGGCTTTTGCTGCCACCATCATTTTGAGCACCATCGTCTACCCGACCTTCTTTTCGCTGTTTGGCAAAATTCCCTTTTTGACCAGCCTCACCGACGATAAGCTGATGGCGGCCATCTATGCCGGACTGCTGATGGGAGTGGGAATCGGTTTGGTCATCAAGGTGGGTGGTTCCACCGGAGGCATGGACATCCCGCCGATTATCCTGCACAAGCTGTTCGGCCTCTCCATCCCGGTGATGATCTATGTGGGGGACACAGCGCTGCTGCTGATTCAGGCGATCTATTCCTCGACAGAGCAGGTGCTGTACGGCATCCTGGTGGTTCTGCTGAGCAGCATCGTGATGGATAAGGTGCTGATTATGGGACAGAAGCAGACCCAGGTTGTGGTAATCAGCCCGCAATATGAAAAGATCAACCAGATGATTCACCAGCAGATGGACCGCGGTTCCACCCTGTTGCACGCCACCACCGGTCTGGAAAAGTCGGATCAGAAGGTGGTTATGACCGTAATCTCGAATCGCCAGCTTGCGCATCTCAACGAACTGATTCTGCAGATCGATCCTCAGGCGTTCGTTGTTGCCAGCGAGGTGAACGAGGTCAAAGGCAGAGGCTTTACCTTGAGCAAATTGTCGAAAAATATCGTGTAAAAATAAGCTGCTTTGCTGGAAATATTTTCTGAAACAAATTTTAAATCCAGACCCCTTCCTTTTCCTATTTTGATATGTTACAATAGTCTATAAATAAAAGGGAGGTCGTGATCTTTATGCAAAAGAAGTTTTTGGGAGCGCTGGGAATGGCGCTGGTCCTGATGACCGGCACGATGGCAATGCCGGTGCAGGTCTGCGCAAAGGACTATCAGGATCGGGAAGCGATTTTGGATACGGGCTTTATCCTGGACACCGACTACACGCTGCAGCTGGCCAATCCCTCGGAAGATATTTCCACGACGGAAAGCTATTATTATATCACGGGTTCCTCCGATCCGGATGATCCTTTGACCTGCAACGGGGAAGAGGTGGCGGACCGTGGCATCTACGGCAGCTTCGGCATCTATGCTTCGCTGGAGATGGGGGAGAATGAATTTGTGTTTGAAAATGGAGAGGACACCGTTTCCCTCACCATTACACGAACCGAACCCTCCACTTCGGGCGGCGGAATCGCAACTATTACAAACCTGCGGCGGATGGGGCCGAGCTCGGACGATATTGCCAAAGCAGGGGACACCTATCAGATTCGGTGTACAGCTCCGGCCAATGGAGAGGTAACCGCCACCATTGGCGGGGAAACCTACGTCTTGGAACAGGAAGCAATTGCCACAACCGGTGTGGAGGCTTACTATTCCACCGAGATCACCCTTCCCGATGTCGCCGACGGCCAGGTGGAGAATCTGGGACAGATCCAGTACAAACTGACCTTTGACGGGACAACCTCCTCGGGAACATCGGAGGGAGATCTGTATGTGACCGGCAAGGACGCCTATGTGATTGTGCGGGTCAACCAAAATTCGGCTATCCTGTATGAGGACGGGGAGGACGGCTCCAATCATGTCTCTTTGCTCAGCCCGGGAGCGGTGGATGCGGTGGTCGACTGCACCGACGGTTATTTTCAGCTGAGCATGGGCAGCTGGATCAGCAAATCCTACGTTGATATTCTAGAAGACCAGACCGAATGGGCGGACGCCGTCACCGATACCAGCTACACGGCAGGGGATGACGGGGAATATCTGGTCCTGTCCGGAAATGCGTCCCCTTCCTTTAAGGCTTATAACACGAGCGAGAAGGTGACCATCCGCTTTTACAACACAACGGGCATCGAGCTGGATCGCATCAACAGCAAACTTTTTTCCTCGATGACCATCCGCGAGGAGGACAGCAACACCACGCTGGAATTTTATAAGCGGGACAGTGTTGAAACAGTTGGTTACGACATAAGCTACGACGGGAATGGCAACACCACTGTCTTCTTTAATCCAAAGGCGTCGGTGGGCAGCGAGAGCGCTCCGCTGAAAAATATGACCATTGTGGTTGACCCGGGACATGGTGGCCTGGATGGTGGCGCTCAGGGCGTCCTGTACGGCATTGGTCCGGTGGAGAAGGACATCACCATGGCCCACGCGCTGGTCCTGCAGAATCGCTTGGAGAGTTTGGGTGCGCAGGTGATTCTAGCTGTATCGCCGGATCAGGACAACTCCACCAAGGTGGAAATGACCGACCGCGTCGAGCTGGCAAAAGAAAATGAGGCGGACTTTTATATCTCGTTGCACTGCAACAGTATCGCAGCCAATTCCAATGGACTCAAGCCCAGCGGCACCGAAATTTACTATTATGAAAATAACTCCAAGCTCCTGGCTGATTCCATCCTGGAAAAGATCACCGAATACAACAATCGGGATGCGCGGAAGGTCATTTACGGAAACTTTTATGTTACCCGCAACCCAATCTGCCCATCCATGTTGGTCGAGATGGGATTTATCAGCAACCCTGTCGAATACGACGAGCTGTGCAGCCCGGATTCGATGTACCAGACAGCCAATGCGATTGCAGATGCGCTGATCGAATATGTAGAAGAATAAGATTTCAGCGTTCTGTCTCTGAAATGGAGGACAGGACGCTGTTTTTTTGCATAAAAAAATAAAATTAAGACAAATGTGTATAGATGAAAAGTGAGAAAAGTGGCTGATAATATAAAATACAGGTAACAAACAGGGAAGAAAATAGTCACTATATAAAGGGAAACAGATACCCAGAAAATATTCCTCAAATGTAAAGGAGGCTTATCCCGTGACGAATATCTTTTTTTGCTCCCTGCTTGAAGCGTCGATTATTGTTTCTGTGGCAATTTTGCTGCTGCTGATTTTTCATAAACGCCTGACACAATATTCTCCCAGCTGTCGCATGATCTTCTGGATGATTTTGGCCTGCCGCCTGTTGATTCCCTGCCCGGTCGGTATTCTTTATTTTGGTACCCCGCCCCATAATACGGCTTTGGCGGTTGGGTTAGGAATCGTCTGGCTGATCGGTGCAGTGCTATTGTTTGGCGGTCACCTGCTTGCTTATCTTCGCTTTGAAAGAAAAATGCAGCGGGGAAGGGCAGCCAGTGCATTGTCCATGTCGGAACAGTATCAGATCCAGGCGGTTTTCGAAAAAGTAAAGGCTGCCCTAGGGGTAAAATCTTCGGTCGAACTGTGGATTTCCGCTGAGGCTTCCGGTCCGATGCTGCTGGGTTTTCTGCGGCCCAAGGTTGTGCTGCCCGACTGTATGCTGGCGCAGGAAAAACTGGAGATGATCTTCCGCCACGAGCTGCTGCACCAACGCCGGCATGACTGCTGGTACCGTCTGCTGATGCTGCTCACCCAATCGGTGCACTGGTTCAATCCACTGGTGTGGTTGATGGCAAGGCGCGCAGCGGAGGATTTGGAAAGCGCCTGCGACCGCAGTGTCATCAAGGGACAGAGCCGGGAGTTTGTCGAAGAATATGCCCAGGCCCTGCTGGAGACGGCAAAATGCCTGCTTCAGAGAAAGAAGGTGCGGCAGACGGTGCTGGTTTCCTATCTTTCCTCGGGTGCACAGCGCCTGAAGGAGCGGCTGGTGGAACTGTTCCAGCCGACCCGCCGGGAAGGAGGACCACTGATTATTTTGCTGGCCCTGTTGGCTGTTTTGGGAATTTATATTGTGTAGGGAAACAAACGAATTTAAAGGAAATTCAAAATCCCAAGGCCTGTATTGGTTGTAATGGCTGTAAGAATATGGTATAATATTAGCTGAAAGCACAATGCTGCAAGATTACTTTTCCAAAAAACAACGCCTGTGAGAGGGCGATCGTTATTTTGTCTTTGGACACAGGAGGAATGAAGTATGAACGTTGAAAACAACAATCAGCCGACTGGCAGCCTGAAAATTTCCCAGGATGTCCTGGCAACCATCGCAAATTTTGCGTCGGAGGAGATTGACGGCGTCGTTTCGCTGGCGAACACCTATGCGCCGATTAAGAGCCTGCTGAAAAGAGGAAGCATCGGCAGGCCGATTCAGATCAGCCTCAACGACGATGTTGCCGTTATCGATATCAGTGTCAACCTGAAATATGGCGCGAATATTCCACAGGTGGCGGAGGCGCTGCAGAAGACGGTCAAGGACGCAGTCCAGAACATGACCGGTATCACCGTTTCCAAGGTAAACGTGCATGTTGCGGGCATCGTTTTCCCGCAGACCGCACCTGCAACCGTTGAAGAGTAACCGCATTTGCTCCCGTCAGGGATAACAGCTGTTTGAAAAAAGCATAGACCAGGTTTTGTGCCTCCGGCATAAAGCCGGAAAGGACAAAACATGAGCACAAAACGACATCAGGCCAGACAGGACGCGTTCTGTCTGCTTTTTGAAAAAACATTTACCGACGAGGATATCGATCAGATCATCGAAGGAGCAACACAGACTAGGGATTTGCAGGTGGACCGCTTCACACTGGATCTTGCAAAGGGAACGATCGAGCACCTGCAGGAGATCGACGCCCTGATTGAGCCAAAGCTGAAAAACTGGAAGCTCTCTCGCCTGTCTCGCGTTTCCCTTTCGGTTCTGCGCATGGCGGTGTATGAGCTGAAATATCTGACAGATATTCCGGCAGGAGTCACCATCAATGAGGCAGTGGAGCTGACCAAACAGTATGCCAGCGACGATGAGTACGCTTTTGTCAACGGTGTACTCGGCGCTGTTGCCAAAGATTTGGGCCGCACCGAATAGGCTCTGCAAAGAATAGAATCATAAAGACAGGGTGAAAAAAATGTCCTATTATTTGGGAATCGATACCAGCAATTATACAACCTCGGTGGCTGTGTTTGACAGTGGAACCGGAAAGGTTGTCCACCGCAAAAAGCTGCTGCCGGTTGCCGAAGGTTCCCTGGGGCTCAAGCAAAGCGACGCTGTATTTGCGCATGTCAAACAGCTCCCCCAGATTTTGGAGGAGCTGTTTTTTGCTTTGCCCTCCATTTCTCTTGCAGCGGTGGGCGTTTCCACACGTCCCAGAAACGCGGCCGATTCCTACATGCCGTGCTTTTTGACCGGGAAGCTGGCCGCCAGCGCGATCTGCTCGGCAAACAGCCTGCCGCTGTATGAGTTTTCGCACCAGTGCGGCCACATCGCGGCGGCATTGTATTCAGCTGGTAGGCTGGATCTGATGCAAAAGGAATTTATCGCTTTCCACTTTTCGGGCGGCACAACCGAATGCGTCCATGTCGCGCCGGACAAGCAAACGGTCTTTGGAACCGAGATTCTCTATCACTCGCTCGATCTCAAGTGCGGGCAGGCAATCGATCGGGTAGGGGGAATGCTGGGACTTCCATTTCCGGCAGGTAAAGAGTTGGATCGGCTCTCCCTGCAGGCAGACAAGCGCTTTCCGGTCAAGGTGACCTTTAAAGATGGGAACTGCTGTGTCTCCGGGCTGCAGAACCAGTGTGAAAAACTGCTGCGCCAGGGTGAAAGCAGGGAGAATATCGCGCGTTTTTGCATCGATTCGGTTTGCAGGATTGTCGAGGAGATGACCCGCAACGTTATTGCGAATTATCCTGGGTTGCCGCTCATCTTTTCGGGGGGCGTGATGTCCAACAGCATCATCAGCAAAAAGATTGCCAGGGAGTTCGGCGGCTTTTTTGCCGCGCCGGAATTTTCCGCGGACAACGCTGCAGGGACCGCAATCTTAGCGGCAGTGAGGGATGGTGTCCGTTTTGAATGAAATTTTGACCGTCTCACAGCTCAACCGCTATGTGAAGAGCCTCCTGGATGGAGATTTCAGACTGCGGGACCTTTTTTTGCGGGGGGAAATCTCCAACTATACCCGCCACTACCGAAGTGGCCACCTCTACTTTACCCTAAAAGAGGGCGGGAGCGCGGTCAAGGCGGTGATGTTTGCCGGTTATGCGCAGGAGCTTGCGTTCGAGCCGGAAAACGGGATGGCTGTTATTCTGCGCTGCTCGGTCTCCCTGTATGAGCGGGATGGCAACTATCAGATCTATGTCTACGAGATGCAGCCGGACGGCAGGGGAGCTTTGCAGGTCGCGTTTGAGCAGCTCTACCGCAAATTGCAGGTGCAGGGGCTGTTTGACGAAACAAATAAAAAGCCGATTCCGCGCTTTGCACAGCGCATCGGTGTGGTGACTTCGGAAACGGGAGCCGCGCTGCAGGATATCCTCAATATCCTTTCCCGCCGCTGCCCGATGGCGCAGGTGGTGTTTGCTCCCGCACTGGTACAGGGAAGGGAGGCTCCCGACTCTCTGATCGCCGCCTTGCAGGCGCTGGATGAGTGGGGAAAATGTGACGTCATCATTATCGGCCGCGGCGGCGGCTCGATGGAGGATCTCTGGTGCTTTAACGATGAGCGGCTGGTGCGGCAGATTGTGGCTTGTCACACGCCAATCATTTCAGCGGTTGGGCACGAGACCGATTTTACACTGTGCGATTATGCTGCTGACCTAAGGGCACCGACGCCTTCGGCGGCCGCGGAGCTTGCCAGCGTTAAGATGGAGCAGCTGGAGGAGCGTCTGGAAATACTTGCGGACCGTACAAAGCGTGCTGCTGGACACTACCTTGCACAAAAGGAGCAGCAGCTGCAGCGTCTGTCCTTGCAGCTTACCCACCTTACGCCGGAAAGGCGGCTGCAAGAATATGCAGAAAAATTGCAAAATCTTTGGAATATGATACAATCTTCAGAAAAAAGTGTTATAATAAAAAAACAGGAGGCACTGCGACTGCAGTCCGCGCGCTTGCAGGCTCTGGATCCGATGGCGCGTTTGGCTGGCGGATACAGCATGGTGCTGAAGGATGGCCGTGTGTTGTCCTCAATACAGCAGGTGCAGGAAGGCGATCACCTGCAGGTGCGCCTGCACGATGGCACGCTGCGCGTCCTGACAGAGGAAGTAACTCCCTTAAAGGAGTGTGAAAAATGCCGGAAAAATTAAACTTTGAAGAGTCTCTGCAGAAGCTAGAGGAAATCGCAGAAAAGCTGGAGCAGGGCAATATCAATCTGGACGAGTCGGTAGAGCTGTATGCGCAGGCCAGCAAACTGGTTGTGGCCTGCCAGAAGAAGCTGGGTGCCGCACAGCTGAAGCTCGAAAAGCTGGAGCCAAAGCCAATGGAGGAGAAGCAGGAGCAAAAGGAGGAGCAGGATGTATAATTTTCAGCATCGATTAGAGCAGTGCGCGGCGCTGACCGAGCAAACGCTTGATCTGTATCTGCCTCAACAGGAGGGAGACCGTGTCACCGAAGCAATGCGATACAGCCTGCTGGGCGGTGGAAAACGCCTGCGGGCAGCGCTGGCGTTGGAGTTTTGCCGCACTCTCTGCGCAGATCAGCAGCCAGCTTTGCCTTTTGCCTGTGCTCTGGAAATGGTGCATGCATACTCGCTGATTCACGATGATCTGCCTTGCATGGACGACGACGATATGCGCCGCGGCAAACCCTCCTGCCACATCGCTTTTGGGGAAGCGGTTGCGCTTCTGGCCGGGGACGGGCTGTTGACCAAAGCTTTTGAGGTGCTTGCCACTCACAGCTGCCTGCCGCCGGAGCGGACCCTGCAGGCGGTGCAGGTGCTCGCACAGGCTGCTGGACATCTGGGAATGATTGGCGGGCAGCGGATGGATCTGGAAAATGAAAAGATGCAGGCCGAGATTGAGCGGGTCGAACAGACCGACCGGCTAAAGACTGGGGCGCTCATCTGTGCGGCGGCAAAGCTGGGATGTATCGCCGCCGGAGCAGATGAGGAAAGGATCCTGCTGGCAGAAAGCTATGCGCAAAAGGTTGGCCTGGCCTTTCAGATTACCGACGACATATTGGACTGCACCGGCGACGAAAAAACGCTGGGCAAGCCGACCGGTTCCGATGAGCAGAACCACAAGACAACCTATGTTTCGGTGTACGGTGTGGAGCAGGCGCGTCAGGTGGCGCAGCAGCTGCTAGAACAGGCAAAATGTGACCTGGACAGTATGAAGCTGGAAGAGCAGGCAAACTTTTTGTACGACCTGGCTGATTATGTTCTGGAACGGCGTCATTAACCCTTTCGCCTTTATCATAAGGAACGGAATAGAATTTAAGGAATGAGTTAGATGGGAAATATCACCTTTATTTTCAGCAATTATTATATTGACGTCGCCTTTCTTGCCTGGCTGATCGCCCAGGTACTAAAAACGCTGCTTGCATTCTTCTTGACGAAGGAAATAGTCTGGGAGAGAATGGTGGGCGCCGGTGGCATGCCAAGCTCCCACTCCGCTTTGGTGTGCTCGTTGACCGTTGCACTGGAGCGCAAACTGGGATTTACCTCGCCGGAATTTGCTATTGCCCTGGTCATCGCTGCGGTCGTCATGTACGACGCGATGGGTGTTCGCCGTGCGGCAGGTGAGCAGGCAAAGGTATTGAACAAAATTGTCGAGCTTACATACGACAACATCAAAGAGATGTTTATGCCGGAAAAAAAGGTCGATATCAAGAATCTTTTTATCCGCCGTAAGAATATGGAGATCGATCCTGAAGAGGCACGCAAACGCGAGGAGGGCAGGGCGTTGCTCAAGGAGCTGCTGGGACATACTCCATTGGAGGTTCTGGCTGGAGCAGTGCTGGGAATCACGGTTGCCATGTTGATGCCGGTATTTTAAATGTAGACAGGAGCATCGGACAGATGATGTCAAGCATATTGGACACAATCTCTTCGCCGGAAGATCTGAAAAATCTTCCATTTGAAGAACTGGAGCCGCTGTGTACAGAGATAAGAGAAACGCTGATTCAAACAACGGCGAAGACAGGGGGACATCTGGCCTCCAATTTGGGGACGGTGGAGCTGACAGTTGCGCTCCACCGGATTTTTGACTGCCCTGCAGATCAGATTGTCTGGGATGTGGGGCACCAGTGCTACACGCATAAACTGCTGACCGGGCGCAGAGAGCGCTTTTCGACGCTGCGTCAGGAGGGGGGGATCTCCGGATTCCCCAAGCACAACGAAAGTGAATACGATGCCTTTGTCGCGGGCCATTCCAGCACCTCCATCTCGGTGGCGTCGGGTTTGGCGCGCGCCAAAAAGCTGCAGGGGGACCAGCACCACGTCATCGCTGTCATCGGGGACGGGGCGTTCACCAGCGGCTTGGCGTATGAAGGGGCAAACAACGCGGCCCGTTTTGGGGACAATCTGATTGTCATTCTCAACGACAACAAGATGTCCATCTCCAAAAATGTCGGGGCGTTTTCCAAATACCTTTCCAAAATCCGTTCCAGACCAGCCTATTTTCGCACAAAGGATACGGTAGAATCGATCTTTAATCGTGTGCCGCTGGTGGGCAAACCGCTCAACCGCACAATCCAGAAGTGCAAGAATACGATCAAAGCTGTCGTCTACGGCAGTAATTGGTTTGAGGATATGGGCTTTTATTATCTGGGCCCCATCGACGGCCACAATCTGGAGACGCTGTGCGATGTCCTGGAGCGGGCAAAGGAGCTGCACCGCCCGGTTTTTCTGCATGTGGAGACACAAAAAGGCAAGGGCTACAGCTATGCGGAGGAAAATCCGGGAGAATATCACGGGACCTCCGGCTTTGATATCGATACAGGCAAGGCATTCCAGGCGGCGGGGACCAACTTTTCAAACGAGTTTGGACTCTACCTGACCGAGCTTGGCAAGCAGGATAAGCGGATCTGTGCCATTACGGCGGCGATGAAGTACGGCACCGGGCTCAACCATTTTTCCCATGCGTTCCGACAGGAAGGGCGTTTCTTTGATGTGGGGATCGCCGAGCCGCATGCGGTCACCTTCGCAGGTGGACTTGCCGCAAATGGAATGATCCCAGTGTTTGCGGTTTACTCCTCCTTCTTGCAGCGGTGTTATGATGAGATTATTCACGACCTCTCCATCGAAAAGCAGCATGTGATTATCGGAATCGACCGGGCGGGGATTGTCGGCAACGATGGGGAAACCCATCAGGGGTTGTTTGACGTCGCAATGCTTTCCAGTGTTCCGGGCATCACCGTCTATTCTCCGGCCACCTATGAGGAGCTGCGCAAAACGTTGTACGAAAGCATCTACCATCAGACCGGCGTCTGCTGTGTGCGTTATCCAAGGGGCGGGGAGGGAAAGCTCCCTGCTGGATTTGCGCCGGACGAAGCCTGGTCGGTCCGCAGCATTTCCCCAAAGTCTCCGCGCAAAAAGCTGGGGCTTGTCACCTATGGCAAGGAAACGGTGCAGGTTTGCAAGGCAGCGGAACAGCTCAAGGAACAGGGTGTTGCGGTCTCTGTCCTGAAGCTGCTGCGCCTGTTGCCTTTCCCAGAGGATTCGCTGCGTCCCTTGATGGGCTGCGACGCGATCCTGTTTGTGGAAGAGGGAATCCAGAGCGGAGGCATTGGACAGATGTTTGGCGAGAAGCTGCTGGAGCGGCAGTATCGCGGCGAATACCGCATCCTTGCGGTGGATAACCGCTTTGTCGAGCAGGCCTCAACCGACCGCGCGCTGGCGCTGACCGGATTGGACGCGGCAGGCATTGTGCGCACCTGTCAAACCTGGCTGGGGATGGCGGCCGATTAGATCGAGTTTTATTTGGGAGGATTATCGTGAAAGAGCGATTGGATATTGTTCTCGTGCAGAGGAAACTTGCGGCAAGCCGCGAAAAAGCAAAGAGCATCATTATGGAGGGGCTGGTCTACGTCAATGGGCAGAAGTCCGACAAGCCGGGCACCCCTGTCAAAGAGGATGACCAGATTGAAATTCGCGGGGAAGTTCTGCGCTATGTCAGCCGCGGTGGAAAAAAACTGGAAAAGGCGATGCAGGTATTTCCGATCCAGCTGGATGGGCGCGTCTGCATCGACATCGGCGCCTCCACCGGCGGCTTCACCGACTGCATGCTGCAAAACGGTGCGGTGAAGGTCTACTCGGTGGATGTTGGCTACGGTCAGCTGGCGTGGTCGCTGCGTAACGATCCAAGGGTCGTCAATCTGGAGCGGACCAATATCCGCTACATCACCGAGGAACAGATTCCGGAGCTGGTCGATTTTATTTCGGTCGACGTCTCATTTATTTCCCTAACACTGGTGCTGCCGGTGGCCTGGAAGCTGCTGAAAGAAGGCGCCGAAATGGTGTGCCTTGTGAAGCCACAGTTTGAGGCGGGAAAGGATAAGGTCGGCAAAAAGGGCGTGGTGCGAGAGCCGCAGATTCACCGCGAAGTGATCGAAAAGGTTGTCGACTGCGCCCAGCAGTTGGGCTTTTCCATTATGGGTCTGGATTTTTCTCCGATCAAAGGTCCGGAAGGAAATATCGAATATCTTCTTTTCCTGCAAAAACCGGTTGGGGCGGAGCAGGCACAGCTTTGCTTAAACGAAGAAAGCGTCGGTCAGGTGGTGCAAAACGCCCACGAAAGTTTGTCTTAAGTGGAGGGTTTGCACGATGAATATTTTGCTGATTCCCAATCTGGGGAAAAAAAATGCCTACGAATGTACCTGTGAGGTCATCAAAAGGCTGACGAACTACGGCTGCAGCTGCTGGATGTTTGAGGAGCGGCTGGCAGATTTTGTCGGACAGCCGGTGCAGATGATAACGCCGCAACAGTCGATGGATTTAATCATCTCGATCGGAGGGGACGGGACAATTATCCACAGCGCGCACCATGCGCTGCAGCTTGATTGTCCGGTCCTAGGCATCAATGCAGGCAGGCTGGGCTTTTTAACCGAGATTGAATACAACGATCTGGACCGGCTGGAGGATGTGGTGCAGGGACGGTATACCATCCAGCCTCGCATGATGCTGCATGCCACCGTCATCAAACCGGACAGCCGGTTGGAATTTTCGGCGCTCAACGATGTTGTGCTGACCACCGGGCCGCTGGGAAAAATGGTGGACATCGATGTGGAGATGAAGAGTGGATTTTTAAACAGCTATCGGGCGGATGGCCTTATCTTTGCTACGCCGACCGGATCGACCGCCTACGCGATGAGTGCGGGTGGACCGATCGTTTATTCCTCCATCGAGTGCATTTCCATCACGCCAGTTTGTCCACATTCGCTCTTTTCCCGCACGATTCTGCATTCTCCGGATGAGATTTTCACAGTCCGAGGCAAACACATCAACAACTCCGAAATTTTATATCTGTCGGTGGATGGGGAAAACCGCCTGCGCATCGATCCGGGCGACTGCGTTGTAATCTCAAAGGATGAGAAGTACGTCAAGTTTATCAACTTTGGCTCAAAAAATTATTATGAAAAGCTGAACAAAAAGATTTTGGGGAGATGATAAAATTGAAGAAATCCAAGCGCCATGAGAAAATTTTGGAGCTGATTGCGCGGTATGAGATTGAAACGCAGGAGGAGCTGCAGGATCGCCTGAACGAGGAAGGCTTTTCAGTGACGCAGGCAACCGTTTCGCGCGACATCAAGGATCTGCGCCTGATTAAAACAGCTTCGCTCAATGGCGGCTATCACTACACCGTCAACCATTCGGGGAAGAGCGGGCGGGAGGAGCTGGCGTTTAAATTTCATGCCATCTTTGCCGAGGCTGTCGAAGGGATTAAATCCGCGCAGAATCTGGTAGTGGTCAAGTGCTATACGGGCATGGCAAACGCGGTGTGCGCGGCGCTGGATAGCCTCTCCTGGCCTGGCCTTGTGGGGACAATCGCCGGAGATGACACCATCCTGCTGGTGATGCAGGACAATCAGTCAGCGGAAAACATCGTGGCCGAGCTGTACAAGCTGGCGCAGTAAAAAGGAAGATTGCAAGATGCTCTCACAGTTGTACATCAAAAATATCGCTGTCATCTCGGAGGCTTCCATCGATTTTGGCCCGCGCTTCAATGTCTTTACCGGTGAGACCGGCGCTGGTAAAACGATTCTGGTTTCTGCCATCAACGGAGTGCTGGGCGCACGGATGAGCCGGGATATTATCCGCAGTGGGGAGGACAGCGCCTATGTTTCGGCGCTGTTTACGCAGCTGCCACAGGATGTCTGCGCCAAAATTGAGGAGATGGGCTTTGAGATGCAGGATGATACCCTGCTCATCGCGCGGGAGGTGGGCAGCCGCAATCTCTGCAAGGTTAATGGCCGCCCAGCGACGGTGCAGCTGCTGCGGGAGATCGCCTCGATGCTGATTGATGTCCATGGACAAAAGGACAACCACCGCTTGCTCTCGCCAGAAAACCACATCGCCTACATCGATGCCTTTGGCGGATTGGAGGATTGCCGCCGGGAGTATCAGGTGTTGTACGAAAAGATTCTAGAAGTGCGCAACCAGCTGGAGCGGGTTAACCGGCATGACCGGGAAAAGGAGCATCAGGTCGACCTGCTGACCTATCAGATAGGTGAAATTGAGTCCGCAGCCCTGCATCCTGGCGAGGAGGAAGAACTCCTTTTAAAGCGCGACCAGATCGCCAATGCCGAGAGGATCATCCGCTTGCTCAGCCAGTCCAAGCAGCTGCTGGATGGGGAGGAGGAAGTCTCCGGAATTTTGCAGATGTTCGAGGAGCTCACCAATAACTTAAGCCAGCTTACGCACTTCCTGCCACAGATGGAGCCGCTGGCTATGCGGATGGAGGAGATCGGTTACGACCTTTCCGACTGCGCGGGCGATTTGGGCAACTATCTGGATCAGATGGACTATCAGCCGCAGGAGCTGGAACAGGTGGAGGAGCGCCTGGACCTGATCTACCGGCTCAAGCGCAAATATGGCAACTCGATCGAGGAAATTTTAGAGTACCTGGAAAAGAGCCGCGAACAGCTGCAGCAGCTAAACCTGTCAGAAGAGAAGGCGCAGGAGCTGCAGGAAGAATATCTGCACTTAAAGCCGCAGGTGCAGCAGGCGGCGGACATGCTGACCAGCCGCCGGCACAAGGCGGCCAAGGAATTTTTATCGCGGGTAAAAAAAGAGCTGGAATTTCTCAACATGCCTTCGGTGCGGCTAAGTGTCAGCGCAGGGCGCAGCGGTTGGAAGCCGGATGGACAGGACGAGCTGGAATTTTTAATCAGCTCCAATGCAGGCGAAGAGCCGAAGCCGTTGGCAAAAATTGCCTCGGGCGGCGAGCTTTCCCGCGTGATGCTCTCGATTAAAAACGTGCTGGCGCAGAAGGACCGGGTGGGAACGGCGGTCTTTGACGAGATCGATACCGGCGTCAGCGGCAAGGCGGCGCAGAAGATCGGGCAAAAGCTGCAGGAGGTTGCACAAAACCGCCAGGTCATCTGCGTCACCCATCTGGCGCAGGTGGCGGTTTATGCCGACCACCATCTGCTGATTGAAAAGTCCGAGGAGGATGGCAGGACCTACACCCGCATCAAACCATTGGACCGGCAGGGCAGGGTGGAGGAAATTGCCCGGATGATTTCGGGCGAGAATCTCACCGAAACCGCCATCCAAAATGCCCGCGAGATGCTGGCACTGGCAAATGAATAGAACGATTCGTTTTCCCTCTTTTTTTGTCCCTTTGAGAGGGTGAAAATGATCTTCTTTGTGGTGAAAAAAGATGTTCTTTGTCTACAATTTCTATTCGAAATCTCGTAGAGTTTTTTTCGGAAAACTGTAAGAGTTATAGCCTAAAGTAGATAATATTAGAAATACCTTCCCCGCCAAAGACCTCACACCGAAGAAGACAAGAAAACCGCATCAGTATGCGCTTTTTTAGCAAATCTCTTTCCCGCAAAAAGGCAAATATCTCCCCCAAAAAGCAGCCCAAAACAGAGGGTGTAAGGGGCTAAAAATACTCTACAAATGTCCTAAAGTGTCACCCGTTTGGGGGGTCGAAATGGGTGATAGAAATTCTGCCCTTTTTGTTGTACAATAAAATGTATAGATCTTAGGAAAAAGACGACGGGGCCTGTGCGCTATTAAAAAGAGTGAACGCCCATACCCAAAGGAGGATCATAGATGAAACAAAGATTATTCGCACTGATAACGGCACTGTGCATGGCGGCAACGGCGTTGCCAGCTGTCTTTGCGGACGGCGGGGAAAGCGGAGAGCTGACCATCGGAACGAGCACGCAGGAGCAATGCTCCTGCGTTGCCCTCTGCACAGAGGGCAACATAAATCCTGATTGCCCGGTGTGCAGTCTGGACCCCAGCGCCTGCGAGGGCACACCGCTTCGGCCCATGCTGTTCGGCGCACCGAGGGCGGGAGATGTACTCTACCTCGATGAGAACGGCGTTCAACAAACTGCAACCAATGCCATACAGGTTGCAAAAAGCGATACCCAGTGGGATGGCGGCTGGTATGTAGCGCAGGGCGACATCACCATCGGCAGCCAGGATACTCCTCAGCGTGTCGCCGTCAGCGGAGAGGTGCACCTGATTTTGGCCGACGGCTGTACCCTCACCGTCAACGGCGGCATCGGAGTGGGGGATGGCACCAGCCTCACCATCTACGCCCAGTCCACCGGCAGTTCTATGGGCACGCTGATCGTTCAGAATGTGGATGTCTACAACGCCGGCATCGGCGGCGGCTATTATGGCGACGGCGGAGAGATTACCATCAAGGGCGGCGAAGTCGATGCGACCGGCGGCTGGTATGGCGCGGGCATCGGCGGCGGTTTTAAGAACGGCGGCGGAGAGATCACCATCAGCGGCGGCAAAGTGGATGCGAACGGCGGCAGTTGGGGTGCTGCGGGCATCGGCGGCGGCTATGGTGGCGGCGGCGGAGAGATTACCATCAACGGCGGCAAAGTGGATGCGACCGGCGGCAGTTATGGCGCGGGTATCGGCGGCGGCGATAGTGGCGCCGGTGGAACAATCACCATCAAGGGCGGCGAAGTCGATACAACCGGCGGCGGAGGTGCTGCTGGCATCGGCGGCGGCTATAATGGCGGAGGAGGAGAGATTACCATCAGCCATGGCAAAGTCACTGCGACCGGCGGCGATTATGGTGCTGGCATCGGCGGCGGCAGTGGTGGCGGCGGCAATATCACCATCGAAGGTGGCGAGGTCACTGCAACCGGTGGTATTAATGCTGCGGGCATCGGCGGCGGAGCGGCTAGCGATAGCAGCGGCAGCTTTTCCACCGGCACCGATGGCAATGCGGTCATCTTTGCCAGCGGTGGTTTTGTCGGCAGTGCTATCCAGGACAATGATGATACCAGCGCTTGGAGCGGTGTGATCTTCCAGGGAGGTCTGGGCAAGGTGTACGGCACCAATGTCACCCCAACCCAGGACTTTACCATTCCAAGCGACAAAACGCTGACCATTGAAGAGGGCAAAACCCTGACCATTCAAACCGATCTGACTATGCAGAACGAGGGCACCATCCAGAACGAGGGCACCATTCAAAACGACGGCACCATCCAAAACGACGGATTGATCGACGGCGACGGCACCATCCAGAACGATGGCACCATCACCGGCGACGGAACCATCGCCTGCACGGTGATCGAGCCAACCCAGCCACAGCCACCGCAGCCGACCACCCCGTCACAACCCACCACACCCGCAGATACCGACCACACAGTGCAGACCGGCAGCGGGCAGCAGGCGGACGAGGAGAATACCGGATTGCCGAGCTTGTGGGAGCGGGCTATCCAGCGCATCCGCTCGACCCCGGTAGGCGGCAGATTGAAAATTTACATTGGCAGCTACACCGCTATCCCGGACAAGGTGCTGGATGCGCTGCGCAGCCGCGCGGTGACCGCAACCTTCTACGACGCTGACGGCGTCGAGGTGACCCTCCCGGCAGGCCAAGTTCCTCCGGCAAATGTGTACGCCTCGTGGACGCTGCGGCAGCTCGGCAACTACCTCACACAGGAACAGGAGCAGCAGGAGCAAACCCAAACAGCCCAGCACCAAGCCCCAACCCCAACCGAGAGCGCAACTGAAACCCCAGCATCCGACACCGGCAAGCCCAACCCGAAGACTGGCGCAGGCTCCACCCCGGCCGCGGCACTGCTGGTCGCTGTTGTCGCGCTGACAGGGCTGGGCTTTACCCTCAAACGCAGATAGCCCGCAGGACAGCCCACCGGCGGACTTGACAAGCAGGAAATTTTGTATTATAATCCGTTTTAACAGCAATGAAGGGAACAAGTAGCGATTCTGATGCCACCCAGAGAGCTTCCGGCCGGTGAAAGGAAGTGTGGCTGCGATTTGGCGAATACCTCCCGGAGCTGCCGCCCGAACAGTGCAGTAGGCGCGGCCGGTCAATCTCCGTTATGGGATTAGGGTATCAAGCGGCTTTCTCGATAGAGAAGTCCGGTACCTGCTGAGGCCGTCCTTCGTGAGGAGGCGGTAAATAGAGGTGGTAACGCGTTTTTTCGCCCTCTGCTTTTTGAGCCGGAAGATACCGGCAGAGAAAGCGGAGGGCTTTTTGTTTTGGTTCCTCCGCAAAATTTCACAAATCGAACTGGAGGAAAAGAAGATGACAATCTACGACGAGCTCAAACGTCGCGGCCTGATTGCACAGGTGACCGACGAGGAAGAGATCAAGGAACTGATTAACAGCGGCAAGGCGACTTTTTACATCGGCTTCGACTGCACGGCAGACAGCCTGACTGCCGGTCACTTTATGGCGCTGACCCTGATGAAGCGCCTGCAGCAGGCGGGCAACCGTCCGATCGCGCTGATTGGCGGCGGCACCACCATGATCGGCGACCCATCTGGCCGCACCGACATGCGCAAGATGCTGACCAAAGAGGACATTGACCACAACGCCGAGTGCTTCAAGCGCCAGATGGAACGCTTCATCGAATTCGGTGAAGGCAAAGCGATGATGCTCAACAACGCCGACTGGCTGATGAACCTGAACTACATCGAGCTGCTGCGCGAGGTGGGCGCCTGCTTCAGCGTCAACCGGATGCTGACCGCGGAATGCTACAAACAGCGCATGGAGAAGGGTCTCAGCTTCCTGGAATTTAACTACATGATTATGCAGAGCTACGACTTCTACCACATGTTCCAGCACTACGGCTGCAACATGCAGTTTGGCGGCGACGACCAGTGGAGCAATATGCTCGGCGGCACCGAGCTGATCCGCCGCAAGCTGGGCAAGGACGCCTACGCCATGACCATCACCCTGCTCACCGATTCCCAGGGCAAGAAGATGGGCAAAACTGCCGGCAACGCGGTATGGCTGGATGCCAACAAGACGACTCCGTACGAGTTCTTCCAGTACTGGAGAAATGTCGGTGACGCAGATGTCATCAAGTGCCTGAAGATGCTGACCTTCATTCCGATCGAGGAGATCGAGGCGATGGAAAGCTGGGAGGGCGCGCAGCTCAACGTCGCTAAAGAGAAGCTGGCCTTTGAGCTGACCGCGATGGTACACGGCGAGGAGGAGGCGCAGAAGGCTCTGGATGCTTCCAAGGCGCTGTTCAGCGCGGGCGGCAACACCGAGAACATGCCTTCCACCCAGCTGGGTGAGGCAGATCTGGACGAGAACGGTTCCATCCAGGTGGCGGATCTGCTGGTCAAAACCGAGCTTGCCCCGTCCAAGGCGGAGGCCAAGCGCCTGATTAAGCAGGGCGGCATCTCGGTCAACGATGAGAAGGTGGCCGCTTTTGATGCGGCGCTGACCAAAGAGGATTTCGCGAAGGGCGAGATCATTGTCAAGAAGGGCAAGAAGGTTTTCCACAAGGTAACCTTGGCATAAAAACAGGCAATAAAAAAGGCACGGGCAACCGTGCTTTTTTTATTGCCTGTGATTGCGTTCGTCCAGCAGCAGGTCGATGAAGCGGTCCACCAGCCGCCGCTCCGAGGGCGTGCAGAGCATCAGCTTCTGCTGCACCTCGGTTTGCAGGTAGTCGGTCATGTTCTGGCTGGTGCCCAGCAGCAGCTCGTTGGGCGTGATCTCCAACGCGGCGCATAGCTTCATCAGCGTTTCCAGGCTGGGAATCGAGCGGGAATTTTCGATGTGGGAGATGTAGACAGTAGAAAGCTCTGCACATTCGGCCAACCCTTCCTGCGTCATTCCTTTTTTATGACGAATATATGCTATGCGTTTACCTAATACTGAATAATCGACACACAAATTAGCACCACCTCTGGAACAATGGTAGCGAAAATTGATGAAATATAACATAAACCAGAAGTATATTTGTACTAAAAGTATATTGATTAGACTATAATTTGAGAGTAAAATAGATAGTGTACAAGAATAATGTGAAGATTCAATTTAATCGAAAAAAATAGGAGGTAAAAGCAATGAAAAAGAAACAGACCCTGGCTGTGCTGCTTGCTGCCGCGATGGTGCTGAGCATGCCGGTTGGGGTGTATGCGGAGGAGCTGGATGAAGTGGAAAACTCCGCTGGTTTGGTGGAGCCGTATATTGCAGACAAAGAGGCACCAGTTTTACACGATATTCAAATTGACAAAACATCAGTAAATGCAGGGGAAAATATTACGATCACAATAGACGCAACAGACGATTTGTCAAATATCAAAAATTTTAGTGTTGTTTTTTATAATAAAGAAAATGGAAAAGAATATCGACGGGGTTCTAGTAAAGAAAATCCACTTTCTTTGACAATCAACATCTCTGATTTTGAAGAAGAAGGTACCTTCGAATTAACGACTCTATGGCTTGATGATAATTTAGGGAACTATAGTGAATATTTCTTGAATCCAATTGGTGACGAACAAAAATTACCTAAAGAGATTTCCTTTACAGTCAATAAAAATGAAAATTCAGATAATGAAGTGCCAACTTTAAAAACAATTTCACTTGACAAGAAGAGTGTCGCCGCAGGCGATTCTGTCACAGTAAGTTTAGATGCAGAAGATGTAGGAAGTGGAATTAAAAATTTTACTGTTGTTTTCACAAATCTTAAAAATGGTCGTGAATACAGAAAAACATCCGATAACCCAAATTCGCTGACATTTACTGTTTCAGAATACGAAGCTGAGGGCGTTTTTCAATTGACAACATTATGGATTGATGATAACGCAGGAAATTATGCTGATTATGGGTCAACGGACCAAGAAATTCAAAGCATTTCTTTTTCGGTAAAGGAAAATGGAAATGCAGATTTAGAAGCACCAGTATTTCGATCTGTCTCAATAGATAGAACGAAAATTAAAGCAGGGGAGTCTGTTGTTGTTTCGCTTGAAGCGGAAGATTCAGGATCAGGTATTGCCAGATTTTCTCTCTGGTTTAGAAACAAAGAGAATGGAAGGGAAATATATGCGCAGTCAGTGCAAGATAATCCTTATAGGTTAATCCTTGAAACTTCAGAATTTGAACCGAGTGGACGTTTTGAATTGAGCACGCTTTGGATAGATGATAACGCAGGAAACTATGAAGATTACATAGATCAAATTTCTGTAAAGCCATTTTTCATTGTCATCAACGACGACCCCGTAACCCCTCCGCCAACCGACCCGGAGACACCGAGCAACCCAAGCAATCCAACCACCCCTTCCCGCCCCAACAGCTCCACAACCACTGCGCCCGGAACCCCGATCAACTACGAGTCCGAGAAGCCGGACCCGGCGGACGAGCAGGCGGTGGAAGCGTACAACTTCTGGCAGAATACCAAGCGTGAAATCCGCGTCTACGAGCGCGCGGGCAGCCTGCGCGTCTATGTCCCGGCGGACGTCACCTACATGCCGGCCAGCGTGATGGAAACGCTGCGGGTGGAAAATGTACCGGTCGTCCTGCAGTGGCAGGGCCACCGCATCGAAATCCCGGCCGGGAAAGCCCAGCCCAAGCAGCCGCTCAAAGCCTACTGGCCGATGAAAACCCTGTGCGAACTTTACAACGCATAAAATTCCAACAAAAAAGGAGCCTTTCGAAAAAGGCTCCTTTTTGTTATGCGCTTAAATCACTTCGGTAGCGTGCCGAGTGGCGTGGCAGCCCAGGCTGACGGCGACCGGCAGGCAGGAAACGTGGGTGGGGTAGGAGAGGATGTTGACGGCCAGCGCGGTCACGGTGCCGCCCATATTCTCCGGGCCGATACCCAGCCGGTTGACCCGGTCGAGGATCTCGCTCTCCATGTCGGTGTAGAGCAGCTTCTTATTGTAGGTGAACAGGTCGCGGCACAGCGCCTTTTTGGCAAGCAGGGTGGCCATCTCGCTGTCGCCGCCGATGCCCACGCCGACAATCAGCGGGGTGCAGGATTTGCCGCCGTTTTCCTGTACGCAACCCACCACATAGCGGATGATGTCCTCGCGGGTGGCGCTGGGGTGGAACATCCGCAGGCTGCTGGCGTTTTCGCCTCCCGCGCCCTGCGGAACAACGGTGAGCGAGATACTGTTGCCCTGCACCAGCCGCACATGGATGATGGCGGGGGTGTTGTCCCCGGAATTGACCCGGTTGAGCGGGTCATAGACCACCGATTTGCGCAGGTTTCCCTCGTTGTAAGCCTGACGCACGCCCTCGTTGACGGCGTCCTCAAACAGCTCGCCCGCGATGTGCACATCCTGACCGATTTCGGCAAAGACCACCACCATGCCGGTGTCCTGGCAGATGGGCAAGCCGGTATGCTGGGCTGTCTTGTAGTTTTCGATAATGCTGTTCAGCGCACGCTTGCCATTGGGCGAAATTTCATAGTCGCACGCGGTGTCCAGCGTGAGCTTGATGTCGGACGGCAAAAATTTATTGGCGCGCAGGCAGAGATTTTTGACTGTACGCACAATGGTTTCGGATGTAATCGTTCTCATCATGCTACCCCCTTACGATTTTACCATTGATAACAACCATCTCCGGCTTGGCGGCGATGGTCAGTGGGTCCTGTGAAAAGACCGAAAAGTCGGCATCCTTGCCGGCTGCAAGCGAGCCGACCCGGTCGGCAATCCCGACAATCTGTGCCGGATGGATGGTGATGGCGGCCAGAGCCTGCTGATAGTCCATCCCTTCCCGCACCGCCATCCCTGCACAGATGGGCAGCATCCCGATGGGCATGACGTTGTAGTCGGTGCAGATGGCGGTTTTGACGCCGTGCCGGGAGAGAATGCCCGGATTTTTGTCGGTGGCGTTGGCAAGCTCCGGCTTGGAGCGGGTAGTCATCAGCGGACCGGTGATGGCGCAAACGCCCTCCTCTGCTAAATCCTCGGCGATCAGGTGCCCCTCGGTGCAGTGCACCAGCACAAAGTCGAGGTCAAATTCCTTTGCCAGGCGGATGGCGGTGAAGATGTCGTCGGCGCGGTGGCAGTGGATGTGGGCTTTAAGTTCACCGGTGATGACCGGTACCAGCGCCTCGCATTTAGCGTCGAAGTCCGGCGGATCGGTGTCCTCATCCTCCTGCGCTTTGCAGCAGTCCTCGTGATAGCGCTGGGCCTTTCTGAGCTGCTCGCGAATCAGGGCAGCGGTGGCCATGCGGGTCATCGGGGTCTCGGATTTGTCGTTGTAGCAGCCCTTGGGATTTTCGCCAAGCGCAAATTTCATCGCGACCGGCGCTTTGAGCACCATGCGGTCGACGTTGTGGCCAAAGGTTTTGATGGCGCAGAACTGGCCACCGATGGCGTTTGCGCTGCCCGGTCCGGTGATCACGGTGGTGATGGCGGCGTCCACCGCCTCGGAAAAGCTCTTGTTGAGCGGGTTGATGGCGTCGATACCGCGCAGGTGAGGAGTAACCGGGTCGGTCATTTCGTTGAGGTCGTCGCCCTCAAAGTTAAGCCCCTCCTCGGCCAACCCCATGTGGCAGTGGGCGTCAATAAGGCCAGGATAGACGGATTTGCCTGCGAGGTCGTACACCTCCTGCGCGGGAAAATCCGACAGCGCGGGGCACTGGGACATCGGCCCCAGATTCTGGATGCGGCCGTCCTGTGTCAGCAAAAAGCCGTCCTCAATTGTCAGGAACCCTGTCGGGGTGGGCTCCATGGTCATCAGGTGAGCGTGGATAAAAAGCATGGGAAACCTCCGATCACTGTAACGTGTAAAATAATTGGTTCTATTATACTACAAATTTTGATATTTGAAAACCCGGAGATTGTCAGTTTTTTTGCCTTTAGATATTGAGAGATTTTCGGCGGTGTGATAAGATATAAAATGGTAGATTTTAAATAGAAAAAGATTGAGGTTATATCATGATTGTATCACTCGAACATGTTTTTAAATATTACGGCGCGGACTGCATCCTGCGGGATGTCAACGCCGCCATCAACGAAAAGGATCGCATCGGACTGGTCGGCGCAAACGGGGAAGGCAAAACCACCCTGCTCAATGTGCTGACCGGCGGGCTGGATTATGAGGAAGGCTCGGTGAGCCTGACCAACGGCAAGGTGATCGGATATCTGCACCAGAACAGCGGGCTTTCCAACGGCAGGACCATCCAGCAGGAGATGGAGGCGGTCTTTGCCGACCTGATTGCACTGGGACAGGAGGTGGACGCGCTGCAAAAACAGATGGCGCAGGTCCACGACAACCCACAGGAGTACGAGCGCGTCTCTGCAGAATATCAGAAAAAGCTGGCCCGCTTTGAGGCCAGGGACGGCTACCAGATTGAGGTCAAGATCAACACCGTCCTCAACGGTATGGGCTTTGGCAATTATGACCGCAACATCGTCACCAACAACCTCTCCGGCGGCGAAAAAACCAGGCTTGCCACCGCCCGCCTGCTGCTCCTGGAGCCGGACCTACTGATTCTGGACGAGCCGACCAACCACCTGGATTTCAAGACGCTCAACTGGCTGGAGGATTATCTCTCCTCTTACAAGGGCGCACTGCTGGTGGTCTCGCACGACCGCTACTTCTTAAACCGACTGGTCGACCACATCTGGGAGCTGGAGCGGACGGTGCTCACTACCTACCGCGGGAACTATTCCTCCTATGTGGTGCAGAAAAAGGAGCGGGTGGAGCGGCAGCTCAAGGAATATGAGCAGCAGCAGGAGCAGATTAAATCGATGGAGGAGTATGTGGCCAAAAATATCGCCCGCGCCTCTACCTCCAAGAGCGCCAAGTCCCGCATCGCTGCGCTGGAGCGGATGGACCGCGTCGAGAAGCCGGTGATTTGGGAGAAAAAAGCCGCCTTCCGCTTTACCTACGACGAACCGCCGGTCAAGGATGTCTTCCACGGGGAAGGCATGAGCATCGCTGTCGGGGAGGGAGAAAACCGCAAGGTCCTCTGCCGGAACATGAAGCTGGATGTGATGAGAGGGGAGAAAATCGCCATCATCGGCCAGAACGGTGTAGGAAAATCCTCCCTGCTCAAGGCCATCCAGGAGATGATTCCGCTGGAAGCAGGACACTTTGAGTGGGGACAGAAAGTAAAAATTTCCTACTATGAGCAGGAAAACCGCCAGCTGCACCCGGACAAGACGGCTATCAACGAGATTTGGGATCGCTTCCCCAATATGTACGAGGTGGAGGTGCGCAACATTCTGGGGCGGGTGCTGCTTTCCGGCGATGACGTCTACAAGTTGGTGGGCAGCCTGTCCGGCGGTGAGCGCGCAAAGGTGGCCTTTGCGATCATGATGCTGGAGCGCGGCAACGTGCTGATTTTGGACGAACCAACCAACCACCTGGATATCGGAAGCAAGGAGATGTTGGAGGACGCGCTGGAGGAATTCGATGGAACCATCATCATGGTTTCGCACGACCGTTACCTGCTCAACCGCATCCCGACCAAAATCATCGAGATGACCCCCTCCGGCTATGAGACCTACAATGGCAAGTACGACTACTATGTCGAGCACAAGGTGGAGCCGCAGGTTGTCAAAGAGCAGCCGTCCGAGGAGAAGAAGCAGGCGGCACAGAAATTTTACCGGACAAAGGCGGACCGCGCCCGTCAGGTTGCGGCCAAAAAGCGCATCGCCTTTTTGGAACAGAAGATGGAGGAGAACGAGCAGACAATCGCTCAGCTGACCGAGCAGATGGGCGATCCGCAGATCGCGTCGGATTACCAGAAGGTGGAGGAAATCTGCCAGCAGATCGAACAGCTGAAAAATGAAAGTGAGGCCTTCGGTGAGGAGTGGCTGGAGCTTTCGGCGGAAGAATAGAAGGTGGAGAGAAAGAATGGAATACAGTAAATATATTTGGCCGGAGCTTTTCGATAAATTTGAATTTGAAAGTTACGGACACGCGCTAGAAATTCTAAATGAAGCTTTTCCACAGGAATGGAATGAAATACAGGAGTGCCTCTCAAAGTTCTCAATCTCACGCGAAGAGATTCGAACTTCCGGAGGAAATGAAACAGCTATTCCTAAAAAATTCGATGATGTGTTGTATCCACTGGGCTGGAGGGAAATCAGGATAACGGGGGATCTTCTCGTCAAAATGTATCCCAGAAGAGCAAATCAGAGAGGACGTTTTTCTGACCAACCTTTCGACGAGAAGGTTATCTCCGGATTTATCGATGGGCATAACATTGATTTTATCAAGGGAAAAGTCGCCTTTGATTTGGAATGGAACAGCAAAGACCAGACCTTCGACAGGGATTTGCTGGCGATGAGAACATACTTCGACTGTGGTCTGATTGAGGTCGGCATCATTGTGACTCGGTCAAAAGAATTGAATGATATTTTCAAGACCATGGTAGATGAAAGGGGAAAATCCTTGATGCTCAAATATGGAGCGAGCACAACCTGGATGGGAAAATTGGAGTACCGTTTAAGATCGCGGAGAAACGGCGGTTGCCCAATCCTCGCGATAGGAATTGGAAAAGCGTGTGTAGAGGAGGAATCTGAATGACGAAAGAAGAATTTGAAAAGACGATTCAGAATTTCAGATACTATACAGAGGGAAAAAAGTATAGGACAATTTATGCTGACCCGCCCTGGCAGTTCCAAAACAGGACAGGGAAGGTGGCGCCCGAGCATAAACGTCTAACCAGATATTCCACGATGACGTTGGACGAGATTAAACGTCTCCCGGTTTGCGAAGTAGCCGATTCCAAAAGCCACCTTTATTTGTGGGTGCCAAATGCTCTGCTGCCGGAGGGGTTGGAGGTTATGAAGGCATGGGGATTTTCCTACAAGACTAATATCATATGGGAAAAAATTCGCAAGGATGGAATGCCTGATGGCCGGGGCGTCGGTTTTTACTTCCGAAATGTGACTGAGATATTGCTGTTCGGAATTCGTGGGGATAAAAACAGGACCTTGGATGCAGGAAGGTCGCAGGTCAATCTTATCCGTTCCATGAAAAGGGAGCACTCCAGAAAACCGGATGAGTTTATTCCGATGATCGAAAGCTGTTCCCCCGGCCCATATCTGGAAATTTTTGCCAGAGGAGACCGAGAGGGCTGGGATATGTGGGGAGATCAGGCAGACAAAAGCTACGAGCCTACGTGGCATACCTATGCGAATCATACGCTTGCCGCAGATAAGACAGATCCTCCCAAAACGGAACCTGTGACAGATAGAATTAGTTTGGGTAGGGAGAAAGGATAGTGGAGAGTTTGCCATGAAATTACAACCAAACAAAAAATACACCACCATCGCAATCTACGCGTTTCTTGTGATTGCGGCAGCGATCGCGCTGTTTTATCTAATCAACGAACATGCCACCGTCGGCAGGGTGATCGGCACCTTTGTCAGCCTGATGATGCCGTTTATCTACGGAGCGGCGCTGGCCTATATTTTGAATCCGGTGCTGAACTGGCTGGAGAAAAAGGTTTTTCCAAGGCTGTTTGGCGAGCGGCTTTCCCGCCGCGCCCGCAGGAGAATCGGGGTGCTGATTTCTTTTATCTTTGCAGCGGCAGTCGTTGCGATCTTCCTGGCAATCCTGATCCCGCAGATTGTGGAGAGCATCAACAGCCTTGCGCAGTCGATCTACGCTTTTTTGCCGCAGGCGCAGCAGACGCTCAATGAGTGGACAGCAAAATATGGCTCCAATGAACTGCTTTTAAATGTTCTGGAAATTTTGGGAATTGATGTCTCTGATCCTTCGCTGGCCTTGCAGCGTCTGGCTACCAGGAGCTATACCTTCCTGACCCAGGTGCTCCCCAATCTGTTCGGCGGCGTCATGCGCTTCACAAGCGGCTTGCTGAACGTGGTGGTGGGCATCATCATTGCAGTCTACCTGCTGCTTTCCAAAGAGGTGTTTTATGCGCAGGTTAAAAAGCTGATGTTTGCCTTTTTCCCGCGCAGGGCAGCGCAGGCAGTGCTCAACCTCACCCACGACAGCAACGCCATCTTCTGCGGGTTCATCTCCGGCAAGATTGTCGATTCGGCCATCATCGGTGTGCTTTGTTTCATCGGATGCAGCGTTCTGCAGATGCCTTACACGGTGCTGGTCAGCTTTATCGTCGGCGTCACCAACGTCATCCCTTATTTTGGTCCCTTCATCGGCGCCATTCCCAGCATCTTCATTATCATGATCGACGACCCGATCAAGTCGCTGATCTTTGCGGTGTTTATTCTGGTCCTGCAGCAGCTGGACGGAAACGTCATCGGCCCGAAAATCCTGGGCGATTCTACTGGCCTGTCCGCCTTCTGGGTGCTGTTTGCGGTCACCTTCTTTGGCGGGTTGTTCGGTTTTGTAGGCATGCTGATCGGCGTTCCGACCTTCGCGGTGATCTATTCGCTGATCCGCAATATCGCGGAATACAAGTTGGGCAAAAAAGGAATGAAGACTCAAACGCCGGACTACGCCGCGCAGGATTGCCCCATCTTCCAGAAGGTGGACTACCACGAGGGAGAGATGGCTCCACGTTCCTGCGTGGAGGTCTGCGACCTGGACGGCAAGCATCCGGAGACGCCCGAGCAGCAGGCCGCTTACATGGCGGACAGCTCCAAAGAGGAGGAAGACAGATAGCAGCATGCAGCAAACTATTCTGGAATATTTAAAGGAACAGTTTCATCTGAGTTTTACACAGCAGCAGCTTCAGGCCATTGAGACCATCGACGGCCCGGTGCTGCTGCTGGCCGTTCCCGGAGCGGGCAAGACGACGGTGATGGTCAGCCGGATTGCCAGCATGATCTATGAGCACGGCATTGCGCCGTCCTCGATTTTGACCATCACCTTCTCCAAAGCAGGAGCGCGGGACATGCGCCGGCGCTATGAGGGGTTGTTTGGGCAACTGGAAAAGGAGACGCCCCTTTTCTGCACCATCCATTCCTTCTGCTATCAGGTGGTCGGTAGCTACTGCCAGGCGACCGGAGGCGTTGCTCCCCAGCTGATTGAGGCAAGGGAGCGCAGCATGGCGCTGCGGGAAATTTACCAGCGCATCAATCAGGAGTTTTTGTCGGAGGATCTGGAGGAGGAGTTGGTCTCCAACCTGAGCTTTATCAAGAACGCGATGCTGCGGCAGGAGGATGTCGAGCAGAACGAGAAACAGCCGGCGGAAAAGCGGGTTCTGGAGACCCAGATCAAAAATCTGTGGAGCATCTACAAGGCCTACAGTAACTTTAAGCGGGACAACGGTTTGATGGATTTTGACGATATGCTCAGCTATACCCTGACCATCCTCAAAAAGTACCCGCAGATTTTGGAATACTATCAGGATCGCTACCCCTATCTCTGCGTGGACGAGGCGCAGGACACCTCCAAGCTGCAGCACGCTGTGATCGGCCTGCTGGCTCAAAAAAGCCAGAATCTTTTTCTGGTGGGGGATGAGGACCAGAGCATCTACCGCTTTCGGGGGGCCTGCCCGGAAAACCTGCTGGAATTCCCGAAGCAGTATCCAAAGGCAAAGCTGCTGAAGATGGAGGAAAATTTCCGCAGCACCGGGGAGATTGTGGAGCACGCCAACCGCTTTATCTCCTTTAACAAGCAGCGCTACCCCAAAAACATGTTCACCCACAACGAGAGGGGAGGGCCAATCGAGGTAAAAAAACTGCACGATTTTGCCGACCAGTACCATGCGGCGATTGAGGCGTACCTGGCCGAGCCGGGCACGACCGCCTTCATCTACCGCAACAACCTGTCGGCTGTCCCCATCGCGGACATTTTGGACCGCAACGATGTGGATTTTTATATCAAGGAGCACAAGGCAAGGCTGAAAAATAACTATGTCGTTTCGGACGTGCTGGCCTTCTTTTCGCTCAGCTTTGACCCGAAGGATTTTGCGGCCTTTTCCCGCATCTTTTACAAGACCTCCTCGTGTCTGAAGCGCAACATGCTCAGCCGCATTCCGCAGGGTCCGCTGATGGAGGGAGAGAGCTATTTCGACCGGATGGTGACGCTGTGCGACGAAAACCAGAACACCGGAAAAATCCGGTATATTTCTATGATGGTCGAGCAGCTGCACAAGATGGAGCCGGTCAAGGCGATGGAGTGCATCCTCTATCAGATCGGATATCTCGGCTATCTGGAATTTACCAGCGGGGCGGGCTACTCGATGCAGGCGCAAAAGCTTAACATTTTGATGAGCCTTGCCTCCCGGGTGAGCACCGTCGAGCAGTTTCTGGATCGAATCGACGAGCTGGACGAGATTGTAGTGCAGCACGCCCAGCGCCCGCAGGCACGGCTGACCCTGACCACCGCCCACTCGGCCAAGGGTTTGGAGTTTGATACGGTGGTCCTGCTTGACTGCATGGACGACATCTTCCCGGCCCATTCGGCGGTAGAAAAGTGGAAGCTGGGCATGGAGGAAGAGATGGAGGAGGAAGCAAGGCTGTTTTATGTGGCCTGCACCCGAGCGCGCAAAAGGCTGGTGCTGCCCTACGCCAATTTTTCCGCCAATACACCAGCGGTCCCTTCCCGCTTTCTGTCCCGCCTGATGGAGCCGGAGCAGAAGGAGGAGGAGCAGGCCAAAGCGGACGGCATCCGGCTGTATCCGGGGCTGATGATCGAGCACAAGAATTTCGGCTGCGGCCAGGTGGTGAGTGTCAACCGAGAGAGGGGAACCTTCACCGCTTTCTTTGGCAAAAACGGAACCCGCACCTTGACTATCCAAATTTTAAAGACGGACACAGTGTGGCCGCTTGCTTCCCAAAAGGCAGGCAAGCGATAAAAAAAGGACGGAAGAATGGTTCTTCCGTCCTTTTGCTCTGTTTAGCAGATAATTTTGATCGAGACCGTTTGGTTGCCGGCGGCCGCCTCCACCGCTTCCACGGTGGTGTGGGTCATCCGGTGTGCTTCGATGCGGGAGAGGATGTACTCCCGGTATTCGCCGGGAACAAAGCCCAGACATTCTCCTTTGTCGTTCGTGACGCCGATCTGTTCCTTGTCCAGTCCCATGTAGGGCCGCAGATAAAGCTGCTGGCCCTGCTGCACGACGGGGGAAGGGGAGGAAAGGGTGAACTTCATCTGATAAAGGCTGTCCTCCTCCTTGGATTTTCCGGGGATTTTTTTGACCAAAATCAGCAGCGCCGCCGCGATGAGGCAGGCGATGAAGATGGCGACCTCCACGGGGCTCATCTGGGAAAAGGAAAAGTTGTTGTGCAGCAGCACCGGAAAGGCGCCCAAAGCGACCAGCAGGATGGCAATCAGAATGCGCATGATGGAACATCTCCCTTCTAAGATAATTGGTTAGGATGCCTGCTGTGTAAATTCGAGGTTGTCAAACGAGTCGGCATCCGCAATTCCATTGGAAGAGAGGAGATAGCTGACCGAGACCCGGTCGCCCGGCTGGGTGAGAGCGAGCTCCGGGCTGACCGACGCCTGCGCTGTGAACAGGATGTCCTGCGGGCTCTCCAGCAGGAATTTGTAGATGGTGCGCCCGTCGCTGTATTCGCTGGCAATGCGCAGAATCACTCCTTCTACCGCCTTGGTTTCTCCGCTGAGATTGCTGATGGTGGTCACGCCGTCGCTGACCAGCTTGCTTTCATAGTCGCGCAGCGCGTCGCTGACCGACTCGCCGGTGCCGACGGTGGAGTAGTTGGTGACCGAGACAAAGGCGTACTGCTTAATCAAGCCAATGTCGTCCTTGAGGGTCATAAAGTAGGTGGGCTGGGAATCGATGTTGAGGATAATCGGGAAGCTGGCCTGATACCCCAAGTCCTGCACCCGGCCCTGCGCAGAAAGCTGGCCCGCCTCTTCGGTTGCGCCGCTCATCTCGTACATGATTGGCTCCTTGGTGACCATGTCCACCATGATAAATCCGATTGCGCTGTCATCCGCCCCGACGCTGGTCAGGCCGGTGAACAGATAGCATTCCCCGTTGTTGTAGACGATGTTGTGGCCGTCGCTGGGGCGATACTTGTCCTTGTTGGCAAAGTTGAAGATGCCGTGGACGTAGTTGCCGCGGTTGGTGATCTGCTCGATGACAAAATCTTCCGGCTGCACGCGGTCCACCCACTCCGGGATGTTCTCCATCGTGTAGCGCTCCATCTGGCCGGTGGTGGCGTTGAGCAGGATGATGCCGTCCGCCTCCGGCAGCGAGAAGCCGCGCAGGTTGTGATAAGTGGAGACGACCCAGTAGGGCTGTCCGTTGTCGTCCAGCTCAAAGGAGTAGTCGGTGATGCCGGTCAGCAATCCGGGGCCAAAGCGCACCTTGCGCGCCACGTCGAACAGCAGATAGCTGCCGGGGTGGTACTTGATCTTGCTGCCCTCGACATAGCGCACGTCGTTGGTATTGGTCGCGGAGACGACGATGTAGCCAGGCGTGCCCTCCATGTTAGTGAGCCACTTGAAAAAGCCGGAATGGTACAGCGGAACCACCCACACAAGCTCGCCGTCCACCATCTGAATGGTGGCGGTCTGCAATTCCACCTGGGAGCCCAGCGCCGGGCGTTCGCCCAGTTTTTTCTGTGCCAGCTGCAGGGCCAGAGGCTCGTCCACAATCGGGATTTGGGAGATGTCGATGGTCTGCACCTCGCTGTCGAATGTTTTGATCTGCGGCTCACCCAGCTGGTCGCGGTAGGCTTTCCACTGGAAGAAAACCGAGCAGACAACCAGCACTACGGCGATGATGACCCAGGGAACGGCGATGATGATGGCCGGGACCTTGGGAAATTTTGCCTTGGCCGAGTAGGAAAAGTTGTTGAGCTGGATGGTAAATTCGCCGATCTTCAGCAAAGTCGCCGACCCCACATAGGCGGTGATCAGCACCGCCCAGAAGAGTGCGCCATCCAGATAAAGCGGGCTTAAGTTTGGCGTCTCCACAAAGACGTACAGCGCCGCCACAATTGTGATTGCAAGAAAAACGAACCACTTTGTCTTTTTCATAATCTCACCCTCTTTGTTACTTTGACATAGGGCAAAGGGCGCCCCGTGTTGTAAAACAGTATAGCATAAAAGGGTGCGTTTGGAAAGGTCAATTTTCTACCTCGTCGCGAACGCTGCCGTCCTCAAGCAGGTGGATGCGGTAGGCGGAGTCGGGCGTGTTGGGGAGATATTCCTCAAACCATTCAAAGGAAAGGTCGTTGATGCGTTCAGCCTGTGACACAGGCAGCAGAAAAAAGGCTGGCTGATTGGGGACGGAAAATAACAGATGCGCGTCCAGCTGCGACAGAATGGAAATTTCCTTCATGAGAATCCTCCTTTATTTTGGTTGTTGTCGAATGGGATTTGCTTACAGGCAAATTATAGCAGAAATGAAAGGAAGAAATTGTTGAAAGATGTCGTGGAATTTTGTGGAATATAGTTGAAAAGTAGAAAAAAGGCTCCCTTTTGCAGCGAGCAGGCAGAAAGGAGAGAAGAAATGTTCTCGAAAAAGGGAGGAAAAGAAAGAGGCTTGATGGCGATAAAGGGGGTTTTGCGCATATTTTTGTAGGAATCATCCTCTAAACAAATATGCTAGCAGTTGATTTTGGGGAAAGACCCTCTGTTGAAAGAGGAAAGCGGTTTTATAAAAAATTGTTTCCACGCTGGACGCAAGTGCCAAAAGCGGAGGATGGACAAGACTGTTCTTTGCGTTGCTCGCGATAAATATGCAGAATATTTATTCCGGTTTGACAAGGTGATTCGGCTGGAAAGAAAGGAAAATACTTCTTGCCTGCTTTAAACTGCTAAAATATTTTTCACGAAACCTATTGACAAACTTCGCCTGGTGGGATATGATAGGAACATCAAGAAAAAGGAGTTCGCATTTATGCTACACGTTTCGTTTACAGCACGATATTACGCTTACCGGGGCTTGATTGGCGCTGGTTGTTTGTGTTGCGCGGATAAGAAACGGTAATCCTGCTGTTCTTGTAAAATGGATTTTTGTGTATCCACCACGCACTGCATCAAGGTTTGATCGACCGCCGGCGCTCCCCAGAGCGCCGGCTTTTTTGTTGCTGTGCATTGCTGAAAGATCAGATATAAAGGAGAGTTTACCATGATTGTTATTGTCAAAGATTCCGCCCGTCCCGAGCAGATTGAAAAATTAAAGGAAAATTTTGAATCGATGGGCCTGCAGGTCCACTTTTCCAAGGGCATGAACACCACCCTGCTGGGCCTGGTGGGCGACACCACCAGCGTGGACATCGGGAAGATTGCTTCGCTGGATATCGTTGAAGAGGTCAAGCGCATCCAGGAGCCGTACAAAAAGGCCAACCGCAAGTTCCATCCGGAAGACAGTGTCGTCGATGTCAACGGTGTGAAGATCGGCGGAGGAAGCTTCCAGGTGATTGCAGGCCCCTGCTCGGTCGAGACGCCGGAGCAGATCTGCCTGGTGGCAGAGGAGGTCAAAAAGGCAGGCGCTGGCCTTCTGCGCGGCGGCGCGTTTAAACCGCGCACTTCTCCTTACTCCTTCCAGGGCCTGCACGGGGAGGGAATCAAGCTGCTGCTGGAGGCCAAAAAACAGACCGGCCTGCCGATTGTCACCGAGATCATGAACTACGACGACATCGACCTGTTTGAGGAGGTAGACGTCATCCAGGTCGGCGCCAGAAACATGCAGAATTTTGAGCTGCTCAAACAGCTCGGCAAGTTGAACAAGCCGATTCTCTTAAAGCGCGGCCTTGCCAACACCATCGAGGAATGGCTGATGAGCGCCGAGTACATCATGGCAGGCGGCAACGAGAATGTCATCCTCTGCGAGCGCGGTATCCGCACCTTTGAGACCAAGACCCGCAACACCCTCGACCTGTCGGCGGTGCCAATGATTAAAAAGCTCTCTCACCTGCCGGTCATCATCGACCCAAGCCATGCGACCGGCCTGCCGTGGATGGTGGAGCCGATGACACTGGCTGCCATCGCCGCGGGTGCGGATGGCGTGATGATCGAAGTCCACAACGACCCGCCGAAAGCGCTGTGCGACGGCGCACAGTCGCTGCGTCCGGACCAGTTTGCCGAGCTGATGCAGAAGGTGAAAAAACTGAGCGCCTTCATGAAAACACTGTAAGTGAAACAGGGAAGGGGATGTGACGGCATGGGAATGAAGGTCGGAATCGTGGGCCTGGGCCTGATCGGCGCCTCGCTTGCCAAGGCAGTCAAAGAAAACACCGAGCATACCGTTTATGGCTTTGACATCGATGAGGAGACGATGCACCGGGCTTTGGAGGAGCACTGCATCGATGGGGCGCTGGAAGATTACAGCCAGCTGGACCTCCTCATCGTGGCGCTGTTTCCAAATGCGGCGATTGACCTGATCCGGCAAAAGGTGGAGCAGCTCAAAAAGGGCTGCATCGTGATGGACATCTGCGGCGTGAAAAAGGCGGTCGCCTCCCAGGTGGCACAGCTTTGCAAGAGCCACGGGGTGGAGTTTATCGGCGGACATCCGATGGCGGGTAAGGAGCGCTGGGGATACCAAAACGCGACCGGAACATTGTTTCGGGGAGCCAGCATGATTTTGACCCCCATCTTCACCGACTCCTGGGCGCTGGACATCGTGCAGAAGCTCTGTCAGGAGATTGGTTTCGGGCGGATTGTCTTTACCGACCCGGAAAGCCATGACAAGATGATCGGCTATACCTCTCAGTTGGCGCACATCCTCTCCAGCGCCTACATCAAAAATCCGCTCTGCATGAACTACAAGGGTTACACCGGCGGCAGCTTTCAGGATCTGACGCGGGTGGCGCGCCTGAACCCGGTGATGTGGAGCGAGCTGTTTTTGCTCAACCGCCAAAACCTGCTGGACGATCTGGACATCCTGATTTCCAGTCTGCAGGAGTACCGGCACGCCATCGCCGAAAACGACGGCCAGCGCCTGACCCAGCTGCTGGCCGACGGCAGCCGAATCAAGGAGGCACTCAACGAGGAGCAGGAAAAGAGATAATTTCGGTAAATTAAAGTTTACCGAAATATTAACAAGGAGGAACCCGACATGGAAAACAACGAGCTGGATTTGTCGCAGCTGCGCCAGCGCATCGATCAGCTGGACCACGAGATCGCCCGGTTGCTGACCGAACGGATGGAGATCAGCGGCAAGGTGGCCGCCTACAAGAAGGCCAACAACCTGCCTATCTATCATCCCGAGCGGGAAAAGCAGGTCATCGAGAAGGTCTGCGCCCTGACCAAAGCGGAGTACCGCGAGGCACTGGCCAAAATTTACCAGTGCATCATGGATCAGAGCAAAGAGGCCCAAAAAGCACTGATAGAAGGCGAAAAATAGATTCAAAGGTAACGCTCTATCGGGCGTGAAAACTTTAGCGGCCTAAATTTTTTTGCAAAACCCTCTTGACAACGCCCGGCAAAAGTGCTTTAATGGGCTCAAGCAAAACATACCCCAAACCGTTGACAGGGAGATAAAACTGACCACGACCTCACAGAGAGCCGGAGCAAGCTGAGATTCCGGCAGGAAACGAATCAGACAAATGGACCCTGGAGGGCAGGGCGAAAGGAAAAGGCTTTTTCCGAGTATCCCCTGACGCAAGGCCGGCGTTATCGGTCAGGAATGTGTTGGCATTCTGTTTGAGGTGGGCGTCCTGTTTGACGTCAATCAAGGTGGTACCGCAGATCACAAGCATCTGTCCTTGTATTTTTACAGGGATGGGTGCTTTTTTTATTGGATGTATCCCACCAGCAGACAAAAGCCGGCTCAAATATTGGGCAGAAAATGCCAGAAGGAGTTGCGTTTTATGAAAAAATTAATCAGTGTTTTGTTGGCAGGACTGTTGGTGGCTGCAATGGGTGGCTGCTCGGGCACAGACGGCTCGACCGCTTCCGCAGGCGAAAAATTGCAGGTGGGGATCGTGCAGATTATGGAGCACACCTCGCTGGACACCATCCGCGAATCGTTTTTGCAGCAGATGGAGCAGCTGGGCTACGGCGAGGACAAGGTGGACTACGACATTCAAAACGCCCAGGGTGAGCAGACCAACCTCGGCACCATCTGCCAGAAATTTGTGGGGGATGGGGTGGACATGATTGTGGCGATTGCGACCCCGACCGCGCAGACCGCGGCGGCCAGTACCAGCGAAATCCCCATCCTCTTTTCGGCGGTGACCGACCCGGTCGAGGCTAAGCTCTTGACTGACCCCCAGCACCCGGACGGCAACGTGACCGGCACCTCCGATGCGATTCCGGTCGATCAGGTGATGCAGCTCTGCCAGGAGCTGACCCCCGAGGTTCACAAAATTGGCTTTATGTACACCACCTCGGAGATCAATTCGCAGGTGACCACCGAGCAGGCGATGGAAGCGGCCGAACAGATGGGATATGAGACCCAGCTGATGACCATCAGCGAGGTTTCGGAGCTGCAGCAGGCGGCGCAGTCGCTGGCGCAGGAGGTGGACGCCATCTATGTCCCCATCGACAACACCATCGCCCAGGCAATGCCGGTGCTGGCACAGGTCGGCATCGATTTTCAGATCCCTATCTACACCGGTGCGGACTCGATGGTGCAGGACGGCGGCTTTGCGACGGTCGGCATCAACTACACCCAGCTGGGCCAAAAGACCGCGGAGATGGCCGCGGCGGTTCTGGAGGGAACGCCAATCAGCGAGCTGCCGGTGGAGACGCTAAGCGAATTCGGAACCTACATCAATCAGACCACCGCCGAACAGATCGGCGTGGAAATCCCGCAGGAGATCGCAGAGACGGCGACCATTCTGTCGTAAAATGTGGGTAAGATGATTTTGGAAGAAAGGGAGCCAACCGATATGAAACAGATTATCTTAACCGGGGACCGTCCGACCGGGCGCCTCCATGTAGGCCATTATGCAGGGTCGCTCAAAGAGCGGGTGAAGCTGCAGAATTCCAATCGTTACGATGAAATTTACATCATGATTGCTGACGCGCAGGCGCTGACCGACAACGCGGAGCACCCCGAAAAGGTTCGCCAAAATATCCTTCAGGTGGCGCTGGACTACCTGGCCTGCGGCATCGACCCGGAAAAATCGACCATCTTTATCCAGTCGATGGTGCCGCAACTGACCGAGCTGAGCTTTTACTACATGAATCTGGTCACCGTCTCCCGGGTGCAGCGCAACCCCACCGTCAAATCGGAGATTCAGATGCGCCGCTTTGAGACGAGTATCCCGCTGGGCTTTTTCTGCTACCCCATCAGCCAGGCGGCGGACATCACAGCGTTCCGTGCAACCGCTGTCCCGGCAGGGGAGGACCAGGAACCGATGGTGGAACAGTGCCGGGAGATTGTCCGCAAGTTTAATCAGCTGTACGGGGAGACGTTGGTGGAGCCGGAGATTATCCTGCCGGAAAACGCCTCCTGCATGCGTCTGCCTGGGCTGGACGGCAAGGCCAAGATGAGCAAGTCGCTGGGCAACTGCATCTATCTTTCGGACGAACCGGATCAGATCGAGAAAAAGGTGATGTCGATGTACACCGACCCCAACCACCTCAGTGCCAGCGATCCGGGCAGGGTGGAGGGAAATCCGGTCTTTATCTATCTGGACGCCTTTTGCAAACCGGAAGATTTTGCGGCCTTTCTGCCGGAATACAGCGGCATGGAGGAGCTCAAAGAGCACTATCGCCGCGGCGGTCTGGGGGATGTCAAGGTTAAGCGCTTTCTCAATCAGGTGCTGCAGGAGGAACTGCGGCCCATCCGCCAGCGTCGTAAGGAATGGGAGCGCCGCCTGCCGGAGATCTATGACATTCTCAAGGAGGGTAGCAAGGTTGCGCGCAAAAAGGCCGAGCAGACCCTGGAGGATGTGCGGCACGCGATGCGGATCGATTATTTTGACGAGGACAGCCTGCTGGAGCTGGACGACGAGGGCGGTGAGCGAAGATGATGAGCCTGTATTCCTTTTTCTCGGCCATCGAACTTGGGCTGATCTATTCGCTGATGGTGCTGGGGCTGTTCATTTCCTACCGTATTTTAAACATCCCGGACCTGACGGTGGACGGCAGCTTTACGCTGGGCGCAGCGGTCGCGGTGGTGGCGACGTTGGCAGGGCACCCGGTTTTGGGGCTGCTGCTGGCCGCGCTTGCCGGGGCGGCCGCCGGATTTGTGACGGCGCTGCTGCAGACCAGGATGAAAATACAGCCCATCCTGGCAGGCATCATCACCATGACGGCGCTGTATTCGATCAACCTGATGGTGATGGACAACAAGGCAAACCTCCCGTTAGCGCAGGGCGAGAGCATCTACCACAACCTGCCGGGCATGCTGCTTTCCGGGCTGGCTGCTATCGGTGTTGCAGCGGTGCTGGTGCTGTTTTTGCAGACGCCGGCTGGGCTGGCGGTGCGGGCGACGGGGGACAACGAGGCGATGGTGCGCTCCTCCTCGATCAACGCCGACCGGATGAAGATGGTGGGCCTGAGCATCGCCAACGCCTGCGTGGCCCTGTCGGGTGCGCTGATTGCCCACTACAACTGCTACGCGGAGGTGCGGATGGGCATCGGCATGGTGGTCATCGGGCTGGCTTCGCTGATTGTTGGCGAGATTGCGGTCGGGCTGCTGGTGCGGCGCGCAAATATTCTTTCCAGCGCGGTTGCCGCCATCGTCGGCTCTGTCTTATACCGGCTGATTATTGCGCAGGCGCTGGAGTGGAACTTTTCCTCCTCCAGCCTCAAGCTGATTACCGCCATCATTGTAGCGATGGCCATGTCGGTGCCGGCGGTGAAGGAGTCGCTGCGGCTGGCAAAACAGAGAAGGGCAGGGATGCGCTGATGCTGCAAATTTTGAGTTTAAGAAAAACGTTTTATCCTGGAACGGTCAACGAGCGGCTGGCGATGGATGACCTGAACCTGTCGGTGCAGGACGGCGAATTTGTCACCATTATCGGCTCCAACGGGGCGGGCAAATCGACCCTGTTCAACCTGATTGCGGGCAGCATCCTGCCGGACAGGGGCAAAATTGTGCTTGACGGGAAGGACATCACCTTCTGGCCGGAACACCGCCGGGCAAAACAGATTGGGCGCATCTTTCAGGACCCGATGCGGGGGACGGCGCCCTCGATGACGATAGAGGAAAATCTGGCGCTGGCCTATCTGCGCTCCCGGCAGGGGCACTTTGGCATCGGAATTCCTAAACAGGAGCGGGAATTTTTCCGCGACCAGCTGGCTTCCCTGGGATTGGGGCTGGAGGAGCGGATGAAAACGCCGGTCGGACTGCTTTCCGGCGGGCAGCGGCAGGCGGTTTCGTTGCTGATGTGCACCATGACCCCGCCCAAACTGCTGCTGCTCGACGAGCACACGGCGGCGCTGGACCCGGCGACAGCGGACAAGGTGCTGCAGATTACTCAGGAGATCGTCCAAAAACACCGCATCACCACCCTGATGATTACCCACAACCTGCAGCTCTCGCTGCGGATGGGCAGCAGGACGCTGATGATGAGCGAAGGGAAGATACTGTTGGATCTTTGCGGGGAGCAGCGGGAACGGATGAGCGTGTCGGAGCTGCTGGAGCGTTTTCAGCAGGCGGGCAGCTGTGCGCTGGACAATGACCGCATCCTGCTGCAGCCGGTTGGTTTTGGTCATTAGAGGGAATATACAGGAATGTTTTTCGGCGAAAGAGAGAATTTTCAAGGAAATAAATCGAAGAGATTGAAATATTCCACAAAAAAAGCTATAATAAAAAGAGAATCTTTCCCTTTTATTTTAAAGGGAAAGAACTGGCGTGAAAAACGATCAAGCATGGATAAACAATAAGAAAGGGAATGAAGGAATATGAACTATGAGGCAATCACTTCGATTTTAAATGATGGCCTGGTCCTGGCGACCGGCTGTACCGAGCCTGGAGCGCTGGCTCTGACTGCGGCAGCGGCGGCCGCGCATCTGGGCGAGGAGGTCAAATCCATCCACACCTTTGCCAGTGGCAATATCATCAAGAACGCTTACTCTGCGGGCATCCCGGGAACGAGTTTAGTCGGCATCGAGTATGCGGTGGCCATCGGCGCCATCGTTGCGCAGCCGGAAAAGCAGCTGCAGGTCATCAATGGCATCACCTCCGAGCAGCTGGAAAAGGCCTGCGCTCTGGTGGACGCCAAGGCGGTCAAGGTGGAGCTTGCAAAGGTTCCGGAAAAGCTGTACATCGAGGTTGAGGTCAAGGGCGAGCACAACACCGCAAAAGCCATCATCGCCAACGTCCACACCAATATTATTTATATAGAAGAAAACGGCAAAGCGGTTCTGGACAAACGCCATGAACAGGGCAACGCGGACGGCGGCTACTCCGACGCGGACATCAAGGAAATCCTGTCGGTTGCCAAAATCTTTGAGTACGCCACCACCGTCGATCTTTCCATGTTGGACAAGATCCGCCTGAGCATCGATGTCAACTCCGCCATCAGCGAGGAGGGCATGCGCAATCCATACGGCCTGTGCATCGGACGCGGCATTAAGGAGGATATGGAAAAGGGTTATCGCAGCGATTCCCTGATTACCTACGCGATGCAGATTGCCTCCGCCGGTGCGGACGCCCGCATGGCCGGCGCGGACGCTCCGGTTGTATCCAACTCCGGTTCCGGAAACCAGGGCATCGCCTGCACCATGCCGGTGGTTGCGGTTGCCAGAAAGCTGGGTGTGACCGATGAGCAGATGATGCGCGCGGTCACCTTGAGCAACCTGATGGGCATCTACATCAAGTCCCAGTTTGGCCGTCTGTCTGCCTTCTGCGGCGCGACGGTGGCTGGCGTGGGCTCCGCCTGCGGCATCGCTTACCTGTTGGGCGGCGGTCTCAGAGAGGTGGAAAACTGCGTATTCAACATGATCGGCGACGTCACTGGCATGCTCTGTGACGGTGCAAAGGCGGACTGCGCGCTGAAGATTGCCACCTGCACCAACGCGGCCATGCAGGCTGCCCTGATGGCGATGCGCGGCATCCGCGTCCTCTCCACCGACGGCATCGTCGAGGACGACGTCGAAAAGACAATCAGCAACTTTGCCGAGCTTGGCAATCAGGGTTCGGTCACCCTCGACCAGATCGTGCTGGACATGATGCTCAAAAAAGAAAAGAAAGCAACCAGATAAGTTCTATTTTGAAAGAAGGGTGCCTCAACGGCATCCTTCTTCTTTTTAGGAGGAAGAACATGCAAACGCCAAAGGAGGTGCTGCGCCGCTTTTTTGCGGCGGAAAACAGCAGGGATTGGGAAACGTATCAGACCTTTTTGGACAGGGAGATTGTCTGGCAGCTGCATGGAACGAGGGAGCGTACCATCCGTGGAATCGAAGAATACCTTTCGGTCATGCAGCAGGCGTATCGGGACAGCGACGTCACCTTTGCCTGCATCGCATTCTACCAGAGTGAGGACAAAAGCCGCGCCGTTGCCATTTTAAGAAACTCGCTCGGGGAGATTTCCTGCGACATCTTTTCTTTCCGGGACGGCAAAATCTGTGCGGAGGAAGAATTTTTGCTGGGACGGGCGGAGACGGAAAATAAGGCTTGTCCCTCCGGCAGTTTTGTGCTATGATAGTTTTCGAAAAAATGGTTGGAGGCATTGTATGAGAATCAGAAGAAAACCCTGGGCGCGCCCGGAGCTGGCGGCCTGCCCATTTTGCATAGACGACCCGGAAAACCACATCGGCCACTGGCACGAGCTGTTCCCAAAGCGGCAGCCGCTGCACCTGGAGCTGGGCTGCGGCAAGGGCGGCTTTATGGCGCAGAGGGCGGTGCAGAACCCGCAGATCAATTTTTTGGCGGTGGACATCAAGAGCGACATCCTGGGGCTGACCAAGCGCAACATCGAAAAGGCGTATGAGCAGGCCGGCAAAGAGGTGGACAACGTGCGCATCTTTGCCTACGACATCGAGCGCATCCTGCAGGTGCTGGACAGAAACGACGAGGTAGAGCGCATCTACATCAATTTCTGCAACCCCTGGCCCAAGAAAAAGCATAAGAAAAAGCGGCTGACCTACCCGCGCCAGCTCTTTTTCTACCAGGAATTTTTAAAGGACGGCGGCGAAATCTGGTTTAAGACCGACGACGACGAGCTGTTCGAGGAGTCGCTCGATTACTTTGCGATGTGCGGCTTCACCCAGGAGTTCATCACCTACGACCTGGCGGCCAGCGGCTTTGCGGAAAATATTGTGACCGAGCACGAGCAGATGTTCATGGACCAGGGCATCAAGATCAAATTCCTTATCGCTAAGAATCACGGCCGGGTGAGTGCCCTGCCGCCGGTGGTTCCCAAGGAGAGTACAGAGGGAGAAAAGGACGAATAGAATTTTACACACGCGGCCAGCGGAAAGGAGAGCATTTTTATGAAAGCAATTTGCGGCGGAAGACTTGTTTTGCACGACCGGATTGAGACCGGCAAGGCGGTGCTGTTTGAGGAGAAGATTGTCGGCATCGTGCCGGAAGCAGAGATCCCAGCGGGCACAGAGCGCATCGAGGTGCAGGGGGCTCTGGTGACGCCGGGACTGTTTGACGTGCACATCCACGGCTCCGGCGGATGCGATACGATGGACGGTACAGTGGAGGCGCTGCACACCATCGCTTCCACCGTTGCTCAAAACGGTGTGACCCGCTTCCTTGCCACCTCGGTCACCCTGCCGCTGGAGCGGACGGGAGAGGTTTTTGACACTGTGCGCACCGTCGTCGGAAAGAGCGGCGAAGGATGGGACGCGGCTGTCATCGAGGGCATCAATATGGAGGGACCGTTTATTCACCCGGCCTACAAGGGAGCGCATGAGGAAAGCTACATCGCGGACTTTGATTTTGATTTCATCAAGCGGTACAGCGACGTCATCCGCATCGTCACCGTAGCTCCGGACAAGGAGGGCGGCATGGAATTTATCCGCAAAGTCACCTCCGAAACTCCGGTGCGCGTCTCGATCGGACACACCGCCGCGACCTATGAGCAGGCGATGGAGGCAATCGCCTGCGGTGCGACCCAGGTCACCCATCTTTATAACGCGATGACCCCGATGCACCACCGTAAGCCGGGCGTCGTCACTGCCGCACTGCGCTCGGATGTCTATACCGAGATGATCTGCGACACCATCCATGTCCACCCGGCGATGTTCCAGTTTGTGATGGACTGCAAGAGCAGGGACAAATTTGTCCTTATCACCGACTGTATGCGTGCCGGCGGTATGCCTGCGGGCGAGTACACGCTGGGCGAGCTGGAAGTGGTGGTGGACGGCACCAGCGCGCGCCTGCAGGACGGCACGCTGGCGGGCAGCATCCTGACCCTCAACCGCGCGATTGCCAACGTCCACCAGCACACCAACAAGCCGCTGTGGGAGATTGTCAACGCCGCAACCTTAAATCCGGCGCGCGCGATGGGAATGCAGGACCGCATCGGCTCCATCCGTCCCGGCTGCTGCGCGGATTTTGCTGTCTTTGACGACAGCTTCCGTACCCGAATGACCATTGTCGATGGCAGAATCGTTTATCGCGCGGACTAAAGAATCTTTTTTTCGGTAACCGCAGGGGTGCGGGAAAAAGGCATTTGCCTTTTTCCCGCACCTTTTTTCCTTGCAGTTCTTTTTTGTCAGCGCAGCGCATACAATAGGGGTATCAACGAGGAAGGGGAATGGACAAGGATGGTCAACGAGAAAACGATCTCACATTTACAGCAGCTAATCGGCAAGCTGCCGCCTGCCCTTGCCGGCCAGCTGGAGGCTTTACCGGAGAGCTGTTGGGACAGCTTGCAGGAGATTCGTCTGCAGGAGGGGCGGGAAATCTGGCTGATCTTCCCCGGAAAGATGCTTTCGATCGGGCAGGTGATCCCAAACAGAAAGAGCGTTTCCCGCGAGGAAATCGAGCAGAGCTTTGCGGCGCTGTGCGATTACTCGGTCCACACCTTCCTGCCGCAGATTGTCCACGGCTTTCTCACCATCCAGGGGGGCCACCGCATCGGCCTTGGCGGGACGGCGGTGGTACAGGACGGAAAGGTCACCTCCATCCGGGAGCTGAGTTCGCTGAACATCCGCCTTGCAAGAAAGCAGGACAACCCGGAGGAGGTTGAGAAAATAGGCCGCTTGCTGTTTGACCGGGGGCTTTGCTCGGTGCTGATTGCGGGGGAGCCGGGCAGCGGAAAAACAACCCTGCTGCGCGCGCTGGCTTTTTTTCTGTCCCGACGCTGGCGGGTCACGGTGGTGGACGAGCGGGGGGAGATTGTGGACCGCGGCCTGCTTTCCTTGGGCGGATGCCTGGATGTGCTGCGCGGCTACCCCAAACCGGCGGGGATTTTGCAGGCGGTGCGCACCCTTTCACCACAGGTGGTGATCTGCGACGAGCTTGGCACGCTGGCCGAGACCGAACAGCTGCTGCAGGCGGTCAACTGCGGCGTGCGCTTTGTCGCCTCCATCCATGCGGGCAGCTTGGAGGAGCTTTTTCGCCGCCCGCAGTTTCAGCTGCTGCAAAAAGAAAAGGCGTTTGAGAAGGTGCTGCTGCTGCGGGGAGCGGATCTCCCCGGTCAGGCGGCCGGGATTTTTGAGATAGAGGATTGGGAAAGGCAGGTGGAAGGATGAGCGCGATGACCTTGAGCGTGCTGGGGCGGGCGATGCTGCTTGCCGGCTGCACAGCAGCGGGCTTTTATCTGGCGGGCCGCTCGGGCCGCAGACGGAAGGAACTGCTGCTGGCCGCTGCCTTTCTGGGAGAGGTCTGTTCCCGGCTTGCCTTTTGCCTGCAGCCGGCGGGGGAGCTGATCGAGGAGCTTGGAAGGGAAGCAGCTTTTCACTCGCTGCCCTGTTTGCAGTTTTTTTTGCAGCGAGGGGAAACCTTTCCCAAAGGATGGCGGGCGGCGGTGATGGATTGCGGCGGGGAGCTGCAGCGCGCCGACCGGGAGGTGCTGTCCCGGATGGAGAGCATCCTGGGCGCCTATGAGCTGCAGATTCAGCTGGAGGAACTTTCCCGCCTGCGCGCCGCACTGGAGCGTTCGGCGGGACAGGCTGCCGGAGAGGAAGAACGGGAAAGAAAACTCTATACCTCGCTGGGGCCGCTGGCGGGCCTTGCGCTGTGCATCCTGCTTTGATGGGGCAGGTCAGAAGAAAAAACAGGAGGAAACAAGTGATGGATGTCGATTTGATTTTTAAGATTGCGGCAATCGGGATCATTGTATCGGTGCTCAACCAGGTGCTGATCCGCTCGGGGAGGGAGGAGCAGGCCACGATGACCACCCTGGCGGGGCTGATTGTGGTGCTCATGATGATGATCGAGCAGATCAGCACCCTGTTCGATACGGTAAAGACGGTGTTTGGTCTGTGAGAAGGAGGGAAACGGGATGTCGCTTGGGGCGGTGATCGGCTTTAGCCTGTGCGCAGCGGCGCTGTGCGTGCTGCTGCGGCAGTACCGGCCGGAGATTGCGCTGGTCATCTCTATCCTGTGCGGGGTGGGGGTGCTGCTGTGGCTGCTGGAACAGCTGGCGCCGGTGTTGGAGCAGCTGCAGCAGCTTTCCAATCTGGCGCTGGGGTCCGGCGGCGAAGCGGCGCAGGTGCTGCTCAAGGCGCTCGGCATCTGCCTGATTACGCAGGTCGCCTGCGACACCTGCCGGGACATCGGGGAGACGGCCATCGCCGCCCGGCTGGAAACGGCGGGCAAGGCCGCGATGCTGCTGCTGGCGATGCCGGTTTTCTCGGAGCTGCTCCAGCAGGCGCTGCGGCTGATCGGAACATAAAGGGTGGAGGACGATGAAACAGACAGGACGAAGATGGATAGGTTGCACGCTGGGGATGCTGCTCGCGGTGTTGCTGCTGGGGACAACCGCCTTTGCCGGCAGTGAGGACGGGGCGCTGGGCAGCTTTGTGCAGGACAAGCTCAATGAGCTTTTGGAGGAGCAGCTTCTTCCCAACGTCCCCGACCAGGCGCAGGGCATGATGGACAGCTTGACGCAGGAGAAGGAAGACGGCGGGCTTTTTTCGCTGCTGTCGATGACCCCGTCGGAGCTTTTGGCGGCGATCAAGGACGCGGCGCTGCAGCAGGTTTCCGGGCCGCTGGAGGTGCTGGGGAGGCTATTGGCGGTGGCGCTGCTGTGCGCGGTTTTGAGCGCGGTGCGGCAGAGCGCAGTCAGCGCGCGGCTGCAGGGCATCTTTCTGGTGGTGGCGACGGCCTGCATCCTCTCCTTTTTGGGGACGCCGGTCTTTGCCTGCATCGATCAGACGGTGCAGGCGCTCCGGGAATGTTCACTGTTTGTGATGTCCTTCACGCCGGTGATGAGCGGGATTTTGATTGCGGGCGGCAACCCGGCTTCGGCGGGAGCGTACAATCTGATTCTGTTTTTTGCCGCGCAGATTTTGGCCGAGCTTGCCGCGCGCACCCTGATTCCGCTGCTCAACATCTACCTTGCGCTGTGCATCGTCGCGCCGATGGCCCCGCTTTTGCAGCTGGACCGGGTCACAGCCGCCATCAAATCGGTGGTTTGCTGGGGGCTTGGCATCATCACGACCCTCTTTGTCGGGATGCTCTCGCTGCAGACGGTGATCGGCAGCGGCGGGGACACGCTGCTGCTCAAAGCCTCCAAATTTCTGGCCGGCAGCATGATTCCGGTGATTGGCGGAACTATTTCGGACGCTTTGGGCGCGGCAAAGGGCTGCGTCCAGCTGCTCAAGGGGGCGGTCGGCTCCTTCGGGATTCTGGTTGCGGTGCTGACCTTTCTGCCTGCGCTGCTGCAGGTGGGGATGTGGTATCTGTCGCTGAAAGCCTCGGCGTGGGTCAGCTCCATGCTGGGCGCGGGGGAGGTTGCAAAGCTGCTCGAGTCGATTGTGCAGGCCTTCTCCATCCTGCTGGCGCTGATCGCCTGCTTTGCGCTGTTGATTTTAGTCTCAACGGCACTGATGCTCCTGCTGACGGCAGGATAGTTTGCAGAAAAGGAAGGGAGGGTCTTTGATGCTGGAAGCCATCCGCCAATGGGCGGCGAGCCTTTGCTTTGCGGCGGCAGCGGCAGGGCTTTGCCAGATGCTTGCGCCCGAGTCGGGGCTGGGAAGGATGCTGAAGGTCTGCGTCAGCGTTTTCTTTCTATGCAGCGTGCTGCTGCCGCTGGGCTCTTTAGAGCTTTCCTTTTCGGACTGGGAGAGCCAGCTGCCCCAACAGCAGGCGCAGGAAATTTCCCGGCAGATGCAGCAGCAGAGCCAGCAGGCCGGGTTTGAGGCGGTGCAGGGACAGCTGGAACAGGAGGTGGACAATTTTCTGCGCCAGCAAGGCATAACCCCTGTCCAAATCCGCATAGATATGATGCAGCAGGAAGATTCCATCCAGATGGAGCTGCTGCTGACGTTGGAGGAAAAGGATCGGGACAGGGAGGAATGGCTGCGGCAGAATCTGCAGTCGTCCGGCCTGTCGCTGCGAATCGAGTACCGGGAAGGAGACGTGGAAGATGCGGGAGGACTTTGATCGATTTCTGCAGCGCCTGCAGGCGTTTTGGCGCTCGTTTTGCAACAGCCAGAACCGGGTGCGCCTGCTGGTGGCGGTGGGCCTTTTGGGGATGGGGCTGATCCTGTGTTCCGAATTGCTGGCGGGGGAGGAACCAAAGGAGAGCGAACCGGCCATGGAACAACCGGAGCAGCAGAACACGCAACAGAGCGAACAGCAGCTGCAGCAGCGGCTGGAGGAGATTATCAGCCAGATCGACGGCGTGGGGGAGTGCAGCGTGATGCTCACCTTTGAGGAGAGCGAGCGAAGCGTCTACGCGGTGGAGGACAGCGTCAGCCAGGAGCAGGACCGGCAGACAAACTCCGGCTCCAGCTCCAGCCAAAAAAGGTTGGTGCTCGTCGAGAATGGAGAGGGGGGAAACCAGCCGGTTCTGGAAAAGACGGTGCGCCCGCAGGTGAACGGCGTGGTGGTGGTCTGCCAGGGGGCGAAGAGCATGACGGTCTGCCAGCAGGTGACCGAGGCGGTGACAACGGTTCTGGGAATACGCAGCACACAGGTCTGCGTCTGTCCCGGCCGTTCATGATAAAGACTTTTTTTACAGATCTTACAGGAGGGAAAAATATGAACATGATCGTAGGAAAAAAACAGCTTGTTTTGGCGTCGCTTGTGGTTGCGCTGGGGGTGGCGGTTTATCTGAACTATCAATTTGCCGGGGAGGATCTGGATTTGGTGACGGCAAATGCACAGCAAACCACCCAGGAGCTTTCCACCGAGGAGGGCGAGCAGGAAAATTATGGCGACGCACAGTTTGTGGACACAAAGGAGGTTTCCAGCGAAGAGACACAGGAGACCAGTCTGCAGGCCGAAAGTGCGGTGGGGGACGAGGAATATTTTTCGCAGGCAAGGCTGACCCGCACCAAGACCCGCGACGAAGCGCAGGAGGCGCTGCAGGTGATGCTCTCCGACGTCAATCTCGACCAGGAACAGAAGGATGAGCTGACCGCACAGGCCAGCGCGATGGCACAGTCAATCGAGACCGAAGGCAAGATCGAAAACCTGATTAAAGCCAAAGGCTTTGCCGAGTGCATGGTCTACTGCTCCAACGAGAAGGTGGACGTCATCGTCAAATCCCCCGAGCTGCAGGAGGGGGATGTGGTGCAGATCCGCGACATCGTTCTGGAACAGACCGAGGTCCCGGTGGAGAATATCTCGATCGTTTCGGTAGAATAATCGAACAGGCAAAAGCGTTCCCCTTTTGATAGAAAAGGGGAACGCTTTTTTGCGTTGTCCGAAAGATTATCGGGAAAGGAAGAAAAAGGGTCTGTCGAAAAGATAGAAAGTGTGGTACAATAGAAAGAAAAAAGCAGGGGGAGTTTGGATGCTGATTCGGCAGGGGGAAAAAATTGTCTTTTTTGGTGACAGTTTAACCCAGCGCACCGATTTAAACGAATCGGAGCATCCGGCGCGGCGGTACAGCCTGGACTATGCCGGAAGCTATGTGGACATTCTGGTCAAGCGGCTCCTGATTCATTTTCCGCAGTTGGAGTTTACCTTTTATAATAGAGGGGTTGGCGGGGACACCATCCGCCACCTGCTGGAACGCTACAGCCACGACGTTGCGCCGCTTCACCCGACCATGATGATCCTCTGGATTGGGCAGAACGACGCCAAGGCGCTTGACCCGGCACACTTTGAACAGGGGTTGCGCTGCCTGCTGGAATGGTGCGGGCAGGATCGCATTCAGGTGGTGGTGCTCTCCACCTCCGCCCACCGCAGCCACGAAAAGATGGTTGCTTTGGAGCAGGTGGACAACATTTTAAGGCGGGTGAGCGGGGAGAAGGGGCTTCCCTTCATCGACGTCAAGTCCCCGATGCTGGCGGTGATGGAGCATAACCGCCAGGCGATCTGTCCCACCCAGCTGTTCACCACCGGCTCCCACCTGTCGGAGCTGGGCAACATGCTGGTGGCGGACACCGTATTTGATTATCTTTGCGGGCACGAGCTGCCTTTGTAAATAATGGAAGAGGGAGAATCGGATGAAACAAGGGCGATATTGCGCGCTGGCGCTGGGATGCGCGCTGCTGCTGACCGGGTGCGAGTCCTGGAGAAGGCTTCCTTCCCCCGACGCGCCAAAGGAGGTGACCGCGGCCTCCATCTGGCAGCAGGGCGATGAACAGCCTGACGGCCAGCAGGAGCAGGATACGGGAGGACTTGCAGTGGAGCAGAGCACGGCGACCGACATGTTGTCGGCGTCCATCACCGCCCGGGGCGAGGAGGAACCGGCCTGGAGCAGCAGCGACGAGATGCTTTCCAACAAGCTCTACAGCCTGCTGACCCATAAAAACGAAAAGTTTATGGAAAACTTTGATGACCGCGAATACGACTACCTGGCGCAGCTGACCGATGCGCAGGGGGAGGAGTACCAGTTCTACCTCTGGGTCAACTTTGAGCGGGAGAACGAGGTCATCGTGGAGGACGAGCAGGGCAGCCAGTGGGATCTTTCGGTGGAGGACAGCAACCAGCTGCGCGCCATGATTGTGGGGCTCGGCTAGATTTGCAGTTGACATCCCCCGCGCAATCCTTTACAATACATATGGAAATAAACGGGTGTACATAAAGGGGGAGACAAAGCTGGAAAAACCGGATTGGATCGCGCAGCAGGAGGCCTACATCTATGTGGGCCAGCAGAAGCTGCGCAGAGGATACACAACGGGAACCTGCGCGGCGGCGGCGGCCCAGGCGGCGGCAACGCTCTTATTTGGCGGGGAGCCACCGCAGGCGGTTCGCCTGACCGTCCCTAAGGGATTGGAGCTTCATATCCCGGTCCGCTCGGTGCAGGCGGGGGACGGCTGGGCGCAGGCCAGCGTCTGCAAGGACAGCGGCGACGATCCGGACGCCACCGACGGCATCGAGGTTTTTGTGCGCCTGGAACCGGCAAAGGAGGCGGGCATCGCCATTCTGGGCGGTCAGGGTGTGGGCCGGGTGACCAAGCCGGGGCTGGAAATGCCGGTCGGCGAGGCCGCCATCAACCGGGTGCCGCGGCAGATGATCCGCCAGCAGATTGAGCTGGTCCGCCAGGACTATCCCGCATGGGAGGGCGTCGGCCTGCGCGCCACGGTGAGCATCCCGCAGGGGGAGGCGGTGGCCAAAAGGACCTTTAACCCAAGGCTGGGCATCGAAGGGGGGATTTCGGTCCTGGGCACCAGCGGCATCGTCGAGCCAATGAGCGAGAAGGCGCTGACCGACTCGATCAAGCTGGAGCTGAGCATCTTGCGCAAGGCCGGGCACACCGGTGTGCTCATCACCCCCGGCAATTACGGACAGGCCTTTTTAAACAGCGGCACGCTGGAGGGGCTTTCTGCCTTAAGCGAGCGCGCGGTCAAGTGCTCGAACTATGTGGGGGACACGCTGGACATGTGCGTGCAGCAAGGCTTTGAGCGAGTGCTGCTGGTGGGGCACATCGGCAAGTTCTGCAAGCTGGCGGCGGGCATCATGAACACCCACTCCCGCTACGCCGACGGGCGGCTGGAGGTTTTTACCGCCCATGCCGCTCTGTGCGGAGCAAGCAAGGAGACGCTGTTTGCCCTAATGGACAGTGCGACCACCGACGAGGCGATTGCGCTGCTGGACAGGGAAGGGCTGCGCCAGAAGGTGATGCAGAGCATGCTGCAAAGAATAGAAGAACATGTGCGTGCGCGTGCCGGAGAGACGCTGCAGACCGGCGTCATCCTCTTTTCCAACGCGCACGGATTTTTGGGAATGACGCAGGGCAGCGAGCAGATTCTGCAGCGCCTGCTGGAAGAATATTAATCGGAAGGGGACAGATAAGGATGGCAGGGAAACTGTATGGAATCGGCGTCGGTCCGGGCGACCCGGAGCTGATGACCCTCAAGGCGGTGCGCCTGATCGAGGAGTGCGACATCGTGGCGGTGCCAAAATCGGGCGAAGGCGAGGGCGTCGCCCGGCAGATTGCAAAGGGTGCGGTTAAAGATTTTGAGCAGAAAAATGTGATCGAAGTCTCGATGCCGATGACCCGTGACCCGCAGGTGCTGGAACAAAGCCACCAGGCGGCGGCTCAACTTATTGAGGGTTACTTAAAGGAAGGAAAGTCGGTCGCCTTTTTGACCCTGGGAGATCCGGCGATCTACTCCACCTACATCTACGTCCACAAGCGGGTGCAGCAGCACGGCTATCCGGTCGAGATGGTGCCGGGTGTGCCGTCCTTCTGTGCGGTGGCGGCCAAGCTCAACACCGGCCTTGCCGAAGGCGCGCAGCCACTGCACATCATCCCTGCGTCCTATCAGGGCGTGGAGGAAGGCCTGGAATGGAGCGGGCCGAAGGTGCTGATGAAGACCGGCCGCTCGATGAAGAAGGTCAAGGCACTGCTGGACGAAAAGGGCCTGTTGGACAAGGCGATGATGGTGCAGAAGTGCGGCATGGAGGGGGAGGAAATCTACCCTTCGATGCGGGATGTGGACGAAAACGCCAGTTATTTTTCGGTGATCGTGGTCGAGGAATAAACGGGCAACAGACAGGGAGGAATTCGGGATGGTATATTTTGTTGGAGCCGGTTCAGGCGCGGTCGATCTGATCACAGTGCGCGGGCAGCGGCTGCTGCGTCAGGCGGATGTGGTGATCTATGCAGGGTCGCTGGTCAATCCCCAGCTGCTGCAGGAGACACGGCCGGACTGCCGGCTGTATAACAGCGCCAAAATGACGCTGGAGGAGGTGCTGGAGGTCATCGGCCAGGCAGAACGGGAAGGGGCGACCATCGTCCGGTTGCACACCGGCGACCCCTGCCTGTACGGGGCAATCCGCGAACAGATGGACCAGCTGGATGATCTGGGGATCGCTTATGAATATGTGCCGGGCGTCAGCTCCTTCTGCGCGGCGGCGGCAGCTTTAAACGCGGAATATACCCTGCCGGATGTCTCCCAGACGGTCATCATCACCCGCATGGCCGGGCGCACCCCGGTGCCGGAGAAGGAGGAGATTGCAAAGCTGGCGGCCCACCAAGCCACCATGGTCATCTTCCTGAGCACCGGCCTGCTGGAAGGGCTGCAGGAGCGGCTGATGGCCGGCGGATACAGCGCGGATACCCCGGCGGCGATTGTCTACAAGGCAAGCTGGCCGGATCAGAAGGTTTTCCGCTGCACCGTCTCCACCCTGGCGCAGACCGCAAAGGAAAACAACATCACCAAGACAGCGCTGATTCTGGTCGGAAACTTTTTGGGCGGCAGCTATTCTCGCTCCAAGCTCTACGACCCGAGTTTCACCACCGAGTTCCGCCAGGCAAAGCAGCAGGAGATAAGATGAAAACGACGCTTTCGCTGATCTGTTTTACCCAAAACGGGGCCGCAGCAGCCGCCCGGCTGCTGAACGCTTTGGGGGAGGATTTTGCGGCGGCCGGCTTTGTGCGCTCACGCTTTGCAGGGGGCTGGGACACCAAAAGTCTGACCGTTTGGCAGGGCTCGCTGCACGATTGGACGGTACAGCAGTTTCCAAAGTCCGACTGCCTTGTCTTTGTGGGGGCGTGCGGCATCGCGGTGCGGGCGATTGCGCCCTTTGTCGCGGACAAGCTGCACGACCCAGCCGTGGTGGTGATCGACGAAAAGGGCCGGTTTTGTATCCCGCTGCTCTCCGGCCACGTCGGGCGGGCAAACGAGCTGGCCGGATACTTTGCTAAAATATTGGGCGCACTGCCAATCATCACCACCGCCACCGATTTAAACGGACTGTTCGCGGTGGATGTCTTTGCGCAGAAAAATGAGCTGGTGCTGACCGATCGCGCAAAGGCCAAATCCATCTCCGCGGCGCTTTTGGCCGGGCAGAAGGTGGCTCTTTTCTCCGATTTTCCGATTCGGGGAAAGCTGCCCGAGGGCGCGACCGTGATTGGGCAGAACGCCGGGGACTGGCGCATCTGTATTAGCTTTTGCAATCCTGACCGGCCCGACACCCTCTGGCTGCCGCCAAGGCGGCTTGTGTTGGGAATCGGCTGTCGCAGGGGCGTTTTGGAAAAGACGATAGAAGCGTTTGTGTCGGCGGCCCTGCAGAAAGCGGGTGTCCCGCTCGAAGCGGTGCGTGCGGTCTGCTCGATCGATTTAAAAAAGGAAGAAGCGGGGCTGCTTGGTTTTTGCCAAAGCCATCACCTGCCGCTGACGACCTATTCCGCCGGCCAGTTGATGGAGGCGCCGGGGACCTTTTCTCCCTCCGGTTTTGTCAAACAGGTGACCGGGGTGGACAACGTCTGCGAGCGTGCGGCAGTGCTGGGCGCCGGCGGCGGGGAGCTGCTGCTGCCAAAACAGGCAGGCAGCGGCGTTACGGCGGCGCTGGCAGTCGAGAAGGAAATTACCTTGTCCTTTTCGGATCAAGATTAAAATAGAAAGAAGGAAATTGGGATGAAGCTGTATGTTGTGGGAATCGGTCCGGGGGAACTCAGCCAGATAACGCCGGCGGCGATGGCGGCGATGGAGCAAAGCGACATCATTGCGGGCTACACCGTCTATGTCGACCTGGTGCGGGAGCGTTTTCCGGGAAAGACCTTTTTGACCACCGCCATGAAGCAGGAGGTCGACCGCTGCCGCATGGCGATTGAGCAGGCGGTCGGGGGAAAGACCGTCTCGATGGTGTGCAGCGGCGACGCGGGCGTTTACGGCATGGCGGGGCTCATCTATGAGCTGGCCCAGCAGTATCCGCCCATCGAGATTGAGGTGATTCCCGGCATCACTGCAGCGATGAGCGGGGCGGCGGTGCTGGGTGCGCCGCTTATCCACGATTTTGCGGTCATCAGCCTCAGCGACCTGCTGACCCCATTGGAAAAAATCATGACCCGCGTCGAGCTTGCAGCGCAGGCCGACTTTGTTCTCTGCTTTTATAATCCGGCCAGCAAAAAGCGCGCGGACTACCTCAAGCACGCCTGCGAGCTGATCTTAAAGCACCGCAGCCCGGACACCCCCTGCGGCTATGTGCGCAACATCGGCCGGGAGGGGCAGGAGGCCCATGTGATGACCTTGCGGGAGCTGCAGGACGCGCAGGTGGATATGTTCACCACCGTCTTTGTCGGCAACTCCCAGACCAGACGCATCGGTGACAAGCTGGTGACCCCGCGGGGATATAAAAATGTATAAGGCGCTTCTGTTTGCCGGCACCACCGAGGGACGGCAGCTGGCGGAATATCTGGCGGCGTGCGGGGTGCAGACAACCGTCTCGGTCGCCACCGAGTACGGGCAGACGCTGATTGCACCGTGCCCCAACCTTTCAGTCCATGCAGGCAGGCTGGACGAGGGGCAGATGGAGCAGTTTTTAAAGGAAAACAGATTTGATTTTGTCATCGACGCCACCCACCCCTACGCGGCGGTGGTGACGCAGAATATCTGCAGGGCCTGCGCGGCGGCGGAGGTGCCGTGCTACCGCTGCCTGCGGGAGGAATCGCAGCTGCAGGCGGGCAACCTCATCCGGGTGGAAACCACCGAGCAGGCGGTGCAAAGGCTAAACGAGATGCCGGGCAACATCCTGCTGACCACCGGCAGCAAGGAGCTTGCTGCCTACACGAAGGTTTCGGGATTTGCCGAGCGGGTCTATCCCCGGGTGCTGCCGCTTGCCAATGTGGTGGAAAGCTGTCTGAAGTTAGGGGTGCCTGCCTCCCACCTGATTGCGATGCAGGGGCCGTTTTCGGAGGAGCTGAACCTGGCGATGATCCGCCAGTGGAACATCGCCTGCCTGGTGACCAAGGAATCCGGCAGGGCCGGCGGGGTGGACCAGAAGGTCAGCGCCGCGCAGAAGGCGGGAATTGCCGTCCTGCTGATCGGCCGCCCGCAGGAGAGCGAGCAGAGCTTCCCCCTGGAGGGGCTCAAAGCGCAGCTGCGCGACCGCTGGGGAATTTGCCCGCAGCAGGAGCCAAAGACGAATCTTCCCTACTTTCCGCTGTTTGTCCCTTTGGCGGGCAAGCGGGTGCAGGTGTTTGGCGCGGGGAAGATTGCGGCCCGGCGCATCCGTTCGCTGCTGGGCTTTGGCTGCCCCATCGAGGTGATTGCCCCACAGCTGGATGAGTCGCTGGATCAGGACGCCCGGCAGGGCAGAATGGTCTGGCATCAGCGCCCCTGGCGGCCCGGAGACTGTGAGGGCGACCTTGTCCTTGCGGCGACCGACGACCATGCGGTCAACCGGCAGATTGTGCAGGAGTGCAGGCAGAAGGGCATTTTGTCCAACCGGTGCGACTGCCGGGAGGACTGCGATTTTTATTTCCCCGCTCTGGTGCAGGCCGAGGGGTTGACCATCGGCCTTTGTTCCAACGGGGAGGACCATCATAAGGTAAAGTGTGCGGCGGCATGGCTGCGGGAAGCCATCGCCCAGCGTGAGAAGAAGGAGTAAGGAGCAAATGGCCAAAAGAATCATTCGGGTCGGCAGCAGGGAGAGCACTCTTGCGGTCGCGCAGACAAGGATTGTGATGGAGCAGATTCAGGCGCATCACCCGGAGCTGGAACTGGAACTGGTGACGATGAAAACCACCGGGGACAAGATATTGGATAAGGCTTTGGACAAAATCGGCGGCAAGGGGCTGTTTGTCAAAGAGCTGGACCGCGCGCTGCGGGAGGGCCGGATCGACATCTCGGTCCACAGCCTGAAGGATATGCCGATGCAGACGCCGGAGGATCTGCCCCTCCTGGCCTACGCCAAGAGGGGAAATCCCTTCGACTGCCTGGTGCTGCCCGAAGGCGTGACCGAGTGGGACAAGACCCAGCCGGCCGGCTGCTCCGGGCACCGTCGTCGCATCCAGCTGCAGGGGCTGTATGGGGAGGTGCCGGTCAAGGGCATCCGCGGCAACATCCACACCCGCCTGCAAAAGCTGGACAGCGGGGAATACGGCGCGCTGATCTTAGCCTGTGCCGGGCTGGAGCGCGTCGGGCTGCAAGGCCGCATCCATCATGTATTTTCTCTGGATGAAATGATCCCATCTGCAGGACAGGGCATCCTGTCGGTGCAGGGCCGGGCGGGGGAGGACTACTCCTGGCTTAAAGAAACCGATGATTTTGTTTCCCGCACCGAGGCCCTGGCGGAGCGCGCCTTTGTCCGGGAGCTGGACGGCGGGTGCTCCTCGCCGATTGCCGCCTTTGCGCAGGTGTCGGGGGGAGAGGTGCTGCTGACCGGGCTTTACTACCATGAGGAGCAGCAAGCCTATGTCACCGGCGCCAAGACAGGCCGCTGCGAGGACGCGGAACAAATCGGCGTGGAGCTGGCAAGGGAGCTCAAGGGCCGCTTTCTGTCTGGCTGTGTTTTGACCAGATAAAGAGCGGTTCGGCTAGCAAGCACATTATAAAGGTAGAAAATTCAATCAGAAAAGACGAATATACAAGCTGCGGGCAACTTGGAGCCGCCCGCATGGAAGGAGCTGTTGTCAAGATGGAAAAACAGGGAAAGGTGTGGTTGGTCGGCGCGGGTCCGTCCGACCCGGGGCTGCTGACCCTGAAGGGAAAACAGCTTCTGGAGCAGGCGCAGGTCGTGGTGTACGACGCGCTGGTCTCGGCGGCGATTTTGGCGATGATTCCAAACGATGCCGAGCTGATCTATGTCGGCAAGCGGGCGGGTAACCACCCTGTGCCGCAGCATCAGATCAATCAGATTCTGCTCGCCAAGGCGCAGGAAGGCAAAAGGGTGGTCCGCTTAAAGGGCGGCGACCCGTTTTTGTTTGGCCGGGGCGGGGAGGAGCTGGAACTGCTCGCTGCCCACCATATCCCGTTTGAGGTCGTGCCGGGCATCACCTCCGCCTTGGCGGTGCCTGCCTACAACGGCATCCCCGTCACCCACCGGGACTACTGCTCGTCGGTCCACATCATCACTGCGCACAGCAAGAAGGGCGGGGAGCTGAAAATCAACTTCCCGGCCCTGTGTGCGTTGGAGGGGACGCTGGTCTTTTTGATGGGCGTCACCTCAATGGAGATGGTCTGCGAAGGGCTGGTGAAGGCGGGGATGGACCCGCAGATGCCGGCGGCGATTCTGCAGGAGGGCACCAGCGCGGTGCAGCGCAGGGTGGTCGCCACCGTCTCCGACCTGCCGCAAAAGGCGCGCGAAGCCAACATCCAGGCGCCGTCGGTACTGATTGTTGGCAAGGTGTGCGCGCTGGAAAAGACGCTGAGCTGGACGCAGAACCGTCCGCTGGACGGGGTTCGGGTGGTTTTGACAAGGCCGAAGGAGCTTGTCTCTCGCATGGCGCACAGGCTTTACGAGCTGGGCGCGGAGGTGATCGAGCTGCCGGCCATCTGCCTGGAGCCATACGAGGAAAATCCACAGCTGGAACAGGCAATCTCCCACATCAGCGACTATCAGTGGGCGGCCTTCACCAGCATCACCGGGGTGCGCATTTTCTTTGACTTTTTGCAGAAAAATCGCTGCGACCTGCGCGCCCTGTCCCATTTGCGCTTTGCCGCCATCGGGCCGGGCACAGCAAAAGAGCTGGAACGGCACGGCATCTTCGCCGATCTGATGCCGGAGCGGTACTACGCAAAGGATTTGGCCGAGGCGCTGGCCACACAGATGCAGCCGGGCCAGTGGGTGCTGCTGCCGCGGGCAAAGATCGGCTCGGCAGAATTGACCGATACGCTGCGGGAGCAGGGCATCGGCTACACCGACATTCCGCTTTACGACACAGTGTATACAAGCCAAAACAGCAGCGCAGTCCAGAAGCTGGTGACGGAGGGGAAAATCTCCTGTGTCACCTTCACCAGTGCCTCGACTGTGAAGGGATTTGCCGCAGCGATGCAAGGAACCGACCTGACCGGACTGTTGGCAGCCTGCATCGGGGAAAAGACCGCCCAGGCCGCGCGGGAAGTGGGGATGCAGGTGCTGATTTCCCGGCAGGCAACCATCGACAGCCTCTGTGAGCTGCTGGTGGAGCGGGCGGACAGCTTGAGATTGAACCGAACAATCACCGATTGATGAGATAAATGGAGGCTTATAAAATGGAACTGTTACACAGACCAAGACGTTTGAGAACCAGTGAAGCGGTGCGCGAGATGGCACGGGAGACCCGCCTGTCCAAAAAGGCGCTGGTGTACCCGGTGTTTATCCGGGAGGGCAGCGGCATCCGGGAGGAGATCCCCTCGCTGCCGGGTCAGTACCACTACAGCCCGGACACCATCTGCGAGGAGATGGAGCGACTTGTCAAAGCGGGCATCAACAAGATTCTGCTGTTTGGAATCCCGGCGCACAAGGATGAAATGGGCTCCTCGGCCTGGGACGACAACGGCGCGGTGCAGCAGGCAATCCGCGAGATCAAGAAAAACTTCCCGCAGATCTACTGCATCACCGACGTCTGCATGTGCGAGTACACCTCTCACGGGCACTGCGGCGTGCTGGATGCCTGCACCACCGTTAACAACGACAAGACGCTGGAGCTGCTGTGCAAGGTTTCGCTCTCCCATGTGCGGGCGGGGGCGGATATGGTCGCGCCTTCCGACATGATGGATGGCCGTGTGCTGGCCATCCGCCACGCGCTGGACAGCGAGGGCTTCACCCACATCCCGATCATGGCCTATTCCGCCAAGTATGCTTCGGCCTTCTACGGCCCGTTCCGCGATGCAGCGGGCTCCGCGCCGTCCTTCGGTGACCGCCGCTCCTATCAGATGGACATCCACAACCGCAAGGAGGCGCTCAAGGAGATCGACAGCGACGTCGAGGAGGGCGCCGACATCGTGATGGTCAAGCCTGCCATGTCCTACCTGGACATCATCTGGCAGGCTTCCCAGCGCACCAACCTGCCGTTGGCGGCCTACAGCGTCAGCGGCGAGTACGCGATGATCGAATCCGCGGCCAAGGCGGATCTGATCGACCGCGACCGCATCATCGGCGAGGTGGCGGTCAGCATCTTCCGCGCAGGGGCGGATATCTTGATTACCTATCATGCCAAGGACATCGCCCGTCTGATCGACGAGGGAAAAATCGGCTAAGTTTTAAAAAGGAAAGCGGGGGAACCGGATGCGGCAGGTATATTTGATTGGAATTGGGATGGGCAATCCCGATCTGCTGACGGTGCGGGCCAGAAAGATCATTGAAAGAAGCGACTGCCTGATCGGCGCCAAACGGATGCTGGAGGCGGTGCAGGAAATTTGCCGACCGGAGGCGGAGCGGACAGCTTCCTTTCAAAATGAGGAGATTGCCCGCCTGATCGACCGCCAGCCGCAGGGAAGCTTTATCTCGGTGCTGCTCTCCGGCGACGTCGGCTTTTACAGCGGGGCAAAAAAGCTGTGCGGCGCGCTGCGGGAGATGAAGGAGGTTTCGCTCGAGCTGATTCCGGGAATCAGCTCTCTGCAGTATCTCTGCTCCAAGCTGGAAACTGCCTGGGACGATGTGACAGTTGTCAGCGTCCACGGCAGGGAAGGGAAGGTCGCCAGCGCCCTGCGCCAGGCCGGAAAGGTCTTTGTGCTGACCGGCTCCAACCAGACGGCCGGTCAGGTCTGTGATGCTCTCTGCCGGGAAGGCTTGGGAAAAGCGCAGGTCTGGGTGGGGGAACACCTCTCCTACCCGCAGGAGAAGCTCACCGGCGGTACGGCGGAGGAGCTGGCCGGGCGGCAGTTTGACCCGTTGGCGGCGATGCTCATCACCGCCGTTCCCACCCCGTCTCGGCCTTATCCTGCCATCGGGCTGGACGATGCGGAATTTTTGCGCGGCGACGAGGGCAAGCCGATCCCCATGACCAAGCAGGAAGTCCGGGCGGTGGCGGTGTCCAGACTGCGCGTCCAGCCCGCATTTTGTGTCTATGACGTGGGGGCGGGAACTGGCTCGGTCACGGTGGAGGTATCGCTCCTAGCCCGGGGAGGCCGGGTGTTTGCCGTCGAGAAAAATCCGAAAGCGGTCGAGCAGCTGCGGCGAAACCTCAAACATTTTTCCCTCACCAACGTCGAGGTGGTCGAGGGGACAGCCCCCGACGCTTTGTCCGATCTGCCCGCGCCGGATGCGGTTTTTATCGGCGGCTCGTCGGGGAACATCGGGGAGATTGTCCGGCTGTGCCTGGCAAAAAATCCGCAGGTCCGCATCGTAGCGACCGCCATCACGCTGGAGACGGTGGCGCAGCTGCTGGAAGCGGCGCGCGGGCTGCCTGAAGTTTCGCTGGAAATCTCCCAAATCAGCGCCGCGCGCGCAAGAGCACTTGGCAAGGAGCAGCAGATGCACCTGATGATGGGGCAGAACCCCGTCTTTGTCTGCTGCCTGACCCCGCAAAAGGAGGAAGGATGATGAACACCCCACGACTGATGCTGGCGGCGGCCTCCAGCGGCTGCGGCAAGACCACCGTCGCCTGCGCCATTTTGCAGGCGCTGAAGGTGCGGGGAATTTCCTGCGTCTCCTACAAATGCGGGCCGGACTACATCGACCCGATGTTTCACCGGCAGGTGCTGGGGATTGCCTCGCGCAACCTCGACCTGTTTTTTGTCCCCGAGCAGACTGCCTGCTTTCTGCTGCAAAAGAGCAGCCGGGGGGCGGACCTTGCCTTCATCGAGGGCGTGATGGGTTACTATGACGGCATCGCCTCGACCAGCACCGCCTCCTCCTGGCATCTGGCCCGCGCGACCAGGACCCCGGCCGTGCTGGTGCTCAACTGCAGGGGGATGTCGGTCTCAATTGCGGCGCAGCTTGGGGGGTACCTGAACTATGAGCGGGAGAGCGGCATCCGGGGCGTCATCTTAAATCAGCTAAGCCCCAGCCTCTACCCGGAGATCAAGGCGCTGATCGAGAGCCGCTGTTCGGTCGCGGTCTGCGGCTACATGCCCAAGATGCCGGATTGCTCGCTGGAGAGCCGGCACCTCGGGCTTGTGACCGCGCAGGAGATCGCCGACCTGCAGGAGCGGATTGAACGGTTGGGCGAACAGGCGCTGCAAAGCATCAATCTGGAGCTGCTGCTCAAAATCGCCGGCTACGCGCCGTCCCTCGCCGAGGAATCGCTCCCGCTGCCTGAGCCAGCGCAGCTGCCGCTTAAAATCGGCGTGGCGCGGGATAAGGCGTTCTGCTTTTACTATCAGGATAATCTGGAATTGCTGGAGGAGCTGGGCGCGCAGCTGGTGCCCTTTTCCCCACTTTGCGACCCGCTGCCGCAGGGGTTGGACGGGCTGCTGCTGGGCGGCGGCTACCCGGAGTTGTACGCCGGGGAGTTGAGCGAAAATGAGCCTTTGCGCAGCTCGCTGCGGCAGGCGTTGGAGCAGGGCCTGCCCTGCATCGCCGAGTGCGGCGGGTTCCAGTATCTGCAGCAGGCGTTAGAGGGGGAGGACGGCGCCCTTTATCCCATGGTGGGATTTTTAAAGGGAAAGAGCTTTCGCACCGGCGGCCTGCGCCGATTCGGGTATGTCAACCTCACCGCGCGCAAGGACAACCTGCTCTGCAGGGCAGGGGAGGGATTTGCCGCGCACGAGTTCCACTACTGGGACAGCGAGGTGACCGGCGACGGCTTTGTGGCGCAAAAGCCGCTGCGCAGGTCGCACTGGGATTGCGTTGTCTGCGACGAACATTTCTGGGGAGGCTATCCCCATCTGTTTTTCTACAGCAATCCGCAGATGGCGAAGAACTTTTTGAACCGATGTGAACAGTATCATCGACAGAAAGAAGGAATTTAAAGATGGAGTTGGAGGAAGAGCTGCGGCGGAAAATCGCACAGATTCAGCCGCTGGATGAGCGGGCAATGGCCCTTGCAAAAAAAAGATGGGACAGCATCGCGCACCCGCTGCACAGTTTAGGGCTTTTGGAGGACGCGATTGTCACCATCGCCGGCGCGCAGGGAAGTCACCAGGTGGAATTAAACAAGCGGTGTGTGACGCCGTTCTGCGCCGACAACGGCGTGGTGGCGCAGGGCGTGACCCAGTCCGGGCAGGATGTGACCACCATCGTCACCAAAAACTTTTGCATCGGCGAGGCCAGCGTCTGTGTGATGGCGCGGGTTGCGGGCGCGGACGTCATCCCGGTTGATATCGGGGTGGCGCAGGATGTCACCGAGCCGGGACTGCGCGTCCACAAGATTGCCTACGGAACCGCCGACATTACCCAGGGACCGGCGATGACCCGGGAGCAGGCGGCGGACGCCATCCTTTACGGCATGAACCTGGTCAAGGAGCTCAAGGAGGAAGGCTATCGCCTGATCGCCACCGGTGAGATGGGCATCGGCAACACCACCACCAGCAGCGCACTGCTGTCGGTTCTGCTTCACCGTCCAGTGGAGGAGATGACCGGCAGGGGAGCGGGGCTTTCCAGCGAAGGGCTCAAGCGGAAAATAGACGCAATCCACCGCGCCATCGAGGTCAATCAACCGGATCCGGACGACCCTTTGGACACTTTGCACAAGGTCGGCGGTCTGGACATCGCGGGCCTGGTCGGGGTGTTCCTGGGTGGCGCACACTATCATCTGCCCATTGTGATTGACGGGGTGATTTCCGGAGCGGCAGCTTTCACGGCAATGAAATTTTGCAAAACTGCCGGCGATTACTGGATTGCCGCGCACGTTTCCAAAGAGCCGGCAGGAAAGATTGTTCTGGACGCTCTCGGCAAGAAACCACTCATAACGTGTGAGATGTGTCTGGGCGAGGGAACCGGTGCGGTCGCGGCCTTCCCGCTGCTGGATATGGCCAACGCGATTTATTCCCAGATGAGCACCTTCTCGGAGATCGAGATGGAGGAATATAAACATCTGGTCTGATGGAGGGATAGGATGCTGATCTTGGTGAGCGGCGGCAGCGCCAGCGGCAAGTCGGAATTTGCCGAATCACTGGTGCTGCAAAGCGGCTGTGACAGGCGGTATTATCTGGCGACCATGATTCCCTACGATGAGGAATGCCGCCGGCGCATCTCGCGCCACCGCAAAATGCGCGCGGCCAAAGGCTTTAAGACCATCGAGGTGCCGGTCGGATTGCGCGGCATTTCCTTTCCTTCCACTTTAAAGGAGGGACGCTGCGCGCTGCTGGAGTGCATGTCGAACCTGGCCGCGAACGAAATTTTTTCCTCCGACGGGGAGATGCGGGACGGCGAGCAGGTGGTTCGGGAAATTCTGGAAGGAATCGACCGGCTGCAGGCCCTGTGCGAACAGGTGATTGTCGTCACCAACGAGCTGTTTTCGGACGGGGCGCGCTACGACCCGGGCACCGAGCAGTACCTGCGCGCGCTGGGGGAGATTAACTGCCGGATTGCACACCGGGCCGACCGGGTCTACGAGGTGGTGGCCGGTATCCCCATCCTGTGGAAAGGGGCAGAAAGATGAAGTTAAAGGAGCTTGCGGAGTCGGTGGATGTTGCTTTTTCAATGTACTCGGCCATTCCGATGCCGCAGATTGAGTGGAACGAAAAAAACATGAAATATATGCTGGCCTTTCTCCCGCTGGTGGGGGTAGCCCAGGCGGCCTTGCTGCTGGGGTGGACGGCGCTGTCCGGATGGCTTGCGGTGAACGGGGTACTGTTTGCGGCGGCGGCGGCGCTGATTCCGTTGCTGGTGACCGGAGGCATCCACATGGATGGCCTTTGTGACACCGCCGACGCGCTGGCTTCCCACCAGACCCGGGAGAAAAAGCTGGAAATCTTAAAGGATTCACACACCGGCGCCTTTGCGGTCATCGGTTGCTGCGCCTACCTGCTTTTGACCTTTGCGCTGTGGACCCAGCCGGAGGGGGCGCAGCGGTGGCTGGCGGCGGAGACCGCGGCGGTGGGGGCGGTGCTTTCCCGGGCAATCAGCGCCTTTGCGGTGGTCAGCATCCCCTGTGCCAAAAACAGCGGCCTTGTACATGCCTTTTCCAGTGCGGCGCAAAAAAGCAGGGTGCGCGCGGCGGCGGTTGTTTTTCTGCTGCTCTGCGCTGTCCTGCTTTTGTGGCGAAACCCGCTGCTGGGTGTGTGCGTCCTGGCGGGGTGCGGGCTGCATCTGATCTACTTTTATCAAATGATCCAGAAGCAGTTTGGCGGCATCACCGGCGACCTGGCAGGTTACCTGGTGCAGATGACCGAGCTGCTGATTCTGCTGGTGTCGGTGCTTTACATGCTGATCGGAAATATCGTAAAATAGGGGAGACAGGGACATGAGGTTGATTATTGGCGGCACCCATCAGGGCAAGCTGGACTGGTATCTGCGCACAAGCGGACAGTCGATGCAGCAGGTGGCGGACGGCGAAACGCTCCCGCTGGAATCGCTTCCCGACCGGCCGGTCTTAAACCACCTGCACCGCTGGGTCTACCGGATGGTACAGCAGGGGAAGGATGTGCAGGCGGCGATGGAGCGGTATTTGCAGCGTTTTCCTGATGCGGTCATTCTGTGCGACGAGGTCGGCTGCGGCGTGGTGCCCATCGACCCCGCCGAACGGCAGTGGCGGGAGGAAACCGGCAGGCTGTGCTGCCTGCTGGCGCAGAGGGCGCGGCGGGTGGAGCGGATCTTCTGCGGCATCGCGATGACCCTAAAGGCAACGGAGGAGGATGGGCAGAATGAAGATCACACTGGTGCGGCACGGTAAAACCCAGAGCAACCAGGAACACCGATATCTCGGTTGGACCGACGAGCTTCTGTGCAGGGAGGGGATTGCATTGCTCCTGAAAAAAATGCGGAAGGGACTGTATCCTCAATCTCCAGACCGGGTGGTGTGCAGCCCCATGCGGCGCTGCATCCAGACGGCGGCATGGATCTGCCCAAAGGGCTATCCTTATAGGATAGAAGACGATCTCCGGGAAACGAATTTTGGCATCTTTGAGGGCAAGACCTATGAGGAGCTAAAGGGGGATCTGGACTATCAGCGGTGGCTTGCTTCCAACGGGGAAGGGCCCATCCCGCAGGGGGAGTCCCGGATGCAGATGTGCGCACGCTGCCTTGCCGGGTTTGAGCGGCAGGTGACCTGTGCGTTGCAGGAGGGGAAAAAGGAGCTGCTCTTTGTGGTCCACGGCGGCAGCATCATGGCGATTCTGGAGCGGTATGCGCAGCCCGCGCAGCCGTATTATGCCTTTCATGCGGACAATGGGGACGGGTATATTTTGGAAATCCCGGACGGACAGCCGCTTCATGGGCGGTATCCGGTGCAAAAACTGGGCGAGGAGGAAAACAAATGAGGATTGTTTGGCTGCTGATCGGGGCGGTGGCGCTCGATCTTATCATCGGCGACCCGGCCTGGATCCCGCACCCCATCCGGGGAATCGGCTGGCTGATTGCCAAGGGGGAGAAGCTGCTGCGCGCCCTTTTCCCCACAAGGCTGCGGCTGGCAGGAAAAATCCTGGCGGTGGGCGTGCCGCTGATCACCCTGCTGATAAGCTGGGGACTGCTGTGGATTTTGTACCGCATCCACCCGTTGCTGGGGTTTGCAGCGGAGCTATTGCTGGCGAGCTTAACGCTGGCGGCAAAGTCGCTGAAAACCGAGAGCATGAAGGTGTATGCCGAGCTGCAGAAGGGCGACCTGGAGGGCGCGCGCCATGCGGTATCGATGATTGTGGGGCGGGACACCCAGGTTCTTGACCAAACCGGCGTGACCAAGGCGGCGGTGGAGACGGTGGCTGAAAACACCAGCGACGGTGTGATTGCCCCAATGCTCTACATGGCGGTCGGCGGCGCGCCGCTGGCCATGTGCTACAAGGCGGTGAACACGCTGGACTCGATGGTGGGATATAAAAATGAAAGGTACATCGATTTTGGCCGCGCTTCGGCCAAGCTGGACGACCTAGTCAACTGGATTCCGGCCAGAATTTCCGGGCTGCTGATGGTGCTGTCCGCCTTGTTAAACGGGCTGGACGGCAGGGGAGCGTGGCGCATCTTTTTGCGGGACCGGCACAACCATGCCAGCCCCAACAGCGCCCAGACCGAGGCGGCCTGTGCCGGTGCGCTGCAAGTGCAGCTTGCCGGAAATGCATATTACTTTGGAAAATTGTATGAAAAACCGACGATAGGCGACCCGATCAGGCCGGTTGAAGCGCAGGATATTGTGCGCGCAAACCGGCTTTTGTACGGATGCGACCTTGCTTGCTGCGTCCTGTGCTGTGCGGTTCGGCTGTTGCTGGTCAATCTGTTTATCTAAAAAAACGGCGTTATTAAGGCAAATTTTAACTGTAAAGGGGAGTGCCTTCACATGATAAAACTGGTACATGGCGGGGATATTTACTCCGCAAAAGAACGAATCGAGGGGGAAATTATCGACTTTTCCGCCAACATCAATCCCTTGGGCCTGCCGCAGTCGGTGAAGGAGGCCCTGGGAAATGCGATGGATGCTTTTTCGCACTATCCGGATCCGATTTGCAGGGAACTGGTAAAGCAACTTGCAGAATCTGAGCAGGTGCGCCAGGAGCACATTCTGTGCGGCAACGGCGCGGCAGACCTTATTTTCCGGGCTGTGTGGGCGATGCGTCCGCGCTCGGCGCTGATTGCGGTGCCAACCTTCTCGGAGTATGAGCAGGCGCTGACTGCCTGCGGGTGCAAGGTCGACTACTTCGAGCTCAAGGCAGAAAACGGCTTTCAGTTGACCGAGGAGCTGCTCGAGCACATCCAGCCGCAGACCGATATCGTCTTTCTCTGCAACCCCAACAACCCGACCGGCCAGCTGACCGAGCAGAAGCTGCTGGAGCGTATCCTGGCCCGCTGCGCTGCCTGCGGCGCGCTGCTGGTGGTGGACGAGTGCTTCCGGGATTTTCTGGACGAGCCGATGCAAAACAGCATGAACGGCTGGGTGGAGGAATTCCCCAACCTGATGATTCTGCGGGCCTTCACCAAGCACTACGCAATGGCCGGCCTGCGTCTGGGCTACTGCCTGTGCAGCAATCCGCCCCTGCTGGAGAGGATGGTACAGTGCGGCCAGCCATGGAGCGTCTCGGTTCCGGCGCAGATTGCGGGGCTGGCGGCGCTGCAGGACCGCGACTATCTGGAAAGGAGCCGGGAGCTGATCACACAGGAGCGCAGATATCTGAAGGAGTCGTTTGCGCGGCTGCAGATCCCGGTGATCGGTTCGCAGGCAAACTATATTTTCTTTTATCTGCCGGAAATCCCCGAGCTGCAGCAGGAATTGGAAAAAAGCGGCATCCTGATTCGCTCCTGCGACAATTACCGGGGACTGGAAAGGGGCTATTACCGCATCGCTGTCCGCACCCATGCCGAGAACGAGCGGCTGGTTGCGGCGCTCGAAGCGGTTTTGCAGCCGCCGGTCATCGAGCCGGTCGCTGCGGAAACGGTGACCGTCACAGTGGAGCCGGCGCAGCAATTGCCTGAAGCACAGGTGCGGACATCGGAGGAGGAAATTCCTGCCGAGGAACAACCGGCGGCGGAACAAGCAGAAGAAAAACCGGAGGGCGAGAAAGCAGAGCCTGTGGAGGAATCCGCCGCTGAATCGACTGCCGATAAAGCAAAGGAACCGGACTGCCCTGTTCCGGAGACCGCCCCGGCAGAGGTACCAGAGCCGTCCGCAGAGCCGGAGGACGAGCGGGAAATGAAGATTCCCCAGCAGGACAGCGAAACCCCACCCAGCGCCGAGCAGAAGCGCCAGTACCGCTTTCTGCGCGACCGCCAGAAAAAATATGACTGGGAAGGAGAGGAGGAAGCGTAATGGCCAAGGCAATTATGGTGCAGGGCACCATGTCCAACGCGGGCAAGAGCTATCTGGCAGCGGCGCTGTGCCGCATCTTTCACCAGGACGGCTACCGGGTTGCGCCCTTTAAGTCGCAGAACATGGCGCTCAACTCGTTTATCACCGAGGAGGGGCTGGAGATGGGCCGCGCCCAGGTGATGCAGGCCGAGGCCGCAGGCATCAAGCCCTCGGTGCTGATGAATCCCATCCTCTTAAAGCCGACCAACGACACCGGCTCCCAGGTCATCGTCAACGGCGAGGTGCTGGGAAATCTGTCCGCCAAAGAGTACTACAAGCGCAAAAGGGAGATGATCCCCCACATCATGCAGGCTTACCGCCAGCTGGATGAGCAGTACGACATCATCGTACTGGAGGGGGCGGGCAGCCCGGCGGAGATCAACCTCAAGCAGGACGACATCGTCAACATGGGGATGGCAAAGCTGGCCAAAGCGCCGGTGCTGCTGGTGGGAGACATCGACCGCGGCGGCGTCTTTGCCTCACTGGCGGGCACATTGATGCTGCTGGACGAGGACGAGAAGGCGATGGTCAAGGGCCTTGTCATCAACAAATTCCGCGGCGACGTCTCGATTTTGGAGCCGGGATTGCGGCAGATTGAGGACATCACCGGCAAGCCGGTGGTCGGCGTGGTGCCGTACATGAATCTGGATTTGGAGGACGAGGACAGCCTTTCCGAGCGGTTTACCCGCCAGGACAAGGCCGCCGCCATCGACATCGCAGTGGTGCGCTTGCCGAGAATCTCCAACTTCACCGACTTTAACAGCCTGGAGTGCATCGAGGGCGTGGCGGTGCGCTACATCAAAACTGTCAGCGAGCTGCGCGCGCCCGACCTGGTGATCCTGCCAGGCACCAAAAACACGATGGAGGACCTGCTCTGGCTGCGTCAGAGCGGGCTGGAGGTGGCCATCCTCAAACTGGCTGCGCAGGGAACGCCGGTCTTTGGCGTCTGCGGCGGCTATCAGATGCTGGGGCAGGAGCTGCGCGACCCGCTGGGCATCGAGCACGGCGGAACACTCAAGGGTCTGGGGCTGCTGCCGCTGGTCACCACCTTCAGCGCCCAGAAAACCCGCACACAGGTCAGCGGCCGCACCGGCGACCTTGCCGCCACCGCGCTGCCGCAGCTTTCCCATCGGGCCTTCAGCGGGTACGAGATTCACATGGGGCAGACCGAGCCGTGTGGTTCGAGTGGTTTGTGTGAATCACACAGACCGAACAAAGCAAACAATTCAAATGCGTTTCCCTTCGGCGTCATCGAGCGGCGCAACGGGGAAGCTTGCGCGGAACAACAGGGCTTTTGCTGTGGGAATGTGTTTGGCACCTATATCCACGGCATCTTTGACCAGCCGCAGATGGCGCAGGGCTTGATCGAAGCGCTCTGCCTGCGCAAGGGCTTAGACCCGGGGAAGATTGCTGCGGTGGACTTTGCGCAGCACAAGGAGGAACAGTACAACCTGCTGGCGCAGGGCGTGCGCGAAAGCCTTGACATGGATGCGATTTACCGCACATTAAAGGAAGGGATCTAGATGGCAGAAAGACAGACCGGCCTTGTCCACCTCTACTGTGGGGACGGCAAAGGCAAAACCACCGCCGCCATGGGCCTTGCGATGCGCGCGGCGGGGCACGGGTTGCGCGTGTTGATCGTGCAGTTTTTAAAGAGCACGCAGACCGGGGAGCTGGAGATTTTAAAGCTGCTCCCGCAGGTGAAGGTGCTGCGCTCAAGCGAGCAGCTCGGCTTTACCTTTCGGATGAACGAGGAACAGAAGCGCCGCGCCGCTGTCATCCAGCAACAGCTTTTTGCCGGGGCAAAGGAGCAGATGCGGGACACTGACCTGCTGATTCTGGACGAGGTGATGGCCGCCATCAACGCCGGGATGCTGCAAACCGAACAGGTCACCGGCCTGCTGCGCGAGCGGCACGCGGGATTAGAGGTGGTGCTGACTGGCCGCAATCCGCCGCCGGAGCTGATAGAGCTGGCGGATTATGTCTCCGAAATCAAAAAGGTCAAGCACCCCTTCGATAAGGGAATTGCGGCGCGGGACGGGATTGAGCGATGAATGCGGCGGATACGCTGTCGGTCAGTTCCCCTGTTTTTGCGCCGGATGGAACCATTCCGCTGTGCTGCACCGGGTTTGGCGAGGATGTTTCGCCGCCGCTGCACCTGTCGGGGCTGTGCAAAGGGGCGGTGAGCCTGGCCGTCACGATGGTGGATCTGGACATCCCGCTGCTGCGGGAATATCCGCACTGGCTGATCTGGAACCTTTCCCCGACGCAGGAGATTCCGGCGGCAATCCCGCCTGGAGAATCTTTGCCGGAGCTTCACGATGCGGCGCAGGGCGTTGCCTACGGCGTTCACCGCTACCGCGGTCCAAAACCGCCGCTTTGGGTCCGCAATACCCACCGTTACCGGTTTGATGTCTATGTGCTAGACGCTGGTTGGCGCTGGACAGCCAGGCCAGGCTGAGAGATCTGCGCAGGGCGATGAAGGGACACATCCTGCAGTGGGGAAGTTTGATAGGAAAGTACCGCCACTCCCGGCCGTTTGGAAGCAGGACGCTGACGGGAGAAAGATCGATATAAAAGGAAGGATCATCTATGGAAAAAATTCAGCTGCAGCGGGTGCTGCCCAATGAAATCGAACAGAGGAGCTTTGAAATCATCACGCAGGAGCTGCGTGAACGGGGAGAGCTGGACAAGATTCTTCCTGAAAACGAGCTGGTGGTCAAGCGAGTGATCCACACCACCGCCGATTTCGACTATGTGGACAGTTTGTGTATCTCCGAGGGCGCGGTAGCAAAGGGAATCCGGGCGCTGCAAAACGGGGCCTGCATCGTCACCGACACCCAGATGGCCAAGGCCGGCATCAATAAACGAAAGCTGGCGCAGCTGGGTGGGGAGGTTTTCTGCTTTATTTCCGACGAGGATGTGGCGCAGAAGGCAAAGGAGCAGGGAAGCACCCGAGCCACCGCCAGCATGGAGAAGGCAGCCGCTCTGAACCGGCCTCTCATTTTTGCCATCGGCAACGCCCCCACCGCCCTGGTCAAGCTCTATGAGCTGATTGAGGAAGGAAAGCTCAAGCCTGAGCTGATCATCGGCGTGCCGGTCGGCTTTGTCAATGTGGTGGAGGCAAAGGAGCTGATCCTGCAAACTGGCGTGCCGCACATCGTGGCCCGCGGCCGCAAGGGCGGCAGCAATGTGGCGGCCGCCATCTGCAACGCCATGCTCTATCAGATCTGAGTGATATTTTCACACCTCCCAGCTTGGACATGGTATTGAAAATAAAAAGCTCTCTTTAAAAAACTTTGGGAGAGAATATAGACCGATTTGTCCACAAAATAAGGGGGCAAATCGGTCTTTTTCTTTAGCAGAAACGAATCCGGATAGAGATGTTAGTGCACCAGGAACGGGAAGTAGTTGCATACCAGTGATCCCAAAGTCTCAGTCCCCCCACCTCAAAAAAGAGATTTTAGGAACCCTCTTTCCTGAAAAGACCTGTTTTGCATAAATTTATTTTGAATCCTGCAGATGCTTTATTTGGATGAATTGACAAAAAAATCTCAAAAACAAGTCTTTACGAACAATTCTTTAAGACATTCTATGCAATATCAAACTCATTACTCAGCATATATCACAAAAATTTCATTGCAGTATTGAAAAATATTCATCTTTTCACTATAATATTTATAAATCGTTCACGAAAGGACAACGATGAACTCCTGGCGGAGGCCGTGAAAGAAGGTCTGCCGCCATTATCCAAACCTATTACAAGGAGGGCAATTGCATGAAAAAAAAGATGACCAAATTGCTTGCACTGGCTTTGGCTGCAACATTTGCGCTGACTGCCTGCAATACAGGCGGTCAAACAACCGAACCAGCTCCGTCCGAAGGCGGAGAACCTGCTGAAACCTCCACTTCGGAAGGGGAGAGCACTGCGGAGACAACTTCTGAAACGGCCGAGCATGAACCGATCACCGATCTGTACATGTCCCAGACCGTTATCAACGAGATGGAAACCTTCAATATGCTCTATTCCCAGAGCCAGAAGGAATTCGATGTCTTGTGCAACAACTGGGACGGACTGCTGGAGGTTGACACCCACGGTGTTCCGATTGCCGGTATTGCCGAGGACTGGGGCAGCGAGGACGGCGGCCTGACTTGGACATTCAACCTGCGTGAAGGGGTCAAATGGGTCGATGTCAACGCGGAAGAAAAAGCCGACTGCACCGCCTGGGACTTTGCTTCCGGTCTGGAGTGGGTGCTCAACTTCCATAAGAACGACTCTGCAAACACCTCAATGCCGCTGGAAATGATTGAGGGCGCTAACGAGTACTACGAGTACACCAAGACACTGAGCAAGGAAGAAGCTTACGCGCTGACTGCGGGCGAAGGTTCCACCTTCCTGGAGATGGTAGGCGTTGAGGTTCCGGATGATTACACCATCGTTTACCACTGCATCAACCCGAAACCATATTTTGACTCGGTAGCAACCTACGCCTGCCTGTTCCCAATCTCTCAGGCAATGGTCGATGAGCTGGGCGGCCCGGACGGCGTGCGCGCGATGAACAACGAGACCATGTGGTACAACGGACCATACCTCATGACCTCCTACATTCAGGGCAACGAAAAGATACAGTCCAAAAACCCGAAATATTGGGACACCGAGTGCACCCTTTTTGACACAGTCACCATCAAGATGGTAGAGTCGACCGATATCGCTTTCCAGCTGTATCAGGCAGGGGAATTGGATTATGTTGCACTGACCGAGAGCAACCTGACCACCATCTATAATGATGAAAACAACGAGTTCCATGACTATCTGGTTGAAAAATTGCCGACCAAATATTCTTGGCAGATTCACTTCAACTTTGCAAAGAACAACGAAGACGGCACCCCGGACAACAATTGGAACCTGGCAGTGGCCAACGAGGCCTTCCGCCTCTCCTGGTACTACGGGCTCGACCTCAAGGAGTACTACTCCAGACTGAACGCCATCAACCCGATGAGCTGTGAAAACAACGCCTACACCATGAAGGGTCTGGTCTACACCTCCGACGGTACCGACTATGCTGACCTGGTAAAGGAAGAACTGGGCATTCAGGAAAACGGTGAGACCCTGGCCAGACTGGACGCGGACAAAGCAGAGCAGTATAAGCAGCAGGCCATCGAGGAATTGACCGCCGCCGGCGTTACCTTCCCAATCGGTATCGACTACTATATTTCCGCATCTAACCAGACCGCTCTGGACAGCGCGAACGTCTTCAAACAGTGCTTCATCGACAGCTTTGGTGAAGATTATGTTCAGCTGAACATCAAAACCTACGTTTCCAGCGCAACACAGGAAGTTTACACTCCACGGCTGCACTCCATCGCCCTCACCGGCTGGGGCGCTGACTACGGTGACCCGCAGAACTATCTGGGCCAGGAAACCTACGGCAACGACAACGCTTACTTCTCAGCCAGCTACAACTACATCAATGAAGTAGAAGCGAACGAGAACACCCAGAATCTGATCGACACCTTCGTCACCTTCACCGAAATGGTTGAGGCCGCGGACGCAATTCACGACGATCTGGATGCCCGCTACCAGGCTTACGCTGAGGCGGAGGCTTACATGATTCAGCACGCGATCTGCATTCCGAACTACTACGACGTCGGCTGGTGCTTGAGCAAGATCAATCTCTACAGCCAGCGCAACGCGATGTTCGGCTGCCAGAACAACAAGATGAAGAATTGGGAAACCTCGGTTGACGGCTACACCACCGAAGAAATGGAAGCTTTCAAACAGGCGTACCTCGCTGAATAGTTTTCAATAATGATCAAAAAGGCTCCTCTGCCAAAGAGGAGCCTTTTTTTGTGCTGTGTTGGGGATAACAAAAATTGGCATTGTGATTTTGTTGTGAAAAATATACAATTCTGGTATGAATAAATGCCCGAAAGAGAGAAAAGCGATTTGGCGCACCGATGGCTGCTTGACGGAGCAAAAATATTTCCGTATAATGATTTTGCAAGGGTTGTTTTTTTATTAACAACGAAAATTTAAACAGTAAAGGAGACATGAAAATGAAAGGTTACGCAATGCTCAAAATTGGCGAATCCGGCTGGATCGAGAAGGACAGACCTGCCTGCGGTCCAATGGACGCAATCTGCCGCCCACTGGCAGTTGCTATCTGCACCTCGGACGTACACACCCTTTGGGAAGGCGCGATCGGTGAGCGCCACAACATGATCCTGGGCCACGAGTGCTGCGCGGAAGTAGTCGAAGTCGGCTCGTTGGTCAAGGATTTTAAACCCGGCGACCGTGTACTGGTTCCTGCCATTACCCCGGACTGGAATTCGCTGGAAGCGCAGGCCGGCTACTCGATGCACTCGGGCGGCATGCTGGCTGGCTGGAAGTTCTCCAACTTCAAGGATGGTGTTTTCTCCGAATATTTCCACGTCAACGATGCGGACGGTAACCTGGCTCTGCTTCCTTCCAACATCACCCCAGTGGATGCCTGCATGCTCTCCGACATGGTTCCGACCGGCTTCCACGGCGTTGAGTTGGCCGATATACAGTTTGGCGACAGCGTTCTGGTCATCGGCATCGGCCCGGTTGGCCTGATGTCGGTTGCAGGTGCAAACATGCGCGGCGCTTCCCGCATCATCGCGGTCGGCACCCGCCCGGTCTGCGTAGAAGCAGCCAGAGGCTATGGCGCCACCGATTTCATCAGCTATAAAAACGGCAGCATCGAGGATCAGGTTCTGGCGATGACCGACGGCAAGGGCGTGGACAAGGTTGTTATCGCGGGCGGCGGCTGCGAGACCTTTGAATCCGCCATCAAGTGCCTGAAACCGGGCGGCAAGATCGGCAACGTCAACTACCTGGGCAGCGGTACCTATGTCACCATCCCGCGCGTCGAGTGGGGCGTCGGCATGGGCCACAAACAGATCAGCGGCGGCCTGATGCCGGGCGGACGCCTGCGCATGGAGAAGCTGGGCTCGCTGGTAGCTGCCGGCAAGCTGGACGTCCATCCGCTGGTCAGCCACGTCTTTGAGGGCTGGGAACACCTGGAGGAGGCCCTGTTCCTGATGCGCGACAAACCGGCCGACCTGATCAAACCGGTTGTCAAAATCGCCGACTAAAGGAAGATAAACGATGAGAATTCTGGTCGTTTCCGGCTTTTTGGGCGCCGGCAAAACAACCTTTATCAAGGAACTTGCTCGCCGCACGCGCGAAGATTTTTCCGTTATGGAAAATGAGTACGGGCAGGTCGGCATTGACGGGCAACTGCTGGCCGAAAAGGAAATGCCTGAGAGCGGGGAAGAGGATGCGGGCAAGCTGAACATCTGGGAGCTGACCGAAGGGTGCATCTGCTGCTCGATGAAGTCGGACTTTGCTTCCTCCATTTTGACCATCGCCAACACCATTGACCCGGAATATCTGATTGTGGAGCCGACCGGTGTGGGGATGCTCAGCAACGTGATGAACAACATCCGCCTGATTCAGTACGAGCGAATCTCCCTGCTGTCGCCCATCACCATTCTGGACGGCAATTCCTTCGAACGCTATTGCAGAGAATTTCCGGATATCTATCGGGATCAGATTGCCTCTGCGGGCTGCGTCCTGGTTTCCAAGATGGAGGGGGCGGACCGGCAGACGCTGGAGCAGCTGGAGCAAAGCATCCGCCAGATCAACCCGGACGCGGAGATTTTCACCACCCACTACTCCGCCAATCCCGATTCCTGGTGGGAAAGTTTGCTGTCGCGTCCGGCAGACCCCGCTCAAAAGCTGCCCGGCAAAGCGGAAACGCCGGATCTGCAAAATCTCGGCCTGACCGAAGTTTCGCTGCCCAGCGGCAACCATCTGTTGCTGTTTTTACAGGGCGTGGTGGCCGGCGTGTTTGGGGATATTTGCAGGGCGAAAGGATATCTCCCGGTCGGCTCCGGTGAGCAGACCGCCTGGCTGCGCTTTGATGTGGTGGACCACAACTACAGCATCACGGGAATCGAAGAGATGCCCGACAGCCGCGCGGTTCTGATCGGAAAAGGGCTGAAGAAAAATTGGCTGCGAGAGGTTTTGCAGAAAAATCTCTGGGTTACTGAGAAAAAATAATGCTGAAACGGCTGCGAAGGGAATCTTCGCAGCCGTTGTTTTTTTGCACTATAGTTCCAGTAGAATAGGGAGATGGTCTGAATAGTTGAGCCACGCGGGATCACAAAGAACCTGGAAATCCTTGATTCGCTCCCTTTTTATAAAACAATAATCAATGTGGTATCCTTTGACCAAGTGCCGGTATAAGTAAAATGTAGGTTGTTTTTCTTCTCCCTGTTTTTCATGATAAACCTCATGATAGGCAGAAATCAAATTTTTCTTTTCCAGTTCCTTCACAATATTTGTATGGTTTCTTATGCTGTGCGTTTATCCCATATTTTGTTGCTGTTAAAATCTCCGATTATAATTGTTTTATCATTAAATTTTTCTATATTTATGCACTGGTAAATGTAATATTCTTCAATATAAGGCTTGCAGGCCCAAACTCCAAGCAAATCAAAATCATGATTTACTTTGACAGAAAGGAAATTCCTTAAGCAATAGGTTTCCCAACGATTGTTTTCGATCAAAATGCCTTCCTTTGCAAAAATCCCCAAACCTTTATTTTTATTTTCCCCGTTCCAGATATCGTTTTTGGCAAAGTCGCCATATGCGGTACCGACATAGTTCTGTGGATCTTCACATTCTTGAATAACATAGATATCAGCATTCAGTTCCTTTACTTTCTCAAATTTTTCACGAAACTTGCCGTTGCAGTTCCAGCTTACGATTCTCATAAACGCCTCATTGCTTTCAAAGATAGATGTAAAAAATATCATAAAAATATCCAGAACCACAAAAGTGATTCTGGAACGCGTGGGGTATGTTGACAAAAAATAGGCTTTAAACGAGAGTTGCAGGGCAAAAGAAAAAGGCCAGCCCGGAACGCAAATTGCGTCCAGGCTCAGCCTGGTGCCGGTGGTGGGACTTGAACCCACACGTCATTGCTGACAACGGATTTTGAGTCCGTCGCGTCTGCCATTCCACCACACCGGCAAATTACTCAAATATTATACACGATCTTTTAGAAAATTGCAAGAGGGAATGAACCCTTTTTTTAAATTTTATGAAATCTTCATCCCTGATTTTGGACTTGCTGTGCTGTTTTAAAGTTACTTCCAAAAAAATTAATCCGAAAAAGGTAAAAGTTGCATCCTGAAATGCAACTTTTGCCTTTTTTGGGGGTATTGGTGAAGGGGGCTTTTATAAAGAAGCCTTTCCCAATGAAAATGACAGGTTGTCCCCGAAAGTTTTCTGGATTGTTGGACAATCAACAAGGAGGTGGATGATACAGATGAAGGGGAACAGTACCAAGCTGACTTGGTTTGAAAATAAGTTTTTTCTTTTGCACAAACAACCATAACTCCCCCGAAAACGGCTAAACAGGGAGAAAGGCGACTTGGGCCTTACGGCTTAAAACGGTAGCCGGCCCCCCAAACGGTTTGGATATACCGTGGCTCGGAAGGTGTTTTTTCTATCTTATCACGCAGGCGGTTGATGTGCACCGCCACGGTCGCATTGTCTCCCATCGCGTCGTATCCCAAAATTCGTTCGTACAGAGTTTCTTTGCTGAATACAATATCTGCATTCAGCATCAGGAACAGCAGCAGTTCATACTCTTTGTTTTTCAGCTCAATTTCTTTTCCGTCCACAAAAACCCGACGGCTATCCTGTTGGAGCAGGATGGAACCAAGCTGGATTTGAGAGCGATTTCCACCTCCCGCACCTTTCAGTCGGTCATATTGGGCGAGGTTTGCCTTAATCCTGGCCACCAGCACATTAGGAGAAAAGGGCTTGGTGATATAATCGTCCTCCCCCATTCCCAAACCTTTAATTTTATCAATGTCTTCCTGCCGTGCCGTCACCATTAAGATGGGGATATCCAGCGTTTCCCGAAGCCTGCGGCACACGTCAAAGCCGTCCATGCCGGGCAGCATCAGATCAAGCAGGATCAAGTCATACCGGCCCATCCGTCCCATGCGGATACCGTCAGGGCCGCTTGCAGCGATGTCCGTTTCAAAGTCATTGACCGTCAGATAATCGCGCTCGATGGCGGCGATGGTTTCGTCATCTTCAATAATCAGGATGCGTTTCATCTTCTTTTCCTCCTTATGCTAAGGGAATCTTCATCGTTATCCGCAGGCCACCCTCCGGCAGATTTTCTGCACAAATAGAACCTCCCATCCGTTCCAGCGTCTTTGCAACGATGGCCAGACCCAATCCGCTGCCCTGATGAGGATTTTTGCGGGAAGGGTCACTGCGGTAAAATACATCAAACAGCCTGGACAGAGCCTCTGCAGGGACTCCGGGTCCGTCATCATCCACCTGCAGCCTGCAATATATTCCTGCAACCTCTGCTATTATCACAGCAGTCCCAACGATTTTTTCCTTATATTTAGCGCTGTTATCCAGCAGGTTGGACAGAATGCTGCGAAAATAGGTGGGATCTGCCTGGATGATGAGGGGAGAGGGCGGCATTTCTATTCTGATCTGAAGGCCGCGCCGCCAATATTCTTCCGCCGAAGCCAGCACAAAATCCCTGATTTCATTGACGACATCCATCCGCTCGGCACTATATGGAAATTCACCCAATTCCATTTTTGAAAACAGGAACAGTTTTCGTACCATTTCGTCAATATCTACCGTTTTTTTCTGGATGACGCAGAGGTAAGCCCGCTGCTTCTCCGGAGTGACTGCGACACCGTCCAAAAGCCCCTCCACATAGGCGCGGATGGAGGTCAGAGGGGAGCGAATATCGTGTGAGATGCCTGCCAGCAGTTCCTTACGGCTTTCTTCTTCCTTCTGCAACTGCTCCACAGAGGTGCGCAGCCGCTCAGCCATCTCGTTGAAATCTTCACAGATTGGCAGAAACTCGTCCTTTTCTGAATAGGCAATCCGATGGCTGAGATTGCCATCTCGAATCTGATGGACACCTTCCGACAACGTTTTGAGTGGTTCGGAAATTCTGCGAAATACAAACCGAGTCAAAAATCGATTGGTGAGAAAGATGATAAAAAGCAGAAGGACAGCCATCAAAAAGAAGATGCCGACAGCCCAAGCTTTCAAATTCAGACTTGACAAGGAAACGACTGGATTATAGATAACAATTTGATAGTCCGTTCCATTTGCCTGGACAAACTGGCCGTATAGTTCGAAACTTCCGTCAGAAACGGAGCCTTTCCCATCCAATGTCGCCAAAGCCTGCTCCAGCCGATCCTGAGAGGGAACTGTCCCGCTTCCAAACTGCAGCAGCAGCTTCTGGCCTTCCTTGATTTGTATGGTGAGCTGATTTCTTTCTACGATTCGGGAAAGTGAAGATTCAGCTTCATTTTTGTGAGCCACATTAGAATCAGACAGCCAGTCCGTTGCAAGCTCCAGCACATGGCCGCGCATTTCCATTAGCTCCTCATGCAGACTAAGCCGGTATTCCGCATGGGGAAAGGCCAAAATGAAAAAGAAAATCAGGGAAGCCATCAGCGCAATTACGGCCAGTGCAGCAGGAATAATCAGCATCAAAATGTTGGAGATAAAGAGCCTTCTTTTGATGGTCATGTCCACCCCTCCTTACTGAACATTATACATCATACACCCCAAATATAAAATAAAATTAAACTGTCATCTAACGTAAAGTAGCACAAACAAGAGAGCAGATAGCCACCCCATTATTCCGTAAAATATTTCATAATTGACTGGTAGAAATATTATTTTCAGAGTGCTAAAATGAAATAAAATAACAAGCAATAAACGGGAATTGGTGAAGATTAAAATGAATAAATTATTTAAGGATATAAGGCATAGCGATTTTAACGCAGTGCGGGCAACAATATCAAAAAATATTAAAGCCGTAAATGAGGTCTACACTGGAAAAGCACCCAAAAAAGATATTGGACAATCACCGCTACAAGTAGCAATTAAGTGTGGAGAATTCGAAATTATTGAGTTTTTACTTGAGAATGGGGCTGACCCAGATTTCATGGAGAACCCTGAAGTTGTTCCACCTCATAGCGTTTGTATGCCTGTCCTACACGATGCTATCATAGGCGCATTTTCTGCATTGTGTTATAAGCAATACATGCAGTCTGAAAAGTATGTGAATTTGATTAAAATATTGCTTGAATATGGAGCTAATCCTAATCGGAAAACATCATCAGAAATACTTCCAATCGGTATGGCCGTAAACCAAGCAGATTTTATTTTAAGCCGCAAAAGTGCGTATCCAGATATACAAGAAATAACCCAAAAGAGATTATTAGAGATTCTTGATTTACTTATCGAATATGGTGCAGATAAGAAAGAATGGCTTGATCAAGATTTTTGGGGTGTATCAAATAAAGTCCATTATTTTGAAGAAAAGCAGTACGGAACAAATAATATTGACATAAGAGAACCTATTCGAATTGTTCTTGAAGGGTACTTCCACTAATTCAAGATTTATCAGTGAAAAAGAAACGGAGGTAAGCGCATGGCGAGGACGGGAGCGGCTATCAGTACAAGTACGAGTCTGGCTCTGTGGAAAGCACCGCACAGAGTATTTTGGAAGCGGACGAGCCGATAGAGCGCCGTGTTCTGTCCATCCCTGATGAGGACGGCTACATCACCATCGGCGCAGACGAAACCGCACAGACCTACGAAACCAGACAGAAGCGCACCTATTGGACGATTGCCGGGGTATCTGCGGCCTATCTGCTGGTATGGCTTGCGGTCAATGGGCTGCTGCTCTATAAACGGCGCAAAAGAATGTAAACCAATTTAGCTTCTTGCCGGGAATGAAAAAGGTAATCCGCCGCAAAACGGAAGAATAAACGAAGCGACAAATCGGAAGTTGGCAAGATAAAGAGGATGGAATAAAACAAAATGGAAGGCGGAAAATTTGATTTCAAAAAGGCGCAGCGGGAATTGATCCGCAAGGAACTGCGACCTATCCTATACGAATATGGATTTGTCTTGTGCGGCCCGACCGCATATATCAGAGAGCGCGGCGGCCTGCTGCAGGAATTTTATTTCAAGGTCGAGGTCAGTAAGCTGCGCCCCTGGGTAAGCTATCGCCCAGTGTTTGATGCGCGGCCCATCGTGAGCTTTGGCTCGGATGGGCCGAACGGCGCAAAGTATGAGAACCCATATAGAGGGTTTCGTTGGTGTTCTATCGATTACTGGTATACGGAGGACGATGTGCTGAAAGAAAAATATTACCAGCGCCAGTTTCTCCCCCAATTTGAAGCGTTAAAAAGCAGTATCGTAAACGGTCTGCTACCCGAGATGGACGCGATGCGTTCACTGGATGATTTTATACAGCTTTACGAGTCGTGTGGGAAACTGTTTGGAGAACCGATTCGCCACTACGATATATCCCACACATATTTTCCATTTATATCCGGTGTACATGGAGCCTCGGGGAAGAAGCGGATGGAATTGATCCTTTCAGAAATGGGCGGGACTTGGCTACCTACCCTTCCCAAAATCGTAAAGAAATATTTGGAGTCACATATGGGTGGGATGGATACGGACAGCGAGGCGGACAGGATATTCCATGCGTATTGCAATCAAGTGCGAATAGCGTATAAACTTGATGTTAAATGACAAAATAAGATACTCCGTTTTATGATACGACAATTCCCGTTTGTCGGGGAAATAGCAAAGCCAGCCGAGCCAGTCAACGGTCAAGATGAACGGGCTGTGCCCGCCGTTGACAGCCCCGCCCGCCTTTGCTGACAGGAAATCAAGGGAGCAACATCCTAAAATGCTGTCGCTCCCGACCATGATGGGAATAAATGTAGAAAAAGCACTATGAAATACCCCGCAAGTGCTACAATTAATATTTTATGTAATTTGAAGTTCGTGAGGTGATGGAATGAGTAAAATAGATGAATTTGAACAAAAAATCATCAAGCACGGAATGACCGATGAAGATTTTCTTGAATATGGAAAGTTGTTAAAACGAGTTCGAGGCAATCTTCTAAAACGCCAACATTGTTATACAACAGCCATTCAATTCTCCGATGAATATGCTGAACAGGCTGTTAAGTTAATACAATATGGACTTGAAAACTTTGAAGATGGCTGGTTTTCCACATACACCTCTTATTTGTATATAGGACATATCTATGAAAAAGCAAGAAATTATCGAAAGGCTTACGAATCCTATTTGTTAGCGAAAGATGCCCTTGAATTAAACCGAGAAGAATATGTAAATGAACTGTCCAAAGATCTTTTATGGGTGAAACTGCATATAGATTCCTTTTGTTACTCAGCCGAACTGGAAGATTATTACTCTTGTTATTTAGCAACTGATGAGTTTTCAAGAGCATTTGTAAACAGTGAATTTAGATTAGCTGTTGCGAACATCATAATTTCTTTACATCACGGAAGGACTGATGAAGCCAAAAGGTCGCTTGCCATCGCAAAAGAAATATGCGAACCACATTATAGGGGGAAATTGCATAGTATTCTTGCAAAACACAAATATTACGAATCACTAAATGCAACACCCGAATCAATTACATTTGTTAAAAGTATTCAGATATAAATTACTGTTTTCTGCTGATATAAATTGAATATCGACCAAGCGGCAACACCACAGATTTTTTGAAATCCGTGGTGTTTTTTTGCGCCCATTTTTGGCAGAACAGGCAAGGCGGTGGTGTTAAGAGTGAACAGGAAAATTTTCTGTCTGCCCGGTTGCCAATTCTCGTTTTTTTGTATTACAGAGAGTGAAAAAGGCTTTCTCCGGCATCAGGTAGGAAGTTCGGTGTCTGTCGCCATTTTAGCGAAAACGGGCAGGAATGTCCTTTGCCGGATTATTAGTAGCAGAAAAAGAAAAGCAGCTTGCCAAAACCGGCTCTTGATGAACGAGTAGTAGGCAAAGGAGAAATGAATTTTTCTGGTTGCGATTTTCCGAAAAAGTGGCGGACGGAAGTGAGAGGAAGTTTGCAGTCACGGAGAGCAAGTTTCTACCACGGTGCCAAAATCCGCAATTCTGCGGTTTTGCCCCTCGCGGGAAACTTGTTGGGGAGTGCCT
>PPYE01319586.1_pt1 | contig 245254 bp, 178 predicted proteins | sample 1559881 | NCBI WGS metagenome assembly PPYE01 (sample SAMN08240022, study PRJNA423297) | Human gut metagenome, whole genome shotgun sequencing project. | reverse complement strand
GCAGTACTAAGGAATTTATATAGACAACCTATAATAGGATTTAACATTTAAACAGTCAACTAAAATCAGGACGACACACCCTTTATTTATGGACGTTTTAGAGAAGGTGAAAGGGTGAAGGGAAAATTTTAAAAACACATAGAATGGAAGAAATATTCATGTAAACACGCTGTATACGCATGCGCCAACCCGAATCTTTTTCATTCTCCTCACAGCCCGGTAAAAATGAATAATTTTAGCCACCTTCTGGATTATTTTATCACCTCTTTCCAAGCGAAAATAAATTCATTTGTAATAGCATTAAGCTCATTCCTTAAAATTTAATATACTTTATTATGAAAAAGAGATTACTTTTTACTTTTCTGGTCTTAACTATGGGTTTTTATAGTTCGGCACAAAATTTAATTAAAGATGGTGGATTCGATTCCGGAATTTTAGAACAGAATACCGGAGATCCGGATAATGCAAACAACGGAGGTTCAAGAGGAGTATGGTATTACAAAACCCATGCAAACACCAACGTTGATATTATCGATCTGGAAGGAGAAAGAGGCAATGTTATCTCAATAGAAAGAACAGGCACACTGAGTTGGTTTACTTCTTTCATTGCTCAGTGGGTTGACGGTACAGCTACGCGGGAATATTATAAACTTACTTTTAAAGCGAAGAGAGAGAGTGGAGAAGGTATGCTGAGGACACATATCAAAGCAGTGGGAAGCCAACACTTCTTTATATTAAAGGATGGGGAAAATATTAACTACTCTGCTCAGAAAGATATACCGCTTACTAACGAATGGCAGACGTATGAAATAGAATATGACTTCAATACGGTGGTAAATACAACCTACTCGACAAACAAAGAGTTTTTACCTGCTACTGACGAACAGCTGTCCAGCTTCTTCATAACTCTTTATCCTCATGCGAACGATACAAAAATCTTAATTGATGATGTAAAACTGGAACCTCTCAAAACGTTTGAACCGGCACCGGACGAAGGTGAACTATTATGGAACATTGATTTCGAATCCGTAAATAACATTCCAAGAAGAACCATATTAAATACAGACAAATTCTCCGAAATAATGGGAGAGTGGTATTTCTATGCAGAGCCCGGATTAAATGGCATAGATGAATCAACAGCAGAAATAAAAGAAGAAGGTGGAGCACGTGGCAAAGTAGCATCCCTCAAAAATGGGAACGCTGTACCAAGCTGGTGGGGACATACATTCATGCAACGCCTGGCGGCTAAGCCCCAGCAGAATATTTACCGTGTCAGCTTCTATGCCAAATCAAATGCACAGGCTAAAGCCTTTGTAATGATCAATACGAAGAGACCCGAAGACTCTAAAGCAGAATATATATTAAAAGAAGGATTTGACCCTGTAGCAACTCCGAAGAGTTCAGGAGCCAGACACGAAATAACAACTTCTGCAAACTGGCAATATTACGAATGCACCTTTGACTTTACTCAAAAATGCAATAACTACAATTCACCGGAAGGTGTTGGAGATGATTATGCAATTACTCCTACAGATGATGACTTCTTAAGATACTGTTACCTGGCTATTTTCAATAATACCGGCAGCAGTGAGCTGTTGATTGACAATATCACTATCGAAGAAATAGATACATACACCGAAATGCAAAATACCGGTTTTGAAGATACCAATGCATTACCTATCAAGTTAACAAGCGATCTTAGTCTGGGATCACACAGCGGGCAATGGGTTCTGGTTGCTAAGAACGAAGATAAAGGAGACGTATTCGTTACCTCAGAGCAGGCTAAAACCGGAGAAAAATCAATGCAGGTAGATGTTACGGAACTGACTAACCGTGCACGCTACAGTTTCTATCTGGTTATGGATATCTACGAAGTAGAGGCAAAAGACTATATTTTCAAATTCCATTCAAAAGCTAATTTAGCTGATATCCCATTCCGTCTGGACGCGTATGTATACAATGGAGAAAGTGCACAAGCCATTACTGGAAATGACGGTGATATACTGACGACCGAAGGAGTAGAAACTTCAGCAGCCGGATTAAAGATATTTAATACAACTACAGACTGGACAGAATATCAGCAACGAATGACAATACCCGAGAACTCAATGATACGTATTTTCATCCGTCCGAACATTACCGGATTAGGTGCGGCAGGTCCGAAGGCAGACAGCTACCCTATGTCTTATTGGTTTGATGATTTCTCTTTGGAAGAAGCAACTACCGACAACATCACGGATATTTCCGGAAGTAACCTGAAAATCACTGCTCATAAAGGAGCCATACAAGTCAGCAATTTAGAAAACAATAACCTGCTTATCTATTCTTTGAATGGAATATTAATAAGTCAACTGGAAAATGTTTCTGGAGAAATTACTTGCCCGTTAAGTCAGGGAGCTTATATCATCGAATGTAGCTCTCTAAACGGTAAAACAAACAGGACAAAGGTATTAGTAAAGTAAAAAGTATGTTTTAAGGGGCAGTAAACAAGGAGTATCCCGGGTCGAGGCCCGGGAACTACTCCTGAAATCCTCTCGAAACAGGTTATACCCCTAACTCTATACTAACAACCAATTTCTAAAAACACCCAATACTAAAAGAAATATCATCTATACCAACATTAATATTTACCCATATGAAAAAAATAATTTTACTCATAAGCGTATTCTTCCTGGCAATAACTGTCAGCGCTAAAACTATCTACGTAACTACTGATGGTAATAACAGTAATGACGGGCTTACATGGGATAAAGCCGTCAGTGATCTGATAACAGCCTACTCCAAAGCAAATGCCGGAGACCAGATATGGATGGCAGGAGGTGTGTATGCTTTTACCCAGACTATCAACATGATCGATCAGGTAGATATTTACGGCGGATTCGAAAAAGGAGCTGCAAGCATTGATAGCCGCACCCGGCCCGATGCAGAAAATGAACCCTGGAAATTTACAAATGAAACCGTATTGACCATCGACATGCCGGCTACCTATCGCCCGATTGACAGGGTAGATAAAGACACACCCTGGAAAGGAGCTACCATTGATGGTATTACACTAAAAGACATCGAAACTTCAAACGGACGTGTAGCCTATCTGAATGATGGGGTGACGCTACAAAATTGTGCTGTTATTAACTGCTCGAGCACTAACACGCATATCTATTTCGAAAGAAATTGTACAGCACGCAACTGTCTGTTCGAAAAAAACTATTCCCAGTCGGGTTCTAATGGAGTATCCCTTCAATTGCGCGGTTCAAAAGAAAATGAAAAAGGAAATAGTGTAATTGACTGTGTATTCAGAGATAACAGGTGTGAGTCTTTAAGCATATATAACACGGGGGAGAAAGGAACAACACCCGGTAAGCACTCTGTCAGCAATAGCATATTCACCAATAATAAAGAGAAATGTATAATACTAAATGAGCAGGCAGGTAGGGAAATAGAAATATCCGGTTGCCTTTTTGAAGGCAACGAAGCTGCATCCGTTGCAACTACCAATGCACAGGGAACCATTATTACAGGAGGCTCTACAGGAGATTGTAATATTATAAATTGTATCATCCGCAACAATAAAAATACAGCTGCCTCTGATTCGGACTGGAAGAATAATCTTATTTACCTGTCGAGCGGAACAGTGAAAATGATGAATTGCTTAATCACTAATAACTCTTCTAATAAACTACTTATTTATAACATCGGAGGTATGTTCAATTGCACTATTACTAACAATAAAGGAAGTATTTACGGAACACTGTATGCCACTTTCATGAATAATGCAATAATTGGTAACGAAGCTACAGAAGGAAATAAGGTTATCGCAATGGATTCGGAAAGTAGTTGTTATCTTGTAAACAATGCAGTAAACTCTTCTTCAGATATAGCACAAGGTGGTGAGATGACGGAAATAAGAGGTACTATAGAGACCGGATCATCCGCTTTTGTAAGCGCAACAAGCTTTGTCGGGGCAGCAACCAACTCTACACAACAAGAAGAAATATACAAAGCTGATTTCTCATTAAGTTCCGGTTCTCCTTGCATAAATGCAGGAGAGACACAAGAATTAGAAGCATTTGTAGGCAGTATATATTCTACCCTTTTCCAAAAAGACCTGGCCGGGAACAACCGTTTCAGTGCAGATAATAAAATAAACATAGGTGCCTATCAGGGTGGTTCATCATCTGCTGTCGGTACTGAAATTGAAGATGTCATAAAGATATACAACAGTAAGGATGGAATCATCATAAGCACTCCCTCCAACCAGCTTGTAAATATATACAACATCACAGGAGCCTGTATTTATTCTAACCCGGTTGAAGCAGGTGAAAACTTTATTGCTGTCCATGCCAAAGGTATATATCTGGTGAAAATAGGCCAAAGGACATATAAAACGATCGTACAATAAAAGTGTTACATAAATTCTAATATCATGAAAGAAAGTTTCAAGTATTTAAAGTATCCGGGCTTAATCCTTCTGTTTTGTTTCTGTATGCCCGCAATATGGGCGCAGAATGTGCAGGTTACAGGTACAGTCTATGACAAATCACAGGAAACAGTAATCGGGGCTTCTGTTGTAGTGAAAGGGACAACCATAGGTACTATTACTGATATTGACGGGAAGTTCACTCTTCCCAATGTTCCTGCAAATGCTACTTTGCAAATCTCTTATGTAGGATATAAAACAAGAGAAATCCCATTAAACGGGCAAACCACATTTGTAATTACCCTGGAAGATGATACGCAGTTGTTAGACGAACTGGTAGTCGTTGGATACGGCGTAATGAGAAAGTCGGACCTAACAGGAGCCGTCGGGTCTGTAAAAGCAAATGAAGCGCTGAGGAATACACCTACCTCCAACATTACGAATGCTTTGCAGGGACGCTTGGCCGGAGTAAGCATTACTTCCGGTACGGGAGACCCGAACTCTTCTTCTACCATCCGTGTACGTGGTGTGATCTCTTTGGAAGGAGATATGGGACCTTTAGTTGTGGTTGACGGTGTTCCCTCAGGCACATCCTTAAATACAATAAATCCGTCGGATGTTGAATCTGTGGAAGTATTGAAAGATGCATCCGCTACAGCCGTATACGGTTCAAAAGGAGCAAATGGTGTGATACTCGTTACTACCAAAAATCCAACCGTTGGTAAAGTAAATATCGAATATAATGGATATGCTAACTTTAAATCTCCTATCCGGTTGCCGGATATGCTGTCGCCGGTAGAATTTGCAGACCTGGCAAATGCTTACGGCAGGGAGTTTACTGCTTCCGCAGGCCAGGCTGAGAAAATATATTATACTCCCGAACAAATAGACGGATTCAGAAGGGGAGAAGGTACGTTTGATTATATGGACAATGTATTTAGGGATACTTCCATCGAGCATACTCACGAACTTTCCATATCCGGAGGAAGTGAAAAGACGAGGTTTTTATTCTCCGGCAGTTATACCGATAATAATGGTATTGCTTACAACTCAAATGCGAAACGTGTAAATTACAGATTGAAAGTAGATACGGAAGTATTCAAATGGCTGAAAGCCGGGTTTAACTTCTTTGGTGATTATTCAAAAAGCTATGGCCCGAGATTCTCACAGTACAACGGATTGTTAATCCATGCATTGACTTTCCCGAATACCATTCAACCAAGGGTAGATGAGTATGGAGATTATAACAATACCAACCTGATAGGGCCTCAGTACAATCCGATGTTGTTTGTCAATGAAATACATAAAGATAATGGATATCAGAATAACAACCGCTTGCAGGCCTATGTAGAAGTTGAACTTCTGAAAGGATTAACTTTCAGGATGACTCAAGCCTTTAACTTCGACAACCGGATCAGCAGGAATACGATGGGTAAATACAGCTATGATTATTACCAGAACTACGCCAACAAAACAGCTGCCGAGGTTACAAATACGGACGGCAACTCATGGGTAAACATTAACACATTATCTTATATCAAAGAATTCAATAAGAATCATCGTATCAATGCAACTGCCGTATTCGAGCAGCAAGAGACCAACTCTTTCAAAAACTTCTCACGTGGGGTTGATTTGCTTTCATCCATTATCGGATCAAACAATACCGGTTCGGCAAAAACAGTAACTGCAAATTCAGACAGATCCAGGACTACCATGATGTCTTATTTATTAAGGGCAAATTATGCTTTGATGAATCGCTACTTCGTCACAGCTTCCTGGCGCCGTGACGGTTCGTCCCGTCTCTTCTATTCAGAGAACACATGGGAAGACTTTACCTCTATGGCTTTGGCATGGACAATCAGTGAAGAAAAGTTTATGAAGAACCTGACTTTTATAGACCAGCTTAAGTTACGTTTCAGCTACGGGGAAAGCGGTAATCAGAATGCACCTCTTTATATAGGTTACAACCAGATAACCAGTACATTTGACTGGGCCAATAACCCGGCATACCGGCTCAAACCGGGTAATTCCAATATCAGGTGGGAGAAATCTACAGAGTACAACGGAGGATTGGATCTTTCTCTCTTCAATAACAGGTTGTCTTTCAACCTGAATGTATTCGAAAAGAATTCCAAATACATTATCGCCAAGATAAAGACTCCGCTATACACAGGCTTGGAAGATAATACAGGAAATGGAGCATCTATTCAGAATAAAGGATTTGATATCACAATCGGGGCAATCCCGGTTATGGAAAAAGACTTTACCTGGGATACTAACTTAACCATGTGGAAAGTAAACAGTATTATCAAAGACCTGCCCGATAATCAGGAGTGGATGGATATGTCAGGAAATTACGAGGTGAAATATTACCGTAATATAAAAGGAGAAAAGATTGCAACCATGTATGGTTATGTAAACGAAGGTGTATGGACATCAGAAGAAGTAGCAGCAGGATTGGCTCCAACAGGAATAGAAGCAGGAGCTTATAAATATGCTGATTTTGACGGTGTGCCGGGAACAGGGCCGGACGACAGACAACCTATCGGCAACGGATTGCCCTCTTTCCAGTGGGGATGGGATAATACCTTTACTTATAAAGACTTTGACCTGGGACTTTCTGTAATAGGTGTACACGGATTTGATATTTATAACTATACTCGCGAAGCCCGTCTGAGCGTAGGCTCAAACTTCTCTTTAGGACCGAACCCGGAATGGCAAAACAGATGGATAGCAGGAACAAATGAAAACACTTCCATCGCAGGTTTCATTAAAAATCCGAATGCGCTTACACCTTCTTCACAATATGTAGAAAAAGGAGATTTCGTGAAAATCAAGAGCATCACGCTGGGGTATACTTTCCCCAAATCAGTTCTTTCTAAGTTATACATGAGTAAATTAAGACTGTATGCTTCGATTCAGAATCCATTCCTTATTACTAAATATTCAGGAATCGACCCGGAAGTCACACTGAAATCGCCTATCACATCCGGTATTGACTGGGGATACTATCCGAACGGACGTAATATTCTAGTAGGACTTAATGTTACATTTTAAAGAGTAAAAGATATGAAAAAGATAATAATCCTATTTTTAGGTTGTGCCATACTAACCGGATGTGTAGACCTGGAACAAAAGCCTTTCAGCACATTAACCCCGGAAACGATTGTATATGATGAAAGTAATATCAGAGCATACGCTAATGGACTATACAAAGAGTTATGGTTTAATAACTACGGCTTTAACTGCCGCCCTCAAATCCTGGGACTGGGTGCTGACGATATAGTGACCGGAACCCTGACAAAAAGAGGGACTTTCATCGACGAATTAACTGCAAGCTCCAACCAGCACGACGGAGATTTTCAACTATTGTGGCAAAACCTGTATAGTGTGATAAGATTGGCTAACACCATGATTGAGGCTATTCCTAACTCGAACGATGTTCCCCGGGAAGTACAAAATTCTTATGTAGGAGAAGCTTATTTCATGCGTGCCTTTTCTTATTTCCATCTGACACGTTACTTTGGCAGAGTGCCTCTTTTTAAAGACCCGAATTGTATACAGGATATTTACGGCAATACGGGTAATGGTGTTGTTCAGGCGAGTATCGAAGATGTTTATCTAAAGATGATCGTTCCGGATTTGAAGGAGGCGGAACAATTACTGAAAGATCGTTCGCGTACAGAAGACAATTCTACAGCCAGTAAGATGGCAGCCAAAGCTTGTCTGATTGATGTATATTTAACAATGGCAGGCTGGCCGCTCAAGAAAACAGAATATTATGCACAAGCACGGGACTTGGCATTGGAATTTATCAACTCAAATCCCAATGGTCATGACCTGCTGCCGCATTATGCAGACTTATGGAAAGAGGAAACAAAGTCCAGTGACAAGGAGCATATATTTGCCCTGAATCATTCGACAACTTATAGTATGGCAAGTAATTACGGAAGGTCTTATTATGCTATTGAAGAGAGTGCTACCGCATGGTCGGATTATTTGGCAGACTCCTGTTTCTTCGAACGTCATCCGGCGGATGAAAGGAAGTCTTTCAATTTCGTTGACCGCTTCCCCATTGCAGGAACTCCCAGAACGGTAGATTTCCGTAAAACATCCATGCGTTCTCCTTCCATTGCAAAATATCGTGATTATGGCACTGCCGGTTCTGCACAATCGAATGGCCTTACTCCATTCTATCGCTATGCAGATATTCTTTTAATGTATGCCGAAGCTCAGAATATGGCTGATGGCGGGCCAAATACATTAGCTTATGACTGTTTGAACAAAATCCGTGAACGTGCTGTAGGTGGAGATACTTACGAAAAAGCAGAAAACATGAATCAGGAAACCTTTGCACAGGCGGTGTTTGATGAAAGAGGATGGGAGTTTTTTGCAGAGTTCAAACGCTGGTTCCATTTGGTAAGAACAGAAAAAGTATATGAAGCCAATCAATACAATCCACGTGTGAAATCATCTATGGATAGGTATGGAGTTACTCCGGATAACAGGAAAATATACCTTATGCCTCTTCCTGTGAGAGAAGTGGAAATGTGTGGGTTTGAACAAAATGAGCGTTAATCACAAGGGGATAGGTTAGGTTGTCCAAAAAGTATTATTCACCACGGATTACACAGATTAACACGGATTAATTCAAATTACTCGATTCATTATCAGTGTAATATATATAAAATAATCTGTGTTAATCTGAGTAATCTGTGGTGAGTTTTCCTCTTTGATGGACTTTCGGGACATTCCCAACAAATACACAACAGATACCATCCCCAATCAAGCTTTATAAATATGAAAAAATACATTCTCCTTTTTATACTGCTGAGCATTAGCCATTTGATATCAGCACAAAGTATATACAAATTTACTTTTGAAGATGAGATACCATCTGACCAATGGATACCGGAACACGGAACCTATTCATTGAGTACGGATCATTTTATGGAAGGACAGAAATCCTTGTGTTGGGAAACTCCGGCAATTGAGAAATCTGTATTCACAGTCAGTTTTACCGGTTTCACATCAGGAAGTTTTGCTGCATTCTTTAATATTCATAATGCAAAACCAACTGAAAACACACTGACCGTAGAGTTTATTGATAATAATGGAGCAACAAGAAAAACGGCAAATGTCTCCCTTAACTTTAGAGGATGGAGGGAATTTAACCGCTCTTATGGCAAAGACTTCCAGTCTGCTTTATCAGTGAGGATAGAAAAAGTACGTTTCACCTTAAACAATCATACAGGTGAAGCCCATAAACTATTCTTCGATAATGTCGATTTTAAGGCAGCGACCGATGCATCCAGACAGGCAACCGATTTAATGGTGCTTGACGTAAAGCAAATAGAATCCGGTAAAGCCGTTCTCCTGTCAACTTATGCGAACCCGATAGATATAGAAGCTACAGAACCTACCGCCCAGGAGATAAGCGATATGAATACTATAAAGTCATTCTATTCACTTTCTCCCCAATCCGCACAGGCCAGCGAATTAAGGACTGTAAGAAACTACATCAGCACTCTGAATATCACCCGTAATGAGGATGGGAGCATAAAAGGTAAAGTAATGCCTTCCGGTTCTGCCAACCTGACAAAGGAATTTATGATCGACATTACAAGGAAGCTGGAAGCTATTGCATACTCTGCCCAAACCAGTGAAACTGATAAAGTCCTTTTCAATGATTTTCTGGATTATATTATCGACCAGGGATTTATCTATAAATACCAGCGCTTGACCTACAGTGATTACACCACAGTAAGAACCCTTCCCAGACAGTTGCTTAATATCATTCCCGTATGTTCCGACGTACAAAAAGAAGAAGTCTTAAAGATGGCTAAATGGATGATTGAATATGGTATTGTGTATGCAGACCCGGCATATCTGACTAAAAATCTGAACTCGGACTACCTGTATCTTTATTTCAACTATTTGTATTCGTATGCAGTTCACCAGCCCGATACGAAAGATGCAGTGAGGGAAGTAAAAGCTTTAACACGTTTCATCGAACGCTCTTTAGAATATACGGACGGTTCTTACGAAGTATTGAAAAGAGATGGTACCGGATTCCATCATAACACTCACTTCAATGGATACATGTATACTTACAATACATGGGTGGATGCCATCTACCGACTGAAAGGAACCGGTTACAGGATATCACTTGATGCCTACAAAAGATTACGTCATGCAGCCATGGGTTATTACATAATGAGTAATAAGGGTGCATCTGATGGGAATTATTACGCAAACAGCCTTTGCGGCCGTCATCCTTTTTATGGAATTAAGAACAACTTCTCGAGAAGCAGTTTCGAGAAACTGATTGAAATCGGTGGTGATATTCAGGGTAAGGGAATTGATGAAGAACTGGCTGCTGCCTATAATTATTTCTTATCCAGTGATAAGTATGAGGTTGAGCCCGGAAATTATGATGGGTTTTACCAGTTCAATTACAGCCCGATCGGTGTATACCGGAAAGACAACTGGGTAGTGACCATGAGAGCACCTACCACCAAATTCTGGGGAGCTGAGATATATAATGCAACCAATCGTTTCGGAAGGTATCAAAGCCACGGAACGCTCGAGGTTATGTATGATGGTGCTTTGTCGGCATCCGGTCTTCCTTCTGCTGCACAGGGGTGGGATTGGAATGTTGTGCCCGGCACTACAACCGTTCATTATACTTCCTGGCAGGAAATGATGCCTAACCGGAATGCGGCAGACCGCTTTGACCAATATACCAAAACCAAAAACTTTGCCGGAGCATTAACCTGGAATGATTGCGGAATCTTCGCTTCCGATTTTGATCAGGACGACAGATGGGGCGGACAGCGTTTTACTCCTACCAATCTCGAATTTAAGAAATCTGTATTTGCTTTTGACGGGATGCTTATAAGCATGGGAAGCAACATACAATCCGACGGAGCATACAGTGATGATATGATTACAGCTACTAATCTCTTCCAGTCCATAAAATCTCCCGCAGGCGGAAGCCTGAATATAAACGGGCAGATCATGGAAGCTGGTTCTCCTGATATAATTAAATCATCGGATGAAAACTTCTGGATCGTTACTCCTGAAGGAACAGGATATTATTTGCCGAAAGGAAATGATAAAATCGTAATTAAATACGGTGAGCAGGAAGGGCCTGTGCACACAGGTGCTGATGTAAACAACCCTGCTAAAGCCGTAGCTGCAAAAGCATATATTGAGCATGGAGTTAAACCGTCCGGCAAAGATTATCTATTTGTAGTAGTACCGGGAACGACACAAGAAACTATGCAAACTATTTCCAGCCGGATAGGAGATGATGGTGGAGAATTGTTCCAGGTCGAATCCCGTAATGAAAAGATACATGCACTCACTTACAAACCGGCAGGTATCACTGCATATAGTTTTTTCGAAGCAACGGAGGATATCGATTTCGGTATTGTAAAATCTACAGGCTCCGATATGTTGTTAATGCACAAAACGCTTGCCGATACACGTATGTCGTTTGCTATTGCCAATCCTGATCTTTATCCTACGGAAGACGGGACAAAGTGGGTGTCATCACCTACCGAAACTCACATTACAGTAAAAGGAAAATGGTATTTGGACGGTGAAGTAGAGGGAATTACAGTAAATCCGCCTCAAAACGATGAAACCACCATACATATACATCTGGCATACGGCGAACCTAAATATTTCAATCTCAAACCCGAAGGATACAATAGTATGGAACAGGTATCAAAAGAAGAATGGGTTACCATGCATACTACATCTATCCCCAAAGAAATAATCCTGGAACTCAATAAACCCGCAAAAGAAAATATAACCGTAGAAGTATTCTCCTTAGACGGTATAAAGGTACAGGAGAAAATCATTCCTGCAGGAATCCGGACACTGCGTACGAAAATAGATAAAGACAATGTGAGAAGGATGAATATTATTAAGGTGAGTACACAAGATGGGGCGAGCAAAATATTTAAATGTTTATTATAGATTGTTTTCTGAAAATACATTATGAAAAGATACATTTTAATTCTAGGTTTAGTTTCTTTTATAGTTAGCTGTAAATCTCCTGTAAAAGAGGATACCCAAAGGCCCATAAAAGAAGTGGTGGAGAGGGCCTCTTCACAAATAGGCTGGCAGGTGAAGTTGATAGACAAAACAGGCAAGGTGTTGAATCCCAGGACAGTTTACAACGGAAAAATAGAATACATACCCATAGATGACTGGACGAGTGGTTTCTTTCCCGGTAGCCTGTGGTATATGTATGATCTCACGAAAGATAAAAAGTGGATTGATTATGGAATCAAACACACTGAAAACTTAGATTCTGTAAAATACCTCAAATGGCATCATGACATTGGCTTCATGATTAATTGTAGTTATGGCAACGCTTACAGGATAACACAAAATCCGGCCTATAAAGAGGTTATGCTGGAAGCTGCCCGTTCTCTTATAACACGTTACAGACCCGCTGCCGGTGTTCTCCAGTCATGGGATGAAGACCGTGGCTGGCAGGCGACCCGCGGGTGGATGTGTCCGGTAATTATTGATAATATGATGAACCTTGAATTACTGTTTGAGGCTACCAAACTCTCCGGTGATTCAACATTTCATAAAATTGCCGTGCATCATGCCGATACAACTTTGAAGTATCATTTCAGGGATGATTACAGTACATATCATGTAATTGATTATGATAAAATAAAAGGAGGAATACGGAAAAAGAACACAGCACAGGGTTACGCAGATGAGTCTGCATGGGCAAGAGGACAGGCCTGGGCCTTATACGGATTTGCTATTTGCTATCGTGAAACGAGAGATCAGCGCTATCTGGATCAGTGCAGGAATATCTATCACTTCTTGTTTAACCATAAAAATATGCCTGAAGATTTAATTCCGTACTGGGATTTTGATGCTCCAAACATCCCGCATGAACCGCGTGATGTGTCCGCAGCCTCTGTTATTGCTTCTGCTTTATATGAGTTAAGTACATTTGATAATTCACTGGAATATAAAAAGACAGCAGATAAAATAATAGAATCATTATCGGGAGATACTTATCTTGCCCTCGTTGGTACAAATGGAAATTTTGTACTGATGCATTCCGTAGGTAGTATTCCCCATAACAGTGAAATAGATGTACCACTTAACTATGCAGATTATTACTTTCTGGAAGCACTGACCAGAAAGATTGAGTTGGAAAAAGCACATAACTGATTGCAAAAAGAGATATAAGATTTTACAGAGATTATTCTTTACTGTTCCCTGAAAAATAAGTATTTTAGCATGGAATTTCTAAAAAGTCTTTTGTCATTCCGGGCTCGACCCGGAATCCCCCGGTGCAATTGCTTATGGGAAAAAGCACCATATCAAATCCGGCAGGTTTATAGCCTGATAAGTATTTACGACAAGTATGCTTTTTAGATATTCCCATGTAACAGTAAATCAATTAAATAAACAACTATGCAAAAACTTCATCTTTTACTTCTTATTTTTCTCGCAACTTTCTTTGCATCTTGTACAACCGACAAACCACAATGGAAAGCGGAACATGTAATATGGATCGGTCTGGATGGCTGGACGGCCCGCAGCATTCAAAATGCAGACATGCCGACTGTCAAGAAGCTAATGCAGGAAGGTTCTTATACCTTAAAGAAACGTTCAGCATTACCCTCTTCAAGTGCTATCAACTGGGCTACCATGTTTATGGGGTCGGGGCCGGAACTACATGGCTTCACAGAATGGGGTTCAAAAACTCCAGAGCTGGAACCCAGGGAAGTTACCCACTATGGACTATATCCCAGCATTTGGGGAATATTCAGAGATCAATATCCGGATGCGGAAGTCGGTTATTTCTACCAATGGGATGGATTCAAATACTTTGCAGAGTTAAAAGCCATGAACGTCCAAAAGCATGTGAAAGTAGAAGAAGGTTCTAACGACAAACCTGATGAAGCCGTAGCATTGGAAGCCATTAAATATATCGAAGAAAAGAAGCCGAATCTGGTTGGAATCTTTATTGATGAACCGGATCATATCGGCCATACAAATGGATTTGACAGTCCCGAATATTATGAAAAGCTAAAAGACCTGGACAGCTATGTAGCTCAGGTTATAGAATCAGCCAAAAGAGCAGGTATTTATGATAATACTATTTTCATCGTAACTTCCGACCACGGAGGTATTAACAAAGGACATGGCGGTAAAACAATGGAAGAAATGGAGACCGCTTTTATTGTATTTGGCAAAAATATAAAGAAAGGCTACCACTTTACAGAGAGTATGATGCAATATGATGTAGCACCAACTATTGCCGACATTTTCAATGTAGAAGTTCCTCAGGTCTGGATTGGCAGGTCTGTTGCCAGCATTTTCGAAAAATAAGATTCAATATCTATTAATTTCAATATAAGGGATTATCCTAAATGCTAACCGGTCTTCCGGATTTGACCCGGAATCTCCCGATAAAGTTAGTTTTGGGATGTTCCCTTATATCATAACCTTCTCTTTTTGATTATCCTCTTCGTTTGGTGAGTTCCTGTCACGTGTTCCTGATAATATTATTAACATGCTCACGATACTCAGTGTAACATGCTCACATCAACCTTTGAAATGTGCCTGCATCTCTATTTACCATTTAAGCATGTAACGTCTGTCACTTAAGCACACAACATCTCCTTACTTAGAAACATAGCACCTTGTCACTTAAGCACGTAACGCTCGTCACTTAAGCACGTGACCACCCTTCACTAAAGCACGTAACGCTCGTCACTTAAGCACGTGACTATCCATCACTTGGGCAGGTCGCCACTGCCTACTACACTTTTCACGGTGTACTATAATTCAAAGTGGTAATAATTAATTATAATTACTAAACTGTTTAGTTCAATATCTTATTGTTCTTTCCTAATTCAAACCCTTCTTTTTATTTATTATTACTACATATATTCTTATTAAAAATAAAGTAGATAATAATTATTTCTTTCGATTTTTACTTCGTTTGTTTACGTTTATTCCGGTAATTGAGTACAAAAAAAATGTGAGTGCGTTTAATATTAAGTTGTATTTAGTCAATCACAACACAAATAAAACCATTTAAAATTCATTACATGGAAAACCTACTTACCAAAAATAAGGTAATCGCTTTACCTTATGACAAATGTTGGCTTAGGCATTTAGTAAAAGTTTGGGGAGTGTCTGCAACATTTTGTATTTTATTTACTTTTCAGGCGAATGCAGTGCCTAGTTCAATGGAGAATTCAATCTCCCAGTCAGTCAATCAATCCAGAGCAATCAGCGGAACCATTACGGATGAGAACGGAGAACCCATGATAGGTGTCTCCATTCTTGTAAAGGGTTCAACAATCGGAACGGTTACAGATTTCAATGGTAACTACAGTCTTAACGTGCCTGCGGGCTCTACACTGGTTATTTCTTTCATCGGTTATGAGAGTAAAGAAATACAGGTGGGCAACAGAACTACAATCAATGAAACCCTGCAACCTGACACCCAGGATTTGGATGAAATTGTAGTAATCGGATATGGGACAGTGAAGAAAAGGGACTTAACCGGGTCGGTATCTTCCGTAAAAGCCGAAGATATAATCAGGTCTCCGGCTTCGAATGCAATGGAAGCCTTACAGGGACAAATTCCGGGACTTGATATTACACGTGAATCCGGAAAAGCAACCTCCCGCATGAATATAAACATACGTGGTAAACGCACATTGTCCGATATCAAAGACGAAAATGATGTGAAAATAGCCAATGAACCTCTCTTTATTATCGATGGTATGCAGGGAGCTAACTTTGCGGATATTGCTCCCCAGGATATCGAATCAATAGAGGTGTTGAAAGATGCATCTTCTACAGCCATATATGGCTCACAAGGAGCTAACGGAGTAATCATTATAACAACTAAGAAGGGTACACAGGGAAAAACCAAATTCTCCTACAATGGATATTACGGAGTAAACGGATGGGCACAATATCCCGAAATGAGGACAGGGGAAGACTACATCAAACTGCGTCGTGAAGCTTACCGCACGGCAGGACAATGGGAATCTACAGCGGATGACCAAAAGCTTTTCACCCCTGAAGAATGGACTGCCCTGCAAGCCGGGCAATGGACGGACTGGGTAGATGAAGTTTTAAAAAACGGCTCCGTACAAAGCCATCAGATATCTGCTTCAGGAGGTACGGAACGCACTACAGCCATGTTGTCTGCCGGATATTATCAGGAGAAAGGTTCATTCAGAGGTGATGAAATGAATAAATATAACCTTAGGCTGAACATAGACCATAAAATCGGAAATTTTATATCAGTAGGTGCCAATAGCCAGGTGACACATTACGCTCAGAATGATCGCGCAGATAACGTTTTATGGAGGGCAGCAACCAATGTTCCTTTAGGATTACCTTATGATGAGGACGGTAAAGTAAATGTATTCCCTCTCGGTAAGACTTCACAGGTGAGCCCGTTGGCGGATGAGGCAAGTGACTTTACTGCCCAGCATCACAAATTGATTACCAATGTCATAGCAAACGGATATCTCGAACTCAGACCGCTGAAAGGTCTTTCCATCCGTTCTAATCTGGGTACGAATTTACATTTTTACAGAAAAGAAGATTTTGAAGGTGCCAATTCAATAGACCGTGCAGGTCAGCAAACCAACTCGCAATCGTCAATACGGTCTTCTGAAAAAAGTTTTGTAGGGTGGGATAATATCATTAATTACAATAAAGATATTAAAAACCATACTTTAGGCTTTACCGCCCTGACGTCATGGACACAATCCAAATACAGAACCATGTATTCAGAGGGTACCGGGCAATTGTTGCCGACTCAACTCTGGCATAATCTGGGCGCCAATGATAAAGAGTCTTACAAAATAACATCAGGCTATATTCAGCACCAAACTTTCTCTTATGCAATACGTGCTAACTATAGCTATCTGGGCCGCTACTTGCTTACACTATCTAATCGTTGGGATGGCGACTCACGTTTGGCAAAAGGGAATAAGTGGGCTGCTTTTCCATCCGTGGCACTAGCCTGGCGTGTAAATGAAGAAGCTTGGTTGAAAGATGTAGAGCCCATCAGCAATCTAAAAGTGCGGTTAAGCTGGGGAGTAACCGGCAATTCGGGAATTAATGCATATGGTACTCAATCAAGCCTCACCTCCCACACGAATTCTGCTTTCCAGAACAATGGATATACTTATTATATCTATTCTCAATATCTGGGTAATCATGACGTAGGTTGGGAAAAGTCTAAAACATGGGATTTAGGGTTTGATCTGGGCTTTATCAACAACCGGATAAACGCTACTATTGACCTGTATGATACAAAAACCACCGACATCTTGTTACCCCGTACCTTACCCACCTCTATGGGAAGCGGTAATAATACCCCTTTTAAGATTTATCAGAATATCGGTTCTACCCGTAACAGGGGAATTGAGGTAGCACTGAACACAGTTAACTTTGATCGCAAAAAGTTTAAGTGGAGTACAACAGTTACATTTGCCGCGAATAAGGAAGAAATAACAGAGTTGACAGATGGCAGGGATATCATTGCAGTAACGGAACCGGAAGTGAACAGCTTACTGTTGGGACGTCCTTTGAAATCGTTTTATACTTATAAACGTTTAGGCATCTGGCAGACGAGTGAAGCTGATGAAGCTGCCAAATATTTTAAAGACTCCAACAAGACCCAGCCCTTCAAACCCGGTGATATCAAAGTGGCAGATATAAATGGTGATAATGTAATCGATGCCAATGATATGACTTATATTGGTTCTACATCACCCGACTGGATTATGGGATTCAACAATACGCTCCGCTACCGCGACTTTGACTTTAATATCTATTTTATCGCCCGTTGGGGGCAAATGATTGCTTACGACTTTACATCTGCTTATGACCCGCAGGGTAAAATAAATCATCCGGCTTATCTGGACTACTGGACTCCGGAAAATCCGTCAAATGATTTCCCTCGTCCGGATATTACCAATTTTTATAATTATGTAGGATATCAGTCGTTGAATTATATCGATGGTTCATACCTTAAATTAAAAACGATATCATTAGGTTATACTGTTCCCAAGAAACTATTATCAAGAGCCAATATTTCAAATCTGCGCCTGTATGCTACAGCAAATAACCTGTTTACCGTAGCCAAAAGCCATCTCATTAAAAACTATGATCCCGAGCGTGGAGGTTCTGCTAAAGCACCGTTACAACGTCAGTTTGTATTTGGAATCAATCTTGAATTTTAACCTTTTAGAAATTTGCTACAATGAAAAAGATAAAGAATTTACTAGTAATGACTGCTTCAGTTTCCCTTTTATTATTCGGGACTCAGTCGTGTGATCTGGAAGAATATAATCCGGGAGGTACTACTGCCGACGAAGCATTTAAAACTCCCGAAGGCATTAATACACTTGTCAATTCTGCTTATGTGTATTGGGGAGCACAATTTTATGGACGTGAAGACATTCTGATGCTCACCGAAGGTGGAACTGATTTATGGATAAATATAGCCAATTGCGGATATGGCCGTCAGATGACAAAATACCAGGAACTAAATCCGAAGGTAGGACAGATGAACAATACGTGGAACCGCCTTTACGAAATAGTCAATTATTGTAATGCCGGGATTGAGCGGATTGGCGATGTGGATTTCAGTAATAAAGACGAAAAAAACTTCCGTACAGGTGAATTGCATTTCCTGCGGGCTTATGCTTACTGGCATCTGGTAGAGCAGTTTGGAAATATAGACTTACGTACGAAGGAAACAAAAACCGTTGAATTGAATTGTTATCGTAGCCCCATTCTTGATTTTTACGACCTGATGTTGGACGATATTGAAATAGCTATAGAAAAGTTGCCCGTCGACCCGTATCCGGCTACCGATATCGGGCGTGCAACCAAAAAAGCAGCTTACGGTTTAAAAGCCCGTCTGGCATTGACGCGTGTGGCTTATGAGGCTTCACAAACAGAAAAAGATAAATACTACGAGATTGCCGAAACAGCAGCAAAATACGTTATCGACCATCAGGGCGAGTTAAAGGTTTCTTTATATGATACTCCGGCAGAAGTGTTTGATCCGAAGAACAACAAAAATAATAAAGAAGCAATGTTTGTCGTTACCCATTCATCAAATGCCAGTTTAAACCCACAGTCTAAAAACCCTAACCGCTTACACATGTGGTTTAAAGCTAAATATTCCAGTATGGCAGGGATGATGCTCGACCTGAAATATGGAAATGACAACAATGCAAAATCAGGAAGTATGTGCTTTATGCCTACACGCTACCTATTGGAAATGTACAATGAAGAAATAGATGCGCGTTATAATTCATGGTTCCGTGAAGAATATTATTTAAACTCAGACAAAGACTATAACTGGACAGCTGATGATCTTGCACATTTTGAAAAACCGGCTTCTATGGAAGGTCAGACAATTAAAAAAGGCGAACTGGTTTTAATGTATACCAAAAAGAAAATTGCAGATAAACGCAACAAGCCTTATGCGGTGGTAGATATCGAAGATACCTATGAAGGTAACAAGGTATCAACAAACGCCAATTTCAATATTCATTTTCCGGCTTTGCTAAAATATGAAGATTCAACTCTTCCTGTAGCCAGTTCGCAAGTGGGTTCCAATGATGTGATCGTCATGCGTCTTCCGGAAATGTATTTCATTGCTGCCGAATGTGAGATAATGAAAACAGGAGGTAATAAAGAAATTGCAGCAAATTACATAAACGTTATTCGTGAAAGGGCAGCAATATCCGGAAAAGAGAATGATATGAAAGTTACAGCAAGTGATATGACCCTTGACTTTTTGCTGGAAGAGAAGGGGCGTGAACTTTGCGGTGAATTCCTTCGTTGGTTTGACCTTAAACGTACCGGAACGTTAGTTTCCCGGGTTAAAACTTATAATGAAGATATCCCATTGATACAAGATTATCATGTGGTACGTCCTATTCCGCAGTCATTTATGGATGCGATACTTAACCCTACTGAATTCGGACAGAATGATGGGTACGGTTCTTAAGAGGGAAGTTAATTAGCTATATTTTAATCAGGCAGTTACAGGTGGACAATCTGCAACTGCTTTTTTTACTATATATCACTCTCTCTACTTTCAGGAAAGTATTTATCAAGTAGCTGGCTGAATCTTATATCCTCCTTTAGGTTTTCGAAGTCAGTATCATTTTCAAATCTTTCTCTCATCTCATATTGGTTATGTTTCAAAGCATCTTCCAGATAATAGAAAGCCATATCTTTTTCATCCAATAAGGAATATAAGCATGCCAGATTGTATGATCCGCTTCTCTGGTCAAATTCATTCGCTTTTTCTAATAGCTCTTCAATATCCTTTTTATTATCAACCAGTTTATCCTCCTGCAATGAATATGCTAATAAGGCATGCCCCCAGTTATTGTATATTCTGGCATCTTCCGGAGCAAGTTCCGATGCTTTTTCATATTTTCCAAATCCTTCAAGATAGTAAGAAGGGTTAGATTCCATATTACCCAAATCACACAATGCATTACCCCAATTATAAAAAGTATTGGCATGTGTTGGATTTATGTCCGCCGCTTTCCGGAACTTTTTGAGGCTTTCGTAATAGTAGTTCACATCTGCATTTGTTTCGCCTAATTCACATAAGATTGTTCCCCAGTTGTAGTGCGCTTCAAAATAATTAGGGTCGAGGTTTATTGCTTTTCTGTAATAAAAGTAGGCATCTTCAAACTCTTCCTTGATCTGTGCATTGTATCCTTTGATAAACCAATCCTGAGCAGTTAAAATAGCTTCCGGTTCCAAACTCTCCTCTACATAAAAAGCAATTTCCTGTTTCACTTCTTCAGGCTGTTCCCACGGCAAGGTATCAATCGCTTTTTGGAGAATTTCGTCTGCACGTTTATCTTTTTGGCGCATTCCTTCCAAAGTAATTTCAGCAGTTTCATACAATTGAGTTATGGTATCTTTTAAGATGCTGACCTGGCTTCTATCTTCTTCGACTTCTTTTTTGAGGATTATTGCCTCATTCTTATAACTGATAATTTCTTGACGGACACTACTTATACGATCCAGTTCTTCTTCTACCAATTCTTTCAGGGCAGCAGAGTCATCTTTACACCGGATGATTTCATTTTTCATCTTATTTACTTTTTGTAGTTCGTTTTTCATGTCCATCCGGATGCGTTTGGTTCTTCTGTTTAAAAAATAAATAAGGAAAGCGGCAGCGATACTAACAATAGCTATAAATACGGCGAAGAGATTTATCAATGACGAAAACTTATCCAGCCCTCTATCTAAACTTTTATCCTGGCGTGAAATATTTGCAGTTACCTGTTCACCGATATTATTTATATCTTTTTGCAGAGTGAGTATCCGTTCTTCCTGAAGTTTAAATAAGAGATCTTGTTCTGATTTACTATAAGCCTGTGACTTCGTTTCTGAAATCTTATCTTTAGTTGACTGAGCATAACCATAAATGGATAATAAAAAAAGTAGAATAGTAATCGACTTTTTCATAAATATCAGATTTTAATATATTATCATACAAATATATAGATAATTATATGAATTTTAAAGACGTATAAACTCAAATATATACCTTTAGGATTAAATATATATTATATTTATTAGGGATAATAAGTTAGATGTAGTTTGAAATATTTATATCCTCATAATTTTGATATTAAACTGTTGCCAATAAAAAATATTGATACTATTAAATAAATTAAGTATCAATCTTAAAGTAATATTCTAAATCTCTATTTTACATAAATATTATGTTAATTCCCGATCTATCACTATTCGCTGATCTTCAAAGAATTTCTTTCGCTTTAGTTCGTCGGAAACAGAGATTAAAGTTGAAAATCTGATGAGTGATTTTAACCATCTGTAATGAATCTCGTTAATATTAGGATCTCCGCAAGAAAGATAATTAAGACAATAAACTCCAATTGCTGCTAAATGAAATTTATCACTACGTACTAGTAAATAACTACAGTCAAAATAAATATTACATATATAAATATCCATTTGTTTATCATCAAATGAAGTACCTTTTTCTGCACATTTTTCAATATCATTGATCATCGAGTGAAGTTCTTTTCTTATTTTACTTATATCATCATGATCAAGAAGTTCCATAATCTCAAAGTACTTTATTATTTCAATAAATTCAATGAATATTCGTTTACTAAGAATGATAATAGATTTGAATTTATGAATATTTGCTACTGTTTGCTTTTGGATATCAAACACTTTCGGTGGAACATTCAACTCAGCAAAAGACCACATTTTTTTTCTATCGGCCGTATATATCTGATAATATACAATATATACATATAATTTAAAAAGATGTTCGTACTTATACAAGAATTCTTCAGGCATGCTTTTATGTGCACGGTATAGCCATACCCCAGGATCGTCTACTAGAGTGTTCATTTTTGAAAACATAGCACTCATCATTTCAACATGTTCGCTATAAGGATCTTCACATAAAGTTGCCCCCAGACTAAAAACATAATTCTTTTGTTTATTTATTCCCATTAATATATCTAATGATATATTTAATTTTGAGCAAATAGTGGTTACTTCATCAAAAGTAAATGGGCAATCTCCACGTAACCTTCTGTAAATCGCTTCTTTTCCTAAAGGTACGATATCTGCTATAAAGCTTACTATATTTTTATCAGTAGGTACTCTGTCTTTAATAATCCCAATAAACTCTTTCTCAATCGTTTTCATCTGGATGAAAGTTAAAATTTCTTCAAATAAGCGAAAAATAAAACGGAGTATAATAAACATCAGTATATCCTTTATGATTTTTTAATCCTGAAAATTAGCCTCTTAAAGCATGTGGGAAACGACTGTATGCCTGTTTACTTATCATCTCATAAAATCGGACTTTTATTCAACCAATTACAATAATTAAACATTTTAACACAATACAATCAGTCGGTCATACTAAATAAAATGCTACGTAATCTTTTTGTTTTTGGTTTTTATAATGACTGTAAATCCATGGATTTTATGTAATTTTGTTGACCTTATAAAATTTCAAATACAACTTACCATAATGTCGAAAGAGCTTGAATTGAAGTACGGCTGTAATCCTAACCAAAAGCCGGCACGCATTTTTATGCGGAAAGAAGAATTACCTATTAAAGTCTTAAATGGGCGTCCGGGATATATCAACTTTATGGACGCTTTTAACGGATGGCAATTAGTAAAGGAATTAAAAGAAGCTACAGGTTTACCGGCCGCTACTTCCTTTAAACATGTAAGTCCTGCAGGTGCAGCAGTAGCAGTCGAGATGAGTGATACTTTAAAGAGGATATATTTTGTAGATGATTTACAACTCTCTCCTTTGGCTACAGCGTATGCGCGTGCCCGTGGTGCTGACCGTATGTCTTCTTATGGTGATTTTATAGCTTTAAGTGATACGTGTGATTTAGAAACTGCAAGGTTAATTAATCGTGAAGTATCTGATGGAGTTATTGCACCAAATTATGCTCCTGAAGCACTTGAAATATTAAAAGCAAAACGTAAAGGTACATATAATGTAATAAAGATAGATCCGGATTATAAACCGGAGCCCATAGAACATAAAGATGTTTTTGGAATTACTTTTGAGCAAGGGAGGAATGAAATAAAACTGGATAAATCTCTGTTAACTAATATACCTACTCAAATTAAAACTTTTCCGGATGGAGCGCAGAGGGATTTATTGATAGCACTCATAACATTGAAATATACACAATCAAATTCTGTATGTTATGTAAAAGACGGGCAAGCTATTGGTATTGGTGCCGGACAGCAGAGTCGTATTCATTGTACACGGTTAGCAGGAAATAAGGCTGATATATGGTACTTGCGTCAACATCCGAAAGTTATGGGTTTACCTTTTAAAGAGGGTATACGTCGTGCTGACCGTGACAATACAATTGACATATACATTTCCGATGATTATAATGATGTATTAGTTGATGGGACATGGGAGCAATTCTTTATAGAAAAACCGGAAGTACTGACACGCGAAGAAAAAAGAACCTGGCTTGATACTTTAAAAGGTGTATCACTTGGTTCGGATGCTTTCTTCCCATTTGGAGATAATATAGAACGTGCTCACAAAAGCGGAGTGCAATATATCGCTCAGGCCGGAGGTTCGGTGAGAGATGATAATGTTATTGAAACTTGTGATAAGTATAATATTGCTATGGCTTTCACAGGGGTAAGATTATTCCACCATTAATGATCAATGTGTGAAGTAATAAGTCTTTTAAGCTAGTTGGCAAAAAGAAGTATATTAAATGTAAAAGCAAAAGGGTGCGTTCCAAAAGTATACTTGTCATCCCGGGCTTGACCCGGGATCTCCTCTGTAAGTTATAGTAGCACAGATTGCGGATCAAGTCCGCAATGACAGACGACTTTTTTGACACCTTCTTTTTTATATTAGTACAAGTCTGTATAACAGTATGTTGTTATATTGGATATTATCTTTGTATAAGCTGAATCAATAATATACATTCCTTATAAGTATATATTTACAGATCAATATAAAATCAACCCAACTGTTCCCATTGCCAGAATCATTATTATAGGATTTACTTTATATTTATAGGTACCTATAAAAGCTACTCCAAAAATGGCAATGCTAATAAAGAAATTATACTTATCCGTATTGAAATCACCGAAATTTTCCGCATTCATAAGTACCAGAGCAGCAGCAGCAAGTAATCCTACAATTGCAGGGCGCAAACCGTTGAATACCGCTGCAATCACAGGGTGTTTTTGGTATTTAAGGAAGAATTTGCTGATAGCAATCATTAGTATGAAAGATGGTAACACAACAGCAAAAGTTGCTATAACCGAGCCTAGCACTCCATATCCTGCACTATATCCCGCATTATGGATTGCTGTATATCCAACGTAAGTTGCAGAATTAATACCGATAGGCCCCGGAGTCATTTGACTTATAGCAATAATATCAGTAAATTCTTGTGCAGATATCCAGTTATGACGTGTTACTATTTCTCCCTGTATAAGAGAAAGCATAGCGTACCCTCCTCCGAAACCAAACAAACCTATTTTAAAAAACGTATAAAATAATTCTAAAAATATCATAGTTTTATTTTCTGCTTAATCGTCCATATAAAAAACCTCCGATACCAGCTAAGATAATAATGTAAATAGGAGATACTCCCAACAGCCAAATTAATAAAGCTGAGACAATGGGTATAATGACTGTACGTTTATTAATCCCTACGGATTTGGCCATTTGAAAGGTAGGTACGGCAATCAATGCAACAACGGCAGGCCTTATTCCTTTAAAAATACGTGTTACTACCGGATTGTCCTGAAAGCTTTGGAAAAATAGTGCAATTGATAATATGATAATAAAAGATGGCATAACTGTACCTAGGGTGGTTACGACACTTCCTTTAAATCCTCTTAGTTTGTAACCGATAAAGATAGAAATATTAATAGCAAATACACCGGGAACAGTTTGGGAGATGGCAAGCAAATCCATAAAATCATGTTTATCGATCCAGCGTCGTTTGTCCACGATTTCCTCTTGTACCAAAGGAATCATTGCATATCCGCCTCCAATTGTAAATAGTCCTATCTTGAAAAAAGTTTTAAATGCATCTAAGTATATATTCATTGCTCGTTTTCGTTAATATACTGGCTGGGTGGCATATTGAAATGCTTTTTAAATACTTCCCTGAAATATTTTGCATCGCTAAATCCCACCATGTCGGCAATTTCTGTGATTGTGTATTCTTTTGTTTTGAGTAATTGTGCAGCACGGTTCATTCGTTGTATCCGGATAAAATCAGCAGGGGCTTGTCCGGTAAGTGCTTTTATTTTATTGTAAAAACTCGATCGGCTCATGTTCAGATCAGAGCATAAGGTATCCACATTAAATTGAGGCTTATCCATATTCTGTTCTATATTCTCTTTCACTTTAGTCATAAACTGGTGATCAAGATTAGTTGAAATAGGAGAGGAAGATGGTATTTTCTCCGGCTCTGATAAATCTAACTGTGCATATTTTTTCGTCAAGATGGCTCTGTTAGCTAATATATTATCAATTACAGCTTTAAGTATAGCTATGTCAAATGGCTTTGTCAGATATTCATCGGCTTTGGTAGCTAACCCATCCAATATACTTGCTTTATCACTTAAAGCAGTCAATAAAATAATTGGAATATGCGAAGTATTTATATCACTTTTAAGTATTTTGCAAAGCTCGTCTCCTCCCATTTCCGGCATCATAATATCTGCAATAATCAGATTAGGGTTTACAATACTTACCAGGTCGAGAGCTTCTTTACCGTTTGCAGCAGTGGTTACTTTATATTTCTTAGCTAAAGACTTTTTGAAATATTCTCTCAAATCGTCATTATCATCCACTATTAATAAACGTGGAGCATTAAGGTTAACTATCGGATTTTGAGGAACCTGTATTTCCGGGATATTATCATATATAGCTTCTTCAGGTACTACATTTGAATTTGGGGTAATGACTTGAGTAGCCAACTGGGATTTTTTAAATTGCTTGTTACCATGCCGGAAAGTCACCTTAAATGAAGATCCTATATTGACGGAACTTCTAACAGATATAGAGCCTTTCATTAGCTTAACCAATTTCTTCACTAACAATAATCCTATCCCGCTTCCCGGAACTTTTAGATTGGTAGCGTTGCTACCTCTGAAAAACATACGGAATAATTTCTTTTGTTCTTTGGCGGGAATGCCTATACCTGTGTCTCTTATTTCAATACTCCAATTGTCTGTTGTGTTTGTAGCTATAATCTTTACTTCCCCGTCTGCCGGTGTATATTTTATTGCATTTGATATCAGGTTTTTGAGTATGGAATCCATCTTGGATTTATCAAACCATACATTGAGAAAGCGGAAATTACTTTCAAATATTAATTGTACGTGTTTTGATTCGGCATAAGATTTAAATTGCTTTATACTTTCTTCAAGGAAAGAATATAGTTCGTGCTCTTCTACATTTAGTTGGAGAGAATATAAATTAGTCTTTTCAAAGTTTATAAGATTGCTGATCAATCTGAACAGGTTATTTGAATTCTTGATCGCCAACAATAGATTAGCCTCTCCTTCCGGCGAAAGAGTTTCTTTATCCAGTATTTCGTCAAGCGGGGCTTTGATCAAACTTAGAGGAGTACGAATGTCATGGGCTGTATTTATAAAGAAATCAATTTTCTCAGCAGATGCTTTTCCTTCTTTCCTGGTAAAATAATATCTGATAATAACCCATGCAATAAGTATAATAACCAAGCCATATAATATCATAGCCCATATCGTATTCCAGAATGGTGGCCTTATAATTATATTTAGTTTCCTTTCTTCAATTACATGCATATCTTCATTAGATATGGCTCTTACGCGAAGAGTATATTTGCCGGGGTTAAGGTTGGTGTATCTTATTAAAGTCTCCCTGCCCAGATTACTCCATTCATCATAAAAGTTTTCCAGTTTCCATGAATAGATTATGTTTGAGGGATAATCATAATTAATAGATGAAACATTTAAGGAGAAAATATTTTGATTATAGTTGAGATGTAGCGTTTGGGTTTCATTAATGTCTTGTACTAAAGGGGAATATTTTTCTCCTGGTGAAACCATCTGATAGAAGAGCCGGAAGTCACTAAACACCATTTTACTTTTATATTCCTGTGGTAGAGAAATGTTATTGTTAAATTCGATAGCTCCCTCCCCACTTCCTATAACAAATGTATTCCTACGGGTAGCCGTTCCTGAACAAGGATTAAATTGATTAGTCATCAATCCCTGTTCCTGTGTCCAGTTCCTGATAGAGTTATTCTTAAGATCAAACTGTGAAATACTTTTATCCGTACTTAGTATAAGAGCATTATCTCCCGGTAATATGCATTGAATATTGTTTGAAATCAAGGCGCAATTACGTTTGTTATATACAGTTGATTTATTGTTTTCAGGATTATATTCTATCAACCCCGAACCGTTTGTGCCAATATAAAGTAAACCGTCTTTTTGATAGAGAGTATTTATATTAGTAGACTCTATAGGAAGATTGATTTCTCTAATATTTTCTTCCTGAGTGTTTAAAAGAAATAATCCGTAATTACACGCTACCCAAATATTATCAGGGTCTTTTTCAAGAATAACATTTACGGAATGAAGTTCCGGGTAAATCTTTTCTACTCTTTTATTCTTAATGTCAATGTATTTAAGGTTGTAAAGTCCTCCTTTCCATATTCTGTTTTTGGAGTCTTTATATATCGAACGGATGTATTTATTAGCTCCCTCGAGTCCATCAGGACAAAAGTAATGTGGCTTGAAATCTTTTTTATTAACAATATACATTCCTGAGGTATATCCTCCAATTAGTATTGTACCGGGATTTGCTTCACAAATAGACAGAAAAATATAATTCTTGTTTTTAGCATCATTATGAAAACAAGATAACATGCTTTTCCATGTTCTCGTTTTACTATTATAGTAACTGATTCCATTGTTTGTTGCAAACCATAAGTCTCCATCAGAGTCTTCTATTATACAATTAACCTGGTCATTAATTAAAGAGTTCTGATTTCCTATGGAATTTCTTATCCATTTGTATTGTGGATAGCGGTGATCATAAACTGTAATTCCTATAGGATAATTTGCCATCCATACTCTTTGCTGGTCATCCACATAAATGTCATTAATGATATTTCCATTCATACGATTGAGTTGGTTGTATTGGGATACCAGATAAGGTGTAATAGAATAATCATTTATATCCATTTTATAAATACCGATGGCATCAGTTGCTATCAGTATATTATCCTTGTTCAATGGTTTGATACAGTTTATATTTATATCTTCAAGATTTGTTTTAGTTTCGGTTATTTCATCTGTTTGTATATCATAGATGTATATGCCATTTAAGAAACTACCGATTATCAATTTATTCAGGGGATTATGATAATATAATGTTTTTATTTTCTTATAAAAACCTTCCAGCCCTTTTTTATTAATCACCTCCAGTGATTCTTCTGATAGCTTTACAATATCAAGGCGATTCGGATTGCTGATGAAATACAGGTCTTCATCAAATTGAATAATATTATTTATATCTTTTTGTGTATAACCTTTTATACGGGAAAACTTATTAGAATCAATGTTGTAAAGGAATATTTTATCAGAAGAGCAAAGCCATATATTATTCTTATTATCAATATAAGTATAGGTTATTAAAGAGGATTCTTCCTGATTGTTTTCCGCCAGAAAGCTTATTAACTGATATTTGTCAGTCAGGTAATTATACTTGAATAATTGTCCTTTCTTACCAACTATCCAGATACAATCAGTTGTATCTTTATGTAGTTGATTCAAGAAAGTATAAGTGTTAAGATCTTTTCCGTCTATCGATAGTTTATAATTCTTGAAAAGACTACCGTTAAACCGATCAATTCCATCATGTGTAAGAAACCACATATACCCTTCTTTATCTTTTTGAATTGAATAAACTTTACGGTTACTCAGCCCATTTTCTACGCTCAGATATTTATAATCTTGAGAGAAGGAAAAGATACTTACTAAAAGTAGTAATAGGGGTAATATCCTTTTCATTTTCAACATTGAATAGATTGCTGACAAAAATCGTAAATTTTAGTTAATGTACAAAACGCAAATAAGAATATCTTATTGATAATTGCCGATAAATTAAAGGTTTGCGCAATAATATGGTTTATATATTGTTTTTTTAATATTTGTAAAGACAAGTAGCCGTTAATAAAGTAAACAATCAGCAAGGGTTAATTGTTGAAAAGAAATGAATATTTTTTTCTTTCCGGCAGTTATTTTTAATCTTAGTAAAAAGAATATATAAAAAATAAACCAACCTATAAATAATTATCAATAGATTGGTTTGATTATATAGTTTATGAATCAAATACTGATTATTTGTATTCTTCTATCCATTTTCTTGCATTAACAAAAGCATCCAGCCAGGGAGTATATTGATCGTTCTTGATTCTAACTTTCGGATAATCTCCATTTTGCCATGTGAATATAGAACGCTCCGGATGTGGCATCATTGCCAGATGTCGTCCATCAGCAGAAGCAATGGCAGCTGTAGAATAACTTGAGCCGTTTGGATTTCCCGGATATTCGTCGTATGAATATTTAGCAACAATGTTGTATTTGCTTTCTTCGTAAGGGAGGCTAAATTTACCTTCTCCGTGAGCCACCCATATACCGATACGGCTACCACTTAACGGGCCAAACATCACACTATTGTTTTCCGGAACAGTTACTGTTACAAAAGAAGATTCAAACTTATGAGAATCATTATGAAGCATTTTTGCTTTTTCTGTATATTCCGGGTTAATAAGATCTAACTCAACCATTAGTTGACAGCCGTTACATATACCCAAGCTTAATGTATCTTTTCTTGCATAGAATTTATCCAATGCAGATTTTGCTTTTTCATTAAACAGGAAGCCTCCTGCCCAACCTTTCGCAGAACCAAGCACATCAGAATTAGAGAATCCTCCGCAAAATACAAGCATATTAATATCTTCAAGCGTTTCGCGGCCGCTACTAAGGTCTGTCATAGTAACGTCTTTAACATCAAATCCGGCGAGGAATAATGCATAAGCCATTTCACGCTCACTGTTTGATCCTTTTTCACGGATAACTGCCGCTTTGATACCCGAATGTTCTTTGCGATCCGGCGAAATACCATGCTTAGAGAATTTACCAGTAAAATCTTTGTTGAATTTATATTCTAATGGTTGCATTTTATAATTCTCAAAACGTTTCTTCGCACATCCGTTCATCGATTGTTTACGGTCAAGGAGGTAAGAGGAGGAGTACCATACATCACGCATATGGTCAATACCGAATTGGTATAATATGCCTTTTTGAGAAACCAATATGTGACGTTCTTCCGTAGGCTTTGCAATTACAGCAAAACCGATACCGGCATCTTCCAGTATTTTTTCTACTTCCTTTTTATTTTTAACCTGAATAATAACTCCCGGATTTTCGGCAAATAATACTTTGACAATATCTTCTTCTTTTACCTTATCAAGGTTTACTTCCATACCACCTTCTACATTTGCGAAGCACATTTCAAGAAGAGTGGTAATCAAGCCTCCGGCAGAAATATCATGTCCGGCAAGGATCAGGCCTTTATTGACTAATTCCTGAATTGTCAGAAAAGCATCACGGAAATATTCCGGATTTTGTACGGTTGGTACTTCATCACCAATCTTGTTTAAAGATTGTGCAAAAGCAGAACCTCCAAGTTTTAGCTTATCAAAACTAAAATCTATATGATATACATAACTATCAGGATCATTAACAAGTACGGGAGAAACAACTTTCTTTATGTCGGAAACTTCTCCTCCTGCTGACACGATCACTGTTCCCGGAGAGATTACTTTTTCTCCATCCGGATACTTCTGGGTCATGGATAGCGAATCTTTTCCTGTGGGAACATTTATTTGAAGTTCGCAGCAGAAATCAGAAAGCGCCTTTACAGCTTTATATAAGCGGGCATCTTCCCCTTCCTGGGAGCGACATGGCCACATCCAGTTAGCTGAAAGTGATATGCTGTCCATACCATCGGCAAGCGGAGCCCAAACAAGATTAGTTAATGCTTCAGATACTGCCAGAACAGAACCTGCTGCCGGATCAGCCAAAGCTGCCTGAGGTGCATGTCCGATTGAAGTGGCGATACCTTTTTCTCCACGATAATCCAATGCCACTACCCCGCAGTCACTTAGAGGCAATTGTAATTCACCCTGACATTGTTGACGGGCTACCCTGCCTGTAACACAACGGTCTACTTTGTTAGTCAACCAGTCTTTACAAGCTACTGCCTCCATTTGGAGTACATTCGTTAAGTATTCGTGCAGTTTGGAAGTTTCGTATGTTGGATTTTCAAAGTGAGCCTCAACTGTTTTATCTACCATGTAAGTTTTCGGTGAACTACCAAACATTTGGCTTACAGCAAGATCAAACGGGCGAACACCGTCTGCTTGTTGAAAAGCAAATCTTCCGTCTCCGGTGGTTTCTCCTACTACATACATCGGCGCACGTTCGCGTTCTGCTATTTTGCGAACATAATCGATGGAATCTTCTTTTATTAGAAGCCCCATACGTTCCTGTGATTCATTAGCAATAATTTCTTTAGCGGAAAGAGTTTTATCGCCAATAGGAAGCTTATCCATTTCAATGATTCCTCCGCTTTCTTCCACCAACTCAGAAAGACAGTTTACATGTCCGGCGGAACCATGATCATGAATGGAAACGATAGGATTGTTTTCTTCTTCACAAAGTGCACGCACAACATTGTATGCACGTTTCTGCATCTCTGCATTGGCACGCTGCACAGCATTTAGCTCAATGCCGCTACTGTATCGTCCTGTATCTACAGAAGAAACAGAGCCACCACCAAGACCGATACGGTAATTGTCGCCACCGATTACAACAACCTTATTTCCCGTTTCCGGATGGCCTTTCAAACAGTCACGTTGAGTTCCGTATCCGACACCGCCTGCCAGCATGATTACTTTATCGTATCCATACTTCACATTGTTTTCGGTATGTTCGAAAGTAAGTACCGAACCGCAAATTAATGGTTGCCCGAATTTATTTCCGAAATCAGAAGCTCCGTTAGAAGCCTTTATAAGGATTTGTTCAGGAGTCTGATAAAGCCATTTACGCACAGGGAGTATTTCTTCCCATTCGCGTCCTTCTTCCGTACGTGGATAAGATGTCATATAAACAGCTGTTCCTGCTATCGGCATAGAACCTTTTCCACCACCCATACGGTCGCGTATTTCTCCTCCGGTACCTGTAGATGCACCGTTAAATGGCTCTACGGTAGTAGGAAAATTATGTGTTTCAGCTTTTAACGAGATTACGCTTTTAATTTCTTTGGTTTGATAATAGTCGGATGTAGAGTGATCCTGAGTTGAAAATTGCTCAATTACAGGACCTTCTGCAAAAGCCACATTATCTTTATAAGCCGAGATTATCTTATTGGGATTTTCCGCAGTTGTCTTCTTGATCATCTGGAAAAGGGAAGATTCCATTTCTTTTCCGTCAATCACAAAAGTCCCTCCGAATATCTTATGCCTGCAATGTTCCGAGTTTATTTGCGCAAATCCGAAAACCTCCGAGTCGGTAAGTTTCCTGCCCAATTCTTTCTCCATGTTGGAAAGATAATCTATCTCTTCTTTTGAGAGGGCAAGGCCTTCCTGCTCATTATAAGCTTCAAGGTCTTCTATATATATAATAGGTTCCGGCTGACGGTTTGTTGTAAATACCTGATCATTAAGGCCCTTATACATACGTTGAAGCATGGGGTCGTAATCTGCATTTTCACTTTCTGCCGGAAAATATTCTTCCATTCTTACTATCCCTTCCATACCCATATTCTGCGTGATTTCTACAGCATTGGTACTCCAGGGAGTAATCATCTCTTTACGTGGACCTACAAAATAGCCTTGTAAATTATCAGTTGATTCAACTTTGGCTTCACCTAAAAGCCAGGATATTTTTTTGATGTCTTCTGAAGATAATTCATGGTTGGCTTCAATTGCAACCACACTTTGGGAAGGTGTTCTGAAAAAAAAGATCATATTAGTTTTAAATATATGAATGTTGTTTGTATTTCTCAATAAACAGATACTCTAAACAAAGGCACAAAGTTACATAAAAACGCTCAGTCTGAGCAAACAATGTTCACAAAATAAATAAAAAACAATAGAACGTTTGCTAAATCAGAAGCAATGCGTAATTTTGTAAACTTTAACTTAATTGAGGTGATATATAATTAATATCTATTAAGAAAAAACTATTATGCAAATCAAACACTTAAAAAGTCTTTTGCTGAGTGTCGTTTCTACCTTTTGCCTTTTATGTGCATGTGTAGATAATGATTACAACTTGAATAAAGACATATCCCTTGAAATGAATGTCGGAGGGGATGCTTTGAAACTCCCTTTTGGAAACAGTGAAAAAGTAACGCTTACACAATTAATTGACACTTCGGAGGTATTAAAACTGGATAATGGACAATATTCTATCAGGAAATATGATGATATCCAGGATACTGATGTAAGCATAGATCCGATTGAAGTAAATGTGAACCAACCGGAAAAGGACCCTATTTATTTAAATTTTGAAAAAACTTCAGCAAGTAATATAAACAGAGCTGAAACTACTATTTTAAAGGCTCCAGTAGAAGATGCAACTACTTTTGACATAGATCAGGAAGTACCGGAAGAAGTAAAAGTAATACGCGAGATAGAAGTTGCCGAAGAGGAAGGTACATTGGTATATATCACTATGAAATTCAAAAATTATCCTACAGATGTTGAGGGTAATCTTTACTTTGACACGAATTTTAAAATTGTTTTTCCTGATTTTATAAGATTCAAAGAAATAGAAGGCAACACTCTTTCTCTGGCAAATGAGCAACTCCATCCAGGAAACTCTGTTAGTTACCAGAAAACATTGCATGTGAAAATGTTGGATTTTTCTTCTAAAGAAGGAGGAAAAGGGTTGACAATGATACAGAAAGATGGTAAGAACTACCTGGTAATTGACAATGATAATAAAGTAGATGTAAGTGGAGATATCAGACTTGAAGCAACAGACCCGAATATAGACCCCATTAAATTAAGGAACATTGAGGGACTTATTGAGTTTGAAATCGAAACCATGAATATTGGTAAAGTTACAGGAACAGTAGAACCGGTTATTGATCCGATAAATGAATCTTTTGTAATGGATTTGGGAGGTGATCTTGATTTTCTTAAGAATGAAGATACCAGACTTAATATTTACAATCCTCAGGTTGTTCTCGAGCTGAGTAATACGGTGGGTATACCCGTAGCTATGAATCTTGAACTATCTGCAGTTCAGCAAGACGGAAATATCCAAAAACTGAATGTTCCTAACCTCACATTAAAACCGGCGGAAGTAGATGGACAGCCTACCTTTACAAAGATCATTCTTTCTAAACAAGGATTGCCTGTGGATGGATATGAATCAGTTAAAGTAGAAGGACTTTCCGAATTGATCGAAAAGATACCGGAAGACTTTTTAATTGACATATCTCCAGTTGTTATCGTCGCACAAGACCATCACGTAGATGTAACAAAAGATATGAAGATCGGTGGAAAATACGGTGTAAATATACCTTTAAGATTCGAGGGAGTTACAGTAAATTACAAAGATACAATTGATAATTTAATAGAAGAGTTGAAAGATTTTTCCGATGTACTAAGAGAAGTAGGGCTAGATGTTACTACCGATATTGTCAATACAATACCATTGCCGATGGAGCTTACCGTTACTCCTCTGGATTCCAGAGGGAGAGTACTTTTGAATATTAATGTTGTGGTAAGAAACAACGATGGAAACAATACTATCTATGCGGGAGTACAAAATGCAGGGGGAGATTTGGGAGAAACAATAACAGAAACCAAAATCTATCTTACTGCAAAAGATAACAGTTTGGAAGAATTGGATGCATTGGAACTGACGGTAAAAGTAAATGACATCAATAGTGAAGGTGATATATACCTGAAAGAAAACCAATATTTCCAGCTGACAAAAATGAATCTGGTAGTAAAAGGGGGAATCAATCTTGACTTAAATTAAATACACAAACGATACGACAATGAAATTGCATATTACAAAAAAAATATTATCATTTATCTTTCTTGTTGTTGCTGCTTTTACCATAAATGCGCAAGGGCTCCGTTCTGCCTATTTTTTAGAAGGAGCTACATTTCGCCATCAACTAAATCCGGCTTTTATCGGCGAAAGAAATTATGTCAGTATACCCGCATTGGGTAACATAAATGTTTCAGGACAGGGAAATGTAGGCTTATCAGACTTTATATATAAGTATAATGACCCTAAAGGTAAATATGATCTCACTACCTTCATGAATAAATCCGTAGGCAGGGACGAATTTTTAGGAAGTCTGCATGATATGAATAAGGTGGCGGTAAACGTAAATCTGACAATCCTGTCCTTTGGATTCCACAGTTGGGGTGGTTTTAATACTTTTGAGTTAGGAGTACGTTCCAATACCAATCTCAACTTACCCTACGGGTTATTTAATTTTATGAAAACAGGAATGAGTGCCGAAGGACTGAATCATTATAACTTTAAGAAACTGCGTTTAAAGTCGAATAATTATGTGGATATGTCTTTTGGCCATGCCCGTCAGATTGATGAAAATCTTACTGTAGGAGGGAAATTTAAATTATTGTTCGGAGGTGCCAATCTGGATGCGAAATTTGATGAAATGGATATCAGACTCTCCGGCGAAGAATGGATAATCAAGTCCCGTGGTAGTTTAGACGGATCTATAAAAGGAGGCTACTTTGAGTTAGACGACCCTAATGCAGAAGGTTTACGCGAAATAACAGGTTTTGATGTGAGTTCAGGCGGAATCGGAGGATTTGGAGTTGGCATTGATATGGGAGCTACTTATAAAATGGACCAACTTGTAGAAGGACTTACCGTATCAGCTGCATTGCTTGATTTGGGCTTCATCTCGTGGGGAAACAACCTGAAAGGCAGAAGTGCTGGAGAATTCTATTTTGATGGATTTAAAGAATTTGCTTTTGAATCAGGAGAAGATCCTGGCGGAAATAAAAAACAAACACTTGAAAATCAGTTTGATGATTTGATGGATGATTTGGAAGGAATGATAAAGTATTATGATGACGGAAAAAAAGGAAGTCGTGTAACCGGACTAGCCACTACATTAAACATCGGTGCAGAATATATATTACCTTATTATAAGAAGCTATCTTTTGGTTTCCTGTCTTCCACCCGTATTAATCGGCCCAATACGTGGACAGAAGGACGTCTTTATGCAAATATATCACCGATAAAATGGTTTGATGCTTCCGTAAATGTTGCCGCATCCACTTATGGAGCATCTTTCGGGTGGGTTATTAATTTCCATCCTAAAGGATTCAACTTTTTCATAGGATCAGATCACATGGCATTTAAAGTAAATCCGCAGTTTATTCCTATTAATAGCTTTAATACGAATGTAAACTTAGGATTTAATATAACCTTCGGGGATGGAAGAAAGAATAACTCTTCTATGAATTAGAAGTAAAACACTAATTTATTTATAACAAATCGTTGCAATAAAGAAAGTTATTATTGCAGCGATTTGTATTTTATAAAGCACATAATAAGCATCTATAAATAGGTAGACAAGCATCGTAAGTATACAAAGTATACCCTCAAAGCCCACCACATGTTAGCATGTATATACACCAAGGGTTCTGCCCCGGCGGGGGTGCGACCTTTGCCCCCGCCGGGGCAGAACCCTTGGTGTATATACACTAATTATTTCTCTTCCCTACGACGGTTCAACTGGTATCGGGATACCGATTTATTTACGTATAAAAGGGTATTTTGAACATACAAGAACATGGTTGCTTATCATAAATCAGAAAGATAAGCCTGTCATTTTGATCATAAAAAACAGTAAACCAGTACTTGTAAGTACAAAAAACCTTATTAGCATGTATTTATTTTCGTAAAAAAGTACCATCTTTGCAAAATGAATTTGATTGAGGAAGTTACAATATTGGGCTTACTGGTAAAAGGATTTATAATAGGTGTGATAGTTTCTGCACCTTTAGGCCCCGTAGGAGTACTTTGTATTCAACGAACGTTAAACAAAGGACGTTGGTATGGCTTCGTGACAGGTTTGGGCGCTGCTCTCAGTGATTTTGCATATGCTCTTCTTACTGGTTACGGTATGAGTTTTATATTCGACTTTATTTCTGCCAATCAATTCTATTTACAATTACTCGGGAGTATTATGTTGCTGGTATTCGGGTTATACACTTTCAAAAGTAATCCGGTGCAGTCTATAAGACCCGTTTCCCAAAATAAAGGAACTTATCTTCATAATTTTATTACGGGACTGATTGTGACCCTCTCCAATCCATTGATCATTTTCCTGTTTATCGGACTCTTTGCCCGTTTTTCTTTTGTCATACCCGGCATACCGATATATGAACAATTTGTAGGGTATATTTCTATTGCGTTAGGAGCATTTGTCTGGTGGTTTTTTATAACTTATTTCGTAAATAAGGTTCGTAATCGCTTTAATTTGCGTGGAATATGGATAATAAACCGTGTGATAGGAATAGTGGTAATGGTAATCTCTGTACTTGGGTTTATTTTGACAATATCAGGAGCATCAATCTACTGAGTTAGTTTGCTGTTAAATCTTATCCATTTCACATCATTATGTTTATAGCCAATCAACTTAAAAATACAAATATTGCAGAATATCTTCTTTATATGTGGCAGATAGAAGATATCATTCGTGCCAATAATCTGGATATTGAGAAAATAAAAGAAAGTATTATTTCTCAATATCAATTAAGTGAAAAAGAAAAAGGAGAGTTAACATCCTGGTATGAAGATCTGATCCGGATGATGTATGAAGAGGGTGTTAATGAAAAAGGACATTTGCAGATAAATAAAAATATTATCCTTGCACTTACAGAACTGCATTTGCAACTGGCGAAAAGCCCAAAATACCCGTTTTACGGTTCGGCTTATTTCAAAGCATTACCTTTTATTGTAGAATTAAGAAGCAAATCAGGGAAGAAAGATGAACCGGAATTAGAAACATGTTTCGAAGCCCTTTATGGGTTCATGTTATTGAAATTGCAAAAAAAGGATATTAGTGAAGACACGGCAAAAGCTATAAAAGAAATAAGTAACCTGCTCTCTTTACTGGCAAGTTATTATGCCAAAGTTAAGAAAGGAGAATTAAATTTAGAAGATCAATTATGAAGAATATCTTAGTAACAGGTGCATACGGGCAGTTGGGTAATGAAATGCGTATATTATCCCGGGAATATCCTCAATACAATTATTACTTTACAGATGTTGACTCATTGGATATTTGTGATGAGAAAAGAGTAATGGAATATGTGATTGATAATGAGATTGATGTTATAATAAACTGTGCAGCCTATACAGCTGTTGATAATGCAGAAGATAATGCTGAGATTGCCGACAAGTTGAATCATATAGCTCCCGGATATTTGGCAAAAGCAGCACAGAGCAGGGGGGCAGCAATAATACATATATCAACCGATTATGTTTTCGACGGAACTAACCATACACCTTATACAGAGGATGAACCCACTTGTCCGGCTTCTGTATACGGATCGACAAAACTTGCCGGCGAAAAGAATGTGATGGACAGCTGTGAAAAATCTGTCATCATACGTACGGCATGGCTTTATTCTACATTTGGTAATAATTTCGTTAAAACAATGATTCGCTTGGGCAAGGAACGTGATACACTGGGTGTTATATTCGATCAGGTGGGTACTCCTACCTATGCGGGCGATTTAGCAGAAGCTGTTTATTCAATTATAAATAAAGGAGTATTTGCAAGAGGCATTTATCATTTTAGCAATGAAGGTGTGTGCTCGTGGTATGATTTTACAAAAGCAATTCATCGTATTGCCGATGTAACAGGTTGTGTTGTAAATCCTCTTCATACAGAAGATTATCCTACAAAAGCAGCCCGTCCTCATTACTCCGTATTAGATAAAACAAAAATAAAAAACACTTTTGAAATTACTATCCCATATTGGGAAGATAGTTTGGGAAGATGTATAAAATTACTAAACGACGTATCTAATTAAGTAAGCAGAAGAAACTACTTAATTACTATATAAAATGATTTTTTACATATATGAACGAGATAGAAAGAAGAAGAACATTTGCAATTGTTTCACACCCGGATGCGGGTAAAACTACCTTAACTGAAAAATTACTCCTTTTCGGAGGACAAATACAAGTGGCCGGTGCAGTTAAGTCAAATAAAATAAAGAAAACGGCAACTTCAGATTGGATGGAGATCGAGAAACAGCGTGGTATCTCTGTTACGACCTCCGTTATGGAGTTTGATTATGGTGACTATAAAGTTAATATACTGGATACTCCCGGTCACCAGGATTTTGCAGAAGACACTTTCCGTACTTTAACTGCAGTAGATAGTGTAATTATTGTTGTAGATGGTGCCAAAGGGGTAGAAGCACAGACACGCAGACTGATGGAAGTATGTAGAATGAGAAAAACTCCTGTTATCGTCTTTGTTAATAAAATGGACCGTGAAGGTCGTGATGCCTTTGATTTGCTTGATGAGATTGAAACGGAACTGATGATTTCCGTTCGTCCTTTGAGTTGGCCTATTAATCAAGGTGTACGTTTTAAAGGTGTATATAATATATATGAACAGAAGCTTGATTTATATACTCCCAGCAAACAAACAGTAACCGAAAAGATAGAACTCGACCTTAACAGCAAAGCATTAGAAGATAATATCGGTGAAAGTGATGCTGAAAAGCTTCGTGCAGATCTTGAATTGGTAGAAGGAGTATATCCGGAATTTGATGTCAATGATTATTTAGGTGGAGAACTGGCACCCGTATTCTTTGGGTCTGCTTTAAATAATTTCGGTGTCAAAGAATTACTCGATTGTTTTGTAGAAATAGCACCCAGCCCACGCCCGGTACAGTCAGAAGAGAGATTGGTGAAACCGGATGAAGACAAGTTTACCGGATTTATATTTAAGATAACAGCCAATATCGACCCTAATCATCGCTCCTGCGTTGCTTTTTGTAAAGTATGCTCTGGGAAATTTGTCCGTAATGCTCCTTATAAGCATATCCGTCATGGGAAAGTGATGCGCTTTTCTTCTCCTACACAATTTATGGCGCAAAAGAAAAGTACAATTGAAGAAGCTTACGCCGGAGATATCATCGGATTACCGGATACGGGTAACTTTAAGATCGGAGATACTTTAACAGAAGGAGAGAATCTTCATTTTAAAGGACTACCAAGTTTCTCACCCGAAATGTTTAAGTACATAGAGAATGCCGATCCGATGAAAACGAAACAATTGAATAAAGGTATTGATCAGTTAATGGACGAGGGGGTTGCACAGTTGTTTGTAAACCAATTTAATGGAAAGAAAATTATTGGTACTGTAGGACAGTTACAATTTGAAGTAATCCAATACCGTTTGTTACATGAATATAATGCTCAATGTCGTTGGGAACCATTAAGTTTATACAAAGCTTGCTGGATTGAAAGTGATGATCCGGCAGAGCTGGAAGCTTTCAAAAAACGTAAGTACCAGTTCATGGCCAAAGACAGAGAAGGAAGGGATGTGTTTCTTGCCGACTCTAATTACGTATTGCAGATGGCGCAAATGGATTTTAAGAATATCAGATTCCACTTTACTTCTGAGTTTTAAGGTTATAATTATCCCGAGAATACAACACATAAAACTTATAAATTTACATATTATGAAATACTTAAAAATTCCTTTACTTATCCTTATAGTCGTAAGCATGTTTGCTTGTAATGATCAGAAAAAGGAAGAAAAGAAGAAGTATCCGACATTTTGGACATGGTTATATTATAACCCTACGATGAATTTTGACTCAGTGTGTATAGCAGTAAAAAATACAGGTATCGAAGGTTTAATGCTGAATGCATCTACTCCGGATGATTACCGTAAAGCCATACCTATTGCACATAAACATGGACTTGAAGTTTACGCCTGGTTATGGACAATGAATCTGGAACACGACCGTGAGAGATTAGTCAAAGAACATCCTGAATGGTTCAGTGTGAACCGTGAAGGAAAAAGCCTTGCGGAAGATAAAGCTTATGTTGATTATTATAAATTTATGTGTCCTGCCTTGCCGGAAGTACGCGAATATATAAAGAATAAGATTAAAGCATATTGTGAAGTTGAGGGCCTTAATGGTATATCTATTGATTATCACCGTTTTGTCGATGTAATCCTGCCTACAACTTTATGGCCTAAGTACGGTATTGTGCAAGATCGCGAATATCCGCAATGGGACTATGGATATCATCCGGCAATGATCAAATTATTCAAATCTCAATATGGATATGACCCACGCGAACAGGAAGACCCTTCAACGGATGAGAAATGGCTTCAGTTCCGTTGCGATCAGATTACTGAAGTAGCTAACGAAATAGCTGAAGTGGTACACTCTTACGGCAAAGTTATGGCAGCTTCACCATTTCCAACCCCTGCTATGTCTCGTAAAATGGTGCGTCAGGATTGGGGTAAATGGGATCTTGACATTGTTTTTCCAATGGTTTATCACAACTTTTACACGGGTGACGTTAGTTTCATTTCAGACTGTACTATCGAAAATGTACGTGATAAAAATGATAAAACAACCTTGTTTTGCGGTATAATGATAACAGACGGGGAAGAAATATTTGATGGTATGGATGAAGCTTTGAATAACGGAGCAGAAGGGATTGCTATTTTTACAATCAATAGTTTACGTTCACCCGAAATACGTGCACGGTTTAAATCATATACGGATAGTGTAAGAGCACAACGTGCTACTGGTCAACCTAATCCTGCTGCTACTGGTAGAACTATGGTAAATTCCAATCCGTTTGAGAATAAAGGAATTATGGATGCAGTTCATACGCGTATGGTTGCATATCTGAGTCTGGCAAATGCAGCGAAATTACCTGAAATGAAAAAAATAGGATGGAATACGGTTGAACCTATGGTCATTACAGCAATGCAAGTAAACACTGCAAGGGAATATCTAAATAATCTGGGCATGACTAACGATTTGGATAAATCTTTTGTGGCATTGGCAAAAGCTATTAGTGATCAATTTGAGAAAGATTATAAAACTATATCTCTTGATCTGACTGATTATACTTTAAAAGATGAATACGGGGCAACCAAACATTATAAGGTTACCGATAGAAATAGTGGATTGGAGTTTGATGTGACGTTCTATTTTTATGGAGGAATAATATCGGGTTGGAATGTTGAGCCCGATAAGGGGGCTTATGAGAGGTATAGGAGAGGGAGATAATTAGTTAAACTATAGCAAAATATAAATGCAGAGAATGGAGTGTTTATTCTATTCTCTGTTTTTTATATAAATATATTTGTTTGTAACATTGACCTGTTTAGGCCCACTTGTATTTTATTCAGTAAACTTATTCAATTATTTTCATTAGAATATTATATAATCGTATTGATGATGATATGTATTTATAATAACTCATTGTTAAAAAAACACTTATCTATTTAGGTCTTTTTATTTTGTTTATAATTTCATTAATTTGCTGAAAATTAGTTAGTTGACTTCTTTTTGTAGAGGATATGTTTTATTATCAAAAAGTTAAGTTAAGTATTTGTAGAGTGACATTTTGAGGTAAATATAAAAAAAATAATGTCATTTTAGCAAAATAGAATAAGGTGGATTTTTCTCAAATAACTACCAAATAATAGCTTTTACAAACATATTTAAATATAAAAGAATATAAAATTCTAATTCAAAGTGTTATTTTGTGAGTAATACGATGTTTTTTATAAAAAATATTGTTCAATTCATTTTTATTAATACCTTTGCTGTTTGTTAGAGTGAAGAGACTATTAATGTAAAGTTAAACTTTAAGAGAGAATTTATGAAAAGAAAGTTAATGTTGTTATTGACCTGCTTTTTTATGGGCATAGGTCTGGTAACTGCTCAAACTTCAAGTGTAACAGGAGTTGTTATTTCTGAAGAAGATGGGCAACCGGTGGTTGGCGCTTCTGTATTAGTTAAGGGAACTACAGTAGGTACTATTACAGATTTAGACGGCCAATTTACCATCTCCAATATTCCAAGTTCTGCAAATACTTTGCAAGTGTCCTATATCGGGATGCAAACACAAGAGGTTGCTATACGGCCTACAGTTAGAGTTGTATTAAAACCTGATACAGAGATATTGGAGGAAGTCGTTGTTGTGGGATATGGTACAATGAGAAGAGAGGCTAAGACTGGTTCTATTACTTCTGTTTCTGCAGATCAGTTGGCAGAAATACCTGCTACGTCTATTGATAAAATGTTGGCGGGTAAAATGGCTGGTGTACAGATAACTTCTGCTACCGGACAACCTGGTTCTAACTCAAATATTCGTATTCGTGGTACTAGTTCGATTACCGCTGATAATGAGCCTTTATACGTGGTTGACGGTATACCCGTAATGGAGATGAATAATAATAAGGATACTCGTTTCACTAATACAGGTAACAGTATTGCTATGATTAACCCTAGTGATATTGAAAGTATTACTGTATTAAAGGATGCGGCTTCAGCTTCAGTTTATGGTTCTCGTGCAGCCAATGGGGTAATTTTGATTACAACTAAATCCGGTAAAGAAGGTAAAAGTCGTTTTACAGTTAGAGCAAAATACGGAGTTTCATCATTAGCCAATGATAATGATTTCGGTGTGATGAATGGAGCTGAATTGCTGAGCTATCAACGTCAAGCTATATTAAATTCAGGAGGTAACCCTGATAATCCTACAGGTGTATATTATCGTCCATATGAATTGTTGACTCGTGACCAAACCAACTGGATGGATCATTTCACCAGATTAGGTAATATGCAAGATTACGAAATCAATATGTCGGGCGGTACCGCTAAAACAAAATATTACAGTTCATTATCCTATCATAACAATGAGGGTATATTTTATGGAGTTGAATTTCAAAGGCTGCAGGCTCGTATTAATGTAGACCATGAGTTAAATCAATATTTAAAGACTGGAACTCGTGTTAACGTGGGTTACATGTATGGAGAAGATATTCCTATGCAAAAACTTTATTATTCTAATCCGGCATTTGCAGGTTTGACTATTTTACCTTGGACACCTGCTTATACGGAAGATGGTAAATTTAATTCCGCAATTCCTGAAAATTCAGCTCAAAATCCTCGTGCTACAGCTGCTTATGATGATCAGTGGGAAAAGCAATATATTTTCAATGGAAATATGTATCTTGAATGGAAACCAATTAAGGGCTTGACATTTAAAACAACGAATGCTGCAGAAATGAACTTTAATCACGGACGTCGTTATTGGAGTCTTGAAGCCCATAATTATGATGAAGGATATCCGATTTTGCAAACTATGCAGGCACAATATCGTCTGTTGACGACTTCAAATACAGGGGTATATGAAAGCAGTTATGACAAGCATAATTATCGAGTATTGTTAGGACAAGAAGCAAATCATCGTAATTTCTTCTTTAATTACCAATCGTCTGAGAGTCTTAATCCGGATATTCCACATCATGTTCCTGGTAACACTACAAATGATTTGGATTATGATACTTCAACTGAAGCTTTGATGTCTTTCTTTGGAATTTTGGATTACAACTATGATGGACGTTATTATTTACAGGCATCAGCTCGTTATGACGGGAGTTCTAAATTCGGAAGCAATAATAAATGGGGTCTTTTTTATTCAATAGGAGCATCCTGGAACATTCATAATGAACTATTTATGAGCGATATTGATTGGATCAATTTACTGAAATTACGCTTAAGTTATGGTCTAAACGGAAATAACAATATCGAGAATTATAGACAGTATGGTGTATATTCTTCATCTGCATATAATGGAGTAAATGGATTACGTCCGTTCCGTCCGGAAAATAAAGATTTGTCTTGGGAGAAAAATGGTTCCTGGAATGTGGGGGTTGACTTTAATTTCTTCAGACGTTTTTCAGGAAGTTTGGATGTGTATAGTCGTAAAACCACCGATATGTTGTTATTTAAAAAACAATCAAGTACATCAGGTTTTACTTCTTCATTGCAGAATGTTGGTTCTATGCGTAACACAGGTTTTGAGTTCCAAATAGATGCAAATATTATAGAGAATAAGGACTGGAATTGGAATGTGGGCTTCAATATTGCACATAATAAATCTAAAATATTGGAGCTAGCTGGTGATCAGATGATGAACTACACCAACTGGGATAATGAAGATGAACCTCGTATAAAACATATTGTTGGTGATAAACTTCTTTCATTTTGGTTAAAGGATTATTATGGAGTTAATCCAGTTAACGGTGAGGCTTTATGGCGGACTGAAACTGGAGAATTAACTAACGATTTTAATCAAGCTGCATATATAAACGCAGGTAGTCCTGAACCTACATTTACAGGAGGTATTAATACTTCTGTTAGTTGGAAAGATTTAACATTAAGCGTTGTTGGTGAATTTAAAGGTGGTAATAAAGTGCTAATCATTGAGAACCGTTATTTACAGTCTGATGGAAATCAGATGTCAATGAATCAGTCTAAAAGTGCATTAAATTATTGGAAAAATCCGGGAGATACTGGATGTAATCCGAAACCACTTGCGGGCGGGACTACAAATTCATACAATATGGCTTCTACCCGTTGGTTAGAAAAAGGTGATTATTTCCGTATAAAGGATATTACTTTATCCTATAATTTTCCAAACTCCATATTAAAATCAACAGGTATTAGTGGTTTAAAAGTTTATGCTAGCGGATTAAATGTGTTTACTTTCCATGATGTGAATTTCTGGGATCCTGAACGTGGTGTTGATGGTATGGGAACAGGAGTATATCCTATAACTAAAACATTCGTTGTAGGTTTGGATTTAACATTTTAATTAGCAAAAAGAGAATTTAGTTATGAAAAAAATAATAATATATATAATGGTTCTTAGCCTTGGGTTAGTATCCTGCAAGGATTTTCTGACTGAAGAACCGGAAATGTCACAAAGTAATGAGCTTACTTTATCTAAATATTCAGGATTAAACGACGCTGTTGCTGGTTCTTATAGCCGTTTTCAAAGCTATTTTTGGTATGGAGCAAGCTTTATTCTGGCTTCTGAATTACGTGGTGGAAACGCAAAGAATCCGAGATCAGTCCCAGGTTCCGGTCGTTATCGGGTAGATCCTTTCTGGGCATATAATTCAACCAGTACTTCAACTATATGGAATTACGCGTATGCAACAATTGCTGCTGCCAATAATGTTATTAATAATTTAGAGGGCAAGGAGTCTACGGAAGTATCGCAGCAACAAATTGATGATTTGATGGGAGAGGCTCTCTTTATACGCGCACTCACTTATTTTGATTTGGTAATAACTTATGCTCAGCCATATACATATGCTCCTGAAAGTTTAGGAGTTCCGGTTGTATTGGTTACGGAAAACGGCAAACCAGCTCGTAATACTGTTAAAGAAGTTTATGATCAAATTGTAAAAGATTTACTGGCTGCTGAAAGATTTATGAGTGATGATTATAGACGTAGTGGTGTAACTGATCCGCTGGCTACTGTCAGAAAACCTGCAATTCAAGCTTTGTTATCTCGTGTATATTTATATATGGGACAATATCAGGAATGTGCAAACTATGCTACTAAAGTAATTGATAGCGGTAAATTTAATCTTGCTACTCCTGCTCAATATAAAGCTATGTGGACAAAAGAAGTCGCTGATGAGAATGGTGAAGTTATTTTTGAAATTTATAGTTCCAAAAAGAATGAATATTGGGACGGAAGTGGTTGGGAGCAAATAGCTTATCTAACTGACCCAACAGGTAGTGGAGACGTATCTGCTACAAGAGATATAGTAGACTTATATAAAGATGGTGATGTGAGAGGAGAACTGTTTGTTACTAATGAGAATGATTACTTCTTTACCAAATATGCGGGAAAAGAAGGAAGCTCAGTTCCTAAAGAAAATAATATAATAGTGCTTAGGCTTTCTGAAATGTATCTGAATCGTGCAGAGGCTATATATAATGGGGCAAGCATAAGCGGAGTAACAGCTGCATCAGATTTATTGCAAATAACTTCGATTCGTGGTGCTTCCGAAGTATCGCCTTCACCTACAACTATATTTAATGAACGTCGCAAAGAGTTGGCTTTCGAAGGACATATTGCTTACGATCATGCCCGTACTGGCACATCATTAGTCCGTGTAGATTATGATGGTGTAGAGGAGTATAGAAATATTTCATTCCCAAGTTACAGATGGGCTATGCCTATACCACAATCAGAAATAGATGCTAATGAGAATATGGTCCAGAACGAAGGATATTAATTATTAATGGAATAGAATATATGAAAAATATAAAATTAATATATGCATTAGTCGTTGCTGTTATGTTTATGGCATCATGTAGTAATGACTTACCAAAGTTTGATGATAAAGACGCTTTCGTTTCTTTCACAAGAACAACAATGAGTGTTGGTGAAGAAAAAGATACTTTAGATATACCTGTACTTCTAACCTCTTTAGCAGGTCTTTCTACTACAGTAAATTTCTCACTGGCAGAAAACTCTACAGCTGTAGAGGGAGTACATTTTCGTGTTAAAAACGCTACTAATACATTGAGTTTTACAAAAGAAGCTCCTACTCAGTATATTCAACTTGAGATTATTGATAATGCAACTTTCGATGGTGATGTGACCCTTTCTTTTGTATTGAGTAATCCACAAGGTGTGAATCTTGGGGCAGCGAAAACTTGTAATGTAACCATTGAAGATGATGAACATCCATTGTTAATTATATTAGGTAGCTTTACCGCTAAAGGTGAATCAGTATTTAATGGTGCGGAAGAATGGAACATAACTATCGAAAAAGATCCGGAAGACCTCTCTAAAGTATGGATAAGTAATTTCGTAAACGGAGGTTCGAATAAAAAAGTATATGGTAAAGTAAATGCAGATAAAACAGAGATCCTTATTCCTGTTAAGCAAGAAATAGTGGAATCTGCTAGTTATCCTCATATACTTCTTGATGGATTTTCAGATGAAGAAGGAGAAGTTGAAATTCCGGTAGGAGGAAATATTCTAGGAACTATCGCTGAAGATGGTACTATAACTATTCAAGATTGGTTTGGATCTCAGGTTTACACTGACGAGGCAGCTACAGTATCTGCTGGTTTTTATAATATTTATCTTAGAGGTGTAGTATTAAAGAAGTAATAATATTTAAACGATTAGACAATGAAAAAAATATTATATAGTTTATTTGCTACCGGACTTCTATTAACCGGATGTACAGGTTTTGATGATGTATCGTCGGTATCTTATGGAGATGGACCGGTTATTTCAATAGATATTTTAGCTACTACTGATTCAACAGTTACTTTTAAACTATCTCCTGCCACAGGAACTCTCTATTATTCCTATTTAGTAGAAGCTGTTGCAGCTCCTAAAGAACTGGATGGACAGGTATTGCTAAGAAACGGTTATTCAGGTATTATATCAGGAGTTTATACTACCGAAAAACAATCTACCTATACAGTTAATATGCGCAGCGGAAACCAAGATAATGGTAATCCTTTAGGATTGCCTAATACTACATATCAGATTTATGCAGTAGCTGCGAGTAAGGAAGGTGTTACAGGAGATGTTGCTATAAAAAGTGTAACCACGACCGATCAGAATATACCGGCAATAAAGAGTACGGAGGCTGATAGTATTTCTGTTGATGTAACTTTTACCGAATCGGTTAGATTGGGAGAAGGAAAAGTAACTGCACAAATATATAAAAAATGGGATCTTAATAATCCTATTGCTTTAGAAGAGTTTGAAATTGATGTTAATAATGATGTTGTAACTTTCACAACTCCCGATATGCATGCAGGAACAGTTATAACTATATCCTGGGAAGAAGGTGCTTTTGTAGATTTAGCAGGAAATAAATGTAAAGAGCAAGTCAGCTTATATAACTTCACATCCGGTAAGTTTGAAGGAATATTTTATCAAATTAAAAATGAAGAATTTGAAATAACAGCAGAGAATTTTGTTAGTCCTGAAATAGGATCATACTTTACTAATTGGCAAACTTTCGAAGGTGTAGTTAAATTTGATTTTGACATTTACAGAGACGAACAGAACGGTAAAACCGGTGATGTGAAAGCATCTTATCGTAATGCAAATCGTACTATCACTGTTAATTTACCAATGGATGCCTGGGAAATATCAGGAAATGAATTAAAGTTTAGATTGATTGAAGCTCCTACTGTTGGTGATACAATAAGTGTGATCTTTAATGAAGGAGTGATTTTTGATATTTACGGAAATTCTAATGTTGAATTTATTTCTGATGAAGTAAAGTGGAATTACGGTACTGCTCCTATTAATTAGAGTAGGAATTAATCATAAAAGAAACAAAAGAGATTGTTTTAAAAGTATTATACTTTTAAAATGATCTCTTTTGTGCTATTTATATTATAAATTAAAATGTAAGGAGATAGAATAATGAAAAAGCCATTATTTATTTTAGCTATGTTATCTTTATATCTGACAACGATCAGTGCTCAATTTAAAGCTAATACTAATTGGCCATATCTATATGAAAACTTTAGTGAAGGAACAATCTATTTTACAGGTAATAAAGAAGTAAAAAGTAAACTGAATATACATTTATTGGAGAGTTCTCTTCATTATTTACAAGACGGGAATATTTATCAGGCAAACACTCATGACATTCTAGGGGCTAAGATAGGAAACGATAAGTTTATTTGTGAAGATGGTAAATTAATGAAAACAATCTCGGAAGTAAAATCAAATAAATTATTGAAATTGACCGTTGGTGATTTCGAATCATTACTTTCGAATAAAGGAGCTTATGGAGCTAGTTCTAATACTCAGGCTGTGAAAGATTTGTCTTCTTTAGAAATAAGAGGTCTGAATAATCCTGCTCACGGATATATGCTACAAGAGAAAAATGAAGGACGGATAGTGCCACTTAAAGAAACTTATTATTTGCTATTAGACAAAAAAATGATTCCGGCAACTAAACGTGATATTGAGAAGTATTTGAATGATTCAGATAAAGATAAATGGAAAGGATTTTTGAAAGAAAATAAGATTAAATGGAAAGATGAGCAGAAATTAACCCTTTTATTAAATTATTTTACTAACGATTAGATATAAAATATATTAATAAAACATTCTATCCGGTTATATACAATTATTTGTTAACCAAACATTCTTTTTACTATATTTGTTGCCCGTATAAACATATACCGTATTAAGAATGAAAGATTTTGTAATATCCGAAGCTCAGACTGAGAAAGCTGTATTAGTGGGGCTCATTACCCAGACGCAGGATGAGCGGAAAACAAAAGAATATCTCGAGGAACTTGCCTTTCTTGCCGAAACAGCAGGAGCGGAGGTGGTGAAGACATTCGTACAGAAAATTGACCAGCCACATTCCGTAACCTATGTGGGAAAAGGAAAGTTGCAGGAAATAAAAGAATATGTCCACGAACAGGAAGATATCGGAATGGTCATATTCGACGATGAACTTTCCGCTAAGCAGATACGCAATATAGAAGCTGAACTTCAGACAAAAATATTAGACCGTACTTCTCTTATACTCGATATTTTTGCTATGCGTGCCCAGACAGCTAATGCAAAAACGCAGGTAGAATTGGCACAATATAAATATATGCTCCCACGTCTTACGCGTTTGTGGACTCACCTTGAGCGTCAGGGAGGAGGTTCCGGTAGTGCCCGTGGAGGTTCCGTAGGACTTCGTGGTCCTGGAGAAACCCAGTTGGAAATGGACCGGCGTATTATCTTAAGCCGGATGGCCTTATTGAAAGAACGGTTGGCTGAGATTGACAAACAAAAGGCTACACAACGGAAGAATCGTGGACGCCTGATAAGAGTTGCCCTGGTTGGATATACGAATGTAGGGAAATCAACCTTAATGAACCTTCTCTCTAAAAGCGAGGTTTTTGCTGAGAATAAGCTTTTTGCCACGTTAGATACTACAGTTCGTAAAGTAATAATCGACAATTTACCATTTCTACTTTCAGATACAGTAGGATTTATTCGTAAACTCCCTACGGATTTGGTTGAATCCTTTAAGTCTACACTTGATGAAGTTCGTGAGGCAGACTTACTTTTGCATATAGTTGATATATCACATCCCGGTTTTGAAGAGCAAATAGACGTAGTCGAGAAAACTCTTGCTGACATTGGCGGAGGTGGTAAACCTACCATAATCATCTTTAATAAGATTGATGCTTATACTTATGTCAAAAAGGATGAAGATGACCTCACACCACGTACAAAAGAGAACTGGACACTTGAAGAACTTATGAAAACATGGATGGCCAGAATGAATGACAATTGTATATTTATCTCTGCCAAAGAAAAGATAAATATTGAAGAATTAAAATCAAAGGTTTACAATAAGGTTAAAGAATTGCACGTTCAGCGTTTTCCTTATAATGATTTCCTTTACGAAACGTATGAAGTAAATGAAGAATAGGATATCTTCCTACCACTAGTCTTGATTCTTAAATAAAACACAATAATACATGACAGCAACTTATCGTTCGTTGACTAAAAGTGAGATATCCCGTCTGAAGGCTCAGTCATGCTTAGCAGATGATTGGAATAATGTTTCAGTTGTAGACAATTTTAAAACGGATTATGTGTACCATACACGTTTTTCAGGATCGGTAAAACTGGGAGTTTTCGAGGGAGAATTCACATTGCCCGGTGGTATTAAAAAGCATTCGGGGCTTCGGCATGTTACATTGCACAACGTTACTTTAGGAAATAATTGTTGCATAGAAAATATCCAAAACTATATTGCCAATTATGTAATAGGAGATAATGCTTTTATTGAAAATGTAGACGTCATTCTGGTAGATGACATCAGTAAGTTTGGTAATGGGGTAGAGGTTTCTGTTCTGAATGAAACCGGTGGACGTGAGGTGCTTATTAGCGATAAACTTTGTGCTCATCAGGCATATATTATGGCATTATACCGCCATCGTCCCGAACTGGTAAATCGTCTGAAAGCTATTACGGATTACTATTCGAATAAGCATGCGTCCGATACCGGATGTATTGGCAATAATGTAATGATTGTAAACACCGGCTCAATTAAGAATGTGCGAATAGGTGATCATTGTCATGTTGAAGGCACGTGTCGCTTACAAAATGGTAGTATTAATAGTAATGAGAAGGCTCCCGTACACATCGGTTATGGTGTGATCTGCGAAGACTTTATTATTTCCTCCGGCTCAAGCGTTGACGATGGGACTGTTTTAACCCGTTGTTTCATTGGGCAAGCCTGTCAACTTGGACATAATTATTCTGCCTCCGATTCACTTTTCTTTAGTAATTGCCAGGGAGAAAACGGTGAGGCTTGTGCTATTTTTGCCGGTCCTTTTACGGTAACACATCATAAGTCTACTTTACTGATTGCCGGTATGTTTTCATTTATGAATGCGGGCTCCGGTTCAAATCAGAGTAATCATATGTACAAATTGGGGCCTATCCATCAAGGTACATTAGAACGTGGTTCAAAAACAACTTCGGATTCTTATATTCTCTGGCCGGCGAGAATTGGTGCATTTTCTCTGGTAATGGGTCGGCATGTAACTCATGCGGATACTTCAAATCTTCCTTTCTCATACCTGATCGAGCAGAAAAATACTACTTATCTGGCTCCCGGCGTGAACTTACGTAGTGTGGGTACTATACGTGATGCTCAGAAATGGCCGAAGCGTGATAAAAGAACAGACGATAATAAGCAGGATTATATCAATTATAACCTGTTAAGTCCTTACACCGTACAGAAAATGTTTAAGGGTAAGCAGATACTAATGAATCTTCAAAAAGTATCCGGTGAAACTTCTGACATCTATTCATTCCAGAGTGCAAAGATAAAGAACTCATCACTGGTAAAAGGAATACAATTTTATGAAATAGCGATCCATAAGTTTTTAGGCAACTCTATTATTAAAAGGCTGGAAGAGATAAAGTTTAAAAGTAACGGAGAAATAAGGGAACGTTTAAAACCGGACACAGCAATAGGGACAGGAGAGTGGGTAGATATTTCCGGACTCATAGCCCCTAAAAGTGAAATAGATAAGCTGTTAGACGGTATTGAGTCAGGAGAAATAGACCGCCTGAAACACATAAATGCCAAATTTGCAGAAATGCATTATAACTATTACACATATGAATGGACTTGGGCTTATGAGAAAATAGAAGAATTTTATGGTATAAATCCTAACGATATCACTGCAAAAGATATTATTGATATAGTTCATAAATGGAAAAATGCCGTAATCGGATTGGATAAAATGATCTATGAAGATGCCCGGAAAGAATTTTCCCTATCTTCTATGACCGGATTTGGTGCAGATGGTTCAGGGAAAGAAAAGCAGCTCGACTTTGAACAAGTAAGAGGTGATTTTGAAAATAATACGTTTGTTACAGCAGTTCTTGAACACATAAAAGATAAGTCAGCTTTGGGAGACGAATTGATTGAAAGGATTAGTTCACTGGTTTAATTGTTATGGGAAAGATAGTTGATAAGGCCTGACCTACCTGTCATCCCGGATCAAGTCCGGGATGACAAAGCGGCATACTATTTGCTGCGTAATTACGACTTAGCTATTATTTTATTCTGTATCTTTGAACAATACTAATTAAAAGAAACCGATAAATTCATCTTTTACTATCCTTCTTTAAATTATTCCGCTTCTCAATTGAAATCCAATCAGCCTTCATTTGTGAACCAATTGGTTTTCATCTGTGAACCGATCAGCCTGCAACTGTAAATCAACTAACTTATTTTACCTGACATCTTTATTAGATTACTTACGAGACCTTACCAGGTTACTTGGGAAACCTTATTCTTATATTCCGGAAACTTCACTTACATATTCTCACCGGATTCCTGAAGATAGACTATCCTACTATATTTACTACTTATTGTTTTCCATTCAATTAAGGAAAAATTTCAATAATATTCGTAACTTTGCGCCACTAACTAACATTCATTTAAATAAGAAATAAGATATGGCAACACCTTCGTTTAAGTATCAGGAACCATTCCCAATGGGAAAAGACGAAACTGAGTATTATCTGCTCACCAGAGATCATGTATCGGTAAGTGAATTTGAAGGAAAACAAATCCTTAAGATAGAAGAAGAAGGATTGACAAAGCTGGCAAATGCTGCTTTTCGTGATGTCGCTTTTATGCTTCGTCCGGAACATCAGAAACAGGTTGCTAAAATACTTTCTGACCCGGAAGCGAGCGATAATGATAAGTATGTTGCACTGACTTTCTTACGTAATGCAGAAGTGTCTGCTAAAGGAAAATTACCTTTCTGCCAGGATACCGGTACTGCTATTATAATGGGAAAAAAAGGGCAGCAGGTTTGGACAGACGGTAATGATGAAGAAGCGCTTTCAAAAGGAGTGTATAAAACATATACAGAAGAGAATCTTCGTTATTCGCAAAATGTTCCTCTGGATATGTATAAAGAAAAAAACACAGGAACTAATCTTCCTGCACAGATTGATCTTTATGCTATACAAGGAATGGAGTATAAATTCTTGTGTATCGCCAAAGGTGGTGGATCTGCCAATAAAACATATCTTTATCAAGAAACAAAAGCATTGTTGACTCCGGAAAAGTTGGTTCCGTTTTTAGTCGATAAGATGAAAAGCCTGGGTACTGCCGCGTGTCCTCCTTATCATATTGCGTTTGTAATTGGAGGTACATCTGCCGAAGCAAACCTTAAGACAGTAAAACTGGCTTCTGCCCATTATTATGATAATTTACCTACCGAAGGTAATGATGGTGGCCAGGCATTCCGCGATATCGAACTTGAAAAACAAGTATTGCATGAAGCACAATGCATGGGTCTCGGTGCACAATTCGGTGGTAAATATTTTGCTCACGATATTCGTATCATTCGTCTGCCACGTCATGGGGCTTCTTGTCCGGTGGGGTTAGGCGTATCTTGTTCTGCCGACCGCAATATCAAAGCTAAAATAAATAAAGATGGTATCTGGATTGAAAAGCTTGAAGATAATCCGGCAAAATATATTCCGGAAGAATATCGTCAGGCAGGAGAGGGTGATGCGGTGAAAATTGATCTGAATCGTCCGATGGCTGAGATATTAAAAGAGCTTTCCAAATATCCGGTTGCTACCCGTCTTTCTTTGAATGGAACGATTGTAGTAGGGCGTGATATTGCTCATGCAAAATTAAAAGAGCGTTTGGATGCAGGATTAGGTTTACCACAATATATTAAAGATCATCCTATTTATTATGCCGGTCCGGCAAAAACTCCGGAAGGAATGCCTTCGGGTTCTTTTGGTCCGACTACGGCAGGACGTATGGACTCTTACGTAGATTTGTTCCAGGAAAATGGTGGCAGCCTTATTATGATAGCAAAAGGCAACCGCAGCCAGCAAGTGACCGATGCATGTAAAAAGCATGGTGGCTTCTATCTGGGTAGTATCGGCGGGCCTGCTGCAATCCTTGCACAAGACAATATAAAGAAAGTCGAATGCCTGGAATATCCGGAGTTAGGTATGGAAGCTATATGGAAGATCGAAGTAGAAGATTTCCCTGCATTTATTCTTGTAGATGATAAAGGAAACGATTTCTTTAAGCAAATACAACCGGTTTGTGTAACTTGTAAATAAACAGACTGATAAATAATAATATAGATAAGACTGTTTCTCTAACAACCATGGAACGAGGTTTTCGAGAAACAGTCTTTTTAATTTAATAGATAGGTGTGTTTAGTTAAAGGGTTAGGTCGTTCTTTAATCCATGAATAAAAATTCTTCTCACTGTTTTTGTTTATTCCACTATAACTTCGTCTACGCACAATAGTGCATTCTGACCTTTGAATGGCGACCAATCCGGCATCGATTTTACATTCTTTACCTCAACTTTTACGTAACGTGTTTCTTCGGGTGCAAAAGAAGCGGTAATATATCGTTGTTCTTTAGGCTGGTCTTGTTCCAGTTCAGGATAGCTATTTTTAAATACTTTCCTAAAGCTCTTATTGTCTTTAGACAGATATACATTGTATTCGGACGCTCCATAGATACTGTTTACAATATCAATCATCGTCCCTGTAGTGATGGTTGATACTTGCTGCACACTTCCCAGGTCAATTACTGCTACAAAATCCTGTATATATTCAATCCACTCTCCGGTTGAGAAGACATTACTTCCTTTTATTCCGTCTACCAATGTAGAAGGGCCGTGATAAGTATACCTGGGGCGGGGAGAGGTTAACAGGGTAATATTTTTGAAAGTGGCTTTATTGATATCAAATGACCTTTCAAGAGTTCTGCTATCCTCTGTATTTCTTATTGTAACGGCTTTCAGGTTTTCTTTTCCCTTAACAGAAATAGGTGAAGTATACTGAATACTGTTAGCGGTAGGGCTTGTACCGTCGAGCGTGTAATAGATCGGCGAGTTGTCAAATGTTGATAAGGTTACTTTAACCTCTTTATCTTTTTTATTTGATTCAATACTTTCGGCAACATCAAATATCTCGGTAGAATATTTATATCCCAGCTTATCATATAGTTGGGTCATAGAGGCAAGCTTGGGCAGGAAGTCTTTATAATTTCTTTTGCTTTGTTCTGTCCATTGTACTTCCGACATGGCACCCATACGCGGAAGTGCCATATATTCTACGTGGTCGGGTTCACGCATATATTCAGTCCATATATTGGCCTGAGTCCCGATTATATATTTTCTTTCTTCAGGGCTTAGTTCTGCCGGAAGCGGGTCCAGACTATAAACTTTCTCCACAGATACGTATCCGCCTATACCGTATGTTTCACCTTCCGTATTTTTTGTTTGATAATAATCGAAATAGCAATAGGCTGTGGGAGTCATAATTACGTCATGCTGCTGTTTGGCTGCTTCAATGCCTCCTTCCATACCACGCCATGACATGATGGTTGCATTTGGGGCAATACCTCCTTCCAAGATTTCATCCCAGCCTATAATCTGACGGCCTTTACTATTCAGGAAAGCTTCTACTTTTCTGATTACATGGCTTTGCAAGTGTTGTTCAGCGGTGTGTTTAGCATCGTCTTTAAAGCCTAATTCCTTTATCTTTGCCTGGCATTTGGGACATTTTTCCCATCTGGTTTTTAAGCATTCATCTCCTCCTACATGGATATATTCAGATGGAAACAGTTCTATTATCTCTGTGAATATATCTTCGAGAAAAGGATAGATGTCATCATTGCCTGCACATAATACATCTTCAAATATTCCCCATGTTTCGGCAACTTTATAGGGTCCTCCTGTACATCCCAGACTAGGGAAGGTGGCCAATACGGCCAGCATATGGCCAGGGAGATCAATCTCCGGTATGATGGTGATATATCTCTCCCTGGCATACTCTACTACCCCGCTAATCTCATCTTGTGTGTAATATCCTCCGTATGGTTTTTCTTCATACTTTCCTGTGTGTTTTCCCAATGCTGTCCTGGCTCTCTGGGAGCCAATCTTGTTCAGCTCAGGATATTTCTTTATCTCAACTCTCCATCCCTGGTCATCTGTCAGGTGCCAGTGAAAGCGGTTGATGTTGTGTAATGCAAGCAGGTCAATGTATTTCTTTACGAATTCTACAGGGAAGAAATGCCTGCTTACATCCAGATGCATTCCGCGGTAAGAGAACCGCGGGTAATCATTGATTTCTACCGCTGGAAATTGTATATCAACATTCTGAGTTGATGTGGGAATTGATTTGCGTAAAGTTTGAACTCCGTAAAACAAGCCAGCCTCATCCTTTCCATTAATAATGATTTGATCTTCATTGACTGTTAAAGAATAAGACTCCGGTTTATCAGACTTATATCCTGTTTGTAATAAGATAACATTTTTGTCCTCTGGTTTATCTGTGGTTTTTAGACTTATCCCGCTGCTAAGTTTAATGTATTCTGCAAGGAATTCCGCGATCTGTTTTTCTCCCTCATGGGTTGGATTGTAGACAATTCTTGTATTGTTATTAAGTGTAAAGGGCAGTTGTGTTGATTGTTTGATTTGCTGAGGCATAGGAATAATTAAGTAATCAGCTACAACCGACTTATTATTTCCACATGCACTCAGCATTAAAATAGGAAAAATACGATATATTAATTTAAAAACTTTTTCCTTCATGTTCTTTATCTTGAGTTTTATCGTTTAGTTATTGACTTAAATAAATCATATTTAAAAAGCTTCGTATAAATAACAGATGATTTATTATCTACCCTAAAAGAATAATCATGCTTTATAACATATTTTGGGAATATGGATGGTTGAATGGTTTTTTCATAATATATAAAAACCGGGGCATGAATGCTCCCGGCAAAAGAATAGGCTTGATAAATTGGCCTTTAGACTGTGTAATTAATAAGTCTTATAAGGGATTCTCCTTCTTCCATTTATCATACCTCTTAAAAACTTTCAGTCCATCACTGTTATACCAGCTATATCCGTTTCTTCTTTCATGGCCAATCTCTGCAAGAGAATAACGTTTAATTCCGTCCCGGTCACAGAAGAAAGGACGATTTGTATCTATTTCATAGAATCTGGCCCACATAGGAGGACAATCTTCGCATTCTACAACTCTTCTGTCTTTTTTCCCTTCCTCGTTTGTAAATGTTTCCAGTTTAATACCATTGATTTGGGACTTTTTGAACCACTCTAAAGCCCCCTCTATTGAGTTGATAATTTCCTGTGAAGGATTTTTTAGTGACATCAGCAGCAAAACTATATTATCTGATTCCTGACCACTTAATGACACCAGTTCATAGGCGCGCGCTTTAACCGGTTGCAGAGTTTTATGATCGTATTGTGCACACCATACGGCCAATTTCCCATCTTGCTTGAGTTGAGTTTTTAAGATACATTCAATGCCTTTATCAAAAGCCTTCCGTGCTTTATCTTTCATGTTTTCCGGGATGAAAGAATAAAGTTCATTATCTGTATACACTTCCCTCATTAGTTCAAGCACATTTACGTTAGAATTGTCGTTGTACTGGATTTGTGTAACGTATCCTTTTGTCCGGGGATAACATTGAGGCCATCCGCCATTATCATATTGTGCCTCAAAAAGATAATTGAGACCATCCAAAACTCCTTTTTTATATTTTTCATCTTTATGTTGTGCATAAACTTTTGCAAGGAATTCAATCTCCGTAGTTGTTGCTTTATTGTCAATAGTACCCTCATCTACATTTGCTTTGGCAGCAATTACTTTAGCTTTTTCTTCTGAAGTTAATTCTTTGGGCATATAGATGTTTTTAGGCCATCCCCCTGTATTAAGTTGATATAGGAGTACATTATCTGCGATTCTCACAGCTTCTTCACTTTTATAAAAATCAGGCTCAAGTTTCTGTACAAGTTTTACCCAGTTCTTGTATTGCTTATCTGCCCTGAAATCATAATTATTTTGTGCAAACATGGGGGATGCGTTTAATAAGAACATAAACGCAAGAGTTGATAGTAAAAATTTCATAGTCAATATAATCAATTAATAAATCGGTCTGTATAATTAAGTATCTTTCCACTGATCTGGAGAAGAGATATCTCGCACAACTTAGTATTGTACTCAGCAGTAAGAATACGCTCTTCGGCATCAAGAAGACTTTTTTGGGCTTCACGCATTTCAATACCGGAAAGATTTCCCAGCATATAACGCTCCATAGCTATCTCCAGATTCTCTTTAGCAGCTACGATATTTTCCCTTTCCAGTTTCAGCATCTCTATATTGTTAAGATATGCCAGCCACAGAGTACTCAGGTCCGCTTTAATAGCTTGTTCCACTTCTCTTCTTTCCAGCCGTGAGTTTTCGATTTCAAGAAGTGCATTTTTCCTTTCCCTTCTACGATTACCGTCAAAGAGATTAAAACCAATGGTCAAACCGAAATTCAGTCCGAGGTTTTGCCGTTTATCAGTTGCACCTATTTCGTATTTATTGTAGGTATATCCATATCCGCCATTGAATCTGAGATAGGGGTAATTACGCGAATTTACCAGTTTTAAATCCAAAAGGGCCAGGTTATTATTATAAGCAGCTTTTATTAATGAAGCATTTATCTGCATAGTTGATTTTTCCAAATCGTCATAATTCAGTAGTTCATTGACTATAATTAAAGAATCCTGAACAATAAAGTATTCATTTACATTTGGAATAGCCATTAATTCATTCAGTCTTATCCGGGATGTGTTAAGTACTTCCTGCTGTTTCATGTACTGGGCACTGTCGGCATTGAAATCTACACGCGCCTGTTGGAGGTCGAGCCGGGAGAAACTACCAATATTATAACGTTCTTCTACAATACGCAAACGTTCCTTGGAAAGGGAAACTGCATAGCGCAGATTCTTAAGACGAATCTTTTGCTGAACGAAATTATAATATTCGGCAGTCAGGTCGGAAACAAAATTTTCGATAGTAATACGGGTATTGATTTCTCCTTGCTTTTCGAGTTCCTTTAATCGCTGATAAGTCGTGGAGATTTTGAAGCCATCGAATATGGTCCAGTTCAGATTGATACCTGCATTTACAACCTGGTCATAAATACCATTGCCTTTAGTCGTTTCTCCTTCACGGGTTGTTGTTTTAGTATCACTCAGGTTTCCGGTATATCCGGCCGATAAATCAATTGTCGGCAGATATCCGGCATTTGCAATAGTTGCATTATTTCTGGTAATCTCTTCTTCATTGCGGGAGATAAGTATGGAATAATTATTTTCCAAACCTATACCCAGGCAATCCGGTAATGTATAAACTGCCGACGGGATAATCTGCCTGGATGGTGTACCCAGCGGGTTCTCATCTTTATTAACCCTGATCGGGCTGATTGGTTCTTGTGCCCATAAAATTATGGTGGCAAAGAAACTGATGGTTATATAGCTTACAATTCTTTTCATGCCTCTTGAGTCTGTTGTTTCTTTTTACGATTAGTAGAAAGGTAACTATACATTGCAGGTACAATAAACATAGTTAATAAAGTTGATATAAGCATACCACCTACAACGGCAACACCCATTGACACACGTCCGTTGCTGCCTTCACCTGTTGCCAGGGCTAAGGGTAAAAGTCCGAGTGTGGTAGAGAAGCTTGTCATTAAGATAGGACGTAGGCGTTGTAGTGAAGCATCGATAATGGCCTCTCGTTTACTTTCTCCTGCTTCTTGCTTCTGGTTGGCAAATTCGATGATCAGGATACCGTTTTTCGTGACTAACCCGATGAGCATGATTATCCCTATCTGACTGAATATATTCATTGTCTGACCGGTAAAGTACATGAAGAGCAATGCCCCGGCTACTGCCAACGGTACGGTAAACATAATCACAAACGGATCTTTAAAGCTCTCGAACTGGGCAGCCAGTATCAGATAAATAAGGATGATTGCTAATCCGAAAGCAAATAAAAGACTGGAAGAACTTTCCCTAAACTCTTTAGAATCACCGGCAAGAGCAGTACGGAAAGTGTCGTCAAGTGTCTCTTTTGCTATTCTATCCATCTCATCCAATCCCTGCCCGATGGTTTTACCCTCTGCCAATCCGGCAGAAATAGTTGCCGAAACAAATCGGTTATAGCGATAAAGCTGAGGAGGAGCAATACCTTCTGTTAGTGCTACAAGGTTATCAAGCTGTATCATCTCTCCTTTATCGCTACGGATATAAAGTGCTTTTAAATCTGCAGGTTGATTACGTTGCTGCCTGTTTATTTCACCAAGTATTTCATACTGTTTACCGTTCATATAGAAGTATCCCATACGCTGTCCGCTTAAGCTGTATTGCAATGTTTGTGCAATATTTCGTGTGCTGACTCCCAACGTACTGGCTTTGTCACGGTTTATATTGATCCGTGATTCGGGTTTACTGAATTTCAAGTTCACATCTGCCATCTGGAAGATCGGGTTTTCATAAACCTTTCTCATAAACTCAGGAAGAACTTCTTCCAGTTTTTGCAGGTTAGTAGCCTGTAGCACATACTGAACGGGCATTGAACCGCGTCGCCCTCCAAAAGTACTTTGCTGTTGCACAAATGCCCGTGCTTCAGTTTTTGTTCTTACCGCCCTTGATAGTTGCTCTGCTATTTCCATCTGGCTACGCTCTCTTTCGTCAATGTCTGAAAGCATGATTGTAATATTTCCACTTCCGCTTGATACACGGGCTGTGATGGCACGCGCTTCCGGAACAAGGGAGTCTACTAATAAATTAAGGTCTTCCGTATAATCACGTATATATTCGTAAGTTATTCCTTCTGCCCCACGTGCATTAATACTTATTGAAGAACGGTCTTCCAGGGGTGCCATCTCGGATGGAATAGCTATCCATAATAAGTAAATAACGACAAGGGTACCCAATATAATAGGAATGGAAATAACCCGGATACGCAAGAAACCGATTAACCATTTCTTGTAATATTTGTTCATCCCTTCAAAAAACGGTTCTGTTTTCCGGTAAAGCCAGTTTTGTTTTTCTCTTCTGATCAACATTTTAGTAGCCAGCATAGGCGTAAGCGTAAGCGCAACAAAACTGGAGATTATTACTGCTCCGGATATGACGACAGAGAATTCCCGGAATAGTTTTCCTGTCATTCCCTCCATAAATACAATTGGGAAGAATACGGCTACCAGTGTAATGGTGGTAGATATAATAGCGAAAAATATCTCTTTTGCTCCTTCAATTCCTGCTTCCTTAGGCTTCATTCCTCTCTCAATACGTACATATATATTCTCCGTCATTACAATGGCATCATCTACCACAAGACCAACGGCGAGTACTACGGCCAACATGGATAATACGTTGATCGAGAATCCGGCCAGGTACATTACAAAGAATGTACCGATCAGTGATACGGGTATTACGATACATGGAATAAGTGTAACGCGCCAGTCGCGAAGGAAAAGGAAAATAATAATAATTACCAGTACAAATGCTTCAAACACCGTGTTTTGTACTTCTTTGATGGAAGCACGAATAAATTTTGTGTTATCAAATCCGTAATCCGTGATAACATCTTCCGGTAGATCTTTACGCATCATCTCTACGCGGTCGTATACAGAATTGGCTATTTCAATATGATTAGCACCGGGTTGGGGAATAATTACCACACCTATCATCGGGATGCCATTCTTTTTCATATAGCTTCTGGTATCCTGCGGACCTAACTCGGCACGACCTATGTTACTAAAACGGACAACTTTTCCGTTTTCTTCCTTAAGTATAAGATCATTAAATTCCTGCACAGTATGCATTAATCCCAATGTGCGGATAGTAAGCTCTGTGGTGTTACCCTCAATACTACCGGAAGGTAATTCAACATTTTCTCTTACTACCGCATTTCTTATATCAATAGGGGTAACTCCGTGTCCGGACATTTTTATCGGGTCCATCCAAAGGCGCATGGAATAACGTTTTTCTCCCCATATTTGCACACCACTAACATCCTGGATTGTTTGAAGCTGCTCTTTTACCGTCAGGTCTGCAATTTCGCTTAATTCAAGTAATGATCTCCTGTCACTCTGTACGGTAACCATCAATATCGGTGAGGCATCGGCATCCGCTTTGGTTACAACAGGTGGATCTACATCCCGTGGCAGATAACGCTGTGCACGGGATACTTTATCACGTACATCGTTTGCTGCTGTTTCCAGGTCGACAGAGAGCTCAAACTCTACGGTAATACGGCTCTGTCCCTGCATGCTGACACTGGATAGTGAGCGTATACCGGGGATACCGTTAATATTTTGTTCAAGTGGTTCGGTAATCTGGTTTTCTATTACGTCAGCATTGGCTCCCGGGTAGGAGGTTGAAACTGAGATGATGGGATTGTCCACAGATGGATATTCACGTACCCCCAGATAAGTGTAACCAATGAATCCGAAGATCATCAGCACAATCGTCATTACTGTTGCCAATACCGGCCTGCGTATACTTAATTCTGATATATTCATAAAACAGCCGTGTATTATTCTACGTTATCAAGAATGACATCAAGCCCTGTTCTAAGTTGTAAGGTACCTGTTGTTATGATGGTGTCACCCACATTTAATCCATCAAGTATTTGAAGCTTAGCTTCGGTCCTTATTCCGGTATTCACCTCTATAGGATAAGCTTTGCCACTCCTATATACATATACTTTATCTTTACCCATTTCAGGAACAATTGCCTGCGTAGGTATGGCAAGAGCATCTGGAATTTCTGCTTTCTTAAGCCGGATACTTATATATCGGCCAGGAACAAGTTTGTTTCCCGGATTCGGATATAAGGCGCGTATAGCAAGCGTACGTGTATTTTGATCTACAATAGCTTCTTTTGCATAGACGGTAGCATCATATTCTCTTACATCTCCCTCGGAAGATTCGAGTGAAAAGCTTAGATTTGTTCCTTTTCCAATTTCCTGTGCATATCTTTCAGGTACGGAGAATTCTACTTTCAAAGGAGAAACTTTTGTTAGTTTAGCTACCACGGTGGTAGGAGAGGCATAGGCTCCGACACTGACTTGTCGCAAACCGATAATGCCATCAAATGGAGCACGAATCTCGGTTTGCTGTATGTTTGCTTTTATAAGATCTATATCGGCATTTAATGCAGCAAGGTCTGTTTTTACCTGCTCATAAGCCTCTTTACTTACAGCATCTTTTACGAGAAGGGCGTTTTGGCGAAACACACGATCTTCTGCAAGTTTGAGTTGAGCATCTAATTTTCTTAGTTGTGCTTGCAGAGGGCGATCATTAACTTTGGCTAGTAATTCTCCTTTATGAACAAAAGCTCCTTCGTTAAAATTAATCTCAATGATTTTGCCGGAAGTTTCGAAAGAAAGATTTACTTCCTCATCCGGAAGAAGATCACCGGTTACGATAAGTTCGTCTGTTAAAAGTTGGGGACGAATGATTTCGGCATTTACATTGAGAGGTCTTCTGTTGTTTCCGGCTACAGGTGAAGGAGGACCGGGAGCCGTGTTTTCTGTATCCCTGTTACCAGATTTTGTGAATGTATAAATTCCCCATCCAATCAAGCCCAGACAGATGAAGACGATTAATCCCCATTTTATCCTTTTATTCATGGTATCGTATTATTTTAAAGAATCGGTTTTCGTCAATTTATTTATATAACGGATATGTTTTGTTATTATTAGACGAAAACAAAAGTAAAAGGTTTGTTTTGAATAAGTTAAATAAATGTTAATAGGCTGCGCGATATTTCCCTTCTTGTTTATCCTCAAGCATATTAAGATAGGAGTTGTAGCGTGACTCACTGATGAAATGTTTTTCTAAGGCATCCCGTACCGCACAATCCGGTTCATGTGTATGTGTACAGTTATTGTATCGGCATTCTTTTGAATATTGGAATATTTCCTTGAAGTAATGCCCTACCTCATTTTCTTCAAAATCAAAAGTGCCAAACCCTTTTATACCGGGTGTGTCGATGATATATCCTTTTCCTTCTACCGGAAACATTTCTGAGAAGGTGGTTGTGTGCATACCTTTTTTGTGGTAAGAAGAGATTTTAGCTGTTTTTAGATTGAGTTCCGGTATGATCTCATTAATAAGAGTAGATTTACCAACTCCGGAATGGCCGGAAAGCAGAGTAACTTTTCCCTCTAGATCCTTCTTTATAGTGTCTATTCCTTCTCCGGTATGTGCAGATACTTTGAAACATGGGTATCCTATATATTCGTAAAGTGTAATCAGCCCATCCAAATAACGAAGTTCATCTTCGTCATAAAGATCGGTTTTATTGAAGATAAGCTTTACCGGAATGCGGTATGCTTCGGCAGAGGCCAGAAAACGATCAATAAATGTTGTGGAAGTTTCCGGGTGATTGATGGTTACTATCAGCATACATTGATCCAGATTGGATGCAATAATATGAGATTGTTTGGAAAGATTGGAAGCACGCCGGATGATATAATTTTTTCTGTCCTCAATTTCACTGATAAAGGCTGTTCCTTCCTTATTAATTATTATCTGTACATAATCTCCAACAGCGATTGGATTTGTACTTCTGATACCTTTTAGTCGGAAGTTACCTTTGATCTTGCACTCTATCTCTCTCTCGTCCTCTGTTTTAACCAGATACCAGCTACCTGTATTTTTAATAACTAATCCGCGCACTTTTATTATTTTAAGTAAAAGTTTTAAGTTATATGTTCTTAATCAGAATGTACGTGTAACTTATGCAGAAGTTCCTACTAAACAAGAAAGTGTATTTGTAAGCCTTTTCTCCTGTACCTTGCGAACCTATAACTTAAAACTTATTACTTTTAGATTTATACTGTCATGATTTCTTTTTCTTTTTCAGAAAGCATTTCTTCAATCTTCTTGATATATTTATCATGTATTTTTTGAAGTTTTGCTTCTGCATCTTTTTCCGTATCTTCCGGCAACCCTTCTTTCAGAGCTTTTTTTAGGATATCGATGCTTTCGCGTCTGGCATTGCGTACACTTATTTTTGCTGTTTCAGCCTCTTTATTACATTGTTTTGCTAATGCTTTACGACGTTCTTCTGTTAATGGAGGTATACCCAAACGGATAACTTCACCATTATTTTCGGGCATAATTCCTACTTCAGAATCAATAATCGCTTTTTCGATAACTCTGAACATTGACTTATCCCATGGTTTGATAACGATGGATTTAGCATCCGGGGTATTTATGGCAGCGACATTGTTTAACGGAACCATGCTACCGTAAGAATCTACACGGATACCATCAAGGATTTTCACATTCGCTTTGCCGGCACGAATATGAGCAAATGATTCATCCAGATACATGATTGCCATATCCATTTTTTCTTGTGCTTCATTCAAGCAGTCGTTAACTTCTATCATATCGCTTTATTTTAGGTTTATCAAAATGATTTATAATTTTCAATGAGAACAAAAGTACATGATTTTTTGATTACTTCCAATAACTTGAAAGGAATATCAAACAGCGTATGTATATAATTTGTTATGCTTTTAACAAATATATCTCAAAGAAATAATAATTAATTAAAAATATCTGTCTGTGATTAATACTTCTGATTTTTTAAGGTTAAATGAAACTTGGAAAATTTTTATTGTCTATCTTGAAAAAAACTGTGTTTTTTGTTATGTATGATGATAATTTAAATAAATAATTCATGTAAATTACTTGCAAAAAACAACCTTATTTTTTCTTTAGATATGTATATTTAAGAAATAAATAATTTACGTATTGATCCTTTATTTCAAATAATTTAAGGTCGAATAGCAGTGAGAAGTTAATATAATTAGCTAGAAACGTTTCATTAATAAATACTTATAGAGTCTTTAGATGTAGGTGTTTTTTAGAAGAGTAAAAAGATGAAGTTTTCACTCATGTTTGTAAAGTTCCTGTAATACACACCGTACTAACAGGAACTTTTTATGTATCAAAGTATGTAAATCATTTGTTGTAATATAAAAGGCTCAGCAACCGAGGAGGCAATACTCTTGGCATTATTTGAGATAGTTAATTTTAAATATAATAGATCAAAAAAGTAAATCCATACTTAATTTCATTTAATTGTGGCAAACATTTTGTATTAAGGTTTGTAATATTATGATAGAAAAATAAAAGGTATGGCTACTATTTGGATTATTTTTATTGCGATAGCAGTTTTAAGCTACGTAGTTCAGGCTAGATTACAAAGTAAATTTAAGCAATATTCGCGCATACCCATTGCAAATGGTATGACAGGTAGAGATGTGGCATTAAAAATGCTTCATGACAATGGCATTAATGATGTTCAGGTATTGAGCACTCCCGGACAACTGACCGACCATTTTAATCCTACAAATAAAACTGTCAACCTTAGCGAAGGTGTATATGGAAGCAACAGTGTGGCAGCAGCAGCGGTGGCAGCCCATGAATGTGGTCACGCAGTGCAACATGCAAGAGCATATTCGCCACTTAAGATGCGCTCGGCATTAGTGCCCATTATAAGTTTTACTTCACCGTGGATGTCGTGGTTGTTATTAATTGGTATTTTCACTATTAATGTATTCCCATTATTATTGGAAGTAGGCGTTGCACTTTTTGCATTAACTACTTTATTCAGCTTTATAACACTCCCTGTTGAGATAAATGCCAGTAAAAGAGCATTAGCATGGTTGAATAGTGGCGGAATTACCAATTCTTCAAATCATGCACAAGCCGAAGATGCATTACGATCTGCAGCTTATACTTATGTAGTTGCCGCATTAGGATCATTAGCTACATTAATATATTATGTGTTTATATTAATGGGAAGAAGAGATTAAAAAATAGATATAGGTAAAAGGATTAGTTTTCAATTAGGTTAAGAAGTCCCTTTCAATTAATGCTGAGAGGGACTTCTTTAGATATGTAGACATGCTTGACATGTTATAAGCAGCTTTCTAATGTGTAAGGAGAAGACGCTTAATGTGTCTGCAAGAAGTTCGAGACGTGTTAGCAGCTCCCTCTTAACACGTCTGGGGGAAGCTCTTAACATGTTGAGAATTTAATGTAGACATGCTAAAACTACAAGTTAATGCTAAGTATCTAATTTACTATTAAAGATTTAATCCGCTGTTAATACCTTTTTTAGTGTCAATTATTTCAATTAAATTTGCAACTCTAAAAATATAAATAACAATATGGCAGCAAGACCAAGTATTCCTAAAGGGACAAGAGATTTTTCGCCCATTGAGATGGCAAAGCGTAACTACATATTTGATACTATCCGTGATGTTTTTCATTTATACGGATTTGAACAAATAGAAACTCCTGCAATGGAAAACCTGTCTACTTTGATGGGAAAATATGGTGAGGAAGGCGATAAATTGTTATTTAAAATATTGAATTCCGGTGATTATCTGAAAGATATAACAGATGAAGAAGTTTTGTCACGGGATACTGCCAAATTGGCAAGCAAACTTTGCGAAAAGGGCTTGCGCTATGATTTGACAGTTCCATTTGCACGTTATGTTGTAATGCATCGTGATGAGCTCACATTTCCTTTCAGACGTTATCAGATTCAGCCGGTATGGCGTGCTGACAGACCGCAAAAAGGGCGTTATAGAGAGTTTTATCAATGCGATGTAGATGTAGTGGGGAGCAATTCTTTACTAAATGAGGTAGAGTTGATGCAAATAGTTGATATGGTATTTTCCCATTTTAGTGTTCGGGTTTGTATAAAAATAAACAATCGGAAGATATTAACCGGTATCGCAGAAATCATAGGCGAAGCTGATAAAATAGTAGACATAACAGTTGCTATTGATAAACTTGACAAGATTGGTCTTGAAAATGTGAATGCGGAGTTAGCTTCAAAAGGTATAAGTGAAGAAGCTATTGCAAAACTTCAACCCATCATTTTATTAAGTGGAAGCAATATGGAAAAATTGCAAACCTTGAAGTCTGTATTAGCTGATAGCGAAACCGGAATGAAAGGAGTTGAAGAGTGTGAATTTATACTCAACACATTATCTTCTTTGTCAATAAAGAATGAAGTGGAGTTAGACTTAACTCTTGCACGTGGGCTCAATTATTATACAGGTGCTATATTTGAAGTAAAAGCACTTGATGTCCAAATAGGTAGCATCACAGGAGGAGGACGTTATGACAACCTGACAGGTGTATTCGGTCTGAGTGGAGTTTCCGGTGTAGGAATATCTTTCGGAGCAGACCGTATTTTTGATGTACTTAACCAACTTGATCTTTATCCAAAGGAAGCCGTCAACGGAACTCAGCTGCTGTTTGTGAATTTTGGAGAAACAGAAGTCGCTTATTGTATGCCATTATTGCAAATAGTAAGAAGTGCAGGCATACGTTCTGAAATCTACCCGGATAGTGTGAAAATGAAAAAGCAGATGAGTTACGCCAATGATAAAAATATTCAGTATGTGGCTATAGTTGGTGAAAATGAAATGAAAGACAATAAAGTGATGTTGAAGAATATGCTCACCGGAGAACAAAGTTTGATTGATTCAAATAGCATAATCCAGGCAATTAAATAATAAATTAAAAAATTATATGAGTTTATTAATACAAGAAGCTCGTTACCGGAAGAAGGAACAAGCTTCTTGTATTATTATATTTATCCATGGTATAGCAGAAGGGCCGGCACAATTTAATGAATTGTTTGAGATTAGCTTTAGTTGCGGTTATTCTGTTGCTACTTTGTTATTACCCGGGCATGGTGGAAGTGGAAAAGAATTTGCTGATAGCAGCAAAGACTTATGGATCGGGCATGTTATTTCTGAAATAGCATCTTATAGAAAACTTTATTCTGAGATCATACTTGTTGGCCATTCGATGGGAGCACTTCTGGCATTATTGGCTTATGAGCATACCTCTTCACAAATAAAAAGTATTGTTGCTCTTAATGCTCCTTTGTTTGTTTTTGTAAAACCTATGGCTATAAGAAATAATTTAAAGATAGGTTTGTGTAAAAATATAAATGAGGACGATCCGGCAATGGCAGTCCTTCAGGCCAGTAGCATAGGAGCTTGTTCAGTCGTTACATATATAAAATGGTTGCCCCGGATTTTTGATCTTTTTAGAATAATGAATCAGGCAAGAAAACTCCTGTATAATATAGGCGTGCCAATAATGGTAGTACATGCCGATAAAGATGAACTGGTCAGCTCAAGAAGTGTATACCTTTTTAAAAAAAGGATATCGACCAAGCTTCTTAATATAGTTCATTTGCCTGAATCCACTCATTTTGTAAGCGAGAAAAGAGATTTATTATCCTTACACAAAAAATATATTGATTTTATACTTAATAATTAGAAACAATTGATCATATAATTGTTATTATACCAACAAATAATAAAAACTGCCAACTATTCACAATCGGAGGACTAATTTTCCGTCAATATGTCAGTTTGAATCTTATTATTTAAATTATTTTTGAGGTTGTGAAGTTCTTTTTTGCTTATTAAATATTTTGGCACACTTTTCGTAATAACTGAGAATAGATTATAATATAATTATCTAACATAATTAATTAAATATTGAAATTATGAACGTTAAACCATTAGCAGACAGAGTGCTTATACTTCCTGCACCTGCAGAAGAAAAAACAGTAGGCGGTATCATCATTCCTGATACAGCAAAAGAAAAACCGTTAAAAGGTGAAGTAGTGGCAGTTGGTCACGGAACAAAAGATGAAGAAATGATATTGAAAGTAGGCGATACTGTTCTTTATGGTAAATATGCCGGTACTGAACTGGAAGTTGACGGTAAGAATTATCTTATCATGCGTCAGAGCGATGTTGTCGCAGTTTTGGGTTAATTATTCATTTAAAAACTAATTACATTATTCATTAAGAATTATGGCAAAAGATATTCTATTTAACATTGATGCTCGTGACCAATTGAAAAAAGGAGTTGATGAGCTTGCAAATGCAGTAAAAGTGACTTTAGGTCCTAAAGGCCGCAATGTAATCATCGAAAAGAAATTCGGTGCTCCGCATATTACAAAAGATGGTGTAACTGTAGCAAAAGAAATTGAACTAAGCGATCCATTCCAAAATACAGGTGCCCAGTTGGTGAAATCAGTAGCTTCAAAAACCGGCGATGATGCTGGTGACGGTACTACTACGGCTACTGTTCTTGCACAATCTATTGTAAATGTAGGTTTGAAGAACGTTACCGCAGGTGCGAACCCAATGGATTTGAAACGCGGTATTGACAAAGCTGTAGCAAAAGTTATTGAATCTATCGAATCTCAGGCTGAAACTGTAGGTGACAACTATGATAAGATCGAACAAGTGGCTTCAGTATCTGCAAACAATGATGCTCTGATTGGTAAAATGATTGCTGACGCAATGCGTACCGTATCTAAAGATGGTGTTATCACTATCGAAGAAGCAAAAGGTACTGAAACATCTATCGGTGTGGTAGAAGGTATGCAGTTTGACCGTGGTTACCTTTCAGCTTATTTCGTTACAGACACGGAAAAAATGGAGTGTGTAATGGAAAATCCTCAAATCCTTATCTATGATAAGAAGATTTCTAATCTGAAAGATATGCTTCCTATTCTTGAACCAGCAGTTCAAACAGGACGTCCTCTGTTGATTATTGCAGAAGATGTAGATAGTGAAGCTTTGACTACTTTAGTTGTTAATCGTTTACGTTCTAACTTGAAGATCTGTGCGGTAAAAGCCCCTGGCTTTGGTGACAGAAGAAAAGAGATGTTGGAAGATATCGCAGTATTAACCGGTGGTATCGTTGTTAGCGAAGACAAAGGTATTAAACTGGAACAAGCTACTCTTGAAATGCTTGGTTCTTGCGATAAAGTAACTGTATCTAAAGATAACACTACTATCGTAAATGGTGCTGGCGAGAAAGCTAATATCGACGCACGTATCAACCAGATCAAATCTCAAATCAGTACAACTACTTCTGATTATGATAAAGAAAAACTTCAGGAACGTCTTGCTAAATTGTCAGGTGGTGTAGCGGTTCTTTACGTAGGTGCTGCTTCTGAAGTTGAAATGAAAGAAAAGAAAGATCGTTTTGACGATGCTCTTAGCGCAACTCGTGCTGCTATCGAAGAAGGTATTGTTCCTGGTGGTGGTGTAGCATATATTCGTGCAATTGATTGCCTTGAAGATTTGAAAGGTGAAAATGAAGACGAAACTACAGGTATCGAGATCATCAAACGTGCGATTGAAGAGCCTCTCCGTCAGATTGTAGCTAACGCAGGTAAAGAAGGAGCTGTAGTTGTTCAGAAAGTACGTGAAGGTAAAGGTGACTTCGGTTACAATGCCCGCACAGATTCTTATGAAAACTTACATGCAGCTGGTGTAGTTGATCCTGCTAAAGTTGCTCGTGTAGCTTTGGAAAATGCAGCTTCTATCGCTGGTATGTTCCTGACTACAGAATGTGTAGTAGTAGAAAAGAAAGAAGAAAAGCCAGAGATGCCAATGGGTGCTCCCGGAATGGGAGGTATGGGCGGAATGATGTAATTTCTTTCATGATATAAATAGAAGCCGGATGACTTTCAATAAATCATCCGGCTTTTTTTATTACAGATTAAGGTTTAGGTTTTCAACTACTACTATAATTTAAACATTCTCTGCAATAATATGATCTTTCTAATTCTTCCTTACTTTATGAGAGGTTTGTCCATCAACGGTAGTGACTTTTATAAACTATATTCCTGTAGAAACTTTATTCATTGATACAGAACAGGCTCGTTATTAACTGCCTCTTTTTTTTATTTCTTGTAGGGCTATTACTTCAATACCTAATAACTGGTTTAAATAATATATTAGTAATTATAATACTACATTAGTTAAAGTTATTTTAGTTGTATTTGTGTGAGATATCAGTTATGACTTTAATTATATTATAAGTTTATACTTTTTCATGAATTCACCGTTTCTAAGTTAATAATTTAATTAAAGGGGCATTGATAAGGGGTGTGTTAGTTAAATAATTAATCATGTCTTTTGTAAAGTTTGATCAGTTTGTTTATTATAAAAATTAATATATGAGGGAATAGATCATTTCTTAAGTTAGCATATAATACTTTTGGTTTTCATTAAAGAAAAAATTGCTTGTATTTCACTAATGCAAAGTTAGATAAAAAAAGACTTTAGGAATAAAAAACAAGTTTATTTATGGTGTGCAACCTATGTTGTGGTGATAGATGTAATTGTTTGGTATCTAGTGTTTTATGATGATTTTTTTAAATGCTTTTGGTGTGCAACATAAAAAATGCCAATATTTTAAACCTTTTTTAGACTGTTATATTGATGCTTAGTAAAAACTTAAGTTAACTATAGATTTTAATCATAATCAAATAGCTTAATAAGAATTGTAGTGGTATCACAAGGGATAAGTGTTGCTGTAAAAATAGGGTAGAAGCAATAAAATAGAAAGTATATATGGATTTGTAAAAGTAAAAAGGACTCTCTAAAAGTATCTTTTCATCCTATCTTATTATTCGATTCGAGGGAGAATTTATAAATATTCAGATAGAAGACAACTTTTAGACAGTCCTTTTCCGTTTTGTGGTTAAGCTAAGTAATTGACTTATTTGTTATATACTTTAGTTACGCTAACTGTACCATCTTCATAGAAGCTTTTCACGATGTTTAATCCCGCTTTAGCTTCCTTTAATTGGTAACCGGCCAGGTCATAGTATTCTGTTGAAATGATAGTCTTATTTGTAATATTATTAGCGATATCAGTGCTTCCGGAAGAAATTATTACATCATATATTATGATACTTTGTTCAGAAAGAATTTTTATTGTTCCATCATTTTTCATTGTATACTCATAATCTCTTGGTTGTTGACCCAAATCTGTAGCCTGACAACGGAAAGATGCTTGTATATCTTCAATATCATTTTCATATACATCAATACCTCTTAATTTTTCAGCAGATACTGTACCACCTGCAGCAACGGCAAATGTGATTTTATCACCTGCTTTCATATTATTTATGGTAAATCCGTGCTTGCTGCCACCAGTGTTAATACCACCTTGAGTAGCAATCTGACTAAACACTTCATCTCCTTTGAAACCTTTGGTTAATTCAAGTTTAACTTTACCATCAGCATTGGCGATTATTGTCATTCCATTTAATCCTTCATATTCGCCTTGAGCTAGAGTAACTCCTGATTCGATTACTGCTCCGTTTTGATCTTTCACTAAATAAGTTTCATCATTGAAGTGCCATTCACGATTTTGTGCACTCATAGATAAGGTAAACGCAATAGCTGCCACTCCTAAAAGTAATTTTCTTTTCATACATTAAAATTTTAATAGTTAAACATTTAAATCTTCAATGAGGCTACCAGATAGCTTGTCATTGATCTACTGCAAATATAGATGCAGCCGTTTTTTTGCATGTTGAAAAATTAACCTATAGGGTGGATTTATTGATATATTTAGAATAAGTATGCAGTTACTCTTTATTTAAATTCTATAATGCAAGGATGCTCAAGTTCGTTTTTCCATTCTTGTACATGTTTGAACCATTCTTCTTTAGTCTTATAACCAAAAGTTTCTTTCAGGGATGTAAATGTAATATGGTAAGTGAATGACTTTTGATTTTGAGCTTGCACTAAATAAAGATAATTAGCTTTATCCTGGGTTTCTTTTATTACATATTTTTGTGGAATACAGGTTGCTAATCCTACAGTTTCTTTTGCATATTTCACAGTATCGTTTACAGGCCAGTCAGTTCCCCAGCATGCAATTAGTCCTTTGTGATCGGAGAAAGAGTCGGAGCCTTTGATATTTTGTACTCCGGTACAGAATACTTCCTGCTTAAGCGGTTCCTTAAAAATAACATCCACTTGTACATCTCTATGACCTCCGTATAAAGTATATCGGTTTATCATAGTCAATTCGTTATTCTGGTATTTCCAGTTATCCACTTTTACATCTACAATGGTGCGTATGGGGCCATAAGAGATAATGCTTTCAGTACGGAAATCTACAGGTTCGATATGGGTGGCTTTTGTGCCGTTCCAACCTTTTAATGCTCCTGCGCCGCAACTTCCGCTAACACGGAGAACATCATCCCCGAATCCTTTAGCTAATTGCTCATCATTAGGATAAAAACCGCTTGCTTCTATTTCAAAGCCTTTATTGAACTTTCCGTAAATATCCACTGTCTGTTTCTGGTCAAAATAAATACGGTAGGCAACTAATTCCGATTCAAAAGCTGGCCCATGATGATGAAGCTGATTGTATACATTACTTGTTCCGGGTATGGTAAGAGAGGTTATAGGTACATGTTTCCCTCTTTTATCGCTGACCAACATTTGTGCATGTACTTGTTGGGGATACTTCTTTTCTGATTTTTCAGAAGAAAGTTTTATTTTAATCATTTTATTACTTTTAGCAGGCACGTCAATAAGGAAAGCTAACTCATCATTAATATGATCTTTATCAAAGTCGTCAAGCTGGGAAGGAATTTCTGTTGAATTGTCCCATACTGTAACTGAGTAAACAGGAAACTCTGCATTCAGGTCATTGATATTAATTACTACCGGTTCGTTGGTTTTTGCCTTATTCCAGTTATTTTTGACAGTAATAGTAATTTCTTTTTCAGTAGCATAGAGAGATGTTGCCGTACATAACAGACAGCAGGCGGTAATTGGGATTATTCTAAGACTTTTTTTCATGATATATCATTTAAGTTATTTGTGATTACAAATATAAGATGTATAGATGCTTTATCCTTGTTTGTTTTGATATTAAGTATTAGTATTTTGCTCGGTGTGCAGAATAAAGAAAGGACTGCAACATTTTCATGCAGCAGCCCTTCTTCTCTACAACCTTTCTATACCTATTTTAAACTGAATGATTCTTCGTTATTTCCCACTTCCGGGATTTTTTCTCCATTAATGGATATGTTATTTACATTCTTCATTCTTACGTCAGCACCTTTCTTCGCTGCTATCTGAACATTTTGCATGGTAACCCCATCAGCCTGACTCAATACAGCTCCTTCAGAGGCATCTGTAATTATCACATCTTTAATATTAATGTTTTCAATTCTCATTTCAGGCAATCCATTGAAGAACATTGCTCTGCCTGCGCCTTTGCAATATACGTTTGAAATATGGATATCTTTAAATACCGGTGTCTCTACTGTTACTGGAGGAATTACCGTTTCTTTTCTATTATCGCTATTGTCGTTTTCATCTTCTTCGCCCGGAGCTTTTCCACCATAGAAAAGATCAAATAGCAAAGGTTCATTCGGAATATTGATCATGTGGATGTTTTGAATGTAGATACCTTCTACCACGCCACCACGTCCGCGAGTACTTTTGAAGCGAAGACCTACATCAGTTCCCATAAATGTACAATCGCTTACGAATATGTTTTTTACTCCGCCTGACATTTCGCTCCCCACAACGAAACCACCATGTCCATGCAATACGGTATTGTATTTTACGATCACGTTTTCACAAGGTTCTCCTCTTCTTCTTCCGTCTTCGTCTTTTCCGGATTTTATGCAGATGGCATCATCTCCTGCGTCGAATGTATTATTAATAACTACGGCATTCCTACAAGATTCCAGGTCTAAAGCATCTCCGTTTTGTGAATACCATGGATTAAATACTTTTGTATTACTAATTGTGATATCTTCACAGGACAGGGGATGAATACACCAGCTTGGTGAATTCTTAAATGTTACACCATCCAATAACACTCTTTTTGATTTAACGAGGCTAACCAATACGGGGCGGAGCCAACGTTTAATGCTTTCCCATTCTTCCGGGGTGTTTATTCCTTCCGGATTATTGAAGTTTTTGGTTGCTAAAGAACCCTTTAAAGAGCCTTCACTGGGATACCATATTTTACCCGCCTTGTCGACTACTCCTCCTGATCTTACCAGTTTCTTCCACTGATTCTCTGTCAATTTGTCCTTTTTGACCGGTCTCCATGAATCACCAGCCCCGTCGAATACTCCATATCCTGTTATTGCGATATTTTCTGCATTCCTTGACGAAATGGGTGATTGGCAACGTTTTGTTTCCAACCCTTCAAATGAGGTATTTATGATAGGGTATTGATTTAAATCATCTGTGAAAAGTATCAATGAATTCTTTTCCGTATATAAATTTACATTGCTCAAAAGTACAATCGGGCCGGTAAGCCATAGTCCTTCAGGGATAACGACTTTACCTCCACCTTTTTCACTAACATGGGCAATGGCATCATTGATTGCTTTGGTATTGAGAGTAATACCACCTGCTTTGGCTCCAAAGTCGGTTATTGATATCTGGTAAGATGGGAATGAAGGAATCTCTACTTTATCCATTTGAAAAGGTAATCCTTCATATATATCTGTTTTTTCTTCTTGTTGCTGTGTGATTCCCTGGCTATTGTTGCAGCTATAGCATACCGTTGAAATATAAAGAACAGAAAAAAGGCAAAGTCTTATCAAACGTGTATTCATTAGTTATATGGTGTTTATTTTTAATGTTGATTTAATTATTATATAAAATAAGAGAGTTTATTTTATTGCTCTTTCGTAAATGATTCTCTCGAATGATCTACGAAAGAACTAATAAAGATTCTTGTTAATCTAATTTTAACCTTAAATAAATATTATGAAAAAACCTCTTAATTATGTTTGCAAATATATAAGAGATATATCGGCGAAATGTGTAGTATTTGTTGGTTTAGGTGGATTTTTTGTTGATTTGGTAGAAAATATATCTTCAATTAAAACAATTTTGTTTGATTTTAATTATCTTTTAGTATATAAATGGGAAGCGGACGGTTTTGATAAACATTCATTTCATTTTTTAATAACGTACATCAAAAGAGTATTCGAAGCTATAGTTATTATGGGAAGGAACGAAATATTAAATCCGCCAATATGAGTGAATTAAAACGGCTTTATCGAGGTTTTTTATAAAAGAATTTATATCTTTGCAACCAAATTTAACTAATTTAATAGGTATGAGTTTTAATTTGTTGAAGGGAAAAAAAGGTATTATTTTTGGTGCATTGAACGATCAGTCTATTGCCTGGAAAGTAGCAGAAAGAGCTGTCGAGGAAGGTGCTACCATCACTTTATCAAATACTCCGGTAGCTGTGAGGATGGGTGAAGTTTCTGCTCTATCGGAAAAATTAAATTGCGAAGTTATTCCTGCTGATGCTACCAGCGTTGAAGATTTGGAGAATGTATTTAAGCGTTCGATGGAAGTACTGGGCGGCCAGGTAGATTTTGTTCTTCATTCAATCGGTATGTCTCCTAACGTACGCAAGAAACGTACTTATGATGATCTGGATTATGATATGCTTGATAAGACATTGGATATCTCAGCCATTTCTTTCCATAAAATGATTCAGGTTGCAAAGAAAATGGGAGCAATTGCCGAATACGGATCAATCCTGGCTTTAAGTTATGTAGCTGCCCAGCGTACTTTTTATGGTTATAATGATATGGCTGATGCTAAGGCACTCCTTGAATCTATAGCACGCAGCTTCGGATATATTTACGGACGCGAGAGTAATGTTCGCGTAAATACGATATCTCAATCTCCAACGGTAACTACTGCCGGATCGGGAGTGAAGGGTATGGATAAGCTTTTGGACTTCTCCAACCGTATGTCTCCCCTGGGAAACGCTTCGGCTGACGAATGTGCCAATTACTGTATTGTAATGTTCTCCGACTTAACACGTAAGGTAACCATGCAAAATTTATATCACGACGGAGGATTCTCCAGCGTAGGTATGAGTCTTCGTGCAATGGCTACTTACGAAAAAGGACTGGATGAGTATAAAGACGAACACGGAAATATTATCTACGGCTAATATTTTCAATGGATCAGCGAGAGTAACTTCTCTCTGATCCTTATCAATAGAGAGTATCTTAATGAAATTAAAAAAGATATATGCAATTTTCTTTATTCCCTTGATACTTTTAGTATCATGTAACTGGGGTATGGAAAATAATAAGAAAGATAATAATGATTCGCATATATCTATTATCCGCTTTGACAAACTGTTGAATGAATACGTAGAGCTCAACAGTTTTTCTGCATTGCAGAAAATGAGTACGGAGCATCCCATAGAAACCAAACTGCTGATTGAAGACATACTGGAACTTGGGCAGGTGAATGATAATAATATTAATGTAAAGCTGAAAGAATATTATGGTGATTCTACCTTACAGGTTTTAATGAAAGATGCTATTACCAAATATAACAATATGGAGCTTCTTGAGAAGAAGTTTTCAATGGCATTTAAAAAATTAAAGGCAGAATTACCGCATATAAAAATACCAGCTATCTATTCCCAGGTGTCTGCACTTAACGGATCTGTAGTGATAGGCGACAGCTTATTGGGCTTTAGTATTGATAAATACATGGGAGAAGATTATCCTTTGTACAGAAGATATTATTATGATTACCAACGCAGGAGTATGTCTCCTGACCGGATAATACCCGATTGCTTCAATTACTACCTGATGAGTGAATATCCTTTCCCGATGGACAATCGCAGAACTTTACTTGACCTGATGTTGCACTACGGTAAAATCCATTATGTAGTGGCAAAGGTAATGGACTGTAAAACATTTGAAGAGGAACTGGGATACACAAAAGAAGAAACAGAATGGTGTAAAGCCAATAAAAAATCTATCTGGATGTATATGGTTGATAATAGCCATATCTTTGCTACCGACCCGATGGTTATACGTAAATATACCAAACCGGCTCCTTATACAAGTTTCTTTGGTGACGGCTCTCCCCCAGTTATCGGTCTGTGGGTTGGGGTTCAGGTTATAGATTCCTATATGAAAAAAAACAAAGATATCACTATACAGGAATTATTGGCAAATACGAATTATAACCAGATATTGGCAGATGCCGATTTTAATCCTTAATTACAATCTTTAAAGATGGATTTGGCTTTATATTTACTCCCTGTTGCGCTTGGCGAGGCTTCGTTAGAAAAGGTACTTCCTGCATATAACATAGATATAATCAAGAAGATTAAGTATTTTATTGTTGAGGATATACGTTCGGCAAGACGTTTTCTGAAAAAAGCAGATCGTGACATAGACATAGACTCTCTTACCTTTTATACGCTTAATAAACATACATCTCCGGAAGATATTTCAGGTTATTTAAAACCTCTGATGGACGGTAATTCTATGGGGGTTATCTCAGAAGCAGGCTGTCCCGCCGTTGCCGATCCGGGAGCTGTAGTGGTAGCTATTGCACAAAAAAAGAATCTGCGGGTTATACCTTTAGTAGGGCCTTCCTCTATTATACTTTCTGTGATGGCATCAGGTTTCAATGGACAAAGTTTTGCTTTTCATGGTTACTTGCCTATTGAATCAGGAGAGCGGGTAAAGAAACTTAAGCAACTGGAACAGCGGGTTTATTCCGAAGACCAAACCCAACTATTTATAGAAACACCTTACCGCAATAATAAGATGGCAGAGGATATCTTACATAACTGCCGTCCTCAAACAAGACTTTGTATTGCTGCTAATATTACGGAAGAAGGAGAGTATATAAAAACTAAAACTGTAAAAGAGTGGCAAGGAAAGTTGCCTGATCTATCTAAGATTCCTTGTGTTTTTCTGCTTTATAAATAAGCAGCCGGTAGTAAAGTAGTATCACTTTGCCGGTAATTAAAGTAGTTAATAGCAGAATCATAATCTACTTAAACTCTTCCCATATCTTTACTGTTTCTTTAAGATATTCGTACTCATATTCAAATTCCCGTCCGAAGTAGTTCATGCCTATGTTTTGTTCTATTTGCTGGAAAGTCCACAATTTCCCATTTACAAAATAAGGAGCACGTAAGAGTTCTTCGTCTTCTATATAAGCAATATACAGGTAGATAAGCCTGTTAGTATCTTCAGTTTTGAAATGATGTTTCAGGCTGAATCTGGGCTGCAAACCTGCTTTTTCCCCATTATATATTTGATTCAATATCCTGTTAACTCCCTGTTGGAGGGTTTCTTCAAACTCTAAAAAAGTTTCTACCGGAATATCTGTTTTATTGGTATCGATGATGTTTTCCGGTTTCCTTTCGCAAAGGAAAAGCATTCCGTCGTGTATATAAGCAATCCGGATGATGGGGTTTATATATGCATTTTTATAATTGGCAGCTTCCATCTTGAACCTTCTGCCAACCACATCCCCCTGCTCATTTACAATAGGTATTTCTATTTCATCTTTAGTAAGGCTGTTGGCAAAGTAGATAGCAAGCTGATTCAATCCAATTACTGCCAGCAATAACAGTATAGGCAGGAACCGGAATAAGAAGTAGGAAACTCCTCCTGACGGAGGATATGCTACTATAAGAGTAAGAAATATAATAACGAAATGCAAAAGTCCGATGATGAAAATAAGACGTGCAGACACCACACTCGAATCAAGGCTTTTGATCAGGAGATCGCACCTGACAGGGTCTTTTATTTTACCACACATTTTCCTTAATACCCTTTGTCCGTAAAAGACTAAAGCTGTGCATACTAATAAGGTAGTTGATAGTGTAAATGGTAAAAAGTTTTTTGTGAGAAGATTCGGGAAGAAAAATAAAACTACGGTAAATACAATTAATATGGCTGTAGCGATATATGCAATAATATTGAATATCTTCTTCCGGGAGAAATAGTAGGTACCCAACGAGTAAGCTATCCCAAAAATAGAGCAAATAAACAACGCATACTCATCTGGAATAAATTCAGTAAGTATCATGCATAATAGTATAGGGATAAGCCCTAGTGACATATTAAAAGCTATCGGTATTGCTCTATTGCTCTTCATGTTCCCCTTGCTTTTTCTGTTTAATATAACAATCGAGAGATTGTTTTAGTTTAATTTTATTTACGTTCTGACATTATATGTTTCTCTGCATGGTAAGAAGAACGAACTAAAGGCGCGCTCTCTACTTGTAAAAAGCCTTTTCTTAGTCCGGTTCCTTTATACAGATCAAACTGTTCTGGTGTAATATAATCCGTTACGGGATAATGCTGGGGGGTAGGCTGAAGGTATTGACCGATGGTAATAATATCACACTTAGCTTTTCTTAAATCATCCATTAGTTCTTCCACTTCCTCTGCCGTCTCTCCCAATCCTACCATAATACCCGATTTGGCAGTAACGGTGCTTTCACCGATTTGCCTGATCACTCTAAGACTGGTCTCGTAGTTGGCTGCGCTTCTTACTAACGGGCTGATTCTTCTCACTGTTTCCATATTATGAGAAATGATATCCGGCTTTGCATCTATGATTTGTTCTATTAAATATTCTTTTCCCTGAAAATCCGGTATCAACACTTCCAACGTAGTGTCCGGGTTGGTCTCTTTTATTTGTTGTATGGTGTTAACCCAATGAGAAGCCCCTAAATCTTCCATATCATCCCTGTCTACAGAAGTAATTACGGCATGGGAGAGATGCATTAGTTTTATGGATTTAGCTACCCGTTCGGGTTCTTGTTTGTCCAACGGAAGAGGTCTGCCTGTGCGTGTATTACAAAATTTGCACGAACGTGTACATATATCTCCGCCGATCATAAACGTAGCAGTTCCCTTGCCCCAACATTCACCGAGGTTAGGACAGCGTCCGCTGCTGCAAATAGTATGCAGGCGATTAGAGTCCACAATCTGTTTCGTGCGGGTATATCTTTCGTTTGTGCCTATGTTAATCTTTAACCAGTCAGGCTTTCGTGTGTATTTCATCAATAATTTATTGTCTATTGACCTCGCTATGTTTTTATATAATCAGTTTCTATTTCAGATTTAAGTTCATGAAGTTACTCATCATCGTATACAGGTGTAACCTTGTATTCCCGCCATAGATACTATGGTTGCGGTTGGTGTATTCGTGCATGAAGAATTGTTTGTTTTGCTGAACCAATAATTCCCTGTATTCTATATAATTTTGAGCATGTACATTATCATCGGCACTTCCATGTATCAGCAGCAAGTTTCCGGAAAGTTTGTCGGCACGGCTGAATGCAGAAGCTGCCCGGTATCCTTCCGGATTTTCTTTAGGCGTCCGCATAAATCTTTCTCCGTAAATAGTATCGTAATACTTCCAATCGGTAACAGCTGCAATTGCTACTCCTGCTTTAAATGCATTACTGCCTTCACTCATACTCATAATCGTATTGTATCCTCCATAGCTCCAGCCGTAAATAGCAATCCTGTTTTTATCGACATAAGATTGTGAGCCTAAATATTTAGCAGTCTCCACCTGGTCTACAGATTCCTTAACACCTAAATTTAAATAGGTTGATTTACCAAATTCAGCACCGCGGCCTCCCGTACCTCTTCCATCTACACAGACAACGAGATAACCTTGTGTTGCCATATAAGTTTCCCAGCCGATACCTTCGCGGTTCATACCCAGCGTCCATCTGTCTAATACTTCTTGTGAACCAGGGCCACTGTATTGATACATTAATACCGGATATTTTGTAGAGGCATTAAAATTGAGAGGTTTGATCATCCATCCGTTCAACTCCTCTCCATTAGAAGTTTTAAAGGTAAAAAAGCTCTTTTCGGGGAGGGTAAGACGGCTGATTTTTTCTTTAAGTGCACTATTGTCTATGAGTACTTTCAACTGTTTTCCGTTGTTGTCATGTATAGCGATTTCAGGAGGAGTAAGAAGGCTTGAATAATTATCTATGTAATATTTCATAGACGCACTGAATGTTGCACTGTGTATTCCTTCTTTTTGAGACAGACGTGTCTTTTTACCCTTTCCGTCTATTTTGTAAATATGGCGGCGAAGCGGACTCCCTTCGTTGCTTTCATAATAAAATGTATTGCTGGCTTCGTCCCATCCGAAAAATTTGTTCACAACGAAATCTCCCTGCGTAACCTGCTTGATGAGATTACCACCTACCGAGTACCAGTAAAGGTGATTGTATCCGTCTTTCTCGCTTAAGAAGCTGAAGTGGTTCTTGTAAAAGACGATATTATCAAAATTGCTGTCGTTTATATAATAAGGGCTTTCGTCTCTGACAACCAATTTGCAAACTGTTGATCTGGGATTGGCAAAATAAAGGTCAAAGCGATTTTGATGACGGTTTAATGTCATGATGGCAAGTGAATTATCGTCTTTTGTGAAACGAATGCGAGGTATATATCCATCAGGGTCAAGCGGAAGATCCATCTTCCTGATCACTTTGGATTTAATATCAAATGTATGAACCGAAACTTGTGCATTCTTCATTCCGGCTTTAGGGTATTTATAAGTATATACTCCCGGGTATTCGCTAAATTCTTTCATCTCGGGACTTTTACCCTCATATAGCATAAAAGAATAGAAAGGCACCTGGGTTTCGTCAAAGCGGATAAAAGCAATCATCTCACTATCCGGACTAAAATCAAATGCACGGCTGTAGGCAAACTCTTCCTCGTTTACCCAATCGGGTATCCCGTTGAGTACCTCGCCATATTGTCCGTCTGTTGTAACCTGAGATTCACTATTGTTATAAAGCAGCTTTACCAGGAAAATATTATTGTCACGTACAAAAGCTATCTGATGTCCGTCCGGTGAGAACAGGGGAACCTGTTGTGGTCCGCCATCGGATAAGGGTTCTAACCGGTTATTTTTTATCGAAAAGATGTAATGTACGGCCACAAAAGAGTGACGATAAATGCGTTTTGTATTGGTTTGTATAAGCAGTTTTGTTTCATCCGGCGAGAGTTGAAAATCATCAAATGTCTTAAAATCAGCACTGCGTGCAGTAGACACATCGAAGATGGTTTCAACAGCTTTTCCTGTTTTGAATGAATATTTGCTTATAGATGTATTTTCTTTATTCATTTGCAGATAGTGTTCGCCATCTGCCAGGGGGGTAATTTTTTTTAATGTTTCGCCACGATATTCTCCCTTCACAATGCTTTCCAGGGTGATTCCGGAATTGCTTTGGGCAAAAGCGATAAAGGTATAAATACAAATTGTCAGTAAGATACTTATTCTTTTCATATGTTATGTTAAGAAGGTGACTATTTTGTTTGTTATGCAAAAGTAGGAAATATAATTGATTATGGAATACATGTCTGTTAAAAGTTATTCCTTAATTCTTAATTAATTCATTAATCTTTTATCAAGATACTGAATAAATGTAATCTGGAAAAAGGATATTAAATATGTGGAATTTTAGATTGTTTTCAATTTAAGACTGGAAGCAGCTTTTATATCGTTTATATAAATATACTCTCTTCAAATAAAATACGTAACTTTGGCCTCGCATAGCAGATATAGAAAATGATTGATAATACCTTTTTATATAACGACTTTTCAACTTTTTTACGGCAATATTTTAATTGTAAGGTACAAAAGATATCTATAAATGCCGGATTTACCTGCCCCAACCGGGACGGGACGAAAGGAACCGGAGGATGTACTTACTGTAATAACCAGACATTCAACCCTGAATACTGTGATACAGGGAAAACCGTATATGAACAATTGGAAAAAGGGCGTGTTTTCTTTGCAAGGAAGTATCCTGAAATGAAATATCTTGCTTATTTCCAGGCATACACCAATACTTATAGCGAACTGGAAAGTTTGAAAAATAAGTATGAAGAAGCATTGGGAGCAGAAGGTATAGTGGGGCTGGTGATCGGTACCCGTCCCGACTGTATGCCCGATGAACTGCTGGACTATTTGCAGGAACTGAGCAGACGGACTTTCCTTTTGGTAGAGTACGGAATTGAAAGTACGATTGATGATACTCTGAAGCGCATTAACAGAGGACATACATATAGTGATACGGTAAATGCCGTTAACCGGACTGCGGAGAGAGGCATCCTTACCGGAGGACATGTAATACTCGGGCTGCCGGGAGAATCTGATGAAATGATAACCGGCCAGGCTGGGGAGTTGTCCAAACTTCCGTTAACAACTTTGAAACTTCATCAATTGCAGTTAATTAAAGGAACAAGGATGGCGAAAGAATATGCACGTTTCCCCGATCAATTCCACTTGTATAAAGTAGACGAATATATTGATCTGGCAATAGACTATATAGAGCGTTTGCGCCCGGATATCGTGTTGGAACGGTTTATATCCCAATCTCCTAAAGAGCTCCTGATAGCTCCGGATTGGGGGTTGAAGAATTACGAGTTTACCGAGCGGCTAAAAAAAAGGATGAAAGAAAGAAAGGCTTATCAGGGAAAGCTTTATGCAGATTGAGAAATTATCATTAATTTTGCCATATTATTTAGAATCAGAATAAACTAACAAAGATACAATTGAGATGAAGATTAAAGATAGAGTACACTATGTGGGAGTAAATGACCGTAATAAATCCTTATTTGAGGGGTTGTGGCCTCTTCCTTATGGAGTGTCTTACAACTCATATCTGATAGAGGATGAAAAGATAGCTTTGGTTGACACGGTAGAGGTAGGCTATTTCGAAATTTTCCTCGAAAAGATTAAAAGGATTATTGGTGACAAACCAATTGATTACCTGATAATTAATCATATGGAGCCAGATCATTCCGGTTCTATCAGCCTGCTGAAACAACAATACCCGAATATTGTACTTGTAGGAAACAAGCAAACCTTCGCTATGGTAGAGGGCTACTATGGCGTGACGGGAGAAAATCATATGGTTGCTGATGGTGATACCCTTTCACTGGGACATCATAACCTCAGGTTTTATCTTACGCCGATGGTTCACTGGCCTGAAACGATGATGACATATGACGAAACAGAACGTCTCCTTTTCTCAGGAGATGGTTTTGGCTGCTTCGGTGCGTTGAATGGAGGAATTATCGACTCTACAATGAATACGGATGTTTATTGGGATGAAATGGTGCGCTACTATTCAAATATAGTGGGTAAGTATGGTTCTCCCGTGCAAAAGGCCCTTGCAAAATTATCACATTTGCCATTTGATGCCATTTGTTCTACACACGGGCCTGTGTGGACAGGAGAAAATATCTGTAAAGTAATTGATATTTATAATAAATTGAGTCTTTACGAGGCAGAAGAAGGAGTTGTTATTGCTTTCGGAAGCATGTATGGGCACACTGAACAGATGGCAGAAGTTATTGCTGAAGCTCTTTGCGAAGAAGGAATAAAGAATGTTTTCATACGCAATGTATCCAAAACAAATCATTCTTATGTACTGGAAGATATATTCCGCTACAAAGGACTTATCATTGGCTCGCCTACCTATAACGGACAAATATTCCCGGATGTGGAATCCCTGCTTTCGAAGGTTGCAGGCCGTGATATGAAAGGCAGATACCTCGGATATTTCGGGTCTTACTGCTGGGCTTGTGCATCTGTAAAGCGCATAGGAGATTTCAACGAAAAACTTAAATTTGAAGTTGTGGGCAATCCTATAGAGATGCGGTATGCTTTGAAGGAAGATACTTATAAGATGTGTCGTGAACTTGGCAAGGCAATGGCCGACAGGCTTAAAGCCGACAGAGCTAACTAACCTTATTATACATTATTATTAAAATCCATAACCTAACTAAAACCAACAAAACCTATGAGGCTAATTATTCAACCTGATTATCAGACTATCTCATTGTGGGCAGCCAACTATGTAGCTGCAAAGATCAATAAAGCCCGGCCTACTGCCGACAAACCTTTTGTACTGGGTTTGCCTACAGGCTCGTCACCACTTGGTATGTATAAAGCTTTGATCGATTTAAATAAGAATGGTACTGTATCTTTTAAAAATGTAGTAACCTTTAATATGGATGAATATGTTGGTCTTCCTCAAAATCATCCCGAGAGTTATTACTCGTTTATGTGGAACAACTTCTTCAATCATGTAGATATCAATCCCGGTAATGTAAACATACTCAACGGTAATGCCGAGGATTTGGAAGCAGAATGCGAACGCTATGAAGAAAAGATAAAGAGTTATGGCGGAATTGACTTATTTCTTGGTGGCATAGGCCCCGACGGCCATATTGCGTTTAACGAGCCGGGCTCTTCCTTGTCTTCCCGCACACGCATCAAGACTTTAACTACTGATACCATTATTGCAAATTCACGTTTCTTTGATAATGATGTGAATAAAGTGCCTAAAACATCTCTTACTGTCGGAGTTGGTACTGTGCTTTCTGCCAAAGAAGTGCTTATCATTGTGAATGGACATAATAAAGCCCGTGCTTTGTACCATGCGGTTGAAGGCTCCATCACCCAGATGTGGACTATCAGTGCTCTGCAATTACACGAGAAAGGTATTATTGTGTGTGATGATGCGGCAACTGTAGAACTGAAAGTAGGTACTTACCGCTATTTTAAAGATATAGAAGCTGATAATCTGGATCCGGCTTCATTGTTGAAATAACATTAATTTGAACTAAAAATATAATAGGATCCAATCTTTCCTTCTTTAAGGATAAATAATTAATGTAGATGAGGGTGTCAATGCAATAGTTGGTACCCTTGTTTTATAATATGTTGTGAGTGTGGATCATAGAAATAAAATCTGCCGTAGAGACGCATATTTGTGTCTCCAAACTACACCTGTGGGATTTGAGAAGCAAATATGCGTCTCTACGACATTACACAATCTCACTTATACCTCGTATAAGAAGATAAAGGAATTCCTTAAATATACATAGTAAACCTACCTGTTTGACCTCACACCCAGTCCCCTAATACCACTAACCTACATCTTATATGCCATTAAGCCGCATCACCCATACCATTAAGGTGCATCGTATATAACATTTAATCGTCCCTCACGTGTAAAACGTCCGTCCCTCATTCGTGTGACGGACATCCTACGTCTGTGTGACGTGCGTCCCTCGGGCGTGTGACGATCTAACGTTATATGTCTTATTTCTTAATGTAATATACCCTGTCACTTAATCTTCCATACCGTATCACTTACACAACCATATGTGCATGTCGATATCTAATACTTGCAGTATATTTGCAAATACTATAAATGTATAAGGTCAGATTAAATGAAGTAAAATGGAATGAACCTTTATCCTTCATCCAGCCAGCCTTTTCCCTGGCGGACTATTTCTATATCTCCGTTTGTAAGATTTACAATCGTAGAAGGCTCATCACCTCCGATTCCTCCGTCAATTACGATATCTACATCGTTGCCGAATTTTTCTTCAATAAGTTCGGGGTCGGTATAATAGGCAATGTCTTCATCCTCATCATGGGGTAGGGTTGCCGTCATAATGGGAGCGTCCAATTGTCTGCAAATATCCATAATAATATTATTATCAGGTATTCTGACGCCTACTTCTTTACGATTGCGGTAGATCTTGGGAAGATGATTATTAGTGTTGAGTATAAAGGTAAAAGGTCCCGGGAGGTTACGTTTAAGCAGTTTAAACGTATTGTTGTCAACCTTGGCAAATTCGCTGATGCTGCTGATATCGTGAGAGATAACCGACAGATTGTTCTTGCGTGGATCGATATTCTTTATCTTGCAGATACGCTCGATGGCACGTTCTTTCAGTCCATGACACCCCATTGCATACATAGTATCTGTGGGGTAGATCACTATGCCGCCGTCCTCAAGAATTTGAACTACTTTTTCAATATCTTTCGGATCATTGTTCTTATCATATAGTTTAAATAACATGGTATCTAAAGTTAAGAGTGAAAAGCTAAAAGCTTATTATATAATTCAGGCGGAATATAGATATGATCTTTATATATAGCACCTGAATTATCTTTTCGCCTTTCACCCTTCACCGGTTAATTATTCTTCTCCTTTTTTAGCTTTTTCAATTAATTCGTCTCCTTTCTTTTCTGCTTCATTCACCAGGTTCTCAGCCTGTTTTTGGGCTTCTTTCACCAAGGCTTCTCCTGCTTTCTGTGCAGCAATCTTTTTAATAGCGTTGCTACCGGCTTTCTCTACCAGATTATCAGCTTGCTTCTGGGCTTCTTCCACCAGCTTTTCGCCTGCACTTTTCGCTCCTGCTACTAAGGCTTCTTTTTGTTTCTCCGCATCAGATATATCAATACCCAGTTTGTTGCCTAACTCTTCCAGTGCTTTATCCTTGGCAGCTTCTGCGGCCTGGTTTATCATGCTCTTCGTATCAAGAGACACATTTGGAGAAGTAAACGTTCCACCTATTTTCAGGTCGATAGTTGTATACTTGCTGATAGCGGTCGAAGCCGGGAGTTTGATCTTACCGGAATAGTCGATAGTCTGGTCAAGTCCGGTTGTTCCCGAAAGATTAAGTACGGTTTCTCCCATCTTTATATCAAATGGGTTGGTTTGCAAACGTCCGTCTTTGATCGTAAAGTCAATATTCATATCCTTTACGGTAATATTCTTCAGATCAGGCTTTTGTACGGCATCAGCGATTTTATTGATTATCTCTACGTCGCTCAGTGCCAGGTCTCTTGTTGAAAGACTACCGTTGCCCTGGAGTGATGTCAATACCGGAGACATCTGGTTATCCAGCTTGGTATCTATCTTCATATTTCCTGAGAAGTTACCTTTCAGGTTCTCAAAGATAGGAGCCATTTTTTGCACCATATCCAGCTCTTTATATACCTGGGCGAATGACAGATTGCTCATGTTGAACCCGGCATTCAGTTCAGGGCTTTGCGGATCGGTGGCTGTAGAATAATATCCGTTCATCACTACCGAACCTCCCATTGTGTTCAATGACAGGTTTTTCATGTCTACCTTTCCATCACGAATAACAAGTTTGCCGTTCATATTGTTGAATTGCATCTTGTCAAACAATACTTGTTTCATGTTGGCATCCATAGTGAAATCTACGTTTTTAGGTATTTCGATAACAGACATAGCTGTAGTATCTGCAACCTCGGTAGAATCGGCACCCGACATGAAGTCATTAAGATTGAAATAGTTGGAATTGATATTCAGATTACCTTTGATGGTTTTGCCTTTAAGTGCGAAAGCCATGTAATTCTCCAGTCTACAATTGGCAGTGATATCATTCTTGCCGATATTTACGGTTGTCTCACTCAGATCCAGATATTTAGGAGAGAAAGTAAAAGTAGATTTCTTAATGTCGATATCAGGCATATCGGTCATTTTAAGCATCATATTGCTCAGGCCGATAGTTCCGCTGGCATCAAACTTCTCATATTGTTCTTTTTCCAGGTAAGACATACGGCCTTTCATGCTCATATTGGCATTGATAACGCCATTCAATTCCATATCTTCCAGCGGATATATATCTTTGATCATTCCCAGATTAAGAGTACCGTTGGCCGAGGCATTGAAGTCCGGATCACTGATCGGAGTTCTTACAACGGCACTTACACTGAACGGATTATTTGCCATTCTCAGGCTGAACGGATTAATGGTGATCTCTGTACGGTCTGCCGATCCGCCGGGATTCTTTACACTGGCCGAGATATTGATTTGGTCTACCCCTGCCGGTAATTCCGGATAGCGGAATGTACCATTCTTCACATCCATCTCTGCATGGAATTGAGGCAATGTGTCTCCTTGCATAATACCTTTGGCCTCTGCCGATAAGCGTACCGAACCATCTGCCTTAACACTGGCAAACTCTTTTGCGTAAATGGCAGGTATCAGTGAAAGGATATCTTTAAAACTTACTTCATTGGTGTTGAGTTTTAAGTCCATATCCATCCCGTTGTCAAGCATGGCCAGCCATCCGTCTACATTTGCTTTGATGGCATTGAGATAGAAGTCATTGTCTTTCAGGGTGAATTTGTTGTTTGCCAGGTCGGCATCTATATCCACCTTGGCCTTTATTACGGCTTTTGACAGGAGAGGTATACCATCCATCCTGAAATTTAGTTCGTTTACTTCCGCACCGAGTTTCAATGTAGTTCTGTCCGAAGTAAGGTCGCCGGTGCATGTTGCGTTCAGTCTTCTTACATCGGCATACATATTGCCGTCACGATCATCATAGATCACATTGAAGTTTTTAACATTGACACGGTTCAGTTTGATCTTAAATGGAGATGACTCTTCATCCACAACTTCTTCTTCAAGCGAATCGGTTTTCATAATATCCCAGTTAGCTTTTCCTCCTTTCAGGACGATTGCTTTCACATAAGCATCTTCAAGGCTGATCTTGGAGATATCATATCCGGTGTCTCCAAACAGGGACATTACATCTACGGCAGCAGTAAGCTGGCCTACTTTAGCCAATGTATCATTATCAAATTCGTCAATGCCTTTCAACCAGAAGTCATTTAACGTGATAGATGCTTTGGGGAAGTTCTTGAACAGACTGATATTAACCTGCTGGAAATTGAATTGTGCATTTAACATCTTATTTCCTTCTGTTACTACCAGCTCTTTGATCTTTCCACGGAAAGCATACGGAAGTACCATCATTAGTATAAGAATACATGCCAGTACAATACCTGTAATTTTTAGAACTTTTTTCATGTTTTATTTTGTTTAGTGACTTAACTGTCTATTCCTTGCATTTTTTCACGGAGCCGCTCTGCTATCTCCCAGTGCAGTGCTGCTTTGTCCATATTACCCATTTTAGAGAAAGCATCGCCCAATAGTTCATGCGCTTTGGGATGCTCCTGCTTGATGTCGCACGCACGGTCGAGGTCGGCCACAGCACCTTCATAATTGCCGAGGCGAAGGCGGTTCTTACCACGATTATACACGGTTTTAAATAATCTCGGGCTTAGTTTTACTGCCTGATTGAAGCAGGCTTCGGCATCGTAATAATTGCCATCATTATATAACGTAACTCCCTTTCTTACCCATGCATCAACAAACAGCGGATCCAGTTCGATAGCCTTGTCATAATTGGCAATGGCCGCACGCGAATCATTTGCCTGGAGGATACACTCATTGCCCATCAGGTAATATTCTTTAGCATACTTCTGGAGATTGGTCCTTAGGTTTACCATTTTATTCCTCAGTTCGTTGTTCTGGGCTTTTAAGGTATTGATAGTTTCCAGCTTTCTGCGGATAAAACGTCTGATGACAGGTTTTTCAATATCATACCGTGAGCGAATGGCAAGGAAGAAATGCTCGAGGAACTCATCAAAGTTTCCTTCATTAAAATGTTTGGTTGCCTCTACATATTCCACATCTGCCTGTGCCTGCTTCAAAGCCTTGTCTATGGAATTCTGGTTGTTGAATCGCTCGGCAAACTTCACTATTTCGGGGCGTACAAAGATGTCTCCCCGGCTGATTTGTTTCTTCAACTGAATACCATCCAGAGAAGTGCAACGGCTCAGTGCCACATAAGCCTGTCCTCCGGCAAATACCCCTCCGGTGAAGTCAATAACTACACGGCTGAAGGTAAGCCCCTGGCTCTTGTGTACGGTAATAGCCCAGGCGAGTCGGATAGGATATTGGGTGAACACACCCAGTTCCTGTTCTTCTACCTTTTTCTCTTTTTCATTATATATGTAGCGGATGTTTCGCCAGGAGTCTTTATTTACATCACATTCTTTGCCGCTATCGGTAGTTACATAAATAGTTCCGTCCTGATCGATACCAGAGATAACACCAATAGTTCCGTTTACCCATCGACGGTCGTAATCATTTTTAATAAAGATGATCTGTGCACCGACTTTCAGTTCCAAATCCATCAGGGTAGGGAGACTGCTCTCTGGAAATTCTCCTGTGATCTCTCCGGTAAATATGACCGGATCTCCCGCCAGCTCTGCCAGTTTCTTTTCATTAATAAAATCTACAGTATCCCTGCGGGTAGCCAGGGTAATATACATATCTTCTTCAGACTCGATTATCTTTGTATTATACCGGGTGTTTAATAATTGTAATTCTGCCGAACCCGCCGTATTATTACGGATACGGTCGAGCACATTGATAAATACCTGGTCAGTCTGGCGGTATACTTTGGTGAGTTCGATGGATACAAGCTCTATCTCATTAAACACCTTTGCCGAGAAAAAATAAGGAGTGGGATAGAAGCGGTTGATAATCTCACGTTCGTCTGATTTTATCACAGGCTCCAACTGGTATATATCTCCTACAAGCAGTATCTGCTTTCCCCCGAAAGGTTCGCGCATGTTTTGTGAATATACGCGTAATATCTTATCTATGAAATCTATAATATCCGCCCTCACCATCGATATTTCATCAATAATGATCAATTCCAGATTCTTAATCAGCTTTTTATGTGCAGCAGAATATTTCAGAAACTTTTGCAGCTTCCCACCCTGTAAACTAAAGTTAGGGTCGTCGGGCAAAAGCGGATAAAAGGGTAGTTTAAAGAAGCTGTGCATGGTGCTTCCACCGGCATTGATGGCAGCTATTCCGGTAGGTGCGAGAACCACATGCTTTTTCTTGGTTGTTTCACAAACGTATTTCAGGAATGTAGATTTACCCGTCCCTGCCTTTCCTGTAAGGAAAACTGACTGCCGGGTATATTGTACTAAATTAAGTGCATCCTGGAATTCTTTATTATCTGTATCTATGGTGAAGCTCACGTCTTGTCTGTTTTTTGCTAGATACAAAATTATAATAATTATCTGTATTATATGGAAAAAAAGAAGAGTTTTGCATAATATAAACTAAATAGGTAGTTGTAATTGAGACATTTATTATCTTTTCACTTTTGAATATGGTCGTTAATATCGCTCTCGCATACCTGTGGTAACCATAGATGTTTGTGTAGAAATATTTAATATTTTGTTTATAAATACCGTGCTGTCCCTCCTCCGTTTGTTGATTTTTACTCTTTAATAGTATCTCATTATCTTTAGTTATATTGCTAAGTTTTCTTTTAACCCATATTTTTATACGGCATACCATATGCGGGTAGAAACCAATTCGTTATTATTTAGATGGTTCGGCACTCTTATATGCTTTATAACATACAAATTTATTTGCATAAGTATGTGTAATATTGATATATTTGTGATATCAAAATGATATCATAAAACTTATCACTATGGAAGGAAAAGAATTTAATTTTAAAGGCATGCAGGCAAATGGTTTCCTGATGCTGTTTGTTGATATTGCGTTAATAATTGCAAGCATATTATTGATGGTTTCTAATAGAACCTTTGGTGGTGTTGGAATTTTAGTCGGTATATTATTGTTGATTATTGCGTGTTTTATGTGGGCGGGGTTTATGTCTCAAGAACCTAACGAAGCCCGTGCGATGGTTTTCTTTGGGAAATATAAAGGTACTTTCAGGTCTACCGGGTTTTTCTGGGTTAATCCCTTTTTAAACAAGAAGAAACTTTCTCTTCGTGCGCGTAACCTGGATGTAGAACCTATCAAAGTTAACGATAAAACCGGAAACCCTATCATGATCGGGTTAGTGCTGGTATGGCGTTTGAGAGATACGTATAAGGCGATGTTTGAGATTGATTCTCAGACGATGGCTACTGTCGGTCCTCCTTCGCTACCACATCAGGGTGGTCAGTCTGTAGCAAACAGGATGTCTGCTTTTGAGAATTTTGTAATGGTTCAAAGTGATGCGGCCCTCAGGCAGGTAGCAGGTCAGTATGCTTATGATGATACGGAACATGGTTCTGATGAACTTACTCTTCGTGGGGGCGGGGATGAAATAAACGATCAGTTGGAACAAAAGCTTAACGAACGCTTGGCAATGGCCGGGATAGAAGTAGTAGAAGCACGGATCAACTATTTGGCTTATGCTCCTGAGATAGCAGCTGTAATGCTTCGTCGTCAACAAGCAACAGCTATCATCTGTGCCCGTGAAAAAATAGTGGAAGGTGCGGTGTCTATGGTCAAGATGGCTTTGCAGAAACTTTCGGAAGAGCAAATTGTTGAATTAGATGAAGAAAAGAAAGCAGCTATGGTAAGTAATCTATTGGTTGTATTGTGTGCGGATGAAGCTGCCCAACCGGTAGTTAACACAGGTACTTTACACCATTGATCAAATAATGGAAAGGTGATCATATAGTAAATATATGATATGGTATATTCAAATAGAATTAACTTGAACACAATAAATGGCTAAAAAAGAATCCCAGACCAAAAGCTTTGTGCTTCGTGTTGATGCAGAAACGATGGATGCAATAGAGAAGTGGGCTGCTGACGAGTTCCGTTCAACCAACGGGCAGCTCCAATGGATTATTGCCGAAGCTCTGCGTAAAAGTGGGAGATCGAAAAAGAAAAAATCATCAAATAAGGAACCGGAACAATGAAGAATTTATTTATAAGAAACAGCCGTAATGGAAGAAAGCTTCCTCCGGTTTATGCTCCCTTTACGAAAACGGACTTACTGCTAAGCGCTATTGTTCTATTTCTTATAATTGCTTTATGGGGAGTAACTTTTTGGCTGCATCAGATAGCCCCGGATATTATTCCCACACACTTTAATATACACATGGAAGCAGATGGTTGGGGAAGTAAAGATACACTGTATAATATTGCTATTCTGGGTAGTGCAATTGAAATATTACTTCTGGTATCTACACGTTTCTCATCTCGCTATTTCAACTTTTTTGTGAAAGTGAATGAGCAAAATATAAGAACGCAGCATTATCTGGCAGTAAGAATGATGCAATCTATAGCTATAATAATGGGACTTATAATGCTTATGATACCATTTACGATGGTTCCGGGAGCTATAACTATTCCTTCTGCTATTGTATGGGCACTCTTTATTATTCTGTTTTCGTGTCTCTTTATTACCCTTTTTGTATTTATATGGTTATCCTATAAATACAAATAATACAGGTATATTTCAAATAAATAATTCACAATTTTATATACTGGCATGACTACTCTGGTTACACAGTTAGAGTAGTCATGTTGTAATGTCAGAGTAGTCTGGTATTACCTGATAAGGATAAAAGATGTATGAATGATCAGCTATTATCTTTAATATAAGATATAATTTTCTCGCCTTCATCCGGGTGAAACCATTTTATTTCATCGTCCCGCCTAAACCATGTCATCTGTTTGCGGGAGTATATCCGGGAGTTTTGCTTGATTTTCTCTACAGCAAATGGCAGTTCCCATTCTCCATCCAGGTATTTAAATATCTCCTTGTAACCTACTGTATTCAGTGAGTTCAGTTGCCTGTATGGATAAACACGTTTCACTTCCTCTATCAATCCTTCCTCTATCATCATATCTACCCGTTGGTTAATACGGTTGTAAAGTTCCTCCCTGTCTCGTATCAAACCTATTTTTAGGATGTTGAAAGGTCGCTCTTTGGCTGATCTGGTGCGGAAAGAAGTATATGTTTTTCCGGTCATGTAACAAACTTCCAGTGCATGAATAACACGTTTAGGGTTTTTCAGGTCTACTATTTTATAATATTCCGGGTCGAGTAGTTTGAGTTCGGAGCATAATATGTCAAGCCCTTCTTTCCCGAACCTTTCTTTTAGCATTTCCCGCGTCTCTTCGTCTACTGTCGGTATGTCGTCAATGCCTTTGCATACGGCATCCACATACATCATAGAGCCGCCTGTCATCACCACAAGTTCTTTATCTGCAAAAAGCTTGTCCAGAAGCTGAATGACATCTGTTTCATATTGTGCAGCGCTGTAATAATCTGTCAGTTGAAGAGTTCCTATAAAATGATGTTCAACACGGGCAAGCTGTTCCGGGGTGGGGGCGGCAGTACCTATTTTAAGGTCGGCATACAGCTGCCTCGAATCTGACGATATAATTGATGTATCGAAATATTCTGCAATTTGAAGGCTCAACTCCGTTTTTCCTACTCCGGTGGGCCCTAAAAGAACAACTAGTGTTTTTGACATGAAAGCAATAATGTGTTAAAGAAAAGAAGGATAAAGAATATCGTACAGGTCGATTCATTCTTTATCCTTCCGGTCTGTTATATTATCTCCTTTTATTCTTCGAAAGGTTCATTACCTGCTGTAGAGTCTATATCAAATCCTTCCGGGTCGAAATCTTCGAGGTCAAACTCCTGATCTCCATAAAATTCTTCATCCAGGTCTACAATGGTATTGGGCAATCCGACTTCTTCAAAATCGATTGTCTGCTTAGGCGGATTTCCTTCTTTGCGCGAACAAATAGGTTCGGCAAGATCCTGCCCGGTTATTATCTCTGATAGTTCGATAAAGAACAAACGTTCTGCCAGAGGATCAAATACATATAAAAGCTTTTGTTTTTCGTCCTCTACCAAGTCGCTAAGTAGCGTATCTTTCATTACCCATGAGTCTTCTTCCGTACCGTTATCCATCTCCTCGAGGGTAATTTCTTTTTCTTTTTCCCAGTCTTCGTCACACGTAAAAAAAGAAGTCAATTGGTCATCGTTATAATTGGTGGCTTTAAGAATGGCTTTATGAAAGTCGAAGAATGTAGCCTCCGAATCAATCTTGATTTCTCTGATAAAATCGTCTACTTCATCAGATATAATAGTGAATCTGTATACCATAAGTTATCTTAATAATTAATGCGGTAAAAATAGTAAAAATATTACTGAGTGCAAACAGATAACTTTTTTTATCTGTAAAAAAGAAAGGAATAGCTGATACCAGCCATTCCTTTTCATTACTCATTGTAAGATGTGAGGTTAGGATTTATTTAATAATGCCTCTCTGAGACTCTGTGATAAAGGATATAATATACTCTATTTCAGGGCTCATAGGGACTTCGTTCTTTACAATTTGCAGTGAATCACTGGTGTTAGCGCTTCCATGGTATATAATGCGGTATGCATCGTGTATATTTTCGATCAGTTCGTTCGAGAAGCCTCTTCTTCTTAGTCCTACCACATTGATTCCGCTATAGGCAATCGGCTCTCTTCCGGCAATGATAAATGGTGGAATATCTTTACTAAAGCGTGAACCTCCCTGTATCATAACATGTCCTCCTACACGACAAAACTGATGCATCAACACGTTTGCACTGATGATAGCATTATCATCAATAACAATTTCTCCGGCCATTTTGGTCGAATTACCAATAATACAATTATTTCCGATGAGGGCATCGTGTGCAACATGTACACCTTCCATCAGCAGGTTATTATTACCTACTACTGTTTTTCCTTTGGCTGCCGTACCACGATTGATGGTTACATTCTCGCGGATTAAGTTATTATCGCCTATTTCAGCAATTGTTTCTTCTCCTTTAAATTTGAGGTCTTGTGGGATTGCGCCTATCACTGCTCCGGGGAAAACCGTATTTCCTTTTCCCATCCGGGTACCATAGAGGATATTCGCATTCGCCATTATTTTATTATTGTCTCCAATTACTACATTTTTGTCTATATAAACGAAGGGAGCTATCTCAACATTTTCTCCTATTACAGCTTCCGGATGTATATATGCTAAAGGGCTTATCATCTGTTCTTATTTATTTTTAGTAATTTGTGCCATAAATTCAGCTTCACATGCAACTTTTTCTCCTACAAATGCATAACCTTTCATTGTTGAAACTCCTCTGCGTATGGGAGCTAATAGCTCTAAACGAAATATTAATGTATCACCGGGAACGATTTTCTGGCGGAACTTAACATTATCTATTTTTAAAAAGTAGGTTGAGTATCTTTCTGGTTCATCCAAAGTATTGAGGACTAATAACCCTCCTATCTGTGCCATAGCTTCAACCTGTAAAACTCCTGGCATGACGGGTTCTGTAGGGAAATGTCCGGAGAAGAAAGGTTCATTGACGGTAATGTTCTTTACTCCGACAATATGGTTAGGCCCTAATTCTATAATCTTATCTACCAACAGGAAAGGATAACGATGAGGTAATAACTCTTTTATGCGGTTAATATCCATCACTGGTTTTTGCTCACAGTTATAGATAGGTGCCTGAATATCATGCAATTTAATTTGCTTACGCATCTGGCGTGCAAATTGATTGTTTATCGTGTGTCCGGGTCTTGTAGCAATAATACGGCCCTTAATAGGTTTGCCGATCAAAGCTAAATCGCCGATTACATCCAGTAGTTTATGACGTGCAGGTTCGTTGTCCCACACCAGTGGAATGTGATTGATATAGCCTATTTTATCGGCATCCATGTGGGGTACACCCATCACATCTGCCAGTTTGTCAAAGTTTTCCTGAGACATTTTACGCTCGTAAATAACGATAGCATTATCCAGGTCTCCTCCTTTTATGAGACCGGCATTAAGTAATGGCTCAATTTCGCGTACAAATACAAACGTACGGCTTCCTGCTATTTCTTTCTTGAAATCGTCCATGCTCTCTAATGTCGCAAACTGATTAGGTATTATCTGCGAATCGTAAGATATAAGAACATGCAAACTGAAATCATCATCCGGCAATACGATAATAGACGATCCGGTCTTTTCGTCTTTAAATTCTATTTTGGATTTAATGATATAAAAATCCTTCACAGCAGTTTGTTCTGCTATCCCAACCTGTTCAATACCTTCACTGAACCGGACGGCACTGCCTTCAAGAATTGGGAACTCAGGGCCGTTAACCTGTATAAGACAGTTATCTATATCTGCTGCAAATAAAGCAGCCAATGCGTGTTCTACAGTACTAACCTTCACATTATTTTTTGCAAGGACGGTTCCACGGGTTGTTTCTACTACATTGTCGGCAACAGCATCAATAATAGGTTGGCCTTCGAGGTCAACCCGCTGTATCTTATAGCCGTGATTTTCCGGTGCAGGATTAAATGTAATAGTTATATCAAGTCCAGTGTGGAGACCTTTTCCTCTTAGTGAAAAGCTATCTTTTAGAGTCTTTTGCTTCAACATTGGTTACTATTTTATTTTTGCTTTAAGTTCGTCTAATTCTTTTTGAAGATTATTTAATGTGGTATATATATCTGGTAATTTCTTGAATACGATAGAAGAGCGGGCAAAATTCTTAGCGTCAATTGCAGGAGATCCTTGTATGGTTTGATTCGGCTTTATGCTTCCGGCTATTCCCGTTTGTGCTCCAGAAGTAACTTTATCGCCTACGGTTATGTGTCCTGCAACACCTACCTGTCCTCCGAACATACACCATTGACCTATCTTCGCAGAACCTGCTATACCTACTTGTGAAGCCATAACGGTGTTTTCTCCAACTTCTACATTGTGTGCTATCTGTACAAGGTTATCTATTTTAACTCCTTTGTGAATAACAGTAGCTCCCATAGTAGCACGGTCTATACATGTGTTGGCACCAACCTCTACATTGTCTTCCAGTATTACAATTCCTATCTGCGGTATTTTGTCATAGCCTTCCGGTGTAGGAGCAAATCCGAATCCGTCAGAACCGATTACACACCCAGCATGAAGTATACAGTTATTGCCTATTTTACAATTATGGTAAATGGTAGCACCGGGATATATAATACAATTGTTTCCAATTTTTGTATATTCTCCGATTGACGAATGAGGATGAACGATTGTGTTATCACCTATTTCGGCATATTCTCCGATAAATGCAAAAGGTGCGATATATACATTCTGACCGATCTTTGCGGTTGGTGCAATATAAGCCAGCGGATCAATGCCTGTCTTTTTGGGCTTACTCATCTCGCAAAGATTCATGAGTTTGGCAAGACTTTCGTAAGCATTGTCTACCTTTATGAGCGTTGCTTTGACTTCTTTCTCGGGAATAAAATCTCTGTTTACCAGTACTATACTGGATTGAGTAGTATATATATAATGTGTATATTTAGGGTTAGCAAGGAAAGATATTGAACCGGGGATACCTTCTTCTATTTTAGCGAAAGTATATACATTAGCATTTTCATCTCCGACAACTTCTCCTTGTATAAATTCTGCAATTTGTTTAGCCGAGAACTCCATGTTTATTATTGTTGTTAATAGACCTACCCACACTTATTAACCAATAAATATGAGAGCTGCTTTTGGGGCAGCATTGCAATTAGGATGCAAATTACGTGTTTTTTTTTTATATTTCCGTACAGATTAAGGATTATTTCATACTTTTCTATTCTAAACGTAGGTAACAGATATAGTATTTTCTTACTTTTTTTGAAAGAAGAGATATATTAAGCATGTCTGATGCATCGGCAATATTCTTCGTTGTACCGTTTCCAAACATGATATCTATACTGTCATCTGCCTTATCATACATGTTCTTTGCTATGTTAGATGTAAAGACAAAATATTTTGCCTCTTTCTGTGGAATATTCAGGTGGCGGCTGATTTCTGCTATTAATTCCTCCTTTCTTTCTTTGCTGAATGGAGTAGGAGAAACTTCTATTTTAAATATTCTTCTGTTAATAAGTCCTTGGCTTAAAGTAGATAAAACCTTGTCCGGATGCTTACACCATACCTTTAATGAAGTCCAGATATCGTTGTCATCTAACTGAATAAAGTTAGTAAGGCATTCGGGATTATTATAAAATTCTTCTTTATTGATGTTATTATATAGAAAGAAGCGAAGTGCCGGCGATGCAAATAATTCTTCCCCCTTATTAGCCAGTTCATTAGCACGCAGTAAAGTGCTTACCAGCATATTTTCACAAGAGAGGGATGTTTTATGCAGATATACCTGCCAGTACATCAGACGTCGTGCAGTAAGAAAGTTTTCTATGGAGTATATCCCTTTAGCCTCTACTACCAGCTGATCGTCTTTTACATTAAGCATTTTGATGATACGGGCCGAACCTATGTTCCCTTCCGTCACTCCGGTATAGAAACTATCGCGACGGAGATAATCAAGACGATCCATATCTAATTGACCGCTAACCAGCTGGTGCAGGAACTTTTTGGGATATTCATTCTTGAATATTTGTATAGCAGTATCAAGCTGGCCACCCATCTCACGGTTCATTTCTTCCATCAGCAATAAGGAAATCTCTTCGTGTGAAATTCCTTTTACTATTGTATCTTCTAATACGTGGGAGAAAGGCCCGTGTCCGATGTCATGCATCAGGATAGCGGCTAAAGCCCCGTCTGCTTCTTCTCTTGTGATGTTATGACCTTTTAAGCGAAGTTGAGTAATAGCTTCACTCATCAGGTAAAATGCTCCCAATGAGTGTTGAAAACGAGTATGTTGTGCTCCGGGATATACTGCAAATGAAAGTCCCATCTGCTTGATCCGGGTAAGCCGTTGGAGTAACGGATGGCTCAATATACAATATATAAATCCTTCTGGTATATTGATAAAGCCGAATACCGGATCGTTTATTATTTTACGTTTATTTGACATACTTGTTCCAGATCACCTCTATGATCTTAATTATCTGAGTAAATAATTATAAGATTGCTTTCAGCTGTACTTCCATGTCAGCCTGAACTTTAGATGCTTCTTCTCTGGCTGCTTTTGCAAAGTTCTCTGTATTATCTGCATATATAATGGCCCGGGATGAGTTTACGATTAGCCCACAGCTTTTATTCATACCATATTTGCATACCTCTTCCAGTGATCCTCCTTGTGCACCTACACCGGGAACTAAAAGGAAATGGTCAGGAGCAAACTTACGAATGTCTGTAAACATCTTGCCTTGAGTGGCACCTACTACATACATCATTTGTTCTTCCGATGCCCAGGTTTGTGAAGTCTTTAATACCTTCTCAAACAATCTCTCTCCGTTTTTATCTTCCATAAACTGGAAATCCTGTGAACCTTTATTAGAAGTAAGAGCCAGAAGTATCACCCATTTACCTTCATAGCTGAGGAAAGGAGTTACACTGTCTTCTCCCATATAAGGTGCAACGGTGACGGAGTCGATATCCAGTTCGTCGAAAAACGTACGGGCATACATCGCAGAAGTATTACCTATATCTCCGCGTTTAGCATCGGCGATAATAAACTGGTCGGGATAATTTTGCTTGATATATTGCACTGTCTTTTCAAAAGATATCCACCCTTTTACTCCCATGCTTTCATAAAAAGCCAAGTTAGGTTTGTAAGCAATGCAATAATCAGCTGTTGCATCTATGATTGCCTTGTTAAATTCAAATATAGGGTCTTCCTCTTTGAGGAGATGCTGTGGGATCTTTTTAATATCAGTGTCAAGACCTACGCATAGAAAGCTTTTCTTACGTTTGATGTTCTCGAATAATTCTTGTCTGGTCATAGTCAATTAGGTTTATAATTCGGCTTCTTTCATTCTTTCTGCATTTTCCGCAACGATGAGATGGTCGATAAAATCCTGTATATCTCCATCCATGAAGGCCGAAAGATTATAAATAGTATAGTTAATGCGGTGGTCTGTAACTCTTCCCTGCGGATAGTTGTAAGTCCTGATCTTGGCAGAGCGGTCACCGGTTGATACCATTGTTTTACGCTTGGAGGCTATCTCATCAAGGTATTTCTGATACTCCATATTGTAGATGCGGGTACGCAGTTCTACAAGTGCCTTAGCTTTATTCTTCAGCTGAGACTTTTCATCCTGACACTGAACCGTAATACCTGTAGGAATATGCACAAGGCGTATAGCGGAATAAGTGGTATTAACGGACTGTCCACCATGTCCGGATGCACAGAATATATCCGTGCGTATATCTTTTTCGTTGATTTCCACATCAAACTCTTCAGCTTCGGGTAATACGGCTACGGATGCAGCAGATGTGTGCACACGTCCCTGAGTTTCAGTTGCAGGAACTCGTTGAACACGGTGTACACCGGATTCATACTTCAATGTTCCATACACTTTATCACCGCTGACGGTGAAGATGATTTCTTTGTAACCGCCTACCGTACCTTCTGTACTGCTGGTCACTTCTATTTTCCAACCTTTGCTCTCTGCATATTTTACATACATACGGAACAAATCGCCGGCAAAGATTGCAGCTTCATCACCACCTGTTCCTCCGCGGATTTCTACAATTGCATCTTTATCATCTTGCGGGTCGGCAGGTATAAGGAGAAGCTTGATCTCTTCTTCCAGTTCAGGAACCCGTGCCTGACTTATTTCCAGTTCTTCCCGTGCCATTTCCCGCATCTCCGGGTCTTGCTCGGTATTAAGTATTTCCTTTGCTTCTGTGATGTTTGCCAGCATTTGGATATATTCCTTGCGGGCTTTCATTATATCATCTAGTTCTTTATACTCTTTGGTAAGTTTTACAAACCGCTTCTGGTCACTAATCACAGAAGGGTCGGTAATGAGTGTGGATACTTCTTCAAAACGGGAAACCAGACCTTCGAGTCTGGATAATATATCGTTATTTTCTGCCATAATTAATAATACCTGAATTCTCCGAATTCACTTCTGATTATCAACTCTTTTTTATCACTTTCTTCTACACGGCCTACTATTTGTGCATCAATATTGAAAGCTTCGGATATCCGAATGATCTCTTCTGCATGTTCGGGAGAGAGATAAATCTCCATACGATGGCCCATGTTAAAGACTTTATACATTTCGCTCCAGTCAGTATTGCTTTGTTCCTGTATCGTCTTGAATAAAGGGGGTACGGGAAAAAGATTGTCTTTAATAACTCTGACGCTATCTACAAAATGCAATATCTTTGTTTGGGCTCCACCTGAACAGTGAACCATACCATGAATTTCAGAACGAAGAGAGTCCAGTATTTGTTTTACAACAGGGGCATAAGTGCGTGTAGGAGAAAGAACCAACTTACCTGCATCCAGAGGTGAACCTTCTACCGGATCTGTTAATTTAAGATTACCGGAATAAACAAGTTCTTCGGGCACAGCACTATCATAGCTTTCGGGATACTTTTCAGCGAGATATTTAGCAAATACATCATGTCTGGCAGAAGTAAGGCCATTGCTGCCCATACCGCCGTTGTATTCTTTTTCATAAGTAGCCTGTCCGTAAGAGGCAAGCCCTACAATAACATCCCCCGGACGGATATTGGCATTATCAACCACTTCATCACGTCTCATCCGGCAGGTTACAGTACTATCAACAATGATCGTACGTACCAGATCGCCGACATCAGCAGTTTCGCCTCCTGTAGCATATATGCCTACGCCCATCCCACGCAATTCTTCCAGCAACTCATCAGTGCCATTAATAATGGCAGAGATTACTTCTCCCGGGATCAATAGCTTATTTCTTCCGATTGTAGAAGATACCAGTATATTGTCGACGGCACCTACACAAAGCAGGTCGTCAATATTCATAATCAACGCATCCTGTGCGATACCTTTCCAGACGGAGATATCACCTGTTTCTTTCCAATATAGGTATGCCAGGCTTGATTTGGTTCCGGCTCCGTCAGCATGCATAATATTGCAGTAATCAGGGTCGCTCCCCAATATATCAGGAATTATTTTGCAGAAAGCTTTAGGGAAAATACCTTTATCGATATTCTTAATTGCATTGTGCACATCTTCTTTCGAAGCCGACACGCCGCGTTGCATGTATCGTTGATTACTCATTTCCTTAAGTGGTATAAAGTTCTTGAATTCAAGCAACAAAAGTACTGTATTTTTTTGTTGTGGACAATACCCTGCAACTTTTACTCACCTCAGGAAAAACAGATACCTATATGTGCATAAGCTTTTATTTTATGTTTTCCCTTATTTTAGTCAGATATTTCTTCATACCCTCTGCGTCTTTATTGATAATTATATCTAATAGTCTTTTAAGTTCCAAACGAATGTTTTCGACTTGTGAGGGAGTACGAGGATTAAATAAGATTTCCTGCAAAAGGTAGTCATCTTCACTGAGAAGTCCTTTCGCTATAGCCATGTGTTTTTTGAAAGTAGTCCCTGGTGCCTCCTGATGTTTCATTACCGCTGCAAATACAAATGTAGATACGAAAGGAATGGATAGGGAGTAGGCTACAGTCTCATCATGCTCTTCGAAAGTATATTCAAATATATTCAGCTTAAGTGTACTGTATAAATCTTTGAAGAAAACTTTTCCCAAATGATCGCTTTCACTGATAACGATTGCACTTTCATTACTCAGATTATTCAGACTGGCAAATGTGGGTCCGAACATGGGGTGGCTTGACACATAACGGAAACCACATTCACTATAAAACTTTTTAAGACCGTTTTTCACCGAAGCAATATCACTTATGATACAATCTTTAGGCAATACCGGCATTACATTCTTAAATGCCTCAATTGTATATTTTACCGTTACAGCATTAATAACCAGCTCCGGTTCAAATTCTTTGATTTCTTCTAAAGTAGTAAAACGATATGTGTTGTATACAAAACGAAGCTGATGGGGATTCGTATCATATACGGCTGTTTCGTGCTGAAAGCTCAGTATATCAGTAAAGAAGGAGCCCATTTTACCGGCTCCTAGTATGAGGATACGCATAATTTAGATGTTTTATTTATTGATGATTTCCATCTGCTGTCGTACACTTTCTTCGTGTATGGCCTCAAATACTTTCTTTATAAATTCCGGGTCCATTCCGCATTGCTCACCTTGAGTGCCACGCTTGTCCAATATTTCATTGTAACGGCCGGTTTGGAGAATAGTCATATTATGTTCTTTCTTATAAGTTCCTATCTCTCTTGCAACACGCATACGTTTAGCGAGTATCTCGATAATGGAATTATCACATTCGTCAATTTGTTGACGCAGCTCATTCAGATTCTCTGTTGTTTGGGTTTCTTTACGGATAACTAATAAATTAAGAATGTAGTCTAATATATCCGGAGTTATTTGTTGTGAAGCATCACTCCATGCATTTTCCGGATTGCAATGGGATTCAATAATGAGTCCGTCAAAGTTCAGGTCCATAGCCTGCTGGGAGATAGATGCGATCAATTCGCGCTTACCCCCGATGTGACTTGGATCGCAGAATATGGGAAGTTCCGGAAGGCGGCGGCGTAGTTCGATCGGTATATGCCACTGAGGAAGATTACGGTATATTTTTTTATCGTAAGATGTAAATCCACGGTGTATGGCTCCCAGCTTTTTCAATCCGGCGTTGTTGATGCGTTCCAGTGCGCCTATCCATAAATCCAGGTCAGGATTAGTCGGGTTTTTGATTAAAACAGGTATGTCTACGCCTTTTAAAGCATCTGCAATTTCCTGTACGGCAAAAGGATTTGCGGTAGTTCGTGCGCCTATCCATAATATATCAATGTTATGTTTTAGAGCTTCGTATACATGTTTTGCTGTAGCAACTTCTGTTGAAACATACATGCCTGTTTCTTTTCTTACATTTTTCAACCATATTAGCCCTTCCGTGCCTACTCCTTCAAATCCTCCGGGTTTTGTACGTGGCTTCCAAACCCCTGCCCGGAATATCTTAATTCCTTTTGAAGATAATTGCTTGGCGGTGTTCATTACCTGTTCTTCTGTTTCTGCGCTACAGGGACCTGCTATTACGATGGGTCTTTCGGGTGATATTCCCGGTAATAAGATTGATTCTAATTCCATGATCATATGTTTTTATTTTATTATTTCCTTAATTCTGTTTAATGCCTTTTCTAATTTCTCTTCTTTACAGCACAGGGAGATCCGGATATAATTGGAGCCGTTACTTCCGAAAATAAAGCCGGGTGTAATAAACACATTTGCTTCATGAAGTATTTTCTCTGTTAACTCCTCTGCGTTTTTATAAGAGTCCGGTATTTTTCCCCAGAGGAACATGCCTACCTGATCGGGGTTATAGGTGCAATTTAATGCAGACATTATCTTTTCCGCAACTTCTCTCCGCTGCTTATAAAGATTATAATTCATTTCTTCGTGCCATTCCTCCGTATTTTCAAGGGCTTTTACAGCAGCTAACTGGAGCGGACGGAACATTCCGGAGTCTATATTGCTTTTTACTTTTAATATCCACTGGACAAACTCAGCATTCGATGCCAACATACCTATACGCCACCCGGGCATATTGTGACTTTTACTCATCGAGTTAAATTCAATGCAATAATTTTTTGCTCCCGGTATACTTAATAAACTGATTGGCTTTTTATTTAATACAAAGCTGTATGGATTATCATTCACAACAACTATATTATGTTTGCGGGCAAAATCAACCAATTGTTTGTAAAGTTCGGGTGTGGCATTTGTTCCTGTCGGCATGTTCGGGTAATTGACCCACATAAGCTTAACATTGGATAAGTCCATTGCTTCCAATTCCTCGAAATCAGGCATCCAGTTATTTTCTTCTTTCAGGTTATAGTTAATCACTTCTGCTCCCAGAAGTTTGCTGAGGGACGTGTAAGTCGGATAGCCGGGATTGGGAACTAATACTCGGTCTCCAGGATTGACAAACGCTAATGTTACGTGTAGTATACCTTCCTTAGAACCAATCAATGGTTGGATCTCCGTATCGGGATTAAGCTCGACATCATACCATTTCTTATACCAATCGGCAAATGCGGTGCGTAACTCAGCTATTCCCGTATAAGGTTGATAACCGTGTACATCAGGTTGTATGGCAGAATCACAAAGAGTTTGAATTGTTTCAGATGATGGTGGCATATCGGGGCTACCGATCCCCAGGCTGATAACTTCTTTTCCCGGAGCGTTCATCTGTGCTATTTCTTTTAATTTCTTAGAGAAATAGTATTCACTGACATCTGCTAAACGATCTGCCGGTCTAATTGGCAATGCTTGATTTTCCTTCTGCATATTCTCCTAATACTTTAAGTTCTTTAATTAATGGGGTGATAGCATCCAATGCCTGGCGATAACGCAGATAATCCTCAAACGTCAAATCCACATAAAAAAGATATTCCCATTCTCTTCCTATAATTGGAAGTGATTGTATTTTAGTAAGGTTCATCTTGTAAAAGGATAGGATAGATAGCACCTGAGAAAGGCTTCCTTCCGTATGTTGAAGAGAAAATACAATGCTGGCTTTATTTATAGTAATATTTTTATTTCTTAATTCCTCAGCACGCCAATTGTCGGCTACTACAAGAAAACGGGTAAAGTTATGTTTATTGGTCTCAATACCTTCCTGTAAGATCTTCATTCCGTAAAGCTCTGCCGCCGCTTTAGAACAAATAGCTGCGTGTCCTTTCAGGTTGTTTGTTTTAATCTGCTCTGCACTGCGTGCTGTATCTTCGCCTTCTACCACCTTTATATGTGGGTAGTTGTCAAGGAATTCCCTACACTGCATCAAAGCAATAGGGTGAGAGTTAACTTCTACAATATCGTCCCAACCTTCATCCGGGAGGCACACGAAACAATGTGAGATACGAAGCTTGTATTCTCCAATGATTTTAGTATTGTTTTCTCTCAGCAACTCATGATTCTGTAGCAGGCTTCCCGCAATAGTATTTTCTATTGCCAGCATTCCGATTGTCGAACTATCTTTTTTTACTGTAGTAAAGATATCCCTGAAATGTGGACAACATTCTAATGCAATCTCTTCATCTGCGAAAAACCTGTGTGCTGCAATATCATGATACGAGCCCAATGTTCCTTGTATAGCTATCTTCTTCATATACTTAAAATAAAGAAATAAAAAAATCCCGCCTCAATGAAGCGGGATTCTGTTGTTATTTGATTTTTATTGCTTAATCATATCTTTACTTGATACATACAAACTCCCGCTTTACTTTGCTGCTAAAGTAAAAGTAAAAATAAAAGAAGAATGTGTTAGCAAGTAAGTTCATAACGTTTCTTTTTGTTATATTTTCGTTCGCAAAAGTAATACTTTTATTTAAAAAGCAAGCAAATAAGAATATTTTTTTCAGATAAATAAGTTATTTTTCTTACTAAGCACTTTATTTTCCACTTATCAGATAGTTGTATTATTGTTTTTTATAAAATTTTGTAACTAAACATTGTACTTATACTATGCTTTTATTTCAAAAACTTTTTTAATTTTGCGCATTATAAGCTTACGGCAAGATGAGAAAACAATTACTACTAGCTCTCGCTATCTTGTTAGCGATATGTGGATGCACAAACATAGAAGACAGAAAAAAACTTTCTGATGTATGCAAACTACTGGAACACTCCCCAGATAGTGCTTTACTATTACTCGAAACTTCTTTTATTCCTCCGCTTATGAGCGAAAAGAATTTGGCAGAATGGTGTATGCTGAATGGAGAAGTTTGTGATTCGCTAAATAAACAAATCACTACTGATATAGATATACTTAAACGTACTATTAATTTTTTTCAAAGAAATAATAGAAAGAAAGAGGAGGCTCTTGCACATCAATATTTAGGAAGAAGTTATATGTATGAAAATTATTATAATCATGCTGTTGAAGAATATTTGCTATCTATTGATATAGCAGAAAAAGAAAGAGATTATAATATTGCAGGGTATAGTAATATTTATTTAGCAGATATATATAGGAAGCGGTATAATGATGAAAAAAGTGCTATAAAATATTACAAAAGATCAGCAGAACTTTTTTTGAAAATGGGTAATATACGTAGTTATGGTAGAGCGTTACGGGATATATTCACAATGGAGATGGTACATGAGAATTATGAGGAAGCTTTTAATGTTTATATAAAGGCTGATTCTGTAGCTCACTTAACAAATGACTCTTTGCTTTTAGGAGCTTTAGCAAACAATATTGGAATATACTATGATGAAATGGGAGAATACGATTTGGCTGAATATTATATTTTAAAGGCTAGTGAATACCATCAAATAGATGCATCTATTAATTTGTGGTCTTTATTCCTCGTGTATATGAAGCAAGGTAAAACAGAATTCGCGGATTCTTTAATGAATATATATAATAAGGACTATAATCAGTATTATGAGATGAAGTGCTCTTATTGGAGGCATATGTATTTGATGTATAAAAAAGCAGGTAATATGTCTAAAGCATTAGAATCTTATGAAAAGACAATGGCTTATACAGATACAGTTTTACAGAAATTAGATAGTATACGAGTTGATGAAATAACTAAAAAGTATGATTACTCCAAAGTCATCGAAGAAAACGTCATCCTTGCCAACCGCCTTCATACCCGCCTCATGTGGATTTTCATCCTCATCACTATAGCTTTGCTCATATATCTAATATACAATAGAAAAGTCAACCGGAAAGTTCATGAACTGGAAGCAAAGCAACGCCAGCTTGAAGAAGAAGAACACAACCGCAAAGAACAAGAACTAAAACTAAAACAACAAGAACTCGAATATCAGGAAAAGCTTTTAGCCTATCGCCAACAGAAATATGAATTAGAAAAGCTGATTAAGGAGGAATCCAAGACCAAACAAAACCTCTTGAGAAACTCCCTGATCTTTAAGAAAATAAACATGCTCTCGGAGCTATCTACCAAGAATCAGGATGCCTTTAAAGAGGAGGTCGGGAAAGTTATGAACTCACCCTCTTTATCTGAGCATGACTGGGAAGAAATTAAGAAAGAGGTAAACTATGTATACCCTGATTTTACTAATAAATTGTCTGAAAAAATAACTAAACTTACAGAGGAGGAAATCCGGTTTTGCTGCTTACTGAAAGTCGGGTTAGAAACTACTGAGCTAGCCATTCTTTTAGACATTAATCCATACTCTGTTAACAGGAGACGTAGCCGGATTAATAAAAAAATCCGAGATATTTACCCAGATCTCTCTTGGAACGAATTTTTAAGTCAATTATAGCAAGTTTTTTTGCTCTTTTAGGGGGTTGTGCATAAGGTTTTTTTGTAAGTGTTTGATAATGAGAAATAATTACTATTGACCTGTGCATAGGTATTTTCCTCCTTTTTTTGCTTATGAATCCTTAATAGTGTACTTTTGTTTTATCAGTTTTACACTGTTGGGAGGGAAAGCTATAAACTAAACCTGTTGAAGACTGACTTCCTATTTTTTCAAGGCAGCTACAGGAAATAAGTACTTCTGTATGCTGTCTTTTTTCGATTTTAAAGCCTTTATTTAAGGACAAAAGAACACTTTTATAGATTAATTTGTTATAATATAAATGTATAAATAATTAACTATAATCCAGATCATGAACTCACTTTCTTTTGACTCACTGTATCAGTCTCTTTTGTCTCGACATCGAAAACTGCAATTTGAGAAAGTGATCTTTTTCAGTGCTGCAATTTTTTTTGTCATCCATTTCTTATTTATATTTTTTATAACGATAGGTGTCCTTTCTCCTTATCTCTATGATGATTCGGGAAGAATCCCAAGTCCTATTTCTACCATCTATACTCCGTTCACTATTATATTATTATATGAGGTTTATTTGCTGATTTATTATTTGCCAAAGTCAATAGCAAGCTATTTAGGTAAGCAGTATGAAATAATCACACTAATATTAATCCGGGGAATTTTTGATAGGCTGGCCAGATTTCCTGTCAAAGTAGATAATACCAATCTGTCTTCTCTTAATGACCTGCTGATTACTTTTGCCGGATTAATAATCCTGTTGTTATTGATCTTCTGTTTTTATAAATTAGCCAGAAAAAAAGATGTAGAGACCCGAACGTGTGAAGGAGACGAAGAGACGGAAAGATTTATTTTAGTGAAAAAGATCATCTCTGTTTGTTTACTAATTGTGTTTGTTTACCTTTTTATCAGGAGCGCACTAGAACTGCCTGCATTCCATGCTTTAAACGTGAGGCATTTCCTTTCTTTATTTAAAGCATTGAATGATAGCTTTTTCAGTGTATTCTTTTCTGCATTAATTCTGACCGAAGTGCTTCTGCTTCTTTTTATGTATAATCTTTCTGATAAGTTTAATAAGGTGTTTCGGAATTCCGGATTTATTATTTCCACCATTTTGTTAAAACTGTCTTTCCGGGCGGAGGGGATATCTAATTTAATTATTATACTTGTCTCTGTATTATTCGGGGTAATAATTATGGCTCTCTACCGGTTGTTTGAACGCAGGCTTTGAAAATCTTTCCCATGTTTTTATTCTGCTATACTATCGGATACGGTGTAATGTAGATGTCGGAAATGATTATTTTATCATTTCATTTTGCTTTAAATAGGCAAAATATATAAAAAGAATAGCTATCAATTAAATATTATAGTTTCAATTTGTTGTAAAATGAAACATATTGCTTACTTTTGCTTATGAATTAATCTTAAATAAAAGCAATATGTTTGGAATTGATGATCCACTGATACTTTTGCCCTATCTACTTTCCGTGGTATGCGTATTATTTTCCATCTGGTTTGGGATTAAATGCTGGAATAAAGACGACGAAAAGGATAAAAGATCATGAATACATTTACGTTAGGGCTGATAGTAATAGTCTATCTACTTTCTCTTGCTTATTTGGGTTTCCTGGGATATAAAAAAACGACAACTGCCAGCGATTATCTTGTGGGCGGCAGGCAAATGAATCCTGTCATTATGGCCTTGTCTTATGGAGCCACTTTCATCTCTGCCTCTGCTATCGTGGGCTTTGGGGGTGTAGCAGCTGCCTTTGGTATGGGCATACAGTGGCTTTGTTTCCTGAATATGTTTGTGGGAGTGATAATTGCTTTTATTTTCTTTGGATTGAGGACTCGCAGAATGGGAGCAAAACTAAATGTAAGCACCTTCCCCCAACTGCTTGGCAGGCATTACCGTTCACGCTATATCCAGATATTCATTGCCGCAATTATTTTTCTGGGAATGCCTCTCTATGCCGCAGTGGTCATGAAAGGCGGAGCCGTATTTATCGAACAAATATTTCAGATTGATTTTAATATCTCCCTCCTGATATTTACCTTGATCATTGCCGCATACGTAATTGCCGGTGGAATGAAAGGAGTGATGTATACCGATGCTTTGCAGGCAGTAATCATGTTCGGATGTATGATATTCCTCTTGTTCTGGCTGTACCGCACATTGGGAATGGGATTTGTTGAAGCCAACCGGGAACTGACTGATATAGCTTATCTCGTTCCCGACAGATTCAAAGCATTGGGACATCAGGGGTGGACGGCAATGCCGGTAATGGGCTCTCCACAATGGTATTCACTGGTCACTTCCCTGATTTTAGGTGTGGGGATCGGATGCCTGGCACAGCCACAGCTTGTTGTCCGCTTTATGACGGTAGAAAGCAGTAAGCAATTAAACCGGGGAGTCTTTATCGGTTGTCTCTTCCTCATTGTAACAGTAGGTACGATCTATCATGCGGGTGCATTGAGTAATCTGTTTTTCCTCCGTACTGAGGGTGCGGTAGCTACGGAGGTTGTCAAAGATATTGATACTATTATTCCCTATTTTATCAATAAAGCCATGCCTGATTGGTTTGCCGCCCTGTTTATGTTATGTATTCTTTCGGCAAGTATGTCAACATTGAGTTCACAGTTTCATACAATGGGTTCTTCCGTAGGATCGGATATTTATGGAACCTACAAACCCCGTTCGAGAGGCAAATTGACCAACGTAATCCGGCTTGGGGTTCTATTCTCAATCCTGGTAAGCTATATAATTTGTTATATGCTTCCCAATGATATTATAGCCAGGGGAACTGCTATTTTTATGGGAGTGTGTGCAGCCGCTTTCCTTCCCGGTTACTTTTGTGCACTATATTGGAAGAAGGCTACCCGGCAGGGAGCATTGGCAAGTTTGTGGATAGGTACATTAGCAAGCGCTTTCGCACTTATATTTGTCCATCGTAAAGAAGCGGAGGCGATAGGCTTATGCAAATTCCTGTTTGGGCGTGATGTCTTGATCGACGTTTATCCTTTTGATGTGATTGATCCCATATTATATGCCTTCCCTTTATCCGTGCTGGCGATTGTAGTAGTAAGTTTGATGACACAAAAGAGGAAAGTTGCTAAGTGATAAACCTAAATCAGAAGACTATTGCCCCGATTGTAACAGATATAGCTGCACTATATCCTAATCAAAGCAATAGTTTGTGTAAATAGATTGGATTCGTCAAGTCAAAAAATATACTTCAGTTAAAATAACACTTCTATTTCAGTGCTTCTTGTTTCGTCCCTTCTTACATAGACAGGCTCTTCTGCCGTGAAGATGAGGTTCTCAGTGCCCAACCTGTAAAATACGGCAAAATAAAGCGGGGTCTGCGTTTCGGTAATCTCCAACTCACTCAGGTTAATAGTGAAGCCTGCAACCCCGTTGGTATTTGTCTTCTCCATCTGTATGGCTGTAGTAGGATTGGTAGTTTGGACAGGCCTTGTATTCTTAAACAGATATACATTGGTTTCAGGTTTCAATTCGCCGGCTAAATTCTTCACTGTCACATTTACATAAGACTGAAGTGCCGGAGCATCGTCGTCATCACTGTTACAAGAGTTAAATCCCAGCAACATCGTAGCAGCGATCATCATTGATAATAATCCTTTTTTCATATAGTTTATGGTTTAAATTAAAAAAAGGAGCAAGATGATCATTGATAGTTTCATAAATAACGGTTATTCCCTTTAGTTATACACAGAAATAGCTGCTATTGATAAACCGGATACCAATGTTTCTTACTCCTTCAATGCCATATAAACAGGAAGGGCATGTTATTGTTCGATGCTAATAAGTGGCAGGGTGGAATATTTTGCTTTTTTTGAGAAATCATTTTATCGCTTGCACGGAAAAATATAAAAAGAAATAAACAATATCATTTTTTATTAACCCCTTAAATTACCCCATACCAACTAAAATCTATATCTTTGCATTCTTATACACAGAAGATGCAAACAAGATGATTTCAGTAGAAAACCTTAACGTTGAATTCAGTGCTACGCCGCTGCTTGAAAACGTTACGTATGTAATTAACAAGAAAGACCGTATAGCTCTTGTCGGAAAAAACGGAGCAGGCAAATCTACTATGCTTAAAATCCTTGCCGGAATGCAACAACCCACCTCCGGAGTTGTTTCCGTGCCCAGAGATCTCACAATCGGTTACCTTCCGCAGGTGATGATCCTCAATGACAAGCATACGGTAATGGAAGAAGCAGAACTCGCTTTCGAACATATATTCAAATTACAGGCAGATATTAACCGTATGAATGAAGAGCTTGCCGAACGTACGGACTACGATTCGGAGAGCTATCATGCCCTCATCGACCGTTTCACTCACGAAAATGAACGTTTCCTGATGATGGGAGGCACCAACTTCCAGGCCGAAATAGAGCGTACCCTTATGGGGCTTGGCTTTAACCGTTCGGATTTCAACCGCCCTACCTCAGAATTCAGCGGAGGCTGGCGTATGCGTATTGAGTTGGCAAAACTATTGCTCCGCCGTCCTGATGTATTGTTGCTGGACGAGCCTACCAACCACCTTGATATCGAATCTATCCAGTGGTTGGAGAATTTTCTGAAGACCAGTGCAAATGCGGTTGTCCTCGTATCCCACGACCGGGCATTTATCAATAACGTAACAACCCGTACTATCGAAATAAACTGCCGGCGGATATATGACTACAAAGTGCCCTACGACCAGTTTATCGAACTCCGCAAAGAGCGTCGTGAACAGCAGCTTCGTGCCTATGAAAACCAGCAGAAGCAGATTCAGGATACGGAAGACTTCATAGAACGATTCCGCTATAAAGCGACAAAAGCCGTACAGGTGCAGAGTCGCATCAAGCAGTTGGAAAAGATCGTGCCCCTTGAAGTAGATGAAGAAGACAATACTTCATTACGCCTTAAATTTCCTCCTGCTCCCCGTTCAGGTAGTTATCCTGTTATTACAGAAGACCTGAAAAAGGCTTATGGCAAGCACGTTGTATTCCACGATGTGAATATGACCATCAGTCGGGGAGAGAAGATCGCTTTCGTAGGTAAGAATGGCGAGGGTAAATCAACACTTGTAAAGTGTATAATGAACGAAATTGACTACGAAGGCAAGCTCACCCTCGGACATAACGTAATGATTGGCTACTTTGCACAAAACCAGGCACAGCTTCTGGATGAAAGCATGACTGTATTCGACACCATCGATTATGTAGCAAAAGGAGATATCCGTACAAAGATACGCGATATTCTCGGAGCCTTTATGTTTGGTGGCGAAGCATCCGACAAAAAAGTAAAAGTACTTTCCGGTGGAGAACGAAGCCGCCTGGCTATGATCAAGCTGCTGCTTGAACCCGTAAACCTGCTCATCCTCGACGAGCCTACCAACCATCTGGATATGCGTTCGAAAGATGTATTGAAAGACGCTATCCGTGATTTTGACGGAACGGTAATAGTCGTATCCCACGACCGTGACTTTCTGGATGGCCTGGTAACAAAAGTCTATGAATTTGGCGGTGGTATTGTGAAAGAACATATTGGCGGTATTTACGAATTCCTCCAAAAGAAGAAAATAGAGAATCTGAATGACCTGCAACGAAAGCCCGAACTTTCTGCTTCTCCCGTCACACCAGATAAAGAGCCTGCACAGGTAAGCGAAAATAAACTCTCTTACGAAGCCCGCAAAGAGCAGAATAAGAAGCTGCGCAAACTTGAAAAGCAGGTTGCCGATTGCGAGAAGCGTATTGAAGACCTCGAAGCCGATATTGCCGAACTTGAAACACAAATGGCTACTCCGGAAGGCGCAGCCGATATGTCTCTCTACGCCCGCCATCAGGAACTCAAAAAAGAGATGGATAAAGCCGTAGAAGAGTGGGAGGAAGCTTCCATGGAACTTGAGGAACAATCCTGACATGAAAATGTTATTCTAATTATATAAGAAATGAAGATGAAGTACTATTTACCGTTGATGGCATTTGCATTGATGTCAACAACCGGCTGTAACAGCAAAAAAGAAGCCGCAATGACTTCAGGTATTGATCTGGCCAATCTGGATACCACCGCACTGCCCGGTACTGATTTTTATCAGTATGCCTGCGGAGGTTGGATAAAAGCCCATCCTCTGACAGATGAGTATTCGCGTTTCGGGTCGTTCGATATGCTTGCTGAAAATAACCGCGAGCAGTTGCGCGGGCTGATTGAAGAGCTGGCAGGCAAACAAAGCCAGGCAGGCACTGTAGAGCAAAAGATCGGTGACCTCTACAACATGGCAATGGACACAGCAAAGTTAAATGCTGATGGTGGATCACCCATTAAAGCACAACTCGAAAAGATTGCCTCAATAAAAAATAAATCAGAGATAAGCCGTATGGTTGCCGAACTTGGTATGGAAAATGCCGATGTTTATTTTAGCCTGTATGTCGGGGCCGACCCAATGAACAGCTCTATGAATATCGTACAGACTTATCAGAGCGGTATCGGCCTTGGCGAAAAAGAGTATTATCTGGAGAATGACGATCATACCAAAGAAATCCGCACGAAATACGAAGAGCATATTGCAAAAATGTTTGAGCTTGCAGGCTTCGCCCCCGCAGAAGCAAAAAAGAATGCTTCGGCTGTAATGAATATCGAAACCCGCATTGCAAAAGCATCTTTCAGTGCTGTAGAGCAGCGTGACCCCCATGCCAACTACCATAAAATGACAATGGATGAGTTGAAAAAACAAATCCCGGGAATCAACTGGGACGATTATTTCTCCTCTTTAGGACTCAACAACCTGAAAGAACTCAGCGTATCCCAGGTAGAGCCGATCAAAGAAGTAGAAAGTATCATCAACAACGTTCCGGTGCAAGACCAGATTGCTTATATGCAATGGAAACTGATCTCTGCCGCATCTCCTTACCTGAGTGACGACTTTGTTGCGCAGAATTTTGAGTTCTACGGAAAAATATTCTCCGGAAAGAAAGAAGACCGCCCACGTTGGAAGCGTGCCGTTTCTACCGTTGATGGTGTGTTAGGCGAAGCAGTAGGACAGATGTATGTGAAAAAATACTTCCCGCCCGAAGCAAAAGAACGTATGGTGAACCTGGTGAAAAATCTCCAGACATCTTTCGGCGAACGTATTACAAACCTGGCATGGATGAGCGAAGCTACCAAAGAAAAAGCACACGAAAAGCTGGCTGCTTTCTATGTAAAAGTAGGTTATCCGGATAAGTGGAGAGACTATTCCAAACTGGAAATCAAAAACGACTCTTACTGGGAGAACATCAAACGTGCCGTTAAATTCGAAGCGGATTATATGCTGAGCAAAGCCGGAAAACCCGTTGACCGTGACGAATGGCACATGACACCACAGACTGTAAACGCTTATTACAACCCGACTACCAACGAAATCTGCTTCCCGGCAGGTATCCTTCAATATCCGTTCTTTGACATGAATGCCGATGATGCATTCAACTATGGAGCTATCGGTGTGGTAATCGGTCATGAAATGACTCACGGATTTGATGATATGGGACGTCAGTTTGATAAAGAAGGAAACCTCAAAGACTGGTGGACAGCCGAAGATGCAGAGCGTTTCAACGAACGTGCACAGGTGATGGTCAACTATTTCGATAGCATAGAAGTGCTCCCGGGTCTTCGTGCTAACGGTTCACTCACATTAGGCGAAAACCTTGCAGACCACGGCGGATTGGTAATTTCTTACCAGGCATTCAAAAGTGTAACTAAAAACGCACCGCTTCCCGTAAAAGAAGGCTTTACCCCGGAACAACGCTTCTTCCTGGCTTATGCCAATGTATGGGCAGGAAATATCCGTGATGAGCAAATACGCATATACACCCGTTCTGATCCCCACTCTTTGGGAAAATGGCGTGTAGACGGAGCTTTGCCTCACATCAACACCTGGTACGAAGCATACAATATAACAGAACATGATCCGATGTATTTACCGGTAAACGAACGGGTATCTATCTGGTAAGTTCCGAGCAGTAAAAAACCGCTTGTAAAGAAAGTGAAAAGTATAAATACTGTTAAAAGCATCCCATACTTTTCACTTTCAATCTTTCCATTTTTAATTTATCTTATCTTTGTATCCGTAACAACACTCTCATAATGAAGCAAAGAACAAATATATCCTGGTTTCTGATGATTGTCAGCCTGATTATGCTGACGGCTTCGGTATTCCCGCATCATCACCATCAGGCTTTGCTTTGTCTTCAACATGATTTGGTAGAGAGTGTTCACGAATGTAACAGCAGCACCAATTGCGATCACAGCCACGCAACCTCCGAAGACAAAGCATGTGGCGAAGATACTGCCGGAACGGGATGTAATGATTGCTGTATCACCGTTTTTCATTGCTCCGAACCGGACGATTCTTACGACTCTATGGAACCTCAGTATACTCTTGAGTCCATACTTTTCACACTGACCAATATTTACTTCCTTCCTCTCCAATCCGAAGAGAGCAAGGCCGATTATTATACCTTTTATCACGAAACCCTCCATAGTAAGCACTTTACTAAGGCGCTCGGACTTCGTGGCCCTCCCGCACCCATTGTGTAACTGCATTTCGTAATGCAGCAATTACCTTTCTACGGTAATCAAAATCATTATTACAAACCAGTAGTCAAACAAGTAAAGGCAAGTGCCTGTCATTTAGCTTATTGGTCAGTCACGAAAACATGACTAGTCTAAACAGCTTACATGACTACTCCGGCAGCTAAACTACTGTACTCCAGACAACTGTTCTGACTACTCATGTTTTTTGATTCCTAATTATTAACAAATACGCTTTCCGGCGTTATTACCAAGTTACACAATGAAGAAAATATATATATCAGGCGCATTTTATTTAGCCCTTCTCCTTGCATCCTGTGGCAATAAAGATGCAAAAGCAGTAGATGCACACAATCATGATACCCACGCACATAGTCATGAAGGACACACCCACGGTCCTGAGTGTAAAGGCCACGACGACGATCATAACCATGCTGACGGCGCACATACACACGATGGCCACGCTCACGGCGAAGAGTGCTCCGGCCATGATCACGACCATGACCATGATAATGGTTCTTCGGCCTATACCGATGAAATAATATTTCCTGTAGAAAAAGCCAGGGCGGCCGGTGTAAAAGTAGAAACAATCCAACCCGCTACTTTCAACCAGGTAATCCCTGCCAGTGGACAAATATTAACAGCACAGGGAGATGAAACAACTGTGGTGGCAAACGTATCCGGAGTTGTATCCTTTAAGAAAGCGGTGACCGACGGTATGTCTGTCAGCAAGGGAACTCCCCTGGTAGTTCTTTCATCCAAAAATCTATTGGACGGAGACCCCGCCTATCGTGCCCGTGTTGCTTACGAAATAGCAAAAAAAGAGTATGAACGCGCAAAAGGATTGGTAGAAAGCCAGATCGTATCCGAAAGGGAGTTTAACACCATCAAGCAGGATTACGAGAATGCCCGTATCGCTTATTCGGCCATTGCAAAGAATCAAACCTCGGAAGGACAGATCGTTTCTGCCCCGATGGCAGGTTATGTAAAGAGTATTCTGGTCAGTGAAGGCGATTATGTAGAAGTGGGCCAGCCACTTGTCAGCATCACCCAGAACCGCCGCCTTTACCTTCGTGCCGAGGTATCCGAAAGATATTACAAATATCTGAAAAACATTACTTCGGCAAACTTCAAGACTCCTTATGACGATCAGGTATATAACCTGGCTGAGCTGAAAGGGCGTATACTTTCTTATGGCAAAGCTTCCGGCGAGACCTCTTTTTACGTGCCTGTAACTTTTGAATTCGACAACAAAGGAGATATCCTTCCCGGCTCTTATGTGAATGTATACCTCATGTCTTCCCCGATGCAAAATGTAATGGTGATTCCCCGCACCGCCCTGACGGAAGAGCAGGGACTCTACTTCATTTACCTGCAACTGGATGAAGAAGGATACAAAAAGCAGGAAGTAAAACTCGGTGCGGACAATGGCCGTGAGGTGCAGATACTTTCCGGCATACATCCCGGTGACCGTGTGGTGACCCAAGGAGCCTACCATGTCAAACTGGCAACAGCAAGTAATGCACTGCCTGCACATTCACACGAACATTAAGGAGCCATGCTGAATAAGATCATACATTTTTCGCTGCACAACCGCATTATAGTGCTGGTTGCAGCCGTGCTGCTGTTAGTCGGTGGCACTTATACGGCATTCCGGACCGAAGTGGATGTATTCCCCGACCTCAATGCCCCTACTGTTGTGATTATGACCGAAGCCAACGGCATGGCTGCCGAAGAAGTAGAACAGCTAGTAACCTTCCCGGTAGAGACTGCCGTAAACGGTGCGACCAATGTGCGCCGCGTACGCTCATCTTCTACAAACGGATTCTCTGTAGTATGGGTTGAGTTCGACTGGGATACGGATATATACCTTGCCCGCCAGATTGTTACCGAAAAGCTGACGGTTGTTACCGAAGAGCTGCCCGGCAATGTAGGTAAACCGACACTTGGCCCCCAATCCTCTATATTAGGAGAGTTATTGATTGTAGGGCTTACAGCCGATAGCACCTCTATGCTCGATTTAAGGACGATTGCCGACTGGACTATTCGTCCGCGCCTGCTCTCTACCGGAGGTGTTGCACAAGTAGCTGTGCTTGGAGGAGATATCAAAGAATATCAGATCATGCTCGATCCTGCACGGATGAAACATTACGGGGTTACACTGGGTGAAGTGATGAACGTTACCCGCGAGATGAACCAGAATGTCAACGGTGGAGTGCTCTACGAATACAGCAACGAATATATCGTACGCGGTGTTCTCTCTACCAATGATGTGAAGGAGATGGGCAAAGCAGTGGTGAAAACAATTGATAACGTGCCCGTCACGCTGGATGATATTGCAGACGTACGCATCGGGGCAAGCGAACCCAAACTGGGAACGGCTTCCGAACGGGGCAAACCTGCCGTGCTCATCACCGTAACCAAACAACCCAACACAAGCACTATTGACTTAACAGACAAGCTGGAAGCCTCACTGGCAGAGTTGAAAAAGAGTCTTCCGTCAGATGTCCATATTTCAACAGACATTTTCCGTCAAAGCCGTTTCATTGAAAGCTCGATTGGTAATGTGCAAAAGTCCCTTTACGAAGGAGCTATCTTTGTTGTTATCGTGCTTTTCCTCTTCCTGGCAAATGTGAGGACAACGATTATATCTTTGGTAACACTACCGTTGGCCATCGTTACTTCCGTAATTGTGCTTAACCTGATGGGACTTACCATCAACACAATGAGCCTCGGAGGGTTGGCTATCTCTATCGGTTCGCTGGTTGATGATGCCATTGTAGACGTGGAGAACGTATGGAAACGACTCCGGGAAAACCGTTTGAAACCCGCAGGAGAACGGCTGGGGACGATAGATGTCGTGTTCAATGCCTCCAAAGAAGTGCGTATGCCTATACTTAACTCTACGCTTATCATCGTAGTAAGCTTCATACCCCTTTTCTTCCTTACCGGGATGGAAGGCCGTATGCTGGTTCCGCTGGGGATTGCCTTTATTGTTGCCTTGTTTGCCTCTACGGTTGTAGCGCTTACCGTCACACCGGTTTTGTGCAGCTACCTGTTGGGAAACACCAGGAAAGACAGCCTTCCCAAAGAAGCATTTGTAGCCGTATGGTTAAAGAAATATTATAAGATTGCACTGGAATGGACACTCCGGCACAAACGTATAGTGCTCGGTTCTACTATCGGGTTGTTTGTAGTAGCCCTTGTAGTCTTCTTTACATTAGGAAGAAGCTTTCTGCCGCCTTTCAACGAAGGTTCATTTACTATCAATGTAAGCAGTCTGCCGGGCATCTCACTGGAAGAATCCGACAAACTGGGACGTCGCGCAGAAGAGCTTCTTATGTCCATACCCGAAATACAAACCGTAGCCCGTAAAACGGGACGTGCCGAACTGGACGAACATGCCCTGGGAGTAAACACCTCCGAGATAGAAGCTCCTTTCGTATTGAAAGACCGTTCGCGCGAAGAACTGACGGCCGAGGTGCGCGAAAAACTCTCTACACTGTCCGGTGCTAATATCGAGATCGGTCAGCCCATCTCTCACCGGATCGACGCCATGCTGTCGGGAACAAAAGCAAACATCGCCATTAAACTATTTGGGAACGATCTCAACAAGATGTTCGAGCTTGGCAATCAGATAAAAAATGCAATCAGTGATGTAGAAGGCATTGCCGACCTCAATGTGGAGCAACAGATAGAACGCCCCCAGTTGAAGATAGCACCCAAGCGCGAAATGCTTGCCAAATATGGTATCTCCCTACCGGAATTTTCCGAATTTGTCAACGTAAACATGGCTGGCGAAGTAGTATCACAAGTATACGAAGAGGGCAAAACCTTCGATCTTATCGTGCGTGCCAAAGACGACAGCCGCGACCGGATAGAAAAAGTCCGCGACCTGATGATTGATGCCGGAGATAAGAAGGTGCCCCTCCATTATGTGGCCGAGGTGACTTCCAGCATGGGTCCTAACACCATTAGTCGTGAAAATGTCAAGCGTAAGATCGTGATATCTGCCAATACAGCCGGGCGCGACCTTCGTGGGATAGTAAACGATATACAAGACAAAGTAGAAGAGCAGATCACACTGCCCGAAGGCTACCACATCGAATATGGCGGACAGTTTGAGAGCGAACAGGCAGCATCACGAACTTTACTGCTCACTTCGCTCATGTCGATTGTTGTTATTTTCCTTTTGCTCTATAATGAATTTAAGAGTGTGAAGCAAAGTAGCATCATTCTCATCAATCTTCCGCTGGCACTTATTGGTGGAGTCTTCATTTTGTTTTTCACCACAGGAGAGGTAAGTATACCGGCTATCATCGGTTTTATTTCACTCTTTGGTATTGCCACACGTAACGGTATGTTGCTGGTATCTAACTACAACCGCCTTCGTGAAGAAGAAGGTATGAGCCTCTACGAAAGTGTAATACATGGTTCTCTGGATCGTCTAAATCCCATCCTGATGACTGCCCTCACCTCAGCGTTTGCTTTAATACCGCTGGCATTGAGTGGGGATTTGCCGGGAAATGAGATACAAAGTCCGATGGCTAAAGTAATTCTTGGCGGATTATTAACTTCGACTTTCCTGAACGGATTTATCATTCCGGTTGTTTATCTGTTGATGAACAAAAAAGAAAAATGATCTGTCATTCTTTGATTTACGATTTACAGATTTACGATTTACGATTGGAGTAACCTTCGTTCGGCAATCCAATAGGAATAGTGCTAGTCGTGAATCAACAAATTGTAAGTCAAAGAATAAGCTAATTTCAATCGTAAATCGTAAATCTGTAAATCGTAAATAATAATTATCCACATGAAACGAAATATCCTAATAATAGCTTTACTGTCTTTGCTCGCTTTTCCCTGCTTCTCCCAGAATGGCATAGATGCCATCCTTCAGGCTATCGAGCAAAACAACAAAGAGCTACAGGCAAACCAATATCTGACGGAGTCCAGAAAATTGGAAGACAAGACCGACAATAATCTTCCTAACCCTTCCATAGAGTATGAGCACATGATAGGCTCGCCCACTGAACTGGGAAAAAGCGGTGAACTTACCGTCAGCCAAGAGTTTGACTTCCCTACGGTGTATGTGGGTCGTAACAAACTAAATAAGTTGAAGGCGCAATCGTATGACCGCCAGTATGACCTTACACGTCGTGACATCCTTTTACAGGCAAAAGAAATATGCCTCGACCTCATCCTTCTGAACCAGCAAAAGGCGGTATTAAAGAATCTGTATGACAATGCCGACGAGCTTTCGCGCATCTACCAGCGCCGTTTGGAGACGGGAGATGCCAATATATTGGAAGTAAACAAAATACGGATGGAATTTGTCAATATGCAAACTGAGATATTGAACAACGAAGCCCAACGCCAGACCAAACTGCAAGAACTGATTGCCATGAATGGCAATATTCCGTTAGAGTTTAATGATACTGATTATACTCCGGTGCCGGAACCTCAAAGTTTCCTGGCATTCAAAGAAGAATATCTGGCCTCGGATGCCCAACTGCAATCCCTTCAAAGCGAGTTTGAAGCTTCACAAAGGGAAATATCTGTAAGCAAATCCGGTTGGTTGCCAAAGCTTCAGGTAGGTTACCGGCATGATAAAGGCGAAGGTGAGCAATTCAACGGCTTTTTGGTAGGGGCATCTATACCATTGTTTGAAAACAGGAATAAAGTAAAAGCTGCACGTGCAAAATCAGCTTATACCGAACTGCAAAAGAAAAGTGTACAAGATCAGGCCGAAACCAATTTGCAAGCTCTCTACAACGAATTGCAGCAATTGAAAGGACTCATGAGTTCTTATAATCTCGACCTACTCGACTCTTCTATGGAATTGCTCAAGCAAGCCCTTGACGCCCGGCAGATTTCACTGACCAACTATTTTACAGAAATAGCCACCATCTATGAGAACCGCCAGGGATATATGCAGCTTGAAAATCGTTACCAGAAGATTATGGCACAGTTGTATAAGAACAGATTGTAGGGGAGTGATACCAGATATCATTCTGTCATCCCGGACTCGATCCGGGATCCCCTCCTTTTATAACCACATACATTCAAGGCAAGTAGTAATCCTTCCCCCTCTATCATACAAACTTCTCCCTCTTCTGTAAGTTCAGTGAGCCGATCATCAGCCACACAATCCCCCCTATAAAGAGAAATATCCGGCTTTTTAACACGACTCCTTCCCATATCATCGGGTGAAAATCCCTTGGGATGCGAAACGGATTCAGCCAGATATCCCAGAATGAATTACGTATCAAAGGCATCTCGCTGAGGAAAAGCAATACTATACTCAGTATGATTACAATAACTGCCGTACCATTCCCGCTCCGGGTGATGGTGGAAAACATAAAAGCCATATTCCCCATAAACAGAATCGGGAACATAAGCTGGATAGCCATTCCAAAAGCATTTACCGGATACAGCAATAGCGTGCCGATAGCCGCAAATACAACCAGGATACCGAATACGATCAGGTAGATCATAAAGAGCCTCACGCCCCACACCTTGTACCTGTAGTTGGGGATACCAAACAGAATCTCAAGTATCCGGCTGTCTTCATCATTCTGTATGCCAAACACAGTGGGGTAAAATGCCAGCAGCAGGCTTGGGAATAACAACAAACTATATATCAATGCCTCGTTGGCATCGTTACGGTTCCATGCATTCTGGAACATAAAGTAAGCATAAAAAGCAAAAGCAGCCAGCAGGAACCAGATAAACTTACCTGCAAATATAATCTTCATGTTATATTTTACGACTCTGGGCACAAGGGATATAAACTGATTCAATGTCATAACTCTACTTCCTTTCTTCGTGCATATTTTTCAAAAGACACAGATAAGCATCTTCCAGATTAGCTTCTACCGGCACAGCATCCTCATAAGGCTGGTCGTAAGAGAGATAGCGCACCTGTATCGTGTCGCCGTGTTGCATGTGGTGTACTACCATCGACTTATCAAGCGACTTTTCAAATTCCGTTTTGTCAATGCTGAATGACCATACTTTGCCTGTAGCCATATTGACCATATCAACCGGGTCGCCAAAGTATTTGAGCTCTCCTTTGTTCACAACTACTACCTGGCTGCAAGAGCTGGATATATCTTCAATAATATGGGTGGAGAAGATAACGATTCTCTCTTTACTCAACTCTACAAGCAGGTTGCGGAAGCGGATACGCTCTCGGGGGTCAAGTCCTGCCGTAGGCTCATCCACTATAAGTATGCGGGGCAGGTGCAGAAGTATCAAAGCAATACCTATACGCTGCTTCATACCCCCTGAGAAAGAGCCGATCTTATCATCCTTTCGCTCATACATGTGGACAGATTTCAGGACATATTCTATACGCTTCTCTCTTAATTCTTTGTCGGCTATACCTTTTAGTATGGCCTGATAGTCGAGGAATTCGTAAGATGACATATTCTCGTAAGTACCGAACTCCTGCGGCAGGAATCCGATAAGCCCCTGTAACTCTTCACGATAAACACGGGTATCCAGGCCATTTATCCACAAGCTGCCGTAACTTTGCTCCAGGATACCGGCAATGATGCGCATCATGGTAGACTTTCCTGCCCCGTTGGGACCCAGTAACCCGAACATTCCCGTTCTGATTTCGAAAGAGACACCGCGCAAGGCTTTGAAAGGTCTGCGCTGCTTTCCAATCAGTGGTATGCTTTTTACCATACGGAAATAGGTACGTTTCAAACCCGCAAATCTCCCTTTCACACGTTCGATAGCCACATTTTTATCATACAGGTATTGGGAGGTGACGTATACTGCTATACAGAATGCCCATATGACCCCGATAACGAATACGAAGCCTGTGTTGTCCATCTTCTTCAGGAGCATAAACCATATAACCGGGGGTATACTCCAGAAGATAATACGGTTGAGATATTTCACCACCTTGCTGTGGTCGAACCTGTAATAGAGATAAGTACGTATTTTCCTCCACAGGCTGAGTGACATTCCGTAAATAATGAATGAGAACAGGAATATCCAGAAACGGTGGCTGATAAAGAAGTAATTAAAGTAGATGAGGAAACCCAGGACGGCTATCAGCCATATCTCATTCACAAAGTCTTTGAGAGAGTGATAATCTGTGCTCAGGCCAAGCCGCTCGCGTATCTTCAAACCACTCTTCCAGTGGCGGCTGAAACGTCCCGGCCAGTCATATATCTTCACCAGGTTGCGCACGGTAATGTGTACTTCTTCTTTCGGGTCGACCACTTCTGCCCGTGCGCGTCGCAAACTATTCTGGGTGAAATAGGTTACTCCCGGTATCAGGGCAACCAGTGCTACCAGATAGATAGACTGCCACAACAGCCCGTCTATATAGAAATAAATACAGAATACACCAATCAGGAATAATATGATGTGAAGAATCCATACCTTATAAGATAAAGTTTTATACCATTTGATGGAATCTTCAAGACCCAGGCATACGGTAGGGATAAACACTAGAGTCAGCAGCGTAGAGAATGCCAGACCACCAATCACAGTGATTGCAAACGGTGCTCCGATGGCTCCCGAATATTCCGAATCTCCCATGGCAAGCGGCAACATAGCTACAATAGTTGTGATGGAGGTAATCAGGATCGGGCGTATACGCGACAATCCTGCCATCATCAATGCCCGGTTGCGGCGATATCCTCTCTTCCGGAGAATGTTTGCGTAATCAATGAGTATGATACCATTGTTCACTACAACCCCCAATAAGATAAGGAAACCGGTCAGTGTATTAGCATTCAAAAGACTGTTGCTGGTGAGCAGCAATGCCAGTAAAGAACCGATAGCTGCCAGCGGAATGGAGAACAGCAGGACGAAAGGTGTAGACACCGATTCGAACACCGAGGCCAGAATCATAAAAATCAGGATGAAGGCGGCCAGTATAAGAAATTTGAAGTCGGCAAACTCATCCTCTTCATGAATTACTTCCACTGCTACACCTGCCGGCAGGTTGTAGTTAGCTATCAGTTGGTCTACATCCGAACGGTAAGTTTCGAGTAGCTGTTTTGAAGCCTCTGCATTACGGGAGAAATTGTAGAATACCTCCAGCTGCTTATCCTGGTTCACACGGATAATCCGTGACCTGCCCCTGCCTTTGTTGATAGATGCCAGATTACTCAGGTCGTGGAGAGAGTTGTTTGCACCCTGTATCTGAACGGCACGTAAGTCATCAATAGTCTTCTCCTTTTTTATATTCTCTTCCTCTTCCTCTGTTATATCATTGCGAATGAGGATGTCATAAGTATCGTCTCCAACCTTGAAAGTAGTTCCCGAAGAGAACTCTTTATTTAAGGAATTGAGTCCTGCGCCAATGTTGGATGGTGTTATCTCGTAAGAAGTAAGCAGGATGGGGTCAAAATACAACTGTAATTCGGGTTGACGGCCCGAATGAGAAATTCTTGCATTGCGGATAAAGTCTTGTTCTTCCAGGTAGAAGCGAAAATCTTCTGCTACCAGCTGCATCATATCGTAGTCGGAACCCTTGATAAGGATACGTTCGCGGTTGTCTCCGATACCCATCAGGCGCATGAAGTTACCCAGTCCGCTCAGCATCTCGGCACCGCCTCCGCCTCCGCCCCTGTTTCCGGCAGATTCGGTAATGGAAATTTCAGTTCCTCTGATGTCTTTGAGTTTTCCTTCTACATCTGCTTTGATATCGGCAATCTCTCTTTTCCCTATCTTTTTATAATCCTCTTTCAATACGAGTGTGAGTACTGCTTCCGACTCACGGATACGACAGATCAGCTCTTTCTTCTCAGGGAATTCGCTAAGTCTTTCCTCCATCACTTTCACGATGTTGTCCGTGTTTTCCAATGTACTGCCTGTAGGCATGGTAGCGTAGATATTAAACCGGTCGGAAGTGATGTCTTTCATTTGCTGCACATTCAGCGTGAGGGAAAGTATGAGGGTGACAAACAGGATAATGATTGCTCCGAAAATAGTAACTCCCGGATTGCGCATTGCAGTTTTCAGCAGCACCAGGTAAATCTGTATGGGACGCTGTGTGACGGAGACTTGTTCGTAGAATACACTTTTACTCTTTTTAATTTTGAGTATTACATACGTCACCATCGGGATGAACAGCAAGGCAACAACCAAAGACACGGAAAGTGTCGAAATAATGGATACTCCGATATGATTACCGATCAGCTTTATCAGGAAGTTATCAGAGAATACGAATGGCAGGAACACTGTTATCGTTGTAAGCGTGGCTGCCAGTATCGACCGCCATACTTCTTTTGTTCCCTGAAGGACGGACTTTTCCGGAGTCAGTCCCGAACCCGAAAGCCGGTAAATATTTTCCAGCACAACAACACTGTTGTCCAGCAGCATACCTACAGCCAGAGCCATCCCTACCAGTGTCAGGCTATTGATGGTTATTCCGAAAGCATAGAAAAAGTTGAAAGCTGTATACACAGAAATAGGTATGGACAATGCTATGAGGACTACCAACCTGAAGTTTTTCAGAAAAAGCCAGAGGATGAACACAGCCAGCAGTCCACCGGTCAGGGCAAGGTTAATAATCTCGTTGATGTTCTTCTCCATCACCTCTGCTGTATTCTCCTGAACTACAATTTCCACATCCAGATAGGCAAGCTTCTCATTCAGTTTGTCGATTGCCGATGTAGTTTTATGAGAAAGCTCTATCAGGTTTGCCTGTGAATCATTGGATAAAGAGACGGAAACAGCATCCATCCCGTTTACACGGCTGTAAGAAGTCTCTTCTTTGAGGTCGAAGAAGACGGTAGCAATGTCTTTCAGGTAAACAGGCCCGGGTGCTACCACTACGTTTTCGAGGTCTGATACCTGGGTGTATAGTGAATTGACGTGTACATAGTATTTGCTATCCGGTTCGTTGGTGTAGCCGACAAAGGTTTTCTCCTGTGTATTGTTGGATAAAGCACTGCTGATAGATGAAGGAGTGAGGTTGAGAGCCTTGCACATCTCGGGATTGAGCTGTATCTCAATGGCCCTTTCACGGCCGCCGTACACTTCTACAGAGGCAATACCATCCACATTCTCCAGATCAGGACGCACTTCTTTGTCAACAATATTACGTATCCTGTCTATTCCTCCCGGCCCCCTTACCTGTAACACCATAAAGCTGTTCATGAACAGCTTTACATCTACCTTTTGTGTCTGCACGGTAAAACCTTCCGGGAAAGTTGACGCAAGCTCATTGATGCGCTCTTCCAGCTTAAGGGAGGTGATTTTGAAATTAACGTTGTGCTTAAAGTTTATCTGGATGACGGATTGCCTGCTGTCTATATTCGACTGGATGTTTTCTACTCCGCCGATACTGCTGATAGCTCCCTCCAGGGGAATAATCACCTCAGACTCTACATAAGAGGGATCCATATCCTGCTGGGAAGAGACCTGTACAAATAAAGAAGGAAGCTCTGCATTGGGCAGCAATTCGACAGGCAGCTGTTTGTAAGACACATATCCCAGGAGGGAAAGTGCTATAAACAACATACTGATCGTAATTCTTCTGTTTAGTAAAAAGTTCATCCTTCTTTACTTTTTTAATATCCTTCTCTTGGCTTGTTCCAATACGTAATATACACATGGGATGACCATCAGGCTCATCAGGGTCGAGGTGACCAGCCCTCCTACAACAGCCAGTGCCATAGGTGACCGCAACGAGGCTCCTTCGCCGAAACTGAATGTCATCGGCAGCAGGGCGAGTATCGTTGTAAGGCTTGTCATAATGATCGGGCGGATACGCTGTTGCCCGGCCTGTATGATGGCATCCGTCATTTCCATACCGGATAGTTTCAACTGGTTGATACGGTCGACGAGTATGATAGAGTTATTTACTGCAATACCTACGAGCATCACTATCCCTATTACCCCCATAATGTTAATGGTGGTGCCTGTTAAGAAAAACAGGAATACAGCACCTACCACTGCCAATGGTATGGTAAGCAGTATCGTAAACGGGTGCAGCAATGACTCGAACTGTGAGGCCAGCACCATATACACCAGCACTACCGAGAGGATGAGTGCAAACATCAGGCTGTTCATTGATTCCTGCCGTTTTTCTTCTTCACCGGTGACGGAGATGGAATAATTAGGAGGCAGGTCGATATCTTTCACTGCAAGGCGAATATCCTGCGCTACCTTATCCAGTGATTTATCCGGTTCCAGGTTGGCACTGATTTTACTGATCCTGCTTTGGTTCCTACGCAATATCTCTTTGGGAGATTGGGATTGCGTCAGCGTAGCCACTTCCTGCAAGCGGAATTTCTGTTCTCCGTTGCGGATGATGATATTGCCGAGCGAGTTTAGTGTTATGTCCGGTATCTTAATTATAATATCCCGCATCTCGCCCCTGTACTCCATTCTGCCGGATTCGCGTCCGCTTAATTGCTGTTTCAGTTGTTCGATAACGGTCGAGACGCTTATGTTATTGATACCGGCAATGGTGCGGTCTACCGAAACTATGATTTCCGGCGCACCGTCTTCAATAGAGGTAGCCAGGTTGTAGAGGCCGTTTACACCTGTCATACGTTCTTTTACCTGATCGGTGATATCGGAAATGATATCCAGTTCTTCCCCTTTTACTTCTACGATGATGGGGGCTTCCTCATTGCCGAGAAGACTACTCAGTGAGTTTTCTTCCTGCTTGATTGTAAGCTCCAATACATTGGGATTTTCAACTGTTTCTATTAGTTGGGCTATCAGCTTGTCGGTAGAAACCTGACTGTGTTCCGAAAGTGTAACCTTTATGGTAGCCGTGTTCTCTCCCTCGAATATGGCGTTTTCAGAGTTACTGCCCGTCCCGATATGACTGTAGATAACGCATTCTTCGTCCTGGGTGATCTCAGTAATAAGTTGTTCCAGATTGGCTACGGCGGCAGATGTTCTTTCCAACCTTGTTCCTTCAGGAAGTTTTACAAGCACGGAGAAGCTTTGTCCCTCCATCCGGGGCATGTACTCGGTACCGATAAAGGGAAGACAAACCACTGCCAGAACGATCAGCACGACGGAGAAGCCGATCACCGCCCAACGACGTGAAAGCAATCTGCGGAGCATATTGCCATAACCGTTTATTTGTAAAGACTTGTCGGCAACGAGGTTTCTTTTCTTGCCTGACATTTGCAGATAGAGCATCGGGATTACCAATATAGCCACAAACAGGGAAGATACCAGTGAGAAAGTCACCGTCCAGGCCTGGTCTTTAAACAATTCTCCTGTTGCCCCATGCAGATATACAATGGGGAGGAATACCACGATGGTAGTCAGCGTAGAAGCAATAATTGCCCCTGCCACTTCTGATGTTCCCGTGATGGCAGCGTTTTTAACATCCGTACCTTTTTCCTGATTCCTGAATATGCTTTCGATCACGACTATCGCATTATCTACCAGCATACCCGCCCCCAGGGCGAGTCCTCCCAGTGTCATTACATTCAGGGTAAGCCCGTTGAAAAACATGAGGTTGAATGTTGCCACAATTGAAATAGGTATGGCCAGACTGACTATGAGCGTAGTCCCGATACGGCGCAGGAAGATAAACAGGATAATCACAGCAAGGATAATACCTAATATAGCACTACTCTTTACTTCGTCTATTGCCTGCTTGATGAATAAACCCTGGTTGGTTATGATTTTGAATTTATACCCCGGCAAAGCCTGTTCGATAAGCGTCAGCTGTTTGCTTACCCCATCAACCACTTTCACGGTGTTGAAACGCATTTCCTTGTAAATGGAAAGTCCGATACTACGCTCCCCGTTGATGCGGACGATATTCTCAGGCTCGTCATTTTCAAAGTTTACGGTTGCAATTTCCCTGAGGAATATGGGGGCTTTGGTAGCGGTTGCAGTACTGGTAGTGGCAGTTGCGTTGCTTTCCTGTACCTCCACGGGTTTGTATCCTACTATCAGGTTCTCAAAATCAGCCGGCGTGTTAAAGTGGCTTGCACTCTTTACCAGGTATTGTATGCCCAGTTCCGATACGCGGCCACCGGATATATTCTGATTATTTGATTCTATTTTGGAAGCCACCTCATCAATCGTCAGTTTGAAGGCTTCCAACTTGTAGGGATCGGTGTGGATAAAGAGGGAAGTGCTTTCATCTCCGGAGAGTGTTACTTCTGCTACTCCTTCCAGACGGATCAGTTCATTGCGTATGTAGTTTTCGGCTACTTTGCGCAACTCTGCCATATCCGTAATCGTCTGGTGGGAGAGACCTACCAGTATGACGGGAGAGGTATTCGGGTCGTGCTGGGTGATCTTTAATTCGGTTATCTCTTTGTTTTGGACAAAGGGATTCATGGCTTTCTGCAAATCCAGGAAAGCTTCATCCATATCCTTCCGCCAGCTATACTCTACAGTGATACGGGCAGACCCGGCTTTTATGACGGAGGATACCTGTGTAACATCACTCTGGCGGATAGCCATCGACTCTATGTTTTTCACAAATTGTTTCTCTATTTCCTCGGGTGGCCGTTCGCCTGCTTTTATTTCGATAAACAGGCGTGGGTTGTTAAGGTCGGGTAGCAGATCGACGCTTAACTGATCGTATGATATTTTTCCAAGCAGCAGTATCGCAAGGATCATCATGCTTATGGTCACCGGATTACTGACTGCGAAGTTGACTATTTTCTTCATTGCTGTGTGGTTTTATAACAGTAAACCATTCCTGATTCCTATCTCTGAACTTTTACTTTACTGTTATCCCTCAGTGTTTCGAATCCTTTTACAACAAGGTTTTCATTTACACTCAAACCTTCCAGCACTTCTACATTATTTTCGTCTTCCAGTCCGGTCTTGATATTACGTTGGTAAGCCGTGTTTTTTTCTACCACATACACAACCTTATTATTCCGCTGAGATTGTATCACATTCTTCGGTATGATGATTGTGCTGTCGGCTTTGCTGACTACAATATCTGCTTTTACAAACATGCCCGGACGTAATTTGAGTTCTTCATTATGGATGGTAACTTTTCCTTTAAAAGTACGGGTCTCCATGCTGATGGCAGGTGACAATTCGCTTACTGTACCTTTCAGCGTATCTCCCGGTAGCGTGTAATGGGTGATGTATACGGGCTGTGATACTTTTACATTATTGATAGCGCTTTCCGGCAGGTTGATATCCATATACATACGGCCGTAGTCCATGATGCTTACCATGGGTTTGCCCTGTTCGATTTTTACGTTAGAGGTGTAGTGGGGCAGGTCTACTATCACTCCGCTGAAAGGTGCTTTCACGCTCATCTTCCCCAGATTCAGCATGGCAGTCTCGTAATCAGTGCGGGCATTGATTACTTTTACTTCGGTGTTGCGCATCTCACTCAGCGTAACTCCTCCTTTTTCGTAGAGTATCTTTTGTTTGTTCTGTTCCTGTTCTGTGATCTCCAGGTTCAGTTTTTTGCTTTCGATAGCCAGACCGTTTTCATACTCTTCATCTTCCAGCCGGATGATCAGCTGCTCCTTTGCTACGGCATCCCCCAGTTTATAAGGTTTGCCTGTTTTGGGATTATTCTGTAGCAGGTAATTACCGCTTATCTCTGATTTCAGTTCCGCACCAAACGACGGATTGGCAGACCCTGTCGTATTCACCAGCTGGCTGATACTGTTTTTTTTCAGTTCTACTACCGTGACAGGGGTGGCAATGTCGGATTGATTGCCTTGTGGGCCGTTATTGCAGGAGTAACATGCGATTAACAAAAGTAGTGATAAGGCCGAAGGGATGATATTGTATTTCATAATAACTTATTTTTTCAGGTTGATGTCGCTCATGGGAACTATAGGTATGTTTTTCTCAAAATCATAAAGAGAAAGTATCTTCAGGTTCAGTAGCTCAATTTTATAGTCGATCAGGGATTGGGAATAAGCTATCTTCTTATTAGACAACTGTGTCTGAAACTGGTTAATCTCCATACCTGTGATGTCTCCTTCCCGGTATCTGATCTCGTTCAGGTCGTAGGTAAGCTGTGCATTGGTCACATTCTTTTCGGCTATCTCGATCTGGGTTTTCAGGTTTTCCAGGTTACGCCATACACGACGTATCTCAAGCTCGATATTCAGTTCTTCTTCCTTGCGTTGCAGGCGGTTGATATCCATGCTTATCTCTTGTGCACGAACGCGGGCTTTCTTTTCTCCCCAGTCGAAGATCGGGACGGAAAAAGTAATAGCCACCCGGGGGTTACGTGTAGGGTTGTCATATATCCGGTCAAACCTTTTGTTATCTCCCATCACCCCCAGGGATAATGAAATGTCTCCTTTAAACTCATTCAATGCCTTGGTCTCAACCATCTCGAATTCCAGCTTTTCGCTTTCTATTTCGCGTTGGCGAAGCTCGAGGCGTGTACTGAGTCCGTGTTCTATCGCTTGTCCGAGGTTAATTTCCACAGGTTTCACGTTTACTTCTGCTATTACTGTCACCTCTTCATTCAGAGGCATTCCCAGCGTTTGCTTCAACTTATCTTTTGCATTATCCAGAGACACAATACTTTGTTCTACGGTAGACTGTGCGGTTGCCAGATTCAGTTCTGCCTGAAAGAGTTCGTCTCTTGCAGCGAGGTCGGCCTCTACTTTATTTTTGATGATATCAAAGCTCTTTTGTGCATTGCTTAGTTCTTCCTTGCTTATTTCCAGATTACTCTGGGCCATGTATACGGAATAGAAATCGCTTGTAATTTCCTTTTCCGTACTCAGACGCTGAAGTGCATAGCTGATGTTTGCATTTTCGAGATCAAACTCAATGCGTTTCAGCTCCATCTTACGCCTGTTGTAGGTGAATATCGGCTGCGCAATTTTAAGGTAAAGGTCGTTGCTGAATGCCTTGTTGGTATATTTGCTCCCGTCGGCATCCGAAGTATTGCTCTGCCAGCCGAACGTATTGATAAGTGAAACTACCCCGTCTGTCCACAAAATGGGCTGATCTATGCTGAAAGTCCCTTGTGTGGAAAAGTTCTCATTCGTATACCATTGTGAGAAACGGTTGTCAAAACGCCTGTTTTTGGAGTAATCTACAGGAGTCAGATTCAGGGTAAATTTTGATTTCAGGGATGCCCTCTGTGCAATAAGATACTGCTTGTAGCGCTCCAGGTCCATCATAGAACGCTGCAAGGTAGGGCTGTTTGAAGCAGCAATATCCATTGCCCTGTCTATCGTGAGGAGTTCCTGTGCCTGCGTAGAAGCGGCCCCTCCCAGGAATACAGCAAGGACAAAGAGTACTTTTTTCATTGCCGAAAATTTGCTTTGCATAGATATGTCGTTTTATATTTATTGTCTTCTTACCAGTTTCACCGCATCTGCTGTAACCGATCTCGTTCCGCTGTTGTTGGAAAGAACGATCTTTACCGTATCCGTGTCCAGATAGAATACGCCGAGTTGTTCCCATTCGTTACTGATGCGTTTCACATTCACATCCACCTCTTCTACCTCTTCGTTGTGGTGTATCTTAAAATGATACTCTCCATTGATGTGGCGTCTGTTATCATTAAACTCTTTACTGAATCCCCAGTAATAGACTTCATAATGTCCGGGAGATGTAAGCGGCACTTTCCAGGTTGCTGTCTGGCTTCCATCTCCACCTCTTATTATATAGGCTGAACGGATATACCTACCATAGTACCCGGCATTGGTGGTAGCTGTCCATTGTAGAGGAGTGCGCCACCAGGAGATACCCGAATATTTGAAAGGACTCTCTTCGACCCTGTCCAGCCATTTGGGGAGGAGCCCGACCACAGCAGGTTCGGACAAAGAGAAAAGCGGGTCTTCATTATCCACAATAATCTCGTCGGGAGTGTAGATGGAAGAAACAGGAACAATGAAATCACCCTCTTTATCTACCGGCCTGTTATTTTCTTTAATAATATTCCTAACCGGCAGATTGACCGCATTAGGCAGATTGCTCGAAAGCAGGGTGTTTATTATAATTTCACGAGGCACTTCCTCCCATACATTTACCAGCCTTTTGGCCTGATGCGCAGCAATAGGTACTTTACGATTGGTGCTTGGGTCTGTTCCCGAATCCCGGTTTCCACCGCCTACATCTATAACTACCTGTATGATGCCGTCGACATCAGAGTCGTTGGATATCAACACTTTGGTTACAAACACTTCTTTGTCCCTGTTAATAACCTGTGTTATTTCAGGTTGATAAACAGTGTAATACGGCAGTGGAGTAGGGTGGCTCCATTGATTTAAGATAGGGTGGATATCCGTCCGGCTGAGATACCCGAGCGTATCCAGCATTGCTTCGAAAGAGATATTCCGGAAGGTGTTGTGTTTTAAGAATGCATATACCGAGTCGCGAAAAGCAGTCACGCCTACGTTTATCTCGGCATTGGCAAAGAGTTGGTTACCTTTTAGGCTGATAATATTATCCAGCAGACTCCTGTGGTCCATATTTGATAACAGCTCTTCAAAAGAATATTTATCAAACAGCAGATTGGCTTTCTCGTTGTTGGAGATGCCGTTTACATCCCGTTCCCATCCTCCGTTATCAGATTTATTTTCCAGGTAAAGCTCTACCACCCTGTTTGATACGGACCATCGTGGGGAGAAAATATTATAGCGGAAGTTGTATAGCTCCGGAAAGAGGAAATAGGGGTTGGGTTTGGATGTTATTTCATAGTTGCCCCGTCCGCTTGACGAATATTGCCGGTCGCTTTCCGTCCGGAAGAATATGTAAAATATGTCATTGAGCGTACGTATCTTTGCCTCCGTTTCATCAATTTGCCTGTCGCTCCACCTCGACCAGTTTATGTGGTTTTTTACACGTTGTTTCACGTCCAGTTCTTCAAAATTCCATCCTTTCTCGGGGAAAAATACGGCTTCCGGCTGTACCGTTTCCTGTGCTTTCGACCAGGTGCGGGGATAGCTGTGGAACTGGGCAGGTACTTCTACAAGCGAGAAACGCCTGAAAGGATATTCCAGTTTGTAAGTCCGCTCAAACTGTTCTTTCATATTGCGGATTGTCCCGGGGATGGTATCATAAATACTGTCGAATGTTGCAGAGAAATAGTCGTGCCCTTTCATGTAATGGATATTAAACATAACGCTGTCTACTTCGATAGATTTAGTCTCGTAATTTCCTACAGCCAGTGACAGGGCTTGCATCTTGTATTCGGGCGAGAAGGTATAAAGATCGTCTTCCTGTTCCATTCTTTCACCTTGTGAGAAGGGCTTCATACCCGGCAATGGCTTCACTGTGAGATGGTAGTTACTGAAATAAACCTGCTGCCAGCCCGGATCTTCATCACTGTAAGTTACTCCCGGACGTGGATACCAGTGAGTTTCCGGGGTAAGCAGTATATAATCGCTTGTTTGGAAAGCATACCGCTTATCAACATTAACAAGCATGATCTGGTATTGCTCCTGCAAAATCTCTTCGGGGACATCGAGGTAACAAAAGTCGTCAGTCACTTTCCCGCTGTATTTGATGGAGAGTGATACGGAATCTCCTTTTATTATCTCCCTGCCGAAATCTACTATTATGATTTGATGATCCCGTGTGAAAGACAGAGGCTCTCCGTCTGCCTTAACTTCTTCCACCTGTAAACCCGGATTGAGGCAGAAAGAAAATACGGAAGAGGCAGTGAGCGCATTTCCGGTCATGGTTACTTCCGAAGTTATGCTACCCGGGTGTTGCTCTACATATATATTATATTGGTCAACAACCAGTCTGGGAACAGAAGCGTATTTATTGTTTATGGCTATGTATTGTTTCCGGGCTTTGCCTTCTTTCACGATGAAATTGACATGATTGTATCCGGCAAAGACACTCATTATCAACATACATACACCAAAGAATATCCATGGATAGCTGCTGCGGTTTGAGTTGGGTAGTCGTCCGAACAAAGATATGGTAAAAGAAATACATGCCAGCCCCGCAAACAGGTAGATAGCCCGGTGATTGAGGATAAGTGCGTAGTTGGTAAATCCTACAATAGTTGATTTTAACATCGGCAGCCCGTAGGCCATATAATCAAAGACATAATAGAATTTGTCGCCGATATAAAAAACGGTAAGACCGATGTATCCCAACAAAATCACAAAGGTAAGCGCCTGATTTTTTATAATGAGCATCAACAGGATGGAAAGCCCTGTAATAAAGATAAGTGTGGGCAGTGAGATCAGAAAGAAATAGATAATATATGCCTGCCAGTCTACAGAAGTACCGGGTGACATAAAGTTAAAAAGCAATGCCAACCCCATGATAATGACATTAAGCAGGAGGAATACCCGGAGATTTCCCCATATCTTGCCAAACACATATTCGGCATTGCTCAAAGGGTGGACGTAAAAGACTTCGGAAGTGTCAAGCTTTTTATCTCTTTTTAAAAACTCGGAGGATAGAAAGACGGCAATAACAGCTTGCCCGATGTTGAGCATCAACAGATTGATATAAGGAATGTTGGCTGAGATCGCCTTCATGAACCAGTTACCGCTATTGTCTTCAACAACAAGCATCACCAAGTCAAAAACTCCAATTACCAGTAGTGCGAGTATGGTAAACACCCGGAAGAACCAGCTTCTTACCAGTATCTTGCTCTCGTATTTGGCAACTGTTTGTATGTTGTATAAGAATGACATGGGGCTGAGGGGATTGATGATTAGTCGTTTATCCAACGGTTGAGTTTGCTTTCCATATAATATACATAGGCATGTTCCAGGTTGGGAGGATAAGGTTCTGCTTCATATCCGGTTATTTCGTCGGCTACCACCTGCACTTCCCACCCCGTGCCGGAAGGGATTGTGGAGATTACCGGATATTTCTTGTCTATTTCGTGGAGGGCATCGCCTGATACTTTTATTCTCCACACTTTTCCTTCTGCCTGTCTGAGCATATCCTGCGGGGTTCCGTGAAAGGATACGTGTCCTTTGTTCATCAGAGCCATGTTTTTACAACTGCTTGATATATCGCCTACAATGTGTGTAGACAGTATAATCGTAGCATCATTCTCGCTTACTTCCGACAGCAGGTTGCGAAACCGGATTCTTTCTTCGGGGTCGAGTCCGGTGGTCGGTTCGTCTACAATGATCAGTTTGGGATTGTGGATGAGTGCCTGTGCTATACCCAGGCGGCGTTTCATTCCGCCTGAGAGTTTGTTGGCATACCGTTCGCGTACATCAAAAAGGCCGACATTGTCTAACATAGCATCGACGGCTTGTTTTCTTTTCCGGCTGTTGTTCATACCCGAAAGGCGTGCTGCATAATCGAGAAACTCATAAGTTTTATATTTGGCAAAGAAACGAAAATCTTGGGGGAGATAACCAAGGATTGCACGTATTTCTTTACGTTGTTTGCGGAGGTCGTATCCAAAGATATTTACCTCGCCCGAAGTGGGTTCCATCAGGGCAACGAGTATACGCATCAGGGTTGATTTGCCCGCACCATTCGGGCCCAGCAGACCAAACATGCCGGTAGGTATCTCCAGGTTAACATCTTGCAAGGCATGATTGCCGTTGGGATAAACTTTATTTAAGGCTTTGATGGATATACTCATCTATTTGTCGTGTTTACAGCCTCAAAAATAATAATATATTATTATTGCAGGCAAACTATTAGCATATTTCTTATCTATAATTATTTTTTTATTGCTCCGGTATTATTATTACACATATTATAAAAACATGAAAACCTATATTCAGAGGCTTTTGTGAGGTTTACCAATCATTTCTACTCCGGATGACAGCAGAAATTCAGGATATGATCAGCTTCACAAAAGCTTCTAAAGATAGGTTTCCTATAATGTTATATATCAACTACAAATCTAAGCTCAACTTCATTCCTATAGTAGGAGATAGAGCGTTTTTCCCATTCATAAGGGGTTGCTTGTTAAACGAATAATCAGGTTTTATACTGAGGGTTGTGTTATTCCCCAACTGTATCCTGCTCATTTTGTTTATACGGTTTGAAACAATCGGCGCATCTATCAGAGACCACAGGTAGTTGCCGAAATAGATGGCTGCTCCAATGCCGATCAGTGCATCGCTTTTATTTGAATAGTGATAATAGCCATTGCCATACCACTCTTCTGTTTCCACTGCTCCGGCTATCATCATAGCCAGCGATCCTATACATAGCCCGGTCATTACCGCACCTTTGCCATACTGTTCGTTGTAATATTGTCCGCCCCCCGGAAGAAGCAAAGAAAATAAAAACGAAACTGCCGGCTCCTTTCTTTTATAATTTGTATAGTTATAATGCATTGCCGGAGGATGCGGGGCATATCTCACTTCTTCTTTTTGAATACTGTCTACTTCGTCGTTTTTGTAAACGAAGAGACTTCCGTCGGCAGTCTTTATTCCGATGCTGTCGGGGTCGTCCATTTCGACGACAACGCCTTTAATGACACTACCGTTTTTCAGGTATACGACATCGCGGTAAACACCTTGCGCAGTACTGTCTTGGGAATAAATCAGAAATCCTAAAAATAGTAAAGTAATAGTAATTAGTTTCATAAGATTACAACATATATGTTTATTCATAAATATAGTAGATTACAAATATATTGATAAAGTTTGATTATGCAAGTATCCGGGAAAGATAAATTCAATTTAGCGGTATTTGTGATGGAAGTGGTTAAGTATTAAGAGTATCGAAAAAAAAGAAGCTGACCGCGCTTTCGCCCGGCCAGCCCTTCCGAAGATGAACGTTTAACAGAAAAAGAGATGAGAAATTACTTCAGTTCGAAAGCCACCTTACTGCGTATGTCTCCGGCAGAAGCACCGATCAGTGCCTCAAACTTCCCTAATTCTGCTACCCATTCTTTACGGGTATCATCGTAATAACTGAGGGCTTCTTTATCAATGGTGAAAGAGACCAGTTGCTCTTCACCCGGTTGCAGGTTTACTTTCTTGAAGCCTTTTAGCTCTTTGACAGGGCGGGGAAGAGATGATTTTAGATCACTTATATAAAGCTGTACGATTTCGGCACCTTTGCGTGCACCTGTGTTTTTTACAGGAATGGTAAAGGTGATCTGGTCGCTTGCACTCATTTGTTTCTTGTCTGTGGTTGCTTTTCCATATTCAAAAGTGGTGTAGCTGAGTCCGTGACCGAATGGGAAAAGAGGTTTTGCCTTTTGCTTATCCGTCCAGCGGTAACCAACAAAGATACCGTCTTTGTAAACGATCTCTTTCCCATCGCCGGGATATTCGCCCACTGCATGAGCGCCGTTATCTTCCAGGCGAACGGGGAAAGTAAACGGCAGCTTTCCGGATGGATTCACATCTCCGAAAAGTACTGATGCAAGTGCATTACCCGCTTCCGTACCGCTGTACCATGCTTCTACGATAGAAGGCACTTGCTTCACCCAAGGCATTGCTACTGCATTGCCGGAAACGATAACTACCACCACATTGGGGTTTACCCGGGTGAGGGCCTCGATCAGTTCATCCTGATGATAAGGAAGTCCCATGTCTGCACGGTCGTTTCCTTCGCAGTCCTGTCCGTCATTCTTGTTCAGGCCGCCAACGAAGAATACGACATCTGCTGATTTTGCAGCTTCTACCGCTTCATTGCGAAGTGCAGCATAATTAATCACTTCCTGTTCAGGAGCTTCCGCACCCTGCACATCCTGAGGCTTAACTGCCGGAGATTTGTATCCCTGCACGTAAGTAACCTGTGCTGCATTTCCTACTCTGGCCTGAATTCCCTGCAGGGGAGAAACTTCGTATTTTACTTTCAGTGAAGAAGAACCTCCGCCAATAGTCATCATTTTCACTGCATTCTCGCCTACTACGAGGATGCGCTGTGTGGTAGCCAGGTTTACAGGAAGAACGTTGTTTTTATTTTGAAGCAAAACGATTCCTTCCTGTGCTATACGTCTTCCGGCTAAAGCGTGTTCTTCACTTCCGAAAGAACCGTAAGGACGGTTGCGATCCATCGTTGTGCGGAAGGTAAGGCGAAGTATACGACGTACTTTATCATCCAGTTCTTTGGTTCCGACCTCACCGTTGCGAATCATTTGCAGGTAGGGTTGAGCCAGGTGATAGTTGTCATACGCATTGCTGGCCCCCCAGCTCAGGCCGTCTGTCCAGCTTCCGAATTCCATATCAAGGCCGTTGTAGATAGCTTCGCGTGTATCGTGCGTGCCACCCCAGTCAGACACCACTACTCCGTCAAATCCCCAGTCGCGTTTCAGGATATCATTCAGCAGATATTGATTGTGGCAGCAGTGTTCTCCTTTGTATTTATTATAAGCTCCCATCATAGCCCATGCGCCTCCTTCGTGTACGGAAGCTTTGAAGGCGGGGAGGTAGATTTCATAAAGCGCACGGTCGTCTACTTTTACGTCAAGTACGTGGCGCCCGATTTCCTGATTATTCAGCGCAAAGTGTTTTACACAGGCTGCTACACCATTCTCCTGCACACCGTGTATATAAGGTACTACCATGATGGACGCCAGGTAAGGGTCTTCACCCATGTACTCAAAGTTACGTCCGTTCAACGGAGTACGGTAGATATTCACACCGGGGCCGAGAAGAACGTTTTTGTTACGGTAGCGGGCTTCTTCGCCGATACTTCTTCCATATAAGAGAGACATTTCGGGGTTCCATGTAGCAGCGAGGCAGGTCAGCGCGGGGAAAGCGATGCAGGAGTCGTTTGTCCAGTTGGCACCATACCATTCGTCCCAGAGCACTTCTGCACGGATACCGTGAGGCCCGTCTGTCATCCAGTTTTCAGGGATACCCAGGCGTTGTGAGCCGGGAGAGCTGAATTTGGATTGTGCATGTACCATTCCTATTTTTTCTTCTACCGTGAGGCGTGAAAGAGCATCCTCCACCCGTTGTTCGATAGGTTTTGTATCATCCAGGTAAACCGGAAGGGAGGTTTGGGAAAACACGGGAGTTGCCATAAGTGCAAATCCCATGATGGTCAGAATTTTACTTTTCATATTATATATTATTTAGCTGTTAATTGAATTGCATTGATATATCCTTTCTGGACAACACAGTTTTCAAACCTCGAATTACGTATAAAATCTGTCAGGGCTTTTCTTGCCAATGCCTGGTCGGGGCGGGCTTCGCGTATCTCTTTGTAAGTAGAACGCGGAGCCTCGGCGAAGTTAACTACTAAATCCCAGTTTTCAGGCGGAGTGATGCCGAGAAATGAAGAACCGTCGGTCTTTTTGTAAGGCCAGAAAGTCCAGCCGATATTATTAGCTGCCATTGTTTCGCAGAAGGCAGCCATCCATTCGTCGGTATTGTGCCCGATCTCTCCCATGTACATGGGGAGGTTTACACTGTCGCGGAAATTGATGATCTCTTGTATGGCAGCTTTCGTGGGTTCACCTCCGTAGCGGTGGCAGGTATACATGATTTTATCATCGAATTTGGAGTCGCGAAAAGGTTTGAAGTTACCGTTCCATTGCGCACCTCCCAGCAGGATGATGTGGTTGTTGTCTACTTCGCGGATTGCAGCTACAGCCCTTTTGTAAAGAGGTTCGAGTTTGGAATTAAGCTCTTCCATGTTTTCAAAATAAGGGGCGATAGGCTCATTGATAAGTTCGTAGCCCAAGATGATGGGTTCGTTCTTGTAATAATCGGCAATTTCTCTCCATATATCATAAAATTGCTGCTGGCTTTGTTCGCTCTCAAGCAGCCAGGGATATCCATAGCTGTCGTCTATATTATCTCCTGTCTGGCCTCCGGGTGCATCGTGCATATCGAGGATGAGATACATGCCCGTCTGTTTGCACCAGTTGATGAGGGTGTCGATACGGGCAAAACCATCCTGGCGGGCGGTAAGCCCCATATAATCTTCGTCGGTGAAAAGTTTATAGTGAAACGGTAGACGAACGGTATTTGCTCCCGTTCCGGCTATGAACCTGATATCGTCAAGGGTAATATAATTGTCTTTGAATTGTTTCCAGAATTCCGCAGCAAAATCCGGCCCTACCATTTCGCAGATCATCTGGTTGATGCGTCCGGCAGAGTTTGCTTTGTTGAAACGGAACATGTATCCTTCGGGATTCAGCCAGTTGCCGAGGTTGGTTCCTTTGATAAAGAATTTTTGCCCATCGGATGTAATGAGGTCTTGCCCTGATACCCGCATGAAAGAATCTGCCGGGAGTTCTTTTACCGCAGTCTGCTGACCGCTGCAAGCTACCAACAGGATAAATAAGAAGGAATAAATTAATTGTTTCATCACATTATGCTTTTCCAGGTTACTGTACTTATGTTAATTGTCCTGACTACTCTGGATTCATTGCCAGAGTAGTCAGGCTGTTATGCTTGACTTATTAAGTTTCTTTCCGACAATCGTGAGAGAATATTCCCGGAGATTCTAACTGTCATCCGAGGATTTATTCCGGAGATTCCTGTGATGTTGCTTTCAGCAGGAGGTTCCGGAATAAACCCGGAGTGACAGTAAACATTACGGAGATTTTCTCTCTCATCCGCTTCGAAATCATCATTTGTTAACCTTAAAATATATCTAATACGGTAACAGTTATATAATTAACTGCTAATCTGTTACTTTAAAACCTGATGACAGGCCCTGCCCGCTGTCGGTTCCTACCCATAGGTTGAAATCGCCGGGCTCTACTACCTTTTTCATATCGATGTTCCAGAAAGCAAGTTCCTGAACGGGAAGGTTGAAACTTACGTTTTTTGACTCTCCCGGTTTCAGTGTGAAGCGCTGGAATCTTTTCAGCTCTTTTACAGGACGGGTGACGGATGCGTAAATATCCTGTACATATAATTGTGCTACTTCCGTTGCTTCGTATTCGCCCGTGTTTTTCAGATTGAAGGTGATGGTGATTACATCTTCTTTCTTCACGTCTGTAGACGAAAGTTGCAGGTTGCTATACTCGAATGTAGTGTATGATAGTCCGTATCCGAAAGGAAAGAGCGGGCGGTGGTCTACATCCATATAAGAGGAAAATGCTCCGGCGGATGTTTGTCCGGCTTCCAGAGGGATACTGTCCAGTGGAGTTTGTGTCGCATGCGGAGGACGTCCTGTGTTATTATGAGAATAAAACAAAGGTATCTGCCCGGTTATTTTAGGAAATGTTACGGGAGTTTTTCCGCTGGGCACTGCTTCTCCGAAAAGCAAATCGGCAATAGCAGGGCCTCCCATCGTTCCCGGATGGAATGCGTAAAGCAGGGCGGAAGATTGCTTCACAGTCTCTTGTATAGCAAGTTGCCGGCCGGCCATGATGGTGGTAACCAGGGGTTTTCCTGTTTTGGATAAAGCGGAAATCAGTTCTGCCTGTGCTCCTTGTAAATTGATCTCTGCCAGCGAGTGAGCTTCTCCGGAGAGGATTGCTTCTTCGCCGATGAATGCGAGGATTGCATCTGCTCCTCGTGCTGCATTTACGGCTCTGGCTATTCCGGCAGGGCTTTTATCACGGCTGTAAGTGAGGCCGGGTTCATAGATAATGCGTACCCGGTTTCCGTAATGTTCTCTAAGGGCCATCAGAGGAGTTTGGGTATGGGCTTTTTCGCCGTCGAATATCCATGTTCCGAGCTGATCGTGTGGTGCATCGGCCATTGGGCCTACTACAGCTATTGTTTTAATATTTTCTTTTAGAGGGAGTGTTTTGTTATCATTCTTCAGGAGGATAACAGATTGAAGTGCGGCCTCTTTTGCTTTTGCCAGATGGTCGGGGGTGTAAAACACAGAAGGTTGATTCTCTTTTACATAAGGGTTATCAAATAATCCGAGACGGAATTTGATACGGAGGATATGACGCACGGCATTGTCGATGGTTGATTGTGATACCTTGCCGTTTTCAATAAGTTGTTTGAGGCTGGTTAAGTATGCGTTGCTTACCATATCCATATCTACACCTGCATTGGTGGCTTTCATCGCTGCTTCGGCTGCATCTTTGGCAAAGCCGTGTGAAATCATTTCCCCTACGGAAGCCCAGTCGGATACAACTATCCCGTCGAATCCCCATTCGTCTCTTAACACGTCTTTGAGGATAAATTTATTACCGGTGGAGGGTACTCCGTCGTTATCGTTAAAGGAAGTCATAAAAGTGGCTGCTCCTTGTCGGGCTGCTGCTTCGAAAGGTGGGAGGTATACGTTGCGCAGCTGGCGTTCGGGGATGTTGGTAGAGTTGTAATCGCGTCCGCCTTCGCTGGCTCCGTAGGCAACGAAGTGTTTTGCACAGGCGGCAAGGGAAGCCGGGTGGTTGAGGGAGTCTCCCTGAAAACCTTTTACCATGGCTGCTCCCATTACGGAGGTGAGGTAGGTGTCTTCTCCACAGCTTTCGGCTATGCGTCCCCAGCGTGGGTCGCGGGAGATGTCTATCATTGGGGCGAATGTCCAGCGTATACCGACAGAAGAGGCTTCTATCGCTGCTACACGCGCACCGTCTTCTGCTATCTGTGGATTGAATGTAGCAGCTTGTCCCAGAGGAATTGGAAATATCGTTTTAAATCCGTGAATTACGTCACGTGCTATTAAGAGGGGGATACCCAGACGGCTTTCTTCTACGGCAACACGCTGTAGAGCGTTTACCCGGCTTGCTTCTACTTCGTTGAGTATAGAGCCGATCTCGCCTTTTTTAATCTGCTTGCCCATCTCTTCGAGATTTCCGAAAGAGCTGATCTGGTTCATCTGGCCTATTTTCTCTTCCAGTGTCATTTGAGAGAGAAGGCTTTCTATGCTATTTTCTGTCCGGTTGTCTATGCCTTTATCTGCCTGATTACAGGAAAATAATGCTACTGAAAGCAGACAGGCAGAGAAGGTTTTTATTAATTGCTTCATATTCTTATTTGTATATTTTCTATCATCTTGCTGATAGATTTAGCAAGGGCGCAAGGGAAGTTTTTAACAGTATCTAAATAGGAGGCGGAGTTGTATTGTCATTCCAGGCTTAATTCGGATGCCCTTCCGGTGATGATTCCGGGGGGAGATTCCGGGTCAGGCCCGGAATGACAGGTACCTTTTTCCACCTTATTTCCATTGTCCGTTCTGAACCAATTCAAACTCTGTTCCTTTGGTTCTTTCCATATCTATCTGAGGGATAGGGACATATTTCATCCATTCATCAAATGTACGTGTTGAATTGTATTCCGGAAGGTTTTCCGTCAATACGGTTGGTGCATCTCCCCAACGTACCAAATCCCAGAAACGCATTCCTTCACCAAAAAACTCACGGCGGCGTTCGTTTTTAATATTATCTGCAGTGGCAGATATAGGTTTAGGCTCACCGAAAGCACGCTGGCGGATAGCGTCGAGGCAGGTTTGTGCACTTACACCTTGTGCTGCCGCTTGTCCGTGCATCACTACCAGTTCTGCATAGTTTAACAAGGCTTCTGCATAACGGAAGAGACGCATGTTATTTGCATAGTTGAGGTCGACATCACCCGGAGGCGGATTATACCCTTTGCGTGCTGCATATTTGCGTTGGAAAAGTCCTGTGTCCTGGAAACGCGGTTGATAAGTGCCTTTTTCCCAGCTTAATATCGAACCGTCACGGCGTGTGTCTCCTTCTTCATACATGCTGTATGCAGCAGGGCGTACGGGGGCGAATCCCCAACCACCGTTAAATACTCCATCGGGGTCGCTCAACTCATTGGCAGAGATAAATGCGGGCAGATTGGTTCCATATCCTTCCCAACCGGTACTCCATGTTTTCCCTTCGGGAAGTTGGTTTGACTCGAATATGGATTCCTTGCAGAATTCATTCTCATCCAGCCACATGGCAGCGAAGTCTTCCATTAGTTCAAACTGGCCGCTGGTGATAATTGTTGCCATATCGTTGGTCACTTCCTGATAGCGTGACAAGTCTTTCTGATACATAACTACCCGTGCTTTCAGCATGAGGGCGGCAGCTTTGGTTATGCGTCCGGCATTGGGGTTGGACTTCCCGTCTCCCCCAATTCCATAATGGAACGGCAATCTGTCAACACCTGCTGTTGTTTGTCCACAGGCATAATCAATATCCTGCATAATGATCATGTAAATTTCATCTGCCGTCAATTGTTTTGCCAGGTAGGGAGGCGCAAGAGGTTCTGTGAAATAAGGGATATTTCCGAAGAACTTCCATAACAGGTGCACATAATATGCACGTAAGAAATGGGCCTCTGCTTTGTATTGTTCGAGCACGGTTTCGTCTACTTCAATAGGATTTTCGCAGGCGATAAGAACGTTGTTGCAACGTGCCAGACCTGAGAAATAGATTTCCCACAGCCCGGGGAGCGATTCTGCTGCGGTAGATGTAAACTGTGACAAACGGTAAAGCTGTCCCTGGTCGCCTGAGCTACCCCCACCTTTAAATATATCGTCAGAGCGAAGATCAGACATCAAGAGCACTGAGTTGTAATTGTTGGCTGCATAGCTGTCAAACAAAAGTATCTGGTAGGCAGCTGTCAGGTTCGAAAGTATTACACCTTCTGTAGCAGGTCTTCCCGCTTCTTGCTTTTCGGTAGGAGCATTAGTGAGGAAATCATCTCCGCATGAAGTAGTGACTACAGCCCCTGCCAGCATGATTGCCATTGCTAAAAACTTATATTTTTTCATATCTGTATTAATTTTACTGGTTAAAAGGAAATGTTTGCACCTAAAGATATAGTTCTTGATTGCGGATATACACCACGGTCTACACCTATCCTGTTGTAATTGTCTCCACTAGCTACTTCAGGGTCGAATCCGTCGTATCCGGTGAAAGTCAACAGGTTTTCAGCAGATACATAAATCCTTAAACGCTGGATAGAAGCTTTTCTTGTTAACTCTGCAGGGAGGGTATAACCCAATTGTGCAGTTTTCAGGCGGAGGTAAGTACCATTCTTTACATACAGGTCGGAAGAACGCCAGTTGCGGTTCGGGTCGCTCGATGTCATGCGTGGAAGTTTGTTTGAAGTTCCTTCGCCTGTCCAGCGGTCGAGTATCCATGTAGGGCGGTTCATTGCAGGAATGTCGGCACGTTGAGAGAAGTCAAATACATCGTTGCCTGCTGTTCCCTGGAAGAAAAGGTTGAGGTCAAAGCCTTTCCATTCTGCGCCGAGGGTGAAACCGAAGCTCCAGTCGGGCATTCCTTTTCCGATTTTGGTTTTATCATTGTCATCAATTGTACCATCCTGGTTGTGGTCGACAAAGCGTACATCGCCGGGTTTTGCTTCCGGCTGGTATTTTTCGCCGTTGCTGTTTACGTATGCGTCTACTTCTGCCTGGTTCTGGAAGATACCATCTGTCTTGAAACCGTAGAAATAGGGCCATACTTCGCCGTTCTTTCCTTTGATGAATTCGCCTACGCCCGAAGCTCCTGCGTTTTCATATACGGCCTCGCCTGTAGCATTACCTAATTTAATAAGCTTGTTCTTCATGTAAGATGCATTACCTGAGATGCTGTAGCTAAAGTCGTTGATCTGTTGTCTCCATCCTAATTCGAATTCAAGACCCCAGTTTTCCATATCTCCCACGTTACCCATCGGTGCTCCCAAACCTACGTATTTAGGTATAGGCAGTTCCATAAGCATACCGTTTGTTTTCTTCTTGAAATAGTCGAAACTAAAGCTTAATGCATTGTTGAAGAAGCGGGCATCAAATCCAAGGTCGATCTGTTCCGACTCTTCCCATTTGATATCAGGGTTTGCAATAGCACCGGGAGAGGCTCCATAGTACATTATCCCGTTTTTGCTTTGGCTGGCAACGCTGTAGCCTCCGCCGTAATAATAATTCTGTCCACCATCCATCAACGTGGTATAACGGAAGTTACCGATGTTTTCATTACCGTTGCGTCCCCAGCTGAAACGTACTTTGAATGAGTCAAACCATTCGGGGCTGTTGGCCATATAGGGTTCGTTCAATACGTTCCATCCTACGGAGACTGCCGGGAATATAGCCCATTTGTTATTGGGGCCGAACCGGGAAGAACCGTCGCGGCGTAGAGTTGCCTGCACCATATAGCGCTCGTCATAGTTATAATCTATACGGCCGAAGTAAGAAGCCAGTGCGGTGAAATTGTAGCTGTCTGTGCCGCCGTACACTCTTTCTTTATCACGGTCTGCGATGGCCGAGTTGATATTTGCTTTGTTAGGATCTGTTTCCAGCAGGTCGTAGTCGCTGCCGCCCAACTGACGGCGTGTATATTTCTGGGCTGACTGTCCGAGCACAACTGTCAGGTTATGCCTCATGTTGAATGTATGGCTGTAGGTCAATACGTTTTCTACCTGCCATCTGTAACCACGGTTCATTTCGCTCCATACTGAGCTCTGGGTTATGTTTTTACCCTGAGAGGCCAGGAAGTTTTCAAATTCGTGTCCGTCTTTTCCCCAGAAAGCGAGGTCGGCACCATAGCTGCTCTTGAATTTTAATCCGGGCAATACGTCGATCTCTCCCCAGAAGTTGGCAACGAATTTGTCTTCGTTGTTTTTCTCTTCATGAGGCCGGTTGAGCATAGCTACCGGGTTTCCTATCTCCTGGAATCCGGCAGGGGGTATGGAGAATACTCTGCCGTCTTTATCTTTCACTGCATGAGGATATTGTTTGAGGATTTCGGCAGCAGTTCTTACGTCGGGACCTGTTATCTGGTCGGGTGCATATACGGGAACCAGCGGGTTGAATGCCAGGGCACTTCCCAATATCGAACCAAATTCTGAGTTAGGCTCAATGCCTGTTGAATTGGCACGTGAGTAACCTACGTTCATGCCCACTCTTACTTTGTTGAGGAACTTGCGGTCGTTTGCTTCGTAAACGGTATAATTGGTATTCGAGCGAAGGCTCCAACGGTCATAGTTGGACTTTCCGTAGTTACCTCCTACGATACCATCCTGGCTGTAATATCCTAATGAAAGGAAATACTGACCTTTTTCCGTACCGCCGCTTACACTTACCTGATGGTTCTGAACGGGTGCATTGCGATAGAATGTCTCTTTTTGCCAGTCGGTTCCTTTGCCTGCCCTGGCTATCTCGTCAGCCGAATAGCGCGCCGGGTTGCCGTCGTTTACTTCGGTTTCGTTCATAATCATCATGTAGTCTTGTGCCCCGAGCATGTCTTTATGTTTCCACGGGTTTTGCCAACCGTAGTTGAAGTCATAGCTGATGGTTGCCTTTCCGGTAGTTCCGCTTTTGGTTGTCACCAGGATAACCCCGTTTGCAGCACGTGCACCATATATGGCGGCAGAAGCGGCATCCTTCAATATTTCTACGGATTGAATATCAACAGGATTGAGGTAGTTGATACCACCCTCTATCGCCATACCGTCTACGATGTAAAGCGGGTCACTGTTGTTGACCGTACCGATACCACGGATACGTACTTTGGAGTCTGCCCCCGGTTGTCCGGAACTTTGAGTGATCTGCACCCCTGATACTTTACCTTTCAGTGCATCTTCTACGCGCGATGGTTTGGTTGCATTGAGGTCTTCAGCAGTCACACGGCTGATGGCTGCGGTTACCACACTCTTTTTCTGCACGCCGTAACCGATCACTACTACTTCGTCCAGCGCTTCGGTGTCTTCGTTTAATACAATACGCAAGGGTTGTCCTGTTGCTACAACTTCTTGTGTTACGTATCCTACATAAGTAATGGTTAGTGTGCTTCCGGATGGAGCCGTGAGGGTAAATTGACCGTTGAGGTCGGTTATTGTACCATTGGTAGTGCCTTTGACTACCACATTTACTCCGGGTAATGGAAAATCATCCTCTCCCGCTACTATTACCCCTGTGATTTCTATGTTTTGTGCAAACATAGCGGCAGCGGTCGTTAGTAATAACATAGATAATAAGAATAACTTCTTCATAAGTTCTTAAAAATTAAGATTAACACATGTCTAAAAACATATCGCAAACATACGTGGATAACAGGTCGATTGTATGTTTTTTACCTAGGCACGAATACGCCAGGGGGAAATAATGAATACGTCAATATTTCGTCTTTAAAGGGTAAGGTGCTGATAATTAAGGGTAATGTATTACGCGGGGTGAATAGATGGGGAAAAGATGCGGGTAAAATAAAATTATCGGTTAGTTTGTGGTGTTTAAGAGGGGGGAGGTGATGAGTGGGAGTGCATTAGAGGGTGTTTGTGCTGATAAGGGGGAGGGGATTCCGGGTCGGGGCCCGGAATGACATGGGATATGCATAAACTTACGATATCTGATGTAAATAGGCTGTAAGGCTTTCATCTCTTTCAAGGCCGAATTTCTTCCTGAGGCGGTAGCGCAATGTCTCTACTCCACGTGTTGAGAGGTTGAGAAGGGGTGCAATTTCTTTGGTAGAAAGGTTCATTTTAAGATAGGTACACATCATTTTTTCATTAAGGGAAAGGTCAGGATATTTCTCAGTCAGTTTCTTGATGAAGTTATTGTGTACGAGGTCGAATTCTTCTTCTACACGCTTTAATGTGTCGTCTGATTGTATGTTAGAATCTATCTTACTGTTGATGATGAGCAGCATTTTCTTTAAGGTGCTGTATTGTTCGCCGGACATTTTGGCTATTACCTTATAAAGTTCCTGCTTTATCTCTGTGAGTATTTCATTCTTCCTCATGAAGTTTATCATTAGGTTGGCCATTTCCTGGCTCTTGTGTTGTAGTTTGTTTTCGAGCTTTTCTTTTTCCAGCTCCATAATTTGCTTTTCTTTCCGGGCGCTTTCTTCTTGGTATTGCTGCTCGATGATCTGCATTTCTTTTTCTTTTTCGAGCACGGCCATTCTCTTTTTCTTTACCAGTCGGGAGTCGTCCCACTTATAAACCAGCCACATCAGCAGGATGAACAGAACGGAGTAACACACATAGGCTGTGCTTGTGCGATACCAGGGTGGGAGGATGGTGAAGGTGAATTCATCCCCATGCACAGTCTCGTCCGGGAAGACGGCTTCTACCTGAAACGTGTAAGTGCCCTCGGAAAGCTTGCTGTATTCTTTTACGTGAGAGGGAGAAAGCTCGCTCCAGACGTCTGTGTCTTTGAGGCGGTGACGGAAGAATATGTCTCTGTTCTCCATAAAAGAGAAAACGCCATATTCAAACTTTACATTCCGGTGGGCATAAGATAGCTGGGGAATGTATTTTTCTTTGGTGAAATTGCTGCTGTACACCAAACTGTCGCGTGGAGAGGTGACATACATATATTTAATATGCATACCGGTATTGGAGTCGTTCATCTGCTCGTTTCCCGTATCGAGAAGTGTGAAACCGCTTTCATTGGGTATCACGATCAGGGTATCATCCAGGATAAGGAGGTCTTTAAATTGTTTCAAAGGTTCCTGGGCGTATTGTTTCAGCGAGTAAACGGTGTTTGACGGTTTCCCGTCTTTCCGGCCGGCGATGGCTAACTGCTGTTCGTTTACGGCGATGATATTTCCGTTTTGCTTAAAGATCCGCTGAAAGGGATATTCTGTCTGCAAAATCTCATTTATCTCCTGGTTGTAGACGAGGCTGTCTGCAGATTTGTCGTATTGATAAATCCCGGCTTTGGTCGTGAAGTAAATATCTCCGTCCAGATTGTTGACATAGCTGTGCTTGATGTTGGGAAGCCCTTTGCTGATACCGTAACTTCTGATAGAGCTAATTGTAAAGTCGAGGGTATCCAGTTCTATCCGCTCTATTCCCTGGCGGTTGTTTTGCAGCCAGATAATGTGTCCGTCTTCTATTTCGAAGTTTTCTACTGAGTCCTGATTGCCTTCGATGTGTTTTATGATCTTCCATTCTCCTGCTGTTTTCTCCAGGAGGTATAAACCGGAGTAGGTTCCCAACAGCATTTTGGATGATCCCGGGTAGAGGGGTTTGCAGTCCCATACTCCGCCTATGTTACCTATTTTTTTTGCCGTTCCACCGGAGATAAGGAACAAACCTCTGTCGTGGAGGCAAAAGAGGTCGTTGCCGATCTTACGCAGATTCCACACCTGACCGCTTGTGTGGGGGACGCTTTTGGCATTGAGGGGTTCATCTTTCAGTTTTACCGGATAGTCGGTGTAATACAATCCCCGGTTGGTGCCGAAATAAAACTTACCTTCTGACAGGGCTGAACAATAACCCGTGCCCAGTGAATTGGGGTAGGCATAGAGGCTGGTAAAGGGAGAGTTGAGGCAGATGTAGTCGAGCCCGTTGTTAAGCCCTGCCCACAGGTTTCCTTTGGGGTCGAAGCAGAGGGAGAGGACGGTGTTGTTTTGTAGTCCGTTGTTCTCGTTAAAGTATTTTGCTTCGAGTGTTTCTTTATCTAATAGTACGATGCCTTTGTGTACGGTGCCTATGGCTATTTTTTTGTCTGAGGAGGTAATGGTGAATACTTCATTTTCGTTCAGAAAGTGTTCCACCCCTGTGATGAAGGGGCTGGCCTGGTAACCATCGTAATAGAAAAGCCCGTTGTAGGCGGTGGCTATTAGCAAGCCTTTTTTATAAGGTATGAAGCCTCTTATACGTTCTTTTTTGAGTTTTCCGTCGTCCTGTATGGGGAAGAAAGTGTTGCCTACCAACACGTATACTCCGACGGGTGTGCCTACATATAGTGTGTTATCTATCAGGGCAGAACAGTCTATTTTCTCGCCAAATTCGATTACCGTATAGTTGTCTTTGAGGAGCTTTATCACTTTTCCATCAGCCTGAAAATAGAAGATATTATCAGTCTCAAAAATATTCCATATATTGCCCGAAAAGCGGTCTTTCTCGTCGAGAGAATCAGAGAGACAGGTATAGACCATTTTTCCGCGGATGTCGGGTTCGAGGTATCCGAATTCGTGTATTCCTCCGAAGTAGACTCTTCCCTGGCGGGTAGAGCAGTATACTGATCTCATTTCCAGTTCGTTGTTGAGGGTGAAGGTGTTCCACTCGCTGCCGTCAAATTGCAGAAGGCCGTTTTTGTTGGCAAAGTACATCCAGTTTCCCTCTCCGTAAACACTTATTTGCCATATTTGGGAAGCACCTTTGTAGGTGTCTTTATTAAAGTTAAGGATGAAATTGTTCCAGTGGGCGGCTGTCTTTCCAAAAGGGAAAAGTAGGATAAGCAGCAGGATGGGGCAAAGAGGTGTTTTATATTTCATCGTTATAAATCCAGGTTTGCGTGTTTACATAAACAAAGGTAACTAAAAAAACAAAAGGTAAACTATAATAGGGCTGTGTAAAAATGAAATCTCCCTCATTATCCTACCCTCTATAAAAAAAGCATCTCAACCTTTCTGGTCAAGATGCTTTCCCTTTTTTTGAGCCTCTTGTCGGATTCGAACCAACGACCCCGAGATTACAAATCACGTGCTCTGGCCAACTGAGCTAAAGAGGCGAGTGGGCAAGCTTACTATATCGCGCCGCTACAACCAACTACCTTTGCTGCGATCAAGCCCTGGAGGATTCGAAGGGAGCTGGCCGTATAGGACTTACCCGGGCGCAAAGGTAGATATTTTTAGTTATCCTGCAATAGGTTTCAAAAACTTTTTTAGATCATTATCAGTAATTCACTACTTATCAGATATTTATAAATAATAAAAAGTATGCAAATAATCGGCTCTTCATTCAAAAAAATACTTAACGGGTAAATTCGGAATGAAATCTTACTACACATTCAACCTAAAAATAGTACTTTTGTACATTTATTAAACTATCACATGACAGAAAAGAAAGTTTCGTTGCACAAATATGCTATGCGCCTCGGCACTATAATGGGGGTGTATTGGATAGTTAAATTTATTTTCTTCCCGTTGGGTATACGTGTTCCTTTTTTGCAGTTCGTGTTTTTGGCGATGACAATTGCCGTACCTTTTTTGGGATATTACTTTGTAAAAATGTTCCGTAATAAGGTGCTGGGTGGGTTTATCTCTTTTGCACAAGCCTGGGCATTTACTGTTCTTTTGTATGCATTTGCCGGAATATTGGTAGCCGTAGCTCATTATATCTATTTTCAATATATTGATAACGGATTTCTGCTCGAGGTTTACAATGCTTCCGTGCAGGAGGTGAAAAATCTGGGAGTCGCGGGAATGGAAGGTTATATAGAACAGCTTGAACACAGCCTTGAACTGATCAGCGGGCTTACCCCCTTGCAGCTGACTTTCCAGTTGTTTAATATGAACCTCATGTCGGGGGTATTCTTGGGTATTATTACCGCCTTGTTCGTCATGCGCAAGAATCCGGATGTGAACGCTCCTTTATAATAAATATGTAATACGGTAAATATCATCATTATGGATATATCAGTAGTCATTCCTTTGTATAATGAAGAAGAGTCGCTTCCCGAGCTGTATGCATGGATAGAACGGGTGATGAAAGAAAATAACTTCTCTTATGAGGTTGTCTTTGTAGATGATGGCAGCACAGACCGTTCGTGGAACGTAATCCAGACGCTACGTGAAAAGTCTGAGAATGTGAGGGCGATCAAATTCCGCAGGAATTATGGTAAATCGGCTGCATTGTATCACGGCTTTGAACGTGCCCAGGGGGATGTTGTTATTACAATGGATGCTGATTTGCAGGACAGCCCTGATGAGATACCCGAACTATACAATATGATTGTGAAGGAAGGTTACGACCTGGTTTCCGGTTGGAAGAAGAAAAGGTATGACCCGCCTTCAAAAACGATACCTACCAAGATATATAATGCTTCGGCGCGTGCCGTATCCGGCATAAAGAACCTACATGATTTTAACTGCGGCCTCAAGTCGTATAGGAATTGTGTGGTGAAAAATATCGAGGTATATGGCGAAATGCACCGATACATTCCGTATCTTGCGAAAAATGCCGGCTTCAATAAAATAGGAGAGAAGGTAGTTCACCACCAGGCGCGTAAGTACGGGCATACAAAATTCGGTCTCAACCGCTTTGTGAATGGTTATCTCGATCTGCTTACCTTGTGGTTTCTATCCCGTTTTGGGGTGAAGCCGATGCACATATTCGGGCTGCTTGGCTCGCTGATGTTTTTTATCGGGTTTGTGGCAATTATTGTAGTGGGGGTAGGCAAGCTGTATGCACTGAACGCAGGGATGCCCTACAGGCTCGTTACAGAGTCTCCTTATTTTTATCTGGCACTGACGTCGATGATACTAGGCACTCAACTGTTTCTGGCAGGGTTTATTGCCGAGCTTGTAGCGCGCAATGCTCCCGAACGTAATAAATATCAAGTACAAGAAGAGATTTAAAACACGAATATCTGATATGAAGAAAAGAATAAAGTCGAATATACGAACGGCCGTAAATGGTTTGTTGCTAAGTATTGTGGCGGGGGTTATGGCGGTATCGTGCTCCGAGGGAGATTGCTCTTTGCTGGGACGTCCGCGGGCATTGTTCAACTTGTATAGCTCCGAAAGCAAGCAAGCTATAACTTACCTGGATACTTTAACTATTACTTCACTTTATGCCGACTCTGTTTTACTGAACCGGATATATAACTTCTCAGGATTTTCTCTTCCTTTAAGATATACGGAAGAAGAGACTGTTTTTGTGCTCACTGCTGTAGATAGTATCGCTATCTGGAGGGATACAATACGTATATCTCATACAAACAAACCCTATTTCTCATCCCTGGATTGTGGGAGAGAGATGTTTCATACTATCCAAAGTATTTCATATACAAGCCATTTGCTAGACTCTATTGTACTAATCAACCCGGATGTAGACACTTATGAAAAAGAAAATTTCCAGATATTTTATCCTACTGGGCTTTAATCTGTTAATCCCGGCTGTTGCTGTTATGGCGCAGCAGCAACAGGTGCCTCCACCTCCGGCAGAAAGCCAGATAGAGATTGTAGATGAAAATGCTACACCCAAACTGCCTCTTTACAGGGGGGCATCAGTGAATGTAGATGTATTTCAGGCTGGTAGTTATGTGCTGGGGGGTGATTTTTTGGCTGCGGATGTGGGTTTTGATGTCAACCTGAAAAACAGATTTTTCCCTATCATAGAGTTGGGTTATGGTATGACTGATACTGTAGACGATTTTAATGATGATGATAGAAAGATGCATTACAAATCGTCCGGAATGTATGGGCGTATTGGGATGAACTATAATACGATGGGAAAGCGTAATTCTCCCAGCTTTTTGTATGTAGGATTCCGCTATGCTTTTGCTACCATGAAGTATGATGTATGGGGGCCTCCGATGCCGGATGATGAATTTGGGGGAGAGCTGGACTTCTCTTACTACGACCAGAAATCCAATGCCCAATGGCTTGAGTTTCTTGTGGGCATCAAAGTACAGATTTATAAGAATTTCCTTATGGGGTGGTCTTTCCGGTACAGGGCACGCCTTTCGGTAGATGAAACTGATACTACTTCTCCCTGGTATATACCCGGATTCGGAAAGAATAACTCTACAAATTTCGGATTTACCTATAACTTAATTTATAATCTGCCTTTCTGAGGATATTCTTAAAACCGGCCCGGAACACAAGGCAGACACACACGTTAAAAAACACTTTGTATGAAAAGAGAAAACCTGAAATGGCAACTGCCCATATTGTTGGTTCTTATCGTGGGAACAGTATATATCCTGCGCAGACAATCGCAGATGCCTTATCAAAAGGATACGGGAAAGATATTCGGCACGATATTTCATGCTACATATCAATCAGACAAGAATTATTTTGAAGATATAATGGCTGAGCTTAAAAAGGTAGATAACTCTTTGTCGCCTTTTAATCCCAACTCGGTCATCAGCCGCATTAACCGCAATGAGGATGTAGAGCCCGATCCGCTTTTTATGGAAACCTATTATTGTGCACAGGAGATATCGAAAAAAACAAGCGGAGCTTTCGACTTCACTATCGCCCCACTGGCCAATGCCTGGGGATTTGGCTTTAAACAGGGAATATATCTCGATTCGCAGGCGGTAGACAGCCTCAGAGAGATTGTTGATTACCGGAAGGTAAGCTTTGCAAACAACAGGATTGTGAAGGAAGACGACCGCATCATGCTCAGTGGCAGTGCCATTGCCAAAGGATTCGCCAGTGATATAATAGGACGCCTGCTTGAAAAGAAAGGTGTAAGGAATTATATGGTCGAAATCGGCGGTGAAATCGTAGTAAAAGGCAAGAATCCCCAGAAGAAACTATGGCGTATCGCTGTTAATAAGCCTGTGGAAGATTCTTTATCTATCAATCAGGATATCAAAGCTGTGTTGGAACTGACGGATATAGGCATGGCAACATCTGGCAACTACCGTAACTTCCACTATCGCGACGGCAAAAAGTATGGACACACCATCGACCCCCGGACAGGCTATCCGGTGCAGACGGAGATATTGTCGGCCACCGTATTGGCGGATAACTGCATGACGGCTGATGGCTATGCCACCGCTTTTATGGTGATGGGATTTGAAAAGACCAAAGAGCTGGTAGAGAACACTCCCGGTCTGGAAGTATACCTCATCTATCTGGATGCCGCCGGAAATGAAGAGACGTATATGTCTCCCAGCATGAAAAGATATGTGGTTGAAGAGAATATTATCTGACTTACCACCCGTCCCCGTTCGTCGGGAAATACCCCCCATTCACCGATTATGTACCGGAGGACGCCTGTAAAGCCTTTCGGCATTGCATGAAAGTAGATACATTTGTTTCGTAAACAAAATAAAAAAGAACTCATGGGAAATAATGATTTCAACAAAAGAAGCTGTTGCCGGATATCGGGAGGTTATTTTATTGCTATTCTTCTTATTCTTGCAGGATTGCTGATCCTCGGCAAAAATACGGGTATCCTTCCTTACAATGTATATCATGTGATTTTGTCGTGGCCGATGCTGATTATTGCCGTAGGTGTATACACACTGTTACAGCGAGAAGTTACGGGCGGACTTATTGTTATAGCGGTAGGTACTTATTTTCTTTTGCCGCGAATTGACTGGTTCAATGCAACGCTCTCATCCATGTTTTGGCCGGTTGTGCTTATCACCATCGGGCTTGTAACGCTTTTCCGGCTTCGGAGGCGAAACACATGGAGCCATAATAACCACTACTACGGAACTGATGGACATCAATATGTTTCTTCAGACGGATATATCTCTTCAGACAATACATTTAGTTCGGTAAGACATATCGTGAGCGAGGAAGTATTTAAAGGAGGATTTATCCGCAATAAGTTCGGTGCTACCGTTATCGACCTTCGCCGGTCTACGCTTGAAGCAGAAAATACATATCTGGATATTGATTGTAAATTCGGCGGTATAGAACTTTATATCCCTGCAACATGGAGTGTGAGGGTAGAATTCACCCCTGTGCTTGGAGGTTGCGATGATACTCGTATACCGGTTGCCAACATGGATACACAGCATGTACTCGTTTTGCGTGGCTCTATCTCTTTCAGTGGTCTTGAGATAAAGAGCTAAGATGCACACACATCCTCTCATAGAATCAAAGCTCTACAAGGTAATGGCCGGGGTATTTACGGCCATTGCCTTGCTGGTACATTGGTTTTTGCTCACTTTTTACCAGAAAACCGATCCGATGGCCGCCCTTGTAGATGGGTTGGTATCTATCAGTTTGTTTGGTGTGCTGGCTTACTTCCTGTGGTATGCGGTAAGTTTTGTAAAAGTGTTGCAGGCCGAACTGATCCTGATGCTGGTCGTAATGACCATCTGGATGGCAGGTTGCTTTGTTGGGAAGAATATGGGAGAATATATATTTGATACTACTCCTTACTCTTTTATTCCTTCGGTACCCTTCAGGCTGTTGTTCGGAATACTTGCCTGGACGGCTGTTTCTCTGTGGTATCGCCTGGAACGGATGCATCAGTGGAAAGAAGAGCGCATTGTATCCGAAAGCTTACAGGCCATGCAGGCTGAGGAAGTAAACGACCGGATTGCCGTGAAAGACGGTAGCCGTATACATATTATTCACTTGCCAGACCTGATCTATGTGCAAGCCAGCGGAGATTATATCACCCTGGTGTCTGCTTCCGGACAGTATCTGAAAGAGCAAACCATGAAATCGCTGGAATCCCAGCTTCCCGGCTCACGCTTTGTACGTGTGCATCGCTCTTACATAGTGAATGTGGAGTATATCAGACGGGTAGAACTGCATGGGAAAGAAACTTACCAGGTATTGTTGAAAAATGGCGAGACCATCCGTGCCAGCAATGCTGGTTATAAGCTGCTGAAAGAGCAACTTGCCTTATAAGTTGAGGATTTTTACCAGCGCTACGGATACATCATCCTCTGCTCCGGATTCTATAGCAAGATTTACGAGATCCTCTACAGAAGCTTCCGTAAGTATGATTTCTATTTCGGTATCTTCCAGAATATCGGTCAGACCGTCGGAACACAGCAGGAAAGCATCTTCTTCGTGTATGGCTTCGGTGATATCTTCCATATCCAGAAATACGCTTTCGCCTGCACCAATCGAGTTCAGCACTATATTTGCGGGTACATCTCTATGTCCTACCATCTGACGCAATGAATGATCGGTAGAAAGCTGACTGAGATACTGACCTCTTAAACGGTACACGCGACTGTCTCCGCAATTGATCCACAATACTTTTTTCTCGTAGAAGATAAGGCCCACAAGTGTGGTGCCCATGCTGTGGCGATAGTGTTTGAGTGAAGATTCTGTGAGCAGTTTTTTGTGCGCTTTCTGCACCCAGCCTTTAAACTGACGTGTCAGCTTTTTGATAGAGAGCCCTTTGGGGAGGCTGTAGAAAAAGTCTGACAGCCATCTCAATACATTCTCGCTGGCTTCTTCTCCATGCTGATATCCACCCATTCCATCGGCCAGAGCCACAATAAAGCGATCTGTGGCAGATAGCGTGACTCTTTTACTCAGAGCCGTATCCCGCACGCAAGTCTTTCCCAAGAGTATCATATCTTCGTTGCTATCTTTTATAAGACCTTTTTTACTATTGGCTTTTATCTCTAAATACATGGTGAAGTAATGTACTGTGTTCTTAATACATGGTAAAGTGATACACTGTTTTTTTATTTTTACTGTTTTTTTCGCCTTTAACCCTGCTGCCTACTACGTTGATCGTGCAAGCTGATCTGCCAAAGATACATACTACCTATTAATTGTACAAAAAAACAAAGAACGATTGTTGATCTATCAACATTATTTATCTTTTAATCTCAACAGCATCTCAAGCTTACGCCGTTTCCCGTAATACTCGGGTTCTCCGAGATGATCCAGTATCAACTGATGCTGGAGCGGCGTGAGTATTCGCTGCCGGGGCATGTAGCAGGTGGCGGCAAGTGCTTTCTGCAAAAGAGTGTTTTGACGAATCCAGACACGCAATTGGGTGCTGGCACTTTTTGGTTCGCTGTCCGGAAAATATTGTTTGGCCAGCGCATTGAAATAAATTGTACTCATAAATGATTTGAATTTGGTGATTATTATTCGCTTTGCGTATTAGTAGTTAAAGCAGTTAAGTAGACAGGTAGTCAAGTAGTAGATACTTTTGCTGTATGGTTACTTTAACTACTCTGACTACTAAGTTGCAGTATGCAACTGCCGACTACTAAGAAAAAGCTATTCTTCTTTTTGCTTCCTTAGTGGAAGTGAGTCTACACGTTCGTAGGTCATGTTGCGTTGCAGATCGCGTAGCATAGTGCCGGGACGAAACTGGAATTTAGCTTGCCTGATATTGGCAGCATTAAATTCTTCTTTTGTATAGGCCCCTCTGCTTGAGATTTGCATCTGGAAACTTCCTAACTCTCCCAGGCTTACTACTCGCCCGTTGGAGAGATGTTTTCTCATGCACCTGATTACTCCGCGAAGACTGTTAAGCACATCTCCGTCGGTGAGCGACGAAGCATAACTAACGTCTTCGGCAATGTCGTTGAGTGTTACTACACCATCTGCCTGTGCTTTGGCGTAAAACATCTTCGGGTCTTCCGGTCTGAGTGGATTCCTTAATTCAGCTAAGCTGTATTTTACTGGCATATTCCATTACGTTTTTTAAGAGGTGAATATTAAGGTTAATTATCTCTGATATCGTACGATTTTATACAGACAAAGATACATAAGCCACTTGATAGCGAGTTGATAAAGATAGCTTAATCTAGCTTAATTTGTAGTATTTAATATTGATTAACTAAATAGTTAGTGATATGTATCGTTGGGATTGAGAGTTTAAGTTGAAGGCATTGGCATTCATGCCCCGGATATAAATAATAGTTATTAATCCAACAGTCGCAGGGAGCGCTGAAAACGCTCCCGGTGTCCGTTGGTTTAGTGCTCTGCATGCACGTCTAAACCCTGAAGTAAAGGCTATTCTTCACATTTAAATCCTAAACTGATAGCTGGCCCCGGTAGGGGGTAAAAAAGAAAGTATATCTTTTTTTTATTCATATCCTATCATTTACTATCCTATCTTGTACCTACTTTCTTATCCTACTAATTCCTATCCTGTACTATACTATAAGGAACTGTTGTGACACTGTCGGGACATTGCTTCAACACTGTTTCAACGTGGTTCGTATCGTGGTCTTATCAGCATATTACAAAGCTGTAAGCCTAAGTCTTTGGTATACACATCTCATGAGCTATCAGATGTATCAACCCAAACAACTAAGCAGATTTATTTATTTTTTCATGCAATAATAAATATATAAAAGAAAAGAAATTTTCTTTTTATACATTCCTTTCCTATACCATACCATACTATACTTTCCTATACTATCCTATATAGTGGAACACTGGTTCCCCATCAGTTCCCCATTGGTTACGAATTATTCGTAGTTATTTAGAAATGAGATATAGTCTCTGCTTTGTCTTATTTGCGAGACTACTCTGGTTGTGCAGTCAGACTAGTCATGTTGCATGTTCTAAGCCCTTATGTATCTTTGTTTTAGACTATGATTACAATATGTCAAAGATCGACAATCAATCTCTGTTTAAGATTTATATTGCAAATATAGTAGTATATCTAATTAAAAACAAACATAAAACTATTTATTTTTGAAATAATAATTAGATATTTATATGTTTATTTAGTAATCGGTTGAATAAGAAAGGGTAAGAGTATAAATCTGTAGATGAATTTATTTATTATAAAGTGTTCGCTAACAGTTTGCTGTTTTATTGATAATTATATATAAAAAAATAATTATTTATGGGCTGAATTATTAGTTGTCATATAAAAAATAAGGAAGATTTATATGCAGATAAAGAAAACTGGAGTTTACTCCTTTCGATTTAAAATAAAAAAAAGGTAAACCCTCTCCGTTGCCGGATACAGGTGTACCTTTTCGCATGAAAGTATTAAGATCGCTGCTTGCCTATTTAATCTTTTTATATCCGTAAACAGCCAGATCACCTAATTCTTCTTCAATGCGAAGTAGTTGATTGTATTTGGCCATACGGTCAGAGCGGCTCAACGAACCTGTCTTGATTTGTCCTGAGTTAGTTGCTACAGCTATATCGGCAATGGTTGCATCTTCTGTTTCGCCCGAGCGGTGAGAAGTAACAGAAGTATATCCGTTGCGATGGGCCATCTCAATAGCATTGAGGGTTTCGGTGAGCGAACCGATCTGATTTACTTTAATCAGGATGGAGTTGGCACAACCCTGCTCGATACCTTTTTCAAGGAATTCGACGTTGGTTACAAACAAGTCGTCACCTACCAGCTGACATCTGTCGCCGATACGGTCGGTAAGCATTTTCCAGCCTTCCCAGTCGTTTTCGCTCATGCCGTCTTCGATAGAGTCGATAGGGAATTCGTCGATCAGTTTAGCAAGGTAATCCACCTGTTCCTGTGCATTTCTTTTCTGGCCTTTTTCGCCTTCAAATTTAGAGTAGTCATACACTCCGTCTTTGTAAAATTCGGAAGAAGCACAGTCAAGGCCGATAGTGATATCTCTTCCCGGCATATATCCGGCAGCTTCGATAGCGGCAAGGATCGAATTCAATGCATCCTCAGTACCGTCCAGTGTAGGAGCAAAACCTCCTTCATCTCCAACAGCAGTGCTGAGACCGCGTTCGTGAAGTACTTTTTTCAATGCATGGAACACTTCCGCACCCATACGCAAACCTTCTTTAAATGATTTAGCACCTACCGGGCGAATCATAAATTCCTGGAAAGCAATAGGAGCATCCGAGTGAGAACCTCCGTTGATAATATTCATCATAGGCACAGGCAATACGTATGTATTTGTACCTCCAATATATCTGTAAAGCGGGATATCGAGATAAGCAGCCGCAGCTTTTGCCACTGCAAGCGAAACTCCGAGGATGGCGTTGGCACCAAGTTTGGATTTGGTTTTCGTGCCGTCCAGGTCAATCATTTTTTTGTCGATAGCCATTTGGTTGAGGGCCGACATACCGATAAGTTCGGGAGCTATTTTTTCGTTGATGTTGTCAACAGCTTTTTTAACGCCTTTACCACCATAGCGTGATTTGTCGCCGTCACGCAGTTCTATCGCTTCATTTTCTCCTGTAGATGCTCCTGATGGTACCGAAGCTCTGCCTATAAAGCCAGATTCTAATATTACGTCAACTTCTACTGTAGGATTACCTCTTGAATCCAGGATTTCTCTTCCTTTAATCGCTTCTATTCTCATAATAAAATGTTTATAATTTGCTAACAAATATAACACATCAGAATAGCTTATTGTTTTCTCAATAATTGATTTTTTTGATCTTTTAATTAAAATACCTATTTATTGGTAGTCGGAGATAACCAACCCCAACAACCGGGATAATTCCAGTGCCTGAAGCGAAGTGACCTTAAGCCCGCGCAGATCGGGGATGTTGGCCCGTATGCCTGCTATGCGGGAATTGCTGAGGTCTATACCTTTTAGTGGCGTATGTGAAAACTCGGCCTCTGTGAGATCGCATTCGTCGAAAACCGCCGGTATGAATTTACAATTATTGAATATCCCGTTCAGGAATTCGGATTGAGAAAAAAGTACACTTCTCATTTTGCTGTATGAAAAGTTGATGTAATGACAATTACAACCCTGGAAGCTCACATGATTGAGTGCGCTTTCGGGCAGATTACTACCCAGCAGCTTGCAGTTGATGAACTCTGCACGGAAGAAAATGCTTTTGGAAAAGTCGTTGTTAGAGAGGTTGCAATTCTTAAAAACAACATCATTGAAGTGGCTTCCTTTCAGCTTACATTCGTTGAATGCGCAGTTGTTAAACACCGTTTTGTTGATGGTAATATACTCCCGATTCAGTTTATCAAGAAATTCTCCTTTGAAGGTTAAAGAAGTTATCTGGTCGTTTTCACCGATTAGTTGTTCAAAGCTCAGGGTAGATTCCGGAGATTCATTCACAACGGGTTTTGATAATTTCAGATCTGCCATGATATATTTAATGTGATGATTAAAAATTCTTTCCGAGCCATATTCCGAGCAGTGTGCCCGTTATCCCCAGTAGGATGCTTCCCAATGTATAGAATGAAAAAGTGAAATAATATCCATCTTTCAGCAGGTTGAGATTGTCTGCCGAGAAGGTTGAAAAAGTGGTGAATCCTCCGCACAAACCCACCGTGAGTAAAAGGCGTATTTCGCTGGCGAGGTTGAATCTTTCTGACAGTGTAAAGAATATACCTATCAGTATGCTACCCGTTATATTAATAAGAAAAGTAGCCACAGGGAAATCTGAGATGGTATTTTTACTGATTAATAGCTGTATCAAATAGCGGAGCACGCTGCCTGTGCCGCCCCCCAAGAATATATAAAGGATAGCTTTCATCTTTAAAGTTTGAGTGATGCAAAGGTAGTGAAATTATTTTGCCCGACTTTTTATTCTATCTCTTTTCCCGCTACATATTTATTTATTAAATTTGCATCCGTTACAAAAATAATACGAACATCTTAAACAAATTTTAAATGGGAGGTTTCTTCGGTACGGTCGCGAAAGCGGGCTGTATAACCGATCTATTCTACGGTACAGATTACAATTCTCACATGGGAACCAAGCGTGGAGGTATGGCCACGTATTCAAAAAACAATGGTTTTATCCGTTCCATACACAATCTGGAGAGTTCATATTTTCGTAGCAAGTTTGAAGACGACCTGGGCAAGTTTAAAGGTGAAGCCGGTATTGGTGTTATCAGTGATACGGATGCACAGCCGATTGTTATAAACTCGCATCTGGGACGGTTTGCGATTGTAACCGTAGCCAAGGTCACCAACATGGATGAGCTGGAGCAAGACCTTCTTTCACAAAACAAGCACTTTGCCGAGTTGAGCTCGGGCAACACTAACCAAACGGAACTCATAGCCCTGCTTATCATACAGGGAAGAACGTTTGTAGAAGGCATTGAAAATGTGTATAACCGCATAAAAGGTTCGTGCTCGATGTTGTTGCTCACCGAAGATGGCATCATTGCCGCCCGTGACAAACTGGGACGTACCCCGATTGTAATCGGGAAGAAAGACGGAGCTTATGCCGTATCCAGCGAATCGTGCAGTTTTCCCAATCTGGATTATGAGATTGAAAAATATATAGGGCCGGGAGAGATCGTCCGCCTGCGTACAGACGGGATGGAGCAGATGCGAGAGCCCAACGAAGAGATGCAGATATGCTCGTTCCTGTGGGTATATTATGGCTTTCCAAACTCAAGCTACGAAGGACGCAATGTAGACGAAGTGCGCTACACCAGCGGCATGAAAATGGGACGCACAGACCAGTCTGAGGTAGATTGTGTATGTGGAATACCGGATTCGGGCATTGGGCAGGGACTCGGATATGCAGCAGGGATAGGAGTGCCCTATCGCCGTGCGGTGGTAAAATATACTCCTACATGGCCGCGTAGTTTCACCCCAAGCCAGCAGAGCCTGCGAAGCCTGGTGGCAAAGATGAAGCTAATACCCAACCGTGCGATGCTGCAAAGCAAACGTATTATCTTTTGCGACGATTCGATAGTGCGCGGCACACAGCTTCACGATAATGTGAAAGCCCTGTATGATTACGGTGCACAAGAAGTGCATATGCGTATCGGGTGTCCTCCGCTTATCTATGGTTGTCCCTTTATCGGTTTTACGGCTACACGCTCCAACCTGGAGTTAATAACCCGCCGGATCATTAAAGAGCTTGAAGGAGATGAGAACAAGAACCTGGAAAAATATGCAACCACCGGTTCGCCCGAATACGAAAAAATGGTAAACATTATACAAGAACGCTTTGGGCTGTCTTCTTTGAGATTCAACTCGCTCGAGATTCTGATCGAAGCGATAGGATTACCAAAATGTAAGGTTTGCACCCATTGTTTTGATGGAACCAGCCACTTCTGATTAACGCTTTCTGCCGGATACAGTATATTTTACACAAAAAGATATTGTTAAACGTTAAAAAGAGCCGTGAATTCTTTTGTGATTCATGGCTCTTTTTCTACCTTTACGGCTATTAGAATTATCTTAAAATTAATGAATAGTTATGACTTTACTTGAACGCTTTTTGAAGTACGTGAGTTTTGATACTCAATCGGACGACTCTACCGGTGTGACGCCGAGCACACCCGGACAAATGATATTTGTTCAATATCTTAAAACCGAGTTGGAGGAACTGGGACTGGAAGAGATAACTCTGGATGAAAACGGTTACCTGTTTGCCACACTTCCTGCAAATACAGATAAAGTAATCCCTACCATCGGATTTATAGCCCATGTGGATACAAGCCCTGATATGAGCGGTAAAAATGTGAGGCCGCGTATGGTAAGTGAGTATGATGGCAGCGACATCGTGTTGAATGCGGAAGAAAACATCGTTCTCTCACCCAAACAATTCCCCGAACTGCTCGATCATAGAGGAGAAGACCTGATCGTAACAGACGGCACCACCCTGCTCGGAGCTGATGACAAAGCCGGTATTGCAGAGATCGTATCTGCTATTGCCTATCTGATAGAGCATCCCGAAATAAAACACGGAAAGATACGTGTCGGATTCAATCCGGATGAAGAAATAGGGCTGGGCGCTCACAAATTTGATGTAGAGAAGTTTGGCTGTAAGTGGGCCTACACTATGGATGGTAGTGAAGTAGGAGAGTTGGAGTTTGAAAACTTCAATGCAGCCTCTGCCAAGATTACTTTTAAAGGAAGAAATGTTCATCCCGGTTATGCGAAAAACAAGATGATCAACTCCATGCTGATCGCTTCGCAATTTACAGGTATGCTTCCCGCAAAAGAAACTCCTGCACACACCGAAGGATACGAGGGATTCTATCATCTGGTAGGTATGCAGGGAGATGTAGAGCAGTCTACATTGTCTTATATCATCCGCGATCACGACCGTCTTAAATTTGACAACCGCAAGAAAGAGATTGAAAAGCTGGTGGATAAGATCAATAAAGAGTATGGAGAAGGCACAGCCACACTCGAGCTGAAAGACCAGTATTACAACATGCGCCAGCAGATAGAACCTGTAATGCACATCATAGACCTTGCCTTCAAAGCCATGGAACAAACAGGAGTGAAGCCTCATGTGAAAGCAATCCGTGGTGGTACCGACGGCGCGCAGCTATCCTTCAAAGGACTTCCCTGCCCGAATATCTTTGCCGGAGGTCTTAACTTCCACGGACGGTATGAGTTTGTACCCGTTCAGTCTATGGAAAAAGCCATGAATGTAATTATCCGAATTGTAGAATTATTAGCACAACAATAAATATTTAATTCCATGAAAACCACACCGTTTACAGACATACACATCGGCCTCGGAGCCAAAATGCACGAATTTGCCGGATATAATATGCCTATCGAATACAGCGGCATCATCGACGAACACCTCACCGTATGCAATGCAGCAGGTGTATTTGATGTATCCCACATGGGCGAATTCTGGGTAAAAGGCCCGCAGGCACTTCCTTTTTTACAGAAAGTAACCTCCAACAATGTTGCTGCGCTGACACCCGGAAAGATACAATACTCCTGTTTTCCTAACGAAGACGGGGGGATTGTAGACGATTTCCTGGTATATTGCTACGAGCCTGAAAAATACCTGCTGGTAGTAAATGCTTCTAATATGGAAAAGGATTGGAACTGGTGTGTGAGCCACAATCAGGAAGGAGCGATACTGGAAAATGCCTCCGACCACATGGCACAGCTTGCCGTGCAAGGGCCTAAAGCTACGGAGATACTTCAAAAGCTGACACCTGTCAATCTCTCTGACATTGTGTATTACAACTTTGTAGTAGGAGAGTTTGCCGGAGAACCCAATGTTATTATCTCAAATACGGGATATACGGGTGCGGGCGGTTTTGAACTTTACTTCTATCCCGAATCGGCTGTGAAAATATGGAACGCCATTTTTGAAGCGGGAAAAGAAGCCGGTATCAAACCGATAGGACTTGGAGCACGCGACACACTGCGCCTTGAAATGGGCTTCTGCCTTTACGGAAATGATCTGGATGATACCACTTCTCCGATAGAAGCGGGATTGGGCTGGATCACCAAATTCGTAGACGGAAAGAATTTCATTAACCGTCCGATGCTCGAAAAGCAAAAGGCAGAGGGCACTACACGTAAGCTGGTGGGTTTTGAAGTAATCGACAGAGGGATACCCCGCCACGGATATGAACTGATGAACGAAGCCGGTGAAAAGATTGGTGTAGTTACTTCCGGCACGATGTCACCCACACGGAAAATCGGTATCGGTATGGGATATGTGAAACCTGAATATGCTAAGCCGGGTACGGAGATATTTATCAGTGTACGCGGAAAAGGAATAAAAGCTGTGGTGGTGAAACCGCCTTTCAGGAAATAATTATAAGGCAGAGACGCATATTTGCGTCTCATCTATATATTATGTCATTATTATCTGGAGACGCAAATATGCGTCTCTACATCATTATATACGGACACAATATACGTCTCTACATTTATCATAATATCAATTCTTTTTATATAAATACGAATTAATACACACGTAATTACTCATTTCCTTTTATATTTGTCGTATTATATAACCAAATACAATAGAATATGAGTGACCCGAAAGATTGCCTGTACTGTCAGAATAATGAGACACTGCACAATTTAATGATCGAAATTGCACCGTTGAGTGTATCCAGAGTATTTCTTTTCAAAGAACAAACTTACCGCGGACGTTGCCTGGTAGCTTATAAAGACCACGTAAATGACCTGAATGAACTCAGCGATGAAGATCGTAACGCCTTTATGGCAGATGTGGTGAGAGTAACCCGCGCTATGGATAAGACTTTTCATCCGGCCAAAATAAATTATGGTGCATATTCTGATAAATTGTCCCACCTGCATTTTCATCTTGCCCCTAAGTATGTAGACGGGCCGGACTATGGAGGGATATTTGTGATGAATCCGGGGAAGGTTTACCTTTCGGATGAGGAATATCAGGAGATGATAGAGGCGATAAGGGGGAATTTGTAAGAATAGGTATAAGAACAGAAAACAATATTTGCACAAGTATTTGACTGTAAAAACAGAGTTGTAGTAATAGATGAGAAATTACGCAACAGCTTAAAATTAAAGCACGTAATAGCTTTTTAGTAAAAATAAAAAGCTATTACTCCTCTTCTTCAAAGTCAAAATCAAAGTCGAAATCACTCGTAAACTCCGGTACTGTGAATTCTTCAATATTCCTTCTGTCTTTCTTGGTTGGCCTTCCGGTTCCTCTGGCCCTGTCAACAAAACCGCTGATTTTGCTCATTTCCAGTAATTCGTATTGATCGGGGGTTGTTACATTCTCCATGTATTCAGGTACAAGTTTAGCACCAACCCTTTTTTCAATAGGCTGAAGTACTTTAAAGGAATAGGTGATAGGAGCCTTTTTTACCTGTATCACATCATTTGTCTTCACCATGCGTGATGCCTTTACAAGTTGACCGTTTATCATCACTTTTCCTTTTTTACAGGCTTCTGCTGCGATAGTGCGGGTTTTGAATATGCGGGTAGCCCACATCCATTTGTCTATTCTTGCTTCGTTAGCCATATTTATTTTTTGTTATATTGGTTCATGGTAATATTGATCCCGGCCAGACAGAAACTTTTTATAATCTCACCTGCTGTTTCCAGGCGTCCGTCGAGCTTTTCGTTCTCTTCTTCTGTAAATTCTCCAAGCACATAGTCGATTTGCCTTCCTCTGGGAAAATCGTTGCCTATACCAAAGCGCAGACGGGCATATTCCTGAGTTCCCAAAGTGGCTGCAATGTGCTTAAGCCCGTTGTGCCCGGCATCGCTTCCTTTGCTTTTTAAGCGGAGTGTTCCCAGGGGCAGGGCTATATCATCTACTACAATTAAAACGTTTTCGAGAGGGATCTTTTCTTTTTGCATATAATACCGGACGGCATTCCCGCTTAAATTCATGTAAGTGGATGGTTTGAGCAAGAAGAGCATACGTCCTTTTATGGAAAAACTGGTGATTTCTCCATAACGCTTATCAGCAAAAACAACATTGGACGCCTTTGCTAAGGCGTCCAATACTTTAAATCCTATATTATGGCGGGTATCCCGGTATTCGCTACCCGGATTTCCCAATCCAACTATTAAATATTTCATTGAAAGTCAGGAAGATCGTTTATCAGTTTTTAGCTGCTGCAGCCAAACCTCTTGCTGCACGAGTTAATTTAACAGCGCAAACTACAGCGTCTTTTGCATTCATCAATTCCAGATTTTCGTATGAAAGTTGACCTACTTGTATTGTTTTACCCAAGCCTAAGCTGGTAACGTCTACAACAAGTCTTTCCGGAATGTTTTTATATAAAGCTTTCACTTTCAGCTTGCGGTTTTGAAGAGACATTTTACCCCCTGCTTTCACACCTTCTGCCAAACCTTCCAATGCAACAGGTACTTCCATGATGATAGGTCTGTCTTCTTCAACCTGATAAAAGTCAACATGAAGGATAGTGTCTTTTACCGGATGGAATTGGATATCTTTCATGATAGCCTGTACTTGCTTATCATCAATTGTTAAGTTTACAAGGTAGATATCAGGTGTATATACCAATTTGCGAAGGCTGTCTGTAGTTACTTTAAAGCTAACTGCAGTCGGCTTGCTATCAGCATCTTTTTCCACACCATATAGTACACATGGTACTTCACTGTTTTTACGAAGCGCTTTCAGTGCTCTTTTTTGTTCAGAAGAACGCTCTGCGATAGTTCTTCCTGTTCCTTTAAGTTCAAATGTCTTCATTTTAATTCTTTGTGTTACTCTAAATTAAGATTGTTAAACTGCTTAATCACCATCACACGATGTGTAATATCACATGTTAATGCAAAAGCGGTGCAAAATTACGTTTTCTTTTTGATAAATCAAACAAGAATAAAAAGAAATGTGGATATTATATTAATAAGGAGGGGCAAACAGGTAAGAACATAGAGTCACTAAATGTTTATTTGAGTGTTTTATGCGTTTGTGCCTCTATGTTCAGATAGTTCGAATGATTTTATTCGAAATCAATATCGATTTTTATTTCTTCAGAGAGAGAAACAGGGGCGGCATTTGTTCCATCACCAACCTCTTTAGTCTCTTTTTCCTGTTCAGCAACATATCTTGTCGCTTCTTCTCTTTTGGGGATAATAGGGCCTTGTGCTTCAGTAATAAAATCAATAGCCTGATTAAGTCCGTTCATGAATTTCTCAAAATCTTCTTTGTAAAGAAAGATTTTATGTTTTTCAAAACTCACTAGGGCATCTTCGCCTTCACCTGAAATGACTTTTTTGCTTTCTGTAATAGCAAGAAACATTTCGTCTTTGCGGTTCTTTTTTACATCCAGATAATAGATGCGTTTTCCAGCTTTAATAGATTTAGAGAATACAATCTCCTTGTCACTCATTTCCACTGCACTTTTCTTTTTCAATTCTTCCATCTTGTAATAGTAAAACGGTTTCTAATTATAAAAAGACTTTCTGAATCTCTTTCTTGAAATCGGCTTCAAAAATGAGTATTTTTTTTAAATAGGCAAAGGATTTATACAGAAAGTTCATTGTAAATTCTATTTTTAATGAAAACAAAGAAATTATCCATTAAAAAATGTAATTTATTTGCCTATTATCATTAAAAATATCTACTTTTGCGGCTTGTAGATATGTAATATTTCAGAAAGTTATGATAAACAGAGTTCTTATCCGTCTTAAAATTGTACAGATTGTATACGCTTATTATCAAAATGGTGGTAAAAATCTGGATACAGCAGAGAAGGAATTATTTTTTAGTCTTTCAAAAGCATACGATCTTTACAATTATTTACTCTTATTAATGGTAGAGATTACAAGATATGCTAACAGAAGAATTGATGCTGCGAAGAATAAATTGGCACCCTCCAAGGAAGAATTAACTCCTTCGATGAAATTTGTGGAGAATAAATTTATTGCACAGTTGGAGATCAATAAACAGCTCATGGAATTTACCGAAAGTCAGAAAAAGACTTGGGACAACGAGCCGGAATTTATTAAAGAAACATTTGAGAAAATAATCAATTCTGATATTTATAAAGATTATATGAAATCAGAAACCAGTTCTTATGCAGAAGACCGCGAATTGTGGAGGAAGCTATATAAGAATCTTATTTTTGAAAATGAATCATTAGATACAGTTCTTGAGGATCAAAGTTTGTATTGGAATGATGATAAAGAAATCGTCGATACATTTGTATTAAAGACCATTAAGAGATTTGATGAAAAGAATGGTGCTGACCAACCTTTGCTTCCTGAGTTCAAGGATGAAGAAGACAGGGAATTTGCCAGCCGCCTGTTTCGTCGTACAATCCTTAATATGGAATATTACCGTCACCTGATAGGGGAGAATACAAAAAACTGGGATCTGGACCGTATTGCATTTATGGATATCGTCATCATGCAGATAGCATTGGCAGAGATATTGAGTTTTCCAAATATCCCGATCAGTGTTTCTTTAAATGAATATGTAGAAATAGCAAAGCTTTACAGTACAGCGAAAAGTGGCGGATTTATTAATGGTACGTTGGACGGAATCGTTAATCAATTAAAAAAAGAAGGCAAGTTAACGAAAAGCTGATAAATATTTTGTTTATTAATTGAATTAAAACCAAATACAAAGACGTATGAATTTATTAACCGTATTATTGCAAGCAGCCGGTGGTGGCGGTATGGGTGATTATTCGTTATGGATTATGATGATAGCTGTATTTGCTATTATGTACTTCTTTATGATCCGCCCTCAGAACAAGAAACAAAAGGAAATTCAAAACTTTCGTAAAGGTCTGGAAGTAGGACAAAAAGTGATTACTGCCGGAGGTATCCATGGAAAAATAAAGGATATCAAAGATAATACAATACTTCTTGAAATTGCAGATAACGTAAGGATCAAAATAGATAAGAATTCTATTTTTGCGAGTGCTCCTGATCAAACGCAGGAAGTAAGTAAATAATTGGTGTAATATGGTCCGCTGGAAGGACATAAAATATTATTATTTAATTCTTAAACGAAAGGTTAAAGACTTTTTGCTGGGTACTAAAGGCAGAGAGTTTTTAATCTTTCTATTTTTTTTCCTGATAGCTTCTGCTTTCTGGTTGTTGCAAACCCTGAAGAATGACTATCAGACAGAGTTTACCATACCCATAAGGCTGCGGGATGTTCCTAACGATATCGTGATCACATCCGATATACCCAAAGAGATTAGGATTACCGTAAGAGACCGGGGAACAGTGCTTTTGAATTACATGCTCGGGCAGAGCTTTTATCCCATCAATCTCGATTTTAATGATTATGCCAACCGGGGCACTAATGTAAGAATACTAAGCAGGGAGCTGGATCGTAAAATTGACGGACAACTGAATGCTTCTACTACGTTGCTAAGTGTGAAGCCGGATACCCTTGATTTTATATATACCGAAGGGATTGCAAAAAGGTTGCCCGTTGCTTTAAGGGGCAATATATCTGCCGGCCGGCAATATTATATCACGGATACTATTTTTACCCCGGATTCGGTTACTGTATATGCTCCGTCAGAGATACTGGATACAATGAATTATGCATATACTGTGAGTTTAAATCTGCCTAACCTTACTGATACGACCCGCCAAAATGCATTGCTTTTCCGGTATAAAGGTGTAAAATATGTGCCTCCTACTGTAGAGGTTACTTTCCCTGTGGATATAATAACGGAAAAGACACTGGAGATACCTATTACACCCTTAAACTTTCCGGGTGACAGAATACTTCGTACTTTTCCCTCCAAGGTTGCAGTCACTTTTCAGGTCGGCCTGAATCGTTTTAAAACCATCAATCCAGAAGATTTTGTTCTGACGGTATCTTACTATGATCTCATACGGAACACTTCTGATAAATATCCTTTGAGATTGCAGTCTATACCTGATGGTGTTAGTCATGTGAGAATCATTCCGGAAGAAATCGATTATTTAATAGAACAGGTCTCTGATGCCAATTAAAATAGGGATTACCGGAGGAATAGGCAGTGGGAAATCTGTTGTTTCCAGGTTAATGGAAATAATGGGCATTCCTGTTTATATCTCAGATCAGGAGTCAAAGCGATTAACAGCTACCGATACTTTCATCCGGGAAGAATTAATAAAACTTGTGGGAGAAGACGTTTTTAAGGACGGGAGTTTGAATAAACCTTTTCTTGCTTCTTATATATTTAATGATGATACATGCCGGGAGAAAGTGAATAGCATTATTCATCCTCGTGTAAGAGCCGACTTCCAGGAATGGGTTTGTAGAAATGATGCATGTGAATTTGTAGCAATGGAGTCAGCCATTCTTATCGAATCAGGATTTAAAAATGAAGTTGATGTTCTTGTAATGGTGTATGCTCCTTTAGACCTTCGTGTGGAACGCACCATAAAACGTGATTTTTCTGACAAAGAGACGATACTTAAACGTATCCGGAGCCAGATGGATGATGAGCAAAAAAAGGAATATGCCGATTATATTGTCTGTAATGATGATACAACTCCGCTGATACCCCAACTGATCCGGTTGATAGAAAGATTGAAGGATAAATAACTTTCCTAATATTTGTTTACAGAACAACTTTTTTATTTGCTTTAGGTTGTTTGTTTCATTACTGAATATTACTTTTGCCCCGCAAACATTAAAATATAAAATTGATTTATTATGTTAAAGACTATTTTGTCTATTTCTGGAAAACCCGGACTTTTTAAATTAGTTTCCCAGGGGAAAAATATGTTGATTGTTGAGTCTCTATCACCAGAGAAGAAACGTTTCCCGGCATATGCCCATGAAAAAGTAATATCTTTGGCAGATATCGCAATGTATACAGATGATTCGGAAGTTCCTTTGCGGGAAGTACTTACTTCGATGATGGAGAAGGAAAATGGTAATCCGGCATCTATTGATCAGAAAAAAGCAACAGCTGATGAGCTGAGGACATATTTTGCTCAAATACTTCCTGATTTTGATCGTGAGAGAGTATATGTATCCGATATTAAGAAATTAATTGCATGGTATAATATTCTGATCTCTAATGGTATTACTGATTTTCAGGAAGAAGTAAAGGAGGAGACAGAAGAAGCTGCGGAAACAGCTGAGTAGTATTTAAATAGAATATATAACTGCCCTAAAAGTTTATTGCTGATAAGCTTTTAGGGCAGCCTTGTTATAAAAAAAGAGTGTAACAAAAGTATAGTTGTCATCCCGGGCCTGACCCGGGATCTCCTCTGTAAGCTATAGCATAACAGATTGCGGATCAAGTCCGCAATGACAGACGAACCTTTCTCCATTCACTTATTAGTTGCTGAATTTTAATCCGTCTCCTGCTACATCAACAATGATAGGTTTGGTTCTGTCTACATCCTGAGCCAGAAGCTTCCGGGAAAGATCATTCAGAAGATATCTTTGAATAGCCCTCTTTACAGGTCTGGCACCAAACTCCGGATCATATCCCGTACTGGCCAGGAACTGTATAGCTGCGTCTGTCAATTGAAGTTCCACTCCATTCTCAGAGAGCATTTTCTTAACTCCGTTTATCTGCATTACAACAATCTGCTCGATCTGCTCTTTATCCAAAGGAAGGAACATAATTGTTTCATCGATACGGTTCAGGAATTCAGGCCGGATAGTCTTTTTGAGCATATTCATCACTTCTTTTTTCATATCCTCAATAACGACTTCACGGTTTTCATCATTCATTATTTCGAATTGGCTTTGTATGTAAGAACTGCCTAAATTTGAAGTCATGATAATGATGGTATTTTTGAAATTTACCAATCGTCCTTTATTATCAGTTAAACGTCCGTCATCCAACACTTGTAGAAGTATATTGAAAACATCCGGATGTGCTTTCTCTATCTCATCGAACAAAACTACAGAATAGGGTTTCCTGCGAACAGCTTCGGTCAACTGGCCGCCTTCATCGTATCCGACATACCCCGGAGGAGCACCTACCAATCGTGAAACGGAATGTTTCTCCTGATACTCACTCATATCGATACGGGTCATTAATGTTTCGTCGTCAAAGAGATATTCGGCCAGAGCTTTTGCCAATTCTGTTTTACCGACTCCGGTGGTACCCAGGAATATGAATGAGCCTATCGGTCTCTTAGGGTCTTGTAAACCGGCACGGCTACGGCGTACTGCATCTGATACAGCTGCAATAGCTTCATCCTGGCCTACCACACGCAGATGTAACTCTTCTTCGAGGTGCAGCAGCTTATCACGTTCGCTTTGAAGCATTTTGCTTACAGGTATTCCTGTCCAACGGGATACTACATCGGCAATGTCTTCAGAAGTAACCTCTTCTTTTATCATGGCACTATCACCTTGCATTTGATGCAATTCGTTTTGGAACTCTTCGATCTCACTTTCCAGAGATTGAAGTTTGCCATATCTTATTTCTGCAACTTTGCCATAATCTCCTTCGCGTTCAGCTTTATCTGCTTCGAATTTCAGGTTTTCAATCTGGATTTTATTTTGCTGTATCTTATTTACCAGCGTCTTCTCACTTCCCCATTTAGCTTTCAGCGAATTTTCCTGTTCTTTCATCCCGGCAATCTCTTTGTTCAGGACTTGTAATTTGGCTTCATCTTTCTCGCGCTTAATGGCTTCACGTTCGATTTCAAGTTGTTTGATCCGGCGTGAAATTTCATCCAATTCTTCGGGTACAGAGTCTCTTTCCATCCGGAGTTTGGCGGCAGCCTCATCCATCAGGTCAATTGCCTTATCCGGAAGGAAACGTTCGGTTATGTACCGGTTGGACAACTCAACTGCTGCAATAATAGCATCATCTTTGATACGTACCTTATGATGATTTTCATATCTTTCTTTTAAGCCCCGAAGAATAGATATGGTGCTCAACGTATCGGGTTCATTTACAAATACGGTTTGGAAACGCCGTTCGAGTGCTTTGTCCTTTTCAAAATATTTTTGATACTCGTCTAAGGTTGTTGCACCGATAGAGCGTAATTCACCACGGGCAAGGGCCGGCTTTAATATGTTTGCAGCATCCATTGCACCTTCGCTCTTTCCCGCACCTACCAGCGTATGGATCTCATCGATAAATAAGATAATGGTGCCTTCGGATTTAGTGACTTCATTGATTACAGCCTTCAGCCTTTCTTCAAACTCACCTTTGTATTTTGCACCTGCAATCAAAGCACCCATATCCAGGGAATATACCTGTTTGTCTTTTAAGTTTTCTGGTACATCACCTCTTAATATCCTGTGGGCCAGGCCTTCTACAATAGCTGTTTTCCCGGTTCCCGGTTCACCTATTAAGATAGGGTTGTTCTTGGTCCTGCGGCTCAATATCTGAAGCACGCGGCGGATTTCTTCATCACGTCCGATAACGGGGTCTAACTTGCCCGTACGTGCAGCTTCATTAAGATTGATAGCATATTTGTTAAGAGATTGATAGGTATCTTCACTGGATTGTGAAGTTACTTTTTCCCCTTTTCTCAATTCATTAATAGCAGCTTTGAGTTCCTTTTCATTCATCCCGGCATCTTTTAAAATAGTAGATGCAGTGCTTTTTACGGTAAGCAATGCAAGTATCATTGCTTCCAGTGATACAAATTCATCTCCCATTTCTTTGGAGTGCTGCGTTGCTTTTTGTAAAACCTCATTTGCTTCTCTGCTTAAATAAGGTTCACCTCCCGAAACTTTAGGCAAAGATTCTATTTGCCTGTCTACTATAAGAGAGATCTGCGGCCCATTCATTCCCAATTTCTGAAAAATGAAGTTGGTTACATTCTCACCTATCTTTAATACGCCGTTAAGCAAATGCACAGGCTCGACAGCTTGTTGTCCTTTGTTTTGTGTAAGATTAACAGCAGACTGTATAGCTTCCTGTGATTTGATTGTAAAATTATTGAAATTCATATATTTGCTCTCCTTTCTTTATTATCAGGTGATTATTTACTCATAACAATTAATCCACTTCAAAAGATTTGCCAATCTCAAAATATCGATAATAATGGACATGGTTTGGTAATTTTGTGACAAATAGTCAGTTATTAACCTAAAAAACATGTCGAATGTATCATTTTGTAAAGAGGTGTACTTTTCATAAATGAACAATTTATTATTTTATATGTATGGATATCTATTTCCAATATGTTGCTTCAAGAAGTCATTTCAATTATTACCATAAATAAACATTATACCCTGTCAATTAAAAAAATAACAGATAAACGGCTTTAATATCTTAACTTTCATGTTACTTTGCAACCTGATTCAAAAGAAAAATAACAATGCTGAAATTTTTGAAAGATTGGACTTTGCCTATTGCTATGGGTATAGGAGCTATAGGATATCCTGTTTTTATGTATTTGTCTTTTATTACTCCTGCGCTTATTTTTGTAATGCTGTTATTGACTTTTTGTAAGATATCACTTCGTGATCTTAGAATTACTCCTATGCATTTGTGGTTATTGTCTATTCAGATTTTAGGTGCTTTACTGGTTTATCTTTTGATCTTTCGTTTTAATAAAATTGTTGCGGAAAGTGCATTGATTTGTATTATCGCCCCGACTGCTACAGCAGCCGTGGTTATTACCTCGAAACTGGGAGGGAGTGCGGCAAGCGTTACCACTTATACATTATTAGCGAATGTCGCTACAGCTATCGCCGTCCCTATTATTTTCCCTTTGATAGAAGTGCATCCCGATTCTAGTTTTCTGCAAGCCTTTTTTCTTATTTTGGGTAAAGTGTTTCCCGTCTTAATAGTTCCTATATTGCTTGCATGGATATTACAAATTGTATTGCCGAAGATTCATAGGCGTTTATTAACTTATCATGAATTATCTTTTTACCTCTGGGCTATTTCTTTGACGATTGTAACAGCTAAAACTATTAATTCTTTGGTTGAAAGCCCGGCTGATGTAACAACTGAAATCATGATTGCAGTGGCTGCGCTGATTGCTTGTGGGTCGCAATTTTTTTTAGGTAAGACAATAGGTGGTATTTATAAAGACCGTATTAGCGGCGGTCAGGCATTAGGTCAAAAGAATACAATTTTAGCAATATGGATGGCTTATACTTATCTTAATCCTCTTGCTTCAGTCGGGCCGGGTTCTTATGTACTATGGCAAAATATTGTCAACTCATGGCAACTCTGGAAAAAAAGAAAAAAGGAAGAGGCAGAAAACTCTTAGTTATTTATCTGCCTATATAAATCACAATTTGTATTTATTCATATAGTACATATTTTTGCCGCATTAGTTTATAGGCATTGAGTTCTTTCTCCCATCCTGCTTTAATTTCTTTTTCGGTCTTACCCTGAAGTATTTCTTTTCGAACTTTATCTGTTCCCATTAATAAATCAAACCAGCGGGCACGGGTAAAGAATACATCTCCTTGTGCGGATTTTCGATAAAAGTCAAGGAAATAACTTAATGTGAATCCATTAGGCACAGTCGCATTTCGTAAGTCTACGCCATAACAAAGCTTGTTTTTATGCATTGGATTTTTGTCAAATCCCGGTAAAGCTTTTGGGGTAAAAGTAAAGTCGCCATATTTTTTATCCGGAGCTCCTAAAACCTGGAAAGGAAAAGTTGTTCCCCTGCCTACGCTGATTTTTGTAGCTTCAAACAAACATAATGAAGGATACAAGGCTATTGATTGGTCATTCGGCAGGTTCGGAGAAGGTTTTATTGCCAGTGAATAGGGTTGCCCGTGTTTCCAGTTTAGTATTTTAATAACGGTGAGTTTGCATTTGTCAGGAGTTGCTTTAAGCCATCCTTCGTTATTGATCATTTGTGCAAGTTCGCCTACAGTACATCCATGTGCAAGTGGTATCGGGTCTATACCTACAAAACTCTGGAAACCGGGTTTCATAACAGGACCATCTATGTAATCAAATGGATTGGGACGATCTAGTATTATCATCTCCTTGTTATGTTCTGCACAGGCTTCCATTGCATAATGCATAGTACTGATGTATGTATAAAACCGTACTCCCACATCTTGAATATCAAAGAGGATAATATCAATGCTATTCATCTGTTCTTTGGTCGGTTTCTTGTCTTTCCCATAAAGTGAAACTAAGGGTATACCCGTTTTTGAATCTTTACCGTCTTTAATCATTTCCCCTGCATCTGCATCTCCTCTAAACCCATGTTCCGGAGCAAAAATCAATTTAATATCTATTCCTAAGCTTACCAGCGTATCTAATAAGTGAGTATGTTCTTCACCTAATACGGAGGTTTGATTAACGACAAGGGCAACCCGCTTACCTTTTAATAAAGGAAGGTATTCTTCAATTCTTTCTGCACCGACTTTTAAGGTGTTTTCAACAGTACTTTTTGGGGCTACTGTGTTGTTCTTTTGCGGTGAATTTGCGCATGCAACCGCTGAAAATGCAAACAAAAGAATTAATATTATTTTTATCTGTATATTCATAAACAATATTATTGATTAACTATAACATGATTAAAATAGGGGTAAGGAATTTCTATGGATTCAGCATCGAAACGTTCTTTTACAGCTTTAAGCAGATCACATTTTAAAACAAACACATCTCCACTGTTGGCTGCCCATGCCCATGCTTTCAGGGTAATGGCAGAATCTCCCAGATTGATAACACGAATAATAACTTGTGGCACCCCTTTTTGTTTATCTGCCTCAGATCGCCTGTCTATAAGCAAAGGGTGCTTCATGATTTCATCACGCATTATTTCAATTGCATGATCAAGGTTTACACTATATGAAACTCCAATCTCAATAAAACAGCATTTTGCTTTTTCACCCTTAGTAGAATTAATAATGGTGCTGGTATTTATTTTACTGTTAGGTACAATGATCTCTTTGTTTTCCGAATTTCGAAGAACAGTGTGGCGAAGAGTAATTTCTTTAACTGTACCATCAATTGTGTTGTCTATTTTAATTTTATCTCCCACTCGAAACTGCTTTGTGAAAATAATAAAGAAGCCTGCCACAATGTTTGATAAAGCTTCTTTTGATGCCAGACCGACAGCCATTGCTAATATTCCCGCACTGGCCAGGATGGAATTACTGATTTTCTCCAATCCTGGTATCAGGGCAATAAAAGCAGTGAAACCTATAATGTAAATTGCATATATTATTATCCGGCGGATAAATCCTACATTTGTGTTGTTGAGTAACCGTATATGTTTCTTGGCCATTGAATGCTGGAAAAGAAACTTGGTCAGATACACTGCTAATCTTACAAAGAAATAAATAAGAATTGCTTTAAAGCAAAATAGGAGAGGACCTTTTGCCGGTACTCCGAAAATAGTAAAGTCTAAAATCTCAGGAAGGTTCATAGTTTTGCCCGTTTTTTATTATCATTGCACAAAAATATCAATTTACTTTCGTAGAACAAGTTAAAAATATATGAATGTACAAGCTATTATAGATAAATATTATCCAGAAAATAATGAATTGAAAAAGATATTGCTGATCCATGACAGGGCAGTTGCCGATAAAGCTTTGCAAATAGCAGCCAATCATCCTGAGTTGAAGCTGGATACACAATTTCTTGAGGAAGCAGCTATGTTGCATGATATAGGGATATGTTTTACAGATGCCCCTTCCATATGTTGCACAGGTAGTTATCCTTATATAGCTCATGGATATTTAGGGGCTGATATACTTCGTCAGGAAGGCTTTCTTCGCCATGCGTTAGTTTGTGAGAGACACACAGGAGCAGGAATTTCTTTAGAAAGTATTATTCGTGATGATCTCCCCATTCCACATCGCGATATGATTCCTGTGGCACTGGAGGAGCAAGTAATCTGTTTTGCTGATAAATTTTTCTCAAAATCGCATCTGAATAAAGAGAAAACAGTAGAGAAAGCATTACGCAGTATAGCTAAATATGGTGAAGAAGGTGTGAATCGTTTTAACAGGTGGTGTGAACAATTTTTATAACTTTCTTTTAATTTAACCACAGCATAAAAATATTTAAATTGCAGCAAATTCGTTCATAATTAATGGAGAATGCTTACTTTTGCCTCACTAAGCGTAAAAGCACAGTTGATGACGCCGTTGAAAATAAATTTTATCATATTATTTCTACTATTAACTGTATTCCTGCTGTTCACGGAGAGTGCAATGGCGCAACGAAGATCCCAAAGGGCTACAGTACCTACCGACACAATCACAGTTGATTCTATGGCGGTTGACTCTATGAGTGTTGCTGAGCCTAGAAGAAGCCAGCCTTTGGATGCTCCTGTCGTATATGAAGCAACAGATTCTATTGTATTTACAGCTGATGGATATGCACATCTTTTTGGCCAGGGGAAAGTAAACTATGAGAAAATAGAACTTGCTTCTGAAATAATCTCAATGAATATGGATAGTAGCACCGTGTTTGCAACAGGTGTTGTTGATTCATTGGGAAAGATGAAAGGAGCACCTGTATTCAAAGATGGGGAAACTCCTTACGAATCTAAAGTGATGCGGTATAACTTTAAAACGAAAAAAGGTTTTATTAATAACGTAGTGACGCAGCAGGGAGATGGATATGTTACCAGCAACGATGCAAAAAAAGGTGCGAACGATGATCTTTATTTAAGAGATGGCAAATATACTACATGTGACCATCATGATCATCCCCACTTTTATCTTTCACTCACAATGGCAAAAGTGAAGCCTGGTAAGAATGTTGTTTTCGGTCCGGCTTATCTTGTTGTAGAAGATGTGCCCCTCCCGTTGGCAGTACCTTTTGGCTTTTTCCCGTTTACCAGCAGTTATTCTTCAGGGTTTATTATGCCTACATACGGAGATGAGATGAATAGAGGATTTTATCTTCGGGATGGAGGATACTATTTTGCGATAAGTGATAAAATAGACTTAGCCCTCCGTGGAGAGATATTTACCAGAGGCTCCTGGGGTGTTAGTGCAGAATCAAAATATAATATTAGATATAAATTCTCGGGTAATTTTAATCTTAGCTATCTGGTAACAAAGACCGGTGATAAAAATATGCCTGACTATTCTGTTTCCAAAGACTTTAAAGTTGCATGGAGCCATAGGCAGGATCAGAGATTTAGTCCGAATTCTACTTTTTCGGCTAGTGTAAACTTTGCTACAAGTAGCTACGAGAGGTCGAACCTGGATAATATGTATAATCCTTTGCAGGCAGCTCAAAATACGAAGACTTCCAGTGTAAGTTATTCCAGAAGTTTTCCTGATCAAAAACTTACTTTGTCAAGCACATTCAATGTTGCTCAAACAATGAGGGATTCTTCTGTATCTGTAACTTTACCCGACTTAAATATTTCTTTAAGTACTATTTACCCGTTTAAGAGAAAGAAGGTCATAGGAGCAGAGCGGTGGTACGAAAAAATTTCTTTCCGCTATACCGGACGTCTGACCAATAGTATACATACGAAAGATAATCTCTTGTTCAAATCTAATTTGATTAAAGATTGGACAAATGGTATGAGTCACCAGATACCGGTTAGTGCAACTTTCCAGCTGTTTAATTATATAAATGTTACTCCGAATTTTAATTATAATGAACGGTGGTATACCAGGAAAGTAACACAAGATTGGGATAAGGAGGCGAATAGGCTGGTTCCCACAGATACCATATATGGCTTTTATCGATTGTATGATTACAATATGGGAATTAGTATGAATACCAAATTATATGGTTTTTATCAGCCTATAAAAGCAATATTTGGGGATAAGATAGAGATGATCCGCCATGTATTTACTCCTACTGTTAGTTTTAATGCAGCTCCAGATTTTTCTGCATCTAGATATGGATATTCTGTTAAAGCACCTTTTGTTGATGAATTAGGTAGAGATACATTTGCTGTTTATTCTCCCTATCAAGGTGCACCTTTAGGATTACCACCAACTGGAGGGCGAACTGGAAGTATAAGCTTTAGCGTATCTAATAATATTGAGATGAAAGTTAAATCGGATAGTGACTCAACAGGTATAAAAAAAATTAGCCTGATAGATGAATTGGGAGCTAGTATATCTTATAACTTAGCAGCAGAAACAAGGCCCTGGAGTGATTTATCGATGAATCTTCGTATGAAATTAACAAAAAGCTATACGTTAAACTTAAGTACTTCTTTTGCTACATACGCTTATCAGTTTGATGATAATGGCAGAGTATATGTTGGTGACAGAACAGAATGGTCATACGGTCGTTTTGGTCGCTTTCAGGGTATGGGTACATCATTCTCTTATACCTTCAATAACCAGAGTTGGAATAAATGGTTTGGAAAAAAAGATGAAGCAAATTCAAAGTTAGATAGTACACAACCCGCAGGTATAGGAATTAATGATGAAACCGAAGAAAATACCAATACTCCAAAACAGGAAGAACAGGCAGCAGATATTAGCAGTGATGGATATATGGCCTTTAAAATGCCATGGTCGTTTAGCGTTTCCTATTCATTTAATATAAGGGAGGATAATGGTGGTTTAGATCCCAATAAAATTAATAAGAAAACAATGCGTTATCCTTATAGAATAGTTCATACCTTAAGTGGTTCCGGTAGCTTGAAGATCGCAAATCGCTGGAATATGAGCTTCTCGACATCTTATGATTTTGATGCCGGTAAAATTGCTCAGACTACATTAAATATAACTCGTGACCTCCATTGTTTTACTATGACTTGTAGTGTAACTCCTTTTGGTCCTTGGAAATCTTATAACTTCAGTATTCGTGCTAATTCCAGTATGCTTGCTGATGCATTAAAATATGATAAAAGAAATAATGCCTCTAACAGTAATGTAAGATGGTATTAACTAGATATGAGAGTTAGCACAAAAATAGAAGATATCATTTAAAGTTTATATAACTAACTTTGATATAATTCAAAAGGCTTCAGGTTAGTAAACTTGAAGCCTTTTGAATTATGATGTCACAATTACCAGCTAATTGATTCCTTCCCATGTGAAGTAAGGTAATCATTGGTTCTGCTGAAATGTTTGTTTCCGAAAAAACCATTGTGAGCAGATAGGGGAGAAGGGTGGGCAGAAGTAAGGACCAAGTGTTTATTTCGGTCAATAAATGCACCTTTCTTTTGTGCATAAGATCCCCATAGAATGAATACAATATTTTCTCTTTCTTCTGCTAATACACGTATAGCAGCGTCAGTAAACTCTTCCCAACCTTTACGTTGATGAGAACCGGCTTGATGCGCTCTTACTGTAAGAGTTGCATTCAATAACAAAACACCTTGATTTGCCCAGCGTGTTAAATTGCCGGTTGAAGGAGCCGGTATGCCCAAGTCATCCTTTATTTCTTTAAATATGTTTATCAAAGAAGGAGGAAACGGGATTCCATCATTTACGGAAAAGCATAAGCCATGGGCTTGTCCAGGTCCGTGATATGGGTCTTGCCCGATAATTACTACTTTAACTTTATCAAATGGGCAAAGATTAAATGCATTAAAAATCAGTTTACCCGGCGGGTAAATGGTCGTTTGTTTATATTCGTTTCGTACAAATTCGGTAAGATTAATAAAATATTGTTTTTGAAATTCAGGCGAAAGTTTTTCTTTCCAGCTTTCTTCTATTTGTACATTCATAAATACATAAATTTAATTTGATTTCCAAAGGTAGAAGTTTTAATTTATACTTCAAAAGATTGGTATATAAAAGAATATCCTCACTTATATAGAGTAAAATGAGGATAATAATATTTTATATTATGTTGGAATATAATTTTAAATAAGAGGCATGTTCAGTTTTTCACATTCTTTTCTCATCTCCTCAGGCCATATACTTGCCTGTATCTCTCCGATATGACCTTTTCTAAGGTAATACATGCATAAACGTGACTGACCAATACCTCCTCCAATACTTAGAGGAAGTGTGCCATCCATTAATCTTTTATGGAAATATAATTCTAATCGATTTTCATTCCCAGACTCTTTCAGCTGCTTTAAAAGGGTTTCTTTGTTCACACGGATCCCCATTGAAGACAATTCTAAAGCACGTCCCAATACGTGATCCCATACTAATAGATCTCCATTTAATCCGGGAAGATTATTCATCCCAATAGTAGTATAATCGTCATAATCAGGTGCTCTCAAATCATGCTCTTTCCCATCACCTAATTTCCCGCCTATCCCAATAATGAAAACAGCTCCATATTTTTTGGTAATTTCATTTTCTCGGCATTTAGACTCCATATCCGGATAGAGCTGTCTCAGCTCTTCTGCATGAATAAAGTGTAATTTCTCTGGCAGACAAGGCTTAATTTGAGGATAGCTTTCATAAACCATATATTCTGTACGTATCATGGCTCCATAGATACGGTTAACAATATCAATTAGAAAGTCAATATTACGATTTTCTTCCAATATAACCTGCTCCCAATCCCACTGGTCAACATATAAAGAATGCAGGTTACCTAATTCTTCGTCAGAACGGATGGCATTCATATCCGTATAGATTCCGTATCCAGGTTCGATATTATAGTCAGCAAGTGTTATACGTTTCCATTTAGCGAGTGAATGTACGACTTCTGCCTGCTTATCTCCCAAATCTTTGATAGGAAAGCTTACTGCACGTTCTTTTCCACTAAGGTCGTCATTGATTCCCATTCCTTTGAGGACAAATAAAGGGGCAGTAACCCGTCTTAATTTTAATTCGGAAGAAAGGTTTAATTGGAAAAAATCTTTTATTCGTTTTATTCCAAGTTCGGTTTGTTTTAAGTCGAGTATCGGTTTATAACCAATAGGTTTTATTAAATAACTCATAATATTGATGTTTCTTTATATTGCCCGCAAATATAAGAAATAATTATGTATTTTGCTGAAAATTCGATCATTTTGATAATTAATTAACATAAAATACTTTCAAAATAATATCTATTTTCGCTTTATGACTTCCATCTTTACTTCTATAAAATTGTTTCAGATGCAAATATATTTGCTTGAGTATCTTGTAAAGTATGTTTAATTCACTTATAAAGTAATAGATACATATTCATTTCTGACAGAGCCTTTAACATGTTTGAAGAACGATTCTGAGGTGTTTAAAGTATGTCCTTGACGTGTCTGGAAGATACTCTTGACACGTCTGGGGAATGCTCTTAAGGTGTCTTAAAGATATTTTTAAGGCGTTTCAAGTATTATTCTTAATACTTCAGGATATATATTGAATAAATTACGAGACAATTTTTAAATAAGCTTTTAATCTTTAGGAGTAATACAATATATTTTATATTTTTGCGTCCGTTATTAAATAGTATTGTATTAGTCTTGAGTTTTAAGCAAGATATAACTTTTAATTATATGCACCCATAGTTCAATGGATAGAATATCGGATTCCGGTTCCGACGATTGGGGTTCGAGTCCCCATGGGTGTACTTCTTTATCCGCTTTTTTAAAAGGCGGATTTTTTATTTCAAACAATCTATTTAATATAGCATGAAGAGAAAGCTTGGAACAATTCTTCCCACTTTTCCTCTAATGATTTCATGGACGAAAAAAGAAGATTTGCTCCTTTATTAACCAATATTTCATCATCAAGAGGACCTGTGTTTACGGCGATAGTGAATATGCCTGCTGCTACTCCTGCCTCAACTCCAAGAGGAGCGTTCTCAATAACAATAGCTTCGTTCGGATGTACATTGGCTTTTTCCAAAGCCATGAGATATGGTTCCGGATTAGGTTTGCCATGTTTTACATCGAAAGCCGTTACCATAAGTTCAGGTTTAAATGTATTTGGAAAGTTTGCATCAAGTCGGTCCAACAACGAGCTTTGCCCTGAACCTGTAACTACCATTATTGTTAGTTTCTCTTTCTTGATTTTATTTATTAGCTCCAATGCATCCGACATCCTTTCAGCTTCCGGATTTTTATTAAATGCTTCTGATTTTTCTTTATAGATAGAATTAATCTCTTCTTCTGTTGCATTTCTGCCTAATTGACGTTGGTAGGCAATATTGATAGTACCTGCTCCTGTCCGTCCTTCGTGTAGATATGCTTCTTCTTTACTAAAGTTAAGACCTCTGTTTGTCATTGTTTGATACCATGCTTCAGCGTGATAGGGCATGGAGTTGAAGAGAACTCCATCCATATCAAATAGCACCGCTTTGAGTTGGATAGAAGAATAATTATTTTCTTTCAAATATTTGAGAATTGCTTTCTGAATCATTTTGCACAACTTTATGGCTGCAAAGGTAATAATAACAAGCTAAAAATAGGACTTTTCTTTTCAGGATAAAATATTTCGCTTAATTTTGCGACAATTAAAGTAGATAATTATTTCGAATGAAAAACGCTCTATTATTATTTGTCTTTTTCGCATGTATGTTTCTCTCCTGTACTGATAATCAGGGAGCTGATCCTGTCATTGTCATTGATTCTATTTATGTAGATAATACCAGATGGGAAATAACAGAATCTAACCCTATAGACAAGAATTCAAAGATTGATGCTTTTATTACGCTTATTGCTGAACAGGGAACGGAGCTTTTTACGTTTAATGTGGTAAGTGGTTATACAGAGGGAGATGTAAATGTATTATATAGAACCCCTTATCTAGCTACTGGTATCTCTGAAAAGATAGAAGAGGATGTTCAAATAAACCTTTCCAGTGGAGATACTACTTTAGTTTTTAAAGATAATATTAAGGGAACAAAAGTCACTGTAACAGGTAAATTATCTTTTCCTGATAATACTGATATTACAAAAGTCCAGATACTTTTGAATCTGAATACAAATGATGCAGGAGCTATTGAGCGACTTAATTTTGATTTTAGAGAAAAAGAAGAGAATAATAAAAGGCAGTAATCAAATACTCACTGCCTTCTTTGTTGTAATCTATAATTCTTATTTATAATCTGGCTTGGATAGCTTTTGATTCTTCTTCATAACCCGGCTTATTTAATAAAGCAAACATATTTTTCTTGTAAGCTTCTACTCCCGGTTGGTCAAATGGATTAACTCCTAATACATATCCACTTATTCCACATCCTTTTTCGAAGAAATATAATAATTGTCCTACGTAATATTCATTTAATTCTGGAAGAATAATCCGAAGATTAGGAACACCACCATCTACATGGGCAAGTTGGGTTCCTAATTCAGCCATTTTGTTTACTTCATCTACTCTTTTTCCAGCAAGAAAATTCAATCCATCAAGGTTTGCTTCATCAGAAGGTACTGTAAGTTTATGATTAGGTTTTTCTACAGAAATGACTGTTTCAAGAATGGTACGTTCGCCTTCCTGAATCCATTGTCCCATAGAATGGAGATCGGTAGAAAAATCTACGGAAGCAGGAAAAATCCCTTTATTCTCTTTTCCCTCCGATTCACCATAAAGTTGTTTCCACCATTCCATTACATAATGTAATTTAGGTTGGAAGTTTACAAGTATTTCTATCTTTTTCCCATTTTTATATAACTCATTACGGGTAGCAGCATATACGGCTGCCGGATTTTCCCAGAATGAAGTTTCCGGGCCGCAAACTTTTTCCATTTCGCGTGCACCTTCCATCAGTAGGTTAATGTCTAAGCCGGCTACAGCTATAGGAAGAAGTCCTACAGGTGTTAATACAGAGAAACGTCCACCTACATTGTCGGGTATGATGTAGGATTTATATCCTTCCTGATCAGCAGTGATGCGTGCAGCACCTTTTTTAGCATCGGTTATAGCTATTATCACTTTTTTTGCAGTGTCTTTTCCTCGTTGATCTTCACACTGCTTCTTTAGCAAGCGAAATGCTAAAGCTGTTTCTGTGGTAGTTCCTGATTTTGAGATGTTGATAACTCCGAACTTTTTATCTTTTAAATATTCGGTTAATTCATATAGATAATCTTCTCCTATATTATGGCCTGCGTAAACTATAACAGGAGAATCTTTTTTATCTTTTAGCCATTCAAAACTATTAGATAAAGCTTCTATAACGGCTTTTGCACCAAGATAGCTACCCCCGATCCCAGCTACTACTACCACTTCACAGTTATCACGAAGTATTTTTGCTGTAGCTTTTATATCTTTTAAAAGTTCTGAGCTTGTACCGGAAGGAAGGTGTAACCATCCTAAAAAATCATTTCCTTTTCCTGTTCCGTTTTCCAGATCGCTCATCGCTTTTCTCACAGCAGGTTCGTAAGAAGCAATAGATTCTTTGGAAATAAATCCTAAAACCTTCTCAATGTTTAAACTAATATTTTTCATAACTTTATTAAGTTTATCTGAATGAATCAGTTAATAATTTTATTTCGATCATGGGAGAAATCCGTTCATAAAGAATATTATAAACAGCATCAAGAATAGGCATGTTTACATGATAATGTTTATTTAATTCTTTAATACATTTAGTACCAAAATAACCTTCAGCTATCATCTCCATTTCAATCTGTGCACTTTTTACAGAGTACCCTTTCCCGATCATTGTTCCAAATGTACGGTTACGACTAAAGTTAGAATAAGAGGTAACAAGCAGATCACCCAGATATACAGAGTCGTCTACTTTTCTATTGATCGGATGAACCGTATTCAGGAATCTGTTCATCTCTTGTATAGCATTAGACATGATCACCGCCTGAAAATTATCTCCGTATTTTAAACCGCTGCAAATACCAGCTGCGATAGCATATACATTTTTTAATACAGAACCATATTCTATACCTACAACATCATCACTAACTGAAGTTTTTATAAAATGATTTGAGAGCCTGCGAGCAAATATTCGTGCCTTATCAATATCGGGGCATGCAATTGTAAGATATGATAAGCGTTCTAATGCAACTTCTTCCGCATGGCATGGACCCGCTAAGACTGCTATATTTTCGGGTGGTACATTGTATACATCCGTGAAGTATTGTGAAACAATAAGGTTTTCATCAGGAACAATACCTTTTATGGCTGTTACAATGAATTTATCTTTATTGAGTTTTATTCTAAGCTTTTTGAGGTGTGATTTAAGATAAGGAGATGGTGTAGCAAAAATTAAAGTATCAGAGTCTTTTACTACTTCATTGATATTTGAATAAAAATGAATGCGTTTTATATCAAATTTTACGCCTGTAAGATAGGCAGGATTATGACCCATTCGTTTGAAATCTTCAATACGATCTTCACGGCGCATGTACCAGTTGATTTCATCTTCCTGAGTTAATACCATTTTTGCAATGGCAGTAGCCCAGCTACCTCCGCCAATTATTGCTATTCTGCCTGGTAATTTCATCTTTAAAAAATTAAGAATGAAAATTAAAGATGGAGAATTAAACACCAGAATATACTGACTTATTTATTCTCCATCTTCAATTCTTAATTAATATTTTTTATCCAGTTTGTTACGGTATCAACTGATGGGTTTTCTAATTCCAATTTATATTTTTTGTTAATCCCAGTAATATCCTGATGGAGTTTTTGCGGATTAACTTCTTTCATTTCTTCTATCGTATTATATCCGGCTTTATGGATCAAAGGAACCCATTCCTCCAATATCCCTATTTCCTTGTATTTCTCAACAGGATCTTTTTTAATTGTTTTTTCCGGACGCATCTGAGGGAAAAACAAGACTTCCTGAATAGCAACTTGGCCTGTCATCAACATTGTAAGACGATCCATACCTATACCCATACCAGAGGTCGGAGGCATTCCGTATTCAAGAGCACGTATAAAATCCTGATCAATGAACATGGCTTCATCATCACCTTTTTCGCTTAAACGTAATTGATCCTGGAAACGTTCGGCCTGATCAATAGGATCATTTAGTTCTGAATATGCGTTACATAGCTCTTTACCATTTACCATTAGTTCAAAACGTTCTGTAAGTTCCGGATTATCACGATGACGTTTTGTTAGAGGTGACATTTCTATCGGGTAGTCTGTGATAAAAGTAGGCTGAATATAGTTGCCTTCACAGAATTCTCCGAATATTTCATCAATGAGTTTTCCTTTTCCCATGGTATCGTCTATTTCCATATTCAGCTTTTGGCAAATTTCACGAATTTCTTCCTCAGACTTTCCGGTAAGATCATATCCGGTAAATTCTTTGATAGACTCATACATGGTCACCCGCTTATATGGAGCTTTGAAGTTGATTAAATTGTCGCCTACTTGTACTTCTGTAGTTCCATTAACATCCAGACATATTTTTTCGATCATCTCCTCAGTAAACTTCATCATCCAATTATAGTCTTTATAAGCTACATATATCTCCATAACAGTAAATTCAGGATTATGAGTACGATCCATTCCTTCGTTACGGAAATTTTTAGAGAATTCATATACACCTTCAAATCCACCGACAATGAGTCTTTTCAAATAAAGTTCATTAGCAATACGGAGATATAAAGGTATATTTAAAGCATTATGATGAGTAATAAACGGACGTGCAGCAGCTCCACCCGGAATGGATTGGAGTACGGGTGTCTCAACTTCAATGTAACCTCTTTCATTAAAAAAATTGCGCATTGAGTTGTATACTTTAGTGCGCTTAATAAAAATATCTTTTATTTCTTCATTTACGATAAGGTCTACATAACGTTGACGATAACGTAATTCAGGATCTTCAAATTTATCATAAGCTACTCCATCTTTGTATTTTACAATAGGAAGCGGGCGTAATGATTTTGATAGTAAAGTGAGTTTTTGAGCATGTATACTAATTTCACCCATTTGTGTCCTGAATACAAAACCTTCTATCCCCACATAATCACCCAGATCGAGTAAACGTTTAAAAACCACGTTATATAAATCCTTATTTTCTTCCGGGCAAATATCATCGCGGGTAATATATACCTGGATCCTGCCTTTATCATCTTGCAATTCAATAAAAGACGCTTTACCCATTACACGCCGACTCATAATGCGACCTGCAATTGATACTTTACGGGGTTCTGCATCATCTTTGAATTCATTTTTTATGTCAGTTGAGTAAGCATTTGTTATATACTCTGCTGCGGGATAAGGATCTATGCCCAATGAGCGTAGTTCGTTCAAGCTATTGCGCCTGATTATTTCTTGTTCACTCAGTTCTAATATGTTCATTATGTTACGTATTAACTCAAATTGGGTGCAAAAATAAGAAACATTTTGTAAATTACGCTAAAACCAAATGTAAACATCCTAAATTCTAGCTTGCTTAGACGGTAGATAACCTTAATTTTATTTATATTCTTTATGAAATTCAACAACTGCTTCTATTCCTTTACGGAAAATTTCAAGTGGGAAATTTTCATTAGGAGAATGAATAGCATCAGATTCCAACCCAAATCCCATTAAAATAGTTTTTATACCTAATGTTTCTTCAAACGTAGCAATGATGGGGATGCTTCCTCCACGGCGTACAGCCAGAGGTCTTTTTCCGAAAGCTTTTTCAAAGCCTTTTTCCGCAGCTTTATAGGCAGGAAGAGTTATCGGACAAACGTATCCCTGTCCGCCATGCATCGGGGTTACTTTTATTTGAACACTTTTAGGTGCAGTAGCTTCAATATATTGTTTGAATAGATTGGATATTTTATGATGATCTTGATTTGGAACAAGTCTACACGAAACTTTGGCATAGGCTTTAGAGGGTAAAACGGTTTTAGAGCCTTCACTGGTATATCCACCCCATATCCCACAAATATCAAAAGAAGGCCGGCAACTGTTACGTTCTAATGTCGAGTATCCTTTTTCTCCGGCAAGTTCTTTCACTCCAATTGCTTTTTTGTATTCTTCCTCATTAAAAGGTATCTGTGCAATCATATCACGTTCTTCCCGTGATATTTCTTCTACATCATCATAAAAGTGAGGAATTGTAATTTTTCCGTCTTGGTCTGTAATTTTACTCAATAAAGAACATAATACGTTTATCGGATTTGCAACTGCTCCTCCAAAATGGCCGGAATGTAAATCGCGATTTGGTCCCGTAACTTCAATTTCCCAGTATGCCAACCCGCGAAGTCCGGTAGTAAGCGAAGGAAGCTCTGCTCCAAGCATACTGGTATCTGATACAAGGATTATATCTGCTTTTAACAGTTCCTTATGATCCGTACAAAATTTCTCAAGACTTGGTGAACCGATTTCTTCTTCGCCTTCAATTATAAATTTAATATTATGGGTCAATAAATTGTTTTTTACCAGATATTCAAATGCTTTAAGTTGAATGAAAGATTGCCCTTTATCATCATCAGCACCACGTGCCCACATTTTCTCATCTCTTATTTCCGGTTCAAAAGGGTTGCTTTTCCATAATTCTAAAGGCTCAACAGGCATCACGTCATAATGGGCATATATTAATACGGTCTTTGCATCCGAATCAACTATTTTCTGAGCAAATACGATAGGATTTCCTGTAGATGGCATTACCATAGCTTCATCAGCACCGGCCTCTTCCAATAACTGTGCCCAGCGTTGAGCACATGCGAGCATATCATCTTTGTGTTCAGGTTTGGCACTGATAGACGGTATACAGATAAGACTGAAAAGCTCTTCCAGAAATCGGTTTTCATTTTGTTGGATATACTCTTTCATTATGACGAATTATTTCTTTATACTTATCAAATTGTTCACTTAAAGTTGAGTTGTTTTATCTATTAGGTAATAGTCCAGAATGGTCATAGCAGCCATAGCTTCAACAATAGGTACAGCTCGGGGGAGAACACACGGGTCATGTCTTCCCTTGGCTTTCATAGTTGTGTCAATACCATCAATATTAACTGTATGCTGTTCCATTAACACAGTAGCAACAGGTTTGAATGCAACTCTGAAAAATATATCTTGTCCGTTACTTATTCCCCCTTGTATGCCTCCGGAGTGGTTTGTATGGGTTTCTATTACTCCATCATGATTATAAAATATATCGTTTTGCTCGGAACCTTTTTGCTTGAGGCCTTTAAAGCCATCACCATATTCAAATGCTTTAGCAGCATTTATACTTAGCATAGCATTTCCCAGTGCCGCATGAAGTTTGCCGTATATAGGCTGGCCTAAACCAATGGGAGATCCTTTAATTACACAAGTAATTACACCTCCTATCGTGTCTCCTTCTGCTTTTATTTGAGTAATAAGTTCCTCCATCTCTTTCGCTTTTTCTTTATCAGGACAGCGTACGGATGTATCTTCTATCTGGGATAAATCATAATCAGAGTAATCATTTTCGAGTCTTATTGGCCCTACTTGTGAAGTATAAGCTGTAATATTTACTCCTATTTGTTTTAATGCAATTTTCGCAAGGGCTCCGGCTACACAGCGGGAGATAGTTTCTCGTGCTGAAGAGCGTCCCCCCCCTCTATGATCGCGTATACCATATTTAATCTGATATGTATAATCCGCATGTGATGGTCTATAAATATTCTTAATATTCTCATAATCAGCAGAATGCTGGTCGCTATTCCAAACAATAAAACCAATAGGACATCCTGTAGACTTACCGTTATATATGCCTGACAAAAACTCTACTTTATCTTGTTCTTTCCTGTCAGTTGTAATTTTTGATTGTCCAGGTTTTCTTCTATCTAGTTCGCTTTGAACGAAATCCATATCTATTTTTATCCCAGCCGGAAACCCATCTATAATGCCTCCTATACCCTTCCCGTGGGATTCGCCAAAACTTGTGAGTTTAAATATATTGCCAAATGAATTGAACATAATCAGAATTTTATTAAGAATTTAATAAATGCAAATATACTAAATTATTTATCCCTCTCCTGGATTAACAGGTAATTTTAGATAAAAGAAATGGCTTTTATAAGTCTTTAAAATATAGAGTAAAAGAGTTATATAATTTGTATATTCTATAAATTCATCCCCAAAATCTTTTTATTTAAAATTATTGAAAACGTACAATATTTAAATACCATTGATGAAACTAAAAATATCTGAAAAAACTTATTCGTTTAAAAGAGTTTTCATAATAGAACATAAAGTAAATTCCCAATGTATTGGGTATGAGAATATAAAATATTTACTTTGCAAAGTTTATAAATATATTAAATGTATGACTATGGTGAAAAGACGACTTTTATTAATCTTATCAATTTTGGCGATAGGACTACCGTTTAGCGGTATAAATGATTTGAATGCACAAAAAATTTATGGAGATTTAGATCGTCCATGGGTTGTAGATAATATTGGAAATGGTGCACTTCCGGGCATGTATTTAAGACCAGGAACCCAACCTTATGGTTGGCAGGCTTCCAATGTAAACCAGAAGGTGTTACTGGAAAAGAAAGAAGTGCTTGTAACGCCTGATGGAAACAGAACAGGGGGAGAAGGATTTTCTGCAAAAATGGAAAATAAATATATTGGTGTATTGGGTATTGGTTCCAATGCTCCAGCTTATATCACATTAGGTGTTCCTTGGGTATATGCAGTTTCGAATCTTTCCGCCTGTGGAGGCGGAACTCTTGGAGGAATCGAGTATACCCAACGTCCGGATTCATTAGTTGGATATTATAAAAGAACTCTTGCGGAAGGCAGTAAGGAACCTGCATTAATACGTGCTTATTTTTGGAGTGGTTCCTGCCTGTCTACTGTTCCTGTAAATCCTGGTGGAGGGTTATCTTCAACAGAAACAAGACAAGTAGCAGATAGGGATGTTTGTATCTTGGGAGTTGAAGAGTATGATGAGGGAAATGTAGTATTAATTGGAAAAATAGATCATAAGATAGAAGGGGCATTGAATGAATGGACTCGTATTTCCATTCCGGTAAACTACTTAACTAATGACTTTCCGGAAAAGGTAAATATTATAATTTCATCAGCAAACTATACGGATCGTGGTAATATAGATGCAGGAAATATCCTTTGGGCAGATGATATAGCTTTTGTCTATAATACTAAATTGAAATCAATTTTATTAGAAGGTGAAGAGATTCCGGAATATGATGAGGATGTATTCACTTATCAGTTACCCTATTCTGAAAGAGAAAAAGAATTATCTGTCGTATCGGTTAATCCGGATATTGTTACCGTAATTGAGACAGAAGAGTCCGGTAGTAATTATATAAATAAGATATTTACAGTTAAATGTGAAGAAACACAAGGAGTAAAGGAATATGTATATACTGTTTCATTTAGAGGTGAACCTACGGAAATAACTTTACCGGAAGAAGAACCAACATTTATTTATGGTGATATAATAGAGACTTTAGGCTTTGTGTCTAATAGTACTGCACCATTTACATATTCTTCATCAAACGAAGATGTAATTAAATATGATGCCGAATCAAATGAGTTGAAGATCGTTGGTGTAGGTACCACTGAAATTATTGCTTATCAAGATGGAAATGATACTCATGCATCTGATGTGTCCGAACCTCTTACAGTAACTGTAACTAAAGCCAACCTTTTAATTTCTATTGCAGATGCCTGGTGTGAACGTGGTGTGAATGTTAGTGAAAGCTACAAAAATAGTGGTAAATGTGGTTATAAAATTGTTTGTGAAGGTCTTAAATATAATGATACTCCGGAAACAGTATTTACAACACCAGTTAAAGTTAGAAGTAATGCACCTAAAGAAGAAGAACAAATAGGTGATATACGCGAAGTTATTCTATCTGATGGGGTTGCGGCTAATTATGAAATTGAATATAAACCGGATCAGAGGCTTACTGTGACTAAAACAACGTTAAACATGTATGTAGAATATAATGGTTTCCGATTCAATTCAGAAAATGAAGGTGAGGAGTATCATAAAATAGGAGTACCTATTGGAAAAGAGAATTATAATTTTACTCTTTATTTATTTGGGTATCGATATTCAGATACCAAAGATGCTATTTTAGAAGAATTAGGTGATAATATCCCTGTAATTACTTGTGAGATAGATAAAAATACTCCACTTGGTACAGAATGTCCGGTAAGAATGGAATTCCCGATAACGGAAATTAAAAATTATAAATTGGTTAGTATGCTGCCTGACGATGCAGTAGTAGTAGTTAAGAAAGTATTAACTTTTGAGTATGATACTCCTGATGTAACTTATGGAGATGAGAACTTTAGTCTTAACGTAACTCCTATATTAGAACCGGAAGAAGAAGATGTCAAATTAAAATTTTCTTCAAATACTACAGCCGTAGTATCGGTTGGTTTATCTAATGGAACGGTTACTATCAAAAAAGCAGGTACAGCACAAATACGTGCATATACAGCAGAGAATCCTTTATATGCTGCAGCTGAGATTCTCATAGATTTCGAAGTTAAAAAAGCACCGTTAACCGTAAGTTACGAGAATGCATCACGTATCTATGGGGAAGAAAATCCTGAGTTTGAATTTATCTCTTATGAAGGTTTTGTAAAGAACGAGACGGAAACCGTAATAAAGACTCAACCTATCCCAACATGTGATGCTATGGTAAATTCACCAGTAGGTGAGTATCCTATTAAACCAATTAACGGTGAAGCAGATAATTATGAGTTTATAGGGAATGGTACTTTAACAGTAACTAAAGCGTCTCTTACTGTAACAGCAGTTGATACAAAACGCTATGTTGGTGAAGAAAACCCTGAATTTGTGTTAGAGTATGACGGATTTATAGATGGTGAAAATGAAAATACCCCGAATGTATTTATCACTGCTCCATCTGCCAGCTGTATAGCTGATATAAATTCTACAGCAGGAGTATATGATATAATTGTAGAAGCTGGTGAAGCAGTTAACTATGAAATTAGTCCTATAAATGGAAAGCTAACAGTAGAAGGAGGCAGCAGTATTGATTCTGATAATGTAAATAATATAAGTATTTATTCTAAAAATGGAATTCTTTATATAGAAGGAAATGTATTGAAAGAAACAGCTTATATATATAATACGCAAGGGGCAGTAATCGGCCAATATAATGATGAAGTAATTACTGTACCTAATTTATCAAGAAACAATCTTTATATAGTGAAAATAGGCAGTCTCACAAAGACAGTATTGATAAAATAATATCTTTAGGTAAAGGAGGTATTCACTATTGTGTGGATACTTCCTTTATCCCTTTTTTAATCTGGCCTGGAAATGAAGTGAAAATTGCTTTGACTGGCTTAAATTATGGAAAAGATGCTTAGTGACAAAACAGTAATTTAGGAATATTTCTTATTTTTTCTTTAAGGTGATAAAGAAATGGATAATAAAAACATGCATATTTTATAAATATTGAGATAAGAGATATAATTTTGCAGCCGATTTAGAAGTATGAAACTGTAATAAAACCTTAAAACTAATATTCTTAATTTTAAGTGATTATAATTTAAGCATAAACGCAATTAAAAATGAATAGAAAACTATTGTTTAAGCAGTTATATTTTATCTGCTTTTTATGCCTTTTTACCGCATGTAATGAAGATGACGATAATAAGAAAAATGAATTTTCGTCAGAGCTGACTGGTACTTATACCAACAGGATGGGAGCTCATGAAGGAAGCGATTCTTTGATCCTTAATTATAACGGAATTGATTTTCGGGGAAGGGATGTTTACTTTGATCTCAAGAGTGAGAGTATAGCAGATATTGCTTTGTTTGATATTTTACCGGGTGAATCAGAAACTGTGCTTAAAAATATTCCGGTTACTAAAAGAGAAGACGGATATACATTTTCTGGTAATTCTTCAACTTTGCTTGAGACCTCTTATTCCTATGAAGGAGAAGTAAAAGAGGGATGCTTGAATTTGACGATAAGCGATGTTAAGTTAATAGGCAATATCTTAACAGCATCTACCAGCTGGAAAACCATTATTCCAAAATCAGCGGAAACTATTAAAGACCCTGAGTCCGGAGCTACTCCACCCCAATATTATTACTTTCACAAACCGGCTCGTTTTGTGTGGAATCCGGCTCCTTCCGGACCTGGTATGGGATTAGTTCCCGGTTCTATACAAAAGGTATTTGATAATATCTTTCACTCGTTTCTTAAAGATTTAACATTTAAGGAAAATGGAGATGTGATTGCTACTTATGCAGCTTTTCCCGATACATTGGATTTTGTTAATCAGATCGTTTTAGGAAGCGGTATTACTAACAGACCTGAAAGTGATTGGAAGGTATCACCTCCCAATATGGTCTCTTATTGTGTAGATGGTAAAGACCTGCATGTGAATTTGAATGTAGAAATGATCATCAAGGAAATTGAAAATAATAAAAATAAAACCCGGTCTGCAGGATTGACCCGTGCTGAGACAGAACTTTTAAATAAGGTTGGTGGACAATTGAAATTGATAATCAGGGATAATCCTAAAGAACCCTATAATGTAAGCGAAAAAAGAAGGGAGCTATACGAAGGAGATATAATTGTACTTATTGATAAAAGCCAGTTTGAGCCATTATTACCGTTACTCCCCGGTGTTAAAAAACTTCTTTCGGAAGAAGTCTTAAATAATATTGTATTTGGAGTAACTGTTTCAGAATTGATTGATGCATTGATTGACGGTTTAGAAAATGCAGAGACATTTGAAATAGGTATGTACCTGAATAAGAGTACAAATTAAAATAGAGAGTTGATCAAGTTATGAAAATGATAAAATTATATATATTGTCTGCCTTTTTGTTATCAGCAACCACAGTTTCAGCGCAGATACTGAAAGGTCATGTATATGACGCACAGAATAGCGAACCTTTGATTGGTGTTAACGTATCTTATTCATCCAAAGGCGAAGTAAAAGGAACGATTACTGATATTGACGGTTCTTATGAATTAATTCTGCCGGAGGGTGGGGTAGATGTTGCTTTCACCTATGTAGGCTACGAAAATGAATTAATCCCGTTAGTAGTGAATAAGCGAGATGTTGTGATACGTGATATCTACATGAAGATGAAGACTAATTTATTGGAAGATGTAGTTGTCAGTGCAGGACGTTTCGAACAAAAGCTAAGCGAAATTACGGTTTCTATGGATTTGCTAAAAGCTGCAGATATAGCAAAACAAGCTCCTACAGATTTAAGCGCTACATTAAATACACTTCCGGGAGTCGATGTAAATGATAAACAGCCTTCTATTCGTGGTGGCAGCGGATGGACATATGGAGTAGGAGCCCGTAGTTTGATCCTTGTAGACGGAATGTCTATTTTGAGTCCGGGTACAGGTGAGATAAACTGGAATACGATACCTCTTGAAAATGTAGAGCAGGTGGAGGTATTAAAAGGGGCATCTTCCGTTCTTTATGGTTCTTCTGCCCTTAACGGGTTGATTAATGTTCGTACGGCCCGTCCGAGTTTAACGCCCCGTACAAAAGTAAATGCATATATTGGTGTTTATGGCAGCCCTTCAAATAGTGATTATGAATGGTGGGACAGGGGATTCTGGAAAGAAGGTAAATACGAAGTAAAGCCTATGTTGCGCAATAGCCTGCTTACAGGTGTGCGTAATCCCATGTACGAAGGAATGGACTTTTCCCATACACGCCGCATAGGTGATTTTGATGTATCCGGAGGAATAAATATATTCACTGATGAAGGATACAGAGAACAAGGATATAACAAGCGCTTCCGTGCCGGAGGTAACCTTACTTATCATCAGCCGGGAATCAATATTGTAAACTATGGGTTTAATATGAACTTCCTGTCCAATAAGTACGGAGATTTTTTCATATGGCGTTCTCCGAAAGAAGCTTATCGTCCTTCTCCATTTACCAACATGGGGCGTGAAGGAAATTCATTTTATGTAGATCCTTTTTATAATTTCACAAATCCTCGTAATGATACTTCCCATAAAATAAAGGGTCGTTTCTATTATCGGGGGGATAATATTGTTTCTTCTACTTCCGGTACTTCTATTACGGATATTTTAGGTAATATGGGTACGGATATGACGCAACTAAAAGGATTGATGGATAATGTCCAAAATGGGAATTACAGCGATCTTTATCCAATTCTCCCTCCTCTTTTAGAAGGAGACTTAACTGGTTTTGTTGATGGTGCAGTCGGTATTTTGAATAAAATTTTCCCGACAGCTACAGTACCTGATTATTGCGATCTGATTTCGTGGGTTATGAAAAACGGAATCCCAGGTAGTGAGTCCGATTTGATCCCATGGCTCAGTAATGCTATAAATCCGAATGTTCCTAAAACCAGTGTTGATAAGTTCTATTCTTACTATCTGGATTATCAGTTTAATAAGAAATTTAATACAGCTCAATTTACTGCGGGTATCACTTACGAGCATTTGCGTAGCGATTCTAAAACTACCGGTCTTCATGATAGTGACAACATAGCTCTTTTCTTCCAGTATGATCAACGCTTTTTTGACCGCTTAAGTGTTTCAGCCGGAGTACGTGCCGAATATTATCGCGTTGATTCTTATTATCGCGAAGCTGAAACAAAACTATTGGGTATAAATATGCCGTTTAAGCCGATTTTCAGAGGAGGACTAAATTACCAGTTGGCAGATTATAGTTTTATACGTGCTTCCTTCGGACAGGGATACCGTTATCCTTCTATTGTAGAGAAATATGCAAGGAAAGATATCGGAGGAGTAGGAGTATATCCTAATAATGAAGTAAAAGCAGAAAAAGGAGTAAATGCTGAGTTAGGTATAAAGCAGGGATATAAAATCGGTAATCTGCAAGGATTTCTGGATTTCGCTGGATTTTTTACCCAGTATGATGATATGATTGAATTCCGTTTCGGACTGTTTAACAACTCAACTCTTGAAGCTATTAATAGTGTGCCGCAAGTAATTGATATGGTTTTTAAGGGACAGATGCCAGGTATCGGAGCACAATTTTATAATGTATCCAAAGCCCGTATATATGGGGTTGATTTATCAACAAACGGGGTGTATAACTTTAATCCTAATGCAAAGCTTTTCTATAACTTAGGTTATATTTTTATAGAACCGGAAGATACAGATTATAGAGAAAAGAACCAAAAGGAATCAGAATATACTGATCCATTACAGATGAAAGAAAAATCTAATACTTCTAAATATCTGAAATACCGTCAGAAACATACAGTAAAAGGAACTTTTGATTTTCAATGGAAACGTCTTAACATCGGTACTAACATGACATGGAAAAGTAAGACCCTGGCTGTTGACTATTTGATGGTAGATGAAAGGCCAAGAATGTATGAGAGAAAAGAAGTAATGGATTATGTACGTGACATAATGCTAGGTAGTGTAGATGGAGAAACAATGGCTACTTATTGGGATGAAATGAATAAGGATTATTTTGTTATGGACCTCAGGGCTGGCGTGCAGGTAACGAAAGACGTGCAATTCCAGTTTATGATAAATAACTTGTTTAATAAAGAATATAGTATTCGTCCGATGGCTGTTGCTGCTCCTCGTACTTACGTAATGCAGTTGAATCTGACATTTTAACAATTAGTTCTGGATTAAAAAAACAGATCTTATTATTTAATAGTAGGTGTCTGAAAAATGTAATTATTATCCCGGTTTATCCCGGAAATAGCAATCATTTTTCAGATACTTTTTTTATTGTTAAAGATAGTCTAAGTAATCCCTGATACTTCAAATAATCAAAAATATCAAAGCTATAAGTAAAGCTATCTTTCCGTTTTGGTTAAACAGGGTGATTTACTCTTAGCATAGTTATGCAATTTACTTATAGTAGTCAGATGAATTGATTGTCGTAACTTTTATTGTAGAATGTATAATTACTTTATCCTAAGAAAAAAGGTTGTCTCATTTTCCGAGACAACCTTTCATATATGGGTGAAATTTATTTCTTAAAATTATCTTTTGATGAACTTAACGGTATACTTTTCTATATTCAGGAAATATAAGCCTTTTCCTAAATCAGAAACATTGAGATTTGTATCATTCAACATACCGGTTTTTACTAAGGAACCGGCTATATTGTAAATGTTATATTTACCTCCTTCAATTCCATCTATTGAAAGCATATCATAAGTAGCTGTCGGATAAACAGTAAAACTATGTTTTTGTATATTTCCTATGTTACTTGCCTGTTTTTCTCCTTCAAACAATACTTTTATAGTACTTTCACCTTGGATAATATCAAGGTCAAGTGTCAGAACCTCATTTTCATCTATCTTACCATTTATATTTGAAGGCAAGAAATCATCAAAATATGGTACATATATCTCAGTATCTATAAGAGTGAAAATATAACCGTCTCCTTCTTTTACTAAAGGGAGGCTATTTACATTTACATCTCCAATTACGACAGGCTGACCTTGCACAGGAAAAACAAAATCTTTGATAGATAAATTAATTTTGCTATCGTCATCTCCTTTAGTAACTATAATATTTTGATTCTCTTTAGTAATAGGATCATCTGTATCTACTCTAACATTTAATTCTCCTACATAAGTTCCAACTAAAGCTTCTGTTATCTCTATCTGAGCATAACTTATTGTTGTAAACGACATTGCTACAACAGCAAATAAAGTAAATAGTAATTTTATTCTCATAAATCACGTGTTTTTATTATTATCTTTTAATTTACATATTTATTAAAACTTCTAAGCAAAGTTAAGTTTTTTATTTGTATTTATTGGAAATATGTATAATAAATAACGTTATTATTAAGTTAAAATATTTTAGTTAATCGCTTGCAGGCATTTTAGTTCCCTGTAGAATAAATAATCGCACAGTAAATAGTCTTAAATATTTAGAACTGATAAGTTATGCCAAGCCGTGTTTCGAATGTTCTGAAATCCACATCTTTATGATATTTGTAATGGGTATTTCTGAGGTAATAAGCTGCTTCTATATTAGCTTTCAGGTTTGAAGTTATGTTTATGCCAATTAGGGGGTTAATAACAGTTAGCATAGCATCTCCTTTATCTCCTTGTGCATTTAAATACAACGGGTCTATATTCTCTAGGTCTTTTCCTTCATAGCCTTTCCAAGTAAAAATATGATAATGTTGGAGGTTTAAAGAGAAATTACCATAGCGTCCAAAATCCATAATGGTATGATTCTTGATACTGTAGCCACTCCCCATATTATAATTTCGGTCGATAACATTATAGTAATCGGTTAAGCTGCCTCCCAATAGAATTCCGCTTAAGTGAGTATGTTGTTCAAGGGTGACAAATTTATTTACTGTGGGGAATTTGTAAATCATACCTACTCCAAAACCGGCAGCTTCCGATATTTTAAAGGGAATTTTTCCACTTCCATTGATTACTTCTTCGGAGTCGTAATAGTTAAAATGCTGAAACACTCCAAATAGCATATTCATGCCGGTAGCAGTCTTTAATTCCTTACCCCAGAGTTTTGACATCAAATTCAATTCGCTTATAATTGGTTGATTACCTAAGAGGTTGAATAAAGCAGTTATGGTAAAATAATCATAAGGTGCCGTTGCTTCTTTGCTAAGTGCATCTCCATATGTCATGTTTAATTTTATATAAGGGGATTGCTCTCCTTTAAAAAAATGCTTGTCATCTGCTAAATAACGATCTCCTGCGCTCAAAGAGAACTTAACAGGGATACGCGAAAAATCGTGATATTTATAATGGGATCTTCTATGCTTCCACATGTCTCCCGATATCAACCTGTTAAGACCGCGCATCGGAGATACTGCAAGTCCCAGGAATTCTCGCCAGAAACGTCCGAATCCTTTTTTTGAGTCATCCAAAATAATGTCTGATATCCGATATGTAACCTCTCCCAAGGCGATACCTCCAAAAGATGTTGCTATGAAATCATTGATTGCTGCCGGTTCGTTTTCTCCAAAAAACTCCCACATAAAGCTTCCGGCAAAGGCGTAGGGGGCAGACTCCCAGAAACTAAGTCCATTGCTTCTTGCAGAATTAAAGTACAGATTTCCATGATATGGATGTGCAAAAAGGTTGGTAGAAAACTGATCATTATCCCAGACAAAACCTGTTTGGAAATTCTTTTTGATAGATTTAAAGCTGATTCGGGCGAATTCTTCATTCATGATATATCGGTTGAATCCCCATACAACAGCATTGATCCCAAATGTTTCCAGACCGGCACGCCAAGGACGTTTTTTTATGTGATATGTACTATTATTATATACGTATGCTGAATCCGGTAATTGGGCATACAAATTGATTGTAGTTAATAATATGATAGTGATACCTACTAAAATACGTTTCATACGAGTAGTTATATAAATTTAGAATAGTACAATGCCTAGTTCGAATATCGGCTTCTTTTCAAATGTACGATTTTTGTTATAATAACGTGTGAATCCATACCCTCCGGATGCAAAAATTCCGAACTTTTTTATAGGATGATATTCAAGGTTTACTCGCCCTTGCAAGGAATACATTCTTTCCGGGATAATAGCAGATTCATTTTCAAAACTTTCTACATGATAATATCCCAAATCACTACTTATATTAAAATATTTAAGAAAAGAGTGGTGAACACCTGCACGATAAAAGAATGTTCCGGAAAACTTTTCATCTAATCCCAGATAGTGGGTACCAAAACCTAAAATGGAATAAAATAACCGGTTTTTAAAACGGACAGCGACGTTTGCTTTGCTGGTATTACCACCGTAGGCCATTAACTGTATACGCGTATTGGGATTGACATTTACCAATCCTATCTTTACGGCAGAGGTATCTTTACTATGATTGATTAATCCAATTTGTACACCTTTTACTTCTCCTGCACAAATGTTTAACAGCCCGATTTGTACGCCTCTTATTTCTGTTGCATAGTTTCCAACTCCCAATTGTCCCCCCCTCATTTCTTCCAATGTGATATTTGCCGGAGATAATTGCATACCATATTTAAGCTTCATGGAGATATTAGTTAATGCACTTAGCTGGAAGCCTGTCATCTCTGAGGCGGCAATATTGCTAAGAGCGGAAAACTGCATTCCTTTTACGTCTATTCCAACATTTCCTATACCGGAGATTTGTGCTCCTATGGCTTCATCACCACATATATTTAATAAGGTAGTTAATTGTACTCCTTTCAGGTCTCTGGCAACGATGTTCAATAATCCTGATATGTTTGCACCATTGTGGTTTTCTCCTGTTATACCAGCTATACTGGATAATTGAACTCCATTCATATCCTTTCCTGTAAAGTTCATCAATCCTCCTACAGCTACGCCATTAGAGTTTTCTCCGGTCACATTAGCTAGTCCGGCTAAGATAAGACCATTACTTTTATTACCATTAATATTGATAATACCAGAGGTGGACATACCAGTGAAATCTTTCCCATTGACATTCGTAAGACCAGAAATCTGTGTCCCTTTTGCCTTGCTTCCTACTACGTTTGCCAATCCGGAAACCTGTATTCCTTTCATTTCATTTTTTACAACACTGGATATTACATTTATACCAATGCCTTCCAGTCGGTATATGTTAGTTAGGAATCCGAGATTTAAACGGCTTTTTTTAAGGGAATCGTCAATTGCTGTATTTATATTTATTGAAGCGTTTATCTGACGTCCTTTGCGTTGAGCGAAACTATGATTAACGAATATGAAAAGGCTTATCAGGATAATTGTAGTTATGTGTATTTTTGTCCTCATGTATTTATTATTTAATAATACCGCAATATTAATTAATTTTTGCAACAATGAGGTAATATTATATGCTTATATTTAACACATTAAATTAAGATTTGGTTTAGTTAACATAAAAAAGAAGGAGTTAAATACCCGGTCCATTTTCGGTAATATTTAACTCCATTATTTATTAGTCTTATGAAATTTGAATTTTATCCTTTAGCTTCCTGATATAAGAATCTTTTAATACTTTTTTTAGGTGTCTTTTCAAATTCTTCAGGGTATATTTTCATTTTATAAAGTTGTGAATAAGCTGGAAGAGTAGCATTTAACTCTACTCTATTCTCTTCCATAATGCGTTCGATATCTGCATTGTTAAGTCCGTGTGCAAATGCGTCATCAAAGTCAGGATATATCAATCCTACCAACTTGTCATTTTGCTGCACAACAATAGATTCAGCTACATATGGCATGTTGTTAAGTCTGTCTTCCACTTCTTCCGGATAAATATTCTGACCGGAAGCTCCTAGTATAAGATTTTTGCTACGACCTTTTATTGTTAAATTACCTTGTGCATCCATAATTGCAAGATCGCCAGTATGCAACCATCCTTCTGCATCTAATACCTCTCTTGTCGCTTCTTCATTTTTATAATAACCCAACATTACATTCGGACCTCTGCAAACTACCTCACCTACAATGTTTTCCGGATCAGGAGAAAGAATTTTTACTTCCATTCTAGGAGCGGCTTTTCCACAAGAACCCATTTTGAAACGACTCCAATCTTCATATGTTATAATCGGACCACATTCTGTCATTCCATATCCAACTGTATAGGGAAAATCAATCATTTTGAGGAATTGCTCTACCTCATGATTAAAAGCAGCCCCTCCGATGATAATTTCTGAAAAGTTACCCCCAAATGCATTAATCACTTGTTCGCGAACAGTTGCCTTAATTTTATCATTGATGAGAGGTACTTTAAGCAAAAGTTTCATTGTGGGTGTTTCCAATTTAGGTAACACATTTTTCTTGATTATTTTTTCTATAATCAGTGGTACGGCTATTACCAAACTGGGCTTAATATCTGTAAATGCCTGAAAAATAATTTTAGGGCTTGGAGTTCTGGTCAGGAAATATACATGGCAACCTACACAAAATTCATATATAAACTCAAATGCAAGTCCGTACATATGCGCCATAGGTAGCATTGATACTAGTTTGTCGCCTGCTTTCAGCGGTAAAACCTCATAGGCAAACTGTGTATTAGACCATAAACTACGATAAGGAAGCATTACCCCTTTAGAATAACTGGTAGTACCGGAGGTATAATTTATAACTGCCAATTCTTCCGGTTGATCTTTATGATAAGAAACATGTTCTTTCCGAAAGTTTTTAGGATATTTTTTGCCAAACATTTCATTTAGGTGTTCTCTTGCATGATCCAGTTTTTTAGAACGGGAAATGAGAAGACTGAAATCATTCATAAGCGATACACCTTCCAGAAGAGGCATAGCTGCCTCATTTAGGTTTTCCCACACTACATCTCCTACAAATAAGAGTTTAGCTTCCGAGTGATTAACTATATTGTGGACATTGTCTGCTTTGAATTCGTGTAAAATAGGGACAATAACTGCTCCATATGTCAATGTAGCAAGGAATGTTACTCCCCAGTGTGAACTGTTTCTACCGCAAACGGCGATTTTGTCACCTTTTTCAATACCACTTTCTTCGAAAATGATGTGAAGTTTTTCTATTTTTCTTGCTACATCTTTGTATTGAAGAGTGGCACCGTTATAATCAGTTAATGCGTCAAGGTCCCAATTATTTTTGATGCTTTCTTCAATAAAAGCAATAAAACTTTGTTCCATCTGTTTGCACATTTTTTATTAGATTGTGCAAATATATGCGTTTGATGGTATTCTTCAAAATAAATAGCGAATAAAAGAAGTGGAGTACGTATATTTGTTTTTTATTATATAATATTATTAAATATAGTATTTACTAAAAATGAGTAACTTTGTGAGCTTTTCTTCTGATCTCTTATACTTTACTTTTATATGAGCTAATTAGTCACCGAAGCTAATGATAGCCAGATATTATTTACAATTTACTAATAAGAAATAAAAAAGTGTATTTATATTTCAGAAATAATAAATACACTTTTTACTGAAAATGATATACTGCTATTCTTTACTTCCGAAATATTTTAAGAACTGGGTTCTTTCATACATTTCACCCCCCCTTATTTCGGCTGCATTCATTATTCCTTTAAACTGAGAAATATTTTCGTATCCTTTATCAGACATCCATTTTTGTAGTGTATCCAGCATTATATTAATTTGTCCGTTACCATTTTTATAAATAGTACTACATATTTCTGCTACAGATGCTCCTGCAAGCAAAGATTTAATCAATGCTTCTCCATTATGTATACCTCCGGATGCAGCATAATCAAGTTGATCAATGTTAGCAGAGGCTATACCTATCCAGCGGATAGTATTGGATAAATTTTCCGGTGAGCTGAATACTTCTCCTGTAATATATTCCAGCTTTTCAATATTAATATCCGGTTGGTAGAAACGGTTGAACATTACTACGCCTGCTGCTCCGTTTGCATATAACTGATTAACCAGAGCTATCGGGTTGGTTAAGTTACTTCCAAGTTTGACGATAATGGGTATATTGATATGCTTTTTAACTTCCCGTAAAATATTAATGTGGCGCTGTTCAAATTCACCATATTTATAATCGCACGAAGTTTGTACAGCAAGAATGTTTAATTCAATAGCATCAGCCCCGGCTAATTCTATTTTGTGAGCAAAATCCACCCAATTGGATTCCGAATAACAGTTAATACTGGCAATAACGGGTATATTGCATACCTGCTTTGTTTCTTCAACAAGCTTCAAATGTTGAGCAAGATTGTTTGAACGTATGTATTCCTGCAGGTAGTCATTTCCTTCAGGATAATAGACCGTATCATACATTTGTTCTGCCTGCAATGTTATTTGTTCCTCAAAAAGAGATTTTAAAACAACAGCTGCAGCTCCGGCTTCTTCCAGTTTTTTATTTTTTTGTGCATTGTTTGTCAGTCCTGAACTACTAATAATAATAGGATTTTTCAATTGTAATCCGGCAAAAGTTGTTTTTAAGTGGATCATAATGGTAGATTTTAATAGTTTCTTTCTCCAAATATTTTGCTTCCTACACGTATCAATGTACTTCCTTCTCTGATTGCCAGACTATAATCGTCAGACATTCCCATAGAAAGCTCTTTAAAAGATTCTTCACCGGAAAAATATGATTTTTTTATTTCCCGAAAGAAGGTATGTAATGAACGGAATTCTCGCTGTATTTGTTCCACGGAATCAGTATTGGTAGCCATCGTCATTAGTCCACTAATTTGTATATTAGCTAAGGATTTCCAGCCTCGCGATCTTAACATATCACGGCATTCATCAAAAGTAAAACCAAATTTGGTCTCTTCTTTTGCTACATGTATCTGTAAAAGACAGGAAATAATACGGCCTGCCTTTTCTGCCTGTTTGTTAACTTCCTGTAGGAGCTTATATGAGTCTATTCCGTGTATGAGAGCTACATAAGGGGCTATATATTTTATCTTATTTGTTTGTAGATGACCAATAAAATGCCATTCGATGTCTTTAGGTAATGTTTCGTGTTTTGGTATCATTTCTTGCACTTTGCTTTCTCCAAAGATACGCTGACCAGCTTCGTAGGCCTCCATGATAGACTCATTAGAATGGAATTTTGATACGGCAACCAGCCGCGTTTGTTCCGGGAGTTCCTGGAGAATACTCAATATATTGCTTTTAATACTCATACTCTTATTAAGGAATAATCAAAGGGGATAATAACGAGCAATATAAAAATATAATGTTGAATAGTGAAATATTAGGAATAAAATTTAGATATGTTATCAAATTCAACAGGTCAATTTACTTTATATTTCACTATTCAATATGTGTATTATCCGTTGAATTCCGGTTTGTCGTTAGGTTCTGTGCTATATGGGAAGATATCCATAATGGGTGTCTCGGTTACTGAAGCTATCTCATAATCTGCCATAGTTCCCTTCATACCCTCGTCCAGTTTCTTAACAGCATCCCGCAAGTCGGAAGCTTGCACCAATACCATAGTAGAGGTTTTCTTCTCAACAGCATTTTTTTCGTCGATTGTAATAAAGACCAGTTTACATTTGAACCATCTGTCTGCTGATTCCTCCTCGCTTTCAAAAAGCTCACTATAGTTAGCACGTTTAATGTCGGAAATTGTGAATTCTCCTGAAATATAGGGAGTCATTTCCTCAATAATTCTCGCTTCAGCTTCAGTAAAGCTGAGTGCATCCACTAGATAAGGCTCTGTAACGGTTTTGTTCATACCGTTTTCCGCAATCTTATCATACTTGATTTTACATTCAAACCATGTGTGTGTCATATATGTGATTGGTTTTTGAGTTATGCAATAAAAAATATCTATAGAAGAAAAAACCTTTCTGTAATTATCTCAATTAACAGAAAGGTTTTTTATATTGTTTTTAAGTGATTCCGAAGCGATTCGAACGCTTGACCCACGCCTTAGAAGGGCGTTGCTCTATCCAGCTGAGCTACGGAACCATCCTTATTTGCGGTGCAAAGGTACAATTAATTATGAAATATCAAAAGCTTTAAATATTTTTTTTATAACAGCAAAGTTGCTATAAGAATAATTCCTGCCTATAATATATCTCATAAATATTCTTTTGATATATTAGTATTTTTCCTTCCTGTCAAATTTTCCTTCTTCCGTATAATATTTCCATGTTCCTTTCAGGCGATTATTCTGATATTTACCTCTCACTTTCAGCTTGCCGTTTTCATAATATTCACGATACCGTCCGTGACGTTTTCCTTCTCTTATTTCTGTTTCACTTTTTAATGTACCGCCGGGATAGAATTCCCTTAATACATTTCCTTGAAACTTTTCGATATAAAAACGTTTTAGCTCATTTATCTGTTCTTTTTCCGTCTTAGCATTTTCATACATTTCTTCATCTGACTCATCGCTGTCAACTGTTTGTGCAATCTCCTCTTCTACATTGTATGGAGTATAATCCATTATATAATGTAGAGATGCTAATTCGTTATCTCCAATTATTTGTGTTGACCAGTAAGGAAAAGAGTAAAATACATCTTTATTTGAATTGATTTCAGACCATGTTACTGCGTTCAGCATAGATTGAAGTTGTGGATAAAACTTATGCATATCTGTATATAAGAAAAACGTAGAATTCGAATTATAGTAAGAATATGCTTGTTTGAATCCCAGACTGTTTTTCAATAAATTTTTCTGCTCATAATCTTCGATAAAAGAGAGTAAAGTGGCTGACTTATTGCTGAATACTACATAGTCATCTACATACGTATAATATGGTTTTTCAAATTTATTGAAAAGGTTACCGAAGAATAAACGGAAAAAACCTTTTAATTCAATATAGTTGATATCAAAATCTTTATATGTAACGGTTTTAATTTTGATAGGAGTAAGGCTTTTTATTTTCTTCTCAATGAATTCCATATTTTTACGGGCGTCCTTTATGCTTTTTGCCCGGATAGCAAGAATTAATTCCGGTTCACGTCCTAAAAGCCCTGGCTCAGACTGAGAGATAGCAAATTCTCCCGACATCCAACTAAGAAAGTGATCTTCCAGTGAAATCCCAAAACTGCTTTCAAGCTTTTTTCGTGTATTCATGTAAGAGTTATATAGCTCTTTATTATTTGTAGAAAGAGTTTTTTCTAGTTCTTGTATAAAAGTCAAGGGGTTGTCAAAACCAATATTAGTATATAATGCAGTTCGGGCAGACATAATTTCATGGGCTTTCATTTTATGTTTGCCTGAGTTTAATAAAGCAGTTATGTAGGGATCAGCAATTTCTTTACGAATGGTATATCCTTTTACTTCCATTTTGTTTTTATCGGTATTAAAGTATAATCCGGCAAAATCCATGGAGTTGCTGAAAAGATCAATATATTCATTGTTGCCACCTAAATAAACTGCCATAAATTGAGGTAGATGGGCGTAATTGATAAATAGTCTTACGAGCCCTTTACCTGCAACAAGCTTATCAGCTTCAATAAAAACAGGATTAAGTCCTATACTTGGATTGGCACGACTGTCTATGGCTGACTGCAATAATTTAGAAGTGTAAGATGCAACAAAATGATTGTCAACAAATGCAGAGTAAAGGATGTCTCTTGTATCAGGATCACGCATTTCTAATATGTTGATACCATTATAATTACGCTGGGTTACCGTACCTCCTCCCAGTTTCATGATTGTTTCGATCTGGTCTTTAAGCATATCCATTTTAGAGATTTTCTGCATATCCAGAATAATCAGAAAATCCCATTCAGTAGAACGTGTTTTGTGAAGTGAGATAAGTAAGTCACGTTTCCCTACTAATGAAAGAAGTGTCTTATTATTTTGTACGATCGAATCAAGTGTTTCTACATTTTGGGTTATTTCGGCAAAAGATTTGGCTTTCTTTAAAGCTTTCCACGTTTCACTTTCACTGAATTTTCTCCAATCTTTTACAGGGTCTGAAGATTGTATGATAAAGGTTGCATCTTCCGGTACTAGGTATACCTGCTGAATATTCCGGTCGGGAGAAATGAATATATCGGCAATTGAATAAATAATGTAGATCAGTAATACAACAATAACACCAATGGTTAGTTTTTTTCCAAGACTATTTGTCTTTTTTTCTTTTTTAGGTTCCGGATATTGATTGTCATATCCATAAGAATGGGTTGTTCTCTTTTCGTAAGCTTGTGTTTCACTTTCTTGGCAATCCGGGTGAAGAGCAGGATGATTATTTATTGATTCATCTGCTTGATTCTTTTGCTGAGATTGTTCTTTTGAATATTCGTCCATGGCTTTATTCAGTCTTGTGTTGTGAGGGTACAAATTTACTGAAAAAAGCAAGTAAAGATAAACTTTAGTAGATAATTTTGATTTGATTATATGCTAATTAGAGCATTATTACTTTTTGCATTTATACAATTATGAAATGCAATAATTATAATAGTAGAAAGAGCAAGATTGATTTATCTATTTTATTGATTGCTACTGGGTTGAGCAATTCTTACATATATGGGATATGAAATTTGGGTTCCTTCCCATTTTCCATTTACTTCTAATTCCTCTTTGCTTTTTGCTCCGATAAAAGTGGCTATATAATTTAAGAGTTAATTTATCCTCTTTTAAAAAATAGTCTGCAGTTATTGTACTATAAGGTGGTATCTTTACAGTATCTATTCTAGATTTGTTTATAGGAAAATATTCTATACCATAATTCTGTAACTTTCCTCTTGGAGAATCGTAAACTATAAGTTTGTCATAAGTTACATACTTGGGTAAAGAAATTTTTATAGAGTCATCTATTTGTAAATTATAGTCAGATGAATCCTGACTAATAAATTTTGAATATTCTTTATAGATCCTCCAAAGGTTTAATTAGCATACGTTGCATTAAACTTGTATTATTTTCGAAAGTAAACCGGGGCAATTTGAATGTATCAGTCTTATTATCTTCTTCTAAATAAAAAGAGATTTTCTGGAATATATATATGTATCATTCATTGTGGGTTCTTCATTTTTTGAACATCCAGTAAAAACAAAAGATAAACTAAATAATAACGGTAATATAAAATTTCTCATAGTAATTAATAAATGTTTGTATGTTGCAAATATAAGGTAAATATATATATATTAGGAAAGGTTCCTCTTAATTATTAATATCGATTTTCCGAATAATATTAAGAGATAGCCTTTTAAAGCCATCTCTTAATATTAGGTTCTTATTTGATAATCTTAACTGATAAAATACTTGATTTCTGTTTATCTATAATAGTTATATTTACAATATATACCCCTGATTTAAGTTCTTTCTTTACTTCCTCTATAGTCGTATTATATACATCCTTGATTTTCTTTCCACTTATATCATATACCGTTATATCCCCTACAATTGCATCAATATTACTTATTTCAATATTCGAACCCTGTTCCTTGTTATCAACAGAAATTAAAATATATTGATCTGCTGCTCCATGGGATGAAAGTTTGAGTATAGCCTCATTATTACCAAGTATATCAGAAGAGAACTTGATTTGGAAGCTACCTCCTTCAACAGGTATCGTTTCTGGTACGATCTGGAATTTATCGGAGTTTGTACCGGACAATTTCAACTGTATTGATTCTGTAAGATTAGAAGCTGTAATATTGACGGGATCTGTTATTACCTCTTTATTGGTTTCCGACTCAAATTTTATTTCAGGTGCAGGAATATTTATACTCGGTAAATCTGCCCTTCCGTAACTTACATCATCAATATAATATACAGCAGAATTGGTATTTCCTCCTGTTGCTTTGAAATGGAATCCCATAAAGAATATATCAGCCAACTCCTGTCCTTCTAGGTTGATATGATATTCTATCCATTCTTTATTTTGGTCAGGGATTTTAGGCATATCAATCTCAATTGGGTTTTTGTATAGTTCACCGTCAGCCATATCCATATAATATAATGATAATTCGGCATCTTGTCCTTCCACTAAGATATCTCCCATCACACGGAAAGTAAACATCTTGCTTGCAGAATTTTTGAAATCAAGTGGAGGTGTTATTAACCACATTTCATGCAGTGGATTCTCTTCAGGGGTTGAACTATATCCGGTTACTTTGGCTGATTTTTCAATAATATTATCGTTATCATTTTTAAACTCATATCCCCACCATGCACGAAGGCCCTGCTCAGCAATAGTTTTCCATCCGTTAATAGAAAGCACTTTATTATGGGATATATCATTAAACTGTTCATCCAATAACACACGTGGGTTACTTGTATCTAACGGAAATTTATCTCCCTCTGGTTGGGGTTCCTGTTTCCCGGTAGCTGTTCCTGTAACAGTCAAATAGAAAGTTTCTGTTCCTTCAGAAGAAAATTCAATACGTTCAGTAAAAGTGCCCTCTTTTTTAGGTTTAAAGGTGATGATTAATGGAGCATCTATTTGATTCTTCATGAACATTGTGTTTGAAATAGTGAACGAGCCTTCTCCCTCTCCCATTACTTTTACATATAAATAATCCAGAAGATTTGCGGTAGTAACTTTTATTGTTTGTTTTTCCTCATTATCTATTTCTGCAGAAAAATCAGTTAACCCCTCTACATTAACTGAGAAAGCCGGGGGATTCTCCGGATCAAGTGCATTAGCAGCTAAATTGATTGTTTTAGAAAGTTGCGGTGCTTTTTCACAATCTATTACTAAAGTAGCTTTATGCATACCGGCTGCAGTAGGTTGATATGTAATAATAACTTCTGTTTTCTTTAAGCCCTTACCGGAAATAGCTGTAACAGATGAAGTAAAGAAATCACGGTTGGTTCCTCTTATATCCAGTGTAAGCGATGAAGGTAAACCCTGAGTAGTGATAATGAACTTACCCAGTTCAACCGGTACGTTTATATCGGTTGTTTTCTTCTCCAAAGATTCGGGGGTCATTTCCATATTAGGCTCCAGAATCATGTCTGCTATTGAACGAGGCCCCACCAAAGTCCCATTACCGGCAGTAGACACTCCTATTAAAGTCGCTTTGTCAGGGATAAGTTCACCTATGTAATCAGCATCTTTGAATACTCTCATTTTAGCATCTGCTGTTTCATCATTTATTGCAGGGCTTGTCATACCGTTTTCGAAGATGGCATCTTCGCTTATATCTTTAAATACAACATTTTCTACTTTTATAAGCCGGGACTCATAAACGCTGCCGGAAGATGCTAACTCAGCTAAAGTGACAGTGACAGGGGTTATTTCATTACCGGAAGAAATCACTTCACCTAAAGTGGAATGTGAAGGTACTAAGGATAAACTTCCGAAGGATAATTCTAATGTACCTATTACTCCTTTTACTTTATCACCAATCTGGTAGCTTTCCTTGATCTCTCCCCATGCGTCATATACAGTTATTCCTCTTTCATTATCCTGCAAATAATAAGTTGTTTTTCCCCCATCTTTATAAATATAAGAAATGGTAGCTTCCCCATTCATACGGTAAGTAGCCCACGCTCCCGGATCTTTTTCACGCAAAGTCTTAATATCTTCTGTTTCTTCGAGCATGGTTGCAGCCCATGCAATATTTGCATTAACAGGATCCATACCTTCACTTTCAAAACTGATTTTATCCATGAAAATTTCATCGCTGGTAGGATTTAGAGTTACAATAAGTGTGAATCCATTTTCCGATTCTGCTTCTTTTTTAGTGATTGTAGTTGTATTAACGGATACTTCACCTGTTGTTAATCCTTTTACGGTAATATCCCCTTTTAAGTTTTTGCCCTTTACATTTACCTCTTTAGTATAACTCATTCCATTAAATACCATTCCAAAGGTTATACTTTTGGGATTAATCATAAGGGTAGGAGGTTCTTCTGTTATAAATCCGAAAAGTCTTCCCCAGCTTTTGGATACACGGATTGCATCTATTGTTCCTAAAGCTGTCTTTTTACTCACTCCTTGTCTTATATATATTCCTTTGATTTTGTTTGGGTTATAAGATGAGGTGTTAGTACCTACAGTTAACGGTTCAGGCTCATTTTCACTGATAACCGGATTGACAAAAAGTGCTACCTCGTCATCTTTTGCAGTACCACCATTCCCTTTCAATGTGTATTTTACTACAATTAAATGAGTCTGGTTAAACTCATATTCGTTGGTTGCAAATTCTTTAGAAGTCGCCACATTTGTCCTTGTTGCTGCAAATTGTAATTTACCATTAGCTGATTTTTTTGCAAATAGTCTGGCGCTAAATCCAGTGGTTGCCCCTCCACCTTCACCAAAATGCATAAAATAGTCTCCGATTGTAGTACTTTGAGCATCAGTAAGGTTTACTAAAGCTGCATAATATACAGTACCTGTAGTCTGTTCTTCAAATTCTTTGTAAATATCTTGCCCCGCATCTTTTATTTCTATAGCTTTACCTATGCTGTTGTCCTGATATCCGGGATAAGTTAAAGCGCCTTCAACTAGTTGTATAGGATTAGTTGTTGTACTGGCCTGTTGTTTCCAGTTTCCTTGTCCAACGAGGTTACCTGCCTCATATTCAAAATTCTCACTCAATAATACCTGGCTGTTTCCCTGGAAAAGAAATGCCGTGAAAAAAGTAAATGATAAAATGATTTTAAGAATCAGATGGTCATCTGAACGGAGTAGTTTTTCTTTCATAGATTAACTGTTTGAAATTTATAAATATGCTCTTTCTTGTTTCGGGATGAAACATAATTTGCAATTTTACTGATAATTTATCTAAAAAACAAAGTATTCTGTATATATTTGCAAAAACTATGTAAAAAGGGCTACTATGAAAAAATATGTTACTCTTATTATTTCAATTTTATTATATTCAAATTATTTGTTTTCACAGAATCTTAAAGCTGATTTCACAGCAAAAGAATGCATTAAAGAGTTATACCGTCAGGGGTTTGATTCTGAAGAACAATTAGACGGATGGACTTTAAATGTTACTAATGAGAATAATACCTGGCATTTAGATAATTCGAATATAAACGGGATTCCCAACTTTAAAGCAATAAACCCTTCAAGCACTAATTCTCTTGCAATAAAATATGATGATCAGAATTCTCAGAATGAGATATTAATTTCTCCTGTTATGGATATTCAGCCTGAAAGCCTGTGTACTTTTTATTCAGCCTTCGACGGAGTTTTCGTAATGTATGCAAATTTTACAATTGAAGTTTTAAATGTAGAAACCGGAAAAGTAGAAACACTGTTTAATGCTCATTTATGGTCTCAGGAAAGTGGTCATACACGACCCAAATGGTTGTTTTTTAAAGAAGATTTATCAAAATATGCCGGTCAGAAGGTACAATTTGTTTTTACCTATAGAGGACAAGGCGGGGATAATGTGTTAATAGATGATTTTTGTATCATACAACCGACAATTGACGATACAAGCAAAGCTGAAATTAAGGAAGGTGGGCAAGTACACTTTGAAGACTTATCAACAGGCTACCCAACTTCCTGGGAATGGATATTTGAAGGAGGAGAACCTTCTGTCTCCTCAGATAAGAATCCCGTTATTACATATAAAAAAGCAGGTGAATATCCTGTAAAATTAATAGTTAGAAATGAGGAAGGAAGTGATGAGATTCTAAAACAGAATTTTGTAAAAGTAAAAGGCGTTTCTCCTATTGCTGTCATAGGGTGGCCTGAAGCCGGATATCTTTCTCCCTATGCAGGGATATTTATACCAGTTGGCGTAGACCTGCAATTTACTGACAGATCTTTAAACGTGCCTGCTGAATGGCAATGGAAATTACCGGGAAGCACAAATCCGATAGCTAATGAACAAAATCCGGTAGTGAAATATAATGAAGAAGGTATATATAATGTTTCTTTACGTGTGACTAATGCTACGGGAACTGATATTACAGAATATGAACGGGTGTTGCAAGCAGGTGGAGAGCAATCGATCTGGAATATTGAAATGGAAGAATCCGGTACGATCGACGAAATTTATTTTCCTTTCTATGGTTATTATGGAGGAACTAACCGGTTGGACATGTTGGCTTTTGCTGAATATTTCAGGAAACCTGTAGTTTCCGCAACTATTTCTAAAGTCGGTGTCTTTTTTGCATCAGTTTCTATTATGACTCCCGAAGCCCCGATTACGGTATCAATTGCTAAGTCAGACAATGGTCTTCCCAGTGAGAGAATAGTTTCCTCCACTGTGCTGGCCAAAGATCTGGTATATGATGAAAAAGCATGGAAAGAAACCTTTTTTGAGTTTGATGGTCCGGTTGGAATTAACGAAGATTTTTTTGTTGTAATTGAAGGTTTTCCTCATAATCCGGAACAAGAAGTTACAAATGATATTGCAATGGGAGCTGTCAGGCGCCAGGAAGGTGGAAAATGTACTACATACCACTTTTTAGAAATGAGAGATGATAATGAGAAGCTTACAGGAGAGAAGAAATGGTTTAAAAATGAAGATGAAGCTGTTTCTTTTGGTATAGCCCCATTCCTTAAATTCGATACATTTACTTCTATAAAAGAGGGGTCCGGAATTGTTGAACCTGCTATTCTTTGTCCTTCTGTCAACCGGGAAATTATTGAAGTTTTTACACCGGAAAAGATCCAGAAAATATCTGTGTATACTTTGTCAGGGCAACAACTATACCATTCGAATAATAATGTATCTTCTATTCCTGTATCTTCCTGGGTAGAAGGATTTTATATCATTAAAGGTATCAAAGAAGGAAAAGTAATAAATCAGAAAATTCAAATTATAAGATAAACAAAGAAAAAAATCAGCTAAGTAGGGAGAACTGCTTTATAATTTCCCGACGAAAACTCCTTGCCTGGCTTTATTAATTTCTGGTTATTAATCGGTTATTCAGTATCAAATTATAAATTTCATCTCTTAAATTTCGGGCTACAGGTATTTTATAGGAATTTATGTTCAACTGATTTCCATCAATAGCATTAACCTGATCAATATTCACAATATATGAACGGTGAGTCTGTCTGAAAATACTCTGAGGTAATGATTCGTACAGCTGTTTCAGGGTAGTATATACAACTTCTTTGGACGAGTTTGTTTGAATCACTACATAATTTTCCATACTTTCAATAAAAAGAATATCTTTGAAGAGTATCTTCTTTAATTGCTTGTCGCTCTTTACGAATATATAATCATTATTTTCTTTTTGTTCTGCCTGGAAAAGATCGTGAATCCTATTGACTGATTTCAGGAAGCGATCAAAAGATACAGGTTTCAAAAGATAATCTACTACATCAAATTCATAGCCTTTAATTGCATATTGTTCATATGCTGATACAATAATTACTTTAGGCGGATTGGTCAGGTTTGATAGCAATTCCAACCCTGTCATATCGGGCATTTCAATATCAAGAAATATGAGGTCGACTTGTGTCGTTTTCAACATTGTATTTAGTTGAATAGCATCTTCGCACTCCCCGATTAAAGTAAGAAAATCTATTTTTTCGATATAACCCCGTAAACCTTTCCTTGCCATGGGTTCATCATCTGTAATGATACACCTTATTTTCATATCAATCTGTGCTTATAACCAATTTAACAACAAACGCATTTTCTGCTTGTTTAATCTCTAAGTAATGTTTATTGGGATACAGGAGGTCGAGCCGTCGTTTTAGATTCTCAATGCCTATCCCTTTATCCTTTGTCTTACTAATATTTTGGGAGGGGGAAACTGAATTTTTTATCTCAAACTGAATTTGATTTCCGTTTAGCTTCATTTCCAGTTCAATCTTGTATTGGCCCCTTACATATTTGAAAGCATTTTCTATCAAAGGCTGAAATAGTAAAGGGTGTATTTTTTGCTCTTTCAAATCCGGGTCAAAGTACAAATGCAAAACAAGTCTTTCGGTCATCCGCAACTGTTGAAAAGCAATATACGACTTCAGGTAGTTTATTTCCTGCTCCATCGTCACCTCTTGTTCTATATCATAGAGCTGATATCGCAACAGGTCGGATAACTGCTCGATACTCTGCTTCGCTTCCTTGTTTTTTTCATCTACCTGAAAATAGATGGTATTCAGTGCATTAAATAAAAAATGAGGGTGATATTGTGATTTCAGGAATTTTAGTTCGGTTTCTAATTGATCGACTTTAATTTTTTCCAATTGAAGATTCTGTTCAATGAAGCTTTTGGATAAAATCCGATCGCGTATCATTGTATAATATAAGAGTAACAGGATAGGTATTGTCGCACTGTTCAATAACCACTCTTTCCACCTAAAGCCCATCTTTGTTACAAAATATACAATAAACAGGGAGATGATATTGGAAATGATGAAACTTATCAGGAAAACAAACAGGTATTCTTTCCAGTTTGCTATTTTTTCATTTTTACTTTTATCTATAAAGTAATGGGCTATTCGTTGATAACAATATCCTGTCAAATAAAGAGAAACAATAACTATACCTATGTTTTGTAAACGTACTTTTAGACTAAAAGCATTAAACCCCCATATTGGGTCATCATACGCAGCATCCACAACAATGAAAAGGCATATGGATAGCAATAGTGCTATAAAAAAGACTTTATTCCATTCGCTTTTTAAGTTCATTTTATCTAATTATTAGTCAATTTATATCACAAACCTATCCGCTTACTTTCTTCTATCCTATTGTCATTTTGAGATTTTTTAATCTCTCTGCCACGATTAAACCGATAGCTGAGCGATATTCCTATCATCCGATTATCATTCTTTTCTGTTTGTTTATAATACAGATAGTTACTATCAACACTTACACGCGGATGATTAGATTTAAAGATATCTCGTGCGTAAATATACAAACTAAATTTTTCATTCAACAGATTTTTGCGAACTCCTAAAGATACTGTCCATAAAGGTTCTATTATGCTTTGCCCTTCAATCATCTTGCCACTATAAAATCCGCTGGCCTCTGCCCCCCATCCATAAGGAAGGGTAAATTGATTGCTGATATGTATCATAGGGGTTAAAACTTCATTTTTAAAAGCTTTTCCGGATGTTACCCAGTCAAATTTCTTGTAAGTTAAAGATCCATTAATGTGAGCTGTCCACCAACTAAAAGGTTTCAGGTTGTTTAATCCTGCCCTTAATCCAAAGGAGTTGTTATCTGATAAATTCAGTGGCATAATCAAAACACGGCTATTCTTTTCTACCAGAAAGCTTAACGAGATAGGGTTACTCCGATAAGAGTAAAATGCATTAAGTGAATATCGTTTTTTGAATAACCACGAAATTTCTATATTATCGATTAACTCAGGTTGTAATCCGGTATTCCCTTGCTCATATAAATACTGGTCCCTAACCTCAACGAAAGGATTCATGCTTCTGTAATTAGGGTGGACAATACGCCGACCATATATCATAGATAAAACATGATTCTCAGAAGGTTGATATTGTACCATTAAAGTAGGGAAAAGGTGTGTATAGCTTTTGTTGAAACTGCTGTCCTGAATGTTTGAACTATATTTGTTTTTGGTATTTGTATTCTCCAACCGTAAGCCAATTTCGGTTGAGAACCGGGGAGACCAGTTGGCATTTAACAGAAAATATGCAGCGTTTATGTTTTCTTTATATGTAAAATTACTGCTAAGGTTGCTGTCTTTCTGCCAATTACCGGCAACCAGGTTTTCATATAAAGCGTTACTGCCTATATCTACAAAAGCTGTTTTAAGACCAGTGGATATCCTAAACTTCTCAGACAGGCCGTAATTCAGATTAGTTTGTCCGCTGTATATTTTAATATCACCATTTGTGCTACCGGATAATGTGTCTCTTTCTGTCGGATTAATCTGATTTTCAAAAATGGATTTCAGCAATTGATCATCTTTCTGGTCAAATAGCTGGTAATCAAAAGAAGCATCCCATTTTCCTGTTTCCGTAAATTTGTATGTTATATTGGCTCCACCTATCACATTGTTGTAATTATGATCCCGTGTGCTCAATGCCGTTAAAGTAGAGTCGCTTTGGAGATTATCTTTCGTAAAAAAGTCTGATACAATCGTTTCATTTTTATCCATAGTAAACCAATTGCATGATATATATGCTCCGGCAGTTACTTTATCCGAAAAATCATAATCCACTCCTGTTTTTACATAATGCCCTGTATATTGCCTGTTTATATCATTAATAAAATCTTTTCGTAAGTCGACTGGTTTTGAAGTTACCGGATCCAGATAAGTGCCGGAGACTGTCAGCTCTACATATTCTTTGCCCCAATAATTGGAATAGTCAACATACATATTTAATTTATTGTGACGGAAACTCAGGGAAAAACTTCCATTCCCTCTGGTACGCATCCCTCTTTCCAAACCGGAAGATACGGCAATGTTAATACCTTGCTCTTTTATTCTCTTTTTTTGGATATTAATAATACCTGAACTACCTGAAGCATCGTATTTGGAGGATGGTTGTGATATCAGTTCGATATTTTCTACCGAGTTAGCCGGGATAGAACGCAGATAATTAACAAGATTTTCTCCCGACAGATAAGTTACCTTGTCATCAATCAAAACATTCGCACCTGATTTACCGTTCAAAATTATTGTTCCGTCATTTTGAACAATTACTCCCGGTAGTTTTTGCAATGCATCCAGTATATTACCATCCGTGCTCAATAAGGCAGATGACAGGTTAATTGTCATTTTCCCGGATTCGATTTTAACCGGAGGACGCTTTCCGGTTACGATTACATTAGACAGCATATAAGAATCTTCTTCCAAAATAATATCACCTAGTTTATTAGTTGTGTGTTGTACAATCTGTTGAGGTATATTTAATTTTTTGTACCCAATCATTGAAAAAGAAAGGATATAAATGCCCGGTTTTACATTTGTAAGTTCGAATCGTCCGTCAAAATCTGAGGTTGTACCTGCTATATAAGCAGAATCAACATGGTTTAGCAACAGCACTGTTGCACCGGTTACAGGTGTGTTGTTTTTCTCTGTTATTCGTCCCTCTATTACTGATTGTGCCGAAATATTGATTGTATATACAAGCAACGTAACATAAACAATCATTTTACAGTATTTCATAATTTAAATATATTATTGATTTCAGGCGCAAAATTAACCTGAGGCCACATGGGACTGAAATTAATCTGACGAATGGAATGATTTACTTGATGAAATGAATGCATTTTTATTCTTTTTCTTTATATTTGAAAAAAATTAATCTATTTATGCTATGGAGAAGAGAAAACTATATTTTGTTACGTATTTACTAATTCTCATCCTTTGCGGATGTTCTCTTGAAGATTCGCTTGCACCTTCTACAGTCGAAGGTACTGTTACCGGTACCAAAGGTCTTCCCATTGAGGATGTTACAGTACAACTGGTTCTTGTTAAAGATACTTTATTCCAATCAACCGATTCGCAGGGCAAATACACATTTAAAGATGTAAATCCGGGCTTGGGACATATATTCTTTAAAAAAGAAGAATATGTAAATCATCAGGAGAGGATCACGGTTTACGGAGATGAAAAAATAATCTATGATCATATTATGCCTTCCCTGGAAGAAGAATCATTTTTAGATGTATTGGAAACTGATATACTATTGAATAGTGATGAGAAAAGTACCCTGATAAATGTTTATGCGAATATTGTATTTTCATTAAGTTGCGAAGCTGACTGGATCAAAGTTCCGGATCGTTCATTTAATTGGAGTACGGTTATCAAACTGGAGATAGAACAGAATAATACTCCGTTTGAACGTAAGGCAGAAGTGATTATTACCGGAAAATACGGTCATATCAAAAAGATCACTATCCTGCAAAAAGCGTCTCCGGTATCCTGACTAATTCATTTCGGGCTTCATCCAATTAATTTTTTTCACCTTGCTAACGGGATAAATTATGAAAACAATAAAACTACTATCATTATTTATTACAATATGTCTTTTCCAAACAGTAAACGCGCAGATCAATCTTCGCCCTGGTTTTATAATAACGAATCAGAACGATACCATTTATGGTGAAATCGATTTTCGTTCCGGTGACCGGAATGCTTATCATTGCTCTTTTAAAGCCTCAAACACAGATAAAACGATTGACTACAAACCCGGAGATATCTATGGATATCGCTTCACGGATGATGGAAAGTTTTATGTATCCCGTACAATACGCGTTGATAAAAAAGAACATAATCTATTTCTTGAGTATCTTGTAAAAGGAGTAATCAGCCTGTATTACTATCAGGATAAAGAAAAAGATTCATATTTCTTTTTCGAAAACGAAGAAGGCCGTCTTGTTGAAGCAGAGGGAAGAGAACGGGAAATCATAGACGAAGATGGGGTAACTTCTATCCACAGAAGTAAGAAATATATGGGAGTGATGAAATATCTTTTTCAGGATAGCGAAAAAGTATTGAAGAAAATATCAAAAGCAAGTTTTACCAAATCCAATTTAAGTAAGCTGGTAAAAGATTATCATTATGAAACTTGTGAAACCGGTGAAGAGTGTATTGAATTCGAAACAAAGCCGGATAACCAGTTTGTTCGTTTCTCTTATTCCGTAAATGCTTTTGCAAAAATACATCAGGTTGATATGGGTATAAAGATCAATATGTGGGAAGTCGGAAAGATGGCTTCTTTTGCTCCTTCCTTATCTTTGGAGTTAGGAGCCTATGCTCCCCGTGTTTCCAACCTTTTTAGTTTGAGGGCAAATATCGGGATTAGTAAGTTTGTAAGCGATAAGGAGCATTTCCAGAGCTCATTTCTTTATCACACTTTTTCAGCAGAAGCATTTATACTCGATACAGGTTTAGGTTTACGTTTTGATTTCCTTCCGCACAAAACATCTCCTTTTGTTGAGGCAGGTGCATGTTATACCAGATTTCTGGGTGTTAAAGCCACCCGTTATTACGAAACTTATGGAATAGATGATATAAAAAGCAAAGAAATTGATTATACAGATGAAATAATAAAAGATTATATGGGCTTTTACATAAGCCTGGGAGTTTCCATACCTTCAAAAGCCGGTACATTTACAGCCCGTGCTATTGGTCAGTGGGCTTTTAATAAGGGCAGGGATATAAGGTCGATAGGAGCAGGAATTGGATATACTTTTTAATAGTACCAGTTAATACTACCTGTCATTCCGGGCCTTGACCCGGAATCTCCCGGCACAATAGTTTTATGAGGAGATTCCGAATCGAGTTCGGAATGACAATGCACCTTATGTATATATAGGAATTATCAAAACTCCTCCTTCACCTCAAAACACGGACACTCCTTTATTCTTTCCCAGGGATCTACAATCCCGTTATAATTTAAGTCCGGGCTTAAATCCCTATGCCCTACTACACGCGCTTCCGGATATTCCTTTCTAAGCCGGTTCACCAAATTAGATAGTGCAGCTTTTTGGTGCATAGTCCTTGTGTCTGCGGGTCTTCCGTTAATGTCCAGCCCACCTTCATAGCAAATCCCGATTGAGCTTCGATTGTAGCCGCGTGCATGGGCGCCGACATCTTCAATAGGACGCATCGGTTCTACCCGTCCGCTTTTACGGATGTAATAATGATAACCCCAACTGCTGAAGCCACGAACAATGTGGGCCGAATTTATATCAAGAGAAGTGATATCCCTGTCCACACGTGTGGCGGAGCAGTGGATGATGATTAAGTTAATATGTCGCACGGTTAGTAAATTGAAAGGTGAAAATTGAGAGTTGAAAATTGAAAAAAAATAATAAATGGGAAATTGTTTTAATGATTTGTTGTTTAAGTCTAAACCTGAACCGGAATCTGAGTACCAGGTTTTATTAAGTAGTTGTGATTCCGGTTCAGGGATAGGGCATCATCTGCTATTGGAATGAGATTCTTTTGTTACATTGATTGTCCGTACATTGTATTGCCAATGCTTCCTGCAATTGTTTGTTCAGTATAATTATTTCCTGGTTCATCTGGCGTACAATTTCCGACAAGTTAAAGTAATCCTGCTGAAATTTTTCAAGAACTTCTCTCAAATAGCTGTATTGTCCTTTAAGCAGATCAGAAAATTCAATCATCTCCCGGGGATTCTTCCGTTTGAGAAAGGGGAGAAGTATATTTATAAATTCCACAACCTGTTTCATTATTCTTCGGCTCCTTCTTCCGTTATGGTTTTCTTACAGGTAGTTGCGGTTGTGAAAGTTGCGGTTTTCATTGCTTTCTTCAATCCTTTTCCCGGGGTAAAGCGAATACGAGGACTTTTGATTTTTGATGAAGTAAATTCTTTCTCTGTATTCGTTCCTTCACTCTTAGCTGTGAGTCGGAAACTACCTAAATCTCCCATACGTATTATTTGTCCACTTAACAGTCCGTCTATCGCATTCTCTTCAAAAGCAGCAATTACTGCCATAATATCCGGTTTCGTCACCGTACAACGTCTACTGATCATTTCGCAGGTCTGTTCCAGTGAAACAGCCTCTTTAGCCTTTATCTGAGCATAAAAAAGGGCATTATCCTCAGGTCTTAACGGGTTTTTACGTGGAATAACGGAATATTCGATCGTTTTCATAATTCTAATGATTTTAGAGTAAGTACTAATAATATCTTTATAATGTCGGGAAGAGCTCTTTCCTTAATGACATTACAAAGATAATTCAGGGAGATTTGTCGTAATCGGATAAACGCGTTTGGGTGAGGTTAATTGGGATTTAGTTTGTTTGTTTTATTTATATTTTAATGAGAAGTTATTTTGAAAATAAGAAAAGACTCATCATCTTCTGTTAACCTGCTAGGAACTTTTAATCTACCATCTGATAATATCTTAATATTTCTACTTCGTGTGCATGGAGTTTCTACAAAGATGGAATAAGGATTATAATCAATGTTGTTTTCTAAGTTTTCTAAACGAATAGTTTTCTTATCAATGTAAAACCATTTTCCTTTGCAGTCAAAACTACCTGTTTGAGTATTCAATTTTAAAATAAAGCTGTTATCAGCTAATAAATTTAAATGACTTACAGTTGTAAATTCCTGTATAATATTATTTTTATTATCAGTAAGTCTTTGATGAGAAATAGCTTGATAAGAACTATTCTCCATTATTAAGTATTTATTTGTGTTACAGGAAAATAGAGGACAAAAAAAATAATTGCCATTATTTTAATTTTTATATTCATCTTGTTGATCAGATTTATATGAGTTGAGTTTAGTCATATTTTTACTTTTTAGTAATGTGAGGTTATTACATTTATTCAATTGATAATAATCTAGCTTTTACATCATTTTTTGAGGACAAATAGCGATATTAAAAGTAAACAAAATCAAATTTGTTTTTGATATTTTTGCTTTCATAAATGATTTATGGCTAATTTAATTATCAAAATTCAAAATCAATCCAATCATAACCAGATTCTATTCTAACCTCTTTTAATTCATCATTTAAAAAGTAAAATGTTTGTTTTATGTCACCTGCTTCATCTTGATTTATAAAGACGTCAGATTTTAGTTCGATTGAATTTTCTAAAACTTTTTCCGTGAATGTCTTTTTTGACATTCCAATATGTACATCATTAATCATTTTAATTTCCTTATCTCTTATTATGGCAGAAACGATATCATCTGATGATGTAACTTCATTGTAAAATACTTTTATAAAAGAATCTTTATAGGTCAATTTGTAAATATAAAATATTCCTTCTGAATTTTCAATTGTATCTTTTCTTATATCGAAAATATTTTTGTTATTTATTTGCAATTCTTCCGGATTAGGATCAACACATAAAATCTGATTTGTTAATAATCCGCTTGATGTAACAATTATCTGTTTAGAGCTACTTGCATATACTTGCATGTTATACATAAGGATATTCATAGATGTATTTGAATTGTCTTTGTCTTTAATATGAAATGAGTCAGTTTTTTCCGTAATGAAATCTATCTTTTCTGTTCCCGCATGTTTCTCTTTATCGTTTTTTATTGAACAACTTAAATATAAAAATACGATTAATAAAATATATGTATGTTTCATGGTTAGGACTTATTTGATAATTCTACTTTTCAATATAAATTAATATACACCTCTTTTATAATCTACCTACATTTATATTTTCACTAAATATGGGTTGCTTTCTAACAATCTGTTCAAAACCTGTAGAAGTAAATGTAATTATTCCTTTATCCGTATTAATGGTATAATCGTATAATATTACTTTTTTATTTACCGATTCTCTTAGATTTTCTCTCCATATCTGATTTATACTTAATCCTACAGAGTCAGAAAAACTAATTTTAATATCTAAATTCATCGTATTATGAAAGGTAATAGTACAAGGCGCTACCCAGAATTTGAATAAGTTATTTTCTTTATTTAAAACCCACTTAAAAATATAATCAATATCTAAAATGAAATTTTGATCTTCATGAGGGAAGTTTAAAGAATATATTGTGCAATCATGCCAACTCATTTCTTCAAAATCCTGATTAGTCCATTTTTCTTTTACTTTCATGCCATTTGTCTTTGGTACTAATTTTAAATTGGTTTTTCATATCTTAAGATGAATAACTTATTTTTATTGATATGATATTAAATAATCATTGTAATTTAATGAATGTAACTTTTGTAATGTTTTTTTTGACCTGCTTTAAATTTATGGACTAATCCATTATTCTGTATAAAATGGATTAAATAAACTTTCTACTCTAAATCTTGAATTCCAATTTAAAGAAGAATCTTTTTCTAATTTCCAATCTAAATCATTATTTAATAATTTATTTTCATCAATATGGATTATATCATCTTCCACACATAATGTATCACTTGCTAAAAATTCTATACATATGTGTTGATTGGGAAGAAGAAATATCTTATTTTCTTGTTCTACATTTGTTTTTTGGGAATATACATTAATAACATGGTATCCATATCTCAATCGTTTATTGACAATAGTAGGAAAAAATGGGGAACTGAGTAAAGTGTCGTCCAAAATTAGCTTCTCATCTATCTTTACTTGAATGTCAATCTTACAGTTCTTATATGAATAATTACCAATGTAAATGTTTGTATCAGTTTTAGAAAAATAAAATACAAGAATGAATATTACAACAATAAGAATGAGTAGCTTCCTTTTCAGACTTATATTCATCTTGATTTTATTTTAAATATTATACTTATAGATTTATAGGAATCACCCGATTGTTTTCAAAATATCATATTTCATCCAATAGCAAAGGTAAATGAGATTCGATATTTAATAATGCCTCATTATTATAGCGACCTGCTCTAAAGCAAACTACTTTTTCATTTTGTATCTTTAAAATTACAAGTAGATTCTGTGAATCAAATTTGTAAATGAAAAAATCTTCATATTTCCCGTAAGGCTCTCCTAATGTACGTTTTACATCATTTAAGCTGGATGTAACTTCGATTTGATTAAATAAAAATATTCCGGGATTATTGACTGTTATTTCAATAAAAATATCTGTGTCATTTTCATATTTCCAAGGTTTTTCATTATTATATACTATTAACTGGGCAGACATCCAACATGCTTTTTCATCTTTCCCGTTATACGGAAAATTGTATTGGCCTAAAAAGTAATCATCATCCATTTTAAAATATAGATTACTTCTTTTCTTATTTGAAGAAATACCGGAAGTATAACCATCTTTAAAATGTTCCTTTATGAAGGATAAGTCAACTATATCACTATCAAATAATCTTTTACATATTTCTTTTTCTAATAAAATTGTGTCTTTTGTTATAATCTCAACTTCTGTCCTTTTATTATTATTTTTTACTTGGTTACAAGAGTAACTAATCAGGATTGTTAGTAAGATTATTGTATATTTCATGTATCTTTTATTATTTCAGTTTTACAATAAAATGGTATAAGTAGAAGAATAATTAATTAGGTTATTTTTTCATCTGTTTTGCTTATTGATAATTAGTTTAGTTTTTCTGCCTTATTATATTATAAAAATACTCACTCCAAACTGTTATTTTGAAATCAAACAAAATTAGAGAGTTCCCTAAAAGTTTACTTGTCATCCCGGGCTTGACCCGAGATCTCCTCTGTAGTTATTATAAGAAACAGTTTACAGATCAATCCCGTAATGACAATTGACTTTTTGGACACTCTTATTATGATAATTAATTTGATTGCTTATTTTAATTTTCTGGATATATTGCTTTCACATGTGTTCCTAACTCTAAGTTTTTTTTCTTCTCATGTGGAATTCCGTCGGATAAATAGATTACATTGTCAAAGTAATATCCATGAGCGATACTATCTATCCATCTAAAAATGTAATGCTTACCGTATAAGGCAGCAATTTCTGGCTCATTAGTATGATCAGGAGAATTCTTACGGCTTGTTAATTTAATTTTTAGATTATCTTCTTCATCTATTTTTTCAAAATATCCTCCAACACTGGCTATTTCAGAAATTCCTGTATTATTTATTTTTAAATAACCTTCCATTCCACTATTAAATCCACTATATTTTGCTTTAATATATGATTTTCTGCATGGTGATTTTGGATTGTTGCATTTACCATAATAAAAATAAATATTGTTATCTTTATTAATCCTTGTTATAGTAACATTTTCATATTCATAATAGATAATATTTTCTTTACATCCTATTAGAGATATTACTATAAAAATCATTAAATGCTTTTTCATACTATTATTTCATATCTTATTCTGTATAAAATTCATATGATGCTGATTCTGATGTATCCTCACAGTCGCTAATGATTAAGCTTAAAGGTTTTATAAAATCAACGTTTATAATTGTATCCGGATAAACAGTACAATCCTTTTTGTCACTGTATTTTTCATTTAACGTATTTTGATAATCTTTTAAAATAGGTATATATAATATATTGCTTTCCTTTATATAATTGTACAAAAAGCTTTTATATTCTTTCGGTCTAGCTAGAAGCTTACAAAAGAAACTTTTAATTTGTGGTGTCTGATTAAAAGAATAAACATCCTCAATAGAGCATACTATTTGGAAACTTCTATCTTTAATAGGCAAAAGAGTTTTATGTTGAGAAAATAATGTTATCGTATCTTTATCATTTATAAGTATGAAATATCCCATTTCTTTAGGTGTGTCATTTAATCCAATTTCAGAAATTATTCCGTAATAACGGTTATATGAATTAGTCCCAAACGACATATATTTTTTATTAGATAAATTATCAATATTAAGTATAAAATTTATTGAAATAGGAATTGAATCTCCAGATATAATAGAATTGCAAGAATTAATTTTTTCAACTTTCCCAATACATATGGATATGAATTCTGGGTATATACTTATTTTGCTATTTTGTGCATAAGTTCTTGTGGCAAATATTAATAGCACAAAAAAGATTAAAATTTTATCTATCTGTTTTTCTTTCATAATATTTTTTATAATTATCTCTAATATCTTTTTGTTGTTCTGGTCTTAATTTTTTAAAAGTTGGATGCTTCATTTGAGCTTCATAACATTTATAATGAGTATTTGTTGAACCACTCCATCCTATAATGCCATGTCCGTAATACTCGTGGACACCTAAATAATTCCAAATACTTTCTACAGAAAACAAATCAGTAGTGTTAGAATTCTTTTGAACTGTTACTCGTATTTGCCCATCTACTTCTGATGTATTAAAACGAGCCTGATTTTTAGATGGAAACGGATCATTGTATCCATACGCATGAAGATTTCTAATACCTCTCTGAACAACTTTATCTCTTATTGAAACTTTTCCTTCTGTAAATTTTCCTTTATATAGAAGTGATGTATCTAAATCTGGCATTTTATTTAAAACATCCGTATATATATTAGACTCCGCAGCACTTGATAAATTTACATCTTTCAATGGATTTGTATTATTATTTGCTTGGATAGCTGCCGAATTAGCAACACCATTTTCTGAATTCTGTTCAAATGTTTCTTGATCTGTTATATAAATGTCTCCTTCAAACCCATTTTCATCTACGCCCAAATAATTTCCATCTTCATCATAATATGGAGAAGCTAACATTCCAGTAGGATCAATATATTTAATTGGATTATTCATACAATACGCATATGGGCTAATCCAATAATACATCTCACACAACGGATCCATCGTCGTAAACCTCCCCAACACCGCATCATATCTTCTTGCCGTATAGTCATACCAATTCAGTTCATACATCCTGTCAAGCTCCTTATCATTATATTTACGGGTTTGATTGCTTCCGGTTTCATTGCTATCCCCAAATAATCCTCCGAAAGGATAATAGTGGTTTACCTGTTCTATTTCACCGTCCTGTCTCATAACTACCCGGTTATTTCCCTGATGATCTTTTAGGTAATAGTGATATACAAAGTTACCATTTTCATTTTTATCTACATAACCTTCAGAGGTTAAAATCTTATCCAGTTTTCCATCTTTGTAGATGATGTTGTCGCAATAATCAATTGTGGTTTTTAATGTATAAAGATAATTATGTAATGGAGGCTGTGTAGTCCATGAACCGGAAGAAACCGGTGAAGACATTGTCTGAACAATAGAACCACCGATGCCTCCCGGGTAGGGAACCGGGTTCCAGGGCCTTTCAATTGAAGAGGGAACAGAATCCTTAATACTAACTTGCAAGCTGTCTGTTAAGCCCGGTTTTGGGACTACGCTGTAACCCTCCAGATATTTTACCTGATATTTATTACCACCGGCATCATACATATTATCTGTACGGGCTTTTGGCCCGAAATAAATCTTACTCGGCAAATTCAAAAGATTATAATTGATTGAAGATATCCCTTTATTCGAATCTGATGTTATATTACCGTTTTTATCGTATGTATACTCTATTTCTTTATCTGCTCCGTCAACAAAATGCATGTAGTCTTTATTGACAGGATCGTTTATAGCCTGATCTTTAACTTTAACAAGCTGATTTCCTTTGTATTCCAGTAACAAGTCATCTATAACTCCTCCTGTACTAAAAGGTGGAATCACACCGGGGCCGACAATTGAAGGACGTATCATACCGCTTCTTTCTAAGCTTTTAATATTTCCATGTTTGTCATAGGCATTAATATTCACATGGCCATACTTTACTTCGTAACATATTTGCATTGAATATGAACATTCTCCGTATCGTGCCTCTGTCATTCTGCTTAAGTTATCATACCTGAAAAAATACATTCTCGTTTTATCCGGTTCATCTCCCGTTTCCCATTCCATCCTGTCAATATTGCCGTTATAGGATCTCACTGTGTAACCTAAGTTCTGTTTAAACCTTGTCCCTGTAATATTAGTTATCCAGTTTCTTATATTATATTTATAAGTTGTCACGTCCCTTTTCCCGTGCAACCCTTTTGAGTCCATCTGTCCCAATTCATTATAACTGTTTTCTGATAAGACAATCCAATTATTAGTATTAAGTTTATAACTGGTCTTTAAAAGCCTCTGCGCATGGTCGTAATCATATTTATAGATTTCACTTATTTTATCTTTATCTTTGGCTGTATGTTCATGCATGTGCTCTTCTACATTTCCCATGAATGATCGTTTGTAATAATTCTTCTCATATCCTCCCATATGGTTGGTGGAAAGTACCTGTATTTCATTCCCCTGATAGTCGTAATAATAAGCAGTAGCGGTAAATTTCTTCGGATCATTCAGATCATATATCCTTGTTCCGGTCAGCAGTCCTTTAGCATTCCCGTACCGGGTATCATATCCGCTTTTCTCCTGATAGGTGAGTGCCTGCTTATCTTGCCCGGGTAAAAGCTCAAGAAACCGGTAATCATCATAATAGTTTACCGTAAGAATAGAAGTAGGATGTACATTAAAGTAATTTCTTGAGTATCCGGTATCTTCCATCGGATTTGCATGAGTTCCGGTTGAAAATTCTTCCGTCATACTATATTCCCTCACACTTTGCCTTAGCTGGTCAATATCTTCCAGCACTTTTACCTCGGAAGTATATAGCATGCGTCCCAGATTATCGTACTTATTGACTGTCCATAGATTTTTTATCCTCTGGTTACCCGTCTGGCTCATGATAAGCCTGTCTGCCCTGTCATAAAGCATCTTTATCACTTCACATCCGGGAAGTTTCTTTTCTATACATCTTTTCCTTTCATCATACTTATAGTAATAAGCATACAGGTCAAGGTTCTCTTGTGTGATGTTACCTTCAATCATAGGTGGAAGCACATATCTCACTTTTCCGAATTCATCATATACATAATAAGTATCATAATATTCATCTTTTCCGTTTACTCTGTTAATCTGTCGGTTAAGTATGATCTGACCTAATTTGTTGGTAAAAGTGTATGTCGGATTTCCGTCTTCATCACAAGTCTTCTGTACATACAGTTCTCCTGCCTTATAGTTCCCACTCTTAGATAAAGTATTATTATTCATTTTATAATAAATTGCAGAGAGTACTCCTGTAGCTGTGTTCGAAAGATATTCCGTTGTAATACCTTTATTATTCGAATGCCACACATTACCGGGGCCCATTTCTTTCATGATCCTGTTAAGAGGAGAAGCCTCATAAAAAGGTTTTGAATATGGGTCGCTGTCTTTGTGATATGAAATAGCCTTTGAAACAAAATCCTCTACTAGTTTTCCGCTATTGTTTCCAACCGGTGTTGGAATCCAGGAGTTGCTTTCTCTTCCGAAATCATCATATTCCTGAAAGGTTACCAGGTCATTACCTCCCGGGGTAATCCCTTTCTGTACAGTTTGTACAGGTCTTCCTAATCCATCCAAATATTGTATATTGTCCAGATATTTGCTGCCGTCTTTGGTTAGCATCGTACGCGACATAATATAATTTTCCTCACTGCTTTGTGCCTGTATTGTCCGGCAATGAACCAGTATCAATACAAAAGTTAGAAGGTAATATATGTTTGTTTTCATAATATAATTCTCTGTTAATTGACAAAAAAACATGTTTATAGTGCTCTTAATGTAAGGTTGTCTGCTTTTCCTATAGTAAAGTCACCTGGAACTTCTATGATTTTTATCCATGCAGTCTGCACCTGATTAATATTCTTATCTTTACGTAGCTAGATTTCAAGCCTGTTCTTACCCGCTTTTAAATTTATTTTCCGGGTAGTTTTACCTGACCATAGCGTGGCAGGTGTAGAGGCAATAGTGTAATATACAGCATCGTTAGAAGGGTGATTTTCTCTATCTATTCCGATTTCTATGGTTATAGTCATATCTTTAAGAGAGTTAATCTCTGCGGTTGCTATAAATTTACTAACTTCAGGTTTATCGGTATGTAAAGTGTTATTAATATCAATGAAAAACTAAAGAAATATAAAGAAAAGGCCAGGGAGTTACTTACCTCAGAATAGGGATTAATACACAGAAGCAAAAAAGTTATAGAACGAACCGGAAGCCGTTTTTGGACGAATGAAGCTCAATAAAGTATATAAAAGACTAAAACACAGGAGAATTGACAAAATCAATATGGACTTTTAGATCTTTGCTATTGCATTTAATTTACACAAAGTGTGGAGAAGTGGAGCCTAATGGCAAAAATCAAGAATAATAACCGATTTTGCCTGAAAGTGTATGCAGGAAATATAATTTGCATACAAAGGGAAAAGCAGCATAAAATGGTAGCCTAAAAGAAGAATGTGTCAAAAGTCCTTTGACACACCCTCACTAAAATTATTATAACCTTTTTTTTTATATTTTTTATATGTTAAAATCAGTAAAAAATTCTACAATGCACTTCTTGTCAGTGTAGATGTACCTCCTATAGCAAATTCAGATGGTACCTCCAGTATTTTTATCCAGGCTCTATGAAGCTGATTGATATTTTTATCTTTGTGTAGTACAATTTTAACCTTGTTTTTCCCTTTGGGTAAAGTTAATTTCTGATCGCTTTTTCCCGACCAGACTGTATAAGACTTGGAGCCAATCGTAAATGCTACCGATCCGTTTGAAGGATGATTTTCCCTTTCCACTCCCAGTTCTACTGTTAGCGTGATTTCTTTAGGGCTATCAATTTCTGCCGTAGCAATAAAGTTTCCTGCTGCAGGTTCTTCGCATGAGCCGTTGTGAGGTTGCCCGCAAATATTCTATCACCGATGCTAGTGTTATCTCGCACTGGAAGCGTAAATTTGCGAGTCCACAACTCATTAACGCATCTACCCAAATGTCAAAACGTCGCAATAAGCGTTTGTTAGTAACCGGCATGGAATCCGAACAAGCTGATCGGATTAAAGAACTTGAGCGTGCTTTATCCAAAGCCAATGCTGAAATTCACAAGCTTGATTGCGCATTCAAGCAGGCAGAATTAAGAGCTGATATTGCCGAGACGACTATCGATATAGCCGAGCAAGCATTTAATATTGATATCCGAAAAAAGTTTGGTACCAGGTAGTGGAGCGGCTTCACAAGAGTAAGAATCATCGCATTTCTTGCTGTTGTGCATTACTTGGTTACAGTAAACAAGCTTATTACAAACAGCTGCACAGTCATCAACGTACAGCACTACAAGAAAGCATCCTGTTGGATGAAGTAGTGACTATCCGTAAGAATATTCCTGCTGTGGGCGGCAGAAAACTATACCATATGTTACAAGAACGGCTCTCCCGGGAATTGCTTCCCGGCCGGGATGCCCTCTTTACCTTGCTGGGCAGGCACGGGCTTTTACTGTGCCGGCGTAAGGGCAGAGCCCCTAAAACGACCCATTCATGGCATCATTACCATACCTATCCTGATATTTATAAAGGACG